>PVML01017055.1_pt1 | contig 627550 bp, 605 predicted proteins | sample 1853371 | NCBI WGS metagenome assembly PVML01 (sample SAMN08533508, study PRJNA380276) | Human gut metagenome, whole genome shotgun sequencing project. | isolation source: participant 1, chromium library | host: Homo sapiens | collected 2017 | reverse complement strand
TACTTGACACATCCACATGTGTGCAGGCACACCTTCTGTTCCAATATGGCAAAATCCGGGATGAACCCCAAGACATTGCAGTACATCATGGGTCATGCAGACATCAGCGTAACGCTGAATACCTACACCCATGTGAAGTTTGATGACGCCAAAGATGAACTGCTGCGTGTGGCGAACGTTTAAAATTGCCCGTTGGTAAAGCGACTTTCTTTACCAACGCCTTTACCAATATTGCAGGAAAAAACATGAGAAATCATGAGAAGATTCGAGAAGATATCTTCAAAACAGGCGGAAGCTCAGGTTGCATGAAAAATGCGAAAAATCCTGTAATATCAAGCATTTGAGAAGAAATACAGGACTTATGAGGAGTTATAAAAAGATGGTAAGAATACTTTTCGTCTGCCACGGCAATATTTGCAGAAGCCCCATGGCGGAGTTTGTGATGAAGGATCTGTCCCGCAAGGCGGGGCTGGAGGAGGCTCTGCGTATTGCGTCCGCCGCCACCAGCACAGAGGAGATCGGGAACCCGGTCTATCCGCCGGCCCGGCGCAAGCTGGCGGAGCACCAGATCAGCTGCGCCGGAAAGACGGCACGCCAGCTCCGGCGGGAGGACTATCAGGAGTATGATTTCCTGGTGGGGATGGACCATGCCAATCTGTGCAATATGCGGCGGATGCTGGGCGGGGATCCGGAGGGGAAGCTGTCCCTGCTGCTGGACCACGCCGGGCGTTCGGGGGAGGAGATCGCCGATCCCTGGTATACTGGGGACTTTGAGGAGACCTACCGGGACGTCCTGGCGGGGTGTCAGGGACTGCTGGATCGGCTCCAGGGAACACACCATCTATAAAAATGACAGAGAGCCCGGGCCGGCGGCCCGGGCTTCTTCTGTGGTGAAGCAGCGGATAAAATCTGGAGAACTGCACAAAATCAGATGTTGACCGAAAATTTGCAGATATTGACACAGCGGGGCTCAGCGCTTGGCTCCCTCTGGAAGGACCAGAGCGTTGCTGCTGAGGTATTCCCGGGCATAGCGGCCGGGGGAGGTGCCGGTGAGGTGGCCAAAGGTGCGGATGAAGTGGGAGTTGTCGGAAAATCCGGACATTTCACCAGCTTGCTGGACGCTGATTCCCTCTTTGAGCAGTTGACGCGCCCGGAGCACCCGGCTGTATATAATGTATTCCATCACGGAAAAGCCGGTGGCTGATTTAAAGACCCGGCAGAGATAGTGCTTGCTGATAAAAAATTTCCCGGCGATCTGGTCCAGCGTGAGGGGATCGGCCAAATTGTCCCGGATATAGTCCAGAATGGGAGCGACGCGGAGAAAATCCTTATTGCGGATGGCCTCTCCGGCGGTGGCGGCGTTGAGCAGGGGGGCTACCTGGATCAAAAGGTCCAGAAGCGCCACGGTCTGGTGGATGTCGCTGCCGAAGCTGCCGTCATTTTTGTTGCGCTCCAGGGCTTGAAAGCGCTCGATGATGCCGATCATCTGCTCATTGGTCATCCCGGCCCGGAGGAAGGCGGCGTTGCCGATCTGGGTGAAATCGGTCTGTGGGGTGGACAGAGCGGTGAGCGCTTTCAGGCCGATATGCAGCACATAGCGGGCGTGAAATCCGGTGGCGATGGTGCGGTGCAGGGTATTTTCCCCGATCAGATAGAGCGTTCCCCGGCGCAGGGGATAGACCTGGTCATTGACGAAAATATTGCCCGGGCTGGTCAGGGGGAGCAGCAGCTCGCAGTAATCATGGAAGTGCAGGCGGCTCATGCTCCAGGTATCGTTGTGATTGAGCTGAAGGTGGAAATCCACATTGGTCATTCTGGGGCCTCCTATGGATGTACTGTTTAAAATGGGCAAAAAATTCTGAAAACACTTGCCTGTTTTTGTTCCCCGTGATATTATAGCATAGGAAGCGAAGATATGCAAACTTTTTGCCAAATTCCCCAAAGACCTTTTGCATATCTTGTGCTACACTGGCCCTTGATGAACCGCGCATACCTCTTTCAGAGCCGCGGACACAAGCGCCGCGGGAAGTACATCAAAACAATTAGTGTAATGGGGGTTTTATTTATGAACAAAGTATACACCTTGCACGACGCGGTCGCGAAATTCGTCGAGAGCGGAGACTGCATCTGCTTCGGCGGCTTTACGACGAACCGGAAGCCCTACGCCGCAGTGGGCGAGATCCTGCGCCAGGGTCAGACGGACTTCACCGTCTGGGCCGGTCCTGCCGGCGGCGATTGGGACATGATGATCGGCGAAGGCCGCGTCAAGGCGTACATCAACTGCTACACTGCCAACTCCGGCTACACCAACGTCTCCCGCCGCTTCCGCGCCGCTATCGAGAAGGGCGAGCTGACCTATGAGGACTACTCCCAGGATGTCCTGATGCTCCAGCTCCATGCCGCCTCCCTGGGCCTGCCCTTCCTGCCCGTCCGCCTGATGCAGGGCTCCGGCCTGATGAAGTACTGGGGCATCAGCGAGGAGCAGCGCAAGGCCCTGGAGAAGGTGGATGACCTGAAGTGCGTCGAGATCGACAACCCCTTCAAGCCCGGCGAGAAGGTGGTCGCGGTCCCCGTGCCCAAGCTGGACACCGCCATCATCCATGTGCAGAAGGCCAGCCCCGACGGCACCTGCATCATCGAGGGCGACGAGTTCCACGATGTTGATGTGGCCGTGGCTGCCCGCAAGGTCATCGTGACCTGCGAGGAGCTGGTGAGCGACGAGTACATCCGCCGCGATCCCACCCTGACCCGCATCTTCGGCGAGTGCGTCAGCGCTGTGGTCCACTGCCCCTACGGCGCTTGGCCCTCCCAGTGCTACAACTACTATGACAACGACTCCCACGCCCTGAAGGAGTACGACAAGGCCTCCAAGTATCAGGACGCCGAGGACGCCAAGGCCCAGCTGGCCAAGGCCGCTGCCAAGGCGGAGAAGGCCGCCGCCGCCAAGCCCGATGACGCCAAGCTGGCCGAGGCCGCTGCCAAGGCCAAGAAGGCCGCTGAGGACGCCGCCGCCGGCGTGGCTATCCCTGAGACCTTCAAGGATTACCTGGAGAAGTGGGTTTACAGCGTGAAGGACAATGAGGAGCTGCTGGACAAGGTGGGCGGTTCCCGTCTGATGCGCCTGAAGAACGAGCCCCACCTGGGTTATTCCACCAGACACTAAGTTGAAGTTGGGAGGTTATGACAATGTCTGATTATACAAAGTATACCAAGCAGGAAATGCAGGCTTACGCCATTGCTAAGAACATCAAAGAGAACCAGATCGTCATCGTGGGCACCGGCCTTCCCCTGATCGGCGCCTCCCTGGCTAAGCGGGCGGTCTGCCCCTCCTGCCACCCCATCGTGGAGAGCGGCCTGATGGACTGCTCCCCCGTGGAGGTCCCCCGTTCCGTGGGCGACAACCGCTTCATGGCCCACTGCGCTGTGCAGTGGCCCAACATCCGCTTCATCGGCTTCGAGGCCAATGAGTGGCTGCACGACGAGGACCGCCTGGTCGCCTTCATCGGCGGCGCCCAGATCGACCCCTACGGCAACGTGAACTCCACCTGCATCTACGGCAAGGGCGACTATGTCAAGCCCCAGACCCGCTTTACCGGCTCCGGCGGCGCCAACGGCATCGCCACCTACTGCAACACCATCATCATGATGCAGCACCAGAAGCGCCGCTTTATGGAGAAGATCGACTACATCACCTCCTGCGGCTGGATGGATGGCCCCGGCGGCCGTGAGAAGGTCGGCCTGCCCGGCAACCGCGGTCCCCAGATGGTGGTCACCGATCTGGGCATCATGAAGTTCGACGAGGAGACCAAGCGGATGTATCTGGCCTATTACTATCCGTTCTCCTCCCCCGAGATGGTCCAGGAGAACACCGGCTTCGAGGTGGACGTGTCCCGCGCCGAGCTGATGGAGGGTCCCGGCCCCGAGATCATCAAGCTGATCCGCGAGGAGATCGATCCCGGTCAGGCCTTCATCAAGGTCCCCAAGGACTGATTCAAGACCTTATGATCCCCAGGTGCGGCGGCCCGAGTCGCCGCACCTGCTGAAATCAAACGTATATAGGAGGAGTTAACATGGGTAATTATTCCATGCCCCGCTATTTCCAAAATATGCCCACCGTCGGCAAGCCTGTCCGCGCCAACGCGGAGAATGTGGCTGAGCTGCGGGCCATCGAGGACGACATCCACGCCCACGTTGTGGAGGGCCTGAACAACGGCAAGGCCGACGAGGCCATGAACGCCAAGGGCCAGCTTACTGCCATGCAGCGCATTGCCCTGCTGGTGGATCCCGGCACCTGGTGCCCCCTGAACAGCCTGTACAACCCGGAGCACAACAAGACCGGCACCACCTCCATCGTCAAGGGCCTGGGCCGTGTTAACGGCAAGTGGTGCTGCATCATCGCTTCCGACAACAAGAAGCATGCCGGCACTTGGGTGCCCGGCCAGGCGGACAACCTGCTCCGCGGATCTGACACCGCCAAGCGTCTGCGCATCCCCCTGATTTACCTGCTGGAGTGCGCCGGCGTGGAGCTGGACAAGCAGGAGAAGGTGTACCCCAACCGCCGGGGCGGCGGCACTCCCTTCTACCGCAACTCCGAGCTGAACCAGATGGGCATCCCCGTCATCGTGGGCATCCACGGCACCAACCCCGCCGGCGGCGGCTACCACTCCATTTCTCCCACCGTGCTGATCGCCCATGATAAGGCCAACATGGCCGTGGGCGGCGCCGGCATCGTGGGCGGCATGAACCCCAAGCCCCATGTGGACATGGAGGCTGCCCTGGCCCAGATCGAGGCCACCAAGGGCCTGCGTGCCGATCCTCCCGGATCTGTCTCCGTCCACTATGGCGTCACCGGCTTCTTCCGCGAGGTGTACACCGAGCAGGAGGGCGTCATCGCCGGCATCAAGAAGTACGTGGATATGCTGCCCACCTACGATCTGGAGTTCTTCCGCGTGGATGAGCCCCAGTCTCCCGCCGCCTCTGACGTGGAGCTGTATGACCTGGTGCTGAACAACAAGAACCGCCCCTATGATATGTACTCCGTCATCGCCCGCCTGTTTGACGGCAGCCAGTTCATGGAGTACAAGAAGGGCTACGGTCCCGAGATGATCACCGGCATCGCCAAGGTGGACGGCCTTCTGGTGGGCGTGGTGGCCAACCAGCAGGGCGTGTTCCCCAACTACCCCGAGTACAAGATGGAGAAGTACGGCCAGTCCATGGGTGCCGGCGGCAAGCTGTACCGCCAGGGCCTGATCAAGATGAACGAGTTCGTCACCCTGTGCGCCCGTGACCGCCTGCCCATGATCTGGATCCAGGATACCACCGGCATCGACGTGGGCGATGACGCCGAGGTCGCTGAGCTGCTGGGTCTGGGCCAGTCCCTGATTTACTCCATCCAGAACAGCAAGCTGCCTATGATGGAGATCACCCTGCGCCGCGGCACCGCCGCCGCTCACTACGTCCTGGGCGGCCCTCAGGGCAACGACAACAACGCCTTCTCTCTGGGCACTGCCGCCACTGAAATCAACGTGATGAACGGTAAGACCGCTGCCAACGCCATGTACACCGGCCGCCTGGCCAAGGATCAGAAGGCGGGCAAGGATCTGCAGCCCACCATCGACAAGATGAACGCTCTGATCGATGACTATGATGTCAAGTCCAAGCCCCTGTACTGCGCCCAGGCCGGCCTGGTGGACGAGATCGTGGATATGCCTATGATGCGCAACTACATCGTGGCCTTCACCGATTCCTGCTACCAGAACCCCGAGAGCATCTGCCCCTTCCATCAGATGTTGCTGCCCCGCACCATCAAGGACTACGACAGCCTGAAGAAGTAAGGAATTCAACGCGGGCGCGGGAGCAGTGCTCCCGCGCCCGGAGAATAGCGGTTTTGGGGCGGAGGGTTCCTCGAACGAAATTTCAAAGCATGGAGAATCATCAGATATGAGTATTTATACCTTAGGAATTGATATCGGGTCTACCGCCTCCAAGTGTGTGATGCTGAAAGATGGCAAGGAGATCGTGGCTAAGTCCCTGATCGCGGTGGGCGCCGGCACCAGTGGTCCTCAGCGGGCCATTGCTGAGGTGCTGGAAAAGGCCGGCAAGACCGAGGCGGACATGGCCTATACCCTGGCCACCGGCTATGGCCGGAACTCCCTGGAGGATATCGCCGACCACCAGATGAGCGAGCTGAGCTGCCATGCCAAGGGCGCTACGTTCCTGTTCCCAGACGTCCACACTGTGATCGACATTGGTGGCCAGGACGTGAAGGTGCTCCAGATCGACAACGGCGTGATGACTAACTTTGTGATGAACGACAAGTGTGCCGCCGGCACCGGCCGCTTCCTGGACGTGATGGCCCGGGTGCTGGAGGTCAAGGTAGAGGATCTGGGGACCCTGGGCTCCCAGTCCACCAAGTATGTGGGCATCAGCTCCACCTGCACCGTGTTCGCCGAGAGCGAGGTCATCAGTCAGCTGTCCATGGAGACCAACAAGTGCGACATCATCAACGGCATCCACCACTCCGTGGCCAACCGGGTGGCTGGTCTGGCCCACCGGGTGGGCGTGCGGGACCAGGTGGTCATGACCGGCGGCGTTGCCCAGAACATCGGCATTGTCAACGCCCTTCAGGAGCAGCTGGGGCACACCATCCACACCTCGCCCCTCACCCAGTATAACGGCGCTCTGGGCGCCGCCCTGTTTGCCCATCAGAAGTATCTGAAGGAGCAGAAGGGATAACAGATCCTGTTTCACAGCGATCCACAGCGCGGTCTTTCCGCAGGGAGGGCCGTGTGGAGACCGATCCAATCAACCTCACAACAAAATTCGGTTAGGAGGAATTTACAATGGCTAAAGAAGTAAGTCCTGGCGTAAAGGCTCTGCGCAAGGTCGTGGACGACGTTCATGCCGACGCCCGCCGGGCCCATGCTGAGGGCAAGCTGGTGGGCTGGTCCAGCTCCAAGTTCCCCTGCGAGCTGGCCGCCGCCTTTGATCTGGACGTGATGTATCCCGAGAACCAGGCCGCCGGCATCGCCGCCAACCGCGACGGCGAGATCATGTGTCAGGCCGCCGAGGACCTGGGCTTTGACAACGACATCTGCGGCTACGCCCGCATCAGCCTGGCCTATGCCGCCGGCAAGCGCGCTTCCCGCAAGTTCGATCCCGAGACCCTGGAGTATATCATCAACCCCAACAGCGGTAAACCCCTGAAGGACGAGAACGGCAACGTGGTCATCGACCCTGAGACTGGCAAGCCCAAGAAGGACCCCAAGACCCAGGTGCCCTACACCGTGCTGGACGACATCTTCGAGATCGAGGCTCTGCCCGAGACCACCGAGAAGGAGATCGCCTATAAGAACTTCCGCCGGGAGGCCATCAAGCCCTACCGTCAGATGCGGATCCCCCAGCCCGACTTCGTGCTGTGCTGCAACAACATCTGCAACTGCATGACCAAGTGGTATGAGAACATCGCCCGTATGTGCAACATCCCCCTGATCATGATCGACATCCCCTACAACAACACTGTGGAGGTCCACGACACCAACGTGGCCTATGTCCGCGCCCAGTTTGACCAGGCCATCAAGGAGCTGGAGAAGCTGACCGGCAAGAAGTTCGACCAAGAGAAGTTCGATCAGGCCTGTGCCAACGCCAACCGCACCGCCAGCGCCTGGCTGCGCGTCTGTGACTACCTGCAGTACAAGCCCGCTCCCTACTCCGGCTTCGACCTGTTCAACCACATGGCCGACATCGTGACCGCCCGTGCCAAGCCCCAGGCTGCCGAGGCCTTCGAGCTGCTGGAGAAGGACCTGGAGAAGGCCATCAAGGAAGGCACCTCCACCACGCCCTTCCCCGAGAAGTACCGCGTCATGTTCGAAGGCATCCCCTGCTGGCCCAAGCTGCCCAACCTGTTTAAGCCTCTGAAGGCCAACGGCGTCAACGTCACCGCCGTGGTGTACGCTCCCGCTTTCGGCTTTGTGTACAACGGACTGGACGAGATGGCCCGTGCCTATTACAAGGCCCCCAACTCCGTGTGTATCGAGCAGGGCGTGGATTGGCGTGAGGGCATCTGCCGGGACAACAAGGTGGACGGCGTGCTGGTCCACTACAACCGCTCCTGTAAGCCCTGGTCCGGCTATATGGCCGAGATGCAGCGCCGCTTTACCAAGGATCTGGGTGTGCCCTGCGCCGGTTTCGACGGCGACCAGGCCGATCCCCGGAACTTTAACGAGGCCCAGTATGAGACCCGTGTCCAGGGTCTGGTCGAGGCCATGGAGGCCAATCAAGCTGCGAAGGAGGGCGCTGAGAAATGAGCACCGAGGTTTTTCTGAACGAGTTTGCGGAGATTTCCGAGCATCCTTACCGGATCCTCTCCCAGTACAAGAAGGAAGGTAAGAAGGTCATCGGCGTGCTGCCCTACTACGCTCCCGCGGAGCTGGTGGTTGCCGCCGGCATGGTGCCCATGGGCATCTGGGGCAGCAACAAGAAGACCATCGCCCATGCCAAGGAGTACTGCGCCACCTTCTACTGCACCATCGCTCAGCTGGCCCTGGAGATGCTGCTGGACGGCACTCTGGATCAGCTGGACGGCCTCATCACCCCCACCATCTGCGACACCCTGCGCCCCATGAGCCAGAACTTCCGCGTGGCCATGGAGGGCAAGCTGCCCTGCATCTTCCTGGCCCATCCCCAGCAGCGCAAGCCCGCCTTCGGCCTGCAGTTCACTATGGACCAGTATCAGCACATCAAGACTGAGCTGGAGAAGATCGCCGGCAAGACCATCACCGATGACGACCTGCGCGCCGCCATCAAGGTGATGAACAAGAACCGCGCCGCCCGCCGCGCCTTCGTGCAGCTGGCCAACGAGCACTGCGACGTGATCTCCGCTGTGAAGCGCTCCGCCGTGCTGCGTGCCGCCTGGTTCATGGAGCCCGCCGCCTACGCGGAGAAGCTGGAGGCCCTGAACGCCGAGCTGGCCAAGCTGCCCGCCGCCGACTGGAAGGGCAAGAAGATCGTCACCTCCGGCATCATCTGCGACAACCCCAAGCTGCTGCAGATCTTTGACGACAACAAGATCGCCATCGCCGCCGACGACGTGGCCCAGGAGAGCCGCGCGTTCCGTGTGGACGCCAGCGAGGAGGGCGATCCCATGATGGCCCTGGCCCAGCAGTTTGCCGACCAGGATTACGACATCCTCCTCTATGATGAGCACTCTGAGCAGAACCGCCGTGCCGACTTTGTGGTGGATAAGATCAAGAAGTCCGGCGCTCAGGGTCTGGTGCTGTTCATGCAGCAGTTCTGCGACCCCGAGGAGATGGAGTATCCCTACCTGAAGAAGGCGCTGGACGCCGCCGGGATCCCCCACATCAAGCTGGGTGTGGACCAGCAGATGCGGGACTTCGGCCAGGCCAGCACCGCTATCCAGGCGTTTGCGGACGTCCTGTAAGAGGTAGGCCGGCGGGATAAAAAATCTGCGGAGATTCTTGACAGTTATCCTGCAAAAATGATACAATGAACCCAATTTCGGTTCCCCACCTGAGCAAAATGACAGGTGGGGAATCGTGGCAAACGTCCGGTGGCCGACCAGGTCAGAAGGACACAAAGCCATATTTTTCAGAAAAGGGGAAAACAACTATGAACTACAATGTGACCGTCAACGGTAAGGTGTACAGCGTGACCGTGGAGAAGACCGGCGCCGCTGCTCCCGCTGCTGTTGCTGCCCCCGTAGCTGCCGCGCCTGTGGCTGCTCCCGCCCCCGCCGCCGCCCCCGCGCCTGCTGCGGCTCCCGCTCCCGCTGCGGCTCCCGCCCCTGCTGCTGCTCCTGCCGCTGTGGCCGCTGGTGAGACCGCGGTGAACAGCCCCATGCCCGGTAACATCTTCAAGGTGGAGTGCTCTGTGGGTCAGAGCGTGAAGGCCGGCGATGTGCTGATCGTGCTGGAGGCCATGAAGATGGAGATCGAGGTCTCCGCTCCTGTGGATGGCACCGTCAAGTCTGTGGCCGTCAATGTGGGCGCCACTGTGAACACGGACGATCTGCTGGTCACCCTGGGCTGATAGGGGGGACATGATCCATGCCAAGTGTTGAGAAAGCGATTATCAACCCCTTTGAACCGCTGAGCGTTGGCGAGGCTCTGCTGGTGGCCGCCTCCGGCCTGCTGGTGGTATTCGTCATGCTGGCTATGCTGATGGCGGTCATTTGGGTCATTTCCAAGATCGTGGCTGCTATCGAGGGGAAGAAGCCCGCCGCGGCTCCCGCGGCGAAGAAGGCCGCCGCCCCCGCTCCGGCTGCCGCCCCGGCGGCCCCTGCGGTGGATGAGGGCGAGCTGGTGGCCGTGATGATGGCCGCCATCGCTGAGGACTCCGGGATGTCCCCCAACTCCTTCCGCATTACCAGTGTGAGCGCGGCTCCTGCCGCCGCCCCTGTGGCTGCCGCTCCCGTGGCCGCTCCGGCTCCCGCCGCTGCGCCTGCTCCTGCCGCGGCCCCCGCTTCCGCTGCGGCCCCCGCCCCCGCCGCGGCTCCCGCCGCTGTGGCTGCCGGTGAGACCGCGGTAAACAGCCCCATGCCCGGCAACATCTTCAAGGTGGAGTGCAAGCCCGGCCAGGCTGTGAAGGCCGGCGATGTGCTGATCGTGCTGGAGGCCATGAAGATGGAGATCGAGGTCTCCGCTCCCGTGGACGGCACCGTTAAGTCTGTGGCCGTCAATGTGGGCGCCACTGTGAATACCGATGACCTTCTGGTCACCATCGGTTGAAAGGAGGGGTAAAGTATGGATTTCTTAGCTGAAGTTGTCACCAAGATCGCACAGGGTTCCGGCTTTGCCGCTCTGGACATCAAGACCATCATCATGCTGTTCATTGCCTGCGTTCTGCTGTACCTGGGCATCGGCAAGGGCTTTGAGCCCCTGCTGCTGGTCCCCATCGCCTTCGGTATGCTGCTGGCCAACCTGCCTGTCACCGGCCTGTTTGCCGAGCCCGTCTATGACCCGGTAACGCACAGCGGTTCGGTAGGCTTTATGTGGGTGCTCTATCAGGGCGTCCAGTATGCCATCTATCCGTCGATCATCTTTATGGGAATTGGCGCTATGACCGACTTCGGTCCTCTGCTGGCCAACCCCATGTCCCTGATGCTGGGCGCTGCCGCTCAGCTGGGCATCTTCGCCGCGTTCCTGATGGCTCTGGTCTTGGGTCCCATCACCGGCGGTGTGATCAGCTTTACTCCCGCTGACGCCGCTGCCATCGGCGTCATCGGCGGTGCGGATGGCCCCACGGCCATTCTGACGGCCTCCAAGCTGTCTGTGGAGCTGCTGCCGGCCATTGCCATCGCGGCTTACTCCTACATGGCTCTGATCCCCCTGATCCAGCCTCCTCTGATGCGCCTGATGACCACCAGGAAGATGCGTCAGGTCAAGATGAGCCAGCTGCGTGTGGTCTCCAAGACCGAGAAGATCATCTTCCCCATCGCTGTGACCATCTTCGTGGTGCTGCTGATCCCCGATACCGCTCCTCTGATCGGTATGCTCATGCTGGGCAACCTGTTCCGTGAGTGCGGCGTCACCGAGCGTCTGTCCGATACCGCTCAGAACGCTCTGATCAACATCGTCACCATCCCCCTGGGCCTGTCCGTGGGCTTCAAGGCCACTGCGGATCAGTTCCTGACTCCCCAGACCCTGGGTATCGTGGCGCTGGGCCTGACCGCCTTCCTGCTGTCCACCGCTGGTGGTCTGCTGCTGGGCGATCTGATGTACGTCCTCACCGGCGGCAAGGTCAATCCTCTGATCGGCTCTGCCGGCGTGTCCGCCGTGCCTATGGCTGCCCGCGTCTCCCAGGTCGAGGGTCAGAAGGAGAATCCCTCCAACTTCCTGCTCATGCACGCCATGGGTCCCAACGTGGCCGGCGTGATCGGTTCCGCCTGCGCGGCCGGTTTCATGATCAAGGTGTTCGGTGGCTGATCCTGTTTCCCAAACAAAAATATCGGACAGAGCGTGCGCTCTGTCCGATATTTTTTAGAGTCATCAAAAAGGCCGGTCTACATGACCGGCCTTTTTGCACAAATCAGAAAATGCTCAGATACATCCTTCTGGACAGGCGCTCCAGGACCTGGATCCCGGCCACGCTGTTGCCCTTTTCGTCCAGGGCTGGAGCAAAGATGCCCACACCCATCCGGGTTGGGACAACGCCCATGATACCGCCCCCCACACCGCTCTTGGCTGGAATGCCGACCCGGATGGCGAAGTCTCCGGAGCCGTCATACATACCGCAGGTCATCATGATGGCGTTGACATAGCGGGCGTACTCCGGGGGGAAGAGCTGCTCGTCCGACTGCGGGGCCTTTCCGTGGTTTGCCAGGACGAAGGCGATATTGGCCAGGTCCTTGCTGTTGACCCGGATGGAGCAGGCCTTGAAGTAGCAGTCCAGCACCTCCTCCACGCCGTCCTCCAGCATTCCATAGGACTTCAGAAGGAAGGCCAGGGCGCGGTTTTTACTGCCGGTGCGCTTTTCGGAGAGATAGACCGACTCGTCCAGATCGATCTCCGGGTTGCCCGCCAGCTGACGGGTAAAATGGAGCAGCCGCTGAAAACGCTCCTCATAGCTGGAGCCGTGGATCAGGGTGCAGATGGCGATGGCGCCCATATTGACCATCGGGTTCAGATGGGCGCTGAGCAGGGGAGAGTCGGTCACATTGATGGCGTCAAAGGGCTTTCCGGTGGCCTCCACGCCCACTTTGGCGCGGACTACCTCCTCGCCGTTGTCCAACAGGGCGAGAAGCAGGAGGATCGGTTTGACAACGCTCTGAATAGTGAAGTGCTTGCGATAGGAGCCGGCCTGATAGTGCCGTCCATCGCTGCGCAGGACATAGATCCCCAGGTCGCTGGGGTCGCCCTTGGCCAGTTCCGGGATGTAGGTGGCGACTCTGCCTTGGGCGGTGTAGGGCTGGCATTCCTTGAGCAGGGCATCTAACAGTTCTTCCATGGCATTCCATTCCTTTCTGCGTGGGATACGGTTTTGCCGTATCCCCAGACGCATCTCATGTCTCTATTATATGCGATGTCGGAGTGCTTGTCCACTGTGTCTGAAAGAATCAAAACGCCCTCCGGTCCCAGAAGTGGGGAGCGGCGGGCGTTTGAAGCCATTCCCTTGGATCAGAAGAGGGAAGTCAGGCTGTTGATACCGATAACCAGAGAGATCAGGAACACCGCGGCGCCCAGAACATTCTGGACCATGTTGTTTTTGTACTGGCCCATGACACGGCTGCGGCTGGTCACATAGACCAGGGTGAACACAATGATGGGAAGGAAGATACCGTTGACGGCCTGGGCAGTCATGATGATCCAAATGGGGTTGAAGCCAGTGGCGGCCACGATGATGCCGGCCACGACCACGGCGATGTTTGTCCAGAAGAAGCGCTTATCCTTTTTGTTCATCTCCCAGCCAAACAGACCGGCCAGAACATAGGACACGCCCAGGGGGGTGATGACCGCGGAGGAGATCCCGGCGGCAATCAGGCCCATAGCCAGGAAGGGGACGGAGAAGCTGCCCAGAGTGGGCTCCAGCTGGACGGCCATGTCAATGGCAGAGTTGACCTCCATACCGCGCATCACAGTACCGGCGGTGATCATCACAGAGCCGGTGATCAGGCCGCCGATGATCATGGAAACGGTGGTGTCGAACCGGGCCAGGGGGAGCTGCTTGGGGTCGTGCCAGGTCTTGCGGGAGGAGGTGGCGTGGATGAACATATTATAGGGGACGACGGTGGTGCCGATGAGGGAGACGCAGGTCATAATGGAGCCCTCGGGAACAGAGGGAAGCGCGCCGGAAAATACCGCGCCCAGGTCAGGCTTGACCACGATCATGGTCACCACAAAAACGATGGCCATCACGGAGACACAGACGGACAGCAGCTTTTCCAGGGATTTGACCGCGTCGCCAATGTTGATGATTACCAGGATACAGCAGCCCCAGATGGGTGCAATGATGTTGGATGGGATCCCGGTGATGGCGGAGAGACCGATGGCGGTGCCGGTGAGGTCGCCGCCCATGTATGCAAATCCGCCCAGCGTGATCGCGGCCGCAACCAGAGCCACCATGAGCCATTTCAGGGGGGACGGTCGGACAGGTCCTTGACCAGCTCCTCAGCCAGTCCGTTCTGGGTTACGATACCCAGCCGGGCGGCCATCTCCTGCATGACGATGACGGCGATGACAGAGAATACCACTGTCCACAGCAGCGCGTAGCCATAGCCCGCACCGGCTTTTGTGGCGCTGGTGACAGTACCTGGACCAATGAAGGAGCCGACGACCAGAATACCGGGGCCCATTGCCTTCAGCTTGTCCTTCAGTGTGTACCGGTCTTTGATTTCCATAGAGATCCCCACCTTAATTTTTGATTGACCGGGCGGCCCCGGTCCTGCTCTGTTCACGCTTCTTTCCACTCACACTTGAAACGATAATATCGTTTCAAAAACTATATTATCATTATAATGGGAGGGGGGCAGATTGTCAAGAAAAAAAGAGAGAGGAAGAAGAAAAATGTGAATCTTAACAAGAGATTGGAAAAACTATTGCCGTGAGCAAGAAATTATTGTAAAATACACAAAAAAGGACCTGTACCTGGTGGTTTACCAATGGGTCTAACCGAGATTGCGAGGGATCCGAAATGCCTGAGAAAGAGGTACGGGTGATTCAATCTGTCCAGCGGGCGATCGATATCATCAACTGCTTCGATGAGCACGAGCTGAAGCTGACGCTGCCGCAGATCAGCGCCAAGCTGGAGCTGAACATCAACACGGTCCGGGGGCTGGTGAATACCCTGGTGGCCAACGGCTACCTGGAGCATGTGGCAGATGGGAACTGCTATATGCTGGGACTGGCCTTCCTGCCGAAGGCGGACTTGGCCGGGGCCAACGACATTGACCGCCTGCGCAGCCGGGTGCGTCCGAGCCTGGAGCTGATCGCCGACCGCTTTCAGGTATCAGCCCGGATGCAGATCATCAGCAACGACAATATTTTTGCGGTGGAGGTGGTCAACCCCATCGATTCCCACTATATTTTCCTGACCCGCCTCAATGCGGTGTTTACCCTGAATGCTACGGCCTCCGGCAAGCTGGTGCTCTATTACATGGACCAGCCCAGACGGGAGGCGTTTTACCGCACTTTCGCCCCCAACAAGTATACCCGTCACACCATGACCACCCGGGAGGAACTGGAGGCGGACCTGGAGCAGATCCGCCTGCGGGGCTACTCCACAGAGTTTGACGAGTTCGGGGTGGGGATCAGTTGTATCGCGGTGCCCATCCTGCGGGGCAACGGCAGTCTGTACGGGACGGTGAGCATCGTGGCTTCTTCCTCCGTAGTGCAGGAGGTGGCGCAGCAGGCCCTTCCGCCAATGCGGGAGTTTGCCGCATTTGTTCGGAAGGAGCTGTTGTGATTGGATAGCTCCGGCTAATGGAAGCACCTATAAAAATATTGGGACCGTCCGGCTGGACGGTCCCAATATTTTTATAGGACGAGAGGGAAGAAAAGCTGTATGAGCGTCATTTGTTGGCAAAGCGGTGCTGAGCCACACCATTCATAAAATAGAGGGCCATCCAGCAGGCTGTGTGGGCGGACTGGTGGGCGCCGCAGGTCTCCGGATAGATCTCGACAAAGTCGAAGGCGCCCGCACCGGCCTTACCGGCCTCGTGGAGCATCATGGCAACCTCGAAAGAGGTGGGGCCGCAGGGATCAAAGGGGCCCTGGGGGTTGGCGGCGGCATCCAGTACATCAGAGCAGACGGTGACGTAGATCACGTCGGTGTCCTTGCTGACGATGTCGATGGCCTTCTGAATGGAGGCCTGCCAGCCGTTGAGCTTGATTTCCCGGGCGGTGATCACAGTGGCGCCGGCCTTCTGGGCCTCGATGCGCTCCTGATGGTGGTTGCGGGGGCCGCGGATGCCGATGTGGACGATCTTGGTGGAGTCAAAGTTCTCATCCCCATACAGGCGGTTGAAGGGAGAGCAGCGGGAGTACAGGTCATCGCCGAAGGTGGGCATGGTGTCAAGATGGGCGTCAAAGTGCAGCACACCCACGCGCTTCTTGTGGCGGGTGCACAACTCACTGATCAGCGGATAGGAGATGGAGTGATCGCCGCCGAAAGTGATGGGCACACAGCCGGCATCCAGGATCTCGCCGATCCCCTTCCGCATGGAGGCGAAGCTGTACTCATAGCTGCCGTTCTGGATGGGGATATCGCCGTAGTCGCAGCAGCTCATATAGTCGAAGGTATCGAAGTCATAGTCGGGGAGATAACCCACATAGCGGGTGGAGACGGAGCGGATGGTCTTGGGGGCAACCACGCAGGAGGAGAAGCCGCCATAGGTACAGCCGCCCTCAAAGGGCACACCCATGACCGCAAAGTCATACTGCTTCAATTCCTCCACCGTTTTGGCGGTGGGCATCCCCATAAAGGAGGGGACACCACTGTAAATTTCATTTGGGACGACACCGGGCTGATAGATGGTAGGTACCGTTTTCAAGTTGAACACACCCCTTTATCTCGAGTAACGATATTATCGTTTTTATCACGATAATTACACAAATATTATGGCACGAAGGGAACGGGATGTCAAGTGTTTTATCCCGTTCCGGTCACCGGTCTGCCGCAGTCAGCGCCTGGACCGCGTCCGAGGTGTTCCCTGTGCTGAGGAGGAAAATGGTGTAGTTGGTGCGGCCGGAGACAGCAACATAGTCGGAGGCCACCACATTGGCAGGGGGAGTGGAGCCCAGGAAGGCAGAGTCCAGCGTCTCGATGTCCGCATGGGAGGGGATGGGAGCGAGGTTGGTCTCGGCAAAGAAGAATTCGTATGTGCCGGGACGGATGCGTTTATAGCTGGTGGTCTCCTTAAACCGGACGTCTGTGTAGATCACCCGGCCATCCGCCAGAAGGACATCCAAAGGGTTGCTGTAATAGGCCAGATTGCTGACCCGAAGATTGGAGTAGCGGCCGGTGGGCGGACAGCACCGGTCTGAGATCTGGAGCAGATCCAGACCGCCGGCCCGGAGGATGACGGCCAGGGTTGAAACGCTCCCAGTGTCGAAGGGAATGCTCTTTTGCAGATAAATATAGCCGTCCAGACCGGCCACTGACACAGTATGATACCCGGCCCGCAGACGGCGGTAGGGGGAGAGACTGCCGCTCCCCAGGAATCGGACGGCCCGGACGCCGTCGATGAGGATCTGAAAGGAGGGATAGCCGTAAGCGGCGTTGAGGAAGCGGGCCTGAGCCGCGGCGGGCCATACAGGGATGCTGGGGATCCCGCTCCCCTGGCCGCCTGGATAGACAGGCCCTCCCTCACCGGGGTTGGGAAGGGGGATCACGGGGACGCCGCCGCCGGAGTCTACAGGTCCGCCCTCGCCGGGGTTGGGGAGGGGGATCACAGGGACGCCGCCGCCGGAGTCCACGGGCCCTCCCTCACCGGGGTTGGGGAGAGGGATCACAGGGATGCCGCCGCCGGAGTCCACAGGCCCTCCCTCACCAGGATTGGGGAGGGGGATGACAGGAACTCCGTCTTTGGCAGACCTGCCGGAGCTGGGTTGGGAGAGATGACACATGGCATAAATTGGGCCCGCCGGGAACGGCGGGCCCAGCCTCCTTTCTATTCGATACCCCATCCTATTCCCGGTTCAGGGGCCTGGTGCGGAGTGTGGGCCCGGGATACGAAACAGCCCCCCGAATGACTCGGAGGGCTGTACGATTTTCTGTTTCAGGTCAGACCGCACCGTCCAGAACGGGGGCCAGCAACACCCGTCCTGTGCCGCGGTAGACGTTGACCAGACCCTCGCCGGAGGCGGCGGAGCCGACCAGGGACTTGCCGGAGCGCTCCACCGTGAAGTTCAGGCTGCCGCTCCATGCGATGGCCATGTTGCCGTCCACCTTCAGCACGTCGTCCTGAAGGGTGATCTCCACCAGCTCCTCCTTGGGGCAGAAGGATTCCAGGCAGACCACGCCGCTGCCCACGATCCCCAGGTTGAACAGGCCCTCGTTGCCGGCCGCCGCCGAGGAGAAGTTGGACCGCATGACCGCCTTGTGCTTCAGCCTGGAGTCGCAGACCAGGAACAGGCCGTCATCCAGAACGATGGAGCCGTTCCAGTCAGCCAGATCCAGCAGGAGGATATGCTTGTAGGTGGGCTCCAGGACCAGGGTGCCGTCCCCGGTATATTCCGGTTTGATGGCGCTCTCACCGGTGACGCTGCCCCGGAGGGCCTTGCCGAACAGGTCGCCCACCCCCTTGACGCCGGTAGTGGCGTTGACGTTGCCCACCGTCCACTGCATGGCTCCGGCCTGGAGGGTGATATTTGCCTTGCTCAGGTCACAGATGACCTGGCGCTTGCGCACATTCATGGCGTTGCAGTAATAGGCCAGCTGGGCGCTGCCAGGCATGACGCTGAGGTCCTTTTGGTATTCGATCACAGTAAAGGGGCCCAGGGAGTCGAGGAGTTTGACGTCGTCGTTGTTGGTAAAGTTATTGATCTGATACATGGCGTTCATCCTTTCTTCTGCGGCCGCCGGAGCGGAGCCGGGTGATTCTGCCTGGATTATACCACAGGAGCCGGCGGCGGTCGAGAACTTTCAAAAGATTTTGCCTGCCAGCGGTGGGATCAGCAGAGCCCGGGGTGCTGGTGTTGAGAGGCCGTTTCCTCAAAATTGCGGCACAGGGCAATAAAATCCCGGGCCTGTGCGGTCAGAAATTTGTCCCGGTGATAGACGATCCGGAATTTCCGGTGGAACTCCAGCCCCTCCACAGTAACGGCGGACACCAGCCCGCGCTCCAAAGGGGCGGACACCATGCGGTAGGGGAGCACCGCAATGCCCAGGCCGCTGATGACCGCGTTGACCAGTGCGGTGGTGCTGGTGGCCTCCCAGGTGGGGGAGACGGTGAAGCCAGCCTGCTCCGTTACCCGCTCAAATTCCTCCCGTGTGCCGCTGCCCCGCTCCCGAAGCAGGAACTTCTGCTGACGGAATTCTGTCTGGGACAAGTGCTGACCAGGGCGGAAGGGGCCGTCTGCGGGGGTAATGACGACCAGATGGTCCTCCATATACTCTTCAGACCGCAGAGCGGGGACGTGGGGCACCCCTTCCATCAGGGCCAGGTCCAGCAGGTTGTCCATGAGCTTCTGCTCCAGCAGCTTAGAGGGGGCCACCGTGGCCTGGATCTCTGCCCCGGGGTGAAGGGCGCGGAAGCGCTTGACATAGCCGGGAAGGAACTGGGAGCCAATGGTGATGCTGGCCCCCACCCGAAGCAGCCCGCAGCGGTCCCAACCGTGCAGCTGCCGCTCCATGTCGTCAAACAGGGTCGCGATGCGGGAGGCGTAGGAGGCGAAGCGCTCCCCGGCCGCGGTGATGCACAGCCGCCGGCCGATCCGGTCGAAGAGGACCACACCGTAGTGTGCCTCCAGTTCCCGGAGGGCCAGGCTTACCGCGGGCTGGGTCATGTGCAGGGCCTCCGCCGCCCGAGTGGTGTTATAGTCGTGCTCGCAGAGGGCGAGAAAGATTTTCATGTGCCGCAGGGTCATGGTCCACACCTCTGATATTGATTTTATAATGAAATCAATATCATAATATTATTTCCCTTATTATTTTGCAAGGCTTATAATGTTCAGGAAAAGAAGGAGGGAGCGGATTTGAGTCAAAAGAAGAAGTATTGGACCCTTTTCCTGTCTACGTTCCAGCTCAGCGCGTTCACCTTTGGGGGCGGCTTTGTGATCATCCCCCTGATGCGCAAAAAGTTTGTGGAGAAGCTGAAGTGGATCGACGAACAGGAGATGCTGGACCTTACCGCCATCGCCCAGTCCTCGCCGGGGGCCATCGCAGTAAACGCGTCCATTCTGGTTGGCTACCGGGTGGCAGGGGTCCCGGGGGCGCTGCTGACGGTGCTGGGCACCATCCTGCCGCCGCTGATCATCATTTCGGTGATTTCCATGTTTTACGCGGCCTTTCGGGATAACACCATTGTCAACATGGCAATGAATGGGATGCTGGCCGGTGTGGCGGCGGTGATCTGTGATGTGGTGCTCACCATGGGCGGCTCTGTGCTCCGGCAGAAACGGGTGCTCCCTGTGCTGGTTCTGGTGGGTTCTTTTGCGGCAGCCCGCTTCTGGGGCGTGAACATCATGGTGATCATTCTGGTCTGCGGACTCATCGGCGCGGCGGACACCTGCTGCCAGGAGAAGAAAAAGAAGGAGGGGAGCGGGACATGATCTATCTGGAACTGCTGTGGAGCTTCTTTCAGATTGGGCTGTTCAGCATCGGCGGCGGCTATGCGGCTATGCCGCTGATCCAGCACCAGGTGGTGGACCTCCATCCGTGGCTGACCATGACTCAGTTTGCTGATATTATGACCATTGCGGAGATGACCCCCGGCCCCATTGCCATCAATTCTGCCACCTTTGTGGGGATCCAGGTGGCTGGACTGCCAGGGGCGCTGGTGGCTACGCTGGGGTGTATTCTGCCCTCCTGCATCATTGTGATGGCGCTGGCCTACCTCTATTACCGGTATAAGGGACTGTCTATGGTGCAGGGGATCCTGTCCGGGCTGCGGCCTGCGGTGGTTGCTATGATCACCTCCGCCGGGATCTCCCTGCTGATTTTGTCCCTCTATGGTGCGCAGGAGCTCCCCGCTGACCTGAGCGGCGTCAACTGGATCTCCATGGGCATTTTCACAGCGGCCATCCTGATCCTCCGCCGCTGGAAGGTGAACCCAATCTGGGTCATGGCGGGCGCCGGCGCGGCAGGTGTCCTGCTGTACAGCATCCTGTAAATGTACAAGGCTGAAAAAGGCCAGGCCCACGGTTCCGCCGTGGGCCTGGTCCTCTTGATATTTTTGGGGGTAGTCGGGAGGTAGGGCTTACTGTTCCGCCCCGGCGGAGTCCGGTTTGGAGAGCAGCCAGCCCAGCACGCCGCCAACGATCGCGGGAATAAGCCAGCCGAAGCCATAGTCATAAAAGGGGAGGCATGACACCAGGGGGAACAGCTTGAAGTAGGAGTGGAGGGCCAGCAGCAGGCTGGCGGCGGTGGCGCCCAGAGCCGCCCCCTTGTAAAGTCCTGGGCGGCGGATATGGTCCTGAAAGAACAGAAGGACCACCGTAGTCATAAAGGGGGGACAGATGACCGACAGGATGGGGGAGGCTGCCTCGATGATGGTGGACAGTCCCAGGTTGCAGATGGCACAGCCAATCACGCTGAGAATCATGATACCGGCGCGGTAGGAGAGACGGCCGTGGGTGATCCGCTGGAAATAGGAGGCAGTGGCTCCGAACAGGCCAATGGAGGTGGTCAGGCAGGCGAAACCCACCACGATGGCCAGGACGATCACGCCGAAGCGGCCCAGAAGCTGATGGGTGATGGCGACGATCAGACCGGCCTGGTCCAGTCCCTGGTCCAGAAACACACCAGCAGTGGCGCCCAGATAGGTCAGACCGCTGTATACCAGCGCCAGCAGGAGCCCGGCCACACAGGCAGTCCCGGCTACATGGCGGCGCTGCTGGGGCCAAGTCCTCAGGCCGGACTGGGACAGGGTATCTTGGATGATGACGGCAAAGCCGGCCACCGAGATGATGTCCATGGCCTGATACCCGGCCAGAAGGCCGTCTTGGACGATGTTGGGAGAGACGGGGGGCTCAATGGGCCCGATGGGGTGCAGGATGCCCGCCAGGATCAGCACCAGAATACCCAGGATCAGCACCGGCGTCAGGCACCGGCCCACAATGTCCACCACACGGGTGGGGCGGATGGTCAGCAGAAAGACCACAGCAAAAAACAGAATGGAGAAGGGGAGCAGGTCCAGCTTGTCCGTCAGCGGCTGGATGGCCATTTCATAGGTGGTGGCGGCGGTACGGGGGGGCGCGATGAATACGCCGGTGCACAGGATGGCCGCCGTGTTCAGCACCGCGCCGGGAGCGGCGCCCACCGATTTCTGCATGGCCCGGATGCTGCCGCCGCCGTGGAGCATGGCGTGAATCCCCACACAGGAGAGGATCTCCACGAGAAAAAAGCTGAGGAAACCGGCGATCCACTGGCTTCCGCCGGTCATGCCCAGATAGGGAGGAAAGATCAGGTTTCCAGCCCCAAAGAACATAGCGAACAGCGCAAAGCCGGAGACAAGAATGCTGCCTGTACCCATGAATGATACCTCCAAAAAAGAAAATCCGCCGGATGACGGATGAATATTTTACTTTATCATACCGAATCTTGCACTGATATGCAAGAGAAACTTCAAACAATATTTTTAGAGGGGTAAAAAATGCATCTTATTTTATAACTTGATTGAAAACAGCGAAAATTCTGATTTGTGGTTATATTTGATCAGATCAACAATCGTGCAAGCTGAAAGACGGTCATTTACCATCAAAAAACACGCCAGCCGCTCGGTGATCCAGGCGGCTGGCGTGGAGAAGATACAATGCATTACTTGGTATAGTCTACATGAAGCAGGTCGTGGCGCTGATCCGGGGTATAGGCGTCCATCATGGAGGTGACCACCGGGTTGTACTCCGCCCGCTTGAAGGGAGCGGAGCGGTCGGCGGCATACAGGCCGGCAGTGCGCTCCTGCTTCTTCTGCTTCAGGCCATAGGGCTGGCCCGCGCCGCCCACGCAGCCGCCGGGGCAGGTCATGACCTCGATCAGGTCGTAGTAAGCGTTGCCCGCATCGATCTCCTTTAACAGCTCCTGGGCATGGATCAGGCCGTGGACCACAGCCAGATGGATCTCCCGGTCGCCCACCTGAACGGTGGCCTCCCGGATGGAGTCGTTTCCGCGGAGGGGGGAGTATTCCAGGGCGCGCAGGGTATTCCGGGATTTGTCCGGCATACAGTGGCGCACCACGGCCTCGGCCACACCGCCCGTGGTGCCGTAGATGGTGGCGGAGCCGGAGCCCAGTCCGAAGGGGAGGTCGGGGGCCTCCAGCTCCATCTGGGGCAGCTGAATGCCGGACTCCTTGATCATATTGATGATCTCCTGGGTGGTGAGCACCAGATCCACGTCGGGCTTTCCGTTGTGGCGGAACTGGGGGCGCGCGGCCTCCATTTTCTTGGCGGTGCAGGGCATGATGGCGATGTGGAAGGTGGTCCGCCCGTCCTGGGCGTCCTTCTCCTGATAGTGCTCCCGGACGATGGAGGCGAACATCTCCATGGGGGATTTGCAGGTGGAGATATGCTTGAGGTATTTGGGGTTCTCCAGCTCCAGATACTTCACCCAGGCGGGGCAGCAGGAGGTGAACATGGGGAAGGGGCCGCCGTTTTCCAGCCGGGCCAGGAACTCCCGGGACTCCTCAATGGTGGTGAAATCGGCGGCAAAGGTGGTGTCATAGATCTCGTCCACCCCCATGTACTTCAGGGCGGTGACCAGTTGGTCCAGGGCATTGGAGCCGGCGGGCAGGCCGAAGGCCTCGCCCACGGCCACCCGGACCGCGGGAGCAATCTGGACCACGGTGCGGACCTTGGGGTCGTGGATGGCCCGCCAGGCCTTGCCGATCTGGTTATAGACCGTGATGGCGCCGGTGGGGCAGACGGCGGAGCACTGTCCGCAGCTGATGCAGTGGGTCTCGGACAGGGTGCGGTTGAAGGCGGGGGAGACGCGCATATTATAGCCCCGCTGGGCAAAGTCGATGATGCCCATGCCGATGGTCTCGCCGCACACCCGGACGCAGTCGCCGCACAGGATGCACTTGCTGGGGTCCCGGACCACGGCAGGGCTGCTGTCATCCAGCTGGGACTCCTCCCGGCTGTCCCCAAAACGCACCCGGCGCACGCCGAAGCGCATGGCCAGCTCCTGAAGGCGGCAGTCGCCGCTCTTCTCGCAGGTGGTGCAGGAGCAGTTGTGAGAGGCCAGCAGCAGTTCCAGGATCATCCGGCGGTGCTTCAGCAGCCGGGCGGTGTTGGTGCGGATGGACAGCCCATCCCGGGGCTTCATAGAGCAGGAGGTCTCGATCTTGCCCCGCTCGTCCTCCACCACGCACATCCGGCAGGCCCCGTAGACGGACAGGTCGGAGTAATAGCAGAAGGTGGGCATCTCGATGCCGGCCTTGCGGATGACAGACAGCACGTTGGTCTCCCCGTCGAAGGGGACCCGCTGGCCGTCGATGTACATGATTCCCTTTGCCATAGTGCTCACTCCTCCCGAATGGCGCCGAAGGGACAGCAGCCCCAGCACGCGCCGCACTTGATGCATTTTTCCGTATCGATGACGTGGGGCATCCGGATCTGGCCGGAGATGGCCTCCATGGGGCACTGCCGCATACACTTGCCGCAGCCCTTGCACAACTCAGGATCGATGTGGAGCTCCTTCTTCCGGCCGTTGCAGTGGGGGCAGTGCTTCTCCACCACATGGGCCAGATATTCGTCCCGAAAATATTTCAGGGTGCTCTGCACCGGCTTGCAGGCGGACTGGCCCAGGCCGCACAGGGCGGTCTCTGTGATGGTGCTGGACAGGTCCTCCAGCAGGTCCAGGTCCTCCAGGCTGCCCTCGTTGTTCACGATGCGGGTGAGGATCTCCAGCATCCTGCGGGTGCCCTCCCGGCAGGGGACGCACTTGCCGCAGGACTCGTTCTGGGTGAAGTTCATAAAGAAACGGGCCACTTCCACCATGCAGGTGTCCTCATCCATGACCACCAGGCCGCCGGAGCCGATCATGGCCCCCACTTTTTTTAGAGAGTCGAAGTCCAGGGGCATATCCAGATGCTCCTCGGTGAGACAGCCGCCGGAGGGGCCGCCGATCTGCACCGCCTTGAACTTCTTGCCGTCCTTGATGCCGCCGCCGATCTCGAAGATGATCTGGCGCAGGGTGGTGCCCATGGGGACCTCGATCAGGCCGGTGTTGACCACGTTGCCCGTGAGGGCGAAGGCCTTCGTCCCGTGGCTGCGCTCGGTGCCGATGGAGCGGTACCAGGCGGAGCCCCGGCGGATGATGAGGGGGACGTTGGAGAAAGTCTCCACATTGTTGAGCACGGTGGGCCGGGCCCACAGGCCCTGCTCCACGGTGCGGGGAGGCTTGACCCGCGGCATTCCCCGGTTGCCCTCGATGGAGGCGGTGAGGGCGGAGCCCTCGCCGCAGACAAAGGCGCCGGCCCCCCGGTTCACATGGAGGTGGAAGCAGAAGTCGGTGCCCAGGATGTTGTCGCCCAGCAGGCCCATCTCCTCCGCCTTGGCGATGGCCGTTTTCAGGCGGGAGACCGCCAGCGGGTACTCCGCGCGGACGTAGATATAGCCCTCGTCGCTGCCGGCGGCCACGGCGGCGATGAGCATTCCCTCGATGATGGAGTGGGGGTTGCCCTCCATGATGGAGCGGTCCATGAAGGCGCCGGGGTCGCCTTCGTCGCCGTTGCACACCACATACTTCTTCCCGGTGGGCTGGAGACGGACGCTCTCCCACTTGCGGCCGGCGGGGAAGCCGCCGCCGCCCCGGCCCCGGAGGCCGGAGTCGGAGATCTCCTTGCAGATGGCCTCATCGGTCATTTCAAACAGCGCCTGCTCGAAGGCGGAGTAGCCGTCCCGGGCGATGTACTCGTCGATGTCCTCCGCATCGGTGGTGCCGCAGTTCTCCAGCACCACCCGCTGCTGCTTGTGATAGAAGGGGATCTCCTCGTGCTTGGCGTAGGTGACCCCGTCCAGCTGGTAGAGCAGGTGGGGGATCAGCTCGCCCTGAAGGAGCGTCTTTTCGATGATCTCGTCACAGTCCTCCAGGTGGACATGGGTATAAAGGATGCCATCCGGCTCGATCTGGAGCAGGGGGCCCATCTCACAGAAGCCGTGGCAGCCGCTCTTTTTCAGATGGAGGTCATGGGCCTCATCGGGGGCCTCGGGCTCACCCTCATGGATCAGGCTGATGTGGACCTCCATCCCGCGGCGCTGGCACTCCGCCTGGATATAGTCATAGATCTCCAGGGAGCCGCCGGCAATGCAGCCGGTTCCGGCACAGATCAGCACCTGCTTCTTCTGGGCCTCCAGGGCCCGCTTGTCCCGCAGCTGACGGACCTTGAACTGCTCGCGGGTCAGCTTTCCAGCGGTCATCATAGGGCGGCTTCCTCCTTTTTCAGCTCCTCCAGCAGCTCGATGGCCAGCTCGGGGGTCATTTTGGAATGGACTTTGTCGTTGACGGTGACCACTGGGGCCAGCCCGCAGGCGCCCAGGCAGGCCACGGTCTCCAGGGTGAACAGCCCGTCGGCGGAGGTCTTTTGCTTGCCCTCCAGCTCCAGGTACTCCCGGATGGCGGTATAGATGGGCTGGGACTTCCGCACGTGGCAGGCGGTGCCGTCACACACCTTGATGATGTATTTGCCCTTGGCCTCCAGAGAAAAGTTCTCATAGAAGGTGGCGACGCTGTATACCTTGGCCACGCCGACATCCAGCTTTTCGGCGATCCGCTCCAGAACCTCCGGGCTGAGATATTTGTACTCCGCCTGGATGTCCTGCATGATGGCGATCAGGTGGTGGCGCTGGCAGCCGTAGGAGTCAATGATCTGATCCACACGGTCCATAGAAATGCCAGTGGACATGGGAAAACACCTCCGCGTTCTGAAATTCCGGATGAGATCCGGGCACACTTCTCCACATAATATACATCATAAGGGATGAAGAAACGGAAATCTATTGGGCATTATACTGAAAAATTAGAATCATTCCGGGACTGAAAAAATAGAAAAATGAAGGAAAAATTGCAAAATTTGCGTGGAAGCCGGGGCGGGAATGGGGTTCCGCATGCCGGAGAATGTGCAAAATCGATTTGTCGCATTTGCCTTGTTCCTGTTATGAGATTTTAGAAGGTTTGACCAAAGAGAGTGGTTTGTGGTAGGATAAAAAGGAACAGTTTGACAAGGGGGAGAGGTCCCCTGGAAAGGAACCAGCTATGGATTGGAAACACATTTTGCCGGACCTGTGCCGCGGCCGCATTGAGAGCCGCTTTGTGCCCGCTGAAAGCGGACTTCCCGTGGGAGCCAGCCGCTTCGGCGGACAGCCGGACGTGCCCGCCGGCTTTACTTGGCCTGTCTTTGAGACTGCGGTCCCGGAGGACGAGACTGTCAAGCCCCGCCCCCTGGCGTTCCTGGCCCAGTTTGACTGCGCCAGCCTGGCTCCGCTGGACCGGGAGGGCTTACTGCCCAAAACGGGGCTGCTGTCCTTCTTCTATGAGCTGGGCTCCCAGCGGTGGGGCTATGACCCCAAGGACGCGGGCTGCGCCAGGGTCTACTGGTTCGACGGAGCGCCCCTGGCCCCGGCGGGTTTCCCGGCGGATCTGCCGGAGGACTTCCGGCTGCCGGAGCTGGCGGCGGAGCTGTCCGCCGGCGTGGACGCCCCGGATTTTCAGGACGCCTGTCCCGCCCTGGGGTACGACTGGACGGCCAACGACTACCGCTATTTTGACGCGGCCCGGCGGGAGCTGGGACTGGACTATCCGGCGAATCTGAGCAAGCTGCTGGGCTGGCCGGACATTATCCAGAACAACATGACCCTGGAGTGTGAACTGGTCTCCCGGGGGCACTACCTGGGGGGCAGATGGGAGAGCGTCCCCATGGAGGAGCGGGACCAGCTCCGGAAGCCCAGCGTGGAGGGATGGCAGCTGCTGTTCCAGCTGGACACTGTGGAGAGCGGCGGCTTCGAGCTGATGTTCGGGGACTGCGGGCGCATCTATTTTTACATTCGGAACGAGGATCTGGCGGCCCGGCGGTTCGACCGGGTATGGCTGATCCAGCAGTGCTGCTGACAGGGGGGACGGAGCATGAAGCTTGGGATCGTCTTTCAGGGGGAGTGCCGCAATAAGGACAATGTGGTCCGGGCGGTGCAGCGGATGGCAAAGGAGAAGGGCTACCGTGTGGGCGCCTGGAAGGAGGGGATGCGGGTGGTGCTGTGTCCCACCGGATACGTGGATCTGGGCTGGGTCCCGGTGCGGAGCTTTTTTGGCCGGTGGAAGATCACCGGCAGCTGTGTCAGCGTGCCCGCGGGCCCCGGCTTTCACCGGGCGGCGGCGGAGCTGATCCAGGCGCTGGGCGAGAAAGAGATCAAGGATATGGAGTGGAAGGACAGCACCAACTATCTGGAGGATCCGGATTTTGAGGCCCTCCGCCGGGAGACCTTCGAGCCTTGGCTGGCGGAGCAGCTGAAGCAGGCCCTGGAGGAACTGGACCGGGATCCGGAGGGGGAGGTCCGCTTGTTCTGGGACGAGGACCAGTACTGGCCGGAGAAGGTCCCGGGGACGGTGGTGACGCCGGTGGGCCGCTTCTCCCGGCAATGGCTGGGGCAGCGGCTGGAGCGGGGGGCGCTCCGGGAGCTGAGCGAGCGGCTGTTCCTCTGGAACGAGCCGGGGCACGACGCCCGCTTCCACCGCAACTGCGCCCTGAAGCGGCTGTGGGAGGACTGCTATTTCGCGCCCTCCGACCGCAGCGGAGAGGACGCCCAGATCAACGGCCTGATTCTGGATGAGCTGGAAAAGTCGGCTCAAATGGATCCAGAGCTCCCTCTGCCGGTGGAGAGCTATCGGGAACTGTGCATCCTGGACGACCGGGGCTTCGGCCTGCCGGAGGACATCCCGGAACTGGAGGAGGAGTTTGCCCCCGGCTACCACAAGGGGGAGGTGACCCAGTCCTTTGACACCCTGCGCTTCCCGCTGCCCGGCGTGTACCGCTATGAGTGGAACGAGGACGGCCGGGGGGGCGGCGGCTGCATCTGGTGGGACGAGGAGAGCGACAGCCCCCTCTGGCGCGTCAGCGGCTACCGCAGCAAGAACGTGAAGGCGGCGTGGAACGCCGACCTGGCCGGCTTTTCTGATGTGGAGACCAGGGAGGAGCCTGGGTTCAGTGCCCACTGGGGCTGGAAGGAGCTGGAGCAGAGAACAGACCCGGAGAAACCTGTGTACCAGGTGCTGGGCGAGGTAGTGGCGGGCCCCACCCTGTTTGTATTTACCGTGACCTTCTCCCTGCCGGAGGAGCGAGAGGACATCTATGCCCGGATCCGCCGGATCGAGGCGGTGGAGAGAGAGGAGGGGTGACGGTGGAAAAGCGATGGATCCGCGCGGCGGTGTGCCAGCTGGGGGCGGAGTCACCCGACCCCGGGGAGAATCTGGACCGGGCGGAGGCGCTGGTGCGGGAGGCGGCCCGGGGGATGCCGGACCTGGACCTCATCCTGCTGCCAGAGTGCGTGGACTTTCTGGCCCGTTCCCCGGAGGAGGCGCTGGCGCAGGCCCAGCCCATCCCAGGCCCCTATACCATGCGGATGTCCCGCCTGGCCCGGGAGCTCCGCGTCAACCTGGTGCCCGGAAGCATCACGGAGCGGACGGAGTCGGGCAAGGTGCGCAATACCACGGTTTGGATCGACCGGGAGGGGGAGATCCTGGGGCGGTACTCCAAGATGCACCTGTTTGACGCCCTGAACTACCGGGAATCCGACCACGTCCAGGCGGGGGATGAGATCTGCCTGCTGGACACGGACATCGGCCGGGTGGGCATCCAGATCTGCTACGACTGCCGCTTTCCGGAGCTGGCCCGCACCCAGGTGCTGAAGGGGGCGGATCTGCTGTGCGTCATGGCCTGCTTCCCCCTGGGCGCGCCCCTGCCCGTCCGGACGGAGCACTGGGACCTGCTGATCGATTCCATGGCCCTGCTGAACCAGACCTGGGTATGCGCGGCCAACCAGTTTGGAACCGTAGCCGGCCAGCATCCCTTTGGCCGCAGCCGGATCACCGATCCCTGGGGCACCGCGGTGGCGGTGGCCGGCGGGCGGCCCGGCGTTATCTACGGAGTGCTGGATCTGGAGTATCAGCGGGAGTGCCGGGAGCAGGTGGGCGGCCTGCACAACCGCCGCCCGGAGCTGTATTTCCGGTAACAAAAAGAGACGATGAAACAATCCCCCGCGCCGGTTCACACGCCGGTGCGGGGGATCTGCATTGGTCTGTGTGGGACAGACAACGGAAGGCTTCCGGATATTACCCGGGATAGCAGCCGCCTCCGATGAACTCCCGCAGCAGGGAGGTGCGTGGGACATCGTCGGCAGGGACGGGCAGGAAATAGCTGAGGAATTTCAGCAGCCGCTTGGCCTCGATGTACTCCTCGCAGTCCTTGGGCACGGCGAAGAGCAGCGGTTCCACATAGGGCTTCAGCAGGGCGGTCTCATAGAGCAGGGCGGAGTTGAAGATCACGTCCGCGCTGTCCTGGTGGGGGAAGATATTCCGCTCCTCCCCGCGCCGGACGGAGGGCCACAGCTGGATGGTAGCCCGGGCGTTATAGCCCCGGGTGCGGGCGTCCCGCTCGATCCGGCGGAGCAGGCGGGCGTCGGTGGTGGGGATGCGGTTGTGGTCGTCCACATTCAGCGTGGTCAGACAGCTGATGTAGATGCGGTATTTGCTCTCCTTGGGCAGAGCGTGGGAGAACTGGTCGTTCAGACAGTGGATGCCCTCGATGACCAGGATGTCCTGGGGGCCCAGGGTGAGCAGATCGCCGTTGTACTCCCGGGCGCCCTTTTTGAAGTTGAAGTGGGGGAGCTCCACCGTCTCGCCGTTCAGGAGCCGCACCATATCCCGGTTGAACTGCTCCACATCCATGGCGCCCAGCCCCTCGAAGTCGTACTGGCCGTTTTCGTCCCGGGGGGTGTCCTCCCGGTTTTTGAAGTAGTTGTCGGTGGCGATGGCGTGGGGGCGCATCCCCCGGGCCAGCAGCTGGGTAGACAGGCGGTGGGAGAAGGTGGTCTTTCCCGAGGAGGAGGGACCGGCGATCATCACAAAGCGCACATCCCGCCGTTTGGCGATCTCCTCGGCAATGTCGCCGATCTGCTTCTCCATCAGGGCCTCCTGGGAGAGGATCATCTGGGTGGCGTCCCCCTGGGAGATGCGCTGGTTCATCTCCGCCACATTGGAGATGTGGAGCGCCTCCGAACGGAGGGCGGCGTCGTGGAGGGCCTGGAAGACCTTGATGGGGGGCGTGAACGCCCCGAGGCGGCAGGGGTCCCGCAGGTCGGGCAGCCGCAGGACGAAGCCGTCCTCGAAGCTCTGGAGAGCGAACCACTTCAGATAGCTGGTGTCCGGGACCATGTAGCCGTAAAAATAGTCGGAAAAATCCTCCAGGGAGTAGACGTTGACCCGGGAACTGATCCGAAAGCGGAGCAGCTGCGCCTTGTCCAGCATCCCGCGGCTGCGGAAGAGCTCCACCGCGTCCTCGGTGCAGAGGGAGCTTTTCCGAATGGGGACCGCCTGGCGGACCAGCTGGCGCATCCGCTCCTCCACCCGGTCCAGCAGGGCCTGATCCAGAATGAAATCTCCCTTGGCCCGGATGAACAGGGCGCGGCTGATGGAATACTCCACCGAGATGCGCTGGACGCGCTCCGTCCCCACCGTGTCATAAAAAGCGGCGAGCATCAGAAAGACTACGCTGCGCTCATAGGTCTGGCGTCCCGGCCGGTCCACCGCGGTGATCATGCGCAGGGTGCAGTCCCGGTCCAGGGGCTTGTTCAGCTCACACAGCTTTCCATCCCGGTCCACCAGGAGGATGTCGCTGGGATAGCGGTCCTGCGCATCAGCGGCGATGACCTGATAGGGGGTGCCCAGGGGATAGTCCCGGGCCTTCCCGTCTACGATCACAGTCCTTGTGCTTGTCATTTCCATGAAATAACCTCCTCTGCTCTGCGGAGCGTTCCCGTTCCGGCGGTGGTCCTGCCGTTCGGACTGGACTGCGGCAGGCTGAAGCGGGAGAAAAAACGCCGTGCAGCCTTGGCTGCACGGCGAACTTCCGTTCCGGTGGACAGGGCCCGGGGCCCGCCGTCCTCCTATTATACCAGACCGGGCGGGATCCTTCAAGACCGCCCCGGTCAGTGGAGAAGGATGTAATCAGCGGAGGCCCAGCCGGTGACCGCCTGCCCGGCGGCGTCGGAAAAGAGGACCTGATACCAGCCCGGGGTATCGGTGTCCAGAAGGACCACCCGGCTTCCGTTGTTCAGACGGGAGATGACCGGGTCCTCCTGGCTGGGGCCGGAGCGCACCCGGAGGGTGGGCTCCGCGGTGACAAGGCCGATCTGCCCGGCGGGACCACACTGGAGGACTGCCTCCGCGGTGAGGGCGCCGCAGGAGGCTGTGATGGTGACGGAGGCATTCCCGCTGCCGGCGTAGACATTGGTGACGACGCCCTCCGGAGAGACCGCGGCCACGGAGGGATCGCTGGAGCGCCAGGTGACAGGCCCCTCGCCAATGGACAGCTGGGCGGTGAGCTGGAGGGTCTCCGCCGAAGCCAGGGTCCCCTCCGTCTGGCTGAGGATCAGCTGGGCGTCCGGGTCCACCTGGGGGACGTCGGGGGTATCCGGGGACTCAGGGGTCTCGGGAGTCTCAGGCTGGCTGGCGGGGTCATAGGTGAGCAGCTGGTAGAGCAGGGCGGCCATCTCCGCCCGGGTCAGCTGCCCCTTGGGGTTGAGCACGCCGCCCGCGCCGCTGGCCAGGCCCTGGGACACCAGGGCGGCCGCGTGGGGCCGGGCGTACTCCGCGATCTGGTCCCGGTCAGCGAACCGGTCCAGTACAGTGAGGTCGGGCTCCGGGCTGCTCAGGCCCAGCAGGGGCATGGCCTGGTGCAGGATGGTGAAGGCCTGCTCCCGGGTGACCAGGTCGGTAGGGCCGAACAGGCCCTCCGCCACGCCGGAGACCAGGTGGTTGGCACTGGCCCAGGTGATGGCCTGGGCGTAGTAGTCGGAGGGGGAAACGTCGGAGAAGCCGGACGAGCCGGTGACCGCGGGCTTGCCCAGGGCGTTATACAGCATCAGCACAAAGTCGCCACGGCGGATGGAGTGGTCCCGGCCGAACTCCGTGCTGGAGACGCCGCTGACGATGCCGTGCTCATAGCAGTATTCCACCGCCGGATAGGACCAGTGCTCCGGGGTCACATCGTTGTGGACGTTCTCAAGCCCCACAGTCACCTTGCTGGTGAGCCCGCCGGCAGTGGCGGTGATGGTCCCGCTGCTGCCCGTTCCGCCGGAGGTAAACACGCCGTCCTGGGTGATGCTGCCCACATTGCCCTCCACGCTCCAGGTCACTCCTCCGGAGCCGGGACGCAGGGCCTCACGGGACCAGTAGGAGCCGGAGGCGGCCAGCTGGACGCTCTCCCCGGCCTCCAGCGTGAGGGCGGTGAGGGGGGAGGTGCTGCCCGCCCTGGAGACGGTGAGGGAGGTCAGCGTATCCACCACATGGATCTGGGCGGAGCCTGTCAGGTCCAGATCCCGGGAACGGATGGCGATCTCGTCCGTTCCCGCCCTGTCCCCAGCGGTGTAGATACTGCCATTGAAAGAGCCCAGCTCATTTTTGGAGGAGAACTCAGCGTCGGAGACGCGGCTGGAGACGGTGGCGGCGCCGCCGTCCACGGCGGCCACATCGCCCAGAGTCAGGGAGGAACCGGTGAGCACGGTCAGACCGTCCTGCTGAAGGGCCAGGCGCTCTGGCTCCCGGTCCGTGGGGGCGTCGGTGACCAGCAGGATGAAGGTGGCGCAGGCCCGGAGAGAGCCGCCGGAGGGGGAGTTGTCCACCGCCGGGGCGCTGCTGCCCGGGAGCAGGACACTGAGGGTTGTGGAGCCGCCGCCGTCCAGGTTCACTGCCCACTGACAGCCCTGCTGGAGCAGCTCGTCAGCCAGGTCCTTCTGGGTCAGACCGGCGGAGTAGCCGGACTGCCGGCCGTCCACCGCGTAGAACACCATGGTGCCGTCCTCCTTCACCCCCACTGCGGTGCGGGGAGCCTGGCCGGTGGCATAGTGCCAGGTGGAGCTGTCCGTCATTTTTCCGCCAGCGATCATGATGTCGCCGCAGCCCCCCGCCCACTGGGCGTCGGAGATGGCGCGGTCAGAGCAGGAGGCGGACAGGGTGACCTTGTCCCCCACCTGATAGCTGGCGAACAGCTCGGAAAAGCCGGATTCATAGGCGGCAGTGAGGATATAGTTGTCCTCGCCGATGGTGACGGCGTCCTGGGTCTCAAAGACCTCCGTGACCTCCAAAGTAAGCTCGCCGTTGACGGTGAGGGGGGTGTCCCGGTCATCCTCTGTGACTTGGAAACGGACCATCCGGCCGCCGGCGGAGTCGGTGCGGGTGGAGACGGAGGAGAAGTCCTCATTATAAAGGTAGAGCCCGCCGGAGGAGTTGCGCCACTTGTTGAAGTGGGTGAGGGAGACCGAGCTGTCATCCCGGCGGTTGGTCAGGGTGAGTTCCACCTGTGGGGAGGCGGACAGCTCCAGACGGCCGTCCACCACGGAGATGGCATGGTTTCCCTCCGGGCTGGACTTGTATACCCCCTCCTCGATGGAGATGCCGTTGGGGATGCCACTGCCCATAGTGAAAAAGTCGCTATTGATGCCGCCCACCACATGGTATCCCAAACTCTCTGCATAGCTGACCGCCTTGTTAATGGTGGCGGCCCCGTAAATGGTGCCGGAGGACTGGACCATGATGGGGGTGACGTCGCTGCCCGGCTCCAGCTGGAAGGAGAAACTTTCAATCCGGCCGGAGGAGGGGTGCTCCGAGATGGTATTGATGTACGTCAGGCCGTCGGCCAGGGTGCGGGAGGTGCTCAGCCGCGTCGTGCCGGCGGAGGCGAAGGCGGACGGGACGAGCAGCGCCGCGGTCAGCACCAGGGCGGCGGCGCGCTTGGACAGATCGTGCAGGTTGGGATACTTCATGTTGACGCTCCTTATTCGTCTGGAGATGGATATGTACAGGCGGGCCCCAGACGGGGCCGGAGGAAAAAGCGAAAATGGAATAGACCTCATTATAGCAGGAACGATCTTTGATTTCAATGCGGACAGCCCGCCAAAAAACGGAAGAAGCGGAAACTTTAATAAAAATTTAAGAAACAGGTGGAAAGTATGAACAGACCATGAATCCCGATGGAAACTGTGGGAGAGCGGTTGAAAAAGGGGGTGGGTTGGTGTACAATAAAGCGATTCGCCCCCGGACTGGGGGCGGGGTATGGAGAGAGGAGAGGAAACATTGTCAGAAAACAAGGATCATTCCACCAGGACCATCAGCGTGGTCATGGCCATCACCCTGCTGGGGAAGGTGCTGGGCCTGTTCCGGGATCACCTGATGGCGGTGCACTACGGGACCACCGGCATGGAGGCCAAGGCGTTCTATATCGCCAGCCGCATCCCCCGGGTGTTTTTCGATGTGGTGTTCGCCTCGGCCATCGCGGCCTGTTTCATCCCGGTGTTCAGCGAGTATCTCACCCAGAGAGGGAAAAAGGAGGCCTTCCGCTTTGGAAGCAACTTCCTGTCGGTGATGGCTCTGCTCACCGCGGTCCTCACTGTGCTGGGCATCCTGTTCGCCCAGCCCCTGGTGACCCTGTTCGCGGACGGCTATGACCCGCAGACGGCGGAACTGGCGGCCTCCCTCACCCGGGTGATGTTCCCCACGGTGCTGTTCACCGGGGTGGCCTTCTCCTTTGTGGGGATCCTCCAGGCCATGGACCGGTTCAATATTCCGGCCCTCATCAGCACGGTGTCCAATCTGGTGATCATCGGCTACTTCTTTTTCCTGGACGAGCGGTTTGGGGTGTACGGGCTGGCTGGGGCCTATCTGCTGGGCTGGCTGCTCCAGGCGGTGGTCCAGGCGCCTTCGCTGCGTCGGCTGGACTTCCGGTACCGGCCGGACTTCTCCTTCCGTTCAGAGGGGATGCGGAAGGCCTTTGCCCTGATGGGGCCGGTGATGATCTCCACCTGGGTGCAGCCCATCAACCTGACCATCAACACCAAGTTCGGTTCCCGACTGTACGAGGGCGCGGGGGTGTCCGCTATGGAGTACTCCACCAACCTGTATCTGGTGATCGCCGGGGTGTTCATCCTGTCTATCACCAATGTGATCTTCCCCCGTCTGTCCCGCCTGACGGCGGAGCACCAGGAGGGGGCCTTCCGGGATACCCTCCGGCAGACCGTCCACGGCAGCCTGTTTTTTGTCCTGCCCATGGCGGCGGGGCTGATGGTGCTGGCCAGGCCCATGGTGTCCTTCCTGTACGGGGGCGGGGGGTTTGACGCGTTTTCTGTCTCCATCACCTCGGAGGCCCTGGTGTGGGTCTCGCTGGGGATGGTGGGCTACGGGCTTCAGAACATTCTCAGCCGTGCCTATTTCGCCCGGCAGGATGGGCGGACGCCCCTGGTGGCCGGAGGCGTGTCCATCCTGGCCAATATCCTTCTCTGCATGGTGCTGACGGAGCCCATGGGCGTGGCCGGACTGGCCATCGCCTCCACGGTGTCCTCCACACTGTATGCCGTGCTGCTGCTGGTCCCCATGGAGCTGCGGGGAGAGGGGATCCTCTCCGGCGGCTTTGGGGCGGACTTTTTGAAAATGCTGGCGTCCACGGCGGGGATGGCGGCGGTGGTCTGGCTGGCCCGGAACAGCCTGTCCGCCCTTCTGCCCGCGGGCAAAGCGGGGGAGCTGCTTCTGCTGGGGGCCTGCGCGGCGCTGGGGGCGGCGGTCTATTTCCTGCTGGCCGGCCTGATGCGTCTGGAGGAGATGGGGCTGGCCCGGGATCTGATGAAACGAATCTTGAAACGAGGTTGAGGTATGGAACGAATGCGAACGATCGTGCAGGCCAGCGCCGTGTACCGGGTGCTGGCGGCCCTGTGCCTGTGGTTCGGCGGGCAATGGAGGGGCAGCGGGCTCATTCAGTGGTTCATCCACCCCCCGCTCCAGCTGGAGCAGGCGGAGTCAGACCACAGTGTCTTTGCCCGGCTCTGGCGGTGGATCCACGGAGGACTGTGCCACCTGTACCGGGCCCTGCGCCTGGACAGGCTGTTTGAGGGCAGCATTTTTCAAAAATGCTGGCTGTGGGCGGGGGCTGCGGCAGTGCTGGCCCCCATCATCCCCACGATGGCGGTGCTGGGACTGGTGCTGGTCAGCGCATTTTCCCTGCTGCTGAACCTGATGGCGGACAGCGGGCGGAAGCTGTACTACGCACCTATGAACCGCTATCTCTGGCTGTACGCGGCCATCTATCTGGCTGGGACCTGGTTCTCCGTGACCCGGGCGGGCAGTCTGCTGGGCGGCGTGCTGACGGTGGCCTTCATCCTCTTCGCCGTCATTCTGGAAAATTCCATCACCACCCGGCGGCAGCTGGACACCCTGCTGCTCCTGCTGGTGATGGCGGGGACGGCGGTGGCCCTGTACGGCATCTGCCAGTACCTGTTCGGCTGGGGCTATCAGTCCGCCGCTTGGGCGGACAGTGAGATGTTCGGCGACGTGTTCCGGGTGCCCTCCACTTTGGAGAACCCCAATATGCTGGGACAGTACCTGATCCTGGCCATCCCCCTGGGCGGGGCGGGCCTTCTGGCCGCCAAGGACTGGGGGATGCGGGTGTTCTACTTCTGCTGCTGCGGCGTCATGTGCGTGTGCATGCTGCTCACCCTGTCCCGGGGGGCGTGGCTGGGACTGCTGTTTGCAGGCTTCGTCTTTGTACTGTTCCTCCAGCCCCGTCTGCTGCTGCTGACTCCCCTGCTGCTGGTGGGCCTGTACTTTGTCCTGCCGGACGCGGTGATCAACCGCTTTGCCAGCATCGGAAACCTGGGGGACAGCTCCACCTCCTACCGGGTGTACATTTGGATGGGCACCCTGGCCATGCTGAAGGACTACTGGATGTGCGGCATCGGACCGGGGGACGCGGCCTTCAATCTGGTGTATCCCAAGTACAGTTACAGCGGCATCGTGGCCCCCCACGCCCACAATCTGTTCCTTCAGATCGTGTGCGACGCGGGCGTGGTGGCCCTGGTGGTGTTCGTCCTGCTGCTGTTCCACTATTTCCGGGACCTGTGCGCCGCCTTCTGCCGGGAGAAGGACCCCTTCAGCCGCCTGTATCAGACGGCGGCAGTCAGCGGGATCGCCGGCTTCCTGGTCCAGGCGATGACAGACTACTCCTTCTATAATTACCGTGTGCTGCTCCTGTTCTGGGCCTGGCTGGCCCTGGGGGCGCTGCTGGCCCGGCGGGGCCAGCTTCCGGAGAGGGGGCTGAAGGTGTGATCCGGGTGCTGAATGTGATCAGCGATACCAACATCGGCGGCGCGGGACGGGTGATCCTCAACTATCTGCGGTATGCCGACAGCAGCCGGTTTGAGACCTGGGTGGCTGTTCCAAAAGGCAGCCTGCTGAAGGAGCCGCTGGAGGAGGCGGGGGCCCGGGTGCTGGAGGTGGACGGTATGGCGGACCGCTCCTACCACAAGGAGGACGTCAAGGCGCTGAAGGAGCTGCTCCGCCGGGAGCGGCCCGATCTGGTCCACACCCACGGGGCCCTGTCGGGGCGCGTCGCCGCCCGGCAGTGCGGCGTCCCGGTGGTGTACAGCCGGCACTCCGCCTTCCCGGTACCCGCCAAGCTGCGGTACCCCCCCGGCCGGTGGGTCAACAAGTGGCTGAATGAGCACTACGCGGACCGGATCATTGCCGTCAGCCCGGCTACGGCAGAAAATCTGACGGACGGCGGGATCTCCCCGAAGAAGATCACCATTGTGATGAACGGAGTAGCTCCGGTGGTCCCGGCCCCTCCGGAGGAGCGGGCGCGGCTGCGGGCCTCCCTGGGCCTGGATGAGGACACCTTCACTCTTGGCATCCTGGCCCGCCTGGAGGAGTATAAGGGCCATGTGTACCTGGCTCAGGCCGCCCGCATCCTCAAGGAGCAGGGGCGGAAGTTCCGCATCCTGGCGGCGGGGACCGGCGCCTTTGAAGCGGAGCTTCGGAAGGCAGTGGCGGAAGAAGGCGTGGAGGATGTGATGTCCCTGCTGGGCTTCCGGTCCGATGTGGCCGCACTGCTGTCCATTCTGGATGTGCAGCTCAACGCCTCCTACGGCACAGAGGCCACCAGTATGGCCCTTCTGGAGGGGATGAGCCTGGGGCTGCCCTCCATCGTCAGCGACTACGGGGGCAACCCCTGGCTGGTGAAGGACGGGGACAACGGACTGATCTTCCCCAGCCGGGACAGCCAGGCCCTGGCCGTCTGCATCGCCCGGCTGATGGACCGCCCGGAGGAGCGGGCGCGCATGGGAGAGCGGGCCCGGGAGGTGTTCCGGGAGCGGTTCACCGGCGAGATCTTTGCAAAAAACGTGGAACAAGTTTACCTTGACATCCTGAAAGGAGTATCTCATGGAACAAAATAACCACAAATTTCGGCTGCGGCTGAATCTGTTCGACGCCATCATTCTGGTGGCGGTCCTGCTGGTGGGGGCCGCGGCGGCCTGGATCGGCCTGCGCTCCGGCGGAGAGACCGCCCCCACCGCCGCCCCGGTGCGCTATACCGTCATGTTTCAGAAGATGAAGGAGGGGGAGAGCGCCCTCATCCAGCCCGGCGACCAGCTGGAGGACGCGGTGAAAAACTATCAGATGGGCAGCGTGGTCTCGGTGGAGGCCAGACCCGCGGAGGTCCAGGTCCTGGATCAGGAGCGGCAGGTCTATGTGAACGCGGTGCTGGAGGGCTATGAGGACGTATATGTCACGGTGGAGAGCACCTGCACCACCAGCGGAGACGGAGGAGCCCTGCTGCTGGGCGGCGGCTATGACTTCCGGGTGGGCCAGCTGGCCTATGTCCGGGGACCGGGCTACATGGGCAGCGGCCCTGTGACTGAGATCGAAAGGGGGGCTGAGCAGTGAAGATCATGGATCGGGACGGACGGCTGTTCGGCAAGATCAGCATCGTGGACGTGATCGTCCTTCTGGTGGTGGCGGCGATGGTGGCCGCCGTCTATGTCAAGACGCATAAGCCTCAGACGGGGAGCAATGTGGGGACCACCACGGTGGTCTATCAGATGGAGCTGGAGAACCAGCCGGAGTATATGCTGGACGCCATCCAGGTGGGGGACCAGATGTTTGACAAGGAGCGCAGCACCGGCGGCTCTCTGGGCACCATTACAGACATTCAGGTCAGCGGCGGGACCTATGAAGGCAAGCTGAACGACGGGACGGTGGCCATGCTGCCCGCCGAGGACTGCTACAACATCCTTTTGACCATTGAGGGTGAGGCCCTGATCGAGGGGAACGGCAGTGTGATGCTCAACCGTATTTACAGCCTGGGGGTCAACTCCAACCGGAACTTCAATACCAAGTATGCCAATTTTGTGGGGACCATTGTGGACCTCCAGATCCCCGGCGGGGATCAGTGAGGGAGCCATGAAGATCTTTATGGCGACCATGGGGCTGGGCATCGGCGGCGCGGAGACCCACATCGTGGAGCTGGCCAAGGAGCTGAAGGCCCGGGGACATGAGGTGGTCATTGCCTCCAACGGCGGCGTATATGTGGCCGAGGTAGAGGCGGCGGGGATCCGGCACTACGCCGTCCCCATGCACCGGCGCAGCGTGGGGGATATGCTCCGCTCCCGGACCCTGCTCCGGCGGATCCTGCGGGAGGAGCGGCCTGACATCGTCCACGCCCACGCCCGGATCCCAGCCTTTCTGTGCGGCACCCTCCAGCGGGAGCTGGGGTTCCCCTTCGTCACCTCCTGCCACGGGGTGTTCCAGGTCAGCGGGATGCTGAAGCTGCTGTCCAACTGGGGGCAGCGCACCCTGGCGGTGAGCGAGGACATCCGGGACTATCTGATCCAGGAGTACGGGGTCCCTGCTGGACACATTACCCTGACCATCAACGGGATCGATACGGAGAAATTTTCTCCCGGGGTCTCCGGGGAGGCGGTGCGGGAGGAGTTCTGCCTGGGGGATGACCCGGTGATCGGCCATGTCAGCCGGCTGGATCAGGCCAGCTCCCTGGCAGCCCGGCAGCTCATTGAGCTGGCGCCCCAGCTTGACCGGGCGGCGCCCGGGGTGCGGATCCTGATCACCGGCGGCGGGGATGTGTTTGAGGAGCTGGACCGGCAGGCCCAGGAGGTGAACCTGAAGCTGGGCCGCCCCTGTGTGGTGCTGACCGGCCCCAGGACGGATATCAACGTCGTGGCAGCCGCCTGCGACCTGTTTGTGGGGGTCTCCCGCTCCGCTCTGGAGGCCATGGCGGCGGAGAAGCCTGTGGTGCTTTCCGGGGCCCAGGGCCACACCGGCCTGTTCCGGCCGGAACTGCTGGAGAAGGCCATCGACACCAACTTCTGCTGCCGCACCGACCCCATCGCCACGGAGGCGGTGCTGCTGGAGGCGGTGACCTCCGCCCTGGCGCTGCCGGAGGAGGAGAAGCGGGCGCTGGGCCGCTATGGCCGGCAGGTGGTGCAGGAGCACTACTCGGTGCGCCGCATGGCGGAGGACTGCCTGGCGGTGTATGACCAGGTGCATCGCCGCCGCTATCATGTGGTGATGAGCGGCTATTACGGCTTCTCCAACGCCGGGGACGACGCGATCCTCCAGTCTATCCATGAGGGGATCCTGGCCGCCAGCCGGGATGTGGCGGTGACCGTGCTGTCCAACGACCCGGAGCTGACCTGGGACCTGTGTGGTCTGGAGGCGGTCCCCCGCTTCCAGGTATGGAAGGTGCTGAAATCCCTCTGGCGGTGTGACGCTCTGCTATCCGGCGGAGGGAGCCTGCTCCAGGACCGGACCTCCACCCGATCCCTGCTGTATTACCTGTCTATCATTCAGGCGGCGGAGCTGTTCCATAAGCCGGTGATGCTCTATGCCAACGGCATCGGCCCGGTGCAGAAGCCGTCTAACCGCTGCCGGGTCCGGCGGGCGGTGGAGCGGGCCGCCCTGGTGACCCTCCGGGACGGGAGCTCCGCCCGGGAACTCCAGGAGATGGGGGTGACACGCCCCGACCTCCATGTGACGGCGGATCCGGTGTTTAATCTGCCCCCCGCTTCCCGGGAACGGGGGATGGAGCTGCTCCAGGCGGCCCGCCTTCCCCAAGGGAGCAGGTTTGCGGTGGTCTCAGTGCGGGACTGGCCGGGGACGGAGGAATTTCCCCAAAAGCTGGCCGGCCTGTGCGACCATCTGCGGCGGACCTATGGGATGGAGATCCTGTTTCTTCTGATGCAGCCCAAGCACGACCGGAACACCACCGGTCTGGTGCGCCAGGCCATGGAGGAGCCCTCCTATCTCCTGGATGCGGCCACCACCCCCCGGGAGCTGATGGCGGTGCTGGGGGAGGCCGAGCTGTGTGTGGCCATGCGCCTGCACACCCTGATTTTCGCCGCGCGGATGGCGGTACCCTGCATCGGCCTGGTGTACGACCCAAAGGTGGAGAGCTATCTCCAGGAGCTGGATATGCCCTCCGCCGGCCATGTGGAACGATTCGACCGGGAGGAGGCCATCGCCTGTGCCGACCGCATGATGGCGGACTATGAGGGCAATCTGGTCCGCCTGCGGCAGAAGTCGGAGGCGCTGGCCAAAGCGGCCCTCCGGAACGAGGAACTGCTGCTGGAGCTGCTGAAGCAGACCAAGGGATAACGCGGTGCCCGCCTTCCCAAGGGGAGGCGGGCACAAGTGCGTTTTGGGGATGGAACAACAGCTGCCAGAAGAATGGGAGACTGCTCTTATGCAGGAAAAAATGCAGGACAAAAAATATAGAGTTTCATTTTTTGAGAAAAAGTTCTTGACAAACCTGGAGAGAGGGTTTACAATAGCGCAAGTCCGGCAGGAGGATCTGCGAAGGGCGGCCGTAAGCCTGTGGTGGTGCAGGATCTTGAAAGTGAAAGAAAATGTTGAGTAGAGCGGCCATTTCACACAGAAACTGTGGGCGATAGAAGCGGCAATGTGCTGCCGTGACTGGCCGAGCGGGGACCGGAACCACTCAGCGGAGGCGGAGAGAGCGTAGGCGGGTCCGCAGCAGCTAAACAGGCGGCGTCGAAAGACGGCGGAGTTCTGCCTGCAAGAAGCCGGATGATCCGGTGCGTACATGGAGCCTTTTGTGTGCCCCGTGTCCGGACAAATCAAAACTATCAGGAGGTGAATCAGCATGACGATGATGAAGCGTGAGCCAGACAGCATCTGGAACCGTGTACGGGAAGACAGGGACGTGGACGATCTGATCTTCGGAGAGGAGTTCTCCGGTTATCGTGAGAAGTCTCAGCCGTGCAGCGAACGGTGAGCAGCCGTTTGGACGGACAGATCGATTTACCCCGAACTTGAACACCGCAGCAGTTACCTTCCCAACTGCCTGCGGTGTTTTTCTATATTTTCCGGAAAACCGGGAGGCTTTCCGGCATCTGGAGTTTTTTGACTGGAAAAAGCAAAGTATTTCTACCAAAGGGGGTTGCGTTGCGGCGTAAGATATACTACAATAGCTACAAGTGAGTTTTCCGGCGAAGTGAGCCGGCTTCACGGACCGGAATGCTGAAAGTGAGGCAGATCCGAATTTTTGTGAGAGCACCCACAGCAATATTTGGAGGTCGATTCAACATGAGAAAGGTACAATTTACAGAGACGGTACTGCGTGACGCAAATCAGTCGCTGATCGCTACGCGGCTCCCCTATGACAAGTTCGAGCCCATCCTGGAGACGATGGACCAGGCTGGCTTCTACTCCGCCGAGGTGTGGGGCGGCGCCACCTTTGACGTCTGCCTGCGCTACCTGCGGGAGGACCCTTGGGACCGGCTGCGCAAGATCCGCGCCAAGATGCCCAACACCAAGCTCCAGATGCTCCTGCGCGGCCAGAACATCCTGGGCTATAAGCACTACCCCGACGATGTGGTCCGCAAATTCGTGGAGTACTCTGTGAAGAACGGCATCGACATCATCCGCATCTTTGACGCGCTGAACGATGTGCGCAATCTGGAGGTTGCCATTGATGAGACCGTGAAGCAGGGCGCTCACGCCTCTGGTACCATCTGCTTCACCACCAGCCCGGTCCACACCCTGGAGAAGAACGTCCAGATGGTGAAGGACCTGAAGAAGATGGGTGTCTCCTCCATCTGCATCAAGGACATGGCCGGCATCATGGGGCCCAAGGACGCCTATGACCTGGTCTCCGCCATCAAGGACGCGGTGCCCGAGCTGCCCCTGGTCATCCACACCCACTGCACCACCGGCCTGGCCTTTATGACCTGCCTGAAGTCGGTGGAGGCCGGCGCCGATGTGCTGGATACCGCCATCTCCCCCATGTCCGGCGGCACCGCCCAGCCCGCCACCGAGACCCTGGCCTATGCTCTGCGCCAGCTCGGCTATCAGGTGGACCTGGACGACAAGGCCCTGATCAAGATGGCCGACTTCTTTAAGGGGGTCCGTGCCGACTTCCTGAAGGATGGCACTCTGGATCCCATCTCCATGGCCACCGACACCCAGTGCCTGAACTATCAGATCCCCGGCGGAATGCTGTCCAACCTGATCTCCCAGCTGAAGATGATGAACGCTATGGACAAGCTGGACGAGGCCCTGGCTGAGACCCCCAAGGTCCGCGCCGACCTGGGCTATCCTCCTCTGGTCACCCCCACCAGCCAGATGGTGGGCTCTCAGGCTGTGCAGAACGTGCTGGCCGGCGAGCGCTACAAGGTGGTGGGCAAGGAGATCAAGGCCTATTGCCGCGGCGAGTACGGCCGCACTCCCGCCCCCATCGACGCGGAGATCCAGAAGAAGATCCTGGGCGACACCCCCCTGGTGAAGGGCCGCTTTGCCGACTCTCTGGAGCCCGAGTTTGAGAAGACCAAGAAGGAGCTGGGCGATACCGCCAAGTGTGACGAGGATGTGCTGTCCTACATCGCCTTCCCCCAGGTGGCCACCGCGTTCTTCAAGGACCGCGAGGCCGGCTTCCCCAAGAAGGAGGAGCCCAAGAAGGCGGCTCCCGCTGCCCCCAAGGCCCCCAAGGCGGAGGATCTGCCCCCCATGCCCGCCTGGCAGGGCCATGTGTATTATACCAACACTCCCGCGGTGACCGGCTCCGGCTACACTGCACGCGCCATCCAGCCCTTCGCCGCCAGCTATCAGCCCCCCCATTTGATGATGGGCAACCGGGACAACTGCACCGGCACCTTCACCGTCACCATCGACGGGAAGCCCTTCCAGGTGTCCGTGGAGAAGGCTGACGCCCCCGCTGCGGCTCCTGCCGCCGCCCCTGTGGCCGCACCGGCCGCTGCTCCCGCTGCCGCTCCGGCTCCCGCCCCCGCTGCGGCCCCGGCCGCTGCTGCCGCGCCCGCGGCTCCCGCCCCCGCTGCGGCTCCCGCCGCTGTGGCTGCCGGTGAGACCCCGGTGAACAGCCCCATGCCCGGCAACATCTTCAAGGTGGAGTGCAAGCCCGGCCAGGCTGTGAAGGCCGGCGATGTGCTGATCGTGCTGGAGGCCATGAAGATGGAGATCGAGGTCTCCGCTCCCGTGGACGGCACTGTGAAGTCCGTGGCTGTCAATGTGGGCGCTACTGTGAACACTGACGATCTGCTGGTGGTTCTGGGTTGAGCCTGACAGGCCGCCCACTGCTGTAACGCAAGTAGATCCGGCCCCTCGGAAAGAGGGGCCGGATCTTCAGCTTGTCAAAGAACCTCGCCGGTGGCGAGGTTTTTCTGGTATAATAGAGAAAAAGGGGGGCTAAGGATGGAAAATTGGAGAAAGAATTCTCGAAAAGATATAGTCATGGTGGATGTAGATGCCTTAGTCCCCAAGGATCATTTGTTGCGCAAGATAGAAGATGTCATGGATTATGACTGGCTATATGAGCGGTTAAGTCCATATTATTGCGCAGACAACGGGCGTCCAGGAACGGATCCTGTAGTGTTGATCAAGATGGTTCTAATTCAGCATTTGTTTGGGATCGCGTCCTTACGTCAGACGTACCGGGATATACAAGTAAACGCAGCATACCGTTGGTTTCTCGGATATAGCTTGCTGGAAGAGATTCCTCACTTTGCAACGGTAAGTTATGCCTTTTGCAAACGCTTTCCCCCGGAGCTGAGTGAAGAAATCTTTGCACATATTCTAAACAAGGCATTGAATCACCGCATGGTAGACCCAAGCATGATTTTTATCGACGGAACACATATTAAAGCATCCGCGAATAAAAAGAAGTTGCAGAAGGAACAGGTCGCCAAAGCCGCGAAGGTGTACGAGGAGCAGCTTCGCAAAGAGGTATCCGAGGAACGAAAAAAACTGGGTAAGAAAGTCAACGATGACGATGATGACGAAAATAAGGGAAGTTCCGGAGGAGGAACGGTTGAGAAAACGGTGTCCAAAACCGACCCTGACTGCGGAATGTTTGTAAAAGGGGCACATGAGCGGCAGTTTGCGTACGAAGCACATACTGCCTGTGATAAGCACGGCTTTGTGTTGGGTGTTGAGGTAACCGCTGGAAATGTAAGCGATAGTGTTGCATGGGACGCAGTATACGACCAGGTAACGAACAGTTTTCCCGAAGTTAAGTTTGTAACGATGGATGCCGGATACAAAACACCTTGGATTGCAAAGAAAGTTCTGGAACACAGCAGAATTCCCATCCTTCCCTATACCCGATACAAGGGAAAGAAAGATAAATTTAAGCCTTGGGATTTTACTTATGATGCAGCAACAGACAGTTTTACCTGTCCCAGAGGACATGAACTGCGGCATACGACCACAAGCAAAGAAGGGAAACGGACTTACCGCAGTTCACCCAAAATCTGCAAAGACTGTCCCTGCAGAACTGTTTGTGGCGCAAATGAAAGCGGACAGCGGATACTCACAACTCATATCTGGCAGGAATATCTCGATTTGGTCGAACATTTGAGAAAAACCGAACGTGGCAAGGAACTCTATGCCATGAGAAAAGAGACCATAGAGCGTGTTTTTGCTGATGCAAAAGAAAAGCACGCCATGCGTTATACGCACCACCGAGGTCTGGCCCGGGTTTCTGCTTGGGTGAGGCTTAAATATGCTGCCATGAATCTCAAAAAGATTGCTATTGGGAAGTGGAATGCTTCTAATTTTGCTTCCTATATCATGATTTTTGCCCCGTTTAATGATAAAACGCCAGTCCTCGTGGTTTGAGAACTGGCGTTCTTTGACAAGCTGTAGATCCGGCCCCTCAGAAAGAGGGGCCGGATCTTTTTTGCGCTGAACTGCAACCAAATGCCCGTTCCAGGTGTTATATAGGGTGAGACGCGTTTCAGAACAGAGATCATATAGAGAGGAGGATGTGGTGTGGAGGAATCGGAACTGCTGCGCCTGCTCCAGCGGGGCGACCCGGCGGGGCTGGAGGCACTGATCGTCCGCTATACCCCCTATGTCTCCGCGGTGGCGGCCCGGATCCTGCCCGGCTGTCCCCGGGAGTGGGAGGAGGTGGCGGCGGATGTGTTTTGGGCCGCGTGGCAGGAGCGGAAAAAGCTCCAGCCGGGCAGGCTGAAGGGCTGGCTGTCCGTGACCGCCCGAAACCGGGCGCTGAACCTTCTGCGGAGCAGGCGGGAGACTGTGCCCTTGGCGGAGGACATCCTCGTTTTGAGCGGGGACGGACCCCAGCAGGAGCTGGAGGCCCGGGAGGCGGCCGGTCTGGTGCGGACGGCGCTGTCCACATTGGAGCGGGAGGACCGGGAGCTGTTTGTCCGCCGGTATTACTACGGACAGACGGTGGCCCGGGCGGCGGAGGAGATGGGGATGAACCTGTCTACCGCCAAAAGCAGGCTGCGGAGAGGCTGGGAACGGCTGAAGGAAGCATTGAGAAAGGCGGGATATGATGTTGAAGAAGCTTGAGATCGCCCACATGTTGGACGCCTATGAGGAGGAAGAATTTGTGCCGGAGGAGGAAAATCTGGTCGATCCCCAGCGGGTCAGGGCTGCTGTGATGGGCCGGGTCCGCCGGGGGAGAACGCGCCGGGTCCTGCTGACGGCGGCGGTGCTGGCCGCCTGTCTGGGGCTGGTGGGCTGGACCTATGGGGAGCGGGTCTACCAGTTCATGTGCGGCGGCCAGTTGGTCTCTGGAGAGCATCAGACTTCTCTGGAGTGGGACAAAGAGGCCAGAGCCCAGGTCCTGTCCGTGGAGGATGGACGCGTGTGGTTTGTCGCAGACGGCCAGCGGCTGGACATTACAGACCGGATCGATGAGGAGACGCCGTATCTCTATGCCTGGCAGGATGGACAGGGGAACCGAAGCGGCCTGATCGTGGGAGGAACGCCGGAACACTGCGGCTGGGCTGAGATCTGGGAGCGGGCGGACGGAATGGAGTCGGCGGAGTTCTATGACGGCACAGTGGTTGAAGGTGGACCGGAGGAGGACCCGGACTGGCTCATCCAGGGCCGTCAGCAGCTCCAGGCCCTCTGGGCAGAACAGCGCGCGCAGAGAGGATAGGGGTGTGTCTTGCCGTTCCGCAAAAACTTTGGTAGAATACCAGAGATACGGAACAGGAGGCGAGCGCATGGAGCAGTACCGCGTGGTGGACACGCCGCAGGGTCCACAGACCTACCTGCTGGTCAAAAAGCGGGTGAAAAATCTGAATCTCCGGCTGGACCGGCGGGGTCAGATCCTGCTCTCTGTGCCCTTCAGCTGTCCGGAGGAGCGGGCCGACGCCCTGATCCTGGAAAAGTGGGAGTGGATCCGGCAGCATCTTTCACAGCAGTCAGAGACGGCGCCTCTTCTGCCGGAGCCGGACCGGGCGGCCTGCGTCCGTCTGCTGGGAGAGGCGGTGGTCCGTGTCTATCCCCTGGTGGCCCCGGACGGCGTGCCACTGCCCCAGGTCAAGCTGCGGAAGATGAGGAGCCAGTGGGGCAACTGCCATTACCAGCAGGGGTACATCACTCTGAACACCGCCCTGGCCCGCTGTCCGGAGCCTTTGCGGGACTATGTGGCCCTCCATGAGCTGGTCCACTTCCTCCACCACGACCACGGCCCCGGCTTCTACGCCGCCATGGACGCCCGGATGCCAGACTGGCGGGCGCGGCGGCAGAAGCTGAAGGGATACGCCCGGGCGATCGTGGAATAACGGGAATATGAGGGACAGCCCGCTCTGTGACGGTGCAGAGCGGGCTGTTCGATTTCTTAATTTTATCGAAAAACAATAAAAATATATTGACTTTCAGATTTCACAGTGGTAGCATGAGGCTGACGAGAGGGGGAATTTTCCATGAAAAGGATCCCAGTGATCCATCTGGCCCGGGTCCTTCGGGTGCTGGTCCTGGCGGTGCTGGTTATGAACATCCTCTGCCTGCTGCTGGTGCCGGGCATCGTGGCCTATGTGTCCGACGGCGGCCCCGCCGCCCTGGCGCAGGCCGCCCAGGCGGAGCTGCAAGCCTGGCTGAATGCCTGGCAGGGGCGGGAGGCGGAGACCCACTTCCCCATGCTGGCAGTCTTTCTGGGCGCCTGGCCCGCGGTGTGGACCCGGCTGGACACCGCGCTGCTGACCCTGTTTTACTGGCTGTGCGGGGGGTGTACAGCGGTGATCCTGTGGCAGGCCAAGGGGGTGCTGGATACCATTTTGACCCAGACGCCCTTCCTGCGGGCCAACGCCGGGGCGCTGAAGCGGGCGGCGGTGTGCTGCTGGGTGATCTCCGGTGCGGCTCTGGTGCGGCTGGTGCTGTGGCTGTGGAGCGAGGGAAACGTGTGGCCTCTGTTTACCTATACCGCGCTGTTCATCCCGGCCTTTTTCATGGGCGGCCTGCTGTTCCTGGTCATGTCCGCCCTGTTCCGGCAGGCGGCGGAGCTGAAAGAGGATCAGGACCTGACCATTTGAGAGAGCGGGGGAGAGCATGGGGATCGTGGTGAACCTGGATGTGATGATGGCCAAGAGGAAGATGTCCCTGGGCGAGCTGGCCCAGCGGGTGGACATCACCATGGCGAATTTGTCCATTTTGAAAAACAACAAGGCCCGGGCGGTGCGCTTCTCCACCCTGGAGGCCATCTGTAAGGCGCTGGACTGTCAGCCGGGGGATATTCTGGAGTATGTACCGGAGGAGGAATGAGCGATGGGCGGTGCGCTGTGGTGGCTGCTGGCGGCGGCGGTGTCCGGCTCCTGGCTGATGCTGCTGGCTCTGGTGCTGTCCCTGGCGGCGTGGGCGGTGTTCCCCGCGGTGGTCTGCGGAGGGCGCTCTGGTCGGAGCCGGGACAGGAACAAGGTTTTGATATGGCTGGGGCTGGCGGTCCTCCTGCTGCTGATCCTCCGGTTTGGCGGCCAGCTTCTGCTGGGGCTGGCCGGGCTGAGCTGGCGGCGCTGGGTCAAGTCGGCGCTGGATCTGGGCCTGCTGGGGACGGCGTCCATGCTGGCGGCCAAAACCGCCGGGCGGCTGAGCGATGATCCCGCCCGCCGGGACTGGCAGAGGTGGTGCTCGGCCCTGTGGGCCGGACTGATCATCTTCAGCGCGGTGGGCTTGGCGGGGATGAAGCTGCTGTGGACCGATCTGGGGGACCGCGTGACCCAGTGGGAGGGACAGAAGGCGGTGGCAGAATATGTGGGGGTATTCCATGAGAAGGTGTACCCGTACAGAAACCTGCTGGTCCGGGGGAACGAAGTGATCTATGAGTGGTGGGACTGACCGCCGGAGCGGAAAGGAGTAGGAACGCTGTGGGCAAGAAATGGAACAGAAGGGCGATGGCCCTGGGACTGGGAGCCGCGGCCGCTCTGCTGACCGGCTGTTTTGCATCGGACGGCCTGGTGACGGAGGAGGCCGACCTGGTGTTCCGGAATGACAGCGGGGCGGCGGTGAGCAGCGTCCAGCTCTCTGGAGCGTCGGAGAGCCAGGGGGCGTCTCTGGCGGACGGCAGCCCGCTGGAGCGGGGGGAGACCCTGGGCTTCTGGGTGGAGCATCCCGGCCCGGTGACGGTAGAGGCCTTTGACCCAGAGGGGAGGTCCATCGGCCGGTGCCGGGGGACGCTGGGGGAGGCCCAGGTGACCGTGACCCTGGAGGGGGGCCGTCTGGTCTGGACGGAGGCGAACTAGGCGATGCTGGAATGGATGTTCGTGGGCACCCTGGGCGGCCTGGGCGCTGTGGTGCTGATGGGGCTGGAGGCGCTGAGCTGCCTGCTTACCTGCCAGGGAAAACGGAGAACCCGCTTGCTGTATGCCGCCGCGGGCCTGGGGATCGTGCTGCTGCTGTGGTGGGGCTGGGATGCTCTGCTGAGGTTGATAGGGCTGTCCTGGCGGAGATGGGTCCAGACCGCCTTCGGTGTGGCTGCCCTGGTCCTGGGGATGGCGGGCGCATTTCTGACGGTCCACTGCGGCGCGGAAAGGCGGACGGGCCGCCTGTGGCATGAGGCGGCGGTGGGGATCGCCCTGCTGATGCTGCTGACCTGTTCGGTCACCATCGGCCCCTTTCTGCTGGCGTTCAGCTATGCGCCGGAGCGGGTGCTGGAGGTGCAGGGACAGCCCCTGGTGGAGGAGGATGAGAGCTTTCTGGATCCGTACTATGTGTACTATATCGGTTTTGGTCCGCTCCTGCGGAGCAGAGAATCCGTTTGGAGCGGGGATACCCCGCTGAATAGGGGAGACGAGATAGGAACAGCAGGATATTGCGAAGCTGGAAAAGCAGAAGTAACATGGACGGAAATGCAGGAACAAGCATGATATGGAGGAACGTAGTATGGGCTGGATGAATTTTGTCAGTATTCTGCTGGGCTTAGCGGGATGGGGACTTCCTGTTTGGGGGCTGAAGCGCTGGATGAGAGGACGCCGGAAAGACCTTGGACTTTGCTGTTGGGGGAGCGGGCTTTGCTGCGGCGGGGCGCTGTGGTTTCAGCTCCGGTACAGTGCGCATCTTGCGGAGATCGGCGATTGGCCTGCCTGGATGGATACCGCCGGGGCGGTGGCCGCCGTGTCCGGCTTCCTGTTGGTCACCACAGCACTGGTGAACGGGGCGGCAGTGCTGCTGTCCCGCCAGGAGGACGATTGAAATGAGAAGCGGACGGGAAAAAGCCTGGAAATGGGCAGCCCTCCTGCTGGCCGCCGGGGCCGCGGCGGCGGGGGGCTGGGCCTGGGCGATGCAGGGGGAGCTGACCACCGCCCGGTATGAGGTCCCATTGCCCGTGGGGCTGGAGGGACTGGACGGAGTGAAAATCGCCCAGATCTCCGACGTACACAGCGCAGATTTGGAGGGGCCGCTGCGGGCGGCTCTGGAGGAGGCGGCCCCGGATCTGATTGTAATGACCGGAGATCTGGTCAACCGGGAGGACCGGGACCTGAGCCGGGCGCTGTCCCTGGCCCGGATGGCGGCGGAGACCGCTCCGGCCTTTTTTGCCCCGGGCAACCATGAGGTGGACAACCCCTGCTGGCCGGAGCTGCGGGACGGGCTGGAGGAGGCCGGCGTGCAGGTGCTGGAGGACCGGGCGGTCCTGTGGAGCCTCCGGGGGGAGGCGGTCAACCTGATGGGCCTGTGGGACGTGACCCACGATCCCATGGGACGGGCACATGCCCAGGCGGCTCTGCCGGAGCGGATCCAGGCCTTGTGCCGGGAGGGGGCGCTGAATGTACTGTTGTCCCACCGGCCCAGCCTGCTGGAGGAATACGGGACGGGCGGGGCCGATGTGGTGTTCTGCGGACACGCCCACGGGGGACAGGTGCGCCTGCCGCTTGCGGGCCCAGTGTTCGCCCCGGACGAGGGCCTGTTTCCCAAACACACCGCCGGGGTGTACCAGGCGGGAGAGACCCGGATGGTGGTCAGCAGGGGGCTGGGCAACGGCACACCCTATCCCCAGCTGTGGAACGGGCCGGAGCTGGTGGTCGTGACCATGAAAGCCGCCGGGATCTAAGGGAAAAGAGGGCAGGATGAGCAAAAAGAAAAGCGGTATCGTCCTAATTGCAATCGTGATATTTGGGCTTGGTTTCATACTAAATCAGCAAATGGCGGCTGATCGCGATGTCCCTGCTGATGATGAAATAGCGCTGCATATTCAATTAGACATAGATAGAGATATTGGCTTATTGGTGTTTGATTATTACGCTGATGGGCAGGAGCACAGCGGCGGTGTTTCAAATGCAGACCGTTCTCTCATGAAACCTAATTCTGATTTGATTCAGGTATGGAATAGGCAGGAATTAAACAGTTCATCTGATACCGTAGAGTTATCCATTCAATTCAGAATGATAACGGAATATGTGGAGCCGAATTTTGAAAATGTATACCCGGAGGATATTACGCAATATATAGACACCCCGATTTCATTCCATGCACACTTTGGCGAAGCATATTTTATTACGATCACTGGCGATCAGGCAAGCGGTTACAAGGCGGTATTGAATGGATAAATTCTGGTTGATCGAGAGGTAATTCCCCGTAAAAATACCTTCCTCCGTCATTTTGACGGAGGAAGGTATTTTTACAGATGATAACTGCTTGATAAGCTGGAATTTCACGCTTTTTTTATCGGATGTCTAATGACAGTTTTCCGCTTTTCTGGAGCAACTTTTCTTGCATCAGACAGATAAATCTCATGGTGTGATCTGTCCCTGTTCACATCGTTCACATATCCATTCTGCTCTAAATATGCATCCATAAGTGCAACAGTTTTGGGTTCATCATCAAATGACCCTAAGTGCATGATCTGAACACACAGACCCTCATCGATCGTCATAAACTCTGCCGATGAGCAATCTAACTTTTTCTTTTTGGCTGCGGTTTCAACCGCCCATTCAAAGTCCTTTTTCGTTATGAAATCAGGCAAACGGATCACAGAGATCCAGTTAAATGTGGACTTGTCCGTATAATCCACACCATCTGTATCTTCCTGCCACCAAAATCCTTCCAGTGGAGGAACTACATATTCAAAAAAGCCATCAATTTTATGGTCTGTTTTATAACTCATTTTTAGGGTGTATGCGACAGCATATAATACACTGATCGCTTGCTGATATGCTCCGCCTTCTTCGTTCGGATCACCATTTCCTTTGACTGCAATGTAATTTGCTTTCGGCACACTTACAATCTCTGGTTTATTCTTCGGCATATAAAATTCTTTATATTCTTTCTTAAAATCAAAAGCCATAGTGTTAAGGCCAAGCTGTTTTGTCCAGAAATAGCCGGTCTGTTTTGTCGCATAGCCGGATTGTTTTGTCACGACAGCCGAGCTAATCTGTCGTTGAAGCCGGTCTGTTTTGGCATCGCTATATCATAAAAGGGAAAAGAGAGGTGCCGTTCTTGGTAGAACGGCACCTCTCTTCAACTTGAGACTATTGGAATTGATACAGCATAACAGCATTGATATTTTGGTTGTCGCTGCTGTACATGATGGGACGATATTCACCTTCTGGAAGGGAACTCAGATCGAGCGTTCCTGTAAGAGCACCACCAACGGCAGATAGGGTATACACCTCTTCAGACACCTCATCGATAAATCCAATATAGATTGTTCTGGAAGCAGAGGCCCAAGTGCAATGAACGGCCATTGCCTTTGTTTTTTCATTGGGCAACAGAATGGTATCGTCTGCTTTTGAATATTGAGATTCATCAATATTGACGCACACAAGTTCTCCTTTTGGCGTACTCTCAGAGAATTCCACAGGCTCATCTACAAAGTATTCACTTAAATCCACCACATCAGCAAATGGAAGAACAGAAGCCGGAGGAACGATGGCATCGCTGTCATCCTTGTCTGGAACCTCCGATACAGAATCCTTAGTAGAACAAGCAGCTAACATGGCAACCACCACGATTGCTAACAATAGCCCTAATCCTCGATGAATTCCCTTTTTCATGGTTATTTTACCTCGTACTGCATAGCTCCGGTGATGCTCTTACTTCCGCCATTCACAATGCAAACCTTATAATCTCCATCTGGAACACCACTGGAGTTGACTCTCTTGCTGTTAATATCTCCACCTTCATAGGTAACAGTGTATGTTACCCGGGTGTCCACATTATACCAGCCGATTTTTACATCCTGAGAAGAGGGACTCCATGTGCAGGAGTTGATAGTAAGTACAGCATCTTCACCAGAAATGTAGTATGTTTCGCTGGAAGTCTTTCTGGAACCGGAACCCAAAGAGGTGAACGAAAGAGACAGGCTCGACTTCGGCACGATATTGGTTTCCTCCGTGGCTACCGGTTCATACGGGACTTCTTCAACAGCAAAAGCCGTGCAGGACAAAGAGAACACCATTGCGAGAGCTAACACAGCCGACAGGACTTTCTTCATGGTACTTTCCTCCTTTTCTTGGAACCGTTGATACTTGTTAGGTAGCTACCATCTTCATTATACTGAATAATTTCGTATATGGCAACCTAAATTTTGTGTTTTGCATATATTTTTTCGGTTTTGCTTCTTGTTTTTAGTTGGATATGCTATTATTATGACAGCTCAAAAAATGAGGCAAGAGGAAGCAATGAGTCCAATCACTGGAAACAAGCACATTTCCAATAATTACAACGACTCAATGCTCCCTCTCACAAACCATGATTAGTATAGCACAGTATGAATTGTCCTGCAACGGGGACACTACCAAAATTTTAAGCAAAGAGAGCAGCCTATGTCCAATCTGTGGAGGAGCACTTAAAGTTCATGGAACCTGTACGCGGAAAGTCCGATATGGAGACTGCATACACAAATACCATCTCAGAGTATTAAAGTGCCAGTGCTGTGGAAAAACACACAGAGAGTTACCGGATAGCCTCATTCCATATAAGCGATATGGAGTGGAAGCATTCTGTGAGATTGCCGAATCTACAGAAGCCCGACATACCTGTGAAACATCTACCTGGCTGCGCATCCGATCCTGGCTTGCGTGGTTCATCTGTTATGCCCAAAATATTGCAACCGGATTGATTGCAGCCAACCTCCTTCCGATGACATTTCACCCCGGCTACACTCTGCGCCAGCAGACGGTGCATTTTGTCCGGCTGGTAGCAAACAGCGGAAATTGGATACAGCACCGTTCCGCCATGACAATGGATTTTCCTCCGGCTATACTGGTGTCATGCCAATAAAACAGGAGGCGATTCCAGCATGGAAATGAAAAACAGGAAGCTCGCCGCAGAGATTGCAGAGGAGCGAATGTCTATGATTGCACCGCTGCTGTCCCAAAACATGGATAGCAGACGGGTGGAACAGCTACGACAGGAGATATGCGAACGAAACCAGATTTCCCAACGAACTCTGGAACGGTATCTCTGCGCATATTTGAATGGAGGTTTTGAAGCACTGAAACCGCAGAGCAGGAGCAGCCAAAGTAACTACAAAATTCCACAAGAGCTACTGGATGAGGCAATCCAGCTACGCAGGGAACTTCCCAGCAGGAGCATCCCTACAATTATTAAAATCCTGGAGTTGGAGAAGAAGGCTCCTCCCGGATTTCTGAAGCGAACCACATTGCAGGATGCTTTGAGCCGTGCAGGGTATTCCACCGCAATGATGAAGCTTTACAATGACAAAGGGTACGCTTCCCAACGATTTCAACGGCTGCACCGGCATGACCTGTGGCAAGGAGATATTAAATATGGACTTGTGCTCAATCTTGGCGGTGTACAGACACAGACCTACTTCTCCTGCCTGATTGACGATGCTACCAGATACATTCTCCACGGTGAGTTTTACGGGACGATGGAGCAAGGTATTGTAGAAGACACCCTGCAAAAAGCCATGCTGAAATTTGGGCTTCCACGGAGACTCTATTTTGACAATGGGACGCAGTACCGAACACGCTGGATGAAGCGCGCCTGCGATTTGCTTGGTATCCGGCTGATCTATGCAAAGCCCAGAAATCCACAGGGCAAAGGCAAACAGGAGCGATTTAACCAAACGATGGATGCTTTTTTAGCAGAGGTAAGTCTACATCCACCAGAGAGCCTGCAAGAATTGAACACAAAATTCCAAGCATGGCTACATGAATGTTACCACTCCAAACCGCATAGTGCTCTTGGCACAACGCCAGAAATTGCATTTAAGTCCGATTCCATGCCTCCACGATTTGTGGACAAGGCTCTGATGGCACGAGCATTTTTGCATTGTGAATCCCGTAAGGCCGACAAGAGTGGTGTAATTAGTTTTGGCGGAAAACGATATGACCTTGGCATTGCTTTTGCCGGCAAGCAGGTTGATGTAGTCTATGACCCAATCTGTACAGAGATCCTTACGATTGAGACACCAGACCATGAGCCGTTTCAAGTGCGGCAGATTGTAGTTGGCGAAAAAGTTGCACCGAAGCCAAAACGAAAAGAGATTGAGCGTATTCCCGTTGACCATTCCCGTCTATTGGATGCCATAACGGAACCATACCAAGACAAGCAGCGCAGGAGGGCGATTTCCTACACCACAGAAATTGAAAAGGGGTGACAAGCATGTACGAGGAATTTTTTGAAATGACACATACCCCTTTTGTACGGGGCATTCCTGTTGACAATCTCTATGAAGACCAGGATACCGAAGAAGTCTATAACCGTCTGCTCTATGCTGCCAGCCGCCAGCTTTTTGCTCTTGTGGTTGGGGATGCGGGCACGGGGAAGACAACGGCTCTGCGCCGCCTGAAAAGCGTCTTAGATGGGCAAGATTACACCGTACTCTACCTTTCTGAATCTAAACTTACCCCGAGACACTTCTACAACGGTCTTCTGGAGCAGCTGGGGTGTGAAACACGGTTCTACCGAGGTGACGCAAGGAATCTACTGCACCACGAAATTGAAATTATGCGTGGAGTTGGACACCGAAAACTGGTTGTGATTGTGGATGAAGGGCATCTACTCTCTAAGGAAATGCTGGAGGAAATCCGCTTCTTACTCAACTACAAAATGGATTCTGAAAATCCCCTCGCACTCATTTTGGCTGGCCAGACGGAGCTATGGGAGAAACTACGGCTGCAAGCGTACAGAGCGATCCTCCACAGGGTTGATATTCAGTGCTTTCTGATGCCTTACGAATACGCTCAGACGAAAGCCTATATTGAGAAGCAACTGACCTATGCTGGACACCCCAACGCAATCTTCTCTGAGGACGCCATGAAAGCAGTCCACTCTTTCTCATCCGGCATCCCGAGACTGATTAACCGGGCCTGTACCCAGTCTCTTGTCTACGCATACCAAAACCGCCGGGCCATTATTGATGACCGGATGGTACAACTCGTCCTGGAGGGCGAGGTTTCTTGAATACCGGAAAGAAGGGGATGGCTGGAGCCATCCCCTTCTCTTATGCGACAAAACGCACCGGCGCCGGACAATGATGTCCGGCGATGACCGACAAAACAGCCCGTCTATTTCACGACAGAACAGGCCGTCTGCGACACCATAGCTTTACCTCCTTAAAACTTCTGATTTTCCTTTTGATTCACTATATCACAGTTTTCTGTTTGATTCAATGGATCGTGAAGCTGACAGAGCTGAAAATCAACAGCTTAAGGGCGGCTCCCAGTCCCGGCTTGTGCTTTGCGCCAAAATCCGCTATAATAGACAGCAGAATAGACGGAAGAGGGGGGAGAGACCGTGCGCAGGCTGGCCATCTTCTCCTTTTCCTTTGGGGCGGCGGCCCTGTGCGCCGCCCTGCTGCCCCTGGATGGAACGCTGTGGCTGCTTGGGGCGCTGGCCCTGGCGGCTGCCCTGCTCACCGGGCTCCCTCATGGGAGCAAACAAGCGAGGCTGGCGGTGCGGTGGGGAGCCATGGGCTTGGCGGCGGGGTTCCTCTGGACGGCGGGCTATACGGCCCTGTTCTGGCGGCCTGCCCAGGCGCTGGATGACCGGACCGTCCGCCTGTCCGGGACGGTGGCGGAGTGGCCCCAGGAGCGTGAGTACGGCTGGTCTGTGCTGGTGCGGATGGAGACGGAAGGGCCTGCGGTGCCCACCCTGCTGTTTGCTGACAGCCAGGCGGCGCAGCTGCGCCCCGGGGACCGGGTGGAGACCGTGGCCCACTGTACCTTGGCCGACCGGAGCCGGGCGGGGGAGGAGATCACCTACTACACCGCAAAGGGGATCCTTCTCACGGCTCAGGGATACGGCCTGCTGAGCTGGGAGCGGCCGGAGGCCGTCCCGCTCCGGGACAGGCCCGCCCTGTGGTCCAGGGCGCTGAAGGACAGCATCGACCGGAGCTTCCCCGGGGACGCGGCCCCGCTGGTGAAGGCGCTGGTCACCGGGAACCGGGACAGCCTCACCGACCCCTTTACCACCTCCCTCCAGCGCACCGGCCTGTCCCACACGGTGGCGGTGTCCGGGATGCACCTGGCCTTTCTAGCGGGGCTCGTCTCCCTGCTGCTGGGGGCGAGCCGGCGGCTCACCGCACTGGTGCTCATCCCCATGTCCATTCTGTTTTGTCTGGTGGCGGGGTGCACCCCGTCGGTGGTGCGGGCGGCCATTATGATCGTTCTGCTCCAGCTGGCTCCTCTCTTTCGCCGGGAGCGGGACGACTGCACCGCTCTGGGGACGGCGCTGCTCCTCCTGCTGCTGTGGAACCCTTATTCCGCCGCCCACATCGGGCTCCAGCTCTCCTTTGCCGCGGTGGCGGGCATCCTCCTGTGTGCCGGCAAGGTGCAGCGGGGCCTGCTGGCACTGCTCCCCAAGCCGGGTGCGGGGAAGGGACTCCTTGCCAGAGCGGGGCGGCGGGTCCTGTATTTCACAGCCTCCACCTGTGGGGCCACTGTGGGGGCCTCGCTGCTCACAACGCCCCTGGTGGCCCTGTACTTTGACGCGGTCCCGCTGATCTCCCCGCTGTCCAACCTGCTGACCCTGTGGGCGGTGGGCCTTCTCTTCGGCGCGGGGCTGTGCCTGGGGACCCTGGGACTGCTCCTGCCCCGGCTGGCCGCCCTGGGGGCAGTCCCGGCGGCTCTGCTGGCCCGGTATCTGGACGGCGTGATCCAGTGGCTGGCGGGATTTCCCTTCTCCTCGGTGACCATGGGGCCGGTGTACTACCGGGCCTGGATCGTGCTGGTCTATCTGCTGGCCCTGTCTGCCTTCCTTCTGCCGGGCAGAAAACGGTGGACGGTGTCAGTGTGCTGTGGCGTGTCCGCCCTGTGTCTGGCTATGGTGCTCAGCAGCTGGAGTTTCTGGCGTGGGCCGGGAGCGGTCACCGCCCTGGATGTGGGCCAGGGGGAGAGTATTTTGGTGCGCAGCGGCGGCTTCCTCACCCTGGTGGACTGCGGCGGGAGCGGCTATGAGAACGCGGGGGACACTGTGGCCGGCTATTTGGGGGATTTCGGCGTCCGGCGGCTGGATCTGCTGGTGGTGACCCACTTCCACAACGACCACGCCAACGGGGCGGCCCGCCTGCTGGAACGGATGGAGGTGGGGCTGCTGGCCCTCCCCGATGTGGACCAAGAGAGCCCCATCCGGCAGGAACTTCTGTCCGCGGCGGAGCGCACAGGCACTGAGGTGCGGTTCATCCGCAGTGACACCGCCCTGGAACTGGACGGGGAGCGGACGGTCCGCCTGTTTGCCCCGCTGGGCGCGGGGGAGACCAACGAGGAGGGGCTGAGCGTCCTGGCATCTCAGGGGGACTTTGACGCGTTGATCACCGGCGACATGGGCGCGGATGTGGAGCGGGCCCTGCTGGCCCACACGGACCTGCCCCGGGTGGAGGTGCTGGCGGTGGGACACCACGGTTCCCAGTATTCCACAGGGCAGGAGCTGCTGGAGCGGATCCGCCCGGAAATCGCCCTGATCTCCGTGGGAAAGCACAACAGCTACGGCCATCCGGACCCTGGGACGGTGGAGCGCCTGTTGGCGGCTGGGGCGGAGGTGTACCGGACCGATCTGCACGGGACGGTCACCGTCCGGCGGAACGAAGCTTGATAGGATGAAAGGAGGGGGAGCCCATGGCCTTTCCCCTGACAGAGGAACAAAAGCGGATCGTGGATGACCGGGGCGGGGAGTTGCTGGTCTCCGCCGCAGCAGGCTCGGGCAAGACCCGGGTGCTGGTGGAGCGGCTCATGGACCGGGTGACCCGGGAGGGGCTGGACCTGGACCAGTTCCTGGTCATCACCTACACCAAGGCGGCCGCGGGGGAGCTGCGGGCCCGCATCGCCCAGGAGTTGTCTGCCCGGCTGGCAGAGGCCCCCAATGACCGGCACCTCCGCCGGCAGACCGCCCTGGTCTATCAGGCGCAGATCTCCACCATTCACGCCTTCTGTGCAGCCCTCCTTCGGGAGAGCGGGCACCTGCTGGATCTGGACCCGGACTTCCGCCTGTGCGACGAGGGGGAGGGCCATGTGATGATGGCCCAGGTGCTGGAGGATGTGCTGGAGGAGCAGTACCAGGGCATCGACCCGGAGGGGGACTTTGCCCTTCTGGTGGACACCCTCTCCGCCGGACGGGACGACAGCCGCCTGGCCCAGATCGTGCTGGATGTGTTCGGACGGATCCAGAGCCACCCGGAGCCCCTGCGCTGGCTGGAGGAGCAGAAGGCGGCGTGGGAGCTGGAGGGGATCGCCGATGTGGGCCAGACTCCCTGGGGGGCGCTGCTTCTGGAGGATGCCGCCCGGCTGGGGCGGGACTGCGTCCGCCGCCTGGAGCAGGCGGTGGGGCTGTGCGGAGAGGACGAGCTGCTGGAGCAGAACTACGCACCTTCTCTTCAGACCACGTTAGAGCAGGTGGAGGCACTGTGCGCCGTCGCGGACCGGCACAGCTGGGACCAGGTATACGCCTGCCTGCCCATCCCCTTCCCGGCGGTGGGCCGGAAGCGGAAGCGGACCAGAGAGCTCAGCCCCATGGAGGAGGCCCGGGCCCAGAGGGCGGTGGAGCGGGTGAAGGCCATGCGGGACGGGGCAAAGGAGCAGCTGACCCGCCTGGGGGAGCGGTTCGACGGGGACAGCGGCCAGCTGCTGGCCGACCTGGCGGAGGCCCGGCCGGCGGTGCGGGGGCTGATGGATCTGGTGGCCCGGTTCCAGGAGGCGTATCAGAGGGAGAAGGCGCGCCGGGGGGTGCTGGACTTCTCCGACCTGGAGCACTTTGCGGTGCGGCTGCTGCTGGACCCGGAGACCGGGCGGCCCACCCCCCTGGCGGCCAGCTGGTCGGCCCGCTTTGCCGAGGTGATGGTGGACGAGTATCAGGACACCAACCAGGTGCAGAACGCCATTTTCACCGCCGTCTCAGACGGGGGGCGTACGCTTTTTCAGGTGGGGGATGTGAAGCAGTCCATCTACCGCTTCCGACTGGCCGACCCCACCATCTTTCTGGACAAATACCGCCGCTTCCAGGACGGGGAGGAGGCCGGAGCCGGGGAGCCCCGCCGCCGCGTGCTCTCCCGGAACTTCCGCTCCCGCTCCCAGGTGCTGGAGGGCTGCAACGACCTGTTCCGGGCGGTGATGTCCCGAGATTTCGGTGAGGTGGACTACACCGATGACCAGGCCCTGGTCCCCGGGGCGGCCTTCCCGCCGGGGGAGGACGACGCTCTGGAGCTGGACGTGCTGGACCTGTCCTTCCTGGGGGAGCAGGAGGAGGGAGAGCGGGAGGACAAGAACCGCCTGGAGGCCCGGTGGGCCGCACGGCGGATCCGGGCGCTGCTGGACCAGCCCCTGATGGTGAAGGACGGGGATGGGACGCGGCCTCTGCGCCCCTCTGATGTGATGATCCTTCTGCGCAGCCCCGGCGTGGTGCTGCACCACTATCTCCGGGCGCTGAGCGAGGAGGGGATCCCCTGGTCCGCCGACGGCGGCGGGGACCTCTTTGACACCACAGAGGTGAATGTGGCCCTGGCGCTGCTCCAGATCGTGGACAACCCCAGGCAGGATGTGCCCCTTATCGCCGCCCTGCGCTCCCCGGTGTTTGGCTTTGACGGGGATAAGCTGGCCTTCCTCCGGGCGGGGGCCAAGGGGGACTTCTATACCGCGGTGTCCGAGGCGGCCGGGCGGGGGGACCAGGCGTGCCGGGACTTCCTGACCGAGCTGGAGGAGCTGCGCTTCGGCGCGGGCGAGCGCACCTGCCGGCAGCTGATCTGGCACATCTATGAAAAGACCAATCTGCTGGGCCTGTTCGGGGCTATGCCCGGCGGGCAGGAGCGGCAGGACAACCTGCTGGCCCTGTACGCCCTGGCGGGGCAGCTGGAGGACAGCGGCTGCCGCTCTCTGTTTCAGTTCCTGCTCCGTCTGGAACGGCTGCGGCAGACGGGGGCCAAGCTGCCTTCCTCCGGCTCCGGACGGGAGGGAGAGGGGGTCTCCATCCTGTCCATCCACCGCTCCAAGGGGCTGGAAAAGCCGGTGGTGCTGGTGTGCGGCCTGTCCCGGCGGCTGAACCGGGATGATCTGATGCGCCCGGTGCTCTTCCACCCGGTCCTGGGGGTGGGGCCCAAGGGGCTGGACCGGGAGCGGATGGTGGAGTACCCCACCCTGGCCCGGCGGGCCGTGTCCCGGCAGTTGGAGCGGGAGATGATGGCGGAGGAGCTGCGGCTGCTCTATGTGGCCATGACCCGGGCCCAGGAGAAGCTGATCCTGTCCGTGGCCCTGACGGAGGGGGCGCGTGCCCTGGAACGTCTGGCCCAGGAGGCCGCTGTCCCCGTCCCGGCCGCCGCCCTGGAGCGGCAGCAGAGCGTGGGGGCCTGGGTGCTCCTTCATGCCCTCGTCCGGCCGGAGGCGGAGGGCCTGCGGGCCCTGGCCGGCGGACCGGAAGAAATTGCGGCCGGTCTGGGTCCGGCCTGGGACATCCGCTGGGTGCAGGGGGATGAGCTGGAGGCGGGTGCGGAGGAGCGCCCCGGCCGCTTTGCGGACCTGGAGCCGGAGCGCGGAGAGACGGAGGACCTGACTGCCGCCCTGACCTGGACCTATCCCTATGAGGCGGCGGTTTCCATGCCATCCAAGCTGACCGCTACCCAGCTGAAGGGCCGTGTTCTGGATCAGGAGGCCGCCCAGGAGGGGGCAGAACTTGGGGGCGGACAGGGAAAACGGCAGCCGGAGGGGCTTTCCCAGCCGGACTTCATGGTGCGGGAGCGGGGGCTGACCGCCGCTCAGCGGGGGACCGCCCTCCATCTGGCCATGCAGTATCTTCCCCTGGAGGGAGACCACAGCCCGGAGACGATCCGGGAGGAGCTGCGCCGCCTGACAGCGGAGGGCTTCCTGACCAGCCAGCAGGGAGAAGCGGTTCCGCCGGAGGTCCCGGCGGCCTTCTTTGCCTCAGAACTGGGGCGGCAGCTGCTGGCCGCCCGGGAGGTGCACCGGGAGTTCAAATTCTCCATTTTGATGCCTGCCGCCGACTACGGGCCCGGGCTGGAGGGGGAGGAGGTGCTCCTTCAGGGCGTGGTGGACTGCTGGTTCGACGGACTGGAGGGGATCACGGTGCTGGACTTCAAGAGCGACCGCATCCGTCCGGGGGGCGAGGCGGCCCGGGGGGAGGAGTACCGCCCCCAGCTGGAGGCGTACAGCCGGGCGCTGGAGCGGATCACCGGACGGAGGGTGGCCCACCGGATCCTGTGGTTCTTTGCCACAGGGACTGGCCTGGAGCTGTGAACGGCCGCCGCTTCCAAAGCGCAGGATTCATAAACTCTTCATCATTACTCCCTTGAAAAGCCCTGTGGAACATGATACACTGAGACAAACCCAGGCGCGGGAGCGCCGCATGAGTTTTGATATTCCGGGCCCCGCGGAGGCGGGCCCCAACAACAGATGAGACACAGGAGGACGCTGTGAAAGGTATCGTATTAGCCGCGGGGAAGGGGACGCGACTCTACCCCATGACCAAGCCGGTGAGCAAGCCGCTGCTGCCGGTATATGACAAGCCGTTGATCTATTATCCCATCGCCATCCTGATGCAGGCCGGGATCTCGGACATCATGGTGATCGTCCCGCCGGGAGAGACCGGCACCTTCCGGGCCCTGCTGGAGGACGGAGCCCAGTACGGGCTGAAGATCACCTTCGCCGAGCAGCCGGTGGCCCGGGGCATTGCGGACGCCCTGCTGATCGGACGGGAGTTCGTGGGGGAGGACCGGGTCTGCCTGGTGCTGGGGGACAACATTTTCTATGCCCCCTCCCTGGGCGAGACTCTGAAGGCCGCGGCGGCCAACTGTTCCGGGGCCACGGTATTCGGCTATTGGGTGGAGGACCCCCGCCCCTTCGGCGTGGTGGAGTTCGGCGCGGACGGACGGGCCATCTCCATCGAGGAGAAGCCCCGCCATCCCAAGTCCAACTATATCATTCCCGGCCTGTATTTTTATGACCACCAGGTCATGGAGATTGCCGGAAATCTGAAGCCCTCCGCCCGGGGAGAGCTGGAGATCACCGACGTGAATCTGGAGTACCTGCGCCGGGGACAGCTCCGGGTGGTCCCGCTGGAGCGGGACTTCACCTGGCTGGACGCCGGGACGGCGGACAGCCTGCTCATTGCGGGACAGACCATCAAGCGGATCCAGGACCAGACGGGCCGGTATGTGGGCTGCCTGGAGGAGCTGGGGCTCCGGGAGGGCTGGGTCACCGCAGAGCAGGTCCACAAGATCGGAGACGAGCTGAGCATGACGCTGTACGGCAAGTATCTCCAATGCCTGTGACCACACAGTGAAGGCAGAGAGAGGGGGCCGGAACGGCCCCCTCTCTTTGCCTTGAAATTCATTGGATCGGAACGTAAAGTTCCTGCAAGGAGATCCTCTTAGTGATTTTTGATATGCTTGTACAGCGTGACAATGCCCAGGATACATAATACTGTCTCAAGGATCGGCAGGATATAGAAGAACAGGGTCATAAAGTTCACGAAATACATCTTGTTTTTTGAGGAAAGGGGTAAATTTTATGACACACACATTTGGAGCCTATTTCAGCCCCACGGGGGGCACCAAGCGCGCCCTGGAGGCCGTATGCGGCCTGCTGGGAGGGGAGAGCGAATACCTACCGCTCACCGGCCCGGACAAGAAGGAGAAAACCTTCGGCCCGGAGGAGCTGCTGGTCCTGGCCCTGCCGGTGTACGCCGGACAGATCCCGGCAGTGCCCGGTCTGCTGGACGGCCTGAAGGGAGACAACACCCCCTGCATCCTTCTGGCCACCTACGGCAACCGGCACTATGACAACGCCCTGGCCCAGATGAAGCGGCTGATGGAGGCCCGGGGCTTCCGCTGTGTGGGGGCGGCCGCGGTCATCACCCCCCACATCTTTGCCCCGACCCTGGGGGTGGGCCGCCCGGACGGGGAGGACCTGGAGGTCCTGGCCCGCTTTGCCCAGGGCGTGAAGGACAAGCTGGCCTCCGGTGCGGCGGGCAGCGTGGAGGTGCCCGGGGATCCGGAGCCCCCCGCCCACCCCGCGGTCCCGGTGAAGAAGGACCGGGACTGGGACACCTGCCTGGGCTGCGGCTTCTGCGCCCAGGTGTGCCCCACCGGGGCCATGGATCCCAAGACTCTGCTGTGGGATATGGAGAAGTGCATCAGCTGCATGGCCTGTGTGTCCCGGTGCCCGGTGGGGGCGCTGGGCTATAACTCCGCGGCCATCGCCACCCGGCTGACGGAGAAGTTCTCAGAGCGCCGGCCTGTGGAGGTGTTCCTGTAAAAGCGGGACCGGAAAGAAGCCTGCCGGGACCGTGTGAGGACGGTCCCGGCAGGCTGTTCCGAAGGGAAGGGGGAGGAAAAATGAAAAAGCGCATCCTGATGCTGGCCACCGGAGGGACCATTGCCTCCCGGGAGAGTGGACAGGGCCTGGCCCCGGCCATCACTTCAGAGGAGCTGCTGGGCTATGTGCCTGGGATCGGGGAGCTGTGCCGGGTGGAGACCGTCCAGCTGATGAATCTGGACAGCACCAATGTGGGCCCCTCCCACTGGCTGAGCATGGCCCGGGCCATCGAGGCGCACTACCGGGACTACGACGGCTTTGTGGTGACCCACGGCACGGACACCATGGCCTATACGGCGGCGGCCCTCTCCTACCTGATCCAGCGCTCCCCCAAGCCCATCGTGCTCACCGGATCTCAGCGGTCTATCTGCATGGAAAACACCGACGCCCGGATGAACCTGTACAACGCATTCCTGTACGCGGCGGCGGAGGGGTCAAGAGGGGTGAGTCTGGTCTTTGACGGCAAGGTGATCTCCGGCACCCGGGCCCGGAAGGAGCGGACCAAGAGCTTCAACGCCTTCTCCAGCGTGGACTATCCGGAGCTGGCCATCATCCGGGACGGGCGGCTGATCCGCTATCTGGCCGAGCTGGACCACAGGGACGGCCCGGAGTTTTTCCACCGCTTAGAAGAGCGGGTGCTGCTGCTCACCCTGATCCCGGGGATGGGGGCGGACGCCCTTTCCGCCCTGCGGGACAGCTATCAGGCGGTGATCCTTCAAAGCTTCGGGGTGGGCGGTGTGCCCGGCGGAGGCAGCGGCCCCTTTGCCCGGGCTATGGAGGACTGGCTGCGGGCGGGGAAAACCATTGTGATGATGACCCAGGTGCCCTATGAGGGCAGTGATATGGCGGTCTATCAGGTAGGCTATCAGGTGAAGGAGAAATATCAGCTGATGGAGGCATATAACATGACTTTGGAGGCGGCGGCCACCAAGCTGATGTGGGTCCTGGGACAGACCCGGGATTCGGAGGAGGTCCGCAGGCTGTTCTACCAGCCGGTCCAGTGGGACATCATTCGATGAACCGGGACCGGGGGCGGGACGGCGGGAGAAGCTCCAGCAGCTGGGACAGCAGGATGGAGGCCTGCCTCTGCTGTCCGGGATCAAGGGGTTTGAGACAGTCCACCGCTTCTAAAAGGAGGAGGGCGGAGAGCAGACGGTCCTCTGTGTGCTGGCCGGTCAGCAGGACCTGAGGCGCGACGCCCAGGTTTTGCGCGATCTGCTCCACAGTACCCAGGGTGGAATTGCCCTGACCGTGCAGGATGTTCCTCAGGGTGGAGTGCCCGATCCCAAGTTCACAGGAGAATTCCTCCAGCGTAGTGCGTCTGGCCTGGTAGACCAGGCGGAGGTTCCGGGTGAGGTTTTGATTGAGAGAGTCTGTGGGGTCCAGCGGCATTGCGGGATCATCTCACTTTCCGGGGAAATTTGGAGGGATACAGAAAAATAAATGACGGATCGCCCTTTCTGTGCACCCTGAGAAAATCATAGGGAAAACAGTCGAAATTTTCAAGGACATGATATTGGAAATTTCTACACTATACTGGATACGGGCGGGAACGGACCGAAATGGGGCGGGAGGGTGAAATCCCTCTTGCGAAATAAAGGATTTTGTGGCAGAATAGGGGCTGTCGGATGAAGATAAAACGGGGAGGGGACGCAGTGGATCTGTTGAGACGCTGGATCAGGCTGATGGCTGCGGCGGTGCTGCTGTGCTGTGTTCTGCTGCCCGGAGCGTGGGCGGCGGAAGGGGAGACCGGTTCCGCCACCATTTTATTTACCCACGACCTCCACTCCAGCTTCCTGCCCCGGAAGGACGGGAGCGGAGGGACCACGGGCGGCTATGCCCGGCTGGCCTCCGCACTGAAGGAGGAGCGGGCCGCCCATCCGGGGGCGCTGACTGTGGACGGCGGGGATTTCTCTGTGGGCTCCCTGATCCAGGCCCTGTATACCACCCAGGCGGCGGAGCTTCGCACCATGGGCGCCATGGGCTATGACGCTGTGACGGTGGGAAACCACGAATTTGACGGTACTGGCTCGGGGTTTGGCGAGATGCTCACCGCCGCCCGCCGGAGCGGGGATGTGACCCCGGCCCTGCTTCTGGCCAACTACCGGCCTGAGGAGGACAGCCTGGACCGCCTGGACCTCCAGCGGGCCATGGCCGCGTACGGGGTGGAGGAGTCCCTGCTTCTGGAGCGCGGCGGCGTGACCTATGGAATTTTTGGCCTGATGGGCCGGGACGCCCACGCCTGCGCCCCCACATCCGGTTTTGTGCTGGAGGACCCGGTCCGGGCCGCCCGCCGGTGTGTGGAGCGGCTGGAAGAGCAGGGAGCTGAAGTGATCGTCTGCCTGTCCCACGGCGGGACCAGCCCGGACGGTACCTCGGAGGACGAGGAACTGGCCCGGGCGGTGGAGGGGATCGACCTGATCGTCTCCGGACACACCCACACCGCGCTGGAGGAGCCCATCCTGGCCGGTGAGACCTATATCGTCTCCGCCGGGGAGTATGGAAAAAATCTGGGGTCTGTCACTTTGTCCTGGAATGAGGCGGGGGAAAAGACCCTGACGGATTACCGTCTGATCCCCATTGATGGGACCTGGGAGAGCGACCCGGAGGTCGCCGCCCTGGTCGAGGGGTGGAAGGGGCAGGTGAGCAGCGGCTATCTGGCCCCCTACGGGCTGACCTATGACCAGCGGCTCACCCGGCTGAGCTTTGACCTGCCCGCCCCGGAGTCCGGGGTCCAGTCGGGCAGCGCTCTGGGGGAGCTGACGGCGGACGCCTATCTGTGGGCCGCGGAGCAGCTGGCGGGCGTGGAGCCCGGGACGCCCACTGTGGCGGTGACGGCGGACGGAGTGCTCCGCGCGCCGCTGTACGCCGGAGAGCTTACCACCTCCATGGCCTTTGATGTGCTGTCCATGGGAGTGGGGGAGGCTGGAAGCGCTGGGTTCCCCCTGGTGTCCTGCTATCTCACCGGGAAGGAGCTGCGGGCTGTGGCTGAGGTGGACGCCTCAGTGACGCCCCTCATGCCGGCGGCCCAGCTGTATACGGCGGGGATGTCCTATTCCTTCAATACCCACCGGGTGCCCTTCAACCGGGTGACCGGCGTGTGGCTTACGGGAGAAAAAACGACCACTCTGCCGGAACAACACACCGAGACAGAGATATGGAAAAACGATCTGGAGGATGACCGGCTCTACCGGGTGGTCACCGGGATGTACTCCGCCCAGATGCTGGATACGGTGAAGGACCGCTCCTTCGGCCTGCTGTCCATCGTGCCCAAGGATGAGTATGGGGAGCCTGTGACGGACTTTTCCCAGCGCATCCTCCGGGACCGGAACGGGAATGAGATCAAGGAGTGGTACGCCCTGGCGGCCTATCTCCGCTCCTTTGGAGAGAAAGGAGTCCCCAATGACTATGCCCTGTCCGGCGGGGACGGGCGCAAGCAGGTGAGCCACAGCTGGAGCCCTGGGCAGTTGCTGGGGCATCTGAACTGGATCGGGTTTGCCGCGCTGGCCCTGCTGGCGCTGGCCGCGGCGGCAGTGGTGCTTCTGGTGCGCTGGGCCGTCCGGTCCCGGCGGAGAGGCCGCCGGGGAGGCGGATACCGCCGCCGCCGGCTGTTCTGAATTTGTTGTCCCTGCGCGGCGGGGCCGCGCGTTTGATATTTGAACGCAGGGGGACGGCCGCAGTTTTTACAGAGCCGCGGCTGGCTGAATGCGATTCGAGGAGGAGAAACCGTGAAACAGCAGTATCAAATTGTGAAGAAGAAGGTGCTCACGCCGGAGATCAGTCAGATCTCCGTCCATGCGCCCCTGGTGGCTGCCAAGGCGAAGGCCGGGCAGTTCATCATCCTGCGTGTGGATGAGAATGGAGAGCGCATCCCGCTGACCATCTCCAGCGCGGACCAGGAGAACGGGACCATCACCGTCATCTTCCAGAAGGTGGGCGGCACGACCCTGGCCCTGGATCAGCTGAACGAGGGCGACTGCCTGCACGACTTTGTGGGCCCTCTGGGTGAAGCCACCCATGTGGAGGATCTGGGCCGGGTGGCCGTCCTGGGCGGCGGCCTGGGCTGCGCCATTGCGCTGCCAGTGGCCCGTGCCCTGCACGAGGCGGGCAACCAGGTGGACCTGATCGGCGGCTTTAAGACAAAGGACATCGTCATCCTGGAGGAGGAGATGTCCCACGCCTGTACCGACCTTCATATCTGCACCGACGACGGCACCTATGGCTATCACGGTTTCGTCACCGGCAAGCTGGAGGAGCTCATCCAGAGCGGGGTCAAGTTCGACCACGTCTTTGCCATCGGCCCTCTGATGATGATGAAGTTTGCCTGCAAGCTGACGGAGAAATACGGTATCCCCACCACGGTCAGCATGAACCCCATTATGATCGACGGCACCGGGATGTGCGGTGGCTGCCGCCTCACTGTGGGCGGCGAGGTGAAGTTCGCCTGCGTGGACGGCCCGGACTTTGACGGCCATCAGGTGGATTTCGACGAGGTGATCGCCCGCAACGCCACCTACCGCGAGTTTGAAGCAGAGCGGAAGAGAGACCATCTCTGCCGCCTGGGAGGAGGTGCCCTCAATGGCTAATATGCAGATGACGAAGACTCCCATGCCGGAGCAGGATCCCCAGGTCCGCAACGCCAACTTTCTGGAGGTCGCCCAGGGCTATACCCTGGAGCAGGCCATGAACGAGGCCCAGCGGTGCATCCACTGTAAAAACCCCGCCTGCGTCAGCGGCTGCCCCGTGGGCATCCCCATCCCGGACTTCCTGGCCAAGGTGGCGGAGGGCGACATCGCCGCCGCCTATGAGATCCTGTCCAACGCCAACGCCCTGCCCGCCATCTCCGGCCGCGTGTGCCCCCAGGAGAACCAGTGCGAGGGCAAGTGCGTCCGGGGCGTGAAGGGCGAGCCTGTAGCCATCGGCCGGGTGGAGCGCTTCGTGGCCGACTGGGCGGCCCAGCAGGGCATCGCCAACGTGGCCACCGCCCCCAAGAACGGCCACAAGACGGCGGTCATCGGCTCCGGCCCCGCCGGCCTGACCTGCGCCGGAGAGCTGGCCCGCATGGGCTATGACGTTACGGTGTTCGAGGCGTTCCACACAGCCGGCGGCGTGCTGACCTACGGCATCCCGGAGTTCCGCCTGCCCAAGGCCATCGTGGCCCGGGAGGTGTCCAACCTGGAGAAGATGGGGGTGGACATCGAGCTGAACATGGTCATCGGCAAGGTCCTCACCATCCCCGAGCTGTTTGAGCGTGGCTATGAGGCGGTGTTCGTCGCCTCCGGCGCCGGACTGCCCATGTTTATGAAGATCCCCGGCGAGGGACTGGTGGGCGTCTACTCCGCCAACGAGTACCTCACCCGCATCAACCTGATGAAGGCCTATCAGGAGGGCGCCGAGACCCCCATCCTCCACAACAAGAAAGTGGCCGTGGTGGGCGGCGGCAACGTGGCTATGGACGCCGCCCGGTGCGCCAAGCGCCTGGGGGCCGAGGTCCACATCGTCTACCGCCGCTCCGAGGCGGAGCTTCCTGCCCGTGCCGAGGAGGTCCACCACGCCAAGGAGGAGGGCATCATCTTCGATCTGCTCACCAACCCCATCTCTATCGAGGGCGACGAGAAGGGCCATGTCCAGTCCATGACCTGCATCCGTATGGAGCTGGGCGAGCCGGACGCCTCCGGCCGCCGCCGCCCCGTCCCCATGGAGGGCAGCGAGTTCAAGATGGAGGCCGACGCGGTCATCATGGCGCTGGGCACTTCTCCCAACCCCATGAGCACCAAGGGTACCGAGGGCCTGGAAAAGACCCGCAAGGGCTGCGTGGCCGCTGACGAGAACGGTCAGACCAGCCTGCCCGGCGTGTTCGCCGGAGGCGACGCCGCCACCGGAGCCGCCACGGTCATTCTGGCGATGGGCGCAGGCAAGCACGCGGCCAAGTCCATCGACGCGTACATCAAGAGCAAGGGCTGATCCAAGGCCCATAGAACGGTGCGCGGGGCGCTGCCATTGGCAGCGCCCCGCGCGGTTTTGTGTCGGGAGCGGTCAGGAATGGGGCGCTTTCCGCCGGAGGGGGCGGAGCAGAGCGGACAGATCCGCCTCCATCACCAGGATGCCCAGCATCAGCAGGGCGGCGCCCGCATAGGCCCGGGGGGAGAGGACCTCGTGGGCCACGAAGAAGGCGAAGATGGAGTTGAACACCGGCTCCAGGCAGAAGATGACCCCCACATGGGAGGCGGTGGTGTACTGGAGGGCCACCGACTGGATCAGGAAGGCGGCTCCGGTACAGAACAGGGAGAGCACCAGAACGGAGGCCCAGACGGCGGGGGTCCGGGGGAGGTCGGGTCCCTCCAGAAAGACGCTGAGGACCAGCATCCCCAGGCCGGTGACCAGCTGCTGATAGATCCCCAGCTGAAAGGCGTCCACCTCCGGACGGGCCACCGCCCGCTCAGTGATGAGGAGATAGACGGCGTTGGACAGGGCGCACAGGATGCACAGGACGTCCCCCAGGGCGGGGCGCAGATCGTCGGACAGGGTGAGCAGGGCAATGCCCGTCACCGCCATGACCAGCACCAGGGCCAGCTTTCGGGAGGGCCTGCGGCGGAAGAACAGAAAGTCCAGCAAGGGGGTAAAGACCACCGGCAGGGCGCACAGAAAGCCGGCGTTGGACAGGCTGGTGTATTTGACCCCGAAGGTGGTGGCGGTGTATACGCAAAACAGGGCCGCTCCGGTGGCAAGGGCGGTCTTGAGGGTGGCGGCGCTGGGATGGCGCAGCCGTGGAAGAAAGCACAGGCCTCCCACCACAAAGGCCAGCAGGAACCGAATGGCGTTGAGACTGAACACCCCTACCTCCGTCAGCGCCAGATCGGTGAGGAGATAGGAGATCCCCCAGAAGAAGGTGACCAGGACCAGCATCAGGTCCGCTTTCAGCTGTGTGTGCACAGCGCTCCCTCCCTATGCTTGATGAGAGCATTATAGCATAGAGGATGGAGGCTTGAAAGATAAAATATGACAGATCTCACAAAAACATTGGGGAAGAGACTTCCTTTCCTGCTTTACAGCGGGCGGCGGGGTGTGGTACACTGGGGAGCATAAGGATCCGAACAGGACCGGAAGGGAGAACTGCTGTGATGGAAAAACCGACAGAATATACGCTGACCTGGGAGGTCACCGATGAGATGACCGCCAAGCGCATCGGGAGCACGGGCTCCAAGATCCTGTCCACCCCCAATATGGTGGCGTTGATGGAGGCGGCGGCCCTGGAGCTGGCGAAAGCCTATCTGGACGAAGGGATGACCACGGTGGGGACGGAGATCCACTGCCGCCATCTGGCCCCCACCCCTGTGGGGATGAAGGTGAGCGCTACGGCCCGCCTGCGCTCCATTGAGCGGCGGAAGATGTGGTTCGACATCGAGGTGAACGACGAGAAGGGCAAATGCGGCGAGGGCTCTCACCTCCGGATCATGGTCGCCCCCAAGGGGATCCAGGAGAAGGCGGAGCAGAAGAAGGACTGATCCCCGGTCTGTGGGGAGCACCATCAAAAACGGACGGCGTGAGCCGTCCGTTTTTGATGGCTGGGAGGCAGCGACCGGACAGACTGTCCCCCGGGGAAAATTTAGAAGTTCTTAAGATTTTGGCCCTTGCATCTTAAAGAGTCTGTGCTATGCTAGAAGCAAAAGAAGATCCAAATGAGGAGAGGGGACAAGAGGTTATGCACACCATCCTGATCTGTGACGATGACAGGGACATCGTATCCGCGCTGGACATCTACCTCGCCAGCGAGGGCTACCGCACACTGAAGGCATACAACGGCCTGGAGGCCATTCAGGCTGTGGAGCGGAATGAGGTCCACCTGATCCTGATGGATATTATGATGCCCGAGCTGGACGGGATTCGGGCCACCGCCCGGCTGCGGGAGGGGAGCAACATCCCCATCATCCTCCTCACGGCCAAGAGCGAGGACGCGGACAAGATCCTGGGGCTGAACATCGGCGCGGACGATTATATCACCAAGCCCTTCAACCCCCTGGAGGTGATCGCCCGGGTGAAGAGCCAGCTGCGGCGCTACACCTCCCTGGGGGGCGCGGAGAAGGGTCCCGGCCTGCTGACGGTGGGCCCCATCGCCATGGACGACGGGGCCAAGCAGGTGACGGTGGACGGGGAGCCGGTGGCCCTGACCCCCATCGAGTACAACATCCTGCGCCTGCTGATGACCCATCCGGGACAGGTGTTCTCCTCCGCCCAGATCTATGAGCAGGTCTGGAACGACCCGGCCTATGGCTCGGAGAACACGGTGGCCGTCCATATCCGCCACCTGCGGGAGAAGATCGAAATCGACCCCGCGGACCCCCGGTACCTGAAGGTGGTGTGGGGTCTGGGCTACAAGATGGAGAAGGGGGGACTCTGAGTGAGAAAGCTGCGGAACAGCCTGCCCATCCGGGTGGGAGCGTGGCTTTTGTTCCTGGTCATGGTCAGCGGGGCGGTCTTTTTCGGCCTCCAGTGCGTGCGGGGCATTCAGTACCAGGGAGCGGATGATGCCAGAGAGACCAGTGTGTTCTCGCAGATGGTGGAAGAACGGGAGCAGCAGGTGCTGGAGCTGCTGTCCTGTCAGCTTCAGCTGAAGGATAACACCTTGGATTATGTGGCGCGGCAGACCTGTCAGGCGCGGTTGGAGCAGCTGGGGAAACAGCTTGACCCGGGGCAGACCAACTTCCGCTATCAGGTCCTGAGCGCGGATGGGAGCCAGGTGCTGCTTGGCGATCTGGGGGAACAATCCGGCCTGGAGGCCCTGGTATCTCAGATCTATTACCTGCGCCTCAGCGCCTCCGGCGTGGGCCAGATGGCGCTGGAGTCTGAAGTGATCCCGGAATTTTCCGCGGTGGAGACGGAGGGAGCCCTGATTTACAGCACGCCCGCCGCTGGGGCGGCGGAGGAGATGGTCGTGCTCCGCTGCGGGGTGCTGAGGCCGGAGCAGATGGAGGCCCAGGACGAGTTTCTCAGCCTGGAGCAGGAGTTTGCCCGCTGTCAGAAGAATTTTGCCTTCTACCTGACCCTGGCGCTGAGTTTTGCTGCTGCGGCAGCTGGGCTGCTGTTCTTCCTGCTGTGGGCCTCCGGGCACAGGCCGGAGGGGGAGGCGGCTGTCCTGGTCTGGCCGGATCGGATCTTTACCGAGGTGTGGGCCCTGCTGCTTGCGGGCGGAACGGCGCTGCTGCTGGTGTTGCTGACCGAGTACGAGAATCGCTGGATCTGGGCGGCGTACCAGGCGGACAGCGGGCAGATGGATACGATGTGCGCCGCCGGGACTGCGGTCATCACGGCCTGGGTGCTGCTGGCGGCCATGTTTCTCCGAACGGTCACGGTGCGGCTGAAAGTCCGGGCGCTGGCCCGGACCACCCTGCTGTGCAGGGTGGTGAGCTTCCTGTGGAGGCGCTTCTCTGTGTTTTTTCAGGAGCTGCCCCTGACCTGGAAAACACTGCTGTGCTTTCTGCTGTATCTGGCGGCCATTTTCGCTGCGGACCACCTGTGGCCCTTCCGGTATTGGTACCCCCTGCCCGGGGCTGTGGTCAATCTGGCGGTGCTCATGGGCCTGTGCTGGTGGTCCGCCGGCTTTGGCCGTGTGCGGAAGGGGACGGAGATCATCGCCGCCGGAAATCTGAACCACCAGATCGAGACGGCCCACCTCCCGGCGGACCTGCGGGGCCACGCCGAGGTGCTGAACAACATCTCCGACGGACTGGCCGCCTCAGTGAATGAGCAGATGAAGAGCGAGCGCTTCAAGGCGGAGCTGATCACCAACGTATCCCATGATCTGAAGACCCCTCTGACCTCGATCATCAACTATGTCAACCTTCTGAAAGCCACCGACCAGACCGACCCCAGGGCCCAGAGCTATATCGAGGTGCTGGACCGGAAATCCCTGCGGCTGAAAAAGCTGACGGAGGACCTGGTGGAGGCCAGCAAGGCGTCCACAGGGGTGCTGGCGGTGAACCGGGAAAAGATCGGGATGGCTCAGCTGCTGGACCAGGCGCTGGGGGAGTACGAAGAGAAGCTGGAGGAGAAGCATCTGACCGTGGTGCGCACTGTGCCGGAGGGGGAGAGCTATGTCTATGCCGACGGACGGCACCTGTGGCGGGTCATCGACAACCTGCTGTCCAACTGTGCCAAATATGCCCTGGAAGGCACCCGGGTCTATATCGAGCTGGTCCGGGGCAAGGGGAGCGTGAGCCTGTCGGTGAAAAATATCTCCCGTGAGGCGCTGAATGTGCCGCCGGAGCGGCTGATGGAGCGCTTTGTCCGGGGGGAGGAGTCCCGGAGCACCGAGGGCTCCGGCCTGGGGCTGTCCATCGCCCGGAGCCTGACGGAGCTCCAGGGTGGGACCTTTGAGCTGGCGGTGGACGGGGACCTGTTCAAGGCGGTCGTCACTCTCCCCCAGTCCTCGTAAAACAGAATCTGGCGCCTCTGCTGCCGGGCCGCGGCCTGTCCTGAACGGGATGGGCCGCGGCCCGTATTTTTGAAAAATTAACTCCAGATTTTTTGCTTTTGCCGCATCTTTATGGTATGATACCATTATCTATGCGTGATTGGGCCCTCTGTGCTGGAGCGGTGGCAGAGGGATCCTGTTTGACCCTGATTGGGAAAGGAGTGGACGGCTTGAAAAAGTACTGGCTGAGCGGAGCGCTTCTCCTGCTGCTTCTGCTGACCCTGTCCGGCTGCTTCTTTCGGGAGCCGGAGGACCTGTATCAAAGCCCGGAGCAGTCGGCGGACTACCTCAGCTTGACCCAGACCATCCGGAACGTGAAGGACTCGCTGGCCCAGGAGTACGGGGTGGAGGTGGAGGACGTCTCGGTGATGAGCGGGGACAATACCGCCCTGATCCAGCTTCAGGACCTGGACCGGGACGGTGAGCGGGAGACCGCTGTGACCTTCTTCCGGGTGTCTGAGGCGGAGAAGCCCCTGAAGATCTACTTTTTTACCCGGACGGCGGAGGATACCTATACCGTCAGCGCGATGGTGGAGGGAAACGGGACCGCCATCTACCGGGTGGACTATGTGGATCTGAACGGCAGCGGATGTAAGGAAGTTGTGGTCAGCTGGCAGATGAGCACCGGCGTCTATCTGCTGGGGGCCTACTCCCTGGAGGAAGCGATGGTGCGCAGTCTTCAGTATGCGGCCAGCGCCCCGGCGGGGAGCGCCTCCGCCCAGGGGCTCCCGGACCGGGAGGCCCTGCGGGCCACTGAGTGGATGACCACTGTATACGACAACTATGCCCTGTACGATCTGGATCAGGATACCCGGACGGAACTGGCGGTGGTCCGGGTGGACAAGGCCGGGACCAACAGCGCGGTGGACCTGTATGGCTGGCGGGACGGCTCCTTCATAGTGCGGGCCTCCGCACCGCTGTCCATGGGGATCTCCAGCGTGGAAAAGAACGGCGTGGAGACCAACTTCCTCAAGGAGGACGGAGACGTGCCGGTCCGGGCTCTGTACATTTCAAGTGAGCTGGCTGACGGACACCATGTAGTGGACGTGGTGGCCTATCAGGACGGGAACTTGAAAAATCTGAGCCTGGATGAGACGGGGGTCAGCCGGGAGATGCTGGACCGCTATGTGGATCTGGAGCCTACCGACGTCAACGGGGACGGTGTGCTGGAGCTGCCTACCCCAGTCCCTCTGCCCAACGGAGGGGACACCTCCGCCTCTGACTTCTGGCTGATCGACTGGAGCCAGTACAGCAGTACAGGGAAAAAGATGAAGGTGTGCACCACCTATCATAATGTGGCCGACGGCTGGTACCTGATCGTGCCGGAGGAGTGGAAGGATCAGATCACTCTTCGGCGGCGGGACTCCATCGGACAGCGCTCCGTGATCTTTTATCACCTGGAGGGGGAGGGCGAGGAACCCACGCCCTTCCTGGTCATCTATAAGTTCACCAGCCAGTTCGACCGGGCGGACGCCTCCAACCGCTTTATCCTGCGGGAGGAGGAGGGGGCGGTGTATGCCGCCGCAGTCTATGACAGCGGCTGGGAGCTCGGTATGAGCGACGCGGACCTTCAGACTGCCTTCCACCTGATCCAGAGCAGCTGGTCCGATTGACAGCGGACAAGGAGACAGGTATGAGAAAAGTATTGGTATTGGAAGATGAGGAGAATATCCGCAGCTTCGTGGTCATCAACCTGAAGCGTGCGGGCTATGAGACCATCGAGGCCGGCACCGGTGAGGAGGCTCTGGCCGCGCTGAAAGCAAATCCCAGCATCAAGGTGGCACTGCTGGACATCATGCTGCCGGGGATCGACGGCTTTGAGGTCTGCCGCCGGATCCGGGCCATGGACAACAAGATCGGGATCATCATGCTCACCGCCCGGACCCAGGAGATGGACAAGGTCACCGGCCTGATGACCGGGGCAGACGACTATGTGACCAAGCCCTTCTCTCCCGCGGAGCTGACCGCCCGGGTGGACGCCCTGTTCCGCCGTACCGGCGGCGGGGAGGAGGAGGCCTCTCCGGATGAGATCGTGGAGGCTCCCTTCCGTCTGAATACCCGCAACCGCACCCTGGAGAAAAACGGCCAGCGGGTGAAGCTCACCCAGGTGGAGTATGGGATCGTCAAGCTGTTTATGGAGAACCCGGGGAAAGCCCTCTCCCGGGAGGAGATCCTGGACGCGGTGTGGGGTAAGGATTATTTTGGCGAGCTGAAGATCGTGGACGTGAACATCCGCCGCCTGCGCATCAAGATTGAGGACAACCCCACGAAGCCGACGTATGTGAATACGGTGTGGGGCTATGGGTATAAGTGGGGCAGCTGAGGCCGGAGCAGTCCGGTGGGGTTGTCCTCACCCTGCGGAGCAGGGCGCGCGTGAGCGCGTACAAGCGTTTTGGCCAAGGGCCAAAACCTTGGCGGAGGGCGGATTGATTCCGCCCGAGCAGTAAAAAAAGCCGGGGCCCCCGGAGGCTGCGCCTCTGGGGAACAACCCCACGAAGCCGGCGTATGTGAATACGGTGTGGGGCTATGGGTATAAGTGGGGCAGCTGAGGCCGGAGGAGTCCGCGGCAGAATAAGTGCCCATGACCTGGGAGGGGAGGCGCTCAAATGGCGAAAAAGGTCGTTGTGACTGATAAAGTGAAAATCCGGGGCATCCGCCGGCGCTGGCTGATCAACAGCGTGGGTGTGGTGCTGCTGGTGCTGGCCCTGGCGCTGGGGACCTTTTCCACCGCCATGTGGAGCTACTACTACTCCAGCACGATGAACGACCTGAAACGGAGGGCGGCGGACGATGCGGGGGGCTTTGCCTCCTTTACCCGCAGTCAATACTGGACCAACGCCCAGAACGCGGTACAGAAGTTTGAGGACAAGACAAAGCTGGAACTCCAGTTTCTGGATGATACCGGGGCAGTGCAGTACTCCAGCAACGATCTGGCCGCCGGCACCACGCCGGGGACCCAGGACATTCAGAGCGCGCTGAACTATCAGGAGGCCGTGGCCTGGAAGGGGACCGCCCCCCATACCGGCGAGCGGGTGGTGGCCGCCTCCGCTCCCATCGTCTACCACGGGCAGACGGTGGCAGTGGTGCGCTATGTGACCTCTCTGGTGGCCATCGACTGGCAGTTTTTCCTGGCTATGGGTCTGGCCTGCCTGCTGGGGGCGGCCATCCTGGCCCTGGTCTACTTCTCCAATCTCTACTTTGTCCGCTCCATCGTGGAGCCTCTGGCCAGTATTACAGAGACCGCCCGGCTCATCGCTGATGGAAGCTACGGGGTGCAGATCGAGAAAAAATTTGACGACGAGGTGGGAGAGCTTACCGACACCATCAACGATATGTCCCTAAAAATCAAGCAGTCGGAAAAGACACAGTCGGAGTTCATCTCCTCCGTCTCCCATGAGCTGCGTACCCCTCTGACCGCCATCACCGGATGGGCGGAGACCATTCAGGGCGGCGAGCTGAAGGACCCCCAGGACGTGCGGAAGGGAATGGACATCATCGTCTCCGAGGCGCGGCGGCTGACCAACATGGTGGAGGAGCTGCTGGAGTTCTCCCGCATTGAGGACGGCCGGTTCACCCTGTCGGTGGAGCCTCTGGATCTGAAGGCGGAGCTGGAGGACGCGGTGTACACCTATCGGGAGTTTTTCCGCCGGGAGGGCATCGAACTGACCTATCAGGACTGCCCGGAGGAGATGCTCCCCATCAGCGGAGACCCGGAGCGGCTGCGCCAGGTGTTCTGTAATCTGCTGGACAATGCGGCCAAGCACGGCGGCTCCGGCAAGCGGATCGATGTGTCTGTCGCCCGGGAGGGGGAGGAGGCGGTGATCCGCATCCGGGACTACGGCCCCGGCATCCCCGAGGAGGAGCTGCCCCATGTGAAGTACAAATTCTACAAGGGGAGCTCCAAGGCCCGGGGCTCTGGCATCGGCCTGGCGGTGTGCGAGGAGATCGTCACTCGGCACGAGGGGCGGCTGGACATCGGAAACGCCCAGGGAGGCGGCTGTCTGGTGACCATTGTCCTTCCCATTGAAACGTAAGTTCGACAGCTATTGCTTTTTTTCTGAAAACTTGGTAGAATACCCACGGCGCGGAAGCGCGCCTGCCGTTTGATCGCAAAGGAGAAACAGTTTCCCATGCAGAACAAAGAAAAAACCTGTGCCTGCCCCTCCGGCGGGTTCAAGACTATGTGCGGAGGCCAGGCGCTCATTGAAGGCATCATGATGCGCGGCCCCAAAAAACAGGCCGTGGTGGTGCGCAAGCCGGACGGCGCCCTCGCCATCCGGGAGAGCCAGCTGCGGTTCATCAAGGACCGCTTTCCTGTGCTGGGCCTGCCCCTGATCCGGGGGATGGTCACCTTCGTGGCCTCCATGGTGGAAGGCGTCCGGGCCCTGATGTACTCCGCGGAGTTCTTTCCGGAGGAGGAAGGGGAGACGGAGGAGCCCTCCCGCTTTGAGGCGTGGCTGGAGCGTACCCTGGGCAGCGACCGGGCGGCCTCATTTTTTGTGACAGTCTCGGTGATTTTGGGGATCGGGATGTCCATCGGACTGTTTTTCCTGCTGCCCACCCTGCTGGGCTCGGTGGTGACATTTTTTACGGACTCCATGGTGGTCCGCAATGTGGCGGAGAGCCTGATGAAGCTGGCTATTTTTGTGGGCTATCTGGCCCTCTGCTCCCGGATGAAGGACATCCACCGGGTATTCCAGTACCACGGCGCGGAGCATAAGACCATTTTCTGCTATGAGGCGGGGCTCCCCCTGACGGTGGAGAACGTGCGGAAGCAGCCCCGCCACCATCCCCGGTGCGGGACCAGCTTCCTGTTTATGGTCATCGCGATCTCCATTCTAGTCTCTACCGTTGTGTTTGGGATCTGGCCGGTCCACAACGCCCTGTGGCGGTTTGTGGCCCACCTGCTGATGCTGCCCATCATCGTGGGGGTCAGCTATGAGTTCAACCGCTGGGCGGGGCGGCACGACGGGCCGGTCACAAAGCTGCTCACCGCCCCCGGATTGTGGCTCCAAAATTTCACCACCTTTGAGCCGGACGATTCCATGATCGAGGTGGGCATCAAGGCGCTGGAGCTGGTTCTGCCCGAGGTAAAGGGCGAGGACGCGTGGTGAGCCTTCTTCGGCGGTACGCCGCATCATAAATTAAAAATTAAGAGTTCGGAATGAGAAGCTGGAGGCTTTCAGAGCCGGCTGCGCTGAACGGATCGGAATGGGCGCGGGGAGCGCACACCGCAATTCCTAATTCAAGCAAGAGGGGGAGCCTATGGCTACCACATATAACAATCTGTATCTGGATACCCGGACCCGGCTGAAAAAGGCGGGCATCGAAGGGGCCCAGTTGGAGGCCCGGGAACTGATCTGCTATGCGGCGGATAAGAGCCGGGAGCAGTTTTACCGGGATATGTCCCTCTACGCCTCCGGCGAGCTGGAGAAGCGGGTGGAGGCCCTGGTGCAGCGCCGTTTAGGGGGCGAGCCGGTGGCCTATATTGTGGGGGAGTGGGAGTTTTACGGCCTGCCCCTGAACGTGTCCAGCGAGGTGCTGATCCCCCGGATCGACACAGAGGTGCTGGCGGAGCGGGGGATCCTCAGGGCCCGTGCGGCCGGGGAGGGGGCCCGGGTGTTGGACCTGTGCGCCGGCAGCGGCTGTGTGGGCCTGGCCATCGCGGCCAACGCCCCCGGGTGCCGTGTGGTGCTGGGAGAGTTGGCCGAGGGCGCTCTGCGGGTGTGTAAGCAGAATGTCCGCCGCAACGAGCTCAACGCCCGGGTGACCTGCCTGTCAGTGGATGCCATGGAGCCGCCCTCCTCCGCTCTGTGGGATTTTGACGTGATCGTCTCCAATCCCCCCTACATCCCCACCGGAGACATTCCGGGTCTGGATCCCTCCGTGCGGGACTATGAGCCGCTCATCGCCCTGGACGGCGGAGCGGATGGCCTGGACTTCTACCGCTTCATCGCGTCCAGATGGAAAAACGCCCTGCGGCTGGGGGGGACCCTCCTCTTTGAGGTGGGTATCGGACAGGCCCCCGAGGTGGAGGAGATCCTGGCACAGAACGGCTTTGAGCAGATCCAGACCACCGCGGACACCCAGGGGATCTGGCGGGTGGTGGAGGGGATCATCAACGGATAAACAGAAAAACCAAAGCGCTTGCAGATCGGGCCGGAGGCCGGACGGAATTATGTCCGGTTTATGGGACTGATGACCTGTTAAGCTGTGAAGCAGACAGCCGGACCAGAGGGCTCTGGACCGGTGGGAAAGGATGGGATCAGATGGCAACAAAGAAACCAGCGGTGGAGAGCGCGGCTCCCGCCGCAGATAAGAAGAAGGCACTGGAGACCGCCATGGCGCAGATCGAGCGCAATTACGGCAAGGGCTCCATCATGCGGCTCGGAGAGAATCTGGGGGTGATGGTGGAGTCCATCCCCACCGGCTCCCTGTCCCTGGACCTGGCGCTGGGGATCGGCGGCCTGCCCAAGGGGCGGATCATTGAGGTCTACGGGCCGGAATCCTCCGGTAAGACCACCCTGGCCCTCCATGTGGTGGCCGAGGCGCAGAAGCGGGGGGGCGAGGTGGCCTTCATCGACGCCGAGCACGCCCTGGACCCCACCTACGCCCGGGCGCTGGGCGTGGACATCGACTCCATGCTCATCTCCCAGCCGGACACCGGCGAGCAGGGCCTGGAGATCTGTGAGGCCCTGGTCCGCTCCGGAGCCATTGACGTGGTGGTGGTGGACTCTGTGGCCGCGCTGACCCCCCGGGCGGAGATCGAGGGGGACATGGGCGACTCCCATGTGGGCCTGCTGGCCCGACTGATGAGCCAGGCCCTGCGGAAGCTGGCCGGCTCCATCGCAAAGACCAACTGCATCGTTATCTTCATCAACCAGCTGCGTGAGAAGGTGGGCGTGGTCTACGGCAATCCGGAGGTCACCACCGGCGGCCGGGCGCTGAAGTTCTACTCCTCGGTCCGTATCGACGTGCGGCGGGTGGAGGCGCTGAAGAGCGGCTCTGAGATCATTGGCAACCGCACCCGGGCCAAGATCGTCAAGAACAAGGTGGCGCCCCCCTTCCGGGAGGCGGAGTTCGACATCATGTACGGCGAGGGCATCTCCAAGGTGGGCGAGCTCATTGACCTGGGCGTCAAGCTGGATCTGGTGCAGAAGAGCGGCTCCTGGTTCGCCATGGGCGAGCTGCGCCTGGGCCAGGGCCGGGATGCGGCCAAGCAGTTTTTGCGGGACAACCCGGACATGGCGGACGATTTGGAGGCCAAGATCCGGCAGAATGCCTTTAAGCTGCTGTCCAAGCAGGGGCAGGCGGCGGCCCGCGCCGCCGGACGGGCGGTGGACGTGTCCGCCGACGATTTTGAGGACGGCGAGGCGTAAATGATCATTCAGGAGCTGAAGCCCTCCAAACGGGTCCGGGGCCGCTGGCTGGCGGTGCTGGAGGACGGCTCCATCCTCCGGGTGGGGGAGGGAGAGGTGCTCCAGTTTTCCCTCTGTGCCGGCCGGGAGCTGACGGAGGAGGCGGCGGAGCGCCTCCAGGCCGCTGTCCGCACCGGCGGGCTGAAGGAGAAGTCCCTGAACCTGCTGGCCGGCCGTCCCATGTCCCGCCAGGAGCTGGAGCGGAAGCTGGAGAGCTGGGAGGCTGCTCCGGAGGAGGCGGCCGCCATCTGTGACCGGCTGGAGGAACTGGGCTTTCTGAACGACGCCTCCTATGCGGAGCAGGTGGTGCGCCACTACTCCGCCAAGGGGTACGGCCTGCGGAAGCTGCGGGATGAGCTGTACCGCCGGGGCGTGCCCCGGGAGCTGTGGGACGAGGCCCTGGAACGGGCGGAGGACCCGTCGAAGGCTATTGACGCGTTTCTTGCTAAAAAGCTGGGAGACACGCCGCCGGAGGACCGGCGGGCATGGAAGCGGGCGTCGGACGCTCTGGCCCGGCGGGGCTACGCCTGGAGCGACATCAGCGAGGGCCTGCGCCGCTATGGCGCGGAGTGGGAGGAGTGACTGTTCTCTCCCGGCAGGGTGAGAGCCAGCTGGCCGCCCAACTGAGCGCAGTGCGGAAAGCTTCCGGTTCCAGACCTCGCAGGGCCCAGCAGAGATTCGATAGAAACTCTGCTGAAGGAAGCTGACCCTGTTGGCACATTTTTTCAGGTTTCCACAGACTATCTGCTGGGGATCACCGATGCCCCTGCATGGCGGGGAAAGTAAGAAGGCCGGACCCTCCGGTCAAACCAATATATTGGAGCGATGATGATGCCATATAAAATCGCATTTGTTTCCCTCGGCTGCGCCAAAAATTTGGTGAACACCGAGCAGATGATGGCCCTGTGCCGCCGGGCGGGGCACACTGTCACCGGCGACCCGGACGGGGCCGACGTGGCGGTGCTGAACACCTGCGGCTTCATTGAGTCCGCCAAGAGCGAGGCCATCGAAAACATTTTGGAGCTGGCGGAGCTAAAAAAGGCCGGGCGGCTGAAGAAGCTGCTGGTGACTGGCTGTCTCTCTCAGCGGTACCCCGACGACATTCGCGCCGAGCTGCCCGAGGTGGACGGGATGCTGGGCACCGGCAGCTACACCGACGTGGTGGCGGCGGTAGAGGAACTGATGGCGGGGGAGAATGCGGAGCACTTCGGCAATATCCACCGCACCTTTGAGGACGGGGAGCGCCTGGTGACCACTCCGCCCTACACCGCCTATCTGAAGATCGCCGAGGGGTGCAGCAACGGCTGTGCCTTCTGTATCATTCCCAAGCTGCGGGGCCGCTACCGCAGCCGCTCTATGGAGGCCCTGCTGGCCGAGGCCAGACAGCTGGCGGACAGCGGCGTGAAGGAGCTCATCGTCATCGCCCAGGACATCACCCGGTACGGCATGGACCTGGAGGAGCCCTCCTCCCTGGCCCAGCTGTTGAAGGGACTGTGCAAGCTGGATTTCCACTGGATCCGCCTGCACTACCTGTATCCTGAGGTCATCACCGACGAGCTCATCGACACCATTGCCCAGGAAAAGAAGATCGTCCACTATCTGGACATCCCCATCCAGCACTGTAACGACGGGATCCTGAAGGCCATGCGCCGGCGGAACACCCGGGCGGAACTGGAGGACCTCTTTGCCCGGCTGCGGCGGGCTATCCCGGATCTGGTGGTCCGCACCTCGCTGATCTGCGGTCTGCCCGGAGAGGGGGAGGCGGAATTTGAGGAGCTGTGCCAGTTCCTGCGGGAGCAGAAGCTCCAGCGGGTGGGCGTGTTCCAGTTTTCCCCGGAGGAGGGGACCCTGGCTGCCGCCATGGAGGACCAGGTGGATCCGGAGACTGCCGCCCGCCGGGTGGAGCTGGTGGTGAATCTCCAGTCCCGGATCATGGACGAGTATAACGAGGCCCGGCTGGGGACCGTGATGGAGGTGCTGTGCGAGGGCTTTGACGCCCAGGCGGGCTGCTTCGCTGGACGGACCTACGCCGACTCGGTGGAGATCGATGGCCGCGTCCTGTTTACCGCCGCCGGAGCCGTCCCTGCGGGCAGCTTCGTCAACGTCCGGATCACCGGCGTCTCCGACGGAGAGCTGACCGGTGAGATCGAGGAATAAATTTTTTGTCGAAAAAGAGGAGCTGACCATTTTCCATGAACACTGCCAATAAGCTGACCATTCTCCGGGTCTTTCTGATCCCGGTATTCCTGCTGGTGCTGTACTTACAGGTTCCCGGAGCCAACTACTGGGCGCTGGCCATCTTCATCGCCGCCAGCCTGACCGACACCCTGGACGGATATATCGCCCGCCACTACAACCAGGTCACCGACTTCGGGAAATTTATGGACCCCCTGGCGGATAAGTGCCTGGTGGTGGCCGCCATGCTGTGGTTCGTCGAGATCGGGCAGATGCCCGGCTGGGCCCTGCTGGTGGTCATCATCCGGGAGTTCAGTGTGTCTGGCCTGAGAATGGTAGCGGCGGACAAGGGGCGCGTGATCGCCGCCGGCTGGTCCGGCAAGGTCAAGACGGCCTCCACCATGGTGTGCATCGTGCTCATGTTCCTGCCCATCGCGGTGTGGATCAACCACATCTGTGTGGCGGTCATCGTGCTGACCACCATCTACTCCGGCGTGGAGTATTTTATGAAGAACCTGGACATCCTCTCCGAGGTGAAATGAGCAAAACAGGGACCATCCGTCAGCGGATGGTCCCTGTTTTGTCTCGGAATGAAAAGCGGCTGTCCCGCTAAAATATGAGTTGTTCCAGCGGCATTCGACCCAGGGAGAAAAGAGAAAGCGCCCGCACCGGAGGCTCTCCGGCGCGGGCGCGGGTTGATTAGGAAGGGTCAGAACAGGCCGGTGATCTTGCCGTTTTCGTCCACGTCGATCTTTTCAGCGGCGGGGACCTTGGGCAGACCGGGCATGGTCATGATGTCCCCAGTGAGGGCCACCAGGAAGCCGGCGCCGGCGGATACCTTTACATTTCGGACTGTGACAGTAAAACCGTCAGGGGCGCCCAGAAGGCTCTGGTCGTCGGAGAAGGAATACTGCGTCTTGGCCATGCAGATGGGCAGATCGCCGCAGCCCAGCTCGGTGAGCTGTTTGACCTGCTTTTTGGCGGCGGGCGTGAGGACCACGCCGTCGCCGTGATAGACCTTTTTCACGATGGCGGCCAGCTTGTCCTCAATGGGCTGCTCCAGTTCATAGGCAAAGCGGAAGCGGTTCTCCGCCTCACACAGACGGATGACCTCCTCGGCCAGAGCGATGCCGCCCTCGCCGCCCTTGGCCCACACCTCGGACAGGGCCACATTGACCCCCAGGGCGCGGCATTGATCCTCCACCAGCTTCAGCTCGGCCTCAGTGTCGGTGGGGAAGCGGTTGATGGCCACCACGCAGGGCAGGCCATACACCTGGGTGATGTTCTCCACATGGCGCAGGAGATTGGGCAGGCCCCGCTCCAGGGCGGCGAGGTCCTCCTGGTTCAGCTCCGCCTTGGCTGCGCCCCCGTGATGCTTCAGGGCCCGGACGGTGGCCACCAGCACCACCGCGTCGGGGGTGAGGCCGGCCATGCGGCACTTGATGTCCAGGAACTTCTCCGCGCCCAGGTCGGCGCCGAAGCCGGCCTCGGTGACGGCGTAGTCCCCCAGCTTCAGGGCCATCCGGGTGGCCATCACAGAGTTGCAGCCGTGGGCGATGTTAGCGAAGGGGCCGCCGTGGATAAAGGCGGGGGTGCCCTCCAGGGTCTGCACCAGGTTGGGCTTCAGGGCGTCTTTCAGCAGAGCGGCCATGGCCCCGGCGGCCTTGAGATCGCCAGCGGTGACCGGTTTTTCGTCATAGGTGTAGCCAACGATGATGCGGCTCAGGCGCTCCTTCAGATCGGTGATGGAGGAGGCCAGGCAAAGCACCGCCATGACCTCGCTGGCCACAGTGATGTCAAAGCCATCCTCCCGGGGAACGCCCTGCATCCGGCCGCCCAGGCCGTCGATCACGTTGCGGAGCTGGCGGTCATTCATGTCTACGCACCGCCTCCAGGTGATGCGCTTGACGTCGATGCCCAGGGCGTTGCCCTGCTGGATGTGGTTGTCCAGCATAGCGGCCAGCAGGTTGTTGGCCGCGCCGATGGCGTGGAAGTCGCCGGTGAAGTGGAGGTTGATGTCCTCCATGGGGACGACTTGGGCGTAGCCGCCGCCGGCGGCGCCGCCCTTCACACCGAACACAGGGCCGAGGGAGGGCTCCCGCAGGGCCACCAGGGCGTTTTTGCCCAGACGGCGCATCCCATCGGCCAGACCCACGGTGGTGGTGGTCTTGCCCTCTCCGGCGGGGGTGGGATTGATGGCGGTGACCAGGATCAGCTTGCCGTTGGGGGCCTTGCTCTCCTGGAGCAGGCGGTAGTCGATCTTGGCCTTGTACCTCCCATAAAACTCCAGGTATTCCTCATCCACACCAGCGGTCTTAGCGATGTCCGCAATGTGCTGCATTTGGGTGCTCTGGGCGATCTCAATGTCAGTTTTCATCTTTACCACGTCTCCTTTTCTGTGTCGGGCGCTCTTTCAATAAAAAAAGAGCGCAACGGGTTTGATTCCGTGCGCCCAGACGGTCGGCATAAAGGCGGAGGATCCGCCCGCTATACTCCATGTGGTTGTTCCACTTCCGTCAGTCGTATAGCTTTTGATCGCTCTTAGTGTAGCATAGCTTCTTCCCGCCGTCAAGAGTTGGACAGGGCGGAACCCCGGTCAAATTGGCGGTAATATTCCTTGATCAGGTCCATAAAGGTGCGGGCGGCGGGGGAGAGGAAGCTGTTTTTCTTATAGACCACCGCCAGGGGGCTGGTGAGGGGCGGGGTGCCCACAGTGAAAAAGGAGAGGCGGTCCAGATAGGGGGTGCGGTGGATGCCGCTCTCCGGCAGGAAGGTGAAGCCCATATTCTCCGCCACCAGATTGATGGCGGTGGTGTTGTTGGTGGTGGTGAGGATGTTCAAAGGCTCCACGCTCTGGACGCTGAAGGTGTTGTACAGCAACTTGGACAGCCGCCAGTCCTCCGGCAGCATGATGATACGCTCGTGCTCCAGGCGGCGCAGGTCCCCAAAGGGGAGGGGGGCGGAGCAGGGGCTGTCCAGCCCCTGGGCCAGGGGGTGGTCCCGGTGGCTGATGAGGAGGATGCGCTCGTGCATCACCAGCTCATAACTCAGGTTGGTCAGGTCGCTGGGGATGTGCATGAGACAGAAGTCGGTGACGCTGCTGGCCGCCAGGTCGCCCAGCTGGGGGACCGGGGCCTCGTGGAGGACCACCTGGACGTCCGGGTCCCTCCGCACAAAGGTGGGGAGGATATCCGGCAGAAGGGTGGAGCCCCGCCAGGTGGACACCCCTATGCGCAGCTGCTGCCGCTTTTGAGTCTGGAGGGACCGCAGGTCGCTCTCCAGCTGCCGGTCCAGATAGCCCTGGCGCTCCAGATAGGCATGGAACAGCTCTCCCGCCGCAGTGAGCTGGAGGGGAGTGTGGGAACGGTCCAGCAGGGTCACCCCCAGGTTGGCCTCCAGCTTGGCCAGATACTGGCTGAGGTAGGGCTGGGAGAGATAGAGGCGGTCAGCGGCCCTGGAGATGCTGTGCTCCTTCACAATGGTGAGAAAATATTCCGGATTTTTGACAAACATGGGGACCTCCAAAGCGGCGGGATCTGGATCGACGCCTTTCTTTTCCGCCATTGTACCATGAAACGGCCGCTTTATCAACAAACACCGGCAGAAGAATCGGTGGACAGCGGTGTGCTTGCCAGAGGCGGCCAGGTGTGGTACACTGCTTAAAACAGGAGGCCCGGCAGTGTGTGGGCCAACTTGGATGAGAGAGGAGCGGCTTGAAATGAAGAAAACGATGCAGGCTGTGGTCTATCGGGAGAAGGGGCGCTTTACACTGGAGGAGCGTCCGGTCCCGGAGCTCCTGGACCCAAGAGACGCGGTGGTGCGGGTGACGCTGGCTTCCATCTGTTCCAGCGACCTGCATATCAAGGGCGGCTTCGTGCCCCGGGCCAAGCCTGGGATCGTCGTGGGGCACGAGATGGTGGGCGTTGTGGAGCAGGTGGGCGAGCAGGTGACCCGGGTGGCCCCCGGCGACCGGGTGGCCGTCAATGTGGAGACCTTCTGCGGGACGTGCTTCTTCTGCCAGCGGGGGGCGGTCAACAACTGCACCGATCCCGCCGGAGGCTGGGCGCTGGGCTGCCGCATTGATGGGGGACAGGCGGAGTATGTCCGGGTGCCCTATGCGGACAATGGGTTGACCCGGATCCCGGACGGCGTATCCGACCGCCAGGCCCTGTTTACCGGCGACATCCTTTCCACCGGCTTCTGGGCGGCCCAGCTGGGCGAGATCCGTGAGGGGGACACGGTGGCTGTCCTGGGCGCAGGGCCCACCGGTCTGTGTGCCATGATGTGTGCCCGCCTGTACCGGCCCGCCTGCATCGTGGCGGTGGAGCCCAATCCGGCCCGGCGCGCGCTGGCCCTGTCCCGTGGGTGGGCGGACCTGGCCCTGGAGCCGGGGGAGCAGGCCCTGGAGCGGATCCGCGCGCTGACTGGAGGACGCGGCGCGGACGTGGTCATCGAGGCCGCAGGCGGCCCGGATACCTTCCAAACAGCGTGGCAGGCGGCACGGCCCAGCGGGATCGTGGTGGTGGCCGCCATGTACGAGGAAAATCAGATCCTGCCCCTGCCTGAGATGTACGGCAAGAATCTGACCTTTAAGACCGGCGGTGTGGACGCCTGCCGCTGTGGGGAGATCCTGGGTCTGATCGCAGACGGACAGCTGGACACAGAGCCATTGATCACCCACACCTACCCGCTGTCGGACGTGATGGAGGCCTACCGGATGTTCGAGGCCAGGGAGGACGGTGTGCTCAAGGTGGCGGTGCGGCCCTGAGCCGCCCGCCGGACCGCAGATACGAGAAAATCCCCTGTGCCGCAGCACAGGGGATTTCATCTTGCCATATACCGATCACACAGCGCGGGTGACCTTACCGGAACGGAGGCATCTGGTGCAGACGTATACGTGGGTGGGAGCACCCTTCACGATCGCCTTCACGCGCTTCACGTTGGGCTTCCAGGTACGGTTGGAACGGCGGTGGGAGTGGGAGACCTGGATGCCGAAGGTGACGCCCTTGTCGCAGAATTCGCATTTGGCCATGTTGCTTACCTCCTCGCTATGAGAGTTCGCTTTCGATGAAGCATCGTCTGACATCATAGCAGATATTTCGGAAAAAAGCAAGGAGTTTTTGAAAAATAACAAAAATTTTTTCTGATGGACTGATTTCGGGCCGGCGGGGGCGGAGGAAAGAAGAATTTGGGGCCGCCGCCGCTTGCGAAATGGAGGGGGATGGGATATACTGAACACAGTCTCGTTACTTCTATTGATGAATGGAGGAGCGCCAATGTCAGATCACAGCAACAGCGTGAAGCTGGGGGAGATCATTCAGGAGTTCGGCCTGGAGATCCTGCATCCCGGGGCCAATTACGCATCCATTCCCCTGACCACTCTGGACGTGAACCGTCCGGGCCTGCCTCTGACCGGCTTTTTTGAACATTTTGATCCCCGCCGCCTGGTCGTCATCGGGCTGGCGGAGACCACCTTTCTGGAGCAGATGGACGCGGACCTGCGGCGGGAGCGCTTTGACCAGATGCTGGAGTATTCGGTCCCAGCGCTGATCCTGACCCGAGGCCTGGAGCCCTGCCCGGAGTGCATGGAGATGGCGGAGAAGCACGACCGGACGGTGCTGCGCACCCAGGCCCATACCTCCGCCTTTATGAGCGCCCTCATCGGCAGCCTCTACAACTATTTGGCGCCACAGATCACCCGTTCCGGTGTGATGATGGAGATCTACGGCGAGGGCGTTCTGTTCCAGGGGGAGTCCGGTGTGGGCAAAAGCGAGGTGGCCATCGAACTGATCCAGCGGGGCCACCGCATCATCGCCGACGACGCGGTGGAGATCAAGCAGACCAACCACGGTACGCTGGTGGCCACCGCCCCGGAGCTGATCCGCCACTACATGGAGCTGCGGGGCATCGGCGTGGTGGATGTGCGCCAGCTGTTCGGTATGAGCGCCATCAAGATCTCTCAGGAGATCGACATGGTCATCAATCTGGAGCCCTGGGATGACCACGCGGTCTATGACCGGCTGGGCCTGGAGGGCGCGGTGACGGAGATCCTGGGGGTGTCGGTCCCCTCCATCACCATCCCGGTGAAGCCGGGCCGGAACCTGGCCAGTATCGTGGAGGTGGCCGCCATCAACAACCGGAACCGGAAGATGGGCCACAACGCGGCCCTGGAGCTGACCCGCCGGATGGACGAGCACTTCAAAAAGCTGTCAGAAGAGGAGGACGGGGCGGATGTATATCGGACTTGACGTAGGCGGCACCAATCTGGTGGCCGGTCTTGTGGACCGGGAGGGGAAGATCCTCCACAAGGCCGTCTGCCCTGTGGACCGGAGCTGGACCGCGGAGGAGCTGTCCGCCCGCCTGGCCCGTCTGGCCCGGCAGGCGGCGGAGGAGGGCGGATGCCCGGTCTCGCAGCTTCAGGCGGCGGGGGCGGGGCTGCCCGGCCTGGTGGACAACCGGGAGGGCGTGGTGGTCAAAACGCCCAATATGCCCTTTCGGAACACCCCGCTCCGGGCTCTGTTCCAGCGGGAGCTGGAACTGCCCCTCTATCTGGGCAACGACGCTGACTGCGCGGCCATCGGAGAGTACTGGGCCGGCTCGGCCCGGGGCTGTGACCCGGCGGTGGTGGTCACCCTGGGGACCGGGATCGGCAGCGGCATGGTCCGGGGCGGCAAGCTGTACACTGGCTTCGGCGGCGCGGGCCTGGAGGCGGGACACATTGTGATCCACCCCGGCGGACAGCTCTGCGGCTGCGGGAACCGGGGCTGCTGGGAGCAGTACGGCTCCGCCACCGCTCTGATCCGCATGGCCCGGGAGGAGATGGAGCAGAGCCCGGACAGCGCCCTGTGGCAGCTGTGCGGGGGAGAGAAGGCGCGCGTGGATGGCCGCATCGTGTTTCAGGCGGCCCGCCAGGGGGACGCCGCGGCCCGCCGTGCGCTGGAACGCTATCTGGACGGCCTCTCCGTGGGCCTGATCAATTTGGCCAATATACTGTTTCCAGAGGTGATCTGCCTTGGAGGTGGGATCAGCGCCGCGGACGACGATCTGCTGCTGGATCCCCTGCGGGAGCGATTCCATCAGGGCTGCTTCAACAAAGACAATCCGCCTCAGCTGGTGAAGGCCAGTCTGGGCAACGACGCCGGCGTGGTGGGGGCCGCCCTGCTGTGCGACATGGTATGACGGGCCCTTCCCGTGCGCCCAGTAAAACCGGCCGCCCATGAGGCGGCCGGTTTTACTGGGCGGACATTTTCTGTTTCCCCTATTCTATTTTTTTCTGGAATTTGCTATAATAACATGATACCTGGAATTTGACCTGAGGATCAGGAGGAAATATGGATCGATTTGAAGCATTGGCCGCCCTGCTGGCCCAGCGGTGCGGTACACTGGAAGTGCGGAATGAGGAGCCCATGTCCCGGCATACCACCTTCCGGATCGGCGGCCCGGCCGCTCTGATGGCACTGCCCCGGACGGCGGGGGAGGCAAAGGCGGCGGTGAGGGCGGCCCGGGAGCTGGACATCCGGCCCTTCTTTCTGGGCAACGGTTCTAATCTGCTGGTGCCGGACGAGGGGTACCGGGGCTTTGTGGTGAAGCTGTGCGGCCTGGATCAGACCCGGGAAGTGAACCGCCGCCTGTGGGCGGAGAGCGGTATCTCCCTGGCCCGCCTGGCCAATGCGGCCCTGGGCCGGGGGCTGGCCGGGCTGGAGTTTGCCCACGGGATCCCGGGCACCCTGGGGGGCGGCGTGATGATGAACGCCGGCGCCTATGGAGGCGAGCTGTCCCAGACAGTCACCGCCGTGACCTATCTGGACGGAGAGGGGGAGGAGCATACCCTCCCCGCCGCCGGGTGTGAGTTCGGCTACCGCAGCAGCATCTTTGCCCGGTATCCCGACTGGCTCATTCTGAAGGCGGAGTTCTCTCTGCCCCAGGGGGACCCGGAGGAGATCCGGGGAAAGATCCAGGAGCTGGCCCGCCGCCGCGGCGAGAAGCAGCCGTTGGAATATCCCAGCGCGGGCTCCATGTTCAAGCGCCCGGAGGGACACTTTGCCGCCGCCCTCATCGACCAGTGCGGCCTGAAGGGACTGACCGTGGGCGGGGCCCAGGTGTCGGAGAAGCACGCGGGCTTTGTCATCAACCGGGGCGGGGCCACCTGCGCCGATGTGCTGGCCCTGGTGGACCAGGTGCGGGAGCGGGTCCTGCGGGAGACCGGCGTGACCCTGGAGCGGGAAGTGCGGCTTCTGGGGTGAGTTCTGCGGTGTGCAGAACAAGAGAGAGAAAAGCCGTCCGGCGCACCGCGGGCGGCAGACGAGGTGGTTCCAATGGAATTTGTCATCATATCCGGCCTGTCCGGCGCGGGAAAGAGCCGCGCCGCCTCCATCATGGAGGACATGGGCTTTTTCTGTGTGGATAACCTGCCCGCCCCCTTGATCCCTAAGTTTGCCGAGCTGGGGATGGCGGGAAACGGCGAGTATGACCGGGTGGTGCTGGTCACCGACATCCGGGGCGGCACCAGGTTCGACAGCCTGTTCCAGGCTCTGGACGGGCTGCGGGCCATGCAGTGCGCGTACAGCATCCTGTTTATGGAGGCTACGGATGAGGTCATCATCCAGCGGTATAAGGAGACCCGGCGCAGTCATCCTCTGGCGGATGAGTGCGACTCGCTGGAGGAGGCCATCGCCCTGGAGCGGCGGATGCTGTCCCCGCTGCGGGAGCGGGCGGCCCACATCATCGACACCTCCGGTCTCACCGCCCGGGGGCTGCGGGCGAAGCTGCTGCAGCTGTTTGCCCGGGGGCCGGCGGAGCGGTCCATGGAGGTGCGGGTGACCTCCTTCGGCTTCAAGCACGGCATCCCGATGGAGGCTGACCTGGTCTTTGATGTGCGCTTTCTGCCAAACCCCTACTATGTGGCGGAGCTGCGGCCCCGCACCGGACTGGATGACGGGGTGCGGGACTATGCCCTGTCCGCCCCTCAGAGCCAGGAGTTTCTCCGCCGCCTGATGGACTTTGTCGCCTATCTGCTGCCGCGGTATGTGGAGGAGGGCAAGACCTCGCTGACCATCGCGGTGGGCTGCACCGGGGGGCGTCACCGCTCGGTGGCGGTGGCCCACGCCTTGGCGGAGGCCGTCCGGCAGGAGGGCTATCCCGTGGGGGAGGTCCACCGGGACCTGGGCCGGATCTGACCGGCAAGAGGAGGAAAATGCCATGCTGGAACCCATTCCCAACAGCCAGCAGTGGGAGCGCGGGCCGCGCATCGTCGCCATCGGCGGCGGCACCGGCCTGTCCACCATGCTGCGGGGGCTGAAAAACTATACCCGGAACCTCACCGCGGTGGTGACGGTGGCGGATGACGGAGGCGGCTCCGGGATGCTCCGCCGGGACATGGGGATGCCCCCTCCGGGGGACATCCGCCACTGCATGGAGTCTCTGGCCAATGTGGAGCCTATCATGCAGCGGCTGCTCACCTACCGGTTCACTGAGGGGGCGCTGGCTGGGCAGTCCTTCGGCAACCTGATCCTGGCCGCCCTGAACGGGGTGACCGGCTCCTTTGAGGAGGCGGTCTCTCAAATGAGCCAGGTGCTGGCCATCACCGGCCAGGTGATCCCGGTGACCAGCGCCGATGTACAGCTGGAGGCTGTCTTTGAGAACGGCACCCGGGTGGTGGGGGAGTCCAAGATCTATGACTTCAAAAAGCAGCAGGACTGCCGGATCCACCATGTGGCTCTGATCCCGGAGCGGCCCAGGGCCCTGCCCTCCGCGCTGGAGGCCATCCGGGAGGCGGACCTGATCCTGCTGGGTCCGGGGAGCCTCTATACCAGCGTGATCCCCAATCTGCTGGTGGAGGGGGTGCCAGAGGCCATCGCCCAGTCGGATGCCCTGAAGATCTATGTATGCAACATTATGACCCAGGACGGAGAGACGGAGGGCTACACCGCCGGCGACCACCTGGAGGCGCTGATGAACCACGGGGCTCCCGGCTTGGTGGACCTGTGCCTGGCCAATTCGGCCCCGGTCCAGGCGGGACTGGTGGAGCGGTACCGGGCGGAGGACGCCGTGCCCCTGGCGGTGGACCGGGAGCGGGTCGCCGCCATGGGCCTGGAGCTGGTGGAGCGGCCGGTGGCCTCGGAGGGAGGCAACTTTGCCCGGCATGACCCGGACAAGCTGGCGGCGGCGGTGCTGGAGATCTACCGCCAGCGGGCGGTGCGGATCTTCCAGGGGAAGGAGCGCTATATCATTGAGGAGTGAGGGCATGACCTTTGGCGGAGAGGTAAAAAATGAGCTGTGCCGGGCGGGGCTGAGCCGGAAATGCTGTGCCCAGGCGGAGGCATACGGGGTGCTGCTGTACTGCAATACCTTCTGCGGCAGTGAGATACGCATCGTTACAGAGCACGAGGCCTTTGCCCAGCGGCTGCCCGCCCTGTTCCGAAAGGCGTTCCGCCTGTCCTTTGACCGGCTTCCGGAGGGGGAGGGCAAGCGGGTGTTTTCCATCCAGGCGCCGGACAAGCTGCGGCTCATCCACCAGACCTATGGGGTGGACCCGGAGGCCCTGGCGCTGCATATCAACTTCGCGGCCCTGGAGGAGCCCTGCTGCCGCGCGGCCTTCTTCCGGGGCGCGTTCCTGTCCGGCGGCTCGGTGACCGATCCCCGGAAGGGCTACCACCTGGAGCTGGCCACCTCCCACCGCAGCGTCAGCCGGGAGATGCTGGCCCTGCTGCGGGAGGAGGAGTTCGCCCCCAAGGACGCCGACCGGAAGGGAAACTCCGTGATCTATTTCAAGCAGAGCGAGTACATCGAGGACTTTCTTACCGCCATCGGCGCGCCGGTGGCCGCCATGGACGTGATGACAGCCAAGCTGGAGAAGGACCTGCGGGGGAGCGTGAACCGCCGGGTGAACTGCGACGCCGCCAATCTGGACAAGGTGGTGGAGGCCGCCCAGGGACAGCTGGAGGCCATCCGGCGGCTGGAGCGCTCCGGCAGGCTGGAGACCCTCCCGGACAAGCTTCAGGAGGCAGCCCGGCTCCGGGCGGCCCACCCGGAGGACACCTTGGCCCAGCTGGCGGAGCAGTGCAGTCCCCCGGTGACAAAATCTGCCCTGAACCACCGGCTGCGGAAGCTGGTGGAGTTGGGCGGTCAGGTGGAGGATATATAAAGGGAAGATGCTTCACATCCTTTGCTATTCAGCGGCGATACTGGTCAATCTGGTGTGGCTGCTTCTGGGCGGCCAGTTGGATATGCTCCTCCAGGCGGCGGTCCCGGCGGGCACCGTGCTTTTAGCGGGGATAGGGGTGGCCCTGCGGCTCCGGTCCCTGCCCCAGGGAGCGAGGGGCCGGTATCTGCGGGGGGCGCTTTGGGCCCTGTTCCTCTATTATCTGGCCATTCTGTCCGTCCTCCTGTTCTTCGGAGGGCTGTTCCAGCTGGACCGCGTGTGGGGCGGAAGCGTCAATCTGGAGCCCTTCCACACCATCCGCAGCTATGTGCGGTTTTACCGCAACACCGGCAGTCCGGTGAGCATCATGAATCTGCTGGGCAACGTGGTCATCATGGTCCCCCTGGGGATGCTACTGCCTGTCCTGTTCCGGACCATGCGGCATTTCTGGACCTGCCTGCCCCTGTGCGCCCTGACTGCGGTGGGGGTGGAGTGGCTCCAGTGGGTCACCGCCACCGGGGCCGCCGATGTGGACGACTCCATTTTGAATTTCCTGGGGGCCGCCCTGGGGTATCTTCTGGTACGGCTGTGCCAGCTGGCGGCCGGATGGCGGAAAAACAGTTAAATTTCAAGTGATAAACAGGAATATACCTTTACAGAGACAGGCGGCGTCCGCCGCTGCGCGGGAAGGAGAACTGCACCATGTCCTTTGTCCATCTACATCTGCATACGGAATTTTCCCTTCTGGACGGAGCCTGCCGGATCAAAAAGCTGGTGGAGCGGGTGAAGGAGCTGGGGCAGGACGCGGTAGCCATCACCGATCACGGCGTCATGTACGGGGCGATCGACTTTTACAGGGCCTGCCGGGAGGCGGGGATCAAGCCCATCATCGGCTGCGAGGTCTATGTGGCCCCCCGGGGCCGCACCCGCTTTCAGAAGGTCCACGAGTTTGACGCCGCCTTCTCCCACCTGGTGCTCCTGTGCCGGAACGAAGAGGGCTACCGCAATCTGTCCTACATGGTCTCCCAGGCGTTTCTGGAGGGCTTTTACATTAAGCCGCGCATCGACCTGGACCTGCTGCGGGAGCACTGCGGCGGACTGATCGCCTGCTCCGCCTGCCTGGGGGGAGAGGTCCCCAAGCTGCTGATGGCGGGGGACTATGAGAAGGCAAAGGAGGCCGCCCTGGAGATGCGGGAGCTGTTTGGGGAGGACGGCTACTATCTGGAGCTCCAGGACCACGGCATCCCGGTCCAGCGGCAGGTGAACGGGGGGCTGCTGCGCCTCCATGAGGAGACGGGCATCCCCCTGATCGCCACCAACGATGCCCACTACCTCCGGCGGGAGGACGCAGAGATGCAGGACATCCTCATGTGCATCCAGATGGGCAAGACCTTGGACGATCCCGGGCGGATGAAGTTTGAGACCCAGGAGTTCTATGTCAAGAGCGAGGCGGAGATGGCGGGGCTCTTCCCCAATGCTCCTGAGGCGCTGGAGAACACCGTCCGCATCGCGGAGCTGTGCAATGTGGAGTTCGAGTTCGGCAAATACCACCTGCCCCATTTCCAGCTGCCGGAGGGCTATGACGACGGGGAGGCCTACTTCCGGGACCTGTGCTGGAGGGGCTTTGCCCGGCGGTATCCGGGGCAGCCGGAGCAGTACCGGAAGCAGCTGGAATATGAGATGGGCATGATCAAGAAGATGGGCTTTGTGGACTACTTCCTCATTGTGTCTGACTTCATCGCGTACGCGAAGGGAAACGGGATCCCGGTGGGGCCGGGGCGCGGTTCGGCGGCGGGTTCCATGGTGTCCTACTGTTTGAACATCACCGACCTGGATCCCATGAAATATGGCCTGTACTTCGAGCGCTTCCTCAATCCGGACCGCGTTTCCATGCCTGATATTGACATCGACTTCTGCATCCGCAGGCGGCAGGAGGTCATCGACTATGTCAACAGAAAATACGGCAGCGACCATGTGGCCCAGATCGTCACCTTCGGCACCATGGCGGCCCGCGGGGCGGTGCGGGACGTAGGGCGGGTGCTGAATATGCCCTATGCCGATGTGGACGCCATCGCCAAGCAGATCCCCAGCGGGCCGGGGGCCCTCCATATCACCCTGGAGGACGCCCTGAAGCTGTCCAAGCAGCTGAAGGATTCCTATGACGGGGATCCCCAGGTGCGCAAGCTGATCGACACCGCCCGGGCCATCGAGGGGATGCCCCGGAACACCTCCACCCACGCCGCTGGCGTGGTCATCACCAACCGGCCGGTGGTGGACTATGTGCCCCTGGCGACCAATGACGGCCTGCCGGTCACTCAATACATTATGACCACGCTGGAGGAACTGGGCCTGCTGAAAATGGACTTCCTGGGCCTGCGGAACCTGACCATCCTGGACGACGCGGTGCGTATGGTGCGTGAAAAGGAGCCTGGCTTTACCCTTGCTGATATTCAGGAAAATGATCCCGCTGTCATGGCCATGCTGGGAGAAGGCAAGACCTCGGGCGTGTTCCAGATGGAGTCCGCCGGCATGACCGGCGTGTGTGTGGGTCTGAAGCCCCAGACCATCGAGGACATCACCGCCATCATCGCCCTGTACCGCCCCGGCCCCATGGACTCCATCCCCCGGTTCATCGCCTGCAAGCAGAACCCGGGAAAGATCACCTATAAGCACCCGGCCCTCAAGCCCATCCTGTCCAACACCTATGGGTGCATCGTCTATCAGGAGCAGGTGCTCCAGATCTTCCAGCAGCTGGCGGGCTACTCCCTGGGACAGGCCGACATGGTCCGCCGGGCCATGAGCAAGAAAAAGCGCAAGGAGATCGAGCGGGAGCGGCAGTTTTTCATCTATGGGGACCCGTCCCGGGGGATCGCGGGCTGTATCACCAACGGCATCCCGGAGGACGCCGCCAAGGCCATCTATGAGGAGATCGACGCCTTCGCCGAGTACGCCTTCAACAAGGCCCACGCCGTGTGCTATGCCGTGGTGGCCTATCAGACGGCCTGGTTCAAATACCACCACCCCAAGGAGTATATGGCCGCTCTGCTCACCTCCGTGCTGGACTCCAGCGAGAAGGTGGCGGAGTACATCGCCGAATGCAGGGAGTGCGGCATCGAGCTGCTGCCGCCGGACGTGAACGAGTCCCAGGCGGACTTTACCGTCTCAGATGGGGGGATCCGCTTCGGCCTGGTGGCCCTGAAAGGGGTGGGCCGGAACGTGATCAACGGCCTGCTGGAGGAACGGAGCAAGGACGGACCCTTTACAGACTTTATGGACTTCTGCGACCGGATGTTCGACCGGGACCTGAACCGGCGGGTGCTGGAGAGCCTGATCAAGTCCGGCTCCTTCGACCGGATGGGCTGCCGGCGCTCCCAGCTGATGGAGGTCTTTGGGCAGGTGCTGGACGGCATCGCCGCCAGTCGGAAGCGAAATTTGGAGGGTCAGCTGGACCTGTTCGGAATGGGGGGAGGAGAGGAGCAGGCTGCCCTGCCCGCCCTCCATCTGCCGGACATTCCGGAGTACAGCCCCCAGGAGCGGATGACGATGGAGAAGGAGGTCACCGGCCTGTATCTGTCCGGCCACCCCATGGACGCATACCGGGAGGCGGCCCGGGCGGTGGGAGCGGTGACCATCGGATCCATTCTGAGCGATTTCAGCCGGGAGGACGGCCCTGCCCGCTATCGGGACGGAGAGCAGGTCACCGTGGCCGGGGTGATCGCTACCTACAAGACCCGTACCACCCGGAACAACACCCTCATGGCCTATGTGGATCTGGAGGACGACACCGCCTCCATGGAGCTGCTGTGCTTCTCCCGGGTGCTCAATGAGAGCGGGGGGTACATCCGGGAGAACAGCGCCATCCTGGTCACCGGAAAGATCTCCGTGCGGGACGAGAAGGAGCCGCAGCTCATGGTGGACGCCATCCGCCCCCTGGGGGACCTGGATGGAAAGGTCCAGACGGATGGCCAGCGGCTGTACCTCCGCCTGCCCTGCCGGGAGGATCCGCGGCTGCGGAAGGTGAAGCTGGCCCTGTCCTTCTTCCCGGGGGAGAGCCAGGCGGTGCTCTATTTCGAGGACTGCAAAAAGCGGGTGGGCACCCGGTGCCAGATCCATCCCGCCCTGGTGGAGGACCTGAAGGAACGGCTGGGCGCGGAGAATGTGGTGGTAAAATAGTGTGCGCCATAACAAAAATGCTGTGCCGGGGCACAGCATTTTTGTTTCAAGTGGGTGGTGTCCAGACAGGGGATATGATATAATCGAGGCGTCGGGTAAAGAAATGGAGGAGATACCATGAGATGTATTGACCTGACACACCTGATTTCCCGGGAAATGCCGGTCTACCCCGGCACAGAGCCCCCCAGGCTCCAGGCGGCCAACACCTATGAGCGGGATGGTTTTCAAGAGACCCTGCTGACCATGTACTCCCACACCGGGACCCACATGGATCCCCCGGCCCATCTGTTTGCGGGGCGGACCACGCTGGACCAGTTTCCAGTGGAGCAGTTCATCGGCCGGGCGCTGGTGATCCACTGCCCGGAACTGAAGGAGGGGGAGGCGATCCCCTTCTCCGCGGTGGAGCGGGTGCGCCCCCTGGCTGACCGGGCGGAATTTCTGCTGTTTCACACCGGATGGGGCAGATATTGGGGGACAGAGCGCTATTTTGGCGGCTATCCCTGTATCGACCAGGGCATTGTGGATTACCTGCTCCAGAGCGGGAAAAAGGGCGTGGGCTTGGATACCATCGGGGTGGACCCCATTGCTGACGCCTACCTGAGTATCCACCGGCGTCTGTTCCAGGATCACGACCTGGTGGTCATGGAGAATCTGGCCAATCTGGACCAGATCGGAGATGGGCTGTTCACGCTGTTTGCCCTGCCCCTGCGGTATCAGGATGCGGACGGCTCCCCCATTCGGGCGGTGGCGGTCCTGGACGGGGAGGAATGAGCATGGCACTGAACTATTATATCAATCAAAAGGGAGAGATCCCGAACACGGCCCTCTCCCTGACCGACGGCGGGGCGCTGGAGCGGGCCAGCCGTTTTCATAAGACGATTCCAGGTTATGCGCCGACGCCCCTGGTTTCTCTGGACCATCTGGCCCAAAAGCTGGGCGTGGCGCAGGTGCTGGTGAAGGACGAGTCCAGGCGGTTCGGTCTGAACGCCTTCAAGGCCCTGGGCGGCAGCTATGCCATGGCCCGCTGCCTGGGACAGCGGCTGGGCTGGCCGGAGGAGAAGATTACCTTTGAGGCGCTGATGAAGCCGGAGGTCCGGGAGAAGCTGGGAGAACTCACCTTTGTCACTGCTACGGACGGCAACCACGGAAGGGGCGTGGCCTGGGCGGCCCGGCAGCTGGGCCACAAATCGGTAGTCTATATGCCCAAGGGCAGCGCCCGGGAGCGGCTGGACAATATCCGGGCCCAGGGGGCCCAGGCGGAGATCACCGACCTGAACTATGACGACGCGGTGCGGCTGGCCAACCGGATGGGGAAGGAGCACGGCTGGATCCTGGTGCAGGATACCGCCTGGCCGGGCTACGAGGAGATCCCCGCCTGGATCATGGAGGGCTACACCACCATCGCCTGGGAACTGTTCCAGCAGCTGGAGGACCTGGGGGGCCGGATGCCCACCCACCTGTTCATCCAGGCCGGAGTGGGCAGCTTCGCGGGGGCCATACTGGGCAGCTTTGCCGCGCGCCTTGGGAAGGACTGCCCCATCACCTGCATCGTGGAGCCTGACCGGGCGGACTGCCTGTACCGGAGCGCCCGGGCGGCGGATGGGAAGATCCATCCGGTCACCGGGGAGATGAACAGCATGATGGCCGGGCTCTGCTGCGGCGAGCCGTGCACCATCAGCTGGGAGATCATCCGCCCCGGCGCGGCGGCCTTCCTGTCCTGCTCGGACGAGTACTCCGCCATGGGGATGCGCCTGCTGGGCCGGCCGGAGCCGGGGGACCCGGCAGTGGTGTCCGGCGAGTCGGGGGCGGTGGGCGTGGGTGTCCTGTCCGCCATCCTGCATGAGGAGAAGCTGGAGGACCTGCGGTGGTCCCTGGGGCTGAACGAGAGCTCCCGGGTGCTGTGCATCAGCACGGAGGGGGACACCGACCAGGCCAACTATCAAAAGATCGTGGGGGAGAGGGTCTGACGCCGCGCTAAGGGAGCGTTCCGGGGCTTCCGGCGGCGGGCAGAGTTCTGTCAAACAGGAAAAGAAGAAAAAAGCGCTGGATAAAACCGTAAATGGGGCGGTTTTGCCCAGCGCTTTCTGATCAAAATGGGACCTGGATGGGAAGACGGAGGGGGGTTATACACGTTTTTCCCCACGGAGCATGATGAGGAAGGCGGACAGCAGGGGGACGAGGGCGGCCAGGATGGTCCGGCCGGCAAACAGAGGGGTGAGCAGGCCGCTGAGCACCGCCCCGGCGATGAAGGAACCAATCAGTCCATAGTAGACCCGGACCTTCTCCAGTGCGGTCCCCTCCCGGTGGAAGAACCAGTGGAACAGATGCTCCGTCCCGCTGCGCAGATTGCCAGTACACATCGTGGTGACGCAGCCGCAGCCCTGAAACTTTCGGAAGGACTCCACCTGGAGGGCGCTGGTGAAGGAGATGATGATGTTGGCCAGGGGGTCCAGTGGGCCGCAGGGCAGGCAGGAGACCAGCAGGATGGCGCCGCACTCGGCCAGCAGAAGGGGCAGCCGCCAGTGGAGGCGGGTACTGTCCCCAAATCTGCGCCGGAGCAGCTCCGCCGCCAGAACCCCCAGGGCGAAGGCCAGAATGGGGAGCAGATAGTGCAGGGCTTGGTCCAGCTGCCCCTGGGCCAGGTTGATCCCCATCAGGACGATGTTGCCGGTCTCCGCGGTGGCAAAGACCTGGCCGCGGTTGAGATAGCTGTACCCGTCCAGCAGACCGCCGGCCAGAGCCAGCAGAAGGCCGACTGGAAGCGTTTCAGAGGGTTGGAGCTGTTTCATGGATGTGCCTCCTTCCGGAATCCCGCACAAAAGGATACCACAAGTTTTGGTATTGGGCAAGGAGAGAGGAGATTTTTTGAAAAAATCTTCCTGCTGTCTTGCTTTTTGGAGGAGAAAGGAGTAAACTGACGGCTGGCAGAGTAGGGTCACCTGTGCAGGTCCCTTTGTGGGACCTTCAGTGCCGGCGGGACGGGGAGTTGTCCGCCGGACGAACAGCGCCCTCCCAGTGGGGAGGGGGCGGCAGTGGGTGGACCGCATCCCGCTGCCGCACGGCAGGGTGAAAATTTGATGCTCCTCCTTCTGTGCGGCATACCCAAACACGGGCTGCCGCAGCATAGAAGGAGGTTTTTTGCTGATGAAACACAACCATCTTCCCCTGAACCTGTACCGGACGCCCTTTACCCCCGCCTACTGGCGGGAGGCCAGGGTGGCCATGTCCAGCCTGAAGCTGCTGGTCTTTGCCGCCCTGATGGTGGCGGTGACCCGGGCCCTCTCCCTGGTCCCCGGGATCCCCATCGCCCACACCAAGCTCACCTGGGGCTTCCTCTCCCGGTCGCTGTGCGCCCTGGTGTGCGGCCCGGTGATGGGGCTGGTCTTTGGCTTTGTGGAGGACATCCTGGGCTTCATCCTCCACCCCACCGGGGATTTTTTTCCGGGGTACACTCTGTCCACTATGGCCGGAGTGCTGGTCTATGCCCTGTGCTTTTTCCGCCGCCGGATCACGGTGGTCCGTCTGGTGGCTGCCAACCTATTGGTCAACCTGCTGGTGAACGCGGCCATGGGCTCGGTCTGGAGCACTATGGTGCGGGGCGGGGTCTACTGGGGGTGGTTCGTCCCCAGCCTGGCCAAAAATCTGGTGACGGTCCTGCCCAAGGCGGTGGTGCTGTACTTCCTGTTCCAGGCGTTGCTCCCCATCCTTCAGCGGATGAATCTGATCCCCTGCCAGGTGGACGGAGTGATCCGTCTGATTTGAAATACCGGTGATCATACTGCCGCGTGTCGGGCCCTGTACGGGTCCGATGCGAGGCGGTATTTTTTGTCCATTTCAGGGGGAAATGTCGCAATCGGGAAAAATGTATGTTATAATCCTGTAAAAAAGGGGTACAGTCGGACCGGAAGGCCCTGCCTGTACGGGAGGGAGCGGGATGATGTTAGACAGGCTGCGTGTATCCGGGCGGCGGGAGACCCCCATGCCGGCGGAGGGGAGCGCATGGGGGACCATGCTGTTTTTTCCGGGCGTGTTCCTGTGGCTGGAACTGGTGCTGCGCCTGGCGGCAGGGCACAGCCTGCGGTATCTCCCCATCTCCGCGGCCTTTGCCCTGGCGGCGGGGCTGGTGTGCGGCGCGGGACTGGAGCTGATCCCCGGGAAGTGGCGGCGGAGGATCGGCTGTGTGCTGGCCGGCCTGCTGGGGCTGATCTATGGCGGGGAGCTGGTTTGCAAAACGGTGATGCAGTCTTTCTATCCCCTGTTCAGCATGGCGGACACGGCAGTGAACAACGACCTGATGGACTACTGGGGGGCGACTTGGCGTGGGATCTGGCAGAGTCTGCCCATCCTGGTCCTGATGCTCCTTCCGGCGGTCCTGGCGGCGGTCTTCCGCCTGCGGCTGTTCCCCGATGGGGAGCGGGCGGCCCGCCGGGCGGCGGGACTGCTGTGCGGCGCGGCGGCGGTCCATCTGCTGGGGGTGGGGGCCCTGTACCTGCCCTGGCAGGGGGATCTGACGCCCAAGCTGCTGTATCACTCGGATGTGAATATTGAGGATCAGGTGGAGCAGCTGGGCCTGTGGACCATGCTCTGCCTGGATGTGCAGCACGCCGTGCTCCCGGCCCGCAACGACCTGGGGGAGGACTTCTCCGGCCTGAACGGCCCGGAGCCTCCGCTTTCGGAGAGCGGGGGACCGGACCCTCAGCTGGAGGAGCCGGACCGGTCCCCCAATGTGATGGAGGTGGATCTGGAGGCTCTGGCGGCGGGGACGGAGAACGAGGATGCGGCCTGGCTGGCCCGGTACTTTTCCAGTGTGGTGCCTACGAAGAAAAATGAATATACCGGACGATTTCAGGGGTACAACGTCATCCAGCTGAGCATCGAGGGGTTCTCCGGCTATGCCATCGACCCGGAGCTCACCCCCACGCTGTACCGGCTGACCCACGAGGGCTTTGTGTTCCCCAATTTCTATACGCCCCTGCACTATACCAGCACCTCTGGCGGGGAGTGTCAAAACCTGCTGGGACTGTACCCAAAGGCGGGCAACCCCATCACCATGAAGGAGACCGGGGTGCGGCACACCGACGGCCGCTTCAGCCTGGCCCGCCAGCTGGGGGCGCTGGGGTATACGGTGCTGGGCTACCACGGGAATGAGGATATGTACGGGCGGTACGCCTCCCACACCAACCTGGGCTACACCTGGAAGCAGTACCAGACGGGGCTGGAGCTGGAGATGACAGCGGACGGGAGCACCTATGCCTGGCCCCAGTCCGATGTCTATGTGGCCAAGACCAGCATGGAGGACTATCTCTCTTTGGACAGCCCCTTCCATGTGTACTACATGACCATCAGCGGACACATGCCCTACAACTTCAACCGGGTGGCGTCGAAGTACCGGGATCTGGTGGAGCCCCTGCCGTACAGTGAGACTACAAAGGCATATCTGGCCACCGCCATCGAGGCGGACCGGATGCTCCAGACTCTGCTGGACGGACTGGAGCAGGCGGGCGAGCTGGACAATACCCTGATCGTGGCCTGTGCCGACCACATCCCCTATTTCAATGTGGACACGCTGGAGGAGCTGTCCGGGCAGAGCTTTGGCAGTTCAGAGGATATGGAGCGGCTGGATGAGAGGAGCATCAACTTCGACGTCTACCGCAGCGCCCTGGTCCTGTGGGCCGCCGGGATGGAGGAGCCGGTGGTGGTGGACAAGCCCTGCGGACAGGTGGACATCCTGCCCACCGTCTCCAACCTGCTGGGCTTGGAATATGACTCCCGGATGCTGGCCGGGTCGGATCTGCTGTCCGACGCGCCGGGGCTGGTGATCTTCAGCTCCCGGAGCTGGCTGACAGACCGGGGATTTTATGACCGCTACACCCAGACCTTCACCCCGGCGGAGGGGGAAACTATGACGCCGGAGGAGCAGGCGGCCTATGTGGACGCCATGAAGCGGACCGTTCAGTACAAGCTGGGCTGTACAGAGAAGATCCTGAACAGCGATTTTTACCGCCTGGCCTTTGGAGGTTGAGCGGATAGCGGGGAAAACAGTTGCTTTTTTTCCTGCGCTCCAGTATAATGGGGCCAACCCGGAATCAAAGTAAGAAACGCTGTCTCGTATGAAAGGAGCGTACCCACATGAGTTTTGACCCCTATGAGTTTGACCGAAGCTATGGTTCCTCCGCCCAAGGTCTGAGCGAGGGAGAGTACACCGCCCGTACCTTCCTCTGGATGGTCCTGGGGCTGATGGTGACCTTCGGAGTGGCGGTGCTGTGCTGGCTCACCAACGCCACGATCTATGCCCTGATCCTGATCCCCGCGGTCCAAGTGATCGTCCTGATCGCCACCCTGATCCTGTCCTTTGTGATGGTCAGGAGAATCGAGCGGATGAGCGTGGCCGCTGCCCGGACTATGTTCCTGATTTTTTCAGCCCTGTTCGGCTTCACCATGTCCATCTATCTGCTGATCTACGATCTGACCAGCCTGGTGTTCGCCTTCCTGGCCACCGCCCTCTATTTCGGGGTGCTGGCGGCCTATGGCCGCCTGACCGGGCGGGACCTCTCCGGAATCCGTCCGATCCTGTTTTCCGGTTTGCTCTTTCTGGTGATTTTTGGCGTGATCAGCCTGTTCATCCCTGCGCTGAGCCTCTTTGACAGTATATCCTGTCTCATCGGCATCGCAGTGTTCCTGGGCTATACCGCCTATGACACCCAGCGGATCCGGGCGTTTTACCACTACTACGCCGGCTACCCCGATATGCTGGAAAAGGCGTCCATCTTCGCCGCCCTCCAGCTCTATCTGGATTTCGTCAACCTGTTCCTGTACCTGCTCCGGTTCCTGGGCAGACGCCGGGATTGACCAAAGAAGAGCAGCAAGCGGCCCCCGGGCTCCGTCAAGGAGTCCGGGGGCCGCTTTTGTTCAGGGGGCCGTCTGCGCGCGCTCCCACTCCGCCAGACAGGACAGGGCCCTGGGGGCCAGCAGCAGAAGGGCGGCCAGATTGGGCAGGGCCATCAGCGCGTTGCACAGGTCCACCAGCTGCCACAGGGGCGAGACGTCTGCCACCGCCCCCAGGACGGTGCACAGAAGGAACACCGCCCGGTAGGCGGGGAGCAGGCGGTCCCCTTCGGTGAGAAAACGGAGGCTCTGCTGTCCGTAGCAGCTCCAGCCCAGAATGGAGGAGAAGGCGAAGAGAATCAGGCTGAGGGACACCGCCCAGGTCCCGGCGGGCCCCAGGACGGAGGAGAAAGCCCGGGCGGTGAGGGGGACGCCCATAGCGGCGTCTGGGACCACTCCTGTCTGAAGCTGTGCCAGGGCCGCCTCCGGGTCGTAGGCTCCGCTGACCAGGATGACCAGGGCGGTGACGGTGCACACCACCAGGGTAGAGCAGAACACCTCGAAGATCCCCCACATCCCCTGGCGGGCGGGGTGGTCCACCTGTGCAGCTCCGTGGGCCATGGCGGAGGTGCCCAGCCCAGCCTCGTTGGTGAATACCCCGCGGGCCACCCCGTGGCGCAGGGCGGTGAGCAGGGTATAGCCCGCGCCGCCGCCCAGGGCGGCGGAAGGGGAGAGGGCGCTGGAGAAAATCAGGGCCAGGGCGCGGGGCAGCTGCTCCCGGCGGAGCAGCAGGACGGCCAGCCCGCTGCCCAGATAGAGCAGGGCCATGGCCGGGACCAGCCGCTGGGCCACCCGGGCCACGCGGCCCATGCCGCCGGTCAGGATAAGCCCGGCCAGCAGGGCGGTGCCAAGTCCCACCGCCAGCCGGTCCCAGCCCAGGGCGGCGTGGAGGGCGGAGGCGATGGAGCCGGACTGGATCAGGTTGCCCCCGGCCAGGGTGGCGGGGAGGCAGGCCAGGGCGAACCAGGCGGCCAGGACGGGGCAGTGGAGCCCATCCCGCAGATAGTACATGGGTCCGCCCTGCCACCCTCCGTCCGGGGAGGGGCAGTGGTAGCGGACGGCCAGCAGCTTCTCCACACAGCTGGTGGCCATGCCCAGCAGCGCGGAAACCCACATCCAGAATACCGCACCGGGGCCGCCCAGATAGATGGCCGCGGCCACCCCGGCGATGCTGCCGGTGCCGATGGTGGAGGCCAGGGCGGTGCTCAGGGCCTGGAGGGAGGAGATCCCCCGGACCGGGCGGTCCCGGGGACGGAACAGAGAGCCCAGGGTGGCGGACAGCCACAGCCGGACCCGGAACAGGGGGAAAAAGCCGCAGCCCAGGGACAGCAGCAGCCCGGTGAGGAGAAAGAACCCCAGCAGCCAGGGGTCCCACAGGGCGTCGGCCGCACGGGCGAGAAGGGACAAGCATATCACCTCCAAAGAAAGCCGGGCCCTGTCCGGAGGACAGGGCCCGGTGGTTCAGTGATATGCGGCGGGAGGGAAAATCAGAACGGCCCGGAGCCGGAAGCACTCAGACCCGGACGATGTAGTCCGGCTTCCGGGGCTTGGGGGTAGGGACGTCCCCCTCCGGATAGCCCAGGATACAGTTGCCCACGCCGCGAAGGGTGGCCGGAAGCCCCCAACGGGCCAGCAGCTCCTTGCCCTCCGGGCGGTCGAACAGCTCCAGCGCCCGGTTGATCCAGCAGGAGCCTACCCCCAGGGACCAGGCGGCGTTCATCAGATTGCCCATGACCAGCGCGCCGTCCCGCATCCAGTTGTAATTCTCGCCGTCAGCCAAGACCACGACCACCGTGGGGGCGCCGTAAAAGGGGTCGGTGCCGGGGCGGCCCTGGATCTCCGCGTTTAGGCGGGAGAGCAGGGCGATGGTGTCCGGCTCCTGGACCACGACCATCACGGCGGACTGCTTCCCCATGCCGGAGGGGGCGTAGGTCCCCGCCTCCAGAATGGCGTCCAGCGTCTCGGGTCGGACCTGTTCCGGGCGGTAGCGGCGGATGCTCCTCCGCGTTTTCAGGGTGGTCAGGGTCTCATTCATGGGATCAGCTTCCTTTCAGAATTGGATGGGGCCATTATAGCACAGATCGGGGCGGCAGGGAGAAAAAATCAGATTTTGGGGTACCACAGGGAGAAAAAATGTGGTACACTACCGCTATAACAGATCCTTGGACTGGAGGAAGCGTGCGATGAAATGTCCTTACTGTGCGTATTTAGAGAGCAAGGTGGTGGATTCCCGGCCCGCGGATGAGGGGGCCAGCATCCGCCGCCGGCGGGAGTGCCTGTCCTGCCACAAGCGGTTCACCACATACGAGATGATGGAGAGCCTGCCCCTGGTGGTGGTGAAGAAAGACGGAAGCCGCCAGAGCTTCGACCGGAATAAGGTGATGAGCGGCCTGATCCGCGCCTGTGAGAAGCGCCCTGTCTCGGTGAATACTCTGGAGGAACTGGTCACAGAGATCGAACAGGTCCTTCAAAATGAGATGGAGCGGGAGGTCAGCTCCGCCATGATCGGCGAGCTGGTGATGGAGCGGCTGAAAAAGGTGGATGAGGTGGCCTATGTGCGCTTTGCCTCGGTCTACCGCCAGTTCAAGGACATCAATACCTTCATGCAGGAGCTGAACAAGCTGTTGGAGGACCGCAGATAGACACTTTGGAAAAGAGCCCGGGGAATCGCCCCGGGCTCTTTTTCGACAGCAGCTCCCTGCATCCCCCGATGGACCGGAATTTATAGATCCCACTCGTATGCCAATTTGGGCCCGCCGCCGAATTGAATAAGACCGCAGTACTGAAAGCCTTCTCTCAGAAGGATATGCTGCATGACGGTGTTTTCCTCCTGTGTGTCCACTCTGATGGCGCTGATATGACGGGATAGGCACAGCGCTTTGATCAAGTCAAAAGCGGCCTTGGAGAACCCTCCGCCCCTCGCCTTTTGATGGAAGGCCATGCGGTGGACCACGGCATAGGGACGATCCGTTTTCCATGTGCCTTCTATTGTCTGATACGCAGGTTCGTCACCGATCATAATGCAGCAGTAGCCGATGAGCTCCTTTTCATGGACAAAGGCGTACCCAATATTTTGAGAAATATCCTCAAGAATGTTCTGCTGCGTAGGATAATCAGGGCGCCACTGCTCAAAGCCCAAAGATTGATGATAGTCTCTTGCGTCCTCGATGCATTGATAGCATCCTTCGGCCTCGTTTGGTTCTGCTTTTCGCAATTCCATTGCCACGAGCTCCTCTCCGTTCACAAATTAAGAGTTGCAGGTCCGTCCGGTCCCATAGCGTCGCACAGCGGGAACAATACAGGAACAGCCACAGCATCGATTCGCTTGCTGTGGCTGTTGGCTGTCTTATTGATCGCGTCCTGTGTTGAAGACGTCCATGGCGTGATGGGAAGCGCTCAGCGCAGCACTGCGCCGCACTTGGCTTCCAGGGTCGCCAGAATGGCCTTTACATCGTTGTCGGCCTCCTCGGCGGTGAGGGAGCGGTCATCAGCCCGGAGGACCAGGTTGAAAGCCACGGACTTTTTGCCCTCGGCCACGCCCTTGCCCTGGTAGATGTCGAACAGCTTGACCTCCTTGAGCAGACCGTGGGCCCCCTCTTTGATGGCGGACTCCAGGGCTCCAACGGTGATCTCCTCGCCGCAGACCACAGCGATGTCGCGGGTCACAGCGGGGAACTTGGGCAGGGGGACGTACTGGGGATCGGCCCCCTTGGCGGCGCACAGGGCGTCAAAGGACAGCTCCGCGCAGTAGAGATCCGCGTCTGCACCATAGTTCTGAGCCACCAGGGGATGAATCTGGCCGAATACGCCCACCTCACGGCCGCCCACCAGGATCCGGGCGCAGCGGCCGGGGTGGTAGGAGGGGTTGTCCCGGACCGCCTCATAGGCGGCGTCAGAGATGCGGATGGAGTCCAGAATGGACTGGACCGCGCCTTTCAGGACGAAGAAGTCCATTCCGTCGCCATAACCGCCCACCGAGAGCACCTTGGGCTCGTCAGCCATGCCGTCCTCCCGCTGGAAATAGGTGCGGCCCAGCTCATACAGGCGGGCGGACTTGTTGCGGAAGTTGTAATTCCGGGTCAAAATTTCCAGCATGGAGGGCAGGACCGTGGTGCGCATGATGGAGGTGTCCTCGCCCAGGGGATTCATGATCTTCATGGAGTTCCGGCGGGGATCGTCCTTGGCCCAGCGGATCTTGTCGTAGTAGGTGGGGGAGATGAAGGAGTAAGTGATGATCTCGTCATAGCCCAGGGAGCGGCAGGTCTGGCCCAGAGTGCGCTCCACCTCCTGAACAGGGGAGTAGCCACCCCGGGTGGTCTGACCCCGCATGAGGGTGGTGGGGATGTTGTTATAGCCGTAGAACCGGGCGACCTCCTCGGCCAGGTCGGCGATGCCCTCCACGTCGCCGCGCCAGGAGGGGATGATGACGTCGGCGGGGCTGTTGGGGAAGCTTTGATCCTCGGTGACGATGCCAACACGCTCCAGATACCGATATTGGTCCGCGGCAGGGATATCAGTGCCCAGCAGGGCATTGACCCGCTCCGGGTCCATCCGGATGGTGCGGGGCTGAGGGACGTAGTTCAGAATGTCGATGACGCCGTCCACGACCTCGCCCGCGCCCAGCAGCTCCACCAACTCACAGGCACGGTCCACGGCGGGCAGGGTGTTCAGGGGATCCAGCCCCTTTTCAAACTTGGCGGAAGCCTCGGTACGCATACCCAGGGCAAGAGCGCCCTTGCGGATGCAGGTGCCGTCGAAGTTGGCCGACTCAAAGACCACGTCCACGGTGTCGTCGGCGATCTCGCTGTTCTCGCCGCCCATGATGCCCGCCAGGCCCACGGCCCAGGTATCATCGGCGATGACCAGGTGGTTGGCGGTGAGCTTCCGGACCTGGCCGTCCAGGGTGGTGAGCTCCTCGCCCTCCTCGGCCAGGCGGACGATGATCTTACCGCCCTTCACATAGCGGTAGTCGAAGGCGTGCATGGGCTGGCCATACTCCAGCATAACGTAGTTGGTAATGTCCACGATGTTGTTGATGGGGCGCACGCCCATGGCGCGCAGCCGCTCCCGCATCCACTTGGGGGAGGGGGCAATCTTCACGTTGCGGACCATCCGGGCGGTGTAGCGGGGGCACAGGTCGGCGGCGGGGGTCTCCACATCCAGCAGCTCCATCAGGTCGCCCTCGGCCCCGCCCTTGACCTCCGGCTGGTGGAGGCGCAGGGGGACGCCGTAGGTGGCGGCGGCCTCCCGGGCCAGACCGATGACAGAGAGACAGTCGGGGCGGTTGGGGGTGATCTCAAACTCCACCACATGGTCATCCAGACCCACCACGGGCTTCAGGTCGTCCCCGGGCTTGCAGTCCTCGTGAAGAATGAAGATGCCGTCGGGGATGCAGTGGGGGAACTCCGCCTGCTGGGCGTGGAGGTCCTCCAGGGTGCAGATGGAGTCGGCCTTGGTGTTGTAAGCCACCAGGTCCCCCTCGTGGAGGTTGGCGCAGAGGGTGTCGGGGCAGGCGGTGGAGCCGCCCAGGTCCAGGCAGGTGTGGAAGGAGCCGTCGGGCTGGATGGCAGCCTCCAGTACCTTGGCGCACACCACCGGGCCGAACACCTTGTCCCCGGCCTTGATGTCCGCGGGGATGGAGGGCTTGTTCTTGTCCAGAGGATGGTAGTCGTTCAGCAGGGCGGCGGGGGTGATGACCGCGTAGGGGAAATCACGGGTGTCCAGGCCCAGCTCGGCAAGGCCGCACAGCATCCCGTTGGACTCCACGCCCCGGAGCTTGCCCTTTTCGATCTTCTTGCCGCCGGGCAGGGTGGACTTATGCAGGGCCACAGGGACCAGGTCGCCCACATGGACGTTCCAGGCCCCGGTGACGATCTGGATGGGGGTCTCCTGGCCCACACAGATCTGGCACACCCACATGTGGTCGGAGTCGGGATGGCGCTCCATGGACAGCACCTGGCCCACCACCACGTTGGAGATCTCTCCGCCCAGGTCGTGGGTCAGTTCCACCTTGGAGCCGGACAGGGTCATAGCCTCGGCAAACTCTTTATCATTGGCGTCAACGGTGACAAACTCGCTGAGCCACTTGCGAGATAGGTTCATAGATAAAACTCCCTTTGTTTGAATTAGGAATGAGGAGTTAGAAATTAGGAATTGTGGTGTCCGGTTTTGCCGGAATATTTGGAATTGAGCTGCGGAAGAGACCGCTTCAATTCCTAACTCCTAATTTCTAATTCCTAATTGATTTTTAAAGCAATCAGAATTGCTCTAAAAATCTAACATCGTTCTCAAAGATCAGGCGCAGGTCGGCGATCTTGAAGCGGCGCATGGCGGTGCGCTCCAGACCGATGCCGAAGGCCCAGCCGGAATAGACCTCCGGGTCGATGCCGGCCATCTTCAGCACCTTGGGGTGGATCATGCCGGCGCCCAGCATCTCGATCCAGCCCTCGCCCTTACAGGTGGGGCAGCCCACACCGCCGCACTTGTGGCACTGCACGTCCATCTCGCAGGAGGGCTCGGTAAAGGGAAAGTGGTGGGGGCGGAAGCGGGTCTTGGTACCCTTGCCGTACAGCTGCTCCACCACCGTATTCAGGGTGCCCTTCAGGTCGGCCATGGTGACGTTTTTGTCGATGACCATGCCCTCCACCTGGTGGAACATGGGGGAGTGGGTGGCGTCCACCTCGTCCTTGCGGTACACCCGGCCGGGGGCGATGATGCGGATGGGCAGCTCCATGGTCTCCATGGCCCGGACCTGCATGGGGCTGGTCTGGCTGCGGAGCATCACCCGGCTGCCGGCGTCAAAATAGAAGGTGTCCGACCAGTCCCGGGAGGGGTGGCCCTCCTCGGCGTTGAGCTTGTCGAAGTTGTACTCGGCCAGCTCCACCTCGGGGCCGTCCAGCACGGTGAAGCCCATGCCGATGAAGATGTCCTTCAGCTCGTCCAGGGCCAGGTACATAGGGTGCTTGTGCCCCAGCTTCACCTCGCAGCCGGGGATGGTCACATCCAGCGCCTCGTCCTTCAGGCGCTGCTCCAGGGCCTGGGCCTCCAGCTTGCCGGCGGCGGCCTCGATGGCCGCCTCCAGGGCGGAGCGGACCTCGTTGGCCAGCTGGCCCATGGCGGGGCGCTCCTCGGCGGACAGCTTGCCCATCATTTTCAGAACGGCGGTGAGCTCGCCCTTCTTGCCCAGATACTGGACGCGCAGGCTGTCCAGCTCGGCGGCGGACTGGGCCTGCTCAAAGGCGGCCAGCGCCTCCGAACGGATCCTTGCTAACTGTTCTTTCATCTGTGTTCTTCCTTTCAGAGGTAAATTGATCGGACGGGGACGGGCAGCAAAAAAGCCTTCCGCCCCAAACCTGTTGGGACGAAAGGCAACCCTTCCGCGGTACCACCCGTATTCGTGTCAGACACGCACTTGAATTTCCTGATAACGGCGGAACAGCCGTCCCCCTCTCAGGGGCCGCTCCCGGGCGAACCAAACGACACGCTTCGGGGCGGCTTTCAGCCGGTGACCGCCCCTCTCTGAGAAACGAAAACTCGTTATTTTCCCGTTCTTCGCATTTGAAACTGATTGTATCTAATACTTATAGCATACTGCGGCGGAAAATGCAAGTATGAAATGGGAGCATCCGGGGGAAAGAATGGAATATGGGGAAAATATAGATTAGGATAGGAAATATTAAGAAGGTCCAGCGGGGGAGAGCGTATGTGAGCAAGACAAAATGAAATCCTACTAAGTCAATAGGGAATAAGGATAGACAAAACCTTCCGTCTATGATAAAATAAGGCTGACCCTAAGATAGGGTGTCCTGTCCATTTGTTTGTGGGACAAATGGACGGGGAACGGGAAAGACGGAACCGGGATCAAACCGGACGGAATACAGGAGGGAACCTCATGCTAGAGTTACAGCATATCTGCTATGATGTGGAGCAGGACGGAGAGGACAAAGGCATCCTGCGGGACATCGATTTGACCATTGACGAACGGTTTGTGGCCATCACCGGCCCAAACGGCGGCGGTAAGTCCACCCTGGCCAAGATCATCGCCGGCATCTACACCCCCACCAGCGGGCGGATCCTGCTGGACGGGGAGGACATCACCGGCCTGGACATCACCCAGCGGGCCCGCCGGGGCGTCAGCTTTGCCTTTCAGCAGCCGGTGCGCTTCAAGGGTCTGACGGTGAAGGACCTGATCACCCTGGCCAGCGGAAAAAACATCGGCGTGCCGGAGGCGTGCAACTACCTGTCCGAGGTGGGGCTGTGCGCCAAGGACTATATCGACCGGGAGGTGGACGGCTCCCTGTCCGGCGGCGAACTCAAGCGTATCGAGATCGCCATGATCATGGCCCGGGGGACCAAGCTGTCCGTCTTTGACGAGCCGGAGGCGGGCATCGATCTGTGGTCCTTCTCCAACCTGATCCAGGTGTTTGAGCACCTGCACGAGAAGATCAACGGCTCCATCCTCATCATCTCCCATCAGGAGCGGATCCTGAACATCGCCGACCGCATCATCGTCCTGGCCGACGGCCAGGTGCGCAGCGACGGGGGACGGGAGGAGATCCTGCCTCAGCTGCTGGGCGAGGCCCCCAGCGTGTGCAGCGCGTTGAGCGACAAGGTAAAATAACAAGACGATCAGGAATTGGAAATTAGGAATTGACGCGCCGATTCGGGGCGGAGGCGCCCGATTCCTCCGGCAGAGCCGGATGCGGTCATTCCTAACTCCTCATTCCTAATTTCCAGAAGGAGACAGAACCATGGACGCCATACAGAAAAATTTGCTGGAGCAGGTCGCCGAGCTCCATGATGTGCCCGAAGGGGCCTATAACATCCGGGCCAACGGGAAGGCGGCCGCCCGGAACACCACCGCCAACATCGACATTGTCAGCAAAGAGGACAAGGACGGCATTGACATCATCATCAAGCCCGGCACCAAAAATGAGTCGGTCCACATCCCTGTGGTGCTCAGCGAGAGCGGCCTGAATGAGACCGTCTACAACGATTTTATCATCGGCGACGACTGCGACGTGACCATCGTGGCCGGCTGCGGCATCCACAACTGCGGGGTGCAGAATTCGGAGCACTCCGGGATCCACTCCTTCCATGTGGGCAAGCGCGCCCGGGTGCGCTATGTGGAGCGCCACTACGGCGAGGGCGACGGCATGGGGGAGAACATCATGAATCCCACCACCGTGGTGGAGATGGATGAGGACAGCTATCTGGAGATGGAGACCACCCAGATCAAGGGCGTGGACTCCACCGTCCGCACCACGAAGGCCACCCTGGGCCCCCGGGCCACCCTCATCATCAAGGAGAAGGTGATGACCCACGGCAAGCAGCTGGCCAAGTCCGACTTTACTGTGGACCTGAACGGAGAGGACTGCCACACCAACGTGATCTCCCGCTCTGTGGCCCGGGACCAGTCCCACCAGGTGTTCCTGGCCCGGATCAACGGCAATGCCCGGTGCTACGGCCACTCCGAGTGTGACGCCATCATCATGGATCAGGGCGTGGTGGCCGCCATCCCGGAGGTCACCGCCAACTGCGTGGACGCCAGCCTGGTCCACGAGGCTGCCATCGGCAAGATCGCCGGGGAGCAGCTCATCAAGCTGATGACCCTGGGCCTCACGGAGAAGGAGGCCGAGGAGCAGATCGTCAAGGGATTTTTGAAGTAAATCAGACGTCCAGGGAGGGGAGGCCGGCTGTGGTCTCTCTTCCTTTTTTCATCGGGATGTGGTACAATACCGGAAAAATCTTTTGAAAAGGGGTGTGGACCGTGCAGACCATTTATATTGACTACGGCGAGGTGTCCCAATCGGGCCCGCTGGTCCCACTGGGGGAGCTGCTGCCAAAGGGCTGGAAGGAATGGGAGGAATGAGGATGCTTGCCACCACAGAGCAGATGAGAGAGCTGGACCGGACCGCCATTGAGGAGCGGGGGATCCCCTCTCTGGAGCTGATGGAGAACGCCGCCCGGGAGGTGGCCCAGGCGGTGGCCGATCTGGTGGGGCCGGTGAAGGGCCCCCGGCCGGACGGACGGATCGGGGGCGCGGTGTCCGTGGCGGTGCTCACCTCGCGTGGCGAGCCGCTGACCCCGGAGGAGCAGCGGGAGGCGGACGAGATACGGGCTGTGGTGGAGTCCAAGAACAGCGACCTCACCCAGCGGATTGCTCTGTTCTGCGGCCCGGGGAACAACGGCGGGGACGGCATCGCCGCCGCCCGGCTGCTGCGGGAGTGGGGGTATCGGGTGCGGGCTTTCCTGGTGGGGGACCGGGCCAAAATGACCCCGGACGCCCGGGCCATGGAGGAGAAGCTGAAGCAGGCCGGCGGCGCTCTGGAGCCCCTGGATCTGGAGGACCGGCTGCTGACAGCCTGGCTGTCTACCTGTGACTGCTGTGTGGATGCCCTGTTCGGCGTGGGACTGAAGCGGCCGGTGGAGGGGGACTTTCTGGCGGCGGTCCGTTGGATGAACGGACGGCGGGCCCCCGTGGTGTCCTGCGACCTGCCCTCCGGGGTGGACGGGGACACCGGGGAGGTCCTGGGAGAGGCCGTCCGGGCCCATACCACAGTGACCTTTACCTGTGCCAAGCCGGGGCTCTATCTGGGGGCCGGGGCGGGCTGTGCCGGGGAGGTGCAGGAGGCCGACATCGGGATCCCCCGGGACCTGGTCCATCAAATGATATGGCGAGGTCCGGAGCCGGTCGCGCTGAACCCGGACTATATGCACTGGGTCCTCCCCCGCCGTCCCGCTGATGGCCACAAGGGGGATTTTGGAAGGGTATTCATCCTGGGGGGCAGCGAGGGCTATACCGGCGCTCCCATTCTGGCCGCCCGGGGCGCTCTGCGGAGCGGCGCGGGGCTGGTCTATGTGGGGGTGCCCCGGGAAATTTATCCCATCACGGCCATAAAATGCGAAGAAGCTATGGCTTTTCCACTGCCGGAGGAGTATACTGCAATACTGGAAAAGGCGGCCGCCTGTGATGTGGCGGTGATCGGCCCCGGCCTGGGCCGGCAGCCGCGGACGGAGCGCCTGGTGCGTTCCCTGCTGTGTGATCTGACCATCCCGGTGGTGCTGGACGCCGATGGCATAAACGCGCTGGCGGGACATATAGATGTTCTGGACAGCCGCTCCGCTCCCACAGTGCTCACCCCTCACGCAGGGGAGTTTGCCCGGCTGACGGGCGGTTCGCTGCCAGTGCGGGACCCTGTGGCCGCCGCCCGCGGCTTTGCGAAGGCCCACCGCTGTACCCTGGTCCTCAAGGGCCGGGGGACGGTGACCGCCGCCCAGGAGGGGAAGGTCTGGCTCTGCGGAACGGGGAACCCGGGGATGGCCAAGGGAGGCTCCGGCGACGTGCTGGCCGGGATGATCGCCGCCCTGCTGGGGCAGAAGCACCTGAACGGGCCCGGAACCTCGACAGCGGAGACCGCCGCCCTGGCGGTGTGGCTCCACGGAAAGGCGGGGGACCGTTGTGCGGAGCAGTATGGGGAGTACGCCATGCTGCCCTCCGACCTGATCGAGATGCTCCCCCAGGTGCTCAAGGAGAATGAGGAGCGGAGGGAACAGTCCGCGTTATAACACACGTTGGAGGGAAAACTGTGCGCAGACGTCTGCTTTGCGTACCAATGATGACCCTGGTGCTGCTCACCGCCTGCGGCGGGACGGCGGCGGGAGATCCGGCGGAGGAGCTGGCCCTGGCGGTCCGGGGGGAGTACCTGGCCATGGAGCGCTGTGCCGCGGAGGTGGAGATCACCGCCGACTACGGCCAGCGGGTCTATGAATTTCTTCTGTCCGCCGCGGTGGATGGGGAGGAGACCGTCCTGACCCTGCGGGAGCCGGAGCTGGCCGCTGGGATCACCGCCCGGATCAGCGAAGAGGGCGGAGTGCTGGAGTACGACGGCCTGGCGCTGGAGACCGGACCCCTGGATGGGGATGGGCTGTCCCCTGTATCCGCCCTGCCCGCACTGTTGTCGGCGGCCCGGTCGGAGTACATGGCGGAGTGTACGCTGGAGCGGACAGGGGACTCTGAGCTGCTGCGGGTGCTCTGTGCGGATCCGGAGGATCCCCCCGGGACCGGACGGGAGACCGCCCTGTGGTTCGACCCGGAGACCTATGCCCTGGTGCGGGGGGAGATCAGCGTGGACGGATACCGGGTCATCCAGTGCGAGTTGACCGGCTTTACCAGAGGATAGAGAGGAAGCTTTCAGTTTATGGATACCACAAGGATGAGAACATGGGCGGAGATCGATCTGACCGCCCTGGAGCACAATTACCGGACCCTGCGGGCCATGCTGCCCCGGGAATGCCGGTTTCTGGGCCTCTGCAAGGCCAACGCCTATGGACATGGGGCCGCTGTGATCGGCCATACCCTGGAGCGCCTGGGAGCGGATATGCTGGCGGTGGCCTGTGTCAGCGAGGCGGAGGAGCTGCGGCAGAGCGGGGTCAAGCTGCCCATTCTTTGCTTGGGCGAGACCCCGGAGGAGCTAATCCCCCTGCTGCTGGAGCTGGATGTGACCCAGATGGTGGAGGATCTGGAGACCGGCCGAAGGCTGTCCGCCGCCGCCCAGAGGGCTGGGCGGACCCTGCGGGTCCATGTGAAGCTGGACACCGGCATGAGCCGGCTGGGCTTTCTGTGGGAGGCGGGCCGGGAGGAGGAGACGGCGGACGAGATCGCCCGGCTGTGCCGCCTGCCCGGTCTGGAGGCCGAGGGCCTGTTTACCCACTTTGCGGACGCCGACGGGAGCGAGGCCTATACTATGGCCCAGTTTGACCGCTTTCTGGCCGCCCGGGCGGCGCTGGAGGAGCGGGGGATCGCCTTCAAAATCTGCCATTGTGCCTCCAGCGCTGCTGTGCTACAATATCCCTGTACCTATCTGGATATGGTGCGGCCCGGCCTGGTGCTGTATGGCTGGTATCCGGCGGAGGAGCTGAAGGGGCTGGACGGCCCGGGGCTGGAGCCGGTGATGGCGGTGAAGAGCCGGGTGGCCGCGGTGCGCAGCCTGCCCAAGGGGACGCCGGTGAGCTATGGCCGCACGGCGGTGCTGGAGCGGGACTCCCGGATTGCGGTGGTGCCGGTGGGCTATGGGGACGGCTATCCCAGAAGCCTGTCCAACCGCATGGTGATGCGGGTGTGCGGCGTGGAGTGCCCCATCGTGGGCCGGGTGTGCATGGACATGTGTATGCTGGATGTGACCGACGTCCCCGGCGTGCAGGCGGGGGATGTGGCTGTGGTATACGACGGGCCGCTGCTGGAGCGGGCCGCCCGGCTGGCGGGGACCATCCCCTATGAGCTGATGTGCGACGTGAACCCCCGGGTGCCCCGGGTCTATCTCCCGGAGGACAGGGCGGAGGCGTGAGCGCCGGACGCGGGCAACCTGGGGCTCCTCCCCGCATAGGATGAGGCGGAGCGGCAGGCGCGCCGCCTGGGCAGAAAAGGCGCGGAGGGGAATTTTCCTCGGGCAGAGGTATAATCCCCGCCGCTCCGTGGGAAAATCATAGTACAGCGTTACATAAGACCCGTTGGGCCGCGTAACGCGTACTATTTTCCAGCGGAGTGTGAGGATACGTGGATAACAGTGTGAAACGAGGCGACATTTTTTATGCCGACCTCAGCCCCGTCGTGGGCAGTGAGCAGGGGGGCGTGCGGCCCGTTCTGATCGTCCAGAATGACACCGGCAACCGGCACAGCCCCACAGTCATCGCCGCAGCCATCACCTCTCAGACCGGAAAGGCCCGCCTCCCCACCCACATCTCCCTGGCCGCCCTCAGCTGCGGACTGCCCAAGGATTCCGTGATCCTTCTGGAGCAGATCCGCACGCTGGATAAGCGCCGCCTGCGGGAGCACATGGGGAAGCTGGACGAGACGATGATGAAGCAAGTGGACGGGGCCATTGCGGTGAGCTTCGGCCTCCATCCGGAGACCATGGTATAGCCGCCGCGGCGGACAAAAGAGAAAGGGCACGGCCCGAAGGAGTATCGAGATGAAGATGAATCGCGCGTGGAAGATCCGCCTGGGGGCCCTGTGCCTGACCGGGCTGTGCCTTGGAACGGGGGCGGCTCTGGCCGCGGGGGACGCGGACGATCCCCTGGTCACCCTGAGCTATCTCAATGAGACGGTCCTGCCCAAGCTGCTCAGCCAGACGGATGAGAAGGCGAAGGTCCGTCAGACGGAGCTGGCCAATCAGCTCAGCCAGGTCATGGCCCAGGGGGGCGGGGGCGCTTCGGCCTCCTACACGGTGGTCACCCTGAACCCGGGACAGCGGATGGATCTGGACATCGGCTGTGAGGTGCTGCTCCGGGTGGGCAGCGCTACGGCAGGGGCAGCAGTAGACCCGGCCCTGGTGGATGTGAGCGCGGGGGGCGAGCTGTACAGCGGCGGCGCGCTGGTGCGCAACCACCTGTATCTGGCCACTATGTCCGACCACTATCTGGTGGCCGGCAACAGCACGGTGAAGGTGCTGGCCCGGGGCGGCTACCGCGTTTCATAAGCGAACAAGAAAAAAGGCCGGCAGGCACAGATTTTTCTGTGTCTGCCGGCCTTTTTGGCTGGATACACCGATGAAAGGGTGGGACGTTACTGCGGCTTTTGGTCCTCGACGCGGGACGCGGTGCGGCGGCCGCTCTGCCGTTCAGCCTGGCCGGGGAGTGGGATCTGGATCTGGATGGACAGCAGTGTTTTGGCCAGCCAGACAAAGGACAGCAGGACCAGGATGGGGATGATGCAGGAGGTCACCAGCATGACGGCCAGAGCCTCCAGAAAATCGTTGGCCATCCGGCCCACCTTGTCCGCGGCTCCGGAGGCGGCATGGGTGATCCCGTCCAGCAGACCTGCCCAGAAGCCCTTCTCATCCCCGCCCTCCGCAGCGCTGTCCTCGATCTCCTCGGCGGCGTCCTGGGCGGATTGGATGGTGGCGTCGATGGAGGCCTGATAGGTGTCCTCGATCATATTGGAGAGCTGGAGGCTCACTGGGATCACCAGGACGATGAGCAGGCCGAAGGCGGCCAGCTTTCCGGCCAGGAGCCGGAGCCCCCTCCAGTCAAAGAGAACATTCAAGATATAGGCCAGGCAGGCCACGGGGATCAGGATCTTGAAGGCGAGAAAACCGGTGAGGGTCAGCAGATATTTTTCCAGGTAGATGGCGCAGAGCACCACAAGAAAGTGGGAGCTCAGGTCGGCCAGCTGCTCCGCAATGGGGGTGGCGGCGTCTCCGGGGATGAGGGTGATGGCCGCCGAGGCCGCGGCGGAGGCGGCGGAGAGCTCCAGCACCGTGGTCTGCTTTTCCTCCAGTGCGGCAATGGAATGTTTGTGAACTTCCGGGGAGGACGCGACGCCCGCCAGGACAAAAAAGGAGAACAGGGCGGCAAGCAGGGGGAGGATCAGGAACAGGGCGTTCCGGCGGAGTTTTTCCTGTATCATGTTTGGCTCCTTTCGCAGGGAAGGTGGTTGGATCGTGGACGGGGCGGGCGGCTCAGCCGGGCTGGCCGTCCCCGTCCCGGGTGGGCAGGCGGTAGCCGATGCCCTTGAGTTCCAGAAGGAACACGGTGGAGTGGAACAGCACGATGGCGACCCAGCCCAGGCCGGTGGCCAGGGCCACAGCGTCCAGCCCCATGGCGCCCGCTAGGGCGTATGTGAGCACGACCCGGACGGCGATCTGAAGGGTGGTCCCCCAGAAGGTGATATTCATTCGTCCAATGCCCCGGTAGTGCCCCACATAGGAGTGTCCCATAAAGGACAGAAAGTAGAAGCAGCCCATCAGCCGCAGGTAGGAGGCGCCCAGGGCGGCGCTCTCCGCCTCGCCGTCCAGGAAGGGGAGGACCAGCTGGCCGCCGCCGAAGAACAGCAGCAGGGAGAACAGAAATCCGATGCCTACCACCATGACGGACCCCCGGAGGAAGCCGGACAGGGCGCGGCGGTATTTTTTTGCCCCCTGATTCTGCGCCACAAAAATGGCGATGGACTCGCAGCCGCTGATGCCGAAGGCCTGGCTGAAGTTCTCCACCCGGGTGGTGGCGGTGAAGGCGGAGATGGCCGCTGTGCCTAGGCCGTTGACGGCGCTCTGGATCATCAGCTTGCCCAGATAGAGGCTGGACTGCTGGAGGGCGGCCACCGCCGCATAGCTGGTGGTCTGGCGCACCAGGGTCCCGTTCATCCGCATATCGTCCCGCTGGATGCGCAGGAAGGGCAGCTTTTTGCGGATATAGACCAGGCACAGCAGGGCGGAGAGAAGCTGCGCGCTGGCTGTGGCCAGGGCGGTGCCCCGGATGCCCAGTTCCAGTCTGGCTACCAGCAGCCAGGCTGCCGCCAGGTTATAGGCCAGGGAGGCCAGCAGGAAACAGAGGGCGGCCCGGGTGTCGCCGATGGCCCGGAGGGTGGCGGCCAGATAGTTATAGGCGAAGGTGAAGAGCATCCCCGCCAGGATGATCCGCAGGTAGGACGTGGCGTAGTCCATCAACTCCGGAGGGGTCTGGATCAGCAGGAGAAGGGGACGGAGAAAGACCAGGGTGAGGAGGACCGCCGCCGCTGTGGCTCCGCCGATGAGCACGCCGGAGACGAAGAGCTGCTGGCGCAGGCGGGCGAAGTTCTGCTCTCCGAAGAAGCGGGCCACCAGGACGGAGGCCCCCATACAGGCCCCGGTGATGACATAGATGAACAGGTTCATCACGCTCTCGGCCACCCCCAGGGCTGCGAAGGCATCCCCGCCGATGTAGCGGGTGACGACCAGGGAGTTGATGATATTGTACAGCTGCTGGAGCACATTGGCGGCCAGCAGAGGCAGGCACAGGCGGACCAGCTGGGCCGTGATGGGTCCGGCGGTGAGTTTGGCTTGTCTGGACACGGAGAGACCTCCCCTTCTGTGATCGGTGCTGCCTCTATCATAGTACGAAATCTGCCGTTTGTAAATGGAAGGGAGAAAAGAGCGGCCATCTGGGACGCTTTTCAGGGGAGCACCGGGAAAAACTGGGGATCTGAGCGGGAGACGACAGGATGCGGCCAAATCTGCCCGGGGCATCCCCTATAATTGGAACATCCAGAATATGGGTGTCCTGTTCTAGCTAACCGGGACGCCGGGAAAGGAGAGACGAGACATGGCAGTGATGTGCGAGGAGGAAAACCGCTGCCTGACCGCGGCAGTGTCGGGGGAGCTGGACCACCACCGCGCAAAGGAAGTGATGGAGGAGCTGGACCGGCAGATCGACGCGGCCCTGCCCAGAAAATTGACCCTGGACCTGTCCGGGCTGACCTTTACAGACAGCTCCGGTATCGCGGTCATCCTGCGCACCTACCGCAGAATGAGCCAGCTGCGGGGCGGGATGACTGTGGTCCACGCCCCGGACCAGGCCCGGCGGGTGTTCCGGGCGGCCGGGCTGGAAAAGCTGGTCCGATTTGAATAAGTCAGGAGGCTGTACATCATGAAAATAGAAAACTATTGTACCCTGGAGTTCCCCAGCCGCTCGGCCAACGAGGGGTTCGCCCGGGCGGCGGCGGCCTGCTTCGCCGCCCAGCTGGACCCCACACTGGAAGAGATCAACGACGTCAAGACGGCAGTGAGTGAGGCGGTGACCAACGCCATTGTCCACGCCTACCCAGACCGGATCGGGAAGATCGTGATGAAGCTGCGGCAGAAGGAGGGGCAGGTGCTGGAGATCGTGGTGCGGGACTGGGGGGTGGGCATCTCGGATGTGGCCCAGGCCAGGACCCCGCTCTTCACCACCGGCAGCGAGGAGCGCGCCGGTATGGGCTTTACCATTATGGAGAGCTTTATGGATGAGCTGAAGGTCCGCTCCACACCGGGAAAGGGGACCACCGTCACCATGCGGCGGCAGATCGCCCGCCGCATCTCAGGTTGAATGGGACGCCCAGCGCCCCCCAGCTGCTGGAGGCGGCCCGGCTGGGGGATGAGCGGGCCTGTGAGCAGGTGCTGGAGGAGAACAACGGGCTGATCTGGTCCATTGTGCGCCGCTACTACGGCCGCGGCGTGGAGCCGGACGACCTGTATCAGCTGGGCTGCCTGGGATTTTTAAAGGCGGTGCGGGGGTACGACCCCGCCTTCGGTACCCAGTTCTCCACCTATGCTGTACCCAAGATCGCCGGGGAGATCCGGCGGTTCCTCCGGGATGACGGGGCGGTGAAGGTGAGCCGGGGGATGAAGGAGCGGGGCGTCCTGGTGCGGGGGCTCCGCAGCCGCCTGTGCGCCGAGCTGGGCCGGGAGCCCGCCCTGTCTGAGCTGGCGGAGGCCGCCGGCCTCACCCCCGAGGAGGTGGCGGCAGCGGAGACGGCCACCGAGCCGGTGATCTCCCTCCAGACGGAGACCGGGGAGGGCGGCCTGACCCTGGAGGGGATGCTGTCCGGCGGCGGTATGGAGGACGGGCTGGTGGAGCGGCTGGCTCTGCGGGGGGCGCTGGAGGAGCTGCCCCAGCGGGAGCGGGAGGTGCTGCTGCTGCGGTATTACAAGGGGCTGACCCAGACCCGGGCGGCCCGGGTGCTGGGAGTGTCCCAGGTGCAGGTCTCCCGTCTGGAGCGCCGGGCGGTGGAGCGGCTGCGGCAGATGCTGGCGCCGGAGGGGGGACAGGCCCCGCCGGACGGGTGACGCGCCTTCTATATGGACGAAAACGATCCCCTGATGCACACAGCATCAGGGGATCGTTGCATCATCTGCGGTCAGACGGAGCTCTCACAGGTCAGTCCGTGCGGACAGGGCGGGGTCCAGCTCAGGCATCAGCTCGTTGGAGATGATGTCCAGCATCTCCTCCAACTTGGCTACGTCCTCCGCGGGAAAGCGCTGCTTGATGCGGTCCATGACGGTAGAGAGATAGCGGTAGCTGACGTTGTAGTAGTCAATATACTTCTGAGTGACGTACAGGTGGTACTCCCGCTTGTCATCCGGGGACTGCTTCTTGGTCACATAGCCTTTCTGGATCAGGTTGTTGATCTTGTAGGCTGCGTTGGGAGGAGAGATATTGACAAAGCTGGAGAACTCATTGATGGTGGGGTGGCCCAGGGCGTTGATGATCTCCATGCAGAAGCTCTCCACTGTGGTGAGGCTGGCCTCCCGGTTCTGAAAGCGGGCGAATACGGCACGGTAAAAGTGGAGCTTGAACTTGGTGTACACGCGGTCAAAAGCACGATCCAGCATAAATCTGCCTCCTGTATCGTTTCGTGGCATTCCGTTGTCATCAGGATACCAAATTTACAGGCGAAAAGCAAATTTATTGGATGACAAAGGTCAATTCACAGCGGGCGGCCAGCTTGCCGTCCACCTTTGCCGCCGCCTTGCCGAAGCCCACCGGCCCGTGCTGCTCCACCAGCTCACAGGACAGCTCCAGCACGTCGCCGGGGCGCACCGGCTGCTTGAAGCGGGCGTTTTTCACGCCGCCGAAGATGGCCAGCTTGCCGCGGTTCTCCGGCAGGGAGAGGGCGGCCACCGCTCCGGTCTGGGCCAGCGCCTCCAGAATGAGCACCCCGGGCATGATGGGGTTGCCGGGGAAGTGGCCCACAAAGAAGGGCTCATTCATGGTGACGCACTTGATCCCTGCTGCCTTCACACCGGGCTCACACTCGGTGATCCGGTCCACCAGCAGGAAGGGGGGGCGGTGGGGCAGGATCTCCATGATCTGCTGAATGTTCAGTTCCATGCCTCAGCCCTCCCACTTCTGAAAGACCAGGCAGGTGTTGTGCCCGCCGAAGCCCAGAGAGTCGGACAGGGCGCAGCGGATGTCAGCCTGACGGCCCTCGTTGGGGACGATGTCCAGGTCACAGGCGGGATCGGGGACCTGGTAGTGGATGGTAGCGGGGACGAAGCTGTCCTTCAGTGCCAGGACGCAGAACACCGCCTCCACCGCGCCGCTGGCCCCCAGCAGGTGGCCGGTCATGGACTTGGTGGAACTGACCATCAGCCGGTCGGCGTGGCCGCCGAACACCTTGCGGATAGCGGCAGTCTCGCCGCTGTCGTTCAGGGGGGTGGAGGTCCCGTGGGCGTTGATGTAGTCCACCGCCTCGGGGGTGACGCCGGCGTCCGCCAGGGCCTGCTCCATGCAGGCGGCGCTCCAGGTCCCCGCGGGGTCGGGAGCGGTGATGTGGTAGGCGTCGCAGGTGGCGCCGTAGCCGGTGATCTCACCCAGGATCTGAGCGCCGCGGGCGCGGGCGTGTTCCAGCTCCTCCAGTACCAGGATGGCGGCGCCCTCGCCCATGACGAAGCCGCTGCGCTCCGCGTCGAAGGGGATGGAGGCCCGGGCCGGGTCGGAGGCGGTGGTCAGGGCGCTCATGGAGGTGAAGCCGCCCATGGCCAGGGGGGTGATGGAGGCCTCCGCGCCGCCGGCCACCATGACCTCGGCGTAGCCGTCCCGGATGTGGCGGAAGGCGTCGCCCACCGCGTTGCTGCCGCCTGCGCAGGCGGCCACAGGGGCGGTGCACATCCCGTGCAGGCCGAAGCGGATGGCGATGTGCCCAGCGGCCAGGTTGGAGATGGCCATGGGAATGAAGAAGGGGGAGACCTTGTCAAAGCCGCGGCTCTGGCCGGATTCACAGGAGTTCTGGATGGTGCTGATACCGCCGATTCCGCTGGAGACGGACACCCCCATGCGGGCGGCGTCCTCCCGCTCCAGATCCAGGCCGCTCTGGGCCATGGCCTCTGCCGCGGCGGTGACGGCGAACTGGGTGAAGCGGTCCATCCGGCGGGCCTCTTTTTTCTCCAGGACCCGGGTGGGGTCAAAGTTCTTCACCTCCGCGGCCAGGGATACCTTCTGACTGCTGTGGTCGTACAGGGTGATGGGGGCAATGCCGCACGCGCCGGCCCGGACCGCATCCCAGGTCTCCTGAACGGTGTGGCCCAGGGGGGTGACGGCCCCCATGCCGGTGATCACTACGCGTCTTTTTTCCATAGCTCTGTTTCCTTTCTGCGGCTTAAACCGCCATGCCGCCATCGACACACAGCACCTGGCCGGTGACATAGGCGGTCTCGTCCGCGGCAAAGAAGGCCACGGCCCGGGCCACATCCTCCGGCTGGCCCAGACGGGCCATGGGGATGGTCTTGAGCAGGGCCTCTTTCGCCGCCTCCGGCAGGACTGCGGTCATGTCCGTGTCGATAAAGCCGGGGGCCACTGCATTGACGGTGACCTTCCGGGCAGCCAGCTCCTTGGACAGAGATTTGGTCAGGCCGATGAGGCCGGCCTTGCTGGCGGAGTAGTTGGCCTGGCCGGCGTTGCCCCGCAGACCCACCACGCTGCTCATGTTGATGATGCGGCCATAGCGCTGGCGCATCATGGGGCGGTAAGCCGCCTTGCAGCAGCAGAAGGCCCCCTTCAGGTTGGTGTCCAGCACGGCGTCGAAGTCGGCCTCGCTGATGCTCAGGGCCAGATTGTCCCGGGTGATGCCGGCGTTGTTCACCAGGATGTGGAGGCTTCCGAAGGAGGAGATGACCTCCTTGACCATGGCCTCACAGGCGGCGGCGTCGGCCACGTCGGCCCGGATGGTCACCGCCTGGACGCCCAGCTCCCGGCAGGCGGCGGCGGTCTCCTCGGCGGCCTGGGCGTTGCCGGCGTAGTTCACCGCCACATTGGCCCCCTGGCGGGCCAGCTCCAGGCAGATGGCCCGGCCGATCCCCCGGCTCCCGCCGGTGACCAGCGCGTTTCTTCCTTGCAGACTCATGGAGTCACGCTCCTTTCAGGGCGGCGATGGCGGCCTCCAGCTCCTCCGCCGTCTCCACCGGATAGCATTTGATCTGTTTGGTGGTCTTGCGGACAAAGCCGGACAGGGTCCGGCCCGGGCCGATCTCCACCACGGTATCCACCCCCAGCTCGGCCAGGCGGCGGATGGTGTCCTCCAGATAGACGCTGGACTGGACCTGCTGCTCCAAAAGAGCGGGGATGGCGTCACGCTCCCCCTTCAGATCGCCCAGGCAGTTGAAGAGCACGGGGATCTCCATCTCACGGAAGGGCACGCTCCGGAACTTCTCCCGCAGAGCGTCTCCGGCGGGAGCCATGAGGGAGGTGTGGAAGGGGCCGCTGACCTTGAGGGGCAGCACCCGCTTGGCTCCCGCGGCTTTGGCCAGCTCCCCGGCCCGGTCCACCGCGGCGGCGTCGCCGGAGATGACGATCTGACCGGGGCAGTTGAAGTTGGTGCACTCCACCACGCCGGCGTCGGAGGCCTCCTCACAGACCTGCTTCAGGGCATCCCGGTCCAGGTTCAGCACCGCCGCCATGCCGCAGGGGCGGTCCTTCACCGCGTCGGCCATGGCCTGGCCCCGGAAGGCCACCAGGGAGATGGCGGAGGGGGCGTCCAGCACCCCGGCGCAGTGCAGGGCGGAGTACTCCCCCAGGCTGAGGCCGGCGGTATAGTCGGGGACGATGCCCGCCTCCTTCAGCAGGGCGGTGACCCCGGCGGCGAAGGCCACCATGCAGGGCTGGGTGTACCGGGTGTCATTCAGGCGGTCCTCCGGTCCGTCAAAGCACGGCTGCTTCAGGTCGAAGTCCACCGGCGCGCTGTCCAGCACCGCACGGAAGGCGGGGTAGGTCTCATATAGGTCCCGGCCCATGCCCACGTGCTGGGCGCCCTGGCCGGCATACAAAAAGGCAAGCTTCATGCAAAAGCCCTCCAATCCTTCATCAATTCGTCCATCAGCTCCCGTACATGGAGCATCCGGTCCAGCTTCCCCACATTGGAGCCGCTGAAGAACAGGCCCTCCTCCCGGTTGCCCTTCACCGCCTGAATCAGGGCGTGGGTGATGCAGAAGGGGACCTCCGCCGGCTGGCAGCCGGCCATACACAGGGAGCAGTGCTTCGGAGGGACACGCACGCCCTGCTCCAGACGCTGGATCAGGGGGGTGCGCACCGCGCGGCCCGGCATCCCAACGGGGCTGTGGATGATGGTCAGATCCTCATCCCGGGCCTGGAGAAGCACGTCCTTGAAGCCCTGGGAGGCGTCGCACTCATAGGTGGCGATGAAACGGGTGGCCAGCTGGACCCCCGCCGCCCCCAGCCGGGTATAGCGGGCCATATCCTGGCCGGTGAATACCCCGCCCGCCGCAAAGACCGGGATGGCGTGGCCGTATTTCTCCTCATAAGGCCGGACCTCGGCCAGTACGCCGGGGAGGAGCTCCTCCAGGGTGGGGCACCGGCCCTCCAGCAGTTCGTCCTCATGGAAGCCCAGGTGGCCGCCGGCCTGGGAGCCCTCCACCACCACAAAGTCGGCGGTGGTCTGATACTTCCGGTCCCAGGTCTTCAGGATCAGTTTGGCCGCCCGCGCGCCGGAGACGATGGGGGCGATGGCAGTCCTGCTGCCCCGGGTGAGGGCGGGGAGCTCCAGCGGCAGCCCCGCGCCGGACACTACCGCGTCCACCCCGGCGGCCACGGCGGTCCGCACCGCGTCGGCGAACTGCCGGGTGGCTACCATGGCGTTGACGGCCACCATGCCGGCCCCGTGGGCCAGCTCCCGGGCCTTTCGGATCTCGGCCTTTAAGGCCCGCAGGTTGGCGGCCAGGGGATCCCGGTCAAAGTCGGGCTCCTGAAAGCCCACGTCGGCGGTGCTGATGGTGCCCATGCCGCCGCAGGCGGCCACAGCGCCGGCCAGACCTCCCATGGAGACGCCTACTCCCATGCCCCCCTGTAAAATGGGGACGGTCAGCTCATGTCCGCGAATCTGCATCTCTTACAACTCCAGTTCTGCCAGCCGCTTGGCGCAGCCACTGTTCAGCTCCTCGAAGATCTGGCGCAGGGGCTTGATCTCATGGAGCATCCCGGCCACCTGGCCGGCCATCAGGCTTCCGGTCTTGGTGTCGCCGTCAAAGACCGCCCGGCGCAGACTGCCCAGGGTGTAGTGCTCCAGCTCCATCCGGTCGGCGCCCGCCTTCTCCCGGGCCAGGTACTCCCGGGACATCTGGTTGCGCAGGATGCGCACCGGGGCGTCCACCGAGCGGCCGGTGACCACCGTGTCCCGGTCCTTGGCCTTGAGCACGGCCTTCTTATAGTTCTCGTGGATGGGGCACTCCTCGCTCACCAGCAGGCAGGTGCCCACCTGAGCGCCAATGGCGCCCAGGGCATAGGCGGCCAGCAGCTGCCGCCCGTCGGCGATGCCTCCGGCGGCAATGACGGGGATGTCCACCGCGTCCGCCACCTGGGGGACCAGGGCCATGGTGGTCAGCTCGCCCACATGGCCGCCGCTCTCGGTGCCCTCGGCGATGACGGCGTCCGCCCCGGCCCTGGCCACGACCTTGGCGAGGGCCACGGCAGGGACCACGGGAAACACCTTGGCGCCGGACTCCTTCCAGGCGGGGATGAACCGGGCGGGGTCGCCCGCGCCGGTGGTGACCACAGCCACCTTCTCCTGGGCGGCGATGGCGGCCAGCTGCTCCACCTGGGGGTGCATTAGCATGATGTTGACGCCGAAGGGTTTCTCTGTCAGCGTCCGGCAGCGGCGGATGCTGTCCTGAAAGACCTCGGGGCTCATACCGCCCGCGCCGATCAGGCCCAGGGCCCCGGCGTTAGACACCGCGGCGGCAAATTCAGCGGTGGCGATGTTGGCCATGCCGCCCTGGATAAAGGGAAACTCGATCCCAAGAAGCTCATTCAATCTCATCGTTTATCTCTCCTCCTTGGCCTGCCACTGGAACAGGGCTCCGCCCCAGGTCAGGCCCGCGCCGAAGCCCAGGCACATGATCCACTGGCCCGGCTTGAGCAGGCCGCGCTCCGCCATCTCGTCCAGCGCGATGGGGATGGTGCCGGCAGACGTGTTGCCATATCGCTCGATGTTTTCATAAAAGCGGTCCAGCGGGACCTTCAGCCGCTTGGCCACAGATTCCACAATGCGGTGGTTGGCCTGATGGGGCACATACCAGTCCACCTGATCCTTGTCCAGACCGGCCTGATCCAACAGCTCCCGGGTCAGCTTAGGGACAGTCTCCAGCGCGAACTTAAAGACCTCCTGGCCGTTCATGTGGAGATAGGGGTGCTCCGCCTGACCGGGGCCGGGGGCCCACAGGACCTCGCGGCAGCCGCGGGCGCCCAGTCTGGCGAACCAGGGGGCGTCGGTGTCGGCCTTGACCACTGCGGCGCCCACGCCGTCGCCGAAGATGATGCAGGTGGAGCGGTCGTCCATGTCGGTGATCCGGCTGAGCAGCTCGCCGCCCACAAGCAGGGCGTATGGCCGGGCCATCCGGGGCAGCAGGGCGGCGGAGGTCTCCATGGCATAGAGGAAACCGGTGCAGCCGGCACTCAGGTCAAAGGCGGGGCAGTCCTCCGGCAGGTGCAGCGCCTGGTGGATCAGGCAGGCCTGGGAGGGGGTGGCGCAGTCGGGGGATACCGTGGCAGTCAGGCACAGCCCCAGCTCCTGGGGGGAGACGCCCGCCCGTTCCAGGGCGGCGCGGGCGGCCTCCACGGCCAGCTGCGTCAGGGTCTCGTGGGTGGCGAAGCGGCGCTCACGGATGCCGGTGCGGCTGACGATCCACTCATCGCTGGTCTCCACCCGGAGGGCCAGGTCGTCGTTGGTGACGATGTTCGCCGGCAGGGCCCGGCCGGTGCCGAGAATGTGCAGTCCATTCATGTTTCGGTCTCCTCCAGGACCGCGCCCATGGCGCGGAATTTCTGATAGCGGTGGGCAGACAGGTCCTTTTCCCGCAGAAGCTGGCCCAGGTGCCGGGTCAGGGCCCGGTCCACTGCGGCAAACACCGCCTTGGGGTCATTGTGTGCGCCGCCCTCCGGCTCGGGGATCACCTGGTCGGCCACCCCAAGGCGCAGCAGGTCGGCGGCGGTGAGCTTCATAACTCCGGCGGCCTCGTCGGCCCGGCCGGCGTCCTTCCACAGGATGGAGGCAAAGCCCTCGGGGGAGAGGACGGAGTACACCGCGTTCTCCAGCAGGAGGACCCGGTTGCCCACCGCCAGGGCCAGCGCCCCGCCGCTGCCCCCCTCGCCGGTGACCACAGAGATCACCGGCACAGTGAGGGAGCTCATCAGGGACAGGGAGGAGGCGATGGCCTCGGCCTGGCCCTCCGCCTCCGCCTCCAGGCCGGGGTAGGCCCCCGGCGTGTCGATGAAGGTGAAGATGGGGCGGCCGAACTTCTCCGCCTGACGCATGAGGCGCTGGGCCTTGCGGTAGCCCTCGGGGCTGGGCATCCCGAAGTTGCACTTCATGTTCTCCTCAAAGGTGCGGCCCTTCCGGTGGCCCAGCACGGTGACCGGCCGGCCGTGGAAGCGGGCGATGGCCCCGAAGATGCTGGGATCCTCCCGGTGGAGCCGGTCCCCCTTGCAGACAAATACGTCGGTGAACAGGGCGTTGACAAAATCCAGCGTCCCGGGACGGCCCGGAGTGCGGGCGATCTTCACCCGCTGGGCCGCGGTCAATTCGCTCATCGGTGCAGGACCCCCTTCCGGTGGAGCGCCAGCAGCTGGGCCAGTGTGTCCCGCAGCTGTCCGCGGGGGACGATCTGATCCACGAAGCCGTGCTCCTCCAAATATTCCGCCCGCTGAAAGCCGTCGGGCAGCTCCTGGCCGATGGTCTGCCGGATGACCCGGGGGCCGGCAAAGCCGATAAGGGCGCCGGGCTCGGCCAGGGTGACGTCGCCCAGCGAGGCGAAGCTGGCGGTGACGCCGCCGGTGGTGGGGTGGGTAAAGACCGAGATGTACAGGCCGCCGGCGTCGGAGAAGCGGCGGATGGCGGCGCTGGTCTTGGCCATCTGCATCAGGGAGAGGATCCCCTCCTGCATCCGGGCCCCGCCGCTGGCGGAGAAGATGACCAGAGGGAGGCGGTGCTTTTGGGCATACTCCGCCGCCCGGGTGATCTTCTCGCCCACGGCCACCCCCATGCTGCCCATGAAAAAGCGGCTGTCCAGCACCGCGAACACGGCGCTGATCCCGTCCAGCTTGCCCACAGCGGCCACTGCCGCGTCACACAGGGCGGTCTTTTCCCGCTGGGAGGACAGTTTTTCCTCGTAGCCCGGGAACTCCAGGGCGTTGGGGGCGGTGAGGCCGGGCCAGAGCTCCCGGAAGGTAAAGGGGTCCAGCAGCAGGGACAGCCGCAGATAGGCCCCGATGGGCAGGTGATAGCCGCAGTGGGGGCAGACATATTCAGACCGGACCAGATCCTGGTTGGCGCACTCCGCACCGCAGCCGGGGCAGGTCTGGCTGCCGCTGGGCGGGACCGCGGAGCGGCGGGCGGCGGCCTCGACGGCCTCCTCCCGCTGCCGGCGCAGCCGGTCCAGCCGGTCCCGGCGGGAACGAAACAGTGGCTGCATATTACTCCTCCTTATCCCAGTTCAGAAGCTCCTCCTGATGGGCGGCCAGAAAACCGGTGTCGTACTGCCCCTTGATAAAGTCGGGGTGGTGCAGGATCAGGTGGCAGAAGTCGGCGGTGGTGGGATAGCCCTGGATGACCAGTTCCTCCAGCGCCCGGCGCATCCGGCGGATGGCCTCCAGGCGGGTGGGGGCGTGGACGATGATCTTGGCGACCAGCGAGTCGTAGTAGGGGGAGACGGCGTAGCCGTTATAGAGCATGGAGTCCACCCGCACGCCGGGGCCGCCGGGGAAATGCAGGAATTCCGTGGTCCCCGGGCAGGGGCGGAAGCCGGCTGCGGCGTCCTCGGCGTTGACCCGGCACTCGATGGCGTGCCCAGTGAGGGATACCTCCTCCTGCGTGAGGGAGAGGGGCAGGCCGGCGGCAATGCGCAGCTGCTCCCGCACCAGATCCAGACCGGTGACCAGCTCGGTGACCGGGTGCTCCACCTGGATGCGGGTGTTCATCTCGATGAAGTAGAACTTCCCCTCCTGGTCCAGCACGAACTCGATGGTGCCCGCGTTCTCATAGCCGGCGGCCCGGGCGGCCGCCACTGCCGCCGCGCCCATCGCCTCCCGCAGCTGGGGGGAGAGGGCCTTGGAGGGGGACTCCTCCACCAGCTTCTGATTCTTGCGCTGGATGGAGCAGTCCCGCTCCCCCAGGTGGATCACAGCTCCGTGGCGGTCGGCCAGGATCTGAAACTCGATGTGCCTGGGGTTGAGGATGAGCTTCTCCAGATAGAGCTGTCCATCGCCGAAGCAGGCCAGGGCTTCCGCCCTGGCCTCCTCGAACTTGGCGACTAACTCCTCAGGCCGGTCCACCCGGCGCATCCCGCGGCCTCCGCCTCCGGCGCTGGCCTTCACCAGCACCGGGTAGCCGATGGCCTCCGCCACAGCCTGGGCGTCCTGGGCGGTGGATACCGGCCCGTCGGAGCCGGGGACCACAGGGACGCCGTGGGACTGCATCAGGGCGCGGGCGGCCGCCTTGTTGCCCATGGTCCGGATCACATCCCCGGAGGGGCCGATGAAGGTCAGCCCCAGGTCGGCGCACCGCTGGGCAAATTCCGCGTTTTCGGAGAGAAAGCCGTAGCCGGGATGCAGGGCGTCGCACCCGGTCTGGCGGGCCACGGTCAGCAGGGCGTCCACATTCAGATAGCTGTCGGCGGCCTTGGCCGGACCGATGCAGACAGCCTGGGTGGCCAGCTGGACATGGAGGGCGTCCGCGTCGGCGGAGGAGTACACCGCCACCGTGTCCACCCCCAGCTCCCGGCAGGCCCGGAGGATCCGTACCGCGATCTCGCCGCGGTTGGCGATCAATATACGCTGAAACATCGCTTAAAGCCTCCGGACCCGGAACAGGGGGGCGTCAAAGCCTGCCAGGCTCCCGTTGTCCATCAGAACTTCTTCGATCACGCAGTCCATGGGGGCGGGGATCTCGCTCATCATCTTCATGGCCTCCAGGATGCACACCGTCTGGCCCTTCTTGACCCGATCCCCCGCCTGTACAAAGGGGGCGGAGTCCGGTCCGGAGGCGGCGTAGAAGGTGCCCACCAGGGGGGCCTTGATGTACTCAGCCCCGCTCTCCTGAGGAGGCTGAGCAGCGGGCGCGGCGGAAGGAACGGGGACCGCGGCCGGGCTGGGAGCGGCCGCCGCCGGGGCGGCGGTCACGGTCCGGTCCAGCTTGAGCCGGGTCCCGTTCTGCTCCAGCTCCAGTCCGGTGAGCGTGGAGCGCTCAAAGCGCTCCATCAGGGCGTAAATGGATTCCAGATCCATGGGAACAGTCACCTCTCGCGTTGAAATCAGGCCTCCTTGGCCTCCAGGTAGCGGACGATGTCGCCTACGGTCTTCATGTTGGGACGGTCCTCGTCAGCGATGGACAGGCCCAGCTGCTCCTCCAGAGCGATGTTCAGCTCTACGGCGTCCAGGGAATCGGCGCCCAGATCCTCAGCCAGGGTGGCCTCCATGGTCACGTCCTCCAACTCGCAGCTCAGGGTGTCAACAATAATATCGCGTACTTTCTCAAACATGGGAATGCTCCTCTCATTTTTCGACATAATTCATTCAAATATTTTAGTTAAACTTTTTTAACTAAAAATATTTAAGCGTATTGTACCAGCTTTCCGAAGAAAGTCAATGGGGATTTTCTACAAAATGGCTCGGGTGCAAGAGGACGGATTTGGAACGCCTAGGGGCGGATAGATGAGAGAGCGAAAAGGAAAGCTATAAAAAAGTTGTGTAAAGCCTAAAAACTGAGGCTTTACACAACTTTTGTTCCAACAAAATTTTCGAGGCATTCCACAGAGATGAAAATCAGTCCTCCAGCATCCGGTAACCGATGCCCAGCTCCGTCAGAACGTACTTGGGCTCGGAGGGGTTCTCCTTCAACTTCCGGCGGATATTGGCCATGTTGACCCGGAGGATTTGGTTGCTGCTGCTGCCGTAGGGACCCCAGACGTGCTCCTGGATGAAGTCATAGGTGAGGACCTTGCCGGCGTGGATGCACAGCAGTTCCAGGATCTTGAACTCGTTTTGGGTAAAGTGGATCTCCTCGCCGTCCAGCAGGACCTGGTGCTTGGCGATATCCACTGTCAGGTCCTTGATATGATAGATGTCCTTCTGGGAGCCGCGGCTCAGCTTCAGCCGGTCGGCCCGGCGCAGAGTGGTACGGATGCGGGCCAATAACTCCGGGACGCCGAAGGGTTTGACGATGTAGTCATCCGCCCCCATGTCCAGGGCCTTCACCTTCTCCGACTCCCGGTCCCGGGCGGAGATGATGATGACGGGGGTTTCCTGGGGCAGACCGCTGAGTTCCTGGAGTACCTCGATCCCATCCATGTCCGGCAGGCCCAGGTCCAGCAGGACCAGGTCGGGCCCGTGGGAGAAATAGAGGGACAGGCCCTCTTTCCCGGCAAAGGCGGGAATGGGCTTATAGTCGTTGGCGCTTAGGGCACGGCAGATAAAGTTGCTGATGGTATGCTCATCCTCAATGACCAGGATCACACGTTTTTCATTCATCTTTGATCTCCTCCATAGGAAGGCCGAAGCGGAACACAGCCCCGCCCTCCGGATCGTTTCCAGCGGCGAAGAAACCGTCATGGGCCTTAATGATGCTTTGACAGACGGACAGGCCGATCCCCATTCCCCGGGACGAGTCGCCGGAGAGGTTGTCAGTGAGCTGCCGTCCGCTCTGTACGGCGCGGCTGACTTCCGGGGAGATGCCGCGCCCCCGGTCGCGCACCTCCACCACCGCCCAGTCATCCTGGCGGAAGAGGTGCAGCTGGATGTGCTCCCGGTCCCCTGAGTGGCGGATGGCATTTTCCAGCAGGTTGACGATCACCTGCTTGATGAGCATGGGCTCCATGGGCAGATAGAGAATGTCCTCCGAAAGGTTCAGGGCGATTGGGAAGTCTGGGAAACGGCGGCGGATGGTGAGGAGGGCGTCGCCGGCCACCTCCTCCAGCATCTCCTCCTGCTTGTTCAGCGGCATGGTGCCATCCCGGATCTTCGTGATAGACAGCAGGTTCTCCACCATAGCGATCAGGGCGTCAGCGTCACTTTTGATGTCCTGGACCAGAGAGAGGTTTTTTTCCGACTGGGCGATCTCCTCGCTGGAGAGGAGGACGGAGGCTGCGCCGGAGATGGCGGTCAGGGGGGTGCGCAGATCGTGGGAGACTGCCCGGAGAATGTTGCCCCGGATGGTCTCCCGGGCGGCCTCCAGCTGAATGGCGGCCTTTTCCTCGTTCAGCTTGGCGTTGAGTTCGTACAGTGCCTTGGTATCCTGCTCCCGCTTCATGGCCTCCACAGCCTGAAGCTTGACCCGGGAGGTGAGGGCGCACACGACGCCGGAAATCAGGGTCATGCTGACCATGGCCACCGGGTAGCCGCTGTAACTGAGGGAGAAGGCGCGGTATGGGAACATGAAGAAGTAATTGATGCAGAAAGCGCCTACCAAAGAGGCAATGAGGCCGTAGAAATATCCATTGGTCAGCAGGGAAATAAACATGACTGACAGAACAAAAACCAGGGCGGAGTTGTTCTCTGCACCAGTATGTCCGATCAGGGTGTCACTGACTAGGTAAGCCGCGCATAAAAACAGCAGGGTGGTGAACAGATTGCGGGGGACTGGGGGGAGAAAACGCGTAACCCGGAGATACCCACGGTACAGCCGGATGAGTGGATTACATGACAAGGGTGGTTCCCTCCTTCTAATGGGTAAGCTTTCAGAGCCGGCAGGTGCTGTCTGTATCCGTTTCAGAAGATAATACTATTATAGCAGAAAACGGAAAAACCGTAAAGGGAGGAGAAAAAAGTCTTGTCCAGGCGGACAGCGGCAGGGAGGGGGAGACGATGAAGAACGGGAAAAGTCGAATAAGACCTTGCATCTATGCCTCGGTCTGGTGTAAAATAACATGGTATTATATTGTTACAAAGGAGACGAGGAGGGATCATCATGGCTGAAGAACGGATCAATGGCGCCCCCGCTGCGGAGGGCCCGGCTCCCAGCCAGAATTTTATCCATGAGTTTATTGCGGAGGACATTGCCCCCGGCGGACGGTGCGCCGGGATGCAGGTCCATACCCGTTTTCCGCCTGAGCCCAACGGCTATCTGCACATCGGGCACTGCAAGGCGCTGATCATCGACTTTGGCTCTGCGGAGAAGTTCGGCGGCATCTGCAACCTGCGGATGGACGACACGAACCCCGCCAAAGAGGACACCGAGTTTGTGGAGGCCATCCAGGAGGACATCCACTGGCTTGGTTTCGACTGGGGCGACCGCTTCTTCTACGGCAGCGACTATTTTGACAAGACCTATGAGCTGGCGGTAGGCCTCATCAAAAAGGGCCTGGCCTATGTGTGTGAGCTCACGCCGGAGCAGTTCAAGGAGTACCGGGGCGATGTGAACACCCCCGCCCGCTCTCCCTGGCGGGACCGACCCATTGAGGAGTCCCTGGACTTGTTCCAGCGTATGAAGAATGGGGAGTTCCCCGAAGGTAAGTATACCCTCAGGGCCAAGATCGACCTGGCCAGCGGCAACTTCAATATGCGGGACCCGGTGCTCTACCGTATTCGGTATATCGAGCATCACCGCCAGGGCACCAAGTGGTGCATCTTCCCCATGTACGACTTTGCCCACCCCATCCAGGACGCCCTGGAGGGCATCACCCACTCCCTCTGCTCCCTGGAGTATGAGGACCACCGGCCCCTGTACGACTGGGTCATCAACAACACCGATGTGCCCAGCAAGCCCCGTCAGATCGAGTTTGCCCGCCTTGGCATCAACTACACCGTCATGTCCAAGCGGAAGCTGCGCAAGCTGGTGGAGGAGCACTATGTCTCCGGCTGGGACGACCCCCGTATGCCCACCCTGTGCGGTCTGCGCCGCCGTGGCTATACCCCCGCCTCCATCCGGAATTTCTGTGACCGGATCGGCGTAGCCAAAAACCCCTCCACGGTGGAGTACGGCTTCCTGGAGCACTGCCTCCGGGAGGACCTGAACGAGCACGCCCAGCGGGCCATGGCGGTGCTGCGTCCCATTAAGCTGACCATCACCAACTACCCCGAGGGGGAAAGCGAGCTGGTGGAGGTGGAGAACAACCCCAACGACCCTGCCGCCGGGACCCGCCCGGTCTCCTTCTCCAAGCATCTGTATATTGAGCAGGAGGACTTCTTGGAGACTCCCGTTCCCAAGTATAAGCGCCTGTATCCCACCGGTCCGGAGTGCCGCCTGAAGGGGGCCTACCTGATCAAGTGCACCGGCTGCGTCAAGGACGAGGCGGGCAACGTGGTAGAGGTCCTGGCGGAGTACGACCCGGAATCCCGGGGCGGGAATCCCGCCGACGGACGCAAGGTGAAGGGGGCCACCATCCACTGGGTGGACGCCGCCACCGCGGTGGACGCCCAGGTGCGCCTGTACGACAACCTCTTTGCTGATGAGGCTCCTGACGCCGGGGACAAGAACTTCCTGGACTGCCTGAACTCCAACTCTCTGGAGGTGCTGGATGGCTGTAAGCTGGAGGCCTCTCTGGCTCAGGCCCAGGCTCCGGCCCAGTACCAGTTCCTCCGTCTGGGCTACTTCTGTGTGGACAGCAAGGACTCCAAGCCCGGGGCCCTGGTGTTCAACCGGGCAGTCAGCCTCAAGGACGGCTTCAAGCCCGGAAAATAATAGGTACAGATGCAGAACGCATTTGTGCGTTGATCTGTTAAAAAGCCTTTGGCGGCCGCAGACTCTGCGGCCGCCAAAGGCTTTTTTGAGGTGTAACCACCTCCGGGAAGGCTTACTTTGAAGAACTGATGGATACCATCGTAGAACAGGATGTGCCATTGACCTTTAATTTCAATGTGGCGATCACGAACCTGACAAGATGGATGGGCCCCATGCCCAAACCCTTGTCCGCAATCGCTTCCCCGTAGCCTATCATTTTACGAAACCGTGTTTCTCGCTCCAGCGAATCAGGTGCATGGAATCATGGGAAAATGCACCGTTTCAAGCCAAGTCACACGGAATGGGAAAGTCGGAAGGTGCGCCCGCTGGATGAACATGGGAAATGGCAGTATAAGACCGAGAAAAGTTGGCACATCACAAGACATCATCCAGAAATTTTTTGATGTACTTGTCGTTATATCTGAAAGCGAGATGGCACCAGCAAAATAATAAAATTATATTGTAAACCCAATATGCGAAAACAGGTTGACAATAAGAAGATGAAAATGTTATATTGTTTAGGGAGGTTATGAAATGACAACAAAAGAAAAAATACTCAAGCTTTTTGAGACGAGCAGAGACGTATATTTTTCCGGCGAAGATATTGCCCCAAAACTATGCTGCAAAACAAACTGTCAGAATTGCTACAATGGCTGCCGTTGCAATGTGCGAGTCAATCGAAGCCGTATCTGATGAGAAGGCTGAGATTAAATGGGTAAATGATATTTTTGTCCGTGATAAATAGGTCTGCGGCATTTTAACAGGGGGTGTATTTAATCTTGAAAGCAGTTCGTTGGACTATGCCGTGCATAGAGTGGGAATCAACATTGATCGGCCGAAGGATGGCTTTCCAGAAGAGATAGCTTCTATTGCCGGAACTGTTTTCAGCAAAATCAAAGTGATATTAAAAATCGTCTGCAAATCAAATGGACTATATGGAACAATACCGAAACCGCAGCCTTGTAATCGGCAAACAAGTCGCGCGAATGTCTTTTAATAAATCCCCAAATGCTGTTGTCTTTGGTATAGACGATAAGTGCCATTTGTTAGCGAGATACTCTGATGGTACAGAAGATTGTTATTCATCCGGTGAAATTAGTGTTCATTTTTAAATAGGAGATTATATGAAAAAAACAAAAAATTTAGTAATGTGCTCTCTCTTTGTCGCGCTGATTGTTGTAGGAGCATTTATCAAAATTCCTGTTCCTGTTGTGCCATTTACATTACAACTTTTATTTACAATGATGGCAGGTCTTTTGCTTGGAGGAAAACTTGGCGCTGTCTCTGTTGGAGTGTATATTCTGATGGGACTTCTCGGGCTTCCTATATTTGCGGAAGGCGGCGGTTTTGCGTATGTTCTGAAGCCGAGCTTCGGATATATTATCGGTTTCGCGGTTGCTTCCTATGTGACAGGCATGATTGCCAATCGGGTTCCCGATCCGAGCTATAAACGCTTGCTTGCGGCAAACTTTATTGGTCTTGGAATCGTTTATCTGTTCGGAATGGTCTATTATTATTTGATGAGTAATTTTTACCTTGGAACTCCTATTGGTTTATGGCCGTTGTTCCTGTATTGCTTTATTTTGGCTGTACCAGGGGATATTTTGTTATGTATTCTTGGAGCATTTCTCGGAAAAAGAATGATTCCGCTCATGAGAAGCAGCAGAGTGTGAGGATATGAAAATGAATGAACAGACAAAGTCTTGAATGGTAAACAACAAAGAAAGAAGCACTGCTTTTAATTGTAGAACAGGCAAGGATCAATCACGAATAAAGGTGTCCTTCACTGTTCAATTGTGACGTCAGGAAAACACTTGTCTGATACAGAAGTGGATGCAATGTGCGAGGCTGTCCGGGAAACCAAAGAAAAAGTCGGGATCTCTGTCTGTGGTTCCTTTGGCCTGCTGAATGAACAACAGTTCCGCAGGTTGAAAGAAGCCGGTGTGACGAGGGTACATAATAATCTGGAAATTCCTAACAGGAATTACAACAAAACAGATATGGCGCTGTTAAAGGAACTGGGATATGAGGTGAGATTTGCAATGAGTAAAAATTTATTTATTACTGGAACCGGAACAGATGTCGGAAAGACCTATGTGACGGGGCTGATTGTCAAAAAGCTCCGTGAGGGTGGAGCGTCTTCCGCCTACTACAAGGCCGCAATGAGTGGAAACGAACGGCGGACGGACGGCACTCTGATCCCCGGCGACGCCTTACAGGTGAAAACAATGTCTGGGGTTGAACAGCCCCTTGAAGAGATGTGTCCATATATTTATGAGACGGCAGTTTCTCCCCATCTGGCGGCAAAGATCGAGGGGAACCCCATTGAAATGGAATGTGTGCTGAAAAATTTTGACCGTGTGTGCGGCACATATGATTACGTTACAGTGGAAGGTTCAGGCGGGATCTTCTGCCCGCTCCGCTTTGACGAGCAGAAGGTCCAGCTTGAGGATTTTATTAAAGCCCGCAGTTTGGCCTGCCTGATGATCGCTGACGCAGGGCTTGGCACCATCAACGCGGTTGTTTTGACGGCTGAATATATGAAAGCCCGCAAAATTCCCGTGAAGGGCATTATCTTCAATCATTACGAGCCGGGTAACCCATTGCACGAAGATAACCGGCTGATGTGCGAAGCCATGACCGGCTTGAACGTAGTCGCCTGTGTCAAAGATGGCGATATGGACTTGGATATTCCCTTTGAATTGCTGGAAGGATTTTATGAAGAGAACGGAGGTAACAGGAAATGATCTGGTATCCATATGAGCAGATGAAAACAATGAAGTCACCCTATAAAATCGTCAATGCGGAAGGCGTTTATCTGTATACCGAGGACCAGAAGCTGATCGACTCTGTGTCCTCCTGGTGGAGTGTGATCCACGGCTATAAACACCCGGAACTCAATCAGGCAATTGAGACACAGCTGAAGAAATTTGCTCATGTAATGCTGGGAGGTTTGACCCATGAGCCAGCAGAAAAACTTTCCGAAAAGCTCCAGAGTTGGCTGCCTGAGGATTTGGATTACTGCTTTTTCTCTGATTCTGGTAGCGTTGCGGTAGAGGTTGCCCTTAAAATTGCGCTGCAATATTATATGAACCGGGAAGAAATACAGCGTACCATGGTATTGGCGTTGGAGCATGCCTATCACGGGGATACTTTCAAAACTATGGAGGTGGGCGATGATGAGGACTACCATTTTGTCTTAAAAGCATACGGCAAAAGCAAAAATGTCGTTCACATCCCTACTGAGATCGATGCGCTTGAACAGGCGTTCGCAGAGTATCACGACCGTTTGAATTGCTTTATCGTTGAGCCCTTGCTGCAGGGTGCGGGCGGCATGAGAATGTACGACATTTCCTTCCTGAAACGGGCAAGAGAGCTTTGCGACCAATATGATGTGCTTCTTGTCTTCGATGAGGTTGCGACAGGCTTCGGGCGTACCGGCAATCGGTTTGTTGCCGATTTGGTTTTACCGGATATTCTTGTTCTCGGTAAGGCTTTAACAGGCGGGTATATCGGACATGCTGTCACCGTTGCAAACCGAAAGGTATATGAGGGCTTTTATGACAATAATCCTTCTCACGCCTTAATGCATGGCCCCACTTTCATGGGCAATGCGCTGGCTTGCAGTGTAGCCCTGAAGTCCATAGAAATATTTGAATCGCAGGACTACATGGCGAAAATCCGCAGGATTGAAGAAATCACCCGCCGTGAAATGGAAGGGTTTTCTGATCCGCGTATTAAAGAAATTCGTATTATGGGCGCTTGCGTATGTATTGAAGTATATGATTCCAATACAATCAAGGAATACCAACAATTTGCTTATAAACGAGGCGTATTCAGTCGTCCTTTCTTGAACTATCTGTATGCGATGGTTCCCTATGTGATTGAGGAAGATGAACTGGTCAAGGTTTTGCAGACGATGAAGGAATGGTTTTCTGAAAAGTGTTGATGACAATGGGTTCCTCATGTACATCAATGCCGCCGTCCTGCAACGGATTTTCCAGGACGGCGGCCTCCTTTGCTGCAGCGTTGGCTTGGCAGACGGTTTCATGAATCCGGGACAAATTCCGGGTCTGGATCATCAAACCAAAACGTCTGAGTCATATCGGTATAATACCCCTGATATGTCCCTCCAAAGTCCATCAGAAGACAGTTTCCCCGCTCAATACACCCCCGCTCCGTATAGTGTGGATCCGCCGCGTGGGAACCAGCACAGATGCAGGCGCTAGGCTCATCCAGTCCCAGCACCGTCATCTTGTAAGAGAGCTGTACAAAAAATTCTACCCCTGTCCGGCCGCCCACCGGCTACCGTCTTCCATCACCCGCCGGAGTGCCTCATCGCTCCGGCGGCAGGCCTCTCTTATACGCGCGCATTCCTCCCTATCCTGATAGACCTGTAGGGGATCCAGCAACCGGTTTGCGGAGTAAAAATAGCGCTCCGAAAGGACGTTCATCAGAGGGAACAGGAAGCTGGCCTGAGGCGGCCAATTATGTTCACACTCATCTTAGGATCCCTTTGGCCTGTGCCAAGGGATACTGACAGGCCACCAGATGGCCACCGCCTACATTTTGTAATTCCGGACTTTGTGTACGGCACTTCTCTTGGCAATATTTGTACACCGCCGCATCGAGTTGGTCTATGCCTCACATTCAATTGCCCAACTGCTGAACCTTCCCATAAAATCACCTTTGCTCTACATCGTCAGCAACGGTCTGGACAATCTCACCAATCAACCCGGACAGCGATCTCTGCAATACATCATCGGAGAAGATTTTACCTTCTATACATAACCATTTTCAAGTTTTTGCGTCAACAACGATTATAATAAAACATTCAATCATTGTATAGTAAGTATCATGAAGAGCCCGCTGCAGAACTAAGTCATTCTGCAACAGGCCCTTGCGTTTAGGGGGCGTTTCAGCTTCCGAACAAAAGCGACTGTCTAATATTTAAATCATTCGTAGTCTGGTGTGTGGTAACTTCATTCTACCAGAGAGTTGTATGAACTTCTTCTCGTTTTCCTAAAGTATTGCGCTTGATAATATAGTTTACCCGCCAGAACGCGCAGGGACCGCCATCATGATGGCGGTCCCTGCGCATTTTTAAATTTAGTTGGCTTGGGTGGCGTCAGCGATGGCGTCAAAGACCGTATCCTGGTCCTGGCACATGACCAGCAGGATCGTGCCGTCCTCCAGAGTCTCCAGTCTGGCGTTCTCAGCCACCTCGTACTGGTCGGCCAGATACATTTCAAAGCTGGACTTGGTACGGTCGATATAGCCCTGAAGCGCCTCCATCACCGCAGCCTCCTTGCCCTCGGCGGGCATGATGGCGGCAATGGCATAGGCCTTGATGTTCATTAAAGAGGCGCTGATGCCGAACGCGGCCATATCCTCTGTGTTCAGACCCATGTTTTCCAGCACCATGGCGGATCCGTCATCTTCCTTGGCCTGGGTAAAGGCGGGGTTGTACTCCGCCATCTCTCCGCCGTTTTCCATGATCGCGGAGCTGTACAGCTCGGCCAGCTCCTCTGGGGTCTTGTCCGCCGCAGGCTTGCTGCCGCAGCCGGACAGAGCGGTGATAAACAGGGCCAGGGCCAGAACGAGAGTCAAGATCTTCTTCATGATAAGTCCTCCATATCGTGTTTTGTGTGATTAGTTTGCTGCCTTCATGTTCTTTGGACGGCTCCCAGTGAAAAAAGTTCCCTTCGGAGTCTGATTTTTATATTCTATCTGAATGCGCAGAGTTTCAACCTTTGTTTGGAACTTTTCTATCAGGTCTGACAACAGCGGGCCGCTTCCTGCCGCCGCTGCATCCTGAGCCAGTTCAAAAAGCCATAGAGATCGTTGACCAGGAATACAGAAAAGCAGACCAGGACCAGAAGATAGGAGCGGTCCTCTGCCGCGGCCAGCCCCCAGAGTACGACCAAGACCAGGTCGTTGGCGGCATAGGCGGCCGCAAACAGGGCGCTGCGCCGAAAGGTCAGGAAGGCGGCCAGGAAGCTGGTGGCCACGGACAGAGTGCTGGGGATCAGGCGGTTGGTGTGGAGCGCAGCCAGGATGAAATAAAACACTGCTGTGACTGCCACGGTCAGGGTCAGCATCCAAGCAGCATCCCGTCGCTCCAGCCGCCTCACTTGGACCTCGGCCCGGTTTCCCTGATATGGATTCCGCAGCCAGGAGACCAGAGCGAACACCGCCATTGGCGCAGTCATTCCCAGGTAGGTCGCCATCTCTCCATAATACCCGCAGGAGAACGAAATGATACCGTACAGCGCGCTGAAGCACACCATCAGCAGCTGTCCGAAGGGGTTCCCCTTGGCGTTGAAGATCAGGGAGGTCACGCCGATCAGCGACGCGGCCAGGATCCCGAACTGTGTCCGGTCATAGGCGAGGAAGAAGGCCAGGATGAGTGCGGTGGACGTCCCCCAGAGCGCCAATTCCCCCCTGGTAAAATAGTGGAAACAGTGATACAAGCGTTTTTTTGCCATATTTAGATCCTCCGATCAAAAAATAAGCATTCGCGGCACATCTTCAAAGACCTATCGATGTGCGGCGAATGCGTTCGCATTCCTACCCGGTGGTAGAATTTGATGAAATTTTCCTGCCCATTATACTGTATCCGGAGGGAAAAAGCAAGCAGAATTTTACCGCCTGCTCAGGGCGATTTGTCCTCCGGCGGCCCGGGGCAGGGGGGAGGAAGCGCTATCCTCTGGCCACCGCCTCGGCCACCCGGATCCCGTCTACGGCGGCGGATACGATGCCGCCGGCGTAGCCCGCTCCCTCGCCGCAGGGATAAAGCCCCCGCAGGGCGGACTGGAGGCTCTCATCCCGGAGGATGCGCACCGGCGAGGAAGAGCGGGTCTCCACCCCGGTGAGCACGCCCTCGGATGCGGCAAAGCCCCGGAGCTTCCTGTCCATGAGGGGCAGCGCATCCCGCAGGGTGTCCGCCACCGCCTGGGGCAGGCAGCGGTCCAGCTCCGTCCAGGTCACGCCGGGGCGGTAGGTAGGCAGGATGGAGCCCGGCCCCTGGGAGGGGCGCTTGTTCAGAAAGTCTCCCACCAGCTGGGCAGGAGCGAGGAAATTCCCGCCGCCCAGCTGAAAGGCGGCCCGCTCCCACTGCTCCTGAAAGCGGACCCCGGCCAGAGGGTCGGAGCCAAAGGAACAAAAATCCTCCGGCCCCACACCCACCAGAAAGCCGCCGTTGATATTTTTTCCGTCCCGGGCCCGGAGGCTCATGCCGTTGGTCACCACCTGGCCCGGTGCGGAGGAGGAGGCCACCACCTGGCCGCCGGGGCAGACGCAGAAGGTGAAGGCGGACCGGCCGGTGGGCAGGTGGCAGGCCAGCTTATAGTCCGAAGGGGGCAGCTGCTCCCAGGCTGGGCCGTACTGGGCCCTGGAGATGGCTGCCTGCTCCTGCTCGATGCGCACGCCCACGGCGAAATTCTTCTGCTCCATGGGCACACCCGCCTGGTGGAGCATGGCGAAGGTGTCCCGGGCTGAGTGTCCCGGGGCCAGCACCAGGGCGTCACAGTCCAGGCGGTACCGCCCCGCCTCACAGGCGACCCACACGCCGGAGAGCGCGCCGGAGCCGGTCTCCAGCCCGCTCAGGCAGTGGCCGAAGCGCACGTCGCACCCCAGGGAGATCAGCTCCTGCCGGATGCGCTTGACCACCTGCCGCAGAATATCGGTGCCGATGTGGGGCTTGTGGGACCACTTCACATCCTCCGGAGCCCCCGACTCCACCAGGGCGTCGATGACGGCGGAAATGCGGGGGTCGTGGGTGCCGGTGGTGAGCTTCCCGTCAGAGAAGGTCCCAGCCCCGCCCTCGCCGAACTGGACGTTGGAGGATGGATCCAGCAGGCCGGAGTCCCAGAAGCGCTCCACCTGGGCGGTGCGGCGGTCCACATCCTGCCCCCGCTCCAGCACCACGCAGGGAAGCCCGTTCCGGGCCAGAAACAGGGCGGCAAACAGGCCCGCCGGCCCCATGCCCACCACCACGGGCATGGAGGGGGAGCGCCGCTTCACCTCCGGAAAGAGATAGGGCTTGGGGAGCACCAGGGAGACATTCTTTTTCCCGGTCCGCTCCACCGCCTGTTCCTCGCCGGTGCGCAGGGACACGTCCACGGTGTAAACATAGTGGACGTCCTGCTTCTTCCGGGCGTCGATAGACTGGTGCACCAGAGTGAGTTCCTCCAGCGCGCCCGGGCGCACCCCCAGAATACGGGCCGCCTTTTTCCGCAGCTGCTCCAGATCTCCGTCCAGAGGCAGGGGGATATTTTGAATTCGTATCATATTTCATCACCTGTGCCAGTGTACCATATTTTCCATCCTGTTGAAAAGAGCGGGAGCCGCCCGGGGAGAAATTTTCTGTGGGAGCGGGGTGGGCGTGGGCGGCTCCGGACTGGGCGGTTTCAGGCCTTTTTGAAAAAATAAAAAAATTTCAAAAAACCTATTGACATTTTTCGAGACTCTGTTATAATAGCACCTGTCCTTGCGGGACACGAGTTAAAAAGCTCGGCTGAATCAAATAGCGGGATTGTGTAAGGGTAGCACGACAGACTCTGACTCTGTTTGTGAGGGTTCGAATCCTTCTCCCGCTGCCAAACAAAAGGCAACTGCTTTTGCAGTTGCCTTTTGTTTTAGGTTCCGGTATTGGAACGGTCAGGGAGGCGAAGCCGCTTCTGCGGACGGCTTTTTAAGGAACAGCACGGCGTACTACAACTGGTACGCCGTGCTGTTCCCTTTCTTCCGTTATCAAGTGCCGTCTGCCGCCCAGACCGCCTGGGCCCCGGCCTCATCCGGGTTCAGGGCGCCGCTCCGGGACACCAGCCGCTCCGCCGCCCCGGTCACGCCGGAGGCGTTCAGCGCCGCCAGGGCCTCTGTCCGGTTCCCATCCATCCAGATCCGGTCCACACTGGCGTTCAGTGCCTCTGCCGTCAGCCCCGTGCCAGGATCTTCACCGGACAGCTGGCCGGCGGACACCGCCAGGGAGAGGCGGACGTCATAGGACTCCAGGGCGGACGCGGCCCGGGCCAGGAAGTCGGTCACAACCGGCTCCAGCGCTCCCGCCGGGTACTGGAGATTGCCCAGAGGGCCGTCCGACTGGGCGGGGTAGCCCCAGTGCTCCAGCACGATCTCATCAAAGCCCAGCTGGGCCAGCTCCACCATCAGGCCGACCAGATAGTCCTGCACCTCTTGGTCGGAGGGGGAGGCCCAGTGCAGCCCGCCGCCGTCCTTCCAGCGGTAGCCGCTGCTGGTGCGGATGGTGTGGGCCATGTTGGAGCCCAGGGCCTCATCCTGGAAGCAGGACAGACGGGCTATGGTATAGAACTCCTTTTGATTCCAGGCGGACAGCTGCTCATTGAGTTCGGGAGCATCCGCCCCGGGCAGTTTTGCCGCCCCGGCCAGGGGCTGTTCTGACTGCCAGCCCAGCCGTCCCTGGGCGTCCTTCATCTCCACCACCACGCTGTTGGCCCCCGCCTGCTCCGCCAGGGCGGCGGCGCTCCCGTCCAACAGGGCGGACAGCGGTACTGCCGCCGCCGCAGTGGCCTCCTCAGGCTTGGGAGGCTCCACCGGCTGAGAGGCGTCCTCCTTCGGCTCCGGTTCCTCCTCGATCACCACATCCACCTGGCCTGGGTCGGCCGGCTTGGGACTTTCTTGCTGGAAGAAAGGGAGGGTCAGCTTGAGTCCTTCGTCTGTATAGTTGAAATATTTCTGCCCCCACAGCAGCGCGGCCACAGCCAGAGCGGCAAGAATGGCCAAGATCAGCGCGATCCACTTCAGCCAGTCCGTGGCGGTCTTTCTTCCATGGTAGGATCGATAGTCAAATTTGGTGCGTCGCATCCCCATCCTCCTCTCCAAACTTCCAACGCTCCACTCATTCTGTCCGCTGCGTTGGTTTTTAACCCGGCAATATGCCCATGCCCGGTCAGCCGATGACCATTCCGCCGTCTACGGGAAGCACCTGTCCCGTGATGAAGCTGGCGGCGGAAGAGGCGAGGAAATAGACAGCTTCTGCCACCTCCTCGGGCTGGCCGATGCGGCACAGCGGGGTCTCCTCCGCCAGAGCGGCCATATCCCCGGCGCTCAGATGGCGGTTCATATCGGTGTCGATCACACCGGGGGCCACACAGTTTACCCGGATGTGGGAGGGCCCCAGTTCCTTAGCCATGGCCCGGGTCAGGCCGATGATCCCCGCTTTAGAGGCGGAATAGGCCGCCTCGCAGGAGCCGCCGGTGATCCCCCACATGGAGGAGATGGTGACGATGCTCCCCGCCTGCCGGCGGACAAAGCCTGGGACCGCCGCCCGCAGGACATGGAACACCCCGTCCAGATTGGTGCCCATCAGCTCCCGCCAGCCCTCTGTGCTCAGATCGGTGAGCAGCATCTGGGGTGCGGCAATGCCAGCGCTGCATACCAGAGCATCCAGTCCGCCAAAGGTCTGCTCCGCGGCTGCAGTCAGGGCGGCCGCCTCCTCCGGCCGGGAGACGTCCCCCGGGATGGCCTCCGCGCGGACGCCCCGCTCCCGCAGTTCTGCCGCCAGCGCCTCCGCCGCTGCCCGGGAGCGGCAGTAGTTTACCGCCACATCCCAGCCGCCCTGGGCAAACCGCCGGGCGGCCGCCGCTCCGATCCCCCGGGATGCCCCGGTGATCAGTACCGCCGGATGCCGGCTTTCTCTCTCCTTCATAAGGCGTTTCCTCCTGTCCGCCGCTGCTTCTCCGGCGTTTTCTGCCCACATTGTAACCGTTTTCCGCCCCGGACGCAAGCCCCCAGCCCATCTGTTCTGAAGTTTCATTGTTCACTGGTTGGGTTCCTGAACTGAAAATTTACACTTCTTTAATGGAACGGCCACAGAATTTTCAAAATGTTTACGGGAATTTCTTGCTTTTTTTTGCGAACATACATATAATAATATCGGACTGTCAGGAATGAGGTCCTTCTTCTTTTGGAAGTTGTACGGACAGAATGAGCGATGTCCGGCCAAAATGCGGCAGCCGCCGCACATCACAGCATCTCGAGGTAATTTCTTATGAAACGGCTGCTTTTTGTGTACAATCCTACCTCCGGCAAGGGGGCTATCACCGGAAACGTGACCACCATCGTGGACGCTTTTACCAAGGCCGGCTGGCTGGTCACCATCTATCCCACCCAGGGCACCGGGGATGCTACGCGGGTCACCCGGGAACTGGCCCCTCAGTTTGACCGGGTGGTCTGCTGCGGCGGAGACGGCACGCTGAGCGAAACGGCCGCCGGGCTGCTCGCCCTCCCTCAGCCTCCTCTGCTGGGCTACATCCCCTCCGGTTCCACCAACGACTGCGCCGCCACCCTCCGCATCCCACAGGGCTATAAGCCGGCCGCGGAGCTGGCCGCCGGCGACACCCCTCCCTTAAAGTGGGACATTGGGACCCTCAACGACCGCCCCTTTGTCTATGTGGCCGCCTTCGGGGCCTTTACCGAGGTGGCATACGATACCCCCCAGGAGCTGAAAAACACCTTTGGACACCTGGCCTATGTCATGGCTGGGATCGCGTCCCTGCCCTCCATCACCCCCTACCATTTGAAGCTGGAATACGACGGCCAGACCATTGAGGATGACTTTTTCTATGGTATGGTGTGCAACACCTACTCCGTGGGTGGGATCAAGAATCTGCCCACCGACCGGGTGGACCTGGACGACGGCCTGTTCGAGGTCATTCTGGTGCGCAAACCCATGAACATCTTCGACATCGGGGCCGGGCTTCAGGCGCTGCTCCGCCCCGGTGCAGTGGAGGAGAGCGGCGCGCTGCTCTCCTTCCACGCCGCCCGTCTCCGTTTCCTCAGTGAGAAGCCCATCCCTTGGACCATCGACGGGGAGTACGGCGGCAGCCATGAGATCAATGAGGTCCGGAACCATCGCCAGGCCCTGTCGATCATCGCCGGGCCGGACGCATCCAAATAGACAGGCAGGAACCGCCGCAGAATGGGAATGTTCTGCGGCGGTTTTTCTGTAATACCTTCAGGGTCTGGGCCTTGCAGAAGGGAGGCGGACCCACGTATGGAGCAAAAAAATTTGGCTTCCCTGAGATTTTTAGGTTGTCTGATGGATATTCCTTTATGAAAGGCCTTTCAAAGCGAACCAAACAAGGAGGTGGTCCGAGTTGACCGGAGAGGCATTTGCCCAGGCGGTCCAGACCTATGGAGATACCGTGTACCGGGTCGCATTCCATGCACTGAACAACCGTGAGGACGCGGAGGACGTGATGCAGACCGTCATGCTGAAGCTCTTTGAGTACGACAAGGAATTTGAGAGCGAGGCACATTTGAAGCACTGGCTGCTGCGGGTGTCGGTCAATGAGAGCCGGAAGCTCCTGCGCTCCTTCTGGCGGCGCGTTTCCGTCCCTTTGGATGACTGGCGCGAGCTGGAGGCACCGGAACATGGGGAGCGGGCAGAGCTGCTGGAGGCTGTGATGGCGCTGGATCCGAAATACCGGCTGGCCATTTATCTCTACTACTATGAAGGACTGACGGTGGCCGAAACAGCTGCCGCCATGAGAGCCAATCCATCCACGGTGCAGACCTGGCTGCTCCGGGCCAGGGCCCGGCTGAGGAGCGCGCTGGATGAGAAGGCGGAGGATCAGGAGGGAAGCGTCTATGTTCGACCCCAAGGAATATTGTGAAGTATGCCGGGAGCTGCGGGCTCCTGAGAAAAAAATAGAGGAGATTATCGCTATGACAGAACATCGTACCCCAAAGAAATGGGTCCGCTCTCTGGGAGCCGGCCTGACAGCTTGTGCCGCCGCAGCAACCATGGTGGTGGGGGTGGCCGCCGCTAATCCAGAGGCCGCACAGGAATTTTTCGCTCACATCACTTCTGCTATCAAGGTGGACGAGTTTCGGCGTGACCTGACCACCAAGGACGGTGAACAAGTCACGGTCCTGGACCTGCCCCAGGCCACAGTGGAAAACCGAAATGGGCGCGCCATCCTGGTGGTGAACGGGGAGGAGACGGACATCACAGACCAGCTGAAGGCTGCGGGCAGCTACACCCGCGAGTTATCCTTCGGCGGGACCCAGGTGACGGTCACGGTGGAGGGCAGCGCCACAGAGTGGATGCTGACCACAGCCTTTGAGACCTTGGATGGGGGGCTCCAAACCTTTACCATTGATTCAAAGGGAAGCAGTATGACAGCCCCTTCCGATACAGCGGAAGGGGATACAGAGACCTCCGCACCAAAGTCCGAAGGAGTTTTACAGCCTTGAACCTCAGAGTCGTGTGCCTCCCGGCACACGACTTTGCTTTTCTGGGAGAGGGAATGAAGCTGGCGGTTGTATTTTTCCTGCCGAGCCTCTATAATAAAGGCAGCAGATGCCCGGCCGCGGCGCCGGACAGAAGGAGGAGCCTCATGAAGAAGAGAGGGTGGATCTTGGGACTGGCGGCGCTGACGCTGCTGTCTGGGTGCGGCGCGTTCCCGGCGGAGAGCGGAGTGACGGAGGCTGTTTTGGGTGAAACGGTTTCGACCCGGTGGTTCGACTGCACGGTGGAGGAGGCGGAGGCCCGGAAGTCCTATGAGAGCGATACAGCCTCCAGCGGGAATAAGCTGGTGGTGGTGGAGCTGGAGCTGAAAAACACCTTCCATGAGGCGGTCTCCATGTATGACACGGATTTTCAGCTGTACTGGGGGGAATGCGGCCCGGATGAGTGGGCCATGCCCCTGGATCCCTATTGTGAAGACCAGCTGCCCCGGGAGTACGACCTGGAGCCTGGAAAGTCCCGGGAAGGGCTGCTGGTGTATGAGGTGCCTCAGGAGGAGACGGAGTTTACTCTGGCCTTTCTGGAGCTGATCGAGAACGGGACCGAGGAGGGCGAGGAGGGAGATCTGTTCCTGACCCGCTTCACGGTGGAATGATTTGCGGAGAAGGGTCCCGGGAGCGGCTTGCTTTTTCGTCCAAATCGCGGTATGATAGTGGCCGAAACAGAAGCCGCACAGGCGGCCCCGGGGCCGGAAGGTGCGGAGAAAGAGGAGCCTGTCATGCGTTTATTTGATACCCATGCCCACTACGATTCCGGGGCTTTCAACAGCGACCGGCTGGAGACGCTGGCCGCCATGCCGGAGCAGGGGGTGGAGCTGATCCTGAATCCGGGCTGCGACCTGGAGAGCTCCCGGACCGCCATCGCCCTGGCGGAAGAGTTTCCCTTTGTCTACGCCGCTGTGGGGGTTCACCCCTCCGACTGCGGGGCGTGGGAGGACAGCTGGCTGGAGCAACTGCGGGCCCTGGCCGCCCACCCAAAGGTACGGGCCATCGGAGAGATCGGGCTGGACTACTACTGGAAGGACAATCCCCCCAGAGAACTTCAGCAGAAGGTGTTTGCCCGGCAGCTGGAGCTGGCGGCGGAGCTGGACCTGCCGGTCATCGTCCATGACCGGGAGGCCCACCAGGACTGCCTGGAGGTGGTTCGGGCCCATCCGGAGGTCCGTGGCGTGTACCACTGCTACTCCGGGAGTCTGGAGGACGCCAAGGTGCTGGTGAAGCTGGGCTGGATGCTGTCCTTCACTGGCGTCATCACCTATAAAAATGCACGAAAGGCTCTGGAAGTCATCGAGTGGCTGCCCATGGACCGGATCATGGTGGAGACTGATTCCCCCTATCTCACGCCGGAGCCCTTCCGGGGCAAGCGCAACGACTCGGGGAAGGTCCATCTGGTGGCCGAGGCCATTGCCCGGGTGAAGGGAATGGACCCGGAGGAGGCTGCCCGGATCACACTGGAAAACGGAACGCGGTTTTTCCGCATTGAAATTTAAACAAGGAGGCGGGATGGTATGACCATCACCTATGAATATGAGGACGCGCTGTATGTGAACCTCACCAACAAGTGCAACTGCAACTGTGAATTCTGTCTGCGCCACGGGAGAAAGGAGGGCTCCATCTATACGGAGGACTCCCTCTGGCTGGAGCGGGAGCCCACCCGGCAGGAGGCCCTGGACAGCTTTCTCAGCAGGGACGTGTGTTCTTATCGGGAGATCGTGTTCTGCGGCTATGGCGAGCCTACCTACCGCATCGAGGACATCCTCTGGCTGGTGGACCAGATGAAGGAGCGCTTCGGCGGGCAGCTGCCCCCGGTGCGCATCAACACCAACGGCCACGCCAACCTGATCCATGGCCGGGATGTGATCCCGGAGCTGAAGGGCCGGATCGACACCCTCTCCATCTCCCTCAACGCAAATAACGCTGCGGACTACACGGCGTTGTGCCACCCGGTCCAGGGTGAGGCGGCCTATCAGGCCATGCTGGACTTTGCCAAAGAGGCGAAGGACTATGTCCCCCATGTGATCTTTACCGTGGTGGACAAGGGGACCGCTCCTGAGGAGATCGAGGAGAGCCGCCGCATCGCAGAGGACCTGGGAGTCCACCTCCGGGTCCGCAGCTACATTGATTCCTGATCGAAGAAACGATAAAACGCTCCCCTCGGGCGGACAGCAGAAGAAGTGCTGCCTCCGCCCGAGGGGAGCGTTTTTTTTGGTCCCGGGCCGGGCACGGTCAGTCCTTCCGGTCAAACATGAAAAAGGTGAAGGTCCCCGTGGCTACCAGGGCCTCCGCTCCATTGCGCAGCTCCACCTGAATGACGGACAGGGTGCGCCCCTCCTTTTTTGGGACTGCTGTGCAGGTGATTCGGTCCCCGTCCGCAGGCCTCAGGAACTCCATGGAGCTACCTGAGGTCACGCAGCTGCGCCCGCGGGCGCAGGCACAGCAGCCCGCCACCGTATCCGCCAGAGTGGCCAGCGCCCCGCCGTGGACCTTTCCGTGGGGATTGATGCTGTCCGGCCCCACGGTCAGCACGCCCTCTGCCCGGCCGGGCTCCACATGGGTCACCTCCACGCCGCTCTCATAGGAGAACTGGTGGGGCTGGTTGGTCAGTCTGCAGATCCAATGCTGCTCTGCCTGTCCGTTCATTTCCGTCGTGCCTCCTGTGCTCACAAAGTAGAATTCAGTGTAGCACAGCGGTCTGTGTTCTGCAAGGGGGCACAGTGGCCCTTGAGCCTGCTTTTCTGGTGCAGAGATGCTCCTCCCACTGTTGAAAAAGCGGTATAGAGATTGCTGTGTCCGCACATTTTGCGGAAATTTGGGCGGAAGAGGTGGAGGGTCCTGCATTTTGATTGGACGATAAAAGTTTACAATCTGTACAAATTGTGAAAAAGATGAAAAAATAAGCGGGGACTTGAGGGTTTTCTTGAAAAATAAAATGAAAAAGTCTCTTTTGCTGGAGAGGGGACGAAAGGGTGGGCGATGGAGAGGGAAAATTGCCTTGCATTTTAGGGCGATTTAGCCTACAATGGAGGCATACAATCCAAGGATTGTCTGCAATGTTTCAAATGTAGGGTGGTGAGGTGTCAATGGCAGTGGAAGCGATCCAACAGGTGACGGAGCTGGAGCGAACGGTGAAGCAGGAGAAAGAGGCTGCGGCAGCCGAAAGCAAGCAGCGCATCCTGGAGGCCCAGCGCTCCGCCCGGCGTCAGGTGGAGGAGTCCCGCCAGAACGCGGAGGCGGAGACCCGGCAGATGATGGCGGAGGCGGAGCAGGAAGCGGCGAAATGGACCGCGTCTGTCCTGGAGCAGGCACGGCTGGACTGTGAGGAAAAGAAGCAGGAGGCTCGGGGCCGGTTGGAGCAGGCGGTCGCTTTTCTGGTAGAAAAGGTTGTGAAAAGCTGATGGCGATTATCAAAATGAAGCGGCTGCATCTGCTGGCGCTGCGGAGCGACCGGGAGGAGCTGCTGCACACCTTACAGCGGATGGGCTGCGTGGAGATCAGCGAGCCGGCAGAGGCGGACGGCCGTTCCGACGCACCCCCAGGAGACTGGGAGGGGCTGACGGCTGTTCTGGAACTTCGGACGCCGGACGGCTCCGCCCTGACCCAGGTGCAGGAGGAGAAGCAGTCGGCGGAGCGGGCGCTGTCCGTGCTGTCCCGCTGCGGGGCCAAAGGCAGAGGGATGCTCACCCCGCGGCCCCAGCTGACCGAGGAGGAGCTGTTTGAGCCGGCCGCCTGCGCCGCAGGGACGCGGGCGGTGGAGGCGGTGCTCCAGAAGGACCGAGAGGCCGCCCTGCTCCAGGCGGAGCAGGGGAAGCTGACCGCCCAGAAGGCGGCGCTGGCCCCCTGGCTGTCCCTGGACCTCCCTCTGGAGAGCGGCTCCACCCGTGAGATGCTGGTGCAGTTCGGTACTCTGACCGCCGCACGTCCCCTGGAGGAGGCCCAGCGGACGGTGGAAGAGGCCAGCGAGTTGGCCCAGCTGATCCAGGCCAGCGCCGGCCGGGAGGTGCGCTATTGCCTGCTGGTCTGCCACAAGAGCGCCCAGGAGGCGGTGCTGGAGGCCCTGCGGGACTTCGGGTGGTCCAGGGTCCCATTGAATGGCTGGACGGGCACGGCCCGGGAAAATGACGCCCGTCTGGACCGGGAGCTGTCCGAGAATGAGGAGCGTCTCCGGCAGACAGAGGAGGAACTGGCCGGCATGACCGGCCTGGCAGATGACGTCCGCCGGGCCTCGGACCGGGCCTCGGTGCTCATCGACCGGGAGGAGAGCCGGGCCAGGCTCCGGGATACGGAGCAGACCTTCCTGCTCCGGGGGTGGATCCCCGCGGAGCGGTGGGAGGATACGGAGCGGAAGCTGTCCGCCTACCCCTGCGCCTGGCAGGTGGAGGACCCAGCGGAGGAGGAGTACCCCCAGGTGCCGGTGAGCCTGAAAAACAACTGGCTCACCCGCCCGCTGAACATGGTTACGGAGATGTATTCCCTGCCTGCCTACGGAACGGTGGACCCCAACCCCCTGATGGCCCCATTCTTCATCCTGTTTTACGGTGTGATGATGGCAGACATGGGATACGGGCTTTTGATGATGCTGGCCTCTGTGGTGGTGCTGACCAAGGCGCGCCCCCAGAAGGGGATGCACGACTTTTTTGCCCTGCTTGGCCTGTGCGGCGTGAGCACCTTCCTCATGGGGACGCTGACCGGCGGCTTCTTTGGGGATTTCATCCCCCAGCTGCTGAAGCTGCTGGACCCGGAGAGCACCTTTGTGTGGTTCTGGCCGCCCCTGTTCACCCCGCTGGATAACACCCTTCAGATCCTGATCGGCTCCATGGCCCTGGGCGTCGTCCAGATCGTCACGGGTATGGCCATCAGCTTCGTTCAAAAGCTCCGAAATGGGAAGTGGATGGACGCGGTGTGGGAAGAGGTCACCTGGTGGCTGGTCTTTGCCGGGATCGCCCTGGCGGTGCTGGGGATGACCAACCTGGTCCTGTACGCCGGTGTGGCTATGGTGTTTGCCGGGCCGCTGATCACAGGGAAGGGCTTTGGAAAACTCACTGGGATCTTCGGGTCCCTTTACAACCATGTGACCGGCTACTTCGGCGACATCCTGTCCTACTCCCGTCTGATGGCTCTGATGCTGGCCGGCTCGGTCATTGCCCAGGTGTTCAACACACTGGGGGCCATCCCCGGGAACGTGGTCATCTTTGTGGTGATTTCCATGGTGGGCAACGCCCTGAACTTCGCCCTGAACCTGCTGGGCTGCTATGTCCACGACCTGCGTCTCCAGTGTCTGGAATACTTCGGGAAATTCTATGAGGACGGCGGAAAGCCCTTCCGTCCCCTGGATCTGAACACAAAATACTACAACGTGGTCAAATAAGAGGAGGAAACCATTATGTATGCAAGCGACTTAACTCAGATGTTTGAGCTTCAGCAGTCCGGCACCCTGTTTGGCAGTTGGGGCGGTCTGGCCCTGGCCCTTCTGGGCGCCGGCCTGGCCGCGGTGCTCAGCGGCATTGGCTCGGCCAAGGGCACCGGCATGGCAGGTGAGGCGGGCACCGGCCTTTTGTGCGAGGATCCCAGCAAGTTCGGTAAGGTCCTGATCCTGCAGGTTATCCCCGGCACCCAGGGCCTGTACGGCCTGGTGGTGTGGTTCTTTGCCATCTTCCGCATGGGCCTGCTGTCCGGCACCCTGCCCGTGCTGACCATTGCCCAGGGCTTCCAGTATTTTGCCGCCTGCCTGCCTATGGCGCTGGGCGGACTGTTCTCCGCCATCGCTCAGGGCCGCGTAGCCGCCGGATCCATCAACATCCTGGCCAAGAAGCCTGACCACTGGGCCAAGGGCATGGTGCTGTGCATCACTGTGGAGTTCTACGCCATCCTGTCCCTCCTGGCCTCCATGCTGATGATCATCAACATCAGCGGCTGAGGGAGCGGCGCGTATGGACGGAATTGAAAAAATCACCGCGCGCATCCGTGCAGACGCGGATGCGGAGCTGGCCCAGCTGAGGGAACAGACCGAGGCCCAGATCCTGGAGATCCAGGCCCAGGCGAAGGCACAGATGGACCAGGAGCGGACCGCCATCCTGGCCAGAGGCCGGAGGGCGGCGGAGGAGCGGTTAGAGCGGCTGAAGTCCGCGGCCCAGCTGGAGCGGCGGAAGCTGGAGCTGGCCGCCAAGCAGGAGGTGCTGTCCGAGGCCTTCGAGCAGGCGCTGGAGAAGCTGTGCGCCCTGCCGGAGGAGGAGTACATCCAGCTGCTGACTGGTATGGTGCTCCAGGCGGTGTCCACCGGACGGGAACAGCTGGTGTTCTCGCCCAGAGACCGCAGCCGCATCGGCAAGCAGGTCGTTGTGGCCGCCAACGAGGCCCTGGTGAAGGCGGTGGCCCCGGAGCTGCCCGACTCCCTGACAGACTCCCGGGTGGGGGCTCTGCTGGGCAAGGTGGTCAACAGTGCCGCGGCGCAGATCACCGGCACTGGCCTGCTCTCCCTGGCGGAGGAGACCCGTCCCATCCGGGGCGGCTTCATCCTGGTGGACGGACCGGTGGAGGTCAACTGCTCCTTTGAGACGCTGGTCCGCCTCCAGCGGGAGAAGCTGGAGAATCAGGCGGCGGAGCTCCTGTTTGGAAATTAGGAATGAGGAGTTAGGAATTAGGAATTGAATGCCACTTGAAAACCTTGACGCGGTATGAGTTTTCTGCGGCCAGACTGGAATGAGAAACGGAGCAGAGAATGGGAAAACTCCTGATTCCTAACTTTAAGAAAGGGGGGCGTATGTTGTCCCGCAATAAAGATACGGATTATTTGGCCCTCTCCGCCCGGATCCACGCCATGGAGGGCCGGCTTCTGACCCGGGACCGGATGGATCGGATGATCGACGCCCGGGAGGAGAGCGAGGCGCTGAAGGTCCTCACAGAGTGCGGCTACGGCGGCGCGGAGGGCCTGCGGGCCCAGGATGTGGAGCGTGTGCTGGCCACCGCCCGGGCGGAGACCTTTCAGGAGCTGAGCACAGCCGCCCCCGATCCCCGGGTGGTGGATGTGTTCCGGCTGAAATACGACTATCACAACGCCAAGGTGCTGGTGAAGGCGGAGGCCATGGGGATCGACGCCGGGAGGCTGCTGCTGGACGGCGGGCGCGTGCCCGCCTCTGGGCTGGCCGAGAACTATCAAAAGGAGCAGCTGGGCGGCCTGTCCCTCCGCTTTCAAAGTGCGATCCGGGAGGCCCGGGAGACCCTGGCTGCCTCCCACGATCCTCAGCTGGCCGACCTGGCTCTGGACCGGGCCTGCTACGAGGAGATGGCCCAGCTGGCCCGGGAGACCGGGAGCGGCTTCCTCCAGGGGTATGTCCGCCTTGCGGTGGATGTGGCCAACCTGAGGGCCGCCGTCCGGGTGACCCGGATGGGGAAGGGGAGCGAGTTTTTATCCCAGGTGCTGCTGCCCGGCGGGAGTGTGTCCCAGCGGACCCTGGCCGCAGCCAGGGGAGAGGAGCTGAGCGCCCTGTTCCAGAACGGGGCGCTGGCCCAGGCCGCGGAGCTGGGGGCCAAGGCGGCCCGTCCGGCGGGCGGCTCCCTCACCGCCTTTGAGCGGGAGTGTGACAACGCCCTGACCCGGTATTTGGGGGACGCCCGGCGGGTGCCCTTCGGTGTGGAGACGGTCGTCGCCTATCTGTACGCCAAGGAGGCGGAGCTGACGGCCATCCGCACCATCCTGGCCGGCCGGCGGGCCGGTCTGGACGGGGCCGTCATCCGGGAGCGCCTGCGGGAGACCTATGTATAGCGGAGGTGGATGGAGATGTATCGCATCGCAGTGATCGGAGACCCGGACAGCGTGCTGGGCTTCAAGGCCCTGGGGATGGAGGTGTGTCCGGCGGAGGATGTGGAGCAGGCCCGGCAGGCCATCCACCGGATGGCAAAGGAGAACTACGCCATTTTGTACCTCACCGAGCAGCTGGCCGCCCAGCTGCAGCCTGAGATCGCCCGGTATCAGGACGCCCTGACCCCGGCCATCATCCTCATCCCCGGCAAGGAGGGCTCCCTGGGCATCGGCATGGCCAATGTCACCAACGCCGTGGAGCGGGCAGTGGGAGCCGATATTTTATAAAAATTGACCCGAAAGAAGGTTATAAGCCTATGGGAAAGATCGTCAAGGTCTCCGGCCCTCTGGTGGTGGCCACAGGGATGGAGGAGGCCAACATGGCCGACGTGGTCCGTGTGGGCGAGCAGCGCCTGATCGGCGAGATCCTGAATATGACTGGGGACGCCGCCTCCATCCAGGTCTATGAGGAGACCTCCGGACTGGGGCCCGGCGCTGAGGTGGTCACCACCGGCGCGCCCCTGTCCGTGGAGCTGGGCCCCGGCCTGATCGAGAATATTTACGACGGGATCCAGCGCCCCCTGGAGGTCATCCGGGAGGTCAGCGGAAGCAACAGCCTCCCCCGGGGCGTGGAGGTGCCCGCCCTGGACCGGGAGAAGAAGTGGGCGTTCACCCCGGCCGTCCAGCCCGGGACCCGGGTGGTGGGTGGCGATGTGCTGGGCACGGTCCAGGAGACCGAGTCCATCCTCCACAAGATCATGCTGCCCCCCAGAATGAAGGGGACCATCGTGTCCATCCAGGGCGGCTCCTTTACCGTCACCGAGACGGTGGCCGTGCTGGAACAGGAGGACGGCTCCCGGGTGGAGCTGCCCATGATGCAGAAATGGCCTGTCCGTGTGGGCCGCCCCTATAAGCACAAGTATCCCCCTGTGGTGCCCCTCCAGTCCGGACAGCGGATCGTGGACACCTTCTTCCCCGTGGCCAAGGGGGGCACCGCCGCCATCCCCGGCCCCTTCGGCTCCGGCAAGACGGTGATGCAGCACGCCCTGGCCAAGTGGTCCGACGTGGACTTGGTGGTCTATATCGGCTGCGGCGAGCGGGGCAACGAGATGACCGACGTGCTCCGGGAGTTCCCCGAGCTGGTGGACCCCCGCACTGGTCAGTCGCTGATGAAGCGGACGGTGCTCATCGCCAACACCTCTGATATGCCGGTGGCCGCCCGTGAGGCGTCCATCTACACCGGCATCACCATCGCGGAGTACTTCCGGGACATGGGTTACGCCGTGGCCGTCATTGCCGACTCCACCTCCCGTTGGGCCGAGGCCCTGCGCGAGATGTCCGGCCGTCTGGAGGAGATGCCCGGCGAGGAGGGCTATCCCGCCTACCTCAGCTCCCGCCTGGCCCAGTTCTATGAGCGGGCCGGCTCCGTGGCCTGCCTGGGCTCCGACGAGGACCGCCGGGGCAGCCTCACCGCCGTGGGCGCGGTGTCCCCTCCTGGCGGCGACCTGTCCGAGCCGGTCTCTCAGGCCACCATGCGCATTGTGAAGGTGTTCTGGGCCCTGGATTCCTCTCTGGCCTACCGCCGCCACTTCCCGGCCATCAACTGGCTCAACTCCTATTCCCTCTATCTGGACTCCCTGAAGCCCTGGTATGACGAGCATCTGGGCAAGGGCTTCCTTCAGAATCGGGAGTGGGCTATGGCCGTGCTTCAGGAGGAGGCCAGCCTGAATGAAATCGTCCAGCTGGTGGGTAAGGATTCCCTTTCCGCCAAGGATCAGATCACGCTGGAGACCGCCAAGATGATCCGGGAGGACTTTCTGCAGCAGAACTCCTTTGTGGACATTGACTCCTACTCGGAGTATGACCGGCAGGCGCGGATGCTTGCCCTTATCCGGGAGTATGACGGGCACTGCCGGGAGGCGGCGGAGCGGGGCGGAGACCTGGCTCAGATGTTCTCCATCCCCGCCCGGGAGAAGATCGGCCGGGCCAAATCGGTCCCTGCGAACCAGTATATGGATAACTATGCCAATATTATGGTGGAGATGGACGAGGAGATCAACGCCATTGCGGAGAAGGGAGAGGAAGCACTGTGATCCGGGAATATAAGACGATCCAGGAGATCTCCGGCCCGCTGATGGTGGTGGATCACGTTCAGGGCGTCACCTATGACGAGCTGGGCGAGATCGAACTGACAGACGGCACCGTCCGGCGCTGCCAGGTGCTGGAGGTCAACGGCGACTCCGCCGTGGTCCAGCTGTTTGAAAATTCCGCCGGTATCAATCTGGCTGAGTCCAAGATCCGCTTCCTGGGGCATCCCCTTCAGCTGGGCGTTTCAGAGGATATGCTGGGCCGGGTGTTCAACGGCATGGGCCAGCCCATCGATGGCGGCCCCGCCATCCTGGCGGACGAATACCGGGACATCAACGGTCTGGCTATGAACCCAGCCGCCCGGAACTACCCAAACGAGTTCATTCAGACGGGGATCTCCACCATTGACGGACTGAACACTCTGGTCCGCGGACAGAAGCTGCCCATCTTCTCCGGCTCCGGCCTGCCCCACGCGGCGCTGGCGGCTCAAATTGCCCGCCAGGCTAAGGTGCTGGACGGCGACTCCAACTTCGCTGTGGTCTTTGCGGCCATTGGCATCACCTTTGAGGAGTCGGAGTTTTTTGTCAGCGAGTTCAAGCGCACCGGCGCCATTGACCGCACGGTCCTGTTCACCAACCTGGCCAACGACCCCGCCGTGGAGCGCATCGCCACCCCCCGGATGGCCCTCACCGCCGCGGAGTACCTGGCCTTTGAGAAGGGGATGCACGTGCTGGTCATTATGACCGACATCACCAACTATGCCGAGGCCCTCCGGGAGATCTCCGCCGCCAAGAAGGAGGTCCCGGGCCGCCGTGGCTATCCTGGCTATCTGTATACCAACTTGGCGACCCTGTATGAGCGGGCGGGCCGTCAAATGGGCCGGGAGGGCTCCATCACCCTCATCCCCATCCTGACCATGCCCGAGGATGACAAGACCCACCCCATCCCCGACCTGACTGGCTACATCACCGAGGGGCAGATCATCCTCTCCCGGGAGCTGTACCGCAAGGGGGTCAACCCGCCGGTGGACGTGCTGCCCTCCCTGTCCCGTCTGAAGGACAAGGGCACTGGCGCAGGCAAGACCCGGGAGGACCACTCCGGGACCATGAACCAGCTCTTCGCCGCCTATGCCACCGGCAAGGAGAACAAGGAACTCATGTCCATTCTGGGTGAGGCCGCCCTCAGCCCCACCGACCTGCTGTACGCCAAGTTTGCCGATGAGTTTGAAAAGCGCTATGTCTCCCAGGGGACGGATGAGAACCGCTCCATCGAGGAGACCCTGGACCTGGGCTGGGAGCTGCTGTCCATCCTGCCCCGGAGCGAGCTGAAGCGTATCAAGCCGGAGTATATTGACAAGTATCTGCCCAAGAAGGAGGGCTGAGTTTGTCCGTGCCTGCCGCGGCAGGCGCTTCGGCCGGAAAGAGGTGAACCAAATTGCCAAGCACGACTGTCAATCCGACCCGGCAGGAGCTGACCCGGCTGAAAAACCGGCTCAGGACCTCCATACGGGGCCACAAGCTGTTGAAGGATAAGCGGGATGAGCTGATGAAGCAGTTCATGGACGTGGTGCGGGAAAACCGGGCGCTCCGAAAGCGGGTGGAGGAGGGCCTGATGCGGGCCCATGGCTCCTTTACCGTGGCGGCGGCCCTCATGTCCCCGGAGATGCTGGAGCAGTCCCTGCTCTATCCCAAGCAGTCTGTGGAGCTGGATATGAGCTTCCAGAATATCATGTCGGTGGACGTCCCGCGCTACCACTTCAAGACAAAAAGCCAGGATCCAGGGGAGGTCTACCCCTACGGCTTTGCTCAGACCAGCGGCGAACTGGATGACGCGGTGGATGCTATGTCCCAGGTCTTTGCGGATATGCTCAAGCTGGCGGAGGTGGAAAAGACCAGCCAGCTCCTGGCCCAGGAGATCGAAAAGACCCGCCGCCGGGTCAACGCCCTGGAGTATGTGAAGATCCCGCAGATGCAGGAGAACATCAAATATATCACGATGAAGCTGGACGAGAACGAGCGGGCCAATACCATTCGTTTGATGAAGGTGAAGGATATGCTACTCAAGGAGAGCATCCAGGAGCGGCGTGAGAAGAATGCCCGGGAGATCCAGGCATTCGGAGGCTGACACACGATTCGGCGCAGGCCCCGCGGATCACACTGCGGGGCCTGCGTTCTGCTGTTTGGGAGAAGGGAAGAGCCTGTCTCTTGACTTTTTCCGGATACGATGGTAAAATATATTTAAATGAGAATAGTTCTCATTAAATCCGCAGAGAGACAGTCTCATATAAAAGGGGCCTCGCTCCAAGCGGAAATACAAGAGTGATGCAGAAAGGATGAAGCAGACAATGGCTGAATTGAAGGGAAGCAAGACGGAGCAAAATCTTTGGACCGCATTTGCCGGGGAGTCTCAGGCCCGAAACAAGTATACTTACTTTGCCTCGAAGGCCAAGAAGGACGGCTATGTCCAGATTGCCAAGATCTTTGAGGAGACCGCCGCCAATGAGAAGGAGCACGCCGAGATCTGGTTCAAGCTGCTGAACGGCATTGGGACCACAGCGGAGAATCTGGAGGCCGCCGCCCAGGGAGAGAACTACGAGTGGACGGATATGTATGCTACTATGGCCAAGGAGGCCAGGGAGGAGGGCTTCGACCACATCGCGTTCCTGTTTGAGGAGGTCGCCAAGATCGAGAAGGAGCACGAGGAGCGCTACCGCAAGCTGCTGGCTAATGTGGAGGGTGGACTGGTGTTCTCCCGGGATGGAGAGATGATCTGGCAGTGCAGCAACTGCGGGCACATCCATGTGGGCAAGCAGGCCCCGGAGATGTGTCCTGTCTGTGCCCATCCCAAGGCTTATTTCCAGCTGAAAGCGGAGAATTATTGATCGAAACAGGGCCGGGAGCCGTAAAGCTCCCGGTTTTTTATCTATTTTCAAAAAATTTTTACACACCGGGCGGCGGAGTATGCTTGCAAAAGAGGTTTGGATTGTATATAATAGTCATGCGTGGAAAATTAAAGGAGTTGTTATTTTGTTTTCCCTATTAAAGCCAAAGAAGTGTGCGCTGGCTCTGCTGGGCAGCGGGATCCTTGCCTTTGGCCTGTACAACATCCATGCGCTGTCCGGTGTGACGGAGGGCGGCGTGTTGGGTATGACGCTGTTCCTGCACCATTGGATCGGGCTGTCACCGGCGCTGTCTGGGCTGGTCCTGAACGCACTCTGCTATTGGTTGGGCTGGAAGCTGCTGGGACGTGAGTTTATTGCTTATTCCATCGTAGCCGGGGGAGGTTTCTCCCTGTTTTACGGTGTGTGCGAGCAATTCAATCCCCTCTGGCCCCAGCTGGCGGGGCGTCCTCTGCTGGCCGCGGTGCTGGGCGCCCTGTTTGTAGGCGTGGGCGTGGGGATCAGCGTCCGTGCGGGAGGGGCCCCAGGGGGAGATGACGCCTTGGCTATGAGCATTTCCGCTGTGAGCCACTGGGACATTCAGTGGGCCTATCTCATCAGCGACCTTGTGGTGCTGGCCCTGTCGGCGACGTACATCGACTGGAAACGACTTGCCTGCTCGCTGTTGACGGTGATCCTGTCCGGACAGATCGTCGGTCTGATCCAGAAGATCGGAAGAAAGCCGGAGGAGGAGCGGACGCCCGTTACAGAGGATAGCTGATCGGAAGCGGCTGTTTTGTCATCAATTCCACGCACGAGAGAGATGAAAAAAACCCCTGTATCCACCCGGAATGCGTTCCGGGGCGGATACAGGGGAATTTTGTACCTTCTGTTCGGAAATGAGGGCTCACAGCACCTTGCTGAGAAACAGCTGGGTGCGGGGGTTCTGGGGGCTGTCAAAGAGGGCGTGGGGGGAGTTTTCCTCCAGGATCGCGCCGCCGTCCATGAAGATGACCCGGCTGGCCACCTCCCGGGCGAAGCCCATCTCGTGGGTGACCACCGCCATGGTCATCCCCTCGCCGGCCAGGTCCCGCATCAGGTCCAGCACCTCGCCCACCATCTCGGGGTCCAGGGCGGAGGTGGGTTCGTCAAAGAGCATGACCTCCGGCTCCATAGCCAGAGCGCGGACGATGGCGATGCGCTGCTTCTGGCCGCCGGAGAGCATATTGGGGTACTCGTTGGCCTTGTCGGCCAGGCCGATGCGCTCCAGCAGCTCCATGGCCTGCTTGTCCGCCTCCTCCTGGGTCTTGAGCTTCAGCTGGACAGGGGCCAGGGTGATATTTTTCTGGACCGTCATGTGGGGGAAGAGGTTGAAGTGCTGAAACACCATACCCATCTTCCGGCGGTGGAGGTCGATGTCCACCTTTTTGTCCGTGATGTCCACATCATTGAAGTAGATGTGTCCGCTGGAGGGGACCTCCAGCAGGTTCAGGCACCGCAGCAGGGTGGACTTGCCGGAGCCGGAGGGGCCGATGATGGCAACCACCTCGCCCTTCTGAATGGTCAGGGAGCAGTCGTTGAGGGCCTTGACCGCCCCGTGATTAAATTCCTTGATCACGTGCTCCACACGGATCAGATCACCGCTTGTCGCCACGGCGCATCCTCCTTTCAATGGCCTCGATGGCCTTGCTGGCGGGGAAATTGATGCAGAAGTAGATCAATGCAATAAATACGAAGGGGCCTACCGAAATCAACGTAGTGCCGGAGACATTCTTTGCGGCAAACATCAGCTCGCCCATGCCGTAGGCGGAACAGACAGAGGACTCCTTCACCATGGTGACCACCTCGTTGGCCAGGGCGGGGAGGACGTTCTTCACCGCCTGGGGCAGGACAACCAGCTTCATGGCCTGCCATTGGGACAGGCCCAGAGAGCGGGCGGCCTCGGTCTGTCCGCTGTCCACCGCCAGGATGCCGGCCCGGAAGATCTCCGCCACATAGGCAGAACTGTTCAGTGCCAGGGACACCACGAAGGGGATGAACATATCAAGACGGATAAAGCCAATGTAGACCCGGGGAACTTGAATGATGTAAAAGACGCCGAAATAGATAATGGCCAATTGGACCATCAAAGGAGTGGAACGGAAGACCGCGATATAGGCGCCGGACAGCCCGTGGATGAAACGGTTCTTGCTCAGACGCATCAGGGCCAGCAGCAGGGCTGGGATCACAGCCAGCAGCACCGCCACAATGGACAGAGCCAAAGTGTTCAGAACGCCGTCTACAAAGTAGGAGGCGTACTTGGGCAGGAAGGAGAAATTGATGAAGCTGGCTGGGAATGTGGAATCAAACATTTTTGAGATGGCTTCTAGCATGGCGGGACTCCTTTATGTTGTAACGGTTGGGATGACATAGGACCGTGGAGGGCCGGAATAACCGGCCCCCCACGGGGGATCCGTATGATTAGGGAGGTGCGGCGGGAGTTAACCCTCCAGAGCCTGAGAGCTGAGCTCGTCAGCCTTCTCGATGAATCCGTCCATGGTGCCATCGGAAAGCACCTTGGCGATGGTCTCATTGATGGAGGGGAGCAGGCCTTTGGGATCGCCCTTAGCGACCCAGACGCGGTAGGGTTCCACATAACTGCTCATGTCGATGTCCACAGCAGCCAGATCGGAGTTGGAGGCCAAATACTGGTCTGCCACAGCGCCGTCCAGCACAAGGGCGTCGCACTTGCCGTACACCAGGTTGTTCACCAGGTCCACCACAGAGGACATGGAAACCAGATCGGCGCCAGTCATGTACTTGGTGACGATTGTTTCCTTGGTGGTTGCGGTCTGAGCGCCCACAGCTTTACCAGCGAAGTCCTCCAGGGAGGTATAATTTCCTTCATCGCCCGCTCTGACAACGATTTTGGGGGGTAGATCGGAGTAGTAGCCATCGGAGTAATCAGCGGCGGCCGGACGGACACCCTCTTCATCGATCTCGGCGGCGGCGATCACCATATCGCACTGTCCCTGGTTCAACAGGGTGAACAGGTTGTTGAAGTCCATATGGACCACCTCGAACTCAGCGCCCATGTCCTCAGCGATCTGCTCAGCCAGGAACACGTCGATGCCCACAATCTTGTCCTCGCCGTCCTGAAGGACATGGAACTCGAAGGGGGGATAGTCGGCGGAGGTGCCCAGCACCAGCTTGTCCACCGCGGGGGCGGAGGCGCTGGCGTCATTCTGGCTGGCGGAGCCGTTGGAGCTGCTGCCGCAGGCGGTCAGCCCAAGAGCCATGGTCAGAGCCAGGCCCATTGCAAGAACATTCTTTTTCATCATTTCCAATCTCCTTTTTCATCGGAGCGGCGTCCGCCGCCCTTCCTTCAGGCTGATATGAGTATACTCCTAAAAAATATGCAACGTCAATAGATAAATATGCAAATTCTTTGAAAAAGACAAAATTTTTTTGGCGCAAATGACCGATGCCGGGAAAATGTCGTTGAAATTGGTGGAAAAAGAGGGTATAATGCTGAGAAATGAGTGGGAGGAGCGGGGGAGTTTTCCTGGGGAAACTCCGGGTGAACCGCCGGAAAAGCAGGAGAGAGTATGAATAAAAATTTGCATAATTCGGTTTTATACATCGATATGGGCCAGCTGCGGCGCAACGCGGAGGCCATTTTACGGGAACTGGACGGGGCACAGCTGATCCCGGTCCTAAAGGGGAACGCCTACGGCCTGGGCCTGGAGAAGGTAGGGGCCGCCCTGGCGGACATCCCGGAGATCCGAACCATGGCGGTGGCCCAGGTGTCGGAGGGCGCGGCCCTCCGGCAGGCTGGGGTGACCCAGGATATTCTGGTGCTGGGGGGCGTGCCGGAGCGGCTGCTGGCCCCAGCGGTGGAGCTGGGGCTGACGCTGACCGTGGGCCGGCCGGGCCTGCTGCCTCTGCTGGCGGAGCTGGGCCGGACCCAGGGAAGGCCGGTGCAGGTACAGGTCAAGGTGGAGACCGGGCTGCACCGGTTCGGCCTGATGCCGGGAGAGGAGTTGGACGGACTGCTGGAGGAGTGGCGGGAGTACGCGCCCTGGATCCGGGTGACAGGCGCGTTCACCCACTTCGCCGACCTGGGGGACCCGGTCCGCACAGAGGAGCAGTTCCAGACCTATCTGAGGGGGGTGGCCCAGCTGGAGCGGGGCGGAATGGAGATCCCCATGCGCCATGTGTCGGCCAGCGCCGCCAGCGAATATGCCCCCCAGTACCGGCTGGACGGGGTGCGCATCGGCCGGCGGCTGTATATGGACCATCCCACCGCCCCGCTGGGGACGGTCCGGGAGGTGTGCTCCTGGCGGGCCTGGGTGACCCGTGTGCGCCCCCTTCGGGCGGGGGACGCCCTGGGCTATGGCGGACACATCCGGATGCCCCGGGATGGCATGGCTGCCACCATCTCGGTGGGCTATGGCGACGGCCTGGACCCGGAGCTGGTCCGGGTGGGCGGGCCGGTGCTCATCGGCGGCCAGCGGGCGCGCCTGCTGGCCTGCTGCATGGACCAGACGGTGGTGGACGTCACCGGGATCCCCTGTGCGGTGGATGACGAGGTGACGCTGCTGGGGGGCGACGGACATGGGAACTGGCTGTCCGCCCAGGAGGTCTCTCTGCTGATCGGGGAGGACGAGGGCTGCGGCCTCACATCCCGGCTCAGCGGCCGGGTGGGGAGGGTGTATCTGTGAAGCACCCCTGGGAACAAACTGTAAAGTAAATCCGCATTACGATCAAACGGCGAACAGTGTGAGGCCGGACAGGGCCGATGCGGCTGAATTTACAAAATGTACTTGAAAAATTTTTGAAAAGCATTAAGCTGTTAAGCGTGAAAAAACGCCCCGGGGCCGGGGTGCGGGAGGCTGAGGAATGGGAAAACTGCTGTGTCGAGATGGGATGCTCAGGCTGGCGGCCAACGTCCGGGAGAGACCGGAGCAGTGGCTGTCCCGCCTGATTTTTCTGCTGGGTCCGTGGGTGTCCTTCTGGATGGTGGAGATCCTGAACGGGAACGACGTGTTTTCTGATCTCTACTCCTGGCAGGTGCTGATGAACCTGATCTGGTACTACCTGCTGTTCCTGCTGTGCCGCCTGATCCTGGGCCGGAGGCGGCGGGCGGCGGCCACGGCGGCAGGGCTCAGCTTTTTTGTGGGGATCGTGAACCACTATGTGCTCCGCTTTCGGGGGCGGATCCTGTTTCCGGCGGACCTGACCGCCTGGGAGACGGCGGCCAACGTGGCGGACGCCTTTGATTTTTCCCTGGACGCGGCCATACGCCAGGGGGCGGTGCTGCTGGTGGCCTACCTCTTTTTGGTTTGGATGTGCGTCCCGCAGAGGAAGCGGGACAAGCTTCCCCGGTGGCTGGCCGGTCTGCTGGTCCTGGTAGAGGTGGGGTACTGCTTCGTCTTTTTCAAGACGGAGGCCCTGCCCGCCCTGGGGATCTACACCCAGCAGTGGGTGACTCAGGCCAACGGCTTTCTGTTGAACTTCACGGTGGCCCTGCGGTACAGTTCCCTGGACAAGCCGGAGGATTACAGCCGCGGTCAGGTGCTGGAGCTGATGGAGTCGTATCCCACGGAAGCGGGGGACCCGGCGGCGCGGCCCACGAACATCATTGTGGTGATGAACGAGTCCTTTGCCGACCTGACCATTTTCGAGGGGCTGGAGGTATCGGAGGACCCCACGCCCTTCCTGCACTCCATGAAAGAAAATACAGTCCGTGGCTGGATGTACTCCCCAGTGACCGGCGGCGGGACGGCCAGCGTGGAGTTTGAGTACCTCACCGGCTTTTCGACGATCTTCCAGCCGCCCCATACTGTGGCCTATCAGCTGTATGCGGAGGAGGGGATGCCCTCGCTGGCCGCCCTGGCAGGCAGCGTGGGCTATGACTCCACCGCCTTCCACCCCTATAAATCCTCCGGCTGGAACCGGCCCATCGTGTATGAGGATATGCGCTTTGACCACCAGCTGTATGAGGAGGATGTGACTGACCCCTATCTCATCCGGCGCTATGTCTCCGACCAGTCGGACTATGAGACGCTCTACTCCATCACCGACCGGGCGGAGGGAGACCCGGCTTTCATCTTCAATGTGACCATGCAGAACCACAGCAGCTATGCCCAGGGGTGGAACAACCTGGAAAAGACGATCACCCTCCCCACGGAGCAGCGGACGGCGGACACCACGGCAGAGCAGTATCTGTCCCTGATGCGGGCTAGTGATGACGCCCTGCGGGACCTGATCGCCCACTATGAGCAGTCGCCGGAGCCCACCATGATCGTCTTTTTCGGCGACCACCAGCCGCCCCTGAAAAACGCCTTCTATGAGCAGCTCTACGGCAAGCCCCTGGACCAGCGCACCACGGAGGAGGTTTTGAAGCAGTATGCCACCCCCTTCTTCCTCTGGACCAACTACGACATTCAGGAGCGGGAGGATGTGGTCCTCAGCCCCAACTATCTGGGGGTGCTCACAGCCAAAGCGGCGGGGCTGCCTCTGACCGGCTTCATGAGCTTCCTGTCCCAGCTGTACGAGGAACTTCCGGTGATCACACCGGTTGGAATCATCACCGGAGACGGGCAGGCGGTGAAGCGGGAGGAGCTGACCGAGGAGCAGCAGGAGTGGCTGATGGCCTATGAGACCCTCAACTACTGCGGGATCGTGGACCTGGACGATGAGGTACGGCCCATGTTCTGCCTGGACTGATTCGGACACATAAAAAGACCCCCTGAGGGGCGGAGGGATGACCTGTTCCGGGGAACAGCTCTGTCCGGCCCCTGAGGGGGTGTAATTGTTGGGAGGTCTGTTTGGACCTCGCCGGTCCGGAGGATCACGGGGTATCCAGGTCTACCAGGATGTTGTCCGTGCCGTGCTCCTCAAATTCCGCGATATAGGCGTCGATGCGGTCGGTCAGCTCGTCATAATTGCTCTCATCAATGGGGGCGTCATCCATATCCCTGCGGGCCAGGTCCTCCGCCAGGATCTCAAAAAATACGTTGTTCTCATACTCTATGATCGCTTCATGGATCCCGCCCTCCACAAAGGCGCGGGATGGGACGATCTCTCCGCGGTACAGCTCCGCCAGGGAGGGCATCCCCTCCAGAGCGGCCCTGCCGAATAAAAGGCTCTCCACCTCGTCGTAATCGGTGAAGCGCTGGTCTCCGCGGGTGGAGTTCAGGATCCAGTTGCCGATGTAGACCAGATCCAGCAGACGGCGGAACTGCTTGCGGCTCAATTCCAGGTTCATAGCGTGGCCTCCTTTCCCAGAACCGAGGCGGGTTTTCCCCACCACTTTATATTATAGTCTATGTCCCCGGGTTGTCAAATAGAGAATGAGAGATTTTATATGGAAAATCCCCCTTGTCATTTGGGACAAAATCGCATAAAATAAATAAGACAGCCGCTCCCCTTTACAGAATCTGCGTTCCAGTGTATAATACCTCCCGCCCTGGCTCCCATGTACTGGAGGGCCGGGGGAAATGAAGGACCAATGGAGGTTCCTATGGAAAAGAATGTGATCATCTCCATCAAGGGCGTTCAGCGGCTTGAGGATGCCGATCCGGATACGATGGAGCTTGTGACGGAGGGGCGGCTGGAGCAGGACGGGAACAGCTATACACTCTCCTATCAGGAGAGTGAGCTCACCGGCCTGGAGGGTACGCTGACTACCTTCCAGGTGGAGCCGGACCGTGTGACCCTGCTGCGTGTGGGGGAATTCAACTCTCAAATGGTGTTCCAGGAGGGCCGCCGCCACCTGGCTATGTACAATACGCCCTATGGCTCCATGACCATCGGGGTGAACACCCGGCATCTGCATGCCGACCTCACCGAGCGCGGTGGAGACATCGAGATCGATTATGCCATCGAGATCGACCACACCGTAGCCGGGCGGAACGTGTTCCAGATCAATGTGCGGGAGGCGGGGGAGACCGTGTCGTAAGAGCAAGTGGTCGATCTCGATCCCAAGGTTTTGCCAGCGGCAAAACCTTGCCGGAGGACGGGCTTTGCCCGTCCGAGGATTTTAAGCTGCCCGGGTCCCCGCGGCGGTTGTCCGCCGTGGGCGGATCGACCACACCGCAGCTGGGCGGAACGTGTTCCAGATCAATGTGCGGGAGGCGGGGGAGACCGTGTCGTAAGAGCAAGTGGTCGATCTCGATCCCAAGGTTTTGCCAGCGGCAAAACCTTGCCGGAGGACGGGCTTTGCCCGTCCGAGGATTTTAAGCTGCCCGGGTCCCCGCGGCGGTTGTCCGCCGTGGGCGGATCGACCACACCGCAGCCGGGCGGAACGTGTTCCAGATCAATGTGCGGGAGGCGGGGGAGACCGCGTCATAAAAGGACGGCGGTTCCATCCGCAAGTGTATTCAAGTTCTTTTTAGCCCTTGTTCCGATTGGGACAAGGACGGAGAAAGGTGTGTAGAGAGATTATGTCGAATAAGATCCAGGAGGCCCGCGCCCAGGTCGCGGAGCTGACGCAGGCGGCCTATCTGCGGGCTGTGGAGGCGGGCAAGCTGCCCGCCGGCGCGGAGGTGAAGGCCACCATTGAGATTCCCAAGGATACCTCCCACGGGGACTACGCCTCCTCCTATGCCATGGCGGGGGCCAGAGCGCTGCACCAGGCCCCCCGGGCCATCGCACAGACCATTGTGGACCACCTTGACCTGGAGGGGAGCTACTTCCAGAAGGTGGAGATCGCCGGGCCCGGCTTTCTGAATTTCACCCTGGGCCCCAAGTGGTATCAGGCGGTCCTGGCGGACGTGGAGCGGGAGGGGACCGGATACGGCTCCAACTCTGAGGGCGGCGGCGAGAAGGTCATGGTGGAGTTTGTCTCCGCCAACCCCACCGGCCCCATGCACATGGGCAACGCCCGCGGCGGCGTGCTGGGGGACACCCTGGCCAACGTGCTGAAGCGGGACGGCTGCGACACCTGGAAGGAGTTCTATGTCAACGACGCCGGCAACCAGATCCACAAGTTTGCCGTGTCCATCAACGCCCGGTATATGCAGCTGATCCTGGGGGAGGAGAATTTCCCCTTCCCGGAGGAGGGCTATCACGGCGAGGACATCAAGGAGCTGGCCCGCGCCATCCATGACGCCCACGGGGACAGCTGGAAGGAGCTGTCCGAGGAGGAGCGCCTGGACAAGATGGCGGAGTACGGCCTGTCTGTCAATATCCCCAAGATGCAGGAGGATTTGAAAAAGTACGGCATCGTGTACGACCAGTGGTTCTTTGAGTCCTCCCTCCATGAGAGCGGCTATGTGGCCGAGACGGTGCAGATGCTCACCGAGAAGGGCTGGACCTATGAGAAGGACGGCGCCCTGTGGCTGAACACCACCCAGCTGCTGAAGGAGAAATTCATGCGGGAGGGCAAGACCCAGGAGCAGGTGGACAAGCTGGACCTGAAGGACGACGTGCTCCGCCGGGCCAACGGTTTCTACACCTACTTTGCCGCCGACATCGCCTACCACCGCAACAAGCTGGCGGTCCGGGGCTTTGACAAGGCCATCAACATCTGGGGTGCGGATCACCACGGCCATGTGGCGCGGCTCCAGGCGGCTCTGGACGGACTGGGACTGGACGGCTCCCACCGGCTGGTCATCGTGCTGATGCAGCTGGTCAACCTGATGCAGGACGGCAAGCCGGTGCGGATGTCCAAGCGCTCCGGCAAGGCCATCGCCCTCCACGACCTGCTGGATGAGATCAGTGTGGACGCCGCCCGGTACTTCTTCAACTCCCGGGCCTCCACCAGCCCCCTGGACTTCGATCTGGATCTGGCCGTCCGGGAGGACAGTGAGAACCCGGTGTACTATGTGCAGTATGCCCACGCCCGGATCTGCTCCCTCCTGTCCCGCCTGGCAGAGGAGGGGGAGAAGGTCCCCGCCGCCGAAGCGGTGGACGCCGGCGTGATGACCACCCCGGAGGAGCTGGCTCTGATCAAGGCCCTGGCCCAGTATCCGGAGGAGATCCATCTGGCCGCCCGGGACTACGATCCCAGCCGGATCAACCGCTATCTGGTGGCCCTGGCAGGGGACTTCCACCGGTTCTACAACGCCTGCCGAATCAAGGGGGAGGAGCCCACGGTGCTCTCCGCCCGGCTGAAGCTGGCGGACACCGTCCGCGCGGTCCTGGCCAACGGCATGGGGCTGCTGGGCGTATCGGCTCCGGAAAAGATGTGAGGAAACGCCAAAAAACACGCCTCAGGGCGTGTTTTTTGGCAGAGTCCCGGTCACGCTGCGGGATTCCGCCCCAATGTGCCCCATGGGATCGGGAAGTGGCAGAAAGGAATGTGAAGGACGATGGCACAGGAGAAGAAGGGCCTCTTCCAGCGCTGGGGGGAGTCCTTGAAGAAGAAACGCAGCTGGATCCTGTACGGAACAGCGGTGGCGACGCTGTTCCTTACGGCGGCGTGCTGGACCCTGCTCCCGGCGCAGGTGGTCATGCAGGCAGCCGCGGTGGGACAGGCGGTGAACGCCGTGGCCAAGGAGTCGGCCATTCTGGCCAACTTGGGCCTGACCGGGCTGTTCGCTCTGCTGTTTGCGTGGCGGCCGAAGGAGGTCGTCTACTTTGTGGCGCTGTGTCTGGCGGTCCTGCTGCAGCTCTCCCTGCTGCTGGTCAATCTGATGGTGTGATATGGATTTGGAAAAGCTGAAGCGGAGCCTGCTGGGCCGGACGCCCGGTTTGATGGACGCCACCGGCCAGTACAGCGTGCTGGTCCCCCTGGTGGAGAGGGAGGGCGGCTTGTCCCTTTTGTATGAGGTGCGGGCGGGAAGCCTGCGCCGCCAGCCGGGGGAGGTGTGCTTCCCTGGAGGAAGGCTGGAGGGTGCGGAATCGCCGGAGGAATGCGCCCTGCGGGAGACCTGGGAGGAGCTGGGGATCCCCCGGGAGAAGATCCGCATCCTGGGCCGGCTGGACTTTGTTGCCCACCGGGCCAATTTTATCCTCCATCCGGTGCTGGCCCTGGTGGAGGAGGAGGCGGTGGACGGTCTGCACCTCAATCCGGATGAGGTGGCGGAGGTGTTCCAGGTCCCACTGGAGCACCTGAGGAACGAACCGCCTCTGGAGTACCACTATGACCTGATCCCCAGACCGGATGAGAATTTCCCCTATGAGCTGATCGGCATCCCGCGGGACTATCGGTGGCAGATTGGCGGTGAGGATGTGCCAATCTATCTCTGGAAGGGTCATCTCATCTGGGGGCTGACCGGGCGGATCACCCGGCATTTGACCGCCCTTTTGGGGGAAGCCGGAGTATGAGTGCGGAGCGGTTGGGCCCATTTTTCCTGCGTCAGCCGCCGGGGGTTTTTCCTCTGGGGGAGGACGCCCTGCGGCTGGCCGCCTTTGCCACGGTGCGCCGGAGCTGGAAGGTGTGCGACCTGGGGACCGGAAGCGGCTGCCTGCTCCTGCTGCTGTCCGGCCGGGCCACCGGATTGGATCTGTATGGTGTGGAGCTGGATCCCACGGCCGCCCGGGCCGCCCGGGATAATTTGATGGAGAACGGTCTGGGCGGGACGGTCTGGACGGGGGACTGGAACGCACTGCCCGGCGGGACAGGTCCCTTTGACCTGGTGGTCTCCAATCCGCCCTACTTTGCCCAGGGCAGCGGGGCCTCCGGCGGCCCGGCCCGGATGGAGGGGCGGGACGGCCTGGAGAGTCTCTGCCGCACAGCCGCCCGCCTGACCCGGAACGGCGGCAGGTTTGCCCTGTGCCACCGGCCGGAGCGGCTGACCGACCTGCTGTGCGCCCTGCGGGTCTGCGGCCTGGAGCCCAAGCGGCTCCAGCTGGCCGCCCACGCTCCGGACCGGCCGCCCTCCCTGGTGCTGGTGGAGGCGGTGCGGCAGGGCAGACCGGGGCTGGAGGTCCTGCCCACCCTGTACCGTGCAGGCCCCGGGGGCCGGGAAGAGGGGGCGTAAAAGCGGTCCCTGCAAATACGATGTCTGGAGAGAAGCCTATGTCAGGAATTTTGTATCTGGTCCCCACCCCCATCGGGAACCTGGGGGACATCTCACAGCGGATGGCGGAGGCGCTGGAGCAGGCGGATTTTATTGCCGCGGAGGACACCAGAGTGTCGGTGAAGCTGCTGAACCACCTGGGCCTGAAAAAGCAGATGGTCTCCTATTACCGCCACAATACAGAGACCAGCGGCCCGGCCATTTTGGAGCGCCTGCTGGCGGGGGAGAGCTGCGCCCTGGTGACCGACGCCGGGATGCCCGCCATCTCCGACCCCGGGGAGGAGCTGGTCGCCCTGTGCGCCGCCCATGGGGTGACGGTGACGCCCATCCCGGGCCCATGCGCCCTGGTGACTGCCCTGGCGGCCTCCGGCCAGCCCACGGGCCGGTTTACCTTCGAGGGCTTCCTTGCCATGAACAAGAAGAACCGCCGCCGCCATCTGGAGTCCCTGCGGGGAGAGGAGCGGACCATGATCTTCTATGAGGCCCCCCATAAGCTGGCGGCCACCCTGGCCGACCTGGCGGAGGCTTTTGGCCGGGAGCGGCCGGTCTCCCTGTGCCGGGAGCTGACCAAGCTCCACGACGAGATCCGGCGGACGACCCCGGGGGAGGCGGCAGACTACTATGCACAGAACCCGCCGAAGGGGGAGTTTGTCCTGGTGGTCCGGGGGGCGGAGCCGCCGGAGGAGCCGGAGGTCAGCACGGAGGACGGCCTGGAGCGGGTTGGCCTGCTCCGGGAGGAAGGGCTCTCCCTGCGGGACGCTGTGAAGCGGGCCGCTAAGGAGCTGGGCCTGTCCCGGAACGAGCTGTACAGCCTGGCTTTGGAACAGGACCGGAAATAGGCAAATCAAAGGGAGCAGGCGGTCGTGAGGCCGCCTGCTCCCTTTTGACACAGATGCCGGAGTCAAGAAAAAAGCACTCCGCTTCCAATGTGAAACGGAGTGCATACAGAAAGACAGAGTGAGGAAAAAACCGGCCTGTCTGCTCAGAGTTACTCTTGTGTCAGGCTCTCCTGAAGCGCCTTGATGCACTTCGGGCAGATGTTCTTGCCGTGGAACATGATGACGTCTTTGGCGTCATCACAGAAGATACAGGCGGGCTGATACTTCCTCAGAACAATGGAAGGACCATCCATATAGATCTCAAGGGAATCTTTCTCCGCAATGTCCAGGGTGCGGCGCAGCTCGATGGGCAGCACGATACGGCCCAGCTCATCAACTTTCCGCACAATACCGGTAGATTTCAATTTGACCATCCTTTCCTTGTGATCCGTGATCGCCGGAAGGCAATCGAGACGGCACAGAATATGTAAAAGAATACCGAAAACGGCAAATTTAATTATATCGATAAAGTCCCGTCCTGTCAACTACTTATGTGAAAATATTGCAAAAACCGACAAATATTTCTGCGAAACAGGAAAAATAAAAAATCAGCCTGTTTTTTGTCGAAGCTGCGCCGGAATTTCAGGCTTTGCCTCTCTATGGGGCAAAATTGCCGGGAAGAGGGGCAGCCTCCAAAACAGTTGGGGGAATGTTTTTTTCAAACGGCCGTATAGATGGGACGAGAGGGGGCGGACAGGATGACGATGGCATGGATCTGGACCGGGATGGTGGCGGCCGCGGGGCGGTGTGGGCCGTGGACCGGCCGAGAGGCTGCGGTGGCCGCTGCGGCGGTGGAGGGCGCCCAGGGGGCGATCGAGCTGTGTATCTCCCTGGCGGGGATGATGTGCCTTTGGACGGGGGTGATGGAGATCATGCGGCGCTCCGGCCTGGCGGAAAAGCTGTCCCGGCTGCTCCGGCCGGTGCTGGGGCTGATCTTTCCCCAGACGGCCCGGGACCGGGAGATCATGGACAGCATCGCCGCCAATGTGTCCGCCAATCTGCTGGGGCTTGGAAACGCGGCCACCCCGCTGGGCATCGAGGCGGCCAGAAAAATGGGGCGGCGGAGCCCGGGGACGGCCTCTGACGCCATGTGTATGCTGGTGGTGTGCAACACGGCGTCTATCCAGCTGATCCCCACCACGGTGGCCACGGTGCGCTCCGCGGCGGGGTGCGCCGCCCCCTTTGACATTCTGCCGGCGGTGTGGCTGGCCTCCGCCCTGTCTGTCGGGGTGGGGATCCTGGCCTGCAAGGTGTTTGCCCGGGTCTGGAGGGATTGAAGATGGAGTTTCTGTTTACCATGGTGGTCCCCCTGACCATCAGCGGGGTGGCGCTGTATGGAGTGGGGCGGCGGGTGGATGTCTACTCCGCACTGATCCACGGGGCGGAGGAGGGGCTGGAGACCTTGCTGCGCATCGTTCCGGCCCTGGTGGGGCTGCTGACGGCAGTGTCCATGCTGCGGGCTTCCGGGGCGCTGGATCTGGCAGCCCGGCTGCTGGCCCCCCTTCTGGACCGGGTGGGGGTGCCGTCGGAGCTGCTCCCCCTGATGCTGGTGCGGCCCATCAGCGGCTCCGCCGCCCTGGGTGTGGGGGCGGAGCTGATCGGGACCTATGGGCCGGACTCCTATCTGGGGCGGGTGGCGGCGGTGATGCTGGGCTCTACGGAGACCACCTTTTATACCATCGCGGTCTACTTCGGCGCGGTGGGGGTGACCCGAACCCGCTATGCCCTGCCCGCCGCCCTGTGCGCCGACCTCACCGGATTTCTGGCCGCCGCCTGGGCGGTCCGGCTGTGCTTCGGGGGATGAATCAGTCCACCAGGATGGCGTTGGGGTAAATGCGCTCCATCCGCGCGTCTGGGAAGCGCTCGTCCAGCCGTTGCTCCAGGGCCGTTTCGGCGGGGATGCCAGCGCTGCGCTGGGTGTACCGGGTCATGGCCAGGCTGGAGATCCCGGCGTTCAGGACCATAAAGACGATCATGCCCCAGGTCAGCAGCTTCCCGGCCCGCATGGGGAGACGCTCAATGAGCCGGGACAGGGCGGGGTAAGCCAGCTTGAGCCACAGCACTGCGGCGATGCCCCAGAAAAAGCAGAACAGCAGGTTGATGCGCCCGCCCAGATTGAAGGGCAGGTGGCTGTAATCCCAAAAGACGGTGCCGAACACCAGCTCGGTGAACACAGAACAGACGTATTCGTATGCGCCGCCCAGCACGGTCCCGAAGAGAAAGATGAAGCCGTCGCTGCGGGAACGGTACTGGTAGAGGATGGCGGTGAGCAGCACCGCGCCGAAGCCCCAGACCAGGGAGAAAGGGCCGTAGACCACGCTGCTGCGGCTCATCCAGACTCCGGTGGTCAGGCGGCAGAAGATGGTCTCGGTCACATCCCCCAGGAAGGAGCCCAGGAAAAAGAGACAGGCCAGCTTATAGAACCCGCACCCGGCGGCAAAGACGTGGGGGCGCTCTTCCTGGGCGGCCCGGGCGGCCCGCTGCCCCCGGCGGAGCTGTTCCCGCTCCAGGCTGGGGTAGGCCCGGGCCATGCGGCGCTGGATGTAACGGGTCACCGCGTTGTCCAGGGCGTCGGACAGACGCTTCCAGCGGCGGGACACCTGGCCCGGCTCCCCCAGGCTGCCCTTCAGCTGGAGCAGGGCGGCCCAGGAGCCGAGAAAGTCCAGCCCCAGCAGGATGAGGACGGCGAGCAGGATCCATTTACCCACAGAACGGGGCAGAAGGCCAGTGAGGGTGACCAGCAGGGGATTGAGGAAAAAAACACACAGCAGGGCCAGCAGGCCCCAGATCAGAGAGTACTTGAGACAGATGTGCCCGTTGAAGTTCCAGGGCTCATCAGAATAGTCCCACCACTTCTGATGGGAGATGCGTTCCAGCAGCAGGCCGGTGGACAGCTCCAGGCCGGTGGCCAGGATCATGCCGCCCAGGAACAAAAAGAAGGGGGCGGAGCGCAGCTCCGGCAGGAAAATGGCAAAGAGGACGGCGGCCAGGCCATAGACCGGGGAGAAGGGGGCGTTGAGAAAGCCGCGGTTGAGCAGCCGGCGTTTGCGGATGGCGGCCAGAACGGTCTCCATCAGCCAGCCCAGGAAGGCATAGATCAAAAAGAACCAAAGCAGCTGGTACAGCGAGTACTCCATAAAAATTCCTTTCCAGATGGGGGAGGGAGGGGATCAGAGGGTGGCGAAGAAGCTCCGGATGGCGGCCTGGTCTGCCTGGACGGAGCCCTGGACGAAGCCCGGCTTGCCGCCGCCCCGCCCGGACAGGGCCTGGTTCAGGGCGCGGGTCAGCTCCCGCAGGTCCCCGCCCGCCTGGCCGATGGCATAGCGGTAGCCCGAGCCGTCCTGACCGGAGAAGCAGGCGCACCGCCCGCCGCAGTTCTCCAGCACTGCCGCGGCCAGCCGGCGCAGGCCGTCGGGGGACAGGCTCTCCTCAAAGAGGAGCAGGTCCCCGGCGTCCCGGTACTGCCCGGCCAGAGCGGCGAAGCGGGCGTCCTCCAGGGCGGCCAGGTGGCCCTTCAGCGTCTGGTTCTCCTCCAGCAGGCGGGCCACGGCGCCGGCAGTCTCCCCGGCCTTGGCGGAGAGGAGGTTGGAGATTTGATGGTTCTGTTCCCAGACGCGGGACAGGTGGTCCAGGGCCCGCTTGCCGCATACCAGCTCGATACGGACGCCGGAGCGGAACTTCTGGCAGGAGAGCAGCTTCACCAGGCCCACCTGTCCGGAGGAGGACACATGGGTGCCGCAGCAGGCGCAGGTGTCCGCCCCGGGGAAGGAGACGATGCGCACCCGTCCGGTGAGGGCCTTCTTGCTGCGGTACGTCAGGACCTCCAGCTCCTGGGGAGAGGGGAAGGCGATCTGGATGGGGTGGTCCTCCCAGATGTAGCGGTTGGCCGCCTCCTCCAGTTCCCGGACCTGCTCCTGGGTGAGTTCTACGCTGAGGTCGATGGTGATCACGTCGCTCCCCATGTGAAAGCCCACGTTTTCACAGCCATAGCGGGCGTGGGCGATCCCGGAGACGATGTGCTCCCCGGAGTGGTGCTGCATCAGGTCGAAGCGGCGGGGCCAGTCGATGTCCCCCTCAACCTGGGAGCCGGGCTCCAGCGGGCGGTCGCAGGTGTGGACTACATGGCCCTCCCGCTCGTGGACCTCCAGAACGAAGGTCCCGCCCAGGGTGCCCAGGTCATAGGGCTGTCCGCCTCCCTCGGGATAGAAGGCCGTCTGATCCAGTATGACGTCCCAGCCCTTCCGGCTCTGGACACAGCTCTGGACACAGGCGGTGAAGTGGGTGAGATAGGGGTCCAGCTCAAATAATTTTTCCATGGATAAAAAACCTCGCTTCTTGGCGCATATCATGGTACAATACAATGATAGACATTATAACACGGCTGGAGCGAAAAGGCAAAGCGGGTCTCCAGCCTGAGACGCCGCCGTGTGCGGCAAGAGAGGAGTGGTGAGCATGGTATCCAGGCGCGCGACAGTGGCACACCCCCAGGGGCTCCACATGAGACCGGCCCAGATCCTGGTCAACGCCATGGGAAAGTACCCCTGTGAGGTGACCATTCTCACGGAGGGGCGGCAGATCAATGGGAAAAGCATTTTGAGCGTCCTGTCCGCCTGCATCCGGCAGGGAAGCGAGATCGAGATCCGCTGTTCCGGAGAGGAGGAGCAGGTAGCCCTGGAGGAGGCTGCGGCACTGATCCAGTCCCGGGAGACCGGGGCATAGGGCGCACAGCGAAAGAGGAGATGAGCACCATGATCCTGCGGGGGATCGGAGCCTCGGGGGGCGTGGGGATGGGCCCGGCGGTCTGTCTCCGGGCGGCGGCGCCGGACCGCGCCGGAAGAGGGTACGCCGGGGTGGAGGACGAGCGGGCCCGCCTGCGGGCGGCGTCCTGCCAGGTGGAGCGGGAGACCGCCGCCCTGGCCGAGCGGATGCGGGTCCGGGCCGGGGAAAGTGAGCCTGCCATCCTCACCGGCCAGATCACCATGCTTCGGGACCCGGAGCTGGAGCTCCAGCTGGACCGGGCCATCCAGGAAGGGGAGACCGCTGAGGCGGCGGTGGACGCCGTGTTCGGCGGATATATCCGGCTGTTTGAGGGGCTGGAGGATGAGCGGATGCGCCTGCGGGCTGCGGACATCCGGGATCTGCAAAGCCGTCTGCTGCGGGCGCTGCTGGGCCGGCGGGAGGCAGATCTGAGCCGCCTTCCTGCGGGCTGCGTCCTTGTGACCCGGGAGCTGACCCCGTCCATGGCCGTGGGGCTGGACCGGGAGCGGGTGGCCGCCATCCTCACAGAGACAGGAGGCTCTGCCAGCCATGCGGCCATCCTGGCCCGGGCCCTTGGCATCCCGGCGGTGCTGGGGGCGGCGGGGGCCCTCCAGGCGGTAGAGAACGGCGAGCTGGTGCTGGTGGACGGGGACGCGGGGACCGCCCTGCCCCGTCCTGGCCGGAAGGAGCAGGAGGAGTACCGGACCCGGCGGGCGGCACTGCTCCGGCGTCAGGCACGTCTGGAGCCCTTCCGCCGCCGGCCCACGGTGGACGGAGACGGGCGGCGGCGCGGCCCTTTCCCAGGGGCGAGGTGGTGATCCGGACCCTGGATGCGGGCGGGGACAAGCGGATCCCTTGGCTGGCCCTGCCCCAGGAGCGGAACCCCTTTCTGGGCTGCCGGGGGCTCCGGGCCTCCTTCGCCCGGCCGGAGCTGTTCCGGGTCCAGCTGCGGGCGCTGCTGCGGGCGGGGGCGGAGGCCCCCGGGCTGCGGGTGCTGCTGCCCATGGTGACCGATGTGTCAGAGGTGCGGCGGGTCCGGACGATGCTGGCCCAGTGCGCCGGGGAGCTGGAACGGGAGGGGCTGGCCTGCCGGCCGGAGCTGCCTCTTGGGGTGATGGTGGAGACGCCGGCCGCCGCCCGGACGGCGGATCTGCTGGCCCAGGAGAGCGATTTTTTCTCCATTGGCACCAACGATCTGACCCAGTATATCCTGGCGGCGGACCGGAATGCCCCGGAGGTAAAAAGACTTTACACCCTGTTTCATCCGGCGATTTTAAGGGAACTGCGGGATGTGATCCGGGCGGGAAGGCAGGCGGGGATCCCGGTGGGCCTGTGCGGCGAGGCGGCGGCCGATCCAGAGCTGCTTCCCCTGCTGTTGGCCTGGGGCCTGGAGGAACTCTCCGTCTCTCCGGCCCTGCTGCTGGAGACCAGGGCCCGCATCGCCGGCTGGACAGCCGCGGAGGCCGGGGCAGTGGAGCGCCAGGTGATGGCTCTGGCTGGGCCGGAGGAGATCCGGGCCTATTATGACGCCTGGCCACACAACTGAATCAAAGCACAGATCCCCCTCCCCGGAGCCGTCTGCTCCCGGGAGGGGGATCCTGTTTGTTCTGCGGAGGTTCACCGGCGGCCCAACTGCCAGAAGGCCACCGCGCTGGCCATCGCCACATTCAGGGAGTTCACCCCGTGGGACATGGGGATGAGCACCGTGTAGTCGCAGCCCTGGATGACCGGTTCGGACAGCCCATCCCCCTCCGTCCCCAGGACGAGGGCCAGACGGGATTCCCGGGCCAGGGCTGGAGCATCGATAGGGAGGGCGTCGTCCCGGAGGGCCAGAGCAGCCGTCTTGAAGCCTTGCTCCCGGAGCAGACTGGGCCAGTCGGCATGTTCCCGCTCCAGGCGGCACCAGGGGATCTGAAAGACCGCACCCATGCTGACCCGAGCGGCTCTGCGGTACAGGGGGTCGCAGCAGCTGGGCGTCAGAAGGACGCCGTCCATCCCCAAGGCGGCGGCGGAGCGGAAGATGGCTCCCACGTTGGCCGGATCCACGATCCCGTCCAGCACCGCAAGGCGGCGGGCGGAGGCGCACAGGGCGGAGACCTCAGGCAGGGTGGGGCGGCGCATGGCGCATAAAATGCCCCGGGTGAGGGCGAAGCCGGTCAGCTCGGCCAGCAGCTCCCGGTCCCCGGTGTAGACGGGGACCCCTCCGCACCGGGCCAAAAGCCCGCTCCCCTGGCCGTCGATGTGCCGGCGCTCCATAAGAAAGGAGACGGGCTGGCAGCCGGCGTCCAGGGCTTTTTCGATCACCTTGGGGCTCTCCGCGATAAACAGCCCCTGCTCCGGGTCCCGCCTGTTTCGCAGCTGGGCTTCGGTCAGCCGGGCAAAGGGGGCCAGCTCTGGGCGGGAGAGGTCGTCAAGCTCTATGATCTGCATCCATTCTGCCTCCTGTCTGTGTCAGTCGTCCTGCTCCCGGTCGTACTCCAGGATCTGGCCGGTGCCGCCGTCAATGGTGTACTCGTATTCCATACCACCGGAGCGGAACTCTACCTCATACTCCAGACGGCCATCATCCTGGTCCTGTTGGACCTGAAGGCCGCTGACCTGGTCTTCGGATACTCCAGCGTGGGTCAGAGCAATGCTCTTGGCCTGGTCCGGTCCGATCCCCGCGGCGGCGGAGCCGCTTCCCAAAGCACTCTGTTGGTTTTCCGCCGGGGCAGAGGGGGGGAGAACGGTGAGATCGCCGCTGAGGATCGCTCCGGTGAAGGCGTCCACCAGATACTCCTGTTCGTCACGGCCCGGCTGGCTCAGTTCCACCTCATAGTGGGGAACTGCTTCGTCCAGCTCCGGGTCCACCTCGACGGATGCAGAGTCCGCGTCCAGGACCCCGGCGGCCTCTCTGGCGATGCGGGAGGCCTCCTCCATGCCGATGGGCATGGAGGGTGAGCCGAGCTGGATCAGGTCGCTCAGCTCCTCAACGGTCAGTTGGGCCAGCGCGTCGAAGGTCAGGCTGCCATTCTGGGCGATCGCCTGGTTGACCAGATTGGCCTTTCCGGTGGAGATGTGGTGTTCCCTGGCCTGCTGGTCCAGGTCTGCGCTGGCGTCCACCGTCTGGCTGAGGACGGCGGCCCCCGAGGACTGGGACTGGAGAACAGAGTCCACAGCGCCGGTCAGCTCCTGGCGGAGCCGGGACGCCCGGTCCTGGTCCTGATCCTCCACCGAGATCAGAATGGCGGAGGAGAGGCTGTCCAAATAGCCGCTGCTCACCAGAGCGCCCACCACGGCATTGACCGCCACCTCCAGCTTGGTGCCTTTCAAATCTGCGCCGCCGCCCATACCGGACAGGACGGCCTCGGCCTCCTCATTCAGGGGAGTGCAGGCCAGGACCTTCTCCTTTTGGTTGACCTTCAGCTCAATGCTGGGGTTGACATCCAGAGAGACCACAGAGGCCACAGCGTTGGCCCGCTGGTAAAAGACGCCTCCGGCTCCGCCCACCAGGACCAGGGTGAGGCAGGCGGCGATGAGCGCCCTTGTGTGGCTGCGCCGCTTCGGTCGGAGGGGGACTACGGTCTCCTCACGGGGGGCGCAGCGGGAGAGAACCCCGTCCAGATCGTCCGGGGCGGCGGCGTCCAGCGCCTGCTTCAGGCGGCGGTTCAGTTCCTGTTCTGTCATCGGACGTCATCTCCTTCCAGCTGTGCCTTCAGCTTTTTCAGTGCGCGGTGGTACTTGGACAGAACGGTGGCCAGGGGAAGCTCCAAGAGCTGCGCGATCTCCCGGTGCTTCAGCCCGGTGACGGCGTGGAGGAGCACGATCCGCCGGGCCTGCTCCTCCAGAGTGCCCAAAGCCTGCTCCAGCAGAGCCCGGTCCTCGGGGGACACGCTGGGGGCGTCCGCGGGGATAGCCAGCCACTGCTCCTCCTCCAGGCCGGCCTCCCGGCCACGGCTCCGAAGCTTCATCAGGGCCAGGTTCCGGGTCACCGTCAGGATCCAGCCCATGGGGGAGCCCTGGGACTGATACTGGGGCGCGCTGTCCCAGATCCGGACGAAGGCGTCCTGGGCGATGTCCTGGGCGTCCTGGGGGTTTTTTACATAGGACAGGGCCAGGCCATACACCGCCGTGCGGGTGAGGCGGTACAGCCGGGCCAGGGCGTCCCGGTCGCCGGCGGCCACTCCGGCCAGCAGCCGGTCCAGCTCCCTGCGGTCCTCCGTCCCATCTTGTTCGATTGTCTGCGGCAGCGTCAGCATGGTCCATTTCTCCTGTCATACCAGTAATGCGCGGGGAGGGGGTTTTATTGCGCGGGAGAAAAAATTTTCGTATTTTGGGGCGGCTTCGGCCCCTGCCCGTCCCGGCAGAGGAATCTCTTCCCATAGCATAAGCGATTTGAAGGAGAAAAACAAGAGCCGCGACGCTTGCAGCGGGGAGGATCAATCACCGCGCATATTTGGTGCAGACCCAGTCCCCGCCCTTGCAGGCGGCCATCACCTGGATCTCCCGCAGATCCTCTTTCGGCACGGTCAGGGGATCCCGGTCCAGGATTACAAAGTCCGCCGCCATGCCGGGGGCGATGGCGCCCAGCTCCCGCTCCCGAAAGTACTGGAAGGCGGCGGAGGTGGTCACAGCCCGCAGGGCGTCCAGAACGGGGATCTCCTCCTCCGGGCCCAGGTGGACGCCCGACTGGGTGCGTCGGTTGGCGGCGCACCAGAGGGTCTCCAGCATATCCGGCTGGATCACCGGGGCGTCCTGGTGAAAGGTGAAGGGGATCCCCAGTTCCAGGGCGCTGCGGGCCGGGCTGATGCGGCTGGCCCGCTCCGGTCCGAAGTTGCGCAGATGGACGTCTCCCCAGTGGTAGACATGGGCCACGAAGAAGGACACCACCGCTCCCAGCTCCTTCACCCGGGGCAGCTGGTCGGGAGCCAGTAGCTGCCCGTGGATGATCACCGGCCGCAGCTGGGCCATCTCGGGGTGCTTCTGTTCCACCCGGGCCAGGCAGCGGAGGAACTGCTCCGCCGCCCCGTCCCCATTGCAGTGGCACAGCAGCTGGGTGCGCCGCAGGCAGGCCAGCTCCATGGCCTCCTCCAGGGCCGCGTCCTCCATCGTGCCGTATCCCCGGTAGTCCGCCTCCCCGGCGTATGGCTCCCGCATCCAGGCGGTGCGCCCCTGGGGAGAGCCGTCCAGATAGACCTTCATTCCGCCGATCCTCAGATGGCGCTCCGGGGGCAGCGCGCCGAATCGCTCTGCCGCGGCGTCGTAGGCCTGGGGGGAGGGGTAGACCACCAGGTCCAGCTTCAAAATACCGGAGTCCAGCAGCATCTGATACATGGGGAACATCTCCTCCACCGCCATGCCGTCCTGGATGGTGGTGATGCCGTGGGCGGCGTACTGCTCCTGGGCCCTGGCATAGGCGGACAGCAGCTGGTCCGGCGGGGTGGGGGGCAGCTGCTTCAGATAGGTGAAGAAGGCGTTCTCCTCCAAATATCCTGTAAGGCATCTATCCTTTACCCCAATTTTCCCTCCAGGTGGTACCGGGGTTTCCGGGGTGATCCCCAGGGCGGACAGGGCGGCGGAGTTCATCAGCCCCATGTGCCCAGACTTGTGGTGGATCACCAGAGGGTGTCCGGGGGCCATGGCGTCCAGCTGCTCCAGGGTAGGGTCTGCCAGACCGGGCATTCGGTTGTTGTCATAGTCCCGGGCGGCCACCCAGGAGCCGGGGGAGGGGGAGGTCTCCGAAAGGAAACGGCCGATCCGCTGTGCGATCTCCTCCACGGAACCGGCCCCCTCCAGAGAGACCTGGAGACAGGCGGAGGCCATCTGGGAGAAGTGGCTGTGTGGGTCGATGAAGCCGGGCAGCAGGGTGGACCCTTTCAAATCCACCCGTCGGTCGGCGTCCATGGCCTCCAGCCGGTCCAGACTGCCCGCGGCCAAAATGTTTCCACCCTCCACCAGCACCGCCTGGACGTACAGCGGGTCGGACATGGTAAGGATGGGGCCGCCGAAATAAAGAGTTTTCATCTCAAATCACCTCATTGCAGCTCGGGTCCCGCCATAGGGCGGCGGCCTGGGCATAGGATGGGAAACGATGGGTGTCAAACAGCATATTGAGGACTGACGGGATTGTCAACCGTTTCTCCTCTGATTTTACAATTCGTTTACAGACCGGCGGTTCAGGGTGATCATATCACAGAACCGGCGGCCGCTTTCTGCTAGACTAAAACCAACAAAACTTGGAAAGGCGGTCTTGAATATGAGGCTGAAGGATAAAGTAGCGCTGATCACCGGTGGCAGCAGAGGCATTGGCTTTGCAACTGCGGACAGGTTCCTCCAGGAGGGGGCTGTGGTCATCCTGACGGCGAGCTCCCAGGGGTCGGCTGATCGGGCGGTGGCCCAGCTGAAGGAAAAGCATCCCAGCGGGACTGTGGCCGGGATCAGCCCGGACCTGTCCAGCCTGGAGTCGGTCCGGACGGCGTTTCAAGAGGCTACCTCGGTCTATGGATGCATCGATATTCTGGTGAACAACGCCGGGGTGTCGGAGAGCACCCCCTTCATGGAGTACACAGAGGAGACCTTTGACAAGGTGATGGACCTGAACATCAAGGGGGTGTTCAACGCCACCCGCGCCGCCGCCGAGTGTATGGTAGCCCGGGGGAAGGGCGTCATCCTCTCCACCTCCTCCATGGTCAGTATTTCCGGCCAGCCCAGCGGGTTTGCATACCCCGCGTCCAAATTTGCAGTAAACGGGCTGACGGTCTCGCTGGCCCGGGAGCTGGGTCCCATGGGAATCCGGGTCAACGCGGTGGCCCCCGGCATCACGGAGACAGATATGATGAAGGCGGTGCCGAAGGAGGTCATCGATCCCATGATCGCCCGGATCCCACTGCGCCGTCTTGGCCAGCCGGAGGACATTGCCAACGCCTTTGTGTTCCTGGCCTCGGATGAGGCGTCCTACATCACCGGCGTTGTGCTGAGTGTGGACGGCATGGCCCGGACCTGACGGCGGCAGTCAGATAGGGCCAGCCTTGGACAAAAGAGAAAATGGGCACATTCCGGGGCTTATGTCCTCGGAATGTGCCCGCTTCAGACTACGGAATGTGGTGAGGCGGCTTATGCGTGCTGCAATTCCTCCAGCCGGACCGGGTCCAGGATCCGAACGGCGCCCCGGGACAGCTTGATCATACCCTCGCTCTGGAAGTACCGGAGCATCCGGGTGATCACCTCCCGGTGGGAGCCCAGGTGGTTGGCGATGGTCTCGTGGGTGAGCCTCAGTTCCTCTGTCCCCTCGATGCGAGACTCCTCCAGCAGAAACGCCGCTACCCGCTTGTCCAGGCTCTTCCACATGATCTGCTCGATGAGCCACATGACCTCAGAAAAGCGGGAGGCCATCAGTTCGTTGGTGTAGTTGGCCACCGGCGCCGACTCCTCCATGATCCCCCTGTATACCTCCGCCGGGATGATCCAGAGGTCCGTGTCCTTCTCTGCCTCAATGGTCACCTCAAACTGGATGGACCGCATGATGCAGGAGGCGGAGAACAGGCACATATCCATATCGAACAGCCGGTAGAGGGTGATCTCACGCCCCTCCTCCGAGAGCATATAGGCCCGCAGCTGTCCGGACTGGATCAAAAGCAGGCCGGTGCAGTCCATGCTCCCGTTGTGGAGCACCGTCCCCTTTTTTACAGACCTGGTGATCAGACTGCCCAGCAGGCGGTCCTGCTGCTGTTTTGTCAGTTTATCCCATACAGGGAACACGGCTTGAAACTCCATAGGGCGGCCTCCCTTCCTTGTTCCAGACCAGTATACTGTGATGCCTGGTATCTGTCAAATCAATCAGAGCAGGACGCGGAAAAAACGGGCCTGCCCGCCCGCTTTGGGTGATAAGATCACGGAAGAAGACAGTCCCGCCGGTTATAATACAGACAAATCAAAAGAAAAGGAGCTGACTGTGATGTCTGCTGTGAATATGGATCAAAAGCTGTTTGCCGAGCTGCTGGAAGGGGACCGGCCCGTGCTGGTGGATTTCTGGGCCCCCTGGTGCGGCTACTGCCGCAGGATCAGCGCCCCCTATGACAGGATCGCGGAGGAGTATCAGGACCGCCTGGTGGTGGGCAAGGTCAATGTGGACGCGGAGGCCCAGCTGGCCCAGGCGGAGCGGATCGAGGTGCTTCCCACCCTGGTGCTGTACCGGGACGGAAAGGCGGTGGGCTCCATCGTCGCCCCCGAGTCCAAGGCCATGATCGAGGCGTTCATTCAGGAAACACTTGCGGAGTGAGAAGGAGGCAGTTACCATGACACACGGCCACATTTACGATATGATCATCGTCGGCGGAGGGCCCGGCGGCTATACCGCCGCCCTCTACGCCGCGCGGGCGGGCCTGGACACGCTGGTCCTGGAGAAGCTGTCCGCCGGGGGACAGATGGCGCTGACCCAGCAGATCGACAACTACCCCGGCTTTGAGGACAGTGTGGATGGCTTCACCCTGGCGGAGAAGATGCAGGTCCAGGCGGAGCGGTTCGGCGCGCGGACCGAGTATGCCCAGGTGGAGCGGCTGGACCTCACCGCCAGCCCCAAGGTGCTGGAGACCAGCGAGGGGACCTTTTTGGGCAAGACAGTCGTTCTTGCCACCGGAGCCGACCCAAGAAAGCTGGGTGTGGACCACGAGGAGGCGCTGGTGGGCCGGGGCGTGGCCTACTGCGCCGCCTGTGACGGGATGTTTTACAGGGGCAAGACCGTTGTGGTGGTGGGCGGGGGCAACTCCGCCGCCGCAGACGCCCTGCTGCTCAGCCGCATTGCAAAAAAGGTCATTCTGGTTCACCGCCGGGACGCCCTCCGGGCCACGAAGATCTACCACGAGCCTCTGAAGCAGGCGGAAAACCTGGAGTTCCGCTGGAACAGCGCCATCACCGGCCTTCTATATGGCGACCGGCTGACCGGCGTGCAGCTGAAGAACTTAAACAGCGGCGAGGTTTCCAATTTGGACTGCGACGGCCTGTTTATCAGCGTGGGGAGGACCCCCGCCACAGAGCTGGTGCGGGGACAGCTGGAGCTGGATCCCGGCGGCTATATTCTGGCCGGAGAGACCACTGAGACCAGTATCCCCGGCGTGTTCGCCGTGGGCGACGTCCGGACCAAGCGCCTGCGCCAGGTGGTGACGGCGGTGGCCGACGGTGCAGTGGCGGTCCATATGGCGGAAGAATACCTGGCAGGGGGGACCTGATGTGAAGAAGAAAAAATGGCTCCGCCCGGTGCTGTTCACTCTGGGCGGAGGACTGGCCGGGCTGGCATATTATAATTTTGTTGGGTGTGCCGCCGGCGGCTGTGCCATCGCCTCCAACCCCGCCGCCTCCGTGCTCTATCTGGGGCTGGTGGGATGGCTGCTGTCCAAACTGTTTGAAAAGGAGCGCGGGGACGGATGCAGTATGTGATTGCGTTTCTGGAGGGGATCATCACTTTCATTTCCCCCTGTCTGCTGCCCATGCTGCCCATCTACCTCTCCTATTTCGCGGGCGGCGGGGAGCGGAGTCTGGGGCGGACGCTGCGGAGCGCGTTCGGCTTTGTCACCGGGTTCACTCTGGTGTTCACGGCCCTGGGGGCGCTGGCCGGGACAGTGGGCGGCTTTTTGCGGGAGCATCAGACTGCGGTCAATCTGGTATCCGGCGGTGTGGTGATCCTCTTCGGACTGAACTTTTTGGGGGTGATCCGGCTGGATCTGTTCCGGGGCTCCAGACAGGCCGCCCCAGCCAACTGTGTGGGCTTTTTCCCGGCACTGCTTCTGGGGACCGTGTTCTCCGTGGGCTGGACGCCCTGCGTGGGCGCCTTTCTCGGCTCCGCCCTGATGCTGGCCTCCCAGCAGGGGCATATCATGGAGGGCGTGCTGATGCTGCTGGCCTATTCGCTGGGCTTGGGGATCCCGTTCCTGCTCAGTGCCGTGCTTATTGATGCGCTGAGATCCACGTTTGACTGGATCAAACGTCACTATGGGGTCATCAACCGCGTCTGCGGCGGGCTGCTGGTCCTCCTCGGCATCCTGATGGCGACGGGACTGCTGGGGCGGCTGCTGACGCTGCTGAATTGAGGAGGGGCTTATGAAGCAAAAAAAGATGCTGTTTGGCCTTTTGCTGGCCTTCGTCCTGCTATTGGGAGGGGCCTATGCCCTCTATACCCGGCTGGGGCAGAACGTGTCCCCCGGCCGGCTGGCCGGAGCGGAGCCGGCGGCTTCGGAGAGCGCTTCCGGTTCAGCGTCCCAGCGGACGCCCGCCCCTGATTTCACCGTGTACGACGGGGAGGGGAACGAGGTCCATCTGTCCGACTACGCTGGCAAGCCGGTGGTGCTGAACTTCTGGTCCAGCCGGTGCGGGCCATGCCAAACGGAGATGCCGGATTTTCACGAAAAATATCTGGAGCTGGGCCAGGACGTCCACTTCCTGATGGTCAATGTGACCGACGGCTCCTGGGACACGGAGGAGAGCGCGTCGGCCTTCCTAAAGGAGGAGGGATACACCTTCCCAGCGCTCTTTGACACCGATTCCAGCGCCACCGGGGCCTATGGCGTGTACGCTTTGCCAGCCACCTATTTTATCGATGGGGAGGGGTATGCTGTGGCTTGGGCGGGAGGAATGATCGGCAGCGATACCTTGCAGCAGGGGATCGACATGATCCTGGAATAGTGTTGTCCAGGCCCGCGGGAGGGCCGGGGCAGATATGGCTCCCATTCAGGACCTGCGCCCACCGGAGCAGTCACCTATTTTATCTTCACAACCACAAAAAACGATGATATAATCACGAATATGAAAGCGGAGTTTGTATTGCTATTATGAAGCAGGCGCCGGGAATCATTCACAGGCGGGGGAGAGGCCTGTCATAAAGATAAAATTTTCTTTCACAGGGAATGGGCTGTGTGATATAATGGTGTACCAAGCGGTCCCCGCGTGGACCGGGATCAGAGGTCTTGCGATGGAAGGAAAGCTGAGGCAGACATGGGATGCTCTGCTGTACGGTGAAAAACTGATTTTGTCCGAAGAAGAGACCACATCCGCCGGCGGATGCGGCGTCTCCCTTGCGGTCTTTTCGCGCCCTGCGAAGCCTGTCCAAGGACAGGCTTCGCAGGGCGCTTTTTCTATCCGGCAGAGGAACAGATCAGGAGCGTATGGAGGGAAAGACGACTGTTCCGGCTGCCGCCTGATGGCAGCATGGGCGCTCCCATGTACGGAACCACAGCGCACAAGAAGAAGTTGACATAAAATACAGGAGGATCACAAAAATGTATATCAAAAAATATTGGGGCAATTTTAGCGGCGGCTCGGATGACAGTCTGAACCTTGTGGCGTTTTTAGAGGATCAGAAAAAGGAGGAAATCCCTCTCGGCGAGATTTTTGCCAAGATCGGACTGGACAAGCAGAACTGGGACTTCCGCCAAACGGTGGAATATCTGGAATTCACTCATTCCAACGGCGTGGAGATGGACTTTCATTTCGCCATTGATGTGGTCACCGACCTGGCCGCCATCCTGCTGGAGTGCAGCGTCAGCGGCAGTGTGGACCTCCACGATCTGGACGAGTACAACACTCCTTTCCGCCGTATCCGCATTACCGCCACGCCAGAGGAACACGATGCCATGGACTGTGTCCTGGCGGATTTCGCCCAGAATCCGCTGGAATACGACCTCAGTGAAATGATGGACGAGGAGGCGATTCAGGAGATGGCTCGGGATGTGGAGGCCCTGCGGAAGGATCTGTATGAGGCAACTGGCCGCAACCGGGACTACCATGTGAAAGCGGAGAATGTAAAAAATCTGCTCCCCGGTTGGGAGGGAGCCGATGGCTGCATTGCCACCAACCGCATCACGGTGGAGGGGTGCAAGGTGGGCTACTGTTACCGGGAGACGCCGGATGGCGGCTGGGACAGCGGCTGGCGCTTCACCGCCGGTGACGAGAGCGATGAATACATGGACGACCCCAACAACGCCGGGCTTTACAAGCTGAACACGATCTGTAACGACGATCCCGACATTATCCCCCTGCTGAATACCCCCGCCCCCTGCGCCTTTGAGCGGGATGAAAATGGCGTGTTCCAGCCCATAGAGAGGCCGGAACCAGAGAACGAGGAGGAACCAGATATGGACATTTTACAGCAATGTCAGAAGTGGCATGAGGAGGACAAACACCAAAAAATCGTTGACGCGCTGGAGGCGATTCCCGCCCAGGAGCGCACCCCAGACATCGACATGGAATTGGCCCGGGCCTACAACAACTTGGCGGATCCCAGCGAGCCGGAGGGAAGAAAGCTGCTTCACCGGGCGCTGGAACTGATGCAGTCCCATGAGGAAGAACTGGGCGAAACCTATTCTTGGAACTTCCGCATGGGGTATGCCAATTATTATCTGGACCAGGAGGGTCGTGCTCTGCGGTATTTTGAAAAAGCTCTGGAACTGCATCCCGGTGATGATCCTAAGCTCAACACCAAACAGGACATTGAGGAACTGATCGACTGGTGCAGGAAGGGGATTTCTCTGCCTCAGTTCTCGGAGTGCTTCCGGGAACGGACAGAGGACTGGTGGGAAACCTTTGCCGAAATGGAGGCCCAGCTGCGCCGGATGATGGACGAGGACAAGGAACACACCCACGGGGCGGAGATCGTGGCCCAAATGGAAGGTGCTCTGAATCTGGTCTTTGACGAGATCTCCTTCGAGATGGGCTTCAATGGCGAAAAGCATGAGCTGATCCTCACCCCGGATGGTGACAAGGTCAAGCTGTTTGAGTTGGTCTACTTCCAGAAGCACGCTCCCAAGGAGGTGCTGGAGCACTGGAACATCCTGGTGGGCCGTCAGCCGATTCAAAACATCGGCCTGCGCACTGATGATGGCTGGGAGATCTCCGGGGAGGATGTGCAGATCTGGCTGGAGGAGCAGGGTGAAAACAGCTTCGCCATCTCCGCCTACTGCGAAAAGCTGCTGCCCATGCTTCGGGAGGCGGAAGGCCGGGTCTGGTGGATGCTCACCACGTTCACTGACCAGGTACTGGGTGAGATCCCCCACATGAGATACATAGACAGTTTTGATGTGCTGGAGGAACCCAAGGCGGAGTCGTCCATGCTTATGTCCCAGCTGCCCGACGCTTTGAAGGAGCGGGGTCTGGAGCTCTCTACTGATCCGGAAGCCTATCTGGAGAGCTATCTTGGCTACGAAATGAAACCCAACAAGGACCTGGACGCCGACTGGCGGCTGGATGTGATGGCCGGCTCCACCTGCTGTGTGCCGCTCATCAACAGCTATCTGAATGCCGACAACGACTTCATGGACGTGCTCCATGCTGACGGCGCGGTGGCGGGCTTCTTCTGCTATCCCCTGGATACCCTGCGGGAGGAGGAAGGCAGTCAGAAGATCTTCGACTTCCGGGATAAGCTGGAGGAAGTGTTCGCCACTGGAGACGGCCCGGAGGTTCTTACCCTCACCGGCGGAGCCACCGGCCTTTTCTGCGGCTATGTGGACTTCATCGCCTGGGACATCCGGACGGCGCTCCAGATGGCAAAGAAGTTCTTCGAGGACAGCGACATCCCCTGGGCCACTTTCCACACCTTCCGTCGGGACGCAGGCACTGTGAACCTGAAAACGCCGTCCGAGGAGGAGCCAGACGATGAGGATCAGGTCCCCGAGTTGGACGAGACGCTGACGGGCATGGACTATATTCCTTATACCCAACAGAACGCCGAAGCATTCTTCGCTCAGTTAGAGCAGTGGAACGACGAGGACGAGTACACCCGCTGTATTCAGGCGCTGAACACCATCCCGGAGGAGTTGCGGAACTACCGCACCGCCTACGCCCTGGCCCGGGCACTGGAGAACTACGCCATCATTGGGGACCATGACGAGGGTACCCCCAACTACAAGGGGGACAAGGCTCTCATGCGGGCCATCGAGGTGCTGGAGTCCGTCCGGGAGGAGGGCCGGAACAAGGCGGAGTGGAATATGCGGATGGCCTACGGCTATCAGTATCTCTATGGGCAGGAGGAAAAGGCCATTCCCTACGCCCAGCGGTGGGCGGAGCTGGACCCGGAGGACGAAAATGCCCCGGCGGTGATTCGGGAGTGTAAGGCGGAGATCCGGAAACGCCAGCGCAGCCGGAACAAGAAGGCCAAATTCGTGCCCGGTGATACCCCCTTCGAGGGTTTCGACCTCACCAACTTCTGGGATGATAATTGGTATGCACTGAAAGAATATGTCAGTGATCCGCCTTCCGATGAGCTGATCGCCAGCGTGGAGGAGGAACTGGGCTACAAGCTGCCCGCCGCCTACATCTGGCTGATGAAGCAGCACAACGGCGGCATTCCGGTGAACACCTGCTATCCCTGCGATGAGCCTACCTGCTGGGCGGAGGACCATGTGGCCATTACCGGGATTTTCGGCATCGGGCGGGAAAAGATCTACTCCCTCTGCGGAGAGCTGGGCAGCCAGTTTATGATCGATGAGTGGGAGTATCCTGCCATCGGCGTGGCCATCTGTGACTGTCCAAGCGCCGGACACGATATGATTTTCCTGGACTACCGAGCTTGCGGCCCCCAGGGAGAGCCTGCGGTAGTCCATGTGGATCAGGAAAACGACTACAAGATTACCCATCTGGCAGACAGCTTTGAGGAATTTATCCGCGGACTGGAGCATGAATCCCTCTATGATCTGGATGAAGATGCAGAGGATCTCGATGAAGAGGATGATGCTGACGGGGAGGAAAGCGACCATAAGGGCTCCTTTGCTGGGTCTGTGCTCCTCTCCAAAGCAGAGTGGGACAAGGAGCAGTTCATCCGGGATCTGCGGGAAGAATGGGGCATCGTAGATGAGGAGCCGGATGAGGGCGACGAAAATGATGAGTACAGCAGTGATGCCGTGGTGATGCGGGTCGGCGGAATGATGCTGATTGTGACACTCTTCCACGGTCACATCCCGGACAATGAAGCGGAGATCAACGCCGAAAACAACTATATGTGGCCAGAGGCCGTAGAGGTGGCCAAAGCGCACAAGGCCCATATCATGGTGGCTGTATTGGGCGAGGAGGAAAAACTGCTGGAACGGGGCAAGCTGTTCACCAAGGCGATGGCAGTGTGCTGTAAGCAGAAATACGCCACCGGCGTCTACACCAGCGGCGTGGTATTTGAACCCCGCTTCTACGAGGGCTTTGCCGATATGCTCAAAGAGGACGAACTGCCTATCTTCAACTGGATCTGGTTCGGCCTGTACCGGAGCGAGGGCGGCTTGAACGGCTACACCTACGGCATGGATGTGTTTGGCAAGGACGAGATGGAGGTGCTGAACGCCAACGCCGAGCCGGGTGATCTGCGTGATTTTTTGGCCAGCCTTGCCTCTTATGTGCTGGCGTGTGATGTGACGCTGAAGGATGGCGAGACCATCGGCTTTTCGGCGGACGATAAGCACACCATCACCCGCAGTCCTGGTATCTCTCTGCCAGAGGAACAGATGACCCTGAAAATTTCTTATGAGCCAAGCGAGGGCGGCCCGGATGCGGATGGTGAGGACGGCCCGGACGGTGAAGGCCCCCAGGATGAAGACCCCGGCGAGCCGGAAGTCTACACCGAGGAGGAGATGGAGGCTGTCGAGGGATACATTGAAAAGTATTTCGGTGAAGTTGAGAATGTCTTCCACGAACTGGTCTCCCCGGACATCCATGTGGACATCTGCGTGGTGCCGCCCGCTGAGGAGCGGGACTACTACACCCTGGTCACCATGGGCATGGGCGCCCACCGGATGAATGTGCCGGAGGAACTGGCGGAGTACAAGCTGGAGCGTGCGGAACTGGCCATCGCTCTGCCTGCGGACTGGAAGCTGGATCAGGAATCTATGCAGGATGAGCGGTGGTACTGGCCCATCCGCCTGCTGAAAGTCTTGGCTCGTCTGCCCATTGCCAGCGACACCTGGCTGGGCTTCGGTCATACTATGGACAATGAGGAGGACTTTGCAAAGAACACAGAGCTGTGCGCCGCTCTCCTCACCGGCCCCCAGGGGACGGAGGACGGCAGCGAGGTCTGCACCCTGCCGGGCGGCGAGGAGGTCAACTTCTATCAGGTGATCCCCCTTTACCGGGATGAATTAGAATATAAAATGGAGCAGGATGCAGACGCTCTGCTGAACAAGATGAGGGGGATCAGTTTTGTCGTAAACCCCACCCGCCAGGATGCTATCACCCGGGGCGCCCTTGCGAAGGAGAGCTTCGACGGCGATATGGATAATGCCGCCTGGCATCTGGAAACCATCCGGGAGAAGCACCTGCCAGTGGACGAGATAAACGCTTACAACCACATGGCTATCTATCTGCGCTGGTGCATAGAGCATGACCTGATGAGCGTGGAATTTATCGAGCGGTACAATGAGCAGTATCAGGCGTTTCTGGCAGATATCAGGCGGGCAGACCTGCGCTCCTTTATCCGCGATTCGCTGAAAGGGCAGCTTTTTGGCGCTTTATTTAACGAGGTAGGTTCCGCCTTTGCCGGGTACTACTACGGAGTGAGTGACAGCCCCTATTTCCCCAGCGACATCGACGACTACGCCCTCCGCTTTTTCGGCCCGGAACGGTATCACTCCGACGAGTTCCAGGATGAAGCCTACCTGTTCATTCCCTTTGACGAGGACTACTATCAGGCCATGGCAAAGGTGATCGAGGAACGCTTCGCCAACTGGCAGGGGCAGGACTTTGACGAGGACACGCTGGAACCTTCCGAACTGGCTGAGGCTTTGATGGAGTATCTGGACTGCGAATGTACTTACTTCCCTTCCATGGCAGATGACGACCCCATCATGTCGGCATACAGCTACGCCCGGCGGCTGGGGGTACGGGAGGACTTTATTCCCGTACTCATCAAGGCGGATGACGAAACGCTGTTGGAGTGTCTGGTAATGAACGCCGACCCGGAGCATGATGCGGACTGCTATGAATTTGACCTTAAAACTGTGGAGGCGTACCGGAAGAAGATGCTCTCCGCTCCCATCAAGGACGGAAAGGCGGTTTTGGAGGGATTGACCGGCCAGCGCAGGGAAGAAGCCGAGGATGATGACATGGACTGGGAGGGGGAAGTTCTTGGCGAGATGGAAGGCGGCTATGACAATGACCGCCTCTCCTGCTACTGGGGTTCGGACAGCCACATGACCTACCCACTCATTCTGGCGAAAATTCCGGTAAAGAACCCCTGGGAGATCTTCGCCTACCTGCCCTTCGGAAATTGGAATGAGTGTCCCGATACGCCGGACCTGATGGCAGTGGCGAAATACTGGTTCGAGCAGTATGGCGCGGTGCCTGCGGCCATGAGCCACGATGAACTGGAGTTCCTGCTCCCGGACCCTGTTTCCAAAGAAAAGGCTATGGAAGTCGCCACAGAGCAGTACGGCTTCTGTTCGGACATCGTGGATCAGGAGCAGGATGACCCCACCGTGGGCAATCTGGCGGATGTGCTGTGGCAGTCCACCGTCTGGTACTTCTGGTGGGATTGATGGGATTCCTGCGCCCTCTGAAACGGAGAAGTGACCTATGAATAGTGAAGTATTGACAATAAAACTCCTGGACTTGGTCGAGGGGCGGGAAACTCCCGAAACCTGGTGGAGCTGGTGGGTCGAACATGAGACGGAGTTGGAAACTCTGCTGAGTCGCGGTGAATTTCTGAAGCTAAAGCCCTGTCGGCATGACTTTCAGTGGGTCCCGGTGTTTGGCAGCCAAAAGGGAGCCATCGCCATTCTGGAAAAGAGCGGCACAGCATTTGAAGCCAGCAATCTCTACCAGGAGCGGTATCTGGAGGAGCTGGACGCTTTCTGTGAGGAGCAAAAGCGAGTGCAGGGGGAAAAGCAAAAGGAGTTCAAAGCCAACCACCCGGAGTTGTTTTTCCGTTACCCCAAGTTCTCCAAAGCTTTGGCAAAGGTGCTTGACCCCTCTGATGAGATCAGGCCGGCCGCCACTGAGGAGCAGATTGGGAATCAAGAAAGCGTGCTGGACTTCACGCTCCCGTCCCAGGTGCGGGAGTTCTTCCTGCTGACCGCTGGCATCCAGGCATCCACAGGCGTGATCCTTTCCCTTTCCGGGATGTTTGATCTGACCATTCAGGGAGGGCGGTATTGTGTGCTGGGCGAGTTCTGGAAAGAAGCGGACGGCGACCAGCTCCTGCTCCGCCCCGGAGAGGATACCATCTGGTACTACGCCCATGAGCAGGACAAGGTAAAGCGCTTTTGCAATGATATGACAGAACTGCTGGAGAAGAAATTGACGAGGTATCTCAATGAGCAATAAAAACATCGCCTATAAAAAGAAAACAGCGTGGTGGTTGAGGGCTGAACTGTAAATCAGCGAAGGAAGAATGAAAATGACATTAGAAGAAATATTCTGTAATCTCTATGATAAATATGGTAAAGATTTTAACTGGTATATGATCCCCTTCGCACAGGCGGACGGGGCATTTGCTGCTGAACTAAAAAAAGAAATAGGACAAGACCACTTCTTATACGGCAAAAAAATCTGGGCGGTTGCGAAGTGTGAATCCAATGATGATGTGTTATATGTTCTCAGAAACAGAATAGGAAGAAACATTTACTATCTGGTCCATTTGACTTATTCGGCACAAAATGCGGACGGATTTCCACGGTATGAGGAGTTTGCAGATATATTTGCAGTAAAAGAATTTATAGAACGATCATATATCGAGAATTATATGTAATCTTCAAATTCCAATTTATTGGGAATCTACCTTACCCACAGTGGTATCAGAAAGGTGGCGACCACTATGTCAACTTGGAGCGGAATCCGGAACAAGCTGGAGAATGACTACCTGTGCCCGGCGCTCCGGGGCCGCATCCAGTATTTTGCCACCAGCTACTGGGAAAGCCATGACCAAACAGGCCGGGCGGCCATTCGACTGGACGGCGTGGAGGTGCTGCGAAGCAACTACTATGCCTATGAACAGAACTACTGGAACAGCTATCAGGCCCTGCGGCGGGAGGGCGTTGGAGAAGACGACCCGAAGGCCCCCTTCCGGCTGGCCCATGAAGGGACGCTGAACGACGGCTGTTTTGACAACGTTTTTTTCTATGAGGCGTTTCACGAATTTGACAACCAGAGCATTGAGAAAAGCCTTGTCAGCGAGAATCCTCTTGTCCGCATCTTTGCCCTCCTGGACCGCAGGCTGGGAAAGCGCCGCCTGCTGGCTTTGGAGAAATCCATGGAGCAGGAGTTGGACTGGGTGCGGGCCTTCTATGTGATCCGGATGCAGGCCGAAGGGCTGCTGGAACAAGAATAACGTGAAGGAGAAAATGCCATGTCACAAAGTACAACAATATATGAGATAGACTTAAATGGCAGGCAGTATGGCATGCTGGAAAAAATGCTGTGTTCAGCCCGGGCGGAACAGTTGGCCGCAAACCAGCTCATTGATGGAGACGGGTTGTTTTTTGATTTGGTGGATGCCATATACTCGCCTGTGGAGGAATGAGAATGGTCAGGTCATCTTCAACCAGTATAGCTTCTGCGAACTGGTGAAGCACCTGCTGGTGGAGCTGGTGGGGATCTCCTATGAGGAAGCCTCTCAGACAGTGGAACGCTCACCGCTGGCAGAGCCAGTGGCCGATGCCGTGGGAGTGGCGATATTCAGCCATGACCGGCCTTATTACTGGGCCATGTTTTTCTACTATGGGAACGGTTATTGGTGGGAAAAGGGTATTCCAGCGCAGCCAGAGGATATGGATGCCTATGAAGCTTTGGAAAAGAAAATTATGGAGAAATACCACTTAAAGGAGCCCTTTGAGTGGAAATAGTGGAGGTGCGCAATGCTGGCGGAGGATTTTGACACCATCTTACATAATCTTGGTATGGCGTGGCTGGAACATCCGCTGTTCCATCATGCCCCGGTCGCCATCCGGTTTGAAATCGGCGGAGATGAACCAGTCTATCTGGAATGCACCTATTCGGACGAGAACACCGAGAAACCAACTCCAAATCCCGCCTATGTTCAAGGCGCACTGGAGCGGGCGATTATGATCTACCGGAACCTTCCAGCGCCGCCGGGTATTCTGCGGATTGACGGGTATCCCGAAGAAAAACCTGTCGAGTCCCTGCTGACGGCCATCCAGCAGAGAGCCGCACTTCCTGCCCCGCATGAGCAGGTCACAGCGACCATGATGGACGAGGACGGGGATACATATGCACAAGTACAGTTTTACTGGGATCTCAGCAAAATCAGCTTTCAACCGGAGCGGCTTCTCCAGGAGATCATTCTGGGGGACATCGGCGGCTGGAACGGCTTTGTGTCCAGCGTCTATCTGACCGGGCCGGGGCCATTCCTCTACCATCTGTACGATGACCGTGGGTTGGATATACTGGGCGGCTCACGGGAGCTGCTACTGCCGCTCTATCATCAATTCAATGACTGGATCTTGGAATACAATCTGGAGAAGATTGACCGACTGTTCGCTCCGGCAAAAGAATGACCGTACAGACAAAAAAGGAGGTATCATAATGGGACTTGATATCTACGCCGGAACATTGACCCGGTACTATTCTCACAACTGGAAAACCGTTGTTCAGCAGTGGGCGGAGGAAAACGGATACGCCTTCAACCGCATCACCCCGGACGGGGAACCCGCCGACAACGAGGAGGAACTGTCCGCGGCCGAGGTCCAGGCGGCGGTGGAGAACTGGCGGGATCAGATTCTGAACGCCATTTCTCAGCCGGGCCAGCCCCCCTACGCTCCCTGGCCGGAGAATAACGAGAGCCCCTACTACACCGACAAGCCGGATTGGGATGCCTTCGGCGCCATGCTGCTGGCGGCCGCCTGCCATACATACGAGGAACCGGTGCCTCCCACCGTGGAGAAGGACTGGAACTTCGGGGAGCATCCCCTGGTCGCCCGCCTTGCGGCGGACCAGGAGCGGGTATGGTCCCTGTTCCGTGGGGCTACCTGGTGGCTGCCTCTGCCGGACGCCTTCTTCTTCCAAGCACCTCTGCCTACCGACGACACCGCCGCCATCGGCACGGTGGGCGGACTGCGGAAGGAGCTGGAGAAGCTGAACCAGCTGGCGTGGCAGGCCGATGAGGATACCATCCTTGATTGGGCAGACACGGAGGGATACCCGGCAGACGGAACCGTAGGCCCGGATGGACAGTACAGCAAGGCGGACATCCCGGAGCATGCCAAGTATGATACCCAGTCCCTTGCCAAGTTCGCCTTCTCCATGTTCTGGCAGGCCATGCGGTTTGCCGAGGAACAGCAGGTGCCCATTTTACTGGATTATTAAGGAGGAGCTTTATGGGATACGATGTCAGTTTTCACCCGATTTCGCCGGAAGAAATGCGGGAATGGTATTTTACCCCGCTTTCCTGGGTACAGCAGGGGCAGGAGGAAAAGGTGCTGGCCCTTGCCGCACAGCACGGAATGGAGGACTTCTATGCGGAAAAATATCTGGATACTCTGCGGGTCGGTGCGGGGACAGAGCCGGATGAATTGTTTGATAAGAGCCACGGCTTTTATATTGCGGTGATCCAGGGCTTTTTCCGGGATTACTATTACACCAGAGGCAGTGCCTTTTCTTTCCTGGTGGAAGAAAAGCCGGAATATGCCCGGTATTTCACCCCATGGGCACAGGTGACACCAACAGCTTTTCCAAATCCGGCAGAAAATCAGATCATTGAAAACTACTGTTCCGGCGTGTACCTGTCTCCAAAGCAGGTTACACAGCTTCTCCGGGATCTGGAGCAGGACCCAAAGGTGCTGGAGGATTTGGAGGGACTTTGGAGTAACGGACAGCTTGCCGAGCTGAAAAAGGCTCTCACTGCCGCGGCGGAACTGGGTGTCGGTCTGCTGGAAGCTACCGAGGTGGTGGAGCCTAACCCTATCCGCCCTAATGAGAGTACAAGCTACTCAAACCTGTACCACTGTGATCGGGATGGGGTGTATCTCTACATAGATACTGTCAGTACTCAATTAGCGGATGTGATTGGAAAAAGTGAGGAACAAGCATAAGCGGTTGGGAGGATTTTATGGAACAAAAACGCCCGGCAGATATATTTCAGGAGCTTCTGGACTACCTGTGGAACGGGCTGGGGCTGGAGGAAAAGGGCTGGAAGCGTCTGAAAAAGGGCGACTTCAAAAAGAGAACGAAAAACGGCCTGACCTACCTGATCTGGTTTGAGCGGAGCCGCTACAACTACATAGACTACGAAATCGGCCATGGAAATGTGGAGGTGGGATTCAGCTGCTTCATTAAGCAGGGGGATGACTTTCTCTACTCTTTCAAAATAGAACCGATAACAGGCGGTTCGTTCTTCCAGATGCTGACAGAGGACCTGCGGTTGGATACCGAGTTGCTGGACACTTTTCTGCCCTTAATCAAAGCCCGCTACCTCGACTTCATCGACCGCTTCGAGACAGACCCCGTGGAGGCGTTACAGCCGGTCTGCGCTCCCTTTACCCAGCCGGAGGATTACAGTTGGCGTATTCATGTGGAGGAGCAGGCGGTGGAAAGATACGGAACACCAGAGCAGCTGGCGGAGTACCGCCGTCAGGCGGAATTGCGTGGAACGCCGGAAAGCAAGGTGCGCCGGTGGATGGGGATGCAGATCTTCTATTTCTCCCATGCTGGCGATGTGGACCATGCTTGGGCCGCCAGCCGCTCCGTGGAGGAATTGGACGTGGTCGTGGGAAACCATGTCCAGGCCAAGAAGCAGTATGACACTTGGACGGAGGAGGACGAAGCGGGCTATCAGATCTACCTTCAGGAGCAGGACATGGAAAAGCGGACTTATCGGGCTTGGTATCTAATCGCCAATCCCCGAAAGCTGCCCAAGGAAATCGTTAATCAGGAACTGGCGTTTCGGTTCAAGCTGTTCCCTGACAAAATGGATAAAAAGAAATGAATGGTATTATTATTCTGGTTTGTGGTCTGCTGCTTCTCTTGGCCATAAAACTGCTGATAGAGCGCAACTTCATCGGATTGGTTCTATTTAGTGTGGCTCTTTTTTTGATTTTTGGAGTAACCCCGCATACAAAGTAGCGATCGCCCGTTGTTACATGGTCTGCTGCTATAAGGAGGACAAAAATGAGTAATCAAGTGTTCCGGCAAAACCTGGATGACAAAAAAGGGCCCCAGCCCGGCGGCCCCTATCTCATTCAAATGCTGTTCAAAGAGCCGGTAGACATGCCGGACAAGGATGAGATGACCGCTGTGATGAAAAAGCACATCGGCGCGGTAGAGTGTTTCTGCCGTGATAAAAAGATGGCAGGCTTTGCTGCCCTGGATCATATCGCGGAATTTCAGGACGGCAAATGCCCGGTGCAGCTGATGGTGATGGGATGTGACAAATTCAAGGGCAAGGGCTTCGATGCATTCCTTATGAGCCAGATGTGGGACTGCCGGGAGGACCGAGAGCGAATCTTTCGGGAGTGCCGGTATCAGGTCGTGACCACTGATATGCTGGCGGCGGCGCTTCCGGCCCTGGAGAGGGCCAACCTGGACGCCGACTTCGTAGAGGCCCTGGCAGAGCTGTACCCCACCTGTGAGGCGTTCTATTTCCAGAACTGCGGCAAGCTCTTGCTGGCGGAAGATGTGCGTTCCCACCAGATCGAGGGCTCGGACCGCTTCATCCGATTTGGTGTCAATGTCCGCTTCTTCAACATTGAGGGCACCGAGGATATGCTCATCGACACAGTGGGCATGAACACCCTGTTCCTGCCGGACCTCCAGTACCACTTCCATAGCATGGATCCCAACTGGGTAGTGAACCACGCCTATAATGCGGCGTCGTACATACTGGAGCATGATAACCCCATTGGGGATGGGGAAACGATTGACGGCATAGAGAATGGCCGGATGAGCCGGGAGATTCAGTGGAAGTGCCAGTACGAGGATGCCCTGATCCAGCCGCCCAGAGGAGTGGTGGACATCCATATGGGCGACTATGCTTCCGGAAAACGCTGAACGTATAGAATGACTGCATGTACAGCCGGAGAAAATGTTTGCTCCCCTTAAGCGGATTTTACATTCAGCGGGTTATCTTGGCTATTGTATGATAGAAAATAACAGGAGAGAGTACACAGCTGACGTGTGGATGAACGCATCGGGGGGAGCCGATTTATGAGAAAGAACATTTCCCCACAGCATATTGTGGGGGACGTCGGGACTGCGCAGCCGCGTGACTTCCTGCGCTGCGGATAAGGGAGGAGTGATCGATTTGCATCCAGAAGAATGCCTGATCTGCAAGGCGCCGCTGGAATATCTGGTCCGGGACGAGGACATGGAGTGCGCCATCTGCCATAAAAAGGAATCCAGCAAGACCCGGTGCGTCAACGGCCATTATGTTTGCAATGACTGCCATACCCAGGGCATGGACACCATCTTCGGCCTGTGCCTGGCGGAGACTTCCGCCGACCCCGCCGCTATCCTCCGCCGGATGATGGACCTGTCCTTCTGCCATATGCACGGGCCAGAGCACCATGTGATGGTGGGAGCGGCGCTGCTCACCGCCTATAAAAATGCCGGGGGCAAGTTGGACCTGGAGAGCGCCCTCCGGGAGATGTACAGCCGGGGCAAAGCTGTCCCCGGCGGGGCCTGCGGCTTCTGGGGCGCCTGCGGGGCGGGGATCAGCGCGGGGCAGTTCCTGGCCATCGCCACGGCATCCACGCCCCTGGCCCGGGAGCCCTGGGGATTGAGCAATCAGATGACCGCCCGGGCCCTGGACAGCATCGGCAAGGTGGGTGGCCCCCGGTGCTGCAAACGGGATTCCTGGCTGGCCGTCCAGGCCGCCGTGGACTTTGTCCGGGAGCACCTGGGGGTGGAGATGCAGCACAGCGTGCCCGTCTGCTCTTACAGTGCCCGAAACAGCCAGTGCATCGGAAAACGCTGCCCCTTCTCGGCGGCAAAGCAAAGGGCCCTCGAGGCAAAAACAGCCCCGAGTTTCTGAAAGGCCAGAAGCACCGGGACATACTTGTTTTTCCGGAGAATCTGCTCCATAGGGGTCCCTTGGGCAGCTCGTCCACCAGCTTGCCCAGATACCGGATATCCCGTATCAGCAGGTCCCATACCCGGACACCGCAGACCTTGTCGGTGATGAGGGCACGGTCAGGATTCATGGCGGGGGCACGTTGAAAAAAGTGAGCGCAGGTGACGCTGGACCGCTCCAGCCGGGCGAGGTCCGCCAGCGTGTACCCGGTGAGACAGGCAGTTACCTGGTCCACCTCCGCCCGGGTGCGGCCCTTTTTCACTTATGATGGATACAAGATCAGCCTGGGCAAGGAGGGCAGGAAATGAACCTGAAGGGGGCCCTCGTTTCCGGAACAGGCTGCAGGTCCTGACGGAAGAGCGGCCGCCCGGGGCGCCGCTGCTTGAGGCGAGGGGTGATAATCCCTCCTGAAATGCACAGACTATTTCTGCTCTTTGGATGTGAAGGGGCGGGTGGATTGGAGACCTTAGCAGATTATCTGGCGCAGGCGAAAGCGCCGCAGCGCCGCGTCCGTATGGCGGAGGTGCTGTGGAGTGGGCGGAACGGACGTTTTCCGGCCTGGAGCCCAGGGTTGCATGGAACCAGCCCGTGTTCACAGATCATGGGACGTTCATCATCGGGATCAGCGTCTCCGCCGGGCATCTGGCCGTTTCTCCGGGGCGGGCTTGGAGGGATTTTCCCGGGAAATCGCCCGGGGCGGCTATGCCGGGGCAAAATGCTGTTCCGCATCCCGTGGGAGAGGGACGTGGATTACACGCTGCTGCGCCGGATGATCGCCTTCAACCGCACCGAAAAGGCCCACTGCAAGACTTTTTGGCGGGGGAAGGCATGACGACCTGGATACCTTGGCGGGCCAGGGCGCTACTTGCCGGAATCTACCTGCCCGGTCCGACACCAGGGGCGCGCTTTGCCCGGCCGCTCCCGCCGGATCTGGCCCGCTGAGGCGGAAGTCCGCGGAACAAACTGCGGCCCCCGGCCCGTGCCGGATGGGGAAAACGCCTTGTATAAGCAGGGGGCAAGCGCGGCACTGGACGGAAAACCTGCGGAACCATGCGGGCGGCAGTGCGCCGCCCGGTCAAAGGAGGACGACCCATGCCCAACCGGCTGCAATTTGAACAATCCCCGTATCTGCTCCAGCACCGGGAAAATCCCGTGGACTGGCGGCCCTGGGGGAGCGAGGCATTCCAGACCGCACGGGAGGAGGACAAGCCGGTGTTCCTCAGCATCGGCTACTCCACCTGCCACTGGTGCCACGTCATGGCCCATGAGTCCTTTGAGGACGAGACGGTGGCGGAGGCGATCAACCGGGATTTTATCCCGATCAAAGTCGACCGGGAGGAGCGCCCGGATGTGGACGCGGTCTATATGGCCGCCTGCGTGGCTATGACAGGCTCCGGCGGATGGCCGCTGACGGTGCTGCTCACACCGGAGCAGAAGCCCTTCTGGGCGGGGACGTACCTCCCCAGACAGGCGCTGCTGTCCCTGCTGCAGCAGGCGGCGCGCCTGTGGCGGGAAGATAGGGGCAGTCTGCTGACCGCCGGAGAGGTGCTGACCGACCGGCTCAGGGAAGCGGAGGGCGCAGGCACCGGCTTTCCAGACCGGGCACTGGCAGGCATGGCGGCGGGCCTTTACGCCCGGAGTTTTGACACCCGCTGGGGCGGCTTCGGGCACGCGCCAAAATTCCCCACGCCTCATAATCTGATCTTCCTGCTCCGGTACGCCCGGCGCACAGGGGAGGCCCAGGCCGGGGCCATGGCGGAGCAGACGCTGGAGAGCATGTACCGAGGCGGCCTGTTCGACCATGTGGGCGGCGGCTTTGCCCGGTACTCTACCGATGAAATGTGGCTGGTGCCCCACTTTGAAAAGATGCTCTATGACAACGCCCTGCTGGCACTGGCCTATACGGAGGCCTATCAGCAGACCCGGCGCCCGCTCTATGGGGAGATCGTCCGCCGCACGCTGGATTACGTCCTGCGGGAGCTGCGTGATTTTCAGGGCGGATTCTACTGCGGACAGGACGCGGACAGCGAGGGCGAGGAGGGGAAATACTATGTATTCACCGCGGGCGAGCTGAGAGACCTGCTGGGACCGGAGGACGCAGAGGCGTTCTGCGGCTGGTACGGCGTCACCGAGACGGGGAACTTTGCGGGGAAAAATATCCTCAACCTAATCGACCGGGAACAGGTCCAGCGGGAGCCGGTGCGCATCAGGCCCCTGCGGGAGAGGGTGTATGCCTACCGCTTGGAACGGACCTGCCTCCACAGGGACGACAAGGTGCTTGCCGCATGGAATGGACTGATGATTGCGGCCCTGGCCCGGGCGGGACTGGCCCTGGATGAGCCCCGCTATCGGGACGCCGCCGTGGGAGCCGCGGCATTTTTGAAGCGGAGCCTCACAGAGGAAAACGGTCGTCTGCTGGCCAGATGGCGGGCGGGGCAGGCGGCCCACCCCGGAAAGCTGGATGATTACGCCTTCTGCGCCTGGGGCTTGCTGGAACTCTACGGCGTGACCTTCCGGACCGCCTATCTGGCGGAGGCCAGGGACCTGACGGCACGGCTGCTGGAGCAGTTTTTTGACGGGAAAAACGGCGGGTTTTACCCCTACGCGGCGGATGGGGAACAGCTCATCACCCGGACAAAGGAGACCTATGACGGGGCCATGCCGTCGGGCAATGCGGCAGCGGCGCTGGTTCTCTCCCGCCTGGCCCGCCTCACTGGGGAGGCCCGCTGGCGGACCGCCGCCGATCTGCAGCTGGGCTATCTGGCTGGGGCCACCCGGACCTATCCCGCCGGACACGGTTTTGCCATGCTGGTGTTTCTGGAGGAGCTGTGGCCCTCGGCGGAGCTGGTCTGCGCGGCCCGGACCATGCCGGAGGAGTTGGCGGCTTTTCTGCGGGAGGCCTCCAGGCCCGAACTGACGGTGCTGGTGAAAACGCCGGAGACGGCAAAGCCGCTGGAGGAGCTTGCCCCCTTCACGGAGGCCTATCCGATTCCGGAGACAGGCGTCCGGTACTATCTATGCCGGAACGGCGCCTGTGCCCGGCCGGTGGACAGTATTTCAGAAGTCAGACGGCTGCTGGAACAGAACTGAGGATCCTGCCCAAAGGGCTCCGCCGGACCGCGCGGTTTGCCGCATGACGGGTTCCTTTTCCGTGGCCTGCCGCTCTGCAAAACAAGGATACAAAAACTGCCCGGAGGAATCTGTTCCATCAGATACTCCGGGCAGCTGTGTTCTTTTCAGGCCGCCTGCATCCCGGATGCCTGCATTTTGAACGGGATGGGCATATATGCGGGAGGACTTCAGCCGTTCTCTGCCGCATTTCTTCGATCAGGCGCCGCCTGCCAGATATTCTTCCGCCATGTGGACCGCCATGGCCCCATCGGCCACGGCCGTCACTACCTGGCGCAGCGGCTTCGTCCGTACATCGCCCACGGCATAGACGCCGGGGAGATTGGTCCTTGTGGTTTCGTCCGCCGTCACATAGCCGCCGGCATCCAGCTCCAGCTGGCCTTTCACCAGCTCCGTGGCCGGCTTTCTGCCGACGCTGATGAAGAGCCCGTCGCAGGGAAGGACGGATTCCGCCCCGGTCTGCACATCCCGCAGCCGGATGCCGGTCAGCTTCTCTTCGTGCAGCAGCTCCGTAACAGTGCTGTTCCAGCGGAATTCCACGTTCTCTGCCTGTATCAGTGGCTCGTGGTAGATCTTCGTGGCCCGCAGCTGGTCCCTGCGGTGCACCAGGACCACCCTTTCGGCGATACGGCTCAAAAGCAGGGCGTCGCCGGCGGCGGAATTCCCGCCGCCCACCACGGCGACCGTTTTGCCCTTGTAGCGCATCCCGTCGCAGGCGGCACAGTAGGCCACACCCCGGCCCACCAGGGCCTCCTCGCCTGCAAGGCCCAGCTCCCTGGGATTGGCTCCGGTGGCAAGGATTACCGTCCTGGCATAAAAGGTCCCCTCGCTGGTCTTCAGCGCCTTGGGGGCAGCGGTCAGCTCCATGCGCTCCACCTGTGCGTACGCTGTCTGCGCACCGAACCGCTCTGCCTGCCGCTGCATCTTCTCCGCCAGGGTGAAGCCGTCGATCCCGTCCTCATAGCCGGGATAGTTGTCGATCTCCTCCGTCAGGGCCATCTGCCCGCCTGCCGAGAGTTTCTCCAGCACCAGTGTATCCAGCCCGGCCCTGGCTGCATAGAGCGCCGCCGTATAGCCGCCCGGCCCGCCGCCCACCACGATCATGTCGTAGACACGAGTTTCGCCCATGGATTCCGCCTCCTTACTTCGCCATAGCCTCCTGGATGAACTGGTCGATGGCCGCTTTGGACCCGGGGTTGACGATAGAATCCACGGCTTTCCCGTCCCGATACAGGACCAGCGTAGGAATGACCTCGATCTGCACCGCCTCGGCCAGCGCGGCCTCCTCGTCGATGTTTACCTTCGCCACGGTGAGACGGTCGCCGTATTCGTCCGCGATCTTCTCATACGCGGGCCCGATCCGGCGGCAGTAGCCGCACCAGGGAGCCCAGAAATCCACCAGGATGGGCTTGCCGCCCTCTGCCATCTGCTGGAATTGTTCCTTGTTTAGATTGATAGCCGCCATGCTGGTCAGCTCCTTTCCTTGGTTTGGTCCTAGTATAACCGAAAGTCCGCGATTTTTCTGTGACGACATCACCCAAAACACGGGATTTTCCGAAAAGCGGGCCGGTTGACAGCAAAGCTCCTGTCAACTATACTGAGAACACGATGAGGAGGGACACGGAATGACCTTTCAGGACTATTTTCCCATCTGGAACAAGCTCCAAACAGACCAGCAGGACCGGATCCGCAGCAATCTGAATTTCCGAACCGTGAAGAAGGGGACGATCCTGCACAACGGGGACATGGACTGCACCGGACTCCTCCTGGTGAAGGCGGGGCAGCTCCGGGCCTATATCCTCTCTGACGAGGGGCGGGAGATCACCATTTACCGCCTGTTCGACCGGGATCTGTGCCTGTTCTCTGCGTCCTGCATCATGCGCTCCATCCAGTTTGAGGTCACCATCCAGGCGGAGAAGGACACGGACCTCTGGGTCATTCCCGCGGAGGTCTACCAGGACATCATGGAGGCGTCGGCGCCTGTGGCCAACTACACCAACGAGCTGATGGCCAGCCGGTTCTCCGAGGTCATGTGGCTGATGGAGCAGGTCATGTGGAAGAGCCTGGACAAGCGGGTGGCGGCCTTTCTGCTGGAGGAGGCTTCCATCGAGGGGAGCAGCGTGCTGAAGATCACCCATGAGGCCATTGCCAATCACCTGGGCACCCACCGGGAGGTGATTACCAGGATGCTGCGCTATTTTCAGAGCGAGGGCATGGTGCGGCTCTCCCGGGGCATGGTCCGGCTCCTTGATGAGGACAGGCTGCGGCAGTTGCAGGATTGAGCCGCGTGATACGGCACGGTCATGTGTGGCTGTTCCTTGCTTTGCAGATCAGCTGTGTCATGGTGCCCATGGGGCAGTAGACACACCAGCTGCGGGGCTTGAACAGCACCATGGTGATTAGCCCCAAGACTGTGGATGTGAGCATGACGCCGTAGAAGCCGAAGGCGAACTGCGCCACGCCGGGATGGAAAAGGGTGCCGTGGTAGGCCCAGTTCCAGGGCAGCTTGAAGGTCCACAGCAGGGTGACCGCCTGCCCCAGATCCCGCACACCGGCGAACACCAAATAGGTGTTCCACAGCATCAGAAAGAACATGGCGAAGAAAAAGGCGAGAAATCCGTATCGGAACGCCTTGCTTTTCATCCATTTGGGGATGTCTTTCCTGCGGGACAGCCCGAAGCGCCCGCCCAGCAGCCCAAACAGCTGGCCCCGGCCGCAGTAGCGGTTGCAGTAGCTCTTGGTCCCGCTGACCACGGAGATGATGAGGGGGATGAAGAAGCACAGCAGGCCCAGCCAGGCAAACAGAATGTTGAAAAATCCCAGCAGGAGGTACAGGAGCGAAGCGATCCACAGATAGTCGTACCAGTGCTTCTTCATGCCTCTACCTCCCGGATTTTGATGACGCTGGCCGGACACTCCCTGGCGCACTTGCCGCAGCCCACGCATTTGTCCTGCCGGACCTGGGCCATAACGCCCCGCACGATCTCAATGGCCTGCAGGGGACAGACCTTCACACAGCAGCCGCAGGCCACACAGGCTGACGGGTCCACCACGGCTCTGCGCCGCTTTTTCACGGAATTCATAGCATGCCTCCCTAAATTGAGTGGGTTCATCATACCGCATATCTATGAATTGCACCGTGATGAAATCACAAATGCCGCAGGCAGAATAGCACCGCACGCACCGGCCTAAACGGGATGCGGGGAAGGTGAGCGCACGTCCGGGGCTTGTGCCTTGGAGGGACAGCTGTGAGGAAGATCATCTGTTTCGCCGATTCCAGCACCTGGGGCTACGATCCCCGGTCCCGGCTGGGCGGGCGCTGTGCCCCGGGTAGCTGATGGGTGGACATCCTGGCGGCCGAAACCGGATGGGTGTTGGGCAACTGGGGCGCCAACGGCCGGGAGCTCCCCGACGCGGCACCTGACATTCCGGCGGACACCGACCTGCAGATCGTGATGCTGGGTACCAATGACCTTTTGCAGGGCCGCAGGCCCAAGGCCACGGCGGAGCGGATGGAGCGATTCCTGACCGGCCTGGAGCTGGCACGGGGGAAGATCCCTCTGTTCGCGTTGCCGTCCCGGTCCCCGAGGGAATGGGTGCCGGGCCAAATGCTCATTGCCGCTTCCCGGACCTTCGCCGGGTGCTGCCGGACCCTTGCCGGGCGGTGGAACGTCTCCCCGGCCTATGACGGTGTGCCACTTCGCGGAGCAGGGGCACAGGGCCCTTGCCGCCGGGATTTCGCCCCATGAAACGCATCATTCCCCGGCACCGTGCGCCTGCTGGAGGGAACCATCAATGGGAGAACCGGTGCCGCCCAGAGCGGGCCGCTGCGGCTCCGGCGGGATATGGGGATATCAGCAAATCCGGCAGGGGGCTTATGGAGCGCTGCCCCGAGCATTGACGGCGGGAGCCTTTCGCGCAGACGCGCACGGAAACGAGACAAGGAGGAGCACCATGCGGATTCTGATGCTGGGCAACAGCCTCACCTCTGCCCAAGATATGCCGGACATTCTGGCGGAACTGACCGGGGCGGAAGTGGTCTGCCATACCCGGGGCGGGGCCCGGCTGTCCGAGCATCTGAACCCGAACACCCGGCTGGGTGCCCGAACGCAGGCGGCACTTGCAAAGGAGCAGTGGGACTATGTGGTGCTGCAGGAAATGAGCCACGGCCCCATCACCGCTCCCGGGAGCTTTTTCGCCAGCGTGGAGCGGCTCTGCCGGCAGATCCGGGAGAACGGGGCCATCCCGGTGCTCTATGCCACCTGGGCCTATCAGAAGGGTGGGGCCCGGCTGTCGGCCAAGGGATGGGACTATGGCGGGATGGCCCGGAACCTGTCCGCGGCGTACCGCAGGGCGGCGGAGGAAAACCGCGCCCTGCTTGCCGACGTGGGGCGGCGGTTTTACCAGCTGCTCGGCACGCAGGACCTCTACGCCGCCGATGGCGTCCACCCCAGCGGGCAGGGGGCCCGCATTGCGGCGGAGACCATAGCGGCGGCGATTCAACGACACAAGGAGGACCCATCATGATTCGGGACATCTGCAAAGACCAGGCATTTCTGGCCCAAAAGGCCGAGCCCGCCGCTCCGGAGGACCTGCCGGTGGCGGCGGATCTGCTGGAGACACTGGAAGTCCACAGGGACGGCTGCGTAGGTATGGCGGCCAACATGATCGGCGTGAACAAGCGCATCATCGCCTTCGACAACCAGGGCGGCTATATGGTCATGTTCAATCCGGAGATCGTGAAAAGGGCCGGCCCCTATGAGGCGGAGGAGGGGTGCCTGTCCCTCTCCGGCACCCGCAGAGCCCGGCGGTGGGAGTCCATCAAGGTCCGCTGGCAGAACGAAAAATTCCAGGAGCGGATCAAGACCTTCACCGGCTGGACGGCCCAGATTATCCAGCACGAGATCGACCACTGCGAGGGCATCATCATCTGAGGGGGAGGGGAAACCTATGAAACTTGCCATTCTCTCCGACACCCACGGCCTGCTGCGGCCGGAGGTCACGGAGCATCTAAAGACCGCCGACGCCATCCTCCATGGCGGAGATATCAACAGGCAGAGCATCGTGGATGAGCTGCGGCAGTATGCGCCGCTGTACATCGTCCGGGGCAACAACGACAAGGACTGGGCGGAGGCCATCCCGCACGATCTCACCGTTACCCTGGGCGGCGTGACCTTTTTCATGGTCCACAACAGAAAGGAGGTCCCGGCGGACCTGGCCGGTGTGGACGCGGTGGTGTTCGGCCACTCCCACAAGTACGTGCAGGAGGAGAAAGGCGGCGTCCTCTGGCTCAACCCGGGCTCCTGCGGCCCTCGGCGGTTCCATCAGGAGATCACCATGATGACGGCGGAGGCGGAGGATGGGAAGATCCGGGTGGAGAAGGTCATCATCCCCCACGGGACGGCGTGAGAACGGCGGGAAGACTGCTTCTCACCGGCGGTTCCGCCGTCTGCGGAGGCGGGGCGGCGCACCCCGGGCGGGGGAGGGGACAGGGCATTGACAACCGCCTGGCACAGGCAGTTCTGCCCTGAGATGGGGGCCGGCTTTGGCGGCGCACCGGGGATGCGGCGGCTCAAACAGACTCCGCCGGGCCGGAGTTCCGGAGCGTGCCGCTGCGGCGGCCCGCTTGCTGAAAGCCGGGGAACCGGCAGTGTATTCGAATTCTTGCAGACCTCACAGCTGCACACAAGCCGGCGCGGCCTGAAATCACTTGATTTCAGGCCGCGCTTCTCTGTCCATAGCGGGGGGCCTTCCATACGCCGCCGTGCATACTGTGCGGCCCCGGGGCTTCAGCCCACGATGCGCAGGAGCTCATCCAAGTCACGGACGGCGCCGCACATCACCTCTCCGCCGCTGACCGCGGCGAAGTGTGCGCGGGCGCACTGGAGTTTCGCCGCCTCCACGCCCTGGGGCTGTGGGGCCTTGCCGCTGGTCTCTGCCACGAAATAGACGGGATCCCCTGCGCGGTCCCGGAGGGCGATGGCCCAGTCGGGCGTGTACCGCCCCACCGGGGTGGGAATGAAGAAGGACTTGGGAAGTCGGACATATAATCTGACCGCCTCGCTGGCCTCCAGCGCCTCGGCAAAGGCCCGTTCCCTGTCGGTGTCACAGATCACATAGTCTGAGATCGAATGGGCGGCGGGCACGGCGGTGCACCCCAGCCTGCCCCGGCGGACGGCATTGGTGAAGAGGGCGGCGTCATACGACGCGTCCAGCCGGTGGTATGTGATGTGCCGGACGACGGCGGCCGCCTTCTCCCGGTTGATGAGCCTGGAGGCCTGGAGGAGGAAATCCTCCGGATTCAGGCGGAACATGGCAAATGTCTCAGGGGCTATGCCCTGGAGAATGGCTGCCGCAGTGGTACGGGTCAGGCCGGTTTCCTCCACCAGCCTGCCCACTAGGTCATACCGTACACCGCCCGGCGCCGGGGGACCGGCGGCCTGCACACGGCTTTCCCTGCGGCGGAAGGCCCGGCCCTGAAGCAGCTGTTCCCGGGACTGCAGCTGCGTCGCCTGCTCGCCATACACCGTCCGGACAGAGACGGGGGTCACCTGTAGATGCGCGTCCAGAGCCTGGATGACGTTCCCGATCAGCTCCCGGGTGTCAAAGGAGACGGTGTAGAAGGACTTGGGGCCGACCCGCGCCCAAAGGGAGCGGAACGCCTCGGTCTGCAGCTTCTCCGGGTCCGCCCGGGCGGTGACGTTGCCGCCGTGGGCGTTCTCCGCGGGGATGGCCCGGGGGGTATAGACGCCGGAGAGGACTTGCGCCACGGCGGCGCTGAGGTCCTGAAGGCTTCCGCCCAGCCGGACGGCACCTCGGTCCCGGTCCGCAAAGAAGCTGCCGGTGAGGACGCGGTCCTTCACATAGCCCTGTTTCCGGAGGGCGGCGCAGATCTCCTCCGCCAGCTCCCGCGTCACCCGGACCCGTGCCCCGGTGGTGCCAGTGAGGAGCCTGCCGGCAAACAGGCCCGGCTCCACCGTCCGGGGGCGGCCGGCAAGGGACGCCGCCAGCCCCTGCTGCAGGGCCTCTGCGAATCTGCCGAACTCCATATCGGTGATGAGCGTCAGCTTGTTCAGCTCCTGCACCGCCCCGCCCAGGACACTTTCGTCCATGCGTTCGCCCTCCTGATTGACACACAGGCGCAGACCGCGGCCGATCTCCTGGCGGCTGCGGATCTCCGACTCCGTCTGGGGCTTCAGCATACAGATCTGGAACACATTGGGGTTGTCCCACCCCTCCCGGAGGGCGGAGTGAGAGAAGAGGAACCGCACAGGTTCATCCAGGCTGAGCAGCCGCTCCTTGTCCCGCATGATCAGGTCATAGGCGTCCGCGTCGGAGGAGGTTCGGCTCTTGCGGTCGATCTTTCCCTCCACAAAGCGGGCCTGGCGGCCCTTCCGCCGGTCTATGGAGAAGTAGCCCTGGTGGGTCTCGCGGGCATCGATGCCGTCCAGATAGGCCCGGTACGCCGGGTCGTCGATCTCTCGCCGGAACGCCTCCGCCACGGCGACGTACTCCTCCTCAAACATTTTGGCGTACTCGCCGCTGCGGCCGCTGCCGCTGTCCCCGTCGTACAGGCGGTATTTGGACACCTCGTCGATGAAGAAGAGGGACAGCACTTTCACTCCCCTGGAATACAGCTCCCGTTCCCGGCGGAGGTGGGTGCGGATGGTCTCCCGAATCTGCACCCGGCGCTGGAGAGCTGTCCGCTCCTCGCCGCCGCTGAACTGACCGGCATATAGCTTCAGGCCGTTGAGAAAGGTCACCGAGCTGTCCCGACCGTCGATCTCTGCCACCACATAGCGGTCGGCGTATTCGGCCAGGCCGTTGGACGCCGCGAACAGATCCGCCTTCCGGCGCAGCTGTTTCACCACCGTCCGAATGCCGGACGCCCCTTTGACCTCAAAACCGATCCGGGCGGCGGGGGCCCTGTCCCGGCTCAGGTCCACGCCCTCCAGATAGACAAAGCCGCCAGCGGCGGGGGAGGATGTGAAGGTCACCCCCAGGGCGGCGATCCGTTTCACCAGATGCCGGTTATAGGCGTCCAGGGCGTCCAGACGGTACACCATGTTGTACGCCTCCCGGTGGGTGGCGGAGTAGCGCAGGGTGAACAGGGCGTTGAACTTGCGCAGGCTCTCCCGAGTCTGGCGGCCCTCCACGCTCTGGGGCTCGTCAATGATGAGAATAGGCCGGGTGGCCGCGATGACGTCGATGGGGCGGCGGCCCCGGAAGCTGTCCGGCCGCTGGTCGATGATCCGCTGGTTCCTGCCCGAGTTGAACGCCTGCATGTTGATAATCATGACCTGAATGGCGCTGTCGGAGGCGAAGCGGTCCACCTGGGCGAGGCGGTCGGAGTTGTAGATGAAAAACCGCAGCCGCCTGCCGTACTCCCCGGCGAAGTGCTCCTGGGTCGTCTGCAGGGAACGGTAGACGCCCTCCCGGACGGCCACCGACGGAACCACGATGATGAACCGGCTCCAGCCGTAGCGGGCGTTTAGCTCGTAGATGGTTTTCACATAGGTATAGGTCTTGCCGGTGCCGGTCTCCATCTCCACGGACAGGTTGATCCCCGGCCCGGCCAGGGCCTTGGACAGAGGCAATCCGGCGCGCCACTGGACCGCGTGCAGATTTTTCAGGATCCGGGCGTCGGTCAGCTCCGGAGCCAGGGGTTGGTTGCACAGGCCGGTGCCGGTCCCTGCCAGGGACAGCGGCCTGTCGGCCGCGGCGCCCAGGCCCTGCCGGTGTGCCTGGGCGCACAGTGACTGACCGCGGAACACATCGCAGACCGCTGCGGCCGCCTCCGCCTGAAAGGGCTGGTGCTTGAATTGGAGCTTCATGAGGTCACCTCCTTATGTCCGGTGCGCTGGGGACACATCCGGGCAAGACGGGGAAAGTTTCTGCGGAATGGAACCAGGCGGACGGTCTGCACTCAGAGTACCTGGACGCGGGTGCCGGGGGACAGGCTTTTGAAGATCTCCGTCACGTTGATCTTGGCGGCGTCCGAGGCGAAGGCGCTGTCCCGGAAGACAGCCCACTGGGGGCGGGAAGCAGCTATGTCCCGGATGACCGTGTCCGGAACGCCAGCGTCAAAACAGGCCGCCAGGACGCCGCCGTCCACCCGGTGGACGGTGCAGCCGCCGACCACCCGGCTGGTGTGGGGCAGGTGGATGCCCAGGCCCTGGTCCAGCAGGCAGGCATAGAGCAGATCCAGGTCGGTGCGGTCCTCCCGGATATTGGACACCGTCTGCCCGATCAGCGGCTGGGATATCTCCTCCGGGGGATAGAGGACCTCCTTCCGGCAGCCCTCGTCCACCCGGAAGACCCGGAAGCCGATGTCCGGACAGGCACCGGGGAATTCGGTCCGGATCTGATCCCCGGCACGGCGGATGCGGGCTTTGCCGATCTCACAGATGGTCTGGAAGCCCGCCTGGGCGGCCTCGCTCTTCTCACCGCAGGGCTCGGGCAGCTGCACCATAATGAAGCTGCGGCGGCCGCCGTCCTCCGCGTTGAGGCGCATCACCGCGTGGGCGGTGGTGGCGGAGCCGGAGAAGAGGTCCAGGCATACGAAATCCTTCCCCGGAACAGAGCCGATCAGGGTCCTCAACAGGTCCACGGACTTTGGGTAGTCAAACAATTTCCGGCCGCCGAACAGCTTCCGCAGCTCCGCGTCTCCGTTGGGGATGTCGGGAATGACGTCCTTGAGCAGCGTCCTGCCGAAGTCCCTGATCTTGGTGTGGATCTCATACCCACCGGACGCTGTGGGGAGCACGATCAGATTATATGGCTCGTCCGCAATCTTCTGCCGGGACCACCGCCAGGCATGGTACTTGTGCACGCCGTCCCCATTTGCATGGGGCGGCAGCTCGAACCACCCGGGCCGCCTCTCCCCGATGGCGCCTGTGGAGATCTCCTGGGTCTGGGGCTGATAGAAGATGGAGAACACGAGGTTCGGCCGGGTCTCTTCGTTGAACTTGCGATTATGATTGTAGAGGGGATCGCCGACCGCAAAGGGGCCCAGCCGGTCCGTCCGAACGTCCCTGCGAAAGCCCTTGTACGCATCGGGCATCTTCTCCCTGGCGAAGCGGATGTCAATAGACAGGCTGCCGCACGCGTCGATGTCCCTGGCGTAGGCCAGGACGGACTCCCAGGTTTTGGCCGCGCCTCTGCCGGATATCTGGCGGCCCGCGATATTGGAGACCCACGCAAATTGGTTCAGGTAGTTGCTTTCGCCGAACACCTCGTCGCAGATCTTCTTCAGGTTCGCTGACTCATGGTCGTCGATGGAGATCAGGATGACGCCGTCCGGGGAGAGCAGGCTGCGGGCCAGCAGCAGTCTGGAAAAGAGCATGGAGCACCAGTCGGAGTGATACCTGCCGTCCGAAAACGTGTTTTTCCGCTGAAAGTTGATCTTCCCCTCCGCGTCCCGGTATCCGCTGGCACCGTGATATACGCCGCGGTCCATCACAAAGGAATCCGGATAGATGAAATCGCTGCCGGTGTTGTAGGGCGGGTCCAGGTAGATCACCTTCACCGCGCCCAGATAACTCTCCTGGAGGATTTTCAGCACTTCCAGATTGTCTCCCTCGATGTAGAGGTTCCGGGTGGTGTCCCAATCCCGGCTGTCCGCCTTCACGGGGCGGAGGGTTCTGGAGGTGGGGCGGGCGGCCTCGGCCATGGCGGCCCGTTTGCCGACCCAGGTGAATTCATAGCGCTCCTCCCCCTCCGCCACGTCAGGGGCCAGCAGCTGCTTGAGGACCTCGAAGTTGACGGCCTTTTTCACCTTCCCGTCCGCGCCTCGCGTCTCCGTGACGGCGGCGGGAAACAGCGCGGCGATTTTTTCCACATTCCCCGCCGTCAGGCCGGGGGCTTCCAAGTCCAGATGGTCCATGTCTGCTTCCTCCCGTTTCATGCAGATGCGGGCGCTTCCACCGGATGCAGATGCCGGAGGCGCCCCGGCGCGCTCCGGTATCCATGGCTGCACCCCGTCCGGCGCCGCGATACGTCCAGTTTACCGCACAACCGGCAAAGAGACAAGCTGAAAATCGCCTGGCCCGGCGGGGAATTGTCGCATTTCCCTCCCGGCTGTATGATATCTCTCATAAGACCGGCGGAGAGGAGCATGCACAATGGCCAAGGAAAATGGCGCATATACTTTTTTATAAGTTTTACCTCAGTGGGCGCCCCTGTGTTTTCTGCAAGGGTCCCATTTGTCTCCCAAACGAGACCCTTGCAGGGAGGGAACCTTCCTTGCTCAGGCCAGGGCTTGGATTGCATCGCAGAGCGCTTCATCAGAGACGCTGGCTACCAGCTCCTCATGGACCGCACGGCCCACAGCAGCAAAGACCTATAATCGGGCTTCGTCACGGTTAGCCCGGGAACTTCGGCTTTCATCTTCTCGATATAATAGGCATCCTCATCACGCGTGATCTCGTTGTTCTTTTCTCGGATCTGGTCCATGCACTCCCGCAGAACCGTCTGAAGGTCCTCGGGCAGCTTGGCATAGTTGTCCTCATTATATAGCACGGTAGCGCAGTTTCCGACAGCCTCCGCGATTTCCACGATGTCCAGCCCCGGGATCACGGGGAACTGGGGCTCCATCGTGATAGGACCCCGCCCGGTCTGCAGGTCCGCATAGTTGACCTGACGCCCTCCACCCGGGTGCGCATCTGCGCCTCTCGTACCTTGGCGTGACCTGCTCCCCCGGCGGCGGGTATTACGACCGCTACCTGGAGTACTATCAGGGGCCCGCCATTCTGGTGTGTCCCGACCGCCTGCTGCAGCCCCGCGTACCGGTGGACCTCCATGACCGCCGGGTACCCATAGTGGCCACGGAGACGCAGATCTGGCGGACAGGTGCGGCGCTGTGAGGTGCTGGGCATTTTTCGGGATGCACGATACAACCGGCCCGCCCTCCCGGCTCCTGGGGAGTGGTCCGCTTCCGCAGCGGGGTCTTCCGGAGGGAGGCCGCCGCTTCAGGACGGCGGCAGCCGTCCTGATTTTTTCTTGCGGTTTTCACAAGAGACGGCGCGCTTTGCCAAGAGATGTCTGTCAAACCGTACCAAATCCGCTGTGAGGACAGATTTCCTCACTTGACGTCCTTCGGCGAAGCTGTTATACTCTTCCCATCTTCCAAAATGCGATGAAGGGGAAAAGGCGATCCCACGCCCCGTTTCAGAGAGCCGCTGGTCGGTGCAAGGCGGTACGGAGGGGACCGCGTCACTGGCCCTTGAGCAGCCGCGCTGAGAGGCGTCGCCTTTAGGTGCGGACGGCCGCTGTCCGTTATCATGCAGACGCGATTCGCCCCCCTCAGGAGGAGCCGATCGTACAGAGTGGCCGGGTCTCCCGGCAATGAGAGTGGTACCGCGGGTACAGCATTTTTTGCTCCCGTCTCTCAAAGACTGATGGTCTTTGGAGAGATGGGATTTTTTGTTGTCCTCCTTCCAAAGACAAGACCTTGGAAGGAGGACTTTGACATGATGGACGCGACGAAATATCAGATTGGCTACTATCCCCCGCCGGTGGAGCCGGGGCACGTGTACGAGTGGATGCAGAAGGACCATATCGAGACTGCCCCCGCCTGGTGCAGCGTGGACCTGCGGGACGGCAACCAGAGTCTGGTGGTGCCTATGAGCCTGGAGGAGAAGCTGGAGTTCTACGAGATGCTGCTGAAGATCGGCTTCAAGGAGATCGAGGTGGGCTTCCCGGCGGCGTCGGAGACGGAGTATGAGTTCCTCCGCAAGCTGATCGACGAGGACCGCATCCCCCAGGACGTGACGATCCAGGTGCTGACCCAGTGCCGGGACCACATCATCCGCCGGACCTTTGAGGCGGTGAAGGGCGCCCCCCGGGCCATCATTCACTTCTACAACTCCACCAGCGAGGCCCAGCGGCGGGAGGTGTTCCACAAGTCCAGGGAGGAGATCAAGCAAATCGCCGTGGACGGTGCCAAGCTCATCAAGGAATTGAGCCGGGAGTACGAGGGCAATTTCCTCTTTGAGTACAGCCCGGAGAGCTTCACCGGCACAGAGCCGGAGTACGCCGTGGAAGTCTGCAACGCAGTGCTGGACGTGATGCAGCCCACGCCGGACCGTCCCATGATTATCAACCTGCCGGTGACGGTGGAGATGAGCATGCCCCACATCTACGCCAACCAGATCGAATGGTGCTCCAAGCATCTGAAGTACCGGGATGCCGTGGTTCTCTCCACCCATCCCCACAACGACCGGGGCTGCGGCGTGGCGGACGCGGAGCTGGCGGTACTGGCTGGTGCCCAGCGGGTGGAGTGCTGCCTCTTCGGCAACGGGGAGCGTACGGGCAACGTGGACGCCATCACCCTGGCCATGAACATGTACAGCCACGGAGTGGACCCGAAGCTGGACTTCTCCGATATGCCCGCTATCTGCGAGGTATACGAGCGGGTGACACGGATGCACGTCTATGAGCGCAGCCCCTACGCCGGCAGCCTGGTGTTCGCCGCCTTCTCCGGCAGCCACCAGGACGCCATCGCCAAGGGCATGACCTACCGGAAGGAGCACCACCAGCACCGGTGGGACTGCCCCTACATCCCCATCGACCCCCACGACATCAGCCGCACCTACGACGCGGACGTCATCCGCATCAACAGCCAGAGCGGCAAGGGAGGCATCGGCTTCCTGCTGCAGCAGAACTACGGCTATAACCCGCCGCCCCACATGCGGGAGCAGCTGGGCTACCGGGTCAAGGAGGTCAGCGACCACGACCACCGGGAACTCTCCGTCCAGGAGGTGCTGGAGGTGTTTGAGGACAACTACGTCAACAACGCGGCCCCGCTGAATGTCACTGCCGCCCACTACACACAGAACCAGGACGGGTCCATCTCCGCCAACCTGACTCTGCGCCGCGGCAGCCGGATGATCCAGTGCGGCGCCGCCGGAAACGGCCGCCTGGACGCGGTGGCCAATGCCATCGAGCAGGCAGCGGGCATGGACTTCACATTGATCCATTACAGCGAGCACGCACTGGACCCTGACACCGACAGCCGGGCCTGCAGCTACGTAGGGCTGAAGTGGCCAGATGGCAGAGAGACCTGGGGCTGCGGCACCCACACGGACATCATCGTGGCAGGCGTCCGGGCGCTGGTCAGTGCCATCAATAACCGGTAAACAGCGGGGGAGACCCCTGGACTTCATCACAGAGAACGGAGGCACAATACCCATGGGAATGACTATGACACAGAAAATCCTGGCTGCCCACTGCGGCCAGGAGCACGTCAAGGCGGGACAGCTGATCGAGGCGAACCTTGATATTGTCCTGGGCAACGACATCACCACTCCGGTGGCCATCAACGAGTTTGAAAAGGCGGGCTTTTGCGATGTTTTCGACAAGACCCGGGTGAACATCGTTCTGGATCACTTCGTCCCCAACAAGGACATCAAGAGCGCCCAGCAGTCCAAGCAGTGCCGGGAGTTCGCCTGCAGACACGGCATCGTCAACTTCTTCGACGTGGGCAAGATGGGCGTGGAGCACGCCCTCCTGCCGGAGCAGGGCATCGTCACCGCCGGAGACTGCATCATCGGCGCCGACAGCCACACCTGCACCTACGGCGCGGTGGGGGCCTTCTCCACCGGCGTGGGCTCCACGGATATGGCCGCCGGCATGGCCACCGGCAAGGCGTGGTTCAAGGTGCCCGCCGCCATCCGCGTGGAGCTGACCGGCAGTCTGCGGCGGCCTGTGTCCGGCAAGGACGTGATCTTGCACCTGATCGGACTCATCGGCGTCTCCGGCGCCCTCTACAAGAGCCTGGAGTTCATCGGCCCCGGCGTGCAGAGCCTGACTATGGAGGACCGGCTGTGCATCTGCAACATGGCTATCGAGGCCGGTGCCAAGAACGGCATCTTCCCGGTGGACGAGACCTGCGAGGCGTACCTGAAGGGCCGCAGCCGGCGGGAATGGAAGAAATACGAGGCAGATCCGGACGCAGAGTACGAGCGGACCATCACCATTGACCTGGACACCCTGGTGCCCACCGTCAGCTGGCCCCACCTGCCGGAGAACACCCACCCGGCCGCCGAGGGCGGGGACATCAAAATCGATCAGGTGGTCATCGGCTCCTGCACCAACGGCCGGATCGAGGACATGGAGGCCGCTTACAACATTTTGAAGGGCCGCCACATCGCCGACGGCGTCCGGGGCATCATCATTCCCGCCACCATGGAGGTGTACAGGACCTGCATCGAGCGGGGCTACACCACCGCCTTTGTCGACGCCGGGTGCATTGTCTCCACCCCCACCTGCGGGCCGTGTCTCGGCGGCTACATGGGCATTCTGGCGGAAGGGGAGCGGTGCGTCTCCACCACCAACCGCAACTTTGTGGGCCGCATGGGCCACGTGAACAGCGAGATTTATCTGGCCAGCCCCGCCACGGCGGCGGCCAGCGCCCTGACGGGCCACATCACCGATCCCAGGGAGGTTTGAACACCATGGAAGCAAGAGGTTCTGTATTCAAATACGGTGACAACATCGACACCGACGTCATCATCCCCGCCCGCTACCTGAACACCCAGAATGCCCGGGAGCTGGCGGACCACTGCATGGAGGACATTGACAAGACCTTCATCACCCGGGTGCAGGCGGGCGACATCATGGTGGGGGGCGAGAACTTCGGCTGCGGCTCCAGCCGGGAGCACGCGCCCCTGGCCATCAAGACCGCCGGCATCGCCTGCGTCATCGCCGCCAGCTTTGCCCGGATTTTCTACCGCAATGCCATCAACATCGGTCTGCCCATCCTGGAGTGCCCGTCAGCCAGCACTGCCATCCGGGAGGGGGACACGGTGTCTGTGAACTTTGACACCGGCGTCATCACCGACGAGACCACAGGCGAGACCTTCCAGGCGGAGCCCTTCCCGCCCTTCATCCAGAAGATCATTCGCTCCGGCGGCCTGATGGCCAGCATCCAGGCGCGGTAAGGAGGCGGCAGTATGGAGAAGAATATCGCGGTGATCTACGGCGACTGCGCCAGCCCGGAGATCGTCACCCAGGCCCTGCGGGTGCTGGACGCGGTGGCTGAGAAATTCGGCCACACCTTTACCTATACAAAAGTCCTGATGGGCGGCGAGGCCATCGACGCCTACGGGGACCCCCTGCCCCAGTCGGAACTGGACAAGTGCCTGCAAAGCGACAGCGTGCTGCTGGGAGCCATCGGCGGCCCCAAGTGGGAGGGCCTGCCCGGTGACAAGCGGGCGGAAAAGGGCCTCCTGCGGCTCCGGGCCGGCATGGGGCTTTACTCCAACAACCGCCCTGCCAAAATCTGGCCCCAGTTGGCGGACGCCTCGCCCCTGAAGCCCGCCATCGTGGAAAAAGGCATTGACTTTATTGTGGTGCGCGAGCTGATCGGCGGCGTCTACTTCGGGGAGCACAGGACCTACGAGGAAAACGGCGAGAAGGTCGCCGTGGACACCATGCCCTATTCCGAGCACGAGATCGAGCGGATCGGCCGCATCGGCTTTGAGACCGCCCGCAAGCGCCGGAAAAAGCTCACCTGCGTGGACAAGGCCAATGTGCTGGACACCAGCCGCCTGTGGCGGGAGGTGATGCACCGCCTGGCGGCGGAGTACCCGGACGTGGAATACCGGGAGATGTTCGTGGACAACTGCGCCATGCAGATCTGCAAGGATCCCGCCCAGTTCGACGTGATTGTCACGGAGAACATGTTCGGCGACATCCTGTCCGACGAGGCCAGCGAGATCACCGGCAGCATCGGCATGGTGCCCTCCTCCAGCCTGGGGGACGGCACCCGGGGGCTGTACGAGCCCATCCACGGCTCTGCCCCGGACATCGCCGGACAGGATATCATCAACCCCATCGCCTGCATCCTGTCCGCGGCCATGATGCTGCGGTACAGCTTCGATATGGCGGCGGAGGCAGACTGCATCGAAGCTGCGGTGAATCAAGTGCTGAACGACGGCATCCGCACCGCCGACATCTGGCGGCCCGGATGTGAGAAGGTGGGCTGCGCTGCCATGGGCGATGCCATCCTGGCCCGGCTGTAAGAAAGATGGAATATGCGGACGGCGTCGGGCCCGAAAAAGCCCGGCGCCGCTTTTTTCGTGGAGGCTGGAATTTACTTTGCCCACCGGATATGATATCATCCCATCAAGAGAACCAACCGACGGAGGCTCTGACAGCTGTCCGTCCCATCTTGGAAAAAGGAGTGCTGCATATATGAAGCTGCAATTTCTGGGCCATGCCTGCTTTCTGCTGGATGACGGCGTCCACAAAGTCCTGACGGACCCCTTCCTCACCGGGGCTGGCCGTCCTGAATGGGCAGAGAAGGTGGACCCGGACGTGATTTTTGTCACCCACGGCCATGGGGACCACGTAGGGGATGCAGCCGCCATCGCCAGACGTACCGGTGCGCCGGTCTGCTGCACAGCGGATCTGGCGGATGCGGTGTTTGTCCCTGCGGGGGTGGCATGCGTCGCCGGAAATCTGGGCGGCACGGTCCGCCTGTCCTTTGGCTGCGCCAAGTTTTTCCAGGCCCTCCACGGCGGCGGTGCGGCGGGCTGTCCTGCCTGCGGCTTCCTTTTTGAGATGGGGGGCAGGAAGATCTATCACGCCGGAGACACGGCCCTGATGACCGATATGACCCTGCTGGCAGACGAGGACATCGACGTGGCGCTGCTGCCCATCGGAGATTTCTACACCATGGGCCCGGCGGATGCCCTCCGGGCAGTGAAGCTGATCCGGCCCCGACTGACGGTCCCCATGCACTACAACACCTTCCAGGCCATCACCCAGGATCCGGAGGCATTCGCCGCCGCCTGCAAAGAGGCGGGATTTGCCGCCAAAGTCCTTCAGCCGGGGGAGGAGATGACCCTGTAAGCAGCCTGGGACGGGAGCGGGCGGAGCACCACAGCGGCTGCCCCGGCACGGGCGAATGAATCGCTTCCGTGCGAAGCCAACAGAGAGTTCTTGGGGGGACAGATCTGCCCGATCATGCAGGCGGCCAGTCAGGCGGTGCTGGAAGCATCGGCATTGAAATTGCTGGCGGAGACTTCACAGCGACTCCAAATCTTACAGGGCAATCGAAGCGAAATTTGATATATCCCTTGCTGGTAACCCGTTACGAACAATCCCTGGTATTTTCCGGCTGTAAAAACCTCCTGAAGCATTAGCCCTTCAGGAGGTTTCTGCAGCTTGTGTTGACAGAAGAGATGCGGACATTGGAGCTCCGCACAGCAGGACGGTGCGTTTGCGCAGTACAAGCGTTTTGCCGCAGGCGGAACCTTGGCGGAGGCAGAATTCATTTCCGCCGAGCATTTGAATCGCCGAAGGGTTTCGCGGGCCATTGGCCCGCGAAACCCAAAAAGAAAGACACGACTTTCGTCGTGTCTTTCTTTTTGGTGACCCGTCGGGGATTCGAACCCCGGACCCACTGCTTAAAAGATAGTCTTGTCAATAACTGGGGATAACTGAAACCGTCTATCCGTTGTGCCGCAAGAGATAGAACATTGGTGGTTTTTCAGAGTTGCTTTCAGTTACTACCACGGTTACAACCTTATTTAAGCTTCTGAATCTCGGATTTCAGCCGCTGGATGTCATCTTGGATGTACACATCGGAGGTCAGGGCGAAATCCGTATGACCCATAGTGCGTTTGATCGCGTCGTTATCCACGCCTGCAGTTTTTGCTCGGGTTGCGAATGTGTAGCGGGTGCAATGGGGATGGAGCTGCCGGCCTTCCCTGGTGATCCCCAGACGCTGGAGAGTGTTCTTCCAGTCCCGTCGGGCAAAGTTGTTCCGCACCAGATTCCCGGTGTATCCGGACAGCAGCAGGGGGCCGGTAGCCCTGGCTGCAAAATACTCTACATAGGGCCGGATCGTTGGGTGGATCACCACCACTCGGCCGCGGCCGGCAGCTGTCTTTTCGCCGCCGTACATGACATCCAGATCAAGGTCCACTTGGTCCCTGCGCTTTTGGAGCAGCTCATTGATCCGGTAGCCGGTATAGATCAGGATCAGGATAATCATGGAGGTTTCATCCCCGGCGTCCGCGTCAGCACGGAGACGGAGGATCTCGTCCTCCGTGAAGGTATCCCGCTGCACCGGCTCCTGCCGGGGCAGGACCAGAAAGTCCGCATAGTTGCGGTCCAGGATGTCCTTGCGCATGGCATATTGGCAGAGCTGGCTGTATAGCGTCTGGATTTTTTTGACTGTGGAGCGGCTGCGGCCTTTCGCCACATCAGCATCAACGATCTTCTGGACATCCTCCGTCCGTAGTGTGCGCATTTTTCGGGGCGCCAGAGGCTCCAGCTTGGACCAGGCCAGATCGTATGCTAGACAAGCGTCCTCCTTCAGCCGGGGATAGTGCTGGGCCTTCCAAAGTGTGAAAATCTCCTGGAGGGTCAGGTCAATGGCATCGCCGATAGGTTTTCCTGCAAGCTTTTCCAGAGCTTCCTGGGCGGCCGTTTTCGTGGCATAACGGCCCAAAATCTTCCCGCCCTTTGCCATGACCCAGGGGCGTGTCCGGCGCTTATCTGTGAGTTTGTAGACACTGCCGGAGCCATTGGGACGCTTTCGGGGCCGTGGTTCCAGCCGGTGGATCACTCGGCCGCAATAGCAGCAGATATTTGAGTCATCCGGGATCTCCCTGCGGCATTTTGGGCAGAGCATAAGATCACCTCGAATTTTTCAAAAATTATGAATTTTCTTCTTGACAATACGCCAATATTGTCGTATGATTAAATCATCAGGAGGGGGAACACCCCAGGAGGAAATCACAATGAAGGTCATCACTTCTCAGAGCTATATCAACAACGAGATCGTCAACCAGAAGATCGACCAGCTCTCTGGCAAAGAGTTTGTGGAACTCCCTGTGTGGACAACGGGCCTGACGGATGAGGACGGCAACGAACTCTGCATCCTGGCCGATGGCCATCACACCTACGAGGCTGCTACTGAGCTGGGCATCGAGGTCCGGTTTGCTGAGCAGGATCACCCCGAAGGACTGACCGGCGAGGCCCTCCTGGAGGCCGCTTGGATGGACAGCGAATATCGCTATCTTGGTACTGAGATCAACGTCTGGTAAGGAGGACATCATGGAGCAGTATTACGTGATGGCAGACCTGCGGCGATCTCCGGAGACGGTGGAAAATCTTCCGCCGGTCCCCGGCGCGGAGGTCTATGCGGGAAAGATCAAGGCGGTTATCGAGGCAAAGGACCGGGACGAGGCGCTGGCTGTAGGAAAGACGCTCATCACTGGATGCCTGAAGAAGGGAATCACGGCCTATCAGTGGACCTATATGCCGGTCCTGGACGCCCAGAAGATGGGAGACACCGCCATCTATGCGCAATATCCAACGGCCACATGGCTGACTTACTACCGCATCAAGGCCGGTCTGACCCAGAAACGCCTGGCAGAGCTGGCAGGACTCAATATCCGGCAGGTCCAAAAAATTGAGAATGGTGAAACCTTGGCTGGCAATACCACGGCCAAGAATCTACTGGCCTTGGCGGACGCTTTGGGGATTGATCCCCACAAGCTGCTGTGAGGGGCTGTCATGAAATGGGACCGGGATTTGACGGGCCAACGATTCGGGGAACTGACGGTCCTGGAAGCCACTGACGAGCGCATCGGCGGAGGTGTTGTCTGGCTGTGTAGATGTTCCTGCGGGGCCATCTGCAAGGTCTCCAGGAATAATCTTGTGACCGGGCAGACACGCTCCTGCGGACACGCGAAGCGGCGGGATTTAACCGGTCAGCGGTTTGGCAGACTGGTAGCGGTACGGCCTATCCGCTGGCGCTCTAAAGCACAGCCTTGCAGTGTGGCATGGCTGTGCAAGTGTGACTGTGGCAGTGTAGCCATTGCGGCATTGGGTAATTTGACCAAAGGTCTGAAATCGTCCTGCGGCTGTATTCCCCGCCGCCCAGGCCGCGGGCACGCAATCTGCCCAGGATGCGGGGAGACGTTTGCCATCAATACGGACGGCAAGCCCACCCCGCAGTTTTGCCCAACCTGCGCCCCGAAGTATGCGGGGCGAAACTGGAAGGTGTGTCCGATCTGTCGGACCCTGTTCCCGGCTCCGGAAAGCGACAAGACAGTCACATGCTCAAGGGGATGTTCCGCTGCGTGGAAGGGCATTATACATGAGGGCGTGTCAAATAGCTGGGCAAACGAGGCCAAGGCCCGCAAGCGGGCGGAGGGACAGACCGCCAATCTGCAGCTGGGGACTGCGGCTGCAAAGGCGTCTCCAATCGCCGGTCGGTTTGAGACCAACCAGGAAGCCAAGATTTGGCGCCTGGTGGATCCCAGCGGAAATGAGATCATCGTCCGAAACCTGCTCCTATGGGCCAGGGAAAACACGGAGCGGTTCGGCAAGCCGCCGGGGGACCGGTCCGCCATACAGATCGCCAGCGGATTTGAGGCCATTGCGGCAACTTTGCGGGGGACGCGAAAAACGCCCTCCATGACGTACTTCGGATGGACCCTCAAAGATGTGCCGGAGGTTCCCCCACCGGAAGGATAGTGAGAAAGCCGCCCCTGATGGGGCGGCCTTTTTACTGCGCCTTCTTCAGGGCGTTGATCTCCTTGGTGTGGCGCTTGAGGAGTTCGTGGTGAAGATTAAGCTCCTCCTGCATCTTGTCCATCAGGTCCGGATCGGGGAGGGCCTTGAGCTTTTCGTTGGCGGCTGCAAGGCCGTCGGCCAGGAGGTTGAACTTCGGATGGATGTCAGCCTCCAATAATACCTTGACCTCATTGATAATGTCTTGTTTCTGCTGGGCCATCAGCTGGGCGAGGGCCTGCAGGTCTTTTTCGTCTAACATGGGAATACTCCTTTCATCCTCCGGCGCACTTTTTGCAGGGCGTCAGGCCACGATTCAGCGCGGTCTGCAGTGTGGACTCATAATAGGTGCCGTTCCCGCAGTTGTTGTCATAATGATATTTGCTGCCCGTCTCCGTCACATAGACTGTGCGCTCATTGCTCTGATTTGTGGATGGCTGCAGCTCTGCAGTGGACTCTGGTACAGAGGCCGTAGGAGCTTTAGACGATGGGGATGTAGCAATCGATTCCGTAGGTGGCTCTGCTGATTTCTGTTCGCTTTCCGAAGAATTTTCTGATGTAGAGGATGCATCTGATGTAATCCCGAGCGCCTCATTTAATGCATCAATTTCATCGGTCGAAAAACCAGAATTCATAAGATATAACTCCCGAGCTGCCACAAAAGCTATATTTGCATCATTGCGCATATTCAAACATGTCAAGGTGTACTCTATGTCTGAATCATCTGAACTTTTCAAATAATCCTGCAATTTAATATGAGCAGCGGCAACATTATTCACAGCATCTTCTGCAGCTGCTGCATATTCCTCCGCAGTTTCATCATCCAAGTATTTTTCAATAGTATCTAGGGATGCAAAACATACATCAACAGCCGAATCGCAGATAGAATTCAGGCCCTCTACTGTGAGACTTCCATCGGCCATACTGGCAATTGCATCCGATAGCGCATCCATTTGAACATCTGCGGAGATCACTGCATCGCAGAGTTCCGCATCAATTTCCGCTGGTGTTTTTGGCGTGTCTAAAGATTCCTTCTCGTCTTGGGCGGTTTCATTTGCTTGGTCACTTGCGACCTGTTCTTGGGGACGCTCGACAAGATTTCCGATGATACCAATCACAAAAAGTACCATCAATATGATAAACCATTTCCGCCGATAGAATGGCGGCTTTCTCTTGGGCGGCTGAGCCGAGTGGCCCTGCCCTGATGTATTTGTTGCGGCCCCTTTCCCAGCAGGATAGTCTCTGACATAGCTGATGCCAGTTCCGGGAATTGACGTCGTGGTGCGAGTTCCACCATTTGCTTTTTTTGTCCAGCGAAAGAATTTTCCTCCGACAGAATAACCTACCCCGGATTTACTAAAATTGATCCGAAAAGGGCCTATATTTCTGCTTTTCCGAAAACGCCAACCCATAATCTGTTTTCCCTCCCGTGTCCGATTCGGACACGTTTTATTTTTATCCGCTCACTGGCGGGAAATCACATGTATAAGTCCGCTGCCAGATTACCGTAGGTATACCAGCAGACGGCCTTGCGCATAAAGGGCACAGTTACACAGAAATGCTCCGCCAGAGACGGGAGATCTGTATATCCGTCGGCCACGGCTTGATCCAGAGCGTCTTCCGGCACCAACTGCCGGATCGCCCATTTGTCTGCCCGGTTCTCATGCTTTTGCCTGATATCCAGAGCAGCGTGCCGGTTGTAAAAGCTGCCGGTTTTGCAGTGGCCCAGCTCATGGGCCAGACACACCGTTTCCTGCTCCAGCGTGTCCAGCTTCCAGGGGTTGACTGCGATTGCGTAGGAGCCGTCCGGCAGGGGAATGGACAGGGAGGTGGCCTGTTCCAGGGGAACCCAGTCCACATCAATGCCTTGGTTTTCCGCATACTCGTACAGATCCAGAAGCGTTGTCATTGCTGCTGCTTCCTCCGCTGCTCCAGTTTGTAGCGCATATAGTCCCGGGCATCTGCCCAGAGGGCGTCCATTTCCTCTTTGGTGAGATCTTCCGCACCCTCGAAGAAAGCCGCCTTGATATCGTCCTCGCTGATGGCGTCCGAATCGTACACAACACCCCGCTTTTGGGGGCCGTTGCCAGTGAGCAGATATTCTGTGGTGGTTCCCAGAGCCTCGGCGATCTGGGGAAGGCACCGTTGGAAAGAGGCCGATTTCCGCTTTCGCCATTCGCTTACACGCGGAGCAGGGACACCCAAAACACTAGCAAAATCTTTTTGCTCTTTGAATTTTCCATCTACCAACTCGAAAATGCGATCTACGGTGTCCGTGGGTATCACCTCCAAAGTAAATAATTACAATTATCCTAATTTGTGCATTTCTACAAAACAAGAAAATTACAGAAAAACTAATTGACAATTAGGAAAAACCTAATTATACTACAACCAGAAGTTGACAATCAGAAGTTGACAAAACGAGAATAGGAAAACGCATGATGCAGGAACGCCTTGAACGATGGCTTTCACTGTTCAAATGCTGTCAAATGTCTTATGTATGTCAATTCATGTATCAACTGATGGTTACACAATAGCACAAATAGCGCACGATTTCAAGAGAGGAGGTGAGCAGATGCAGCTGAGGCAACTGCGGGAGGCCGCAGGCCTGACCCAGCGGGAACTAGGCAATCGGATCGGTGTTTCCGGGCAGGCGGTGGCCCAGTGGGAGACCGGCGTCAAACGGCCCAGTGTGGAGAACCTGACAAAACTGGCGGACGTGCTGGAGACCAGCACCGACGCCATCCTGGGGCGGGATACTGCCTAAAATTTCGGAAGGAGCGATTGCATGTACATACCAACCATGACACTGTGCGAGCTGGTGGAGCGGCTGCGGTCCCTGGGCGTGCCCACCAGCAACACCAAGGCGGCTGCCATGATCGAGGCGGGACAGTACCCCTTCGCCAGCTGTGTGCGGCTGAAGGAGGACGGGGAGCGGGTCTTTGAGATTTCGAAGGTGCTCTTTGACAAGTGGGTGGCAGAGCGCGTCGTGCTGCAGCCTGGAGACCCCGGGTATCAGGTCCCCCTGGAGCTCTGCCCCCAACATACCACACAGGAGGCGAGCTGACCATGGCGGATCGATACCCATCTATCTACCAGAGGGCACGAAAAGATGCCTGTCTGACCCAGGAACAGGCCGCGGAGCTGTTGAGCGTGTCGGTGGAAACTGTCAAGGCATGGGAGCAGAGACAACGGGTGCCCAGACCGGAGGACGTGGAGCGGATGCAAGCCGCCTATGGCACGCCCTGGCTGGGGCTGGAGTACACCCGGGCTACCTGCGGACAGCTGGGGGTGCTGCCGGAGCTGCGGCTTCAGGGACTGCCCACGGCGGTGCTGCGGCTGATCAACCGGGCCACGGCGCTGGCGGATGACTACCGGCGGCTGATGGAGATTGCGGAGGACGGCCGGATCGATGAGTGGGAGGCCCCGGAGTTTGAGCAGATCAGTGAGAACATCCAGCGCGTGATTGCGGCAGGGTTCGAGGTCCTGTATGCAGAGGCCCCGCCGGGCATAAAAAAAGACCGCCCTGCTGCGGGAACAGCAGAGCGGCGGGTTCAGGGCCTTTCGACCGAGAACGATTGCAAGACTATTGTACCACATTCCGGCCGGATTGCAAGCCCCAGTTTTACCGGGGAGGGGGTGACCCGCCCATGATGATCTGGGGGCTTGTGCTGATCGGCATTTGTACGCTCACCAGCGGACTGTTCCGGCTGGTGGATCGGATTGAAGGGAGGCGGTGAGGATGACCGCATGGAAAACGCTGGATCTGCGTCAGCGAAAGACCTGCGGCCCCCATGACGGGGAACTGATCGTGCTGCACATGATCCCGAAGTCCGCCTGGGGGACTGAGCGGTATCTTGTCAGCCGCCTCCAGACAGAGGCGGGATGCACTTGGATAAAAAGCAATGGAACTGTGTTGTCTCCTGCCAATCTGGAGAAACACTATGACCTCCGGTGGCTCCGGCTGCCGGAGGACACCATCTGAGAGGAGGGTGGTTATGCGGAGGCACCCCAAAAAGGGCGGGCAGTTCGCCATCATTTGGGTGGATTTATTGTATGAGGATGCGGTACCAGCCACCGGCAAGCTGCTCTTTGGAGAGATATACCGGCTCTCTGGGCCGGATGGCTGGTGCGATGCCAGCAACCAGGATTTCATGGACCTGTTGGGATGCAGTGAGACAACTGTCCGTAACCTACTCAAAGCCCTGGAGGATGTGGGGCAGATTCGGGTGGTCACCCGGCCCCGCCGGGAAGGCGCTGGCGGCACGGAGCGCAGGATCTTCTGCGGCCGGAAACTGGCCCCTCCAGAGGTCCAGGAGGTACCCGCAAAAAACTGCGGGTACCCCGGGGAGGGTACCCGCAGAAATTTGAGGGGGGTACCCGCAGAAACTTGCGGTTCCACATCTATAAGTAATTATAATAATACCCCCTATAGTCCCCCAAAGGGGGATGACCCTGACCTTATGAGGTCATTTGACCTCTTTTGGGACAAGTACCCCAAGAAGGTCAAAAAGAAAAAGGCGCGGGAACTATGGCAGAAGCTGCGGCCAGGTGCCGCATTGGCGTCTGTCATCCTGGCTGCTTTGGAGCGTCAGAAGTGCAGTGACCGTTGGCAGCGGGATGGCGGTCAATACATACCGGACCCAACCACGTGGCTCAACGGCCGCCGGTGGGAGGACGAACTGTTTCCTGCAGAGCCGGAGCGTCCTACCCCACCGGATGATGCCAGAAGGGGGCGGTGCCTGTGAGCGAGATCAAGCAGGATGCCATTCTCTCCCAGCGGCTGCTAGACGCTCAGGTGGGCGTGCTGGGCTCCATGCTGATCGACCCGGATACCGTGCCGGAGGTGCTGAGCCGGGTGCGGGACGCGGACTTTGCGGAAGAGAAGTACCGGCTGGTATTCCAGGCCATCCAGGCCCGGTTTCGGGCCGGACAGGCTATTGACCCTATCCTGGTCCGGGAGACTCTGGGGGGCGGTGTGGACAGCCCATGGACCTCGATCTTGCAGGGGCTGATGGATGTCACGACCACGGCGGCTCATGTGGATGACTATGTGGACGCCCTGCGGGCTTCCGTCACGTTGTCCAACCTGCGGACCCTGGGCACCCAGCTGGCGGAAGCCGACCGCCTGGAGGACGCTCAGACACTGCTGGACCAGATGCGGGCCCAGCAGGTGAGCCGGCCAAACGTCCAGGCCATGGACATGGCGGAGGGCTTAGAGCGGTTCTTCGACCGGCACAACGGCGAGGAGAAGCCGCAATATCTCAGCTGGGGTGTGCCCGTCCTGGACGAGCGGATCTTTGCGGAACCCGGGGACATGGTGGTGCTGGGCGGGTACCCGTCCGATGGCAAGACGGCCCTTGCGCTGCAGTTTGCCTTCGGCATCGGCAGAAATCACCGGGTAGGGTTCTTCAGCTACGAGTCCACCCGGGACAAGCTGTTTGACCGGACAGTGAGCCGGGCGGCCATGCTGAGCTACACCAAGATCAAGCGCAACCAGCTGACGGAGGCGGATTACCGGGACCTGCTGGAGCTGCGGCCCCAACTGACGGCTCCCCAGCTGACGCTGATCGACGCCGCCGGCATGACGGTGCTGGACATCCAGGCGTACAGCCAGGCCCACCGGTACGACGTGGTATTTGTGGACTATCTGCAAAAGATTGCCGCGCCCAGAGGCACCCGACAGTCCGATTTTGAGCGGGTCTCTGCCATCTCCAGCAGCTTGCAGCAGTTTGGGCGGATCACCGGGACTACGGTGGTGGCCCTGAGCCAACTATCCCGCCCAGACCGGGACGCCAAGACCAAGAAAATCCGCCCGCCGGTGCTGAGTGACCTGCGCTCCTCCGGCCAGATCGAGCAGGACGCCGACGTGGTGCTGTTCCTGCACCGGGAGGACTATGATGACAAGCAGTCCAACCGGATTCTGAAGATCGCCAAAAACAAAGAGGGCGAGGCCATGGACTACGTTCGGTTCCGGTTTGACGGCGATCTGCAGACCTTCTCCCGGATCGCGCCGGAGACTCCGGAGCCACCGGCAGAGAAGCCCAAGCGGGAGAAGCAGCCGCCCCGGCAGGTGAGCTTCTGGGCGGACGGGGGCAGCTTCCAGGACACCCCCTGGGGGAAAGGGGGAGCCAGTTGAAGATCGGAGACATCCTGACCATCAAACCTAACTTTTACACGGAGTACATGGGGGCCAATGACCAGCCCCGCCGGGCCCAAGTGATTTACATACACCCCGAAGGTCGGTTTTACGTGGTGGAGTTCCGGAGCGACCTGGGTATTCCCTGGCGGGAGACGTTTTTCCCCTATAACCGGCGGATCGAGGGCATCGTGGACCGGTCCGCGCCGTATTTGCCAAACGAAAAGGAGCTGTTTTGAATGAGGACGATTGCAATCATGAACAACAAGGGCGGCGTCGGCAAGACCGTCACCGCCATCAACCTGGCGGACATCCTGGTACGGGATTACCGCCAGCGGGTGATCCTGGCGGATTGCGACGGGCAAATGAACCTGACCCGGTTTTATGTCCCGGACTTTGACCCGGAGACGGAGTACACCATGGTGTCCCTGCTGGAGGGAGACGGGGAGACGCTGTGGAGCGACAACCTCCTGGCGGTGAGCAAGGACCTGTGGCTGATCCCCGGGAGCCCGGAGCTGTACACGGAGGACCTGGAGGCCGTCATAGAGGGCCAGGACCAGGCCAAAACCCGTCGAGTAGCCGACTTTGTGAGCTGTGTCCGTGAGGACGCCGGGGCGGACTTCGCGATCTTTGACTGCCCACCGGGTTTCACGGCGGCCAGTCTGGCGGCGCTGCTGACCAGCGACGAGGTGGTCATCCCTATGGAGCTGGATGGCTTTTCGGTCTCCGGCATGGTGACCATGCAGCAGCAGCTGGCGCTGCTGAGACGCAGCGGCCTGCAGGTGCCCAGGGCCTCCGTGCTGATCAACCGGTGGCGGGCCACAGAGTTTGTCAAAGAGGTGGAGGATCAGCTGCGGAAGATGGCTGAGCACGTCAAAATCTCTGTCTACAAGCAGGTGATCCGCAAGAGCGAAAAGGTGCCGGAGAGCACGGTCACCGGGTACCCGTTGGCGGTGTACAGCCCCCGGAGTGCCGCCGGCGTGGACTTCCGGCGCTGGGTCCGGGAGCTGTGGGGAGGTGCGGGCCATGAGCAAGTTTGACCTGAGCCGGATCGTAGGGTCCGCCGACGTGTCCGATTCGGACACGGAGCTGCGGGAGATACCGCTGGACAAAATCCGCGAAAACTCTGAAAATTTCTACCCGCCTCTGCCGGAGGACGAGGCGGAAGCCCTGCGGGAGTCCATCCAGGCCAACGGCCTGCTGGAGCCTCTACTGGTTGTGGCGGACGGCGCTACATACCGCCTGGTGTCCGGCCACAACCGGCTCCGGGCTCTGCGGGACCTCCGGGCCAACGCCTTGGGCATGGAGTATAAGACAGCTCTGTGCCGGGTGCTACCGGACATGGATGCCGACCATGAGATCACCGCCATCATCGAGGCCAACCGCCAGCGGAAAAAGACGCCGGCGGTGCTGCAACAGGAGGCGGAAGCGTTGACAGAGGTCTACGTCCGGCGAAAACAGGCCGGAGAGACCTTGCCAGGGCGTATCCGGGACCGGGTAGCGGAGGTCATGCAAGTGAGCGCCACGAAGCTGGCAAATCTCAATGCCATCAAGCACGGGCTGAGGGAGCGTAGTTTACAGGTAGCCTGGGAACAGGGGACCATCACAGAGGCTTGCGCCTTGGAGATCGCCCGGATGCCTGGAAGGGATCAAGAGAGGTTGGAAACGTGGCTAAGAGAGGAAAAACTCCCCTGTACGCTGCGGACGGTTCGGGAATTCTCTGTTTTGAGCATCAAACTCGAACATGACTGCGAGCGTGCCGGCCGCCCCTGCCCCAATGCCAGGGCGATGTATGATGCTTTCGTCCGGAACGGCAACTGGGAGGGCTGCTGCGGGTGCTGCGCTATGTGCCTCAAGCGGGATACCTGCGAGACCTGCTGCCAGTATGTGGAGCGGAAGGAGCCGGAGCCAGCAGAAGAGCCTGAGGACGATCTGGAGGATGCGGTGCCTGATTGGCAAGCCCAGCGGGAGAAATTCGGGTCCCGCCTGCGAAAGGCCCGTGAAGAAACCGGCCTGGACAGGGCGGCATTTGCAGAAAGAATTGGAGCTTACAAGGCCACATACTCCGCTTGGGAAAACGGGTCTCTGCCCGGCGGCAGCCAGTTCCCGGAGCTGGCCCGGGCGCTGGGTGTCAGCACGGATTATCTCTACGGCCTGACGGACGATCCCACGCCGCCTGGAGAAACGCAGCCACAGCCGGAGGGGCAGCTGACTATCGCCGGGTGGATGCCCGGCGGCGTGAACCCAAGCGAACCAGGAGAATTCGCTGTGCTGGCGGATGTGGGCAACACTCGCTATTTCAAGACATTCATGCGCTGGGACGGGAGTTCGTGGTTGATGCTGCCGTCTAAACAGCAGGCGGAGTTCCCGCCAGATTGGTGGCTGCGGCTACCGCCGGAGCCAGAGAAGGGAGAGACAACATGATTCGATTTATCAGTGATCCGGAACATGGGGAGTTTACGGCATCGGCGTCCGGGAACATTTCGGAGGTTGTCGTAGAGGTCGGAGTCTGTATAAATACCGCTTATAACCTGCTCCGGTCCAGAGACCCTGATGCGGCACAAGGTTTTAAACAGGCTTTGCTTGTTACCTTCCGCCCGGACAGTCCTGTCTGGGACAAGGAGGATGTACCAGATCCACACAACGGCATCAAGATCGTACGAATCAGGAATTTTGAATCGGAGGCGCATCATGAGTGAGCAGATGTATGAGCGAAAAAAGGACTTTGTCAACCACGCCCTGAGCCGCTGTGTGGCGGCCATGTATCCCAACGTGTGCCGGGTGGCTTACCACACCCGGGATACTGACGAGGGCTTGCGGGAGACCGCCATGATCTACCTGGCCGGGGGCTATTCCCGGCGGGTGGATGTGACGGGAATGGACCTGCCGGCCACGCTGGACGCCGTACTGGCGGTTTTCCGGGAGGCGGCGTGAGATGGGCCGCTATACGGGCCGGGAGCGCCGCCAGCGGGCGCTGTACCGGCTGGCCATCGTCGTTTGGATCATCGTGCTGGCCCTAGTGCTGTGCATGGACACGGCAGGATAGGAGGCGGCTATGGAGACAGTTGACTTGATCAATGCCCTGCGGCGGATGGCTCCAGAGACCGGATGCCTGCCCTGTCTTGGATGCGGGCATGAGCATGGCTGCAGTGTCCACGGCTGTGCTGTCCTCAAAGAGGCGGCGGACCGGCTGGAAAAACGCTACCGAGGTGCTAGGGGCCATTGTAAGCCGGTGATTGCCGTAGCACCAGACGGCAGCTGGACCCGCTATGTGTCCATCAAGGAGGCGGCCCGGATCGTGGGCGTCAACCCGGCCCAGATCAGTACGGCGTGCGTTACAGGACAGCGGTGCGCCGGCCAGTATTGGAAAAAAGAGGAGGGATAAGGTGAGACCGATTGATGGTGATTACATAAGCGATGCCCTAGAGGCAGAGCTTTGCCGGGAGGGCGATGATCTTGAGGATCGGCAATGGGCCTATGGCTATGCCGCGGGAGTGAGTTTTGCAGTTCGTAAACTCGCGGAAGCCCCCACCCTCACCCCGCCGAACGAGTGGGTGAGCGTGGAGGAGAGGTTACCAACGGACGAGCGGCCGGTTTTGGTATTCGTCGGTTATGCAGACACCATGACGGGATTTATTACCACATCGTCCTATTTTTGCTTTGACGCAAATCCGCATTGGCAGTGGGATGGTTTGGTTCAGGACGAGCAGAAAACGCTTTTCTGGATGCCCCTTCCGGAGCCGCCAGGAAAGGAGGGGTGAGGATGGACAGGAAACAGGCTGTAACGATTTTGAAGCGGAAGACCACCATCCCTGGTGATGGATACACCTGGGAGCAAATCAATGAGGCCATCGACATGGCAATTGCCGCCCTGTCCCCGCCGAACGAGCCGCTAACCATCGAGCAGCTGCGGGCCGAGCTGGAGCAGGTGAAGCGGGAGCGGGATGCGGCGATTGAGGCTGCAAATGGTCTGGATAAAATGATTGGCAGAGCATGGGGGGAAGACTGACATGGAACGGCTGACATACTTTGACGGTGGGAAATGGCGGCTCAAAATTGGCGACACCGAATACAGCGGAGAAGCCGTTGACCGCCTCGCAGCCTACGAGGGCACGGGGCTGGAGCCGGAGGAAATCCTCTCTGCCGTGGATATGGCAAAAATCGCCTGTGCGCTGCATGAGCTTAATGCCTACAAGGAGCTCGGCTCCATTGACTGTCTCCGCAAGCTGGCTGGTGGCCCGGGAGAGACATCAACCATCACCAATGGGGGTAAAATCCGGGCCATGGACGATGACAGACTGGCGCAAGAGATTCTGCGCCGCTGGCGGGCAGAAATGGAGGCGGGAAAGTTTGAGGATATTTCCACTCGGTGGTGTGACATGAAGGGTGGATGCGTCAGCAGTAAGGGATACCCACGCCCCTGCACGGAAGATCGTCTGCTGGCCTGCATCAAACGATGGCTCCAGCAGCCAGCGGAGGAGGACACCTGATGGACTACGAAAAGCTTGTGGCTGAATTAAGAGATTGGTTGCCACCAGAAAGTGAGAAAATCCCATACGGAGAACTAGTCGGCGCACCATATCCATACAACCTGCAAGGCCCATTGGTGTATGCTGACGAGGTATGTAACTTAGTGGAAGAAGCTGCGGATGCTATCACTGCCCTGTTGGATGAAAACGCTCTGAAAAACAGGAAATCAATGTGGAGGAAACTGTTGGAGGCGGTTAAAAGCGCCTTTGGCTGGGGGGACAAAGGAGAGGAGAACCCTGATGGACATTGAGAAGCTCAGAAAGAGTTTGCTGGAAAATTCTGATCCTGACGGGCCTTGCATTGAGGATGATCTTATGCAAGCCGCCGCCACCGCCCTGTCCCCGCCGAACGATCCGCTGACGCTTGAGGAACTGCGGAAGATGGATGGAGAGCCAGCGTGGTGGGACGATGGTGAAGGAAGTTGCTGGGGTATTATTTCTGTTGATAGTGCTGGAATGTGGGGTGGCATCCCGTTTTTACGCGGAAGATGGAGGCAAGTAAACTTTGAATATAACATTGAAGAACGAAAAATGAGAATTTACCGCCGCCCGCCGGAGGGAGAGAAGGACGGTAATGTCTAAAAAAACGGTTCGGTTCCCAAGTTTCAACGTATCTCTTCCGGACGCAATCGAGATTGTGAAGTATCACCTGGACGATCCAGATATCGCCATGCAGTCAAAAGTAATGGCCATCGAGAAGATGGCAGAGATGGAAACACACAACAGCATCACGAAGAATGATCTTGTCGGTGCGCTCCGATGGATTTATGAACACTATGACCTTTTATCGGTTTTGTGAGGTGACGGCAATGTTTACGGTTGATGACGGCCTTTGCTTCCCGTGGGAGGGATTTGTCTGCTGCTAAGTAACAACGATTTGAATACCATCCAAGTTGCCTTAGATACTGGGATGGAGACCGTAATGACCCGAACTCTTGGAGATTTCCGCATCACGGTCTCCACATCCAGAGCCCCGCCTGTTTGGCATCCGTTTCTTATGCTTGCCCGTCTGGAGATTTGGGATGGGCACATATATTCTACAAAGTGGTGTGTCAGTGCGGAGGAGGTGCAGCAGTTTGCGGGGAGATAATCAGTCCTTGTGGTATTGTGTACGCCAGCGGGCAGGCCCGCTAGTTAAAGAGTGCAGGGCGCTGCGGCCACGGCTGAGCCGGTACGACTCCCGAGAAGACCGGCGGGACAAGAATGAGATCGTCCGGTCCAAGCACACCGCAGTGTGCAGGACTCAGGTGGATCGGTTGGAGCTGCGGCTGGCGGAGTTTGGCTTTCGGGGCAGCCATTATACGATGACCTGTGACGACTTCCACCTGCCGGACAGATATGATGGGATGCGAAAGATGTTCCGGGCAGCCCGGACGCGGATGCAGCGATGGCACGGCGGGCCATTCGACTGGATCGGCTGCATCGAGGGCAAGCACGGGGACCACCGGCTCCACGTACATTTAGTGCTGCGGGACGAGGACTTCTCCCCGGCAGAGGTGCGGCACCTGTGGACGGCTGGCGACGTGGATGACGAGCCGGTCCTGATGCGGGAGGGCGGCTACCGGCGGCTGGCCAAGTATTTCAACAAGGAGCGGCCGGACGGATTTGTGATACCGCTGGGCAAGCACCCGTGGAGTTGCAGCCGGGGACTGAAGGCACAGATCCCGGAGCCGGAACGGTGGCGGGATGATAGCGGGCTGATTGAGGTTCCAGACAATGTGATTTGGTGCCGGAAGGGTGCCCATGAGAATGACTTCGGGGCGTACTACTACGCCAGCTATATCCTGCCGGACGGGCCGCAGTTTGGAGGACGGTTCTTTATTTAGAATCTGTCGCGCGCGTGCGCGCGATCAATCTTGAAATCTAGTGGAACGATAGGCACACACAAAAGAAAGTGAGGGAAAGCCGTTGCAAAGCACACGGAAATGTGATAGCATTGTCGTAAAGGACGGATGGATAACCTGCCCGGAGTGCGGACGGAACCATCGGCTGCTGCGGATTACTCCGGAGACGGAGGCCCACGGACTGCCAGTATACTGCCGGACATGCCGGCGGGAAATCGTCCTGAATATCGAGAGAGGCCAGAGCGTCAAGCGCCAGAGCCCATGATCTACCTCAGACGGGGATGGATCGTGGCTCTGGCGTTTTTTTGTTTGCCCGGAGGTGATAGCCCGGGCCAGGCGCCTGGGCGTGTCAGATTCGGACACGGAGGGAGATCATGGGCTTTGACTATACCAGCAAGCGCTGGGGGCGCAAGCGTGCGGCCATCCTGCGGCGTGACGATTACCGCTGCGTGTGGTGCCGGCGCTATGGCCGCAACCGCCCGGCGGTGGTGGTCCATCACATCAAGCACGTAGATGAGTATCCGGAGCTGGCCTACGAGGACAGCAACCTCGTGAGCCTGTGCCAGGGGTGTCACAACAAGGCACACCCGGAGAAGGCACGGGCGGCAACGTACGGCCGCAGGTACTGATCCCCCCCACCCAAGGACCCCCAGCCGGGGGGCCTTGGAGACCGGCGGGTGGGACTTTTTCCAATAGAGCCCCCGTATGAGACTTTTCCGGGGAGGAGGCGAGGCCTTTGGGGCGAATTGCAATCACGCGTGAAACCATTAAGGCGCAGACCGTAACGGCCATGAAAAAAATGGGGACTTTTGCGCCGGAATATGAGCCGATAATCGAGATTTACGCCGGACTCCGTGAACAATACAACCGGCTTTCCGCCGAGTATTCGGCCGGAAAAAGCTACCATTACGCGACCCCGACAGCGGACGGCGGCGCCAAAAAGTCCCCTCTCTCCATGACCATTGAGAGCCTGCGCAAGGACATCCTGCTGTATTCGGACCGGCTAATGCTCAACCCCAAGGCCCGAGCCGATGCCGGCAAGGGGAAACCCAAAAAATCCAGACTGGCGGAGGCGCTGAAGGATGGCCCGTAGGAAGGCGGAGCGTTTTCCCAGCTGGGCAACGGTCATGGAGTACGTGGACTCCATCCTGAAGGGTCGGAAGATCGCCTGCCCGGAGTTGGTCCAGGCGTGCAGGCGGTTCAAGCAGGATTTGGAGAATCCTGCCTGGGACTTCAATCCCCGGGATGCGGAGTTTGTGATCCGGATCATCGAAACCACCTTCGTGCATCAGCAGGGGGAGCGCCTGGACGGGACCCCGCTGCGGGGGCAGCCGTTCCTGCTGGAGCCATTCCACAAGTTCATCGTGTACAACCTGCTGGGCTTTTTCCTGGCGGGGACCAAGGAGCGGCGGTACAAGGAGGCCCTGATCTATATCCCCCGGAAAAATATCAAGACGTCTTTTGCTGCGGCGCTGGCCTGGGGCCTGGCGCTGCTGAACCGGCGGAGCGGGTCTAAGGTCTACATCGTGGCGGCGGCCCTGAAGCAGAGCCTGGAGTCTTTCAACTTCATCAACTTCAACCTGGAGCAGATGGGGGAGAAGGACAACTTCCGGGTGATTGACAACAACCAGGAGCACAGCATTCAGGGCGACCTGGGGGACGGCTCCATCTTCATCCAGGCCCTGGCGGCAAACCCGGACCGCCAGGATTCCCTGAACTGCAACGTGGCTATCGCAGACGAAATGCACGCCTACAAGACCCCGAAGCAGTACAACATCATCCGGGAGGCCATGAAGGCCTACACCAACAAGTTGATGATCGGCATCTCTACGGCCGGTGACAATGAGCAGGGCTTCCTGGGGCAGCGGCTGAAATACTGCCGCAAGGTCCTGGACGGGACCATCAGGGATGACCAGTATTTTATCTTCATGTGCTGCGCACCAGAGGGTGTCAAGGATGGAACCGTGGACTTCACGGACCCGAAGATCCTAGAGATGGCCAACCCGGCATACGGCGTCAGCATCCGGCCGGCGGACATCCTCAACGACGCCCTGCAGGCGGTCAACGATCCGCAGCAGCGGAAGGACTTTTTCGCCAAGTCTCTCAACGTCTACACCAATGCCATGCGGGCCTGGTTTGACATTGACGAGTTCCGAAAAAGCGATGCGGGCTACGACTGGACGCTGGAGCAGCTGGCCAAGCTGCCCATTGACTGGTATGGAGGCGCGGACCTCTCCAAGCTCCACGACCTGACGGCGGCGGCCCTGTTCGGCCACTACAAGGATGTGGATATTATCATCACCCACGCATTTTTCCCGGTGGTGGCGGCCCATGTTAAGGCGGATCAGGATCAAATTCCGCTGTTCGGCTGGGCGGATGATGGATGGCTGACGCTGTGCAACTCCCCGACGGTCAATCACGCCGATGTGGTCAACTGGTTCATCGACATGCGGCGGCGGGGCTTCAAAATCCGCCAGGTGGGCCACGACCGGAAATTCTGTCGGGAATACTTCGTGGCGATGAAAAATGCCCGGTTCAAAATCATCGACCAGCCGCAGTATTACTACAAAAAGTCCGAGGGCTTCCGGCATATCGAGGCAGCAGCCAAGAACGGGAATCTCTACTACCTCCACAGCGAGGCCTATGAATACTGCGTGGCCAATGTGACCGCCGTGGAAAAGACGGACGACATGGTCCAATATGACAAGATCCGGCCGGAGCAGAGGATCGACCTGTTTGACGCCTCCGTGTTCGCCTGCATCCGGTATCTGGAGAACATGGAGAAATCCCAGAAGGCAAAGGAGTGGCTTGGAAAGTGAGTAAGAGACGGCGGGCGCGGCCGGCACCCAGAGAGCGCCCTAAGCAGACCCGGAGCATGGCATGGCTGTGTGCCCCGGATACATACGACAGCCTTTGCTGCCAGGGCTATGTGAGCCTGGCGGCAAATCCGGAGATCTGCGCCGGTGTTGATACCATCGCCCGGCTGGTGGGGTCCATGACCATCCACCTGATGGAGAACCGGGAGGACGGGGACGTCCGCATCCTCAATGAGCTGAGCCGCAAGATCGACATCGAGCCCAATGCCTACATGACCCGGGCGGACTTCGTGCACTGGATTGTGCGGACCATGTACCTGGAGGGCAACGGCAACGCTGTGGTGTGGCCCCGTACCCGGGCAGGTATTATCCAGGACCTGCAGCCCATCCCTTCGGCCTTTGTTGCATTTATCCCGGACGGCTGGGGCTACCGGGTAATCGTCAACGGCAAAGAGTATGATCCGGATGACGTGCTCCACTTCACCCTTAATCCGGATCCGTTGTATCCCTGGCTTGGGACGGGGTATCGGATCTCCCTGGCGGACGTGGCCCAGAACCTGAAACAGGCGGCGGCCACCCAGAAAGGGTTCATGGAATCCAAGTGGAAACCGTCCCTGATCGTCAAGGTGGATGCTCTGACGGAGGAATTTTCCAGCCCGGAGGGACGCCGGGTACTGGTGGAGAGCTACATTGACACCGCCCGAGCCGGAGAGCCCTGGATGATCCCGGCGGAGCAGTTTGAGGTGGAGCAGGTGAAGCCCCTGACCCTGAGTGATCTGGCCCTGGACGCCATGGTGACGCTGGACAAGCGGACTGTGGCGGCGGTGCTGGGAATCCCGGCTTTCGTGCTGGGCGTGGGGGACTTCAGCCGGGACGCCTGGAACAACTTCATCAACACGACGATCATGCCCCTAGCCCGGAACATGGAGCAGGAGCTGACCAAAAAACTGTTATATTCGCCCGGCTGGTTTTTCCGGTTCAACTCCTGGAGCCTGTTTTCCTACTCCATCAACGAGCTGGTGAGCGCCGGTGCGGAGATGGTGGACCGGATGGCCCTGCGGCGGAACGAGTGGCGCGGCTGGGTCAACCTGCCGCCGGATCCGGAGATGAACCAGCTGCTGGCCCTGGAGAACTACATCCCTGTAGAAAAACTGGGAGACCAAAATAAACTCAACGGAGGTGAGTGAGACGGAAAGACGGTTTTCAATTCCCCGGGACGGACAGTTCCGGACCCGGGCGGAGGACGGCAATCTCTATATTGAGGGATACTTCGCTGTCTACAATTCCCGCTATGACCTGTGGGATGGTGCCTATGAGACCATCGCCCCGGGCGCCTTTGACGGGGAGACGGAAGGCGATGTCCGGGCCCTGACCAACCACGACACCACTCTGGTGCTGGGGAGGACTACGGCGGGGACCCTGACCCTGCGGACCGACGAGGTGGGCCTAGGGGGCTCCATCATCGTCAACCAGGCAGACCAGGACGCTATGAACCTGTACGAGCGGGTCAAGCGGGGTGACGTGTCCCAGTGCTCCTTCGGATTTGACATCCTGGATCAGGATGTGCAGTATCAGGACGGCGAACCCACGGTGTGGATCATCCGAAAGGTCCGGCTGTACGAGGTAAGCGTGGTGACCTTCCCGGCCTACACGGACACCTCCGTAGAGGTCCGGCGCACTGAGTTCGCCGACCTGAAGAAGCGGCGCAGCGAGGCCTGGAAAGCCAAGACGCTGGCGAGACTGCGAGGCGTCCATGTGGATGCCTGATAGACAACGATTTTTTGGAGCGAAAGGAGAAAAATCATGCTGAAGATCCTGATTCTAAAGCGGCAGCTGGATGCCAAGCGGAGCGAGCTGAAAGCCTTGGAGGAAAAGGACGCAGAGTTCAAGACCCGGGAGGCGGAGCTGGAGACAGCCATCGGCGAGGTGGAGCCCGGCAACGCCGAGCAGGAAGCCGCCGTCACCGCTGAGGTGGACGCCTTTGAGGCGGACAAGACTGCCCACGAGACTGCCAAGCAGACCCTGTCTGCGGACATTGAACACCTGGAGACCGAGCTGGCGGACCTGGAGCGCCAGGCCCCGGCTGCCAAGACCCCAGAAAAGCGGGAGAAAGTGAGAGGTGACGTACACATGGAAACCCAGATCAACATTCGTTCCCTGCCCATGGGCCGCCGGGCCTTTGATGCCCTGCCCATGGAGCAGCGGCAGGCCATCGTAGCCCAGCCGGAGGTCCAGGAGTTCCTGGGCAAGATGCGGGGCATGAAGGGCCAGAACCGGGCAGTGACCGGCGCGGAGCTGACCATCCCTGTGGTGTTCCTGGACCTGATTTCCGAGAATATGTACCGGTACAGCAAACTGTTGAACCGTGTGCGGGTCCGCAATGTCCGGGGCGAGGCCCGGCAGACCATTGCCGGCATCGTGCCGGAGGCTGTATGGACGGAGATGTGCGGTGCCATCAATGAGCTGACATTCGTCTTTGGACAGGTGACCCTGGACAGCTACAAGGTGGCCGGATTTATCCCGGTGTGCAACAGTATGCTGGAGGACAGCGACATCGAGCTTGCCAGCTCCATCGTTGAGATGCTCTCTGAGTCCGTCGGCCTGGCGGAGGACAAGGCCATCCTGTATGGCAAAGGCGTCGCCTCCAAAATGCCTCTTGGTATCGTGACCCGCCTGGCCCAGACTTCTCAGCCCAGTGACTATCCCGCCAACGCCCCGGCGTGGGTAGACCTGCACACCACCAACATTCTGAAGATCGGCGGCAGCGGTGTCACCGGGGCGGAGTTTTGGGCGCAGCTGATGGCGGCCACCGGCGCCACCCACACAAAATACAGCCGCGGCAATTTGTTCTGGGCCATGAACTCCAAGACCTATACCACCCTGAAATCCAAGGTGATCACCTTCACCGCTACCGGCGATATCGCCTCCAATATCTTCGGCGTGCTGCCCATCATCACCGGCGACGTGGATATCCTGGAGTTTATGCCGGATGGCGACATCGTGGGCGGCTACGGCGACCTGTACCTGTGGTCCCAGCGCTCTGGCATGACCATTGAGCAGAGCCGTGAGGTCCAGTTCATTCAGGACAACACGGTATTCAAGGGCAAGCAGCGGGCGGACGGCCAGCCCATCATTCCCGGTGCCTTCGTGGCCATCAACATCAACAACGTGGAAGTTACGACCACGATGACCTTTGCGGCGGACATTGCCAACGACGCGGCGCTGACGGACCTAGCTATTTCCGGCGTGACCCTCAATCCTGGGACCTTCGATCCTGATACATTCTCTTACACCGGTACCAGTTCCACTGCCTCCGCCAAAATCGAGGCCACGTCGGCCCAGGCGGGCGCCAAGGTGGCTGTCGCATTTAACGGCGAAAACGTCCGCAACGGCGGCACCGTGAAGCTGACCAACGGTGCGGGAAATGTGGTAACCGTGACGGTGACCCAGGGCAACGCCGTCCGGGTGTATACGGTGACCATCACCGCTACCATCGGCGGCTAAGCCGGCCACGTGTCCGAATCGGACACGTGGCATGACATGAAATTCAGCAAAGCGAAAGGAGACATTGGACATGGGCGAGCAGGCGATCTTGACTGCCTTAAAGGTGGATTTGCAGATCTCATCATCTGCAATGGATACATATCTGGGGCAGCTGATCACTGCCGCCCGGTCCTATATCTCCGAAGAGGGTATCACGCTTACTGAGAGCGTTGAGGATGGGATGCTGGTGGAGATGTATGCGGCGTATCTCTATCGCCGCCGGCGTGAGGAGAACGTGCAGATGCCCCGGATGCTGCGGTGGGCGCTGAACAACCGCCTGTTTTCCCAGAAAGCGAGGGGGACCTGATGGATGACGTGTTGGTCCTGGTGCAGCCGCAGCTGGTCCAGAATGACATCGGCGATTTTGTGCCGGCCGGGCCGCCTCTGACACAGCAGATATTTGGGTCCATCAGCTCCGTCAACCGTGCGGAGTGGTACAGCGCCGGCCAGGAAGGCCGAAAGCCTGAGCTGGTCTTTACCACCCCGATCATCAATTACAGCGGTCAGCCGGAGGCGGAGTACCACGGGACGCGATATAGCATTTACCGCACCTATCTCCGCCAGGGGTCCGATGAGATGGAGCTGTATCTGGAGCGAAAGGTGGGGGTGCAAAATGAACATCAGAGCTGAGGACCTGGTGGATGCCGTCTCCGAAGAACTCGATATGTATGCCAACGAGGTCTCTGATACGGTCAAAAAAACCGTAACCGCCGTGGCAAAGGAAACCGTGAAGGTGGTCAAACAGAAGAGCCCATCGGCATCCGGTGCCTACAAAAAGTCATGGGCGCAGAAGAAAACCTATGACAACGTCGGCAGTATCCAGATCACTGTATACAACCGCAAGCACTATCAGCTGACCCACCTGCTGGAGAACGGCCACGCCAAAAGGAACGGTGGACGGACGCGGGCTTTCCCGCATATCGCCCCTGCGGAGGAGTTCGCAGAACGTGAACTGGAGCAAGAGCTGCGGCGGAAATTGGGGGAAGGGAATCCATGAGCCTGGAGGAAATCAAAAACTTGCTGGAAACGACCGGCCTTCCGGTGGCTTACCGGGCGTTCCCTGTGGGAAATGCCCCGCCGCTCCCCTTTATTTGCTATCTGTTCGCCAGCACGAACAATTTTAATGCCGATGATGTGGTGTATCAGGTCATCAACCGCATCACCATTGAGCTGTACACAGAAAGCAAGGACCTGGAAGCAGAAAATGCGGTAGAGGCTGCTTTGAAGGGCCTGTGCTGGGAAAAGTCTGAGGAATACCTGGATGACGAGCAATGCTATGAGATCATATACGAAATTGAGGTGTGACAATGCCTACCAATACTCCTAACAAGGTCAAATACGGCCTCAAAAATGCCCATTACGCGCTCCTTACCATCGCCGAGGACGGAACGGTTACATACGGGAAACCCATCCCCATTCCCGGCTCTGTCAGCCTGACCATGGACGCTCAGGGCGACACGTCGACATTCTATGCCGACAACATGGCGTATTTTGTAACCGCTGCGAATGATGGTTACTCCGGCACTTTTGAGGTTGCGCTGATCCCCGATCAATTCCATCAGGATGTGCTCCATGAGACCATGGACGAGGCCGCGCAGGTGCTGGTGGAGAATATCAACAACCAGACAAGTCCCTTTGCTTTGCTTTTTGAGTTTGACGGGGACAAGAAGGTAACCCGCCATGTGCTGTACAACTGCACATGCACCCGTCCCAGCGTATCGGGCGGTACCACGACCAACACCAAAGAGCCGTCTACCGAGACGATGAATCTGACGGCCTCTCCCCTGCCCAACGGCAATACAAAGGCCCGGACAACGGTGGACACACCGGCTGCCCAGTACGCAGGCTGGTATGACGCGGTATGGCAGCCGCTTGGAGAACTGGTGGTGACCAGCGCCGCTGGCGCGACGTCTGGCAAGACAGCTCTGACAGTCGCTCCGGAGCTGACCCGCGGGAACAGCTATAAGTATCAGACTTCCGCCTTTGTGGCGCTCCCCGCCTATGGGCAGGTACTCAGCGAGGGATGGACCGACTGGGACGGCAGCGAGGAGATCACCGCCACCACCGGCCAGCAGATCGCTGTGGTGGAGGTCAATGCCGACAAACAGGCGATGGCCGGCGGCGTTGCCAAAGTCACCGCTAATTCTGGAGGCTGATTATGGAGAAAACGATTGAGATCGACGGCCGCCCGGTGACATTCCGGGCAACTGCCGCAATCCCCCGATTATACAGGCTGCGCTTCCATCGGGATATCATGCAGGACATGGCCTTCATGCGCAAAGAGATTCTCAAGGCTCAGAAGGAGAAAAAGAGCGTCCCTGTGGACATCCTCACGCTCTTTGAGAATGTGGCGTTCCTGATGGCCAAGCACGCGGACCCCAGCCTGGAGGCAAATACTGTGGAAGAATGGCTGGAGACCTTCAGCTCCTTCAGCATCTACACGGTATTCCCTGTGATTTCTGAACTCTGGCTGGAAAATATCCAGACCCTTGTGGAGGCTAAAAAAAAACAAGGCCGATAGACCGGTCGATGACTACTGCCCTGTTCCTGCTGCGGGCAGCACAGATGGGCTTATCCATGTCAGACCTGGACTTGCTCACGATTGGAATGGTCTGGGACATGATGACGGAAGCCGCCAATGACCACTGTACGTACGAGCAGCTCCCGACACAGGACGATTTTGACAGCTTTTAAGGAGGTGTCCCGTTTTGGCAAGCAGAATCAAAGGCATCACCATTGAGATCAACGGCGACACCACAAAACTCAGCCAGGCGCTGCGCGAGACCGACACACAGCTTACTACTGTGCAGAAGAACCTGCGGGATGTGGAGCGGCTTCTAAAACTGGACCCCACCAATACAGAGCTGCTTGCCCAGAAGCAGCGGCTTCTGGCGGAGCAGTCCGCCCTCGCGGCGGATCGGCTGGCGCAGATGGAGGATGCTGCGAATCATCTCGACAGCTCTCTCAGTCAGAGCCAGCTGGATGATTTCAATCTGGAGCTGGATTTGACGCGGGCCCGGGCGTCCCTCGCGGAGCAGGAACTCCGGGATTTTGAGCAGAGGCTGAACGATGTGGATGACTCCGCAGAGGACTCCTCGGACAGTCTGAACGATGTGGGCGATGCCGCAGACGGGATGGACGATGGCTTTTCCCTGGCGGACGGGGTCATTTCCAACTTTGTGGGCGGCGCAATGACCAAGCTGCTGGATATTGCGCTTCAGGCCGCTGAGGCCATCTGGAATCTGGACGAAGCCACGGAGGAGTACCGGGAATCCATGGCCCTGCTGAATACCGCGTTTGAGACCGCGGGATTCACTTCGGACACGGCGAGGCAGGCCTATGAGGGCTTTTACACGATTCTCGGAGATACGGGGCAAGCCACAGAGGCGTCCCAGCTTTTGTCCCAGCTTGCCACAAGCACTCAGGACGTGGCAGAGTGGATCGACATTGCCGCAGGCGTCTATGGCACCTTTGGAGAATCCATCCCAATTGAATCGCTGATTGAAGCGGCCAATGAAACGGCCAAGACCGGACAAGTTACCGGAACCTTGGCGGATGCCCTGAATTGGGTCGGGCTGAGTGAGGACCAAGTCAACGCCCAGTTGGCCGAACTGAACGATGAGACTCTCCGCGCCCGGCTGCTGATGGATCTGCTGTCCAATACATACAAGACCGCCAGCGATTCCTTCTACGAAAACAGCGATGCTATTCTTGAATCCCGGCAGGCTCAACTGGAGATGGACGATACCCTGGCCACGCTGGGGCAGTCTGTTGCGGACCTCAAAACGCAGCTGCTGGAGGCATTTGGCCCCACATTGCAAGACCTGGTGGAAACGCTTTCTGTTGTTTTTGAAGCATTAGGCCCTATCATCCAGGCAATAGCAGAGAACATAGGAGCCAAGCTTGGCCCGGTATTAGAATTCATCGGCATAGTAGCCGAAGCATTAAAAGAACCTCTGGAAGCACTGGGCAATGTAGCGGAATCCATAATAAACGCTTTTTCGAACTCCATGAGGACAGCGGAGCCTATAATGAAGCTGTTCGCCACTGCAATCGGAATCGTTTCCGGTGCTGTTTCAACTCTTCTGAACCTACTGGCGGAATTGATTAATCTGCTGGCAGACGCACAAGCATGGTTTCTTGATCTGCTGGGCCTTGGTGGGAAAGGCGGAGATATTGAGGTCACAACATCCGGTTCCGGGAGCCGTACCATGGCGGACGCTTCGACTTACAGTATCCCCGCATTTGCGTCCGGCGGCGTGATTCCGCCAAACAATCCTTTCCTGGCCGTCCTGGGCGATAACCGGCAGGAGCCGGAGGTGGTTGCTCCCTATTCCACCATCAAGCAGGCCGCCCGGGATGCCATGGCCGAGCGTGGGGGGACTGGGCAGATCACCATTGTGCTGCGGGCAGCCGATGGATTTACGCGGAACCTTGCCTATTCGCTGGATCAGGAGTCCGCCCGGCAAGGCGTGCGCCTGGTCAGCACAAAGGGGGTATGAGCGTGCAGGTTATCATGGATGGTGTATCTTACCGGCTCAATGTGCGCTATGAGACCCTGGGGCGCTCTTTCCGGCTGGAGGAAGGCCAAAACGCCGGAACAATGCTTTCCGGAGACTACACCAGAGACCTCATGGGCACCTATTACGACTATTCCATGGAGGTGGAGCCGGATCCCCGGTTTCCGGCCGACTACGATGCCTTTTACGAGGCAATCTCAGCCCCAGTCTCCAGCCACAGCCTTACCCTGCCGTATGGGCAGAGCACCATCACCTTTGACGCAATGGTTTCCGAAGGTACAGATCTCTATCGGGGGAAAGTGGCCAACCGCACACGTTGGGGAGGCCTGCAGGTACAGTTCACGGCCAAAAAGCCGCAGAGGACGCCTACATGAATCAGATTATTTACAGTAAATGGGTGTTTGAGGATGACGACATCCGCTCCGCGCAAATCTACCGCGCCACGTCCCTGATCGCCGACAGCTTGGAGCCCAACACCTTAAACGCCACAGTCCGGTGCAGTGACAGCAGTATCCTCGAATTCGAGCAAGATACCCGGCTGACTTATGTCCACAGCACAGATCTGCCGGCCTATTTTTACATCCAGGACATCACCCGTACCGGTCCGGACGAGTACGCAATATCCGCGATGTCCGCCATTGGGCGGCTCATCCATGGGGAACAGCACTATGGCGGCATCTACACCGGACAGACCGTGGGACAGGTTATCCCAGAAATCTGCGGCCCGGTGCCCTGCGTCATCAAAACAAATCTGCAAGACGTACAGATATATGGTTGGCTGCCAATCGCATCCCGCCGGGACAATCTGGCGCAGATCCTGTTTGCCGTCGGCGCATGGATCAGGGATGATCTGGATGGAGTCCTCCACATTGAGCGGCTTTGGGACGGGTATACCGCCAATATCACGCAGGCGCAGATCTACCAGGGTCCCAGTATGTCCTACGGGGCAAAGGTCACGCAAGTGGTTGTCACAGAGCACCAGTACGTTCAGGGGGGAGAGGAGGTCACGCTCTTTGAGGGACAGTCCCAGCAGGGCGATATCATCACATTCTCCGAGCCCGCGTACAACCTTCGTGCCTCTGGGTTCAGCATTTTGGAGAGCAATGCCAACTATGCCAAGATCACGGCTGGAAATGGCACACTTATAGGCTCGGCCTATATCCACAATACCCGCCAGGTCTCAGCTGATGTCTCCCAGGCAGCAGAGCCCAATGTGGTGACTGTATCGGACGCCACTCTGGTGTCCCTGGTCAACTCATCCGATGTGGCCCAGCGTCTGGCGCAGTATTACGCCTGCCTGGCTACTTTTGACGGAGACATCCTGCCGGGACAACAGCTGGATGGCAATGTGGTCGGCATCTATGATCCGTTTGACCGACAGATGGTCCAGGCGTGCCTCAAGAGCCTGGACATCAAAATATCCGGAACGCTCAAGGCCACCGTATCTGCACTGGTGGGATTCAAGCCGCCGCAGGTGGATGACTCCCAGACGCTGGATGAGCGCATCGTGCTCACCGGGTCGGGAACTTACCAAATCCCGGCTGGGACTACTTTGATCCGCTATGTTTTGATTAGCGGGGCCCAGGGAGGACATTGCGGACAAAAAGGCGGGGATGTCGGCACGTCGCCGTCCGTATCCTGGACCAATCCTCCACCATTTGAGAACCAGTTACGCGGCTGCGGACTTGCAAATGGCGGCGCGGGCGGAGAAGGTGGCGCACCGGGCGCGGGGGCCAGAATCCTTGAAGGGGCTCTGGATATCTCCGGGATAGACTCTATTGTATACAGCTGCGGCGTTGGTGGCCTGGGAGCCGCCTATAACCCGGATGATTCGGAGGGCGCTCTTGGAAGCGACACAACACTTGGTTCTGCAACTACGGCTGGGGCACAAGCCTCAGAGGCCGGATACACAGATCCCATCACCGGGGAAAAATACGGAGGAATCGGTGACCAGGGAATCCCCGGAGGCAAAGGCGCAGGAAAGGCGGCCACAGTCACAACCATCAACAGTGATACTGTCCAGCTCTTTGACCCAGCTGAAAACGTTACCGATGAGGACGGAAATATCTGGAACGGAGGCTTGACCGAAACTGACCCGGATGATCCAGAACGTGTCGCTATGAAGACGCGAGAGAATGACGGCGCCTACATTTGGTATAGCCGAGGTTTAGGTGCAGGTGCAGCTGCCGGTAAAAATGGTAATGGCCCCGGACCCGATGCATCGGTGTCTGTACGATCTTCATCAATTAAGGCTACTGCTGCATCTGGTGTAAATGGCGCGACACCAACCTTGACGCCCAAAAAGCCTGCCCAGTATGGCAAAGGCGGACGCGGCGGTTATGGCGGCGGTGGCGCCAGCTCAGGAGGGCTTGCCGTTGGCTCCACAGATTCCTCGGATTACACGGTATCAATCACCGCCGGAACCGGGGGAATCGGCGGTAATGGCGGTACTGGTGGCCCTGGCGGGGATGGCTGCATCATCCTATATATCAGCCGCCGCGTCCCGTTGGAGCGTGGGCCTCTGGTAACATCGGACACAAAATGGTTTTTAGACAAGCATGGCAGAAGATTCATTACGTGAGGAGGCACAAATGGCAACAATTGAAGAACTCGCTGCAAAAGTTGCTGAACTCGAACAGCAGATGGCAGCAATCACGGCCCCACCTACCGAGTATTACACCAGTGCATACAGTGGAGAGGAAATTGATGCGGCTGTCAAAAAAGTATCTGAAGGATTGGCGGGCGGTGTGGCCTCCTTCAATGGCCGGACCGGGGCGGTGTTGCCCCAGTCCGGGGACTACAACGCCACACAGATCCCGGTGAGCGGAGAGCCGGAGGCGGAGACCGTTGCGGCGGCTTTGTCCAATAAGGCACCCGCTGGGTTTGGCTTTGGGGATGCGGTGCAGAGCATTGAAACTACCAGCGCGGAAGAATCCTATGAGACATACTGCGCCAAGGTAGACACCGTACTGGACGGGATGCCTAACAAGACCGCAAAACTGGTGCTGGCTTATCCGCCTGCGGTGTACGGCAAAGCGGGTACTACGATATCGCTCTTATATAAGGGTGACGCCAACTATGCAGTGCTATCCAATATCGGCAGTGCAGACGCGGGGCTGTGCGGATGGCGGATGTTCAAGCAACGGTATCCCTCATCGTCGAGTCCAGCAGTGTGGATGCCGTTTGAGTGGGAGCATCCGCCCATGCAGTTGGGCGTCGAGTACCGCACCACTGAGCGGTACAACGGCAAACCTGTTTTTGTGATGGCCGTGAACGGCGGGGCGTTCCCGGACAGCTCGTCAAAGACGATTGACGTCCAAATCCCAGATACCAGTGGACGGGTAAAGATGCTGGATTGCTATGGCGTATTGGACAACGGAACGCAAATTCCAGGGCTTTTTGGAGAATCTGTTTTCGACGCATCAAACTATCTTGGCCTGTTTACACAGAACGGGAATGGGAAGTTCGCAATTTCGGTCGGGTCTGGCCGTACAGTCGGATTAAACTTCACCTTATTCTTGAAATACTGGAAGGAGGGCACATGAAGATCATCAAATACCAGCTGGCGACAGAGATCAATCGTAGACCTCCGGCGAAGTCGGTGATGGAGGCCGTGCTATCTGATAAAAAGAGGCCGGAATGACCGGCCTCTGGGATTTACTTTTCCGTTTCTTTTCGGGTGGATCGCGTATACCATACCTGGACGTAGGCGTGCGGAATATCTTCTGCGTTCAAATAATGCTTTTCATTTTTGATTGTAGTTCTTATCCCACCATTGAATGGTTCTACCCTTTGTAAAGAAATATCATTTGTTCCACTACAAATGACAGAAGATCGGACAACTACATCTACATCTACATCCTCAAGAGAACAATCAATGGTTTTTTGCGATTGATCCGGAAGTGCCCCAATAGCAACCAATATCGTATAAACTGGTCGATTTCCAAAGAACTTTTCTGTTGTGCGATATGGAATGCCTAGAGTCATGGGAGGCGCAAAATATTCTCGCTCACCATCAATAATGCGGTAACCCTCATAAAAACTATCAAAGGCCTTTTGCTTTTGAATGGACTCGTCAATTTATCCTTGCAATTTGTCCAGTTTTTCATCTAATCCATTGGATGCTTTGTCAACGCCACGCTGAATAGAAGTTTTCACCAGAAAAACTAAGGCCAAGACAATGACGGTGATTGCACCAAAAAATACGGTTAAAAACCAGGTAATAGAGTCTGATAGATGGCTTTCGATTTGCGTGTACAGCTGAGTTAATGTATCAATTTTTAAAGCAAGTTCTTCCAAAGAAATCCCCTCCTCTTCAAAATTGTTATCATTATACCAACTTATCCAATAAAAAGAAAGTGTTTTTGTGGGATTTCTATTTTTGCAGGGTTACTTGGCCTGTTTTTCGGGGAGTAGGGGTTTCCATTGGATGCTTTCTTGCTTTGCGAGGAGAAGAGAGCTGGGGGAGCAAGATGAAAAACATATATCAGTTAACCATTGACCGAAAGGAGAACGACCATGAATGAAACGACTGTAACCACGGTAAAGGCCGCCATCGCGGCGGCGGTGGCTACCATGACGGCCCTGTGGGGCTGGTTCGGGTGGCTGGTGATCGCCTGGGTGCTGCTGATGCTGGCGGACTGGCTGATCGGCAGCGCGGCGGCAGCCAAGGAGGGGCGCTGGTCCAGCGCCAAGATGCGGGAGGGCGCCTGGCACAAGGGCGGGATGATCCTAGTGGTGTGTATTGCCCTGGTGGCGGACTGGCTGATCGGGAGCATCCTGGGGCATATCCCGGCGGTGTCCTTGCCCTTTGATTATTCCGTCCTGCTGGCGCCGCTGGTGATCGTCTGGTACATCATCGGGGAGCTGGGCTCCCTGGCGGAGCACGCCGTCACCTTCGGGGCGCCGGTGCCCTCCTGGCTGTGCAATATTTTGGAAATCGGCAAAAACGCCGTCGACGCCGCCGGGGAGAGCATCGCCGGCGAGAGCGGCGGAGAAGATTCCAAGGACAGCGGGGAATAAAAAGAGCGGCGTCCCTGGGGGAGGGACGCCGCAGTGTGCCCGACATGGAAATAGAGCAAAAACATGTCAATAAGGAGGGGCACACCTGCATCTTACATCATTAGAAACCGGCGGTCAAGCCGGATATTTGAAAGGAGCTTACTTATGACTACCAACGAAATCCTGAACAAGTACACCACTGGCGAAATGACCCTGCCCGAGGCGAATGAGGCGCTGAAGGAAGCGGACAGCGACCTGTACCTGGACCCCAACCGGAATGTGATTACCCCGGAGGAGCTGGCGGAGACCCGTGTGGGCGTGACGCCGGACGAGGCCAACGGCTATGGCCTGATGGACCACGGCGTGGGCTGCATGGAGAAGGTCCATGTGGTGAACGGCAAGACTGTGGATGTCAACATGGGCGAGGAATATGCTCTGGTCTACATCGCCGGCCACAAGTACCAGTTGAAGGGCGACACCCTGGTGGAACCGGAGGGCTAATATGGAGCGGCAGGCGGGACAATCCTGCCTGCCGCTGTCGATAAGGAGGAAATCTATGCAGTTTGCGGCAACCCACCCGCTGAATAAGATCCGGCGGGTGCAGATCTACAACAACATCAAGCGGTACCGGGAGACGGAGCTGGACAAAATCCTGCAGGAGACCGGCGGCAGCTTTGTGTTCGGCGGGCCGATCTTCCTCAGCGACCTGTCCGCCTGCTGCCACCTGAAGGGAGACGGCGTGGTGTACGGCGCGCCGGACTACCACGTGTGGGGCATGGCATGGGGGGCCGACGCGCAGGACTATGCCATGGAGTGGCTGCCCTGTGAGGCGGACAACTATGTGGAGTGCGTGGCCCTCGTCGTGGAGGGGGAGCCGCTGGCGGTGCCCCACTATCAGCCGGACATGGGCGGCAGGCGGCCCCGCCAGGCCATCGGCACAAAGGAGGGGCGGTTTGCCTATCTCGTCACCCAGACGCCCTACACCCCGGAGGAGCTGCGGGACGTGCTGGCGGCCGCCGGCTGGGACAGTGCGGTGATGCTGGACGGCGGCGGGTCCGTGTGCTACCGGGACCGGGCGGGCAATGGCTTTGTTTGTGACGCGGACCGGGTGATCCCCTACTATCTCGTGGTCCACTTGGCGGACGATGTGTCCGAACCTGACACCACCGGCGGGCAGTATGTGGTGACGGCCCAAAGCGGCCTCAATATCCGCAAGGGGCCGGGCACATCCTTTGACAAGCTGGGAGGCTATTCCTACGGCGCCGTGGTGGCCGTCCAGGCCGCCCGGGACGGCTGGGGGCAGACGGACCGGGGCTGGGTGTCCATGGACCACCTGCGGCCCGTGGAGGCCGCAGACGAGGACCTGGTGACCGATACGGGACTGCGGATCATTCAGGAGTTCCTGCCGGCCGGAGCCGACAACCGGCCGGGCGGAAGCAATCCGGACACCTATATCACCATCCACGAGACCGGGAACTTTGCTAAGGGCGCCGACGCGGCGGCCCACGCGGCGTATCTGCGGGGCAGCTCCGCCCAGGCGGCTCCGGTGAGCTGGCACTATACCGTGGACGACCACAGCATCTACCAACACCTGCCGGATTGCGAGCGGGCCTACCACGCCGGGGACAGCGGCAGCGGGCCGGGCAATGCCACTTCCATCGGCATCGAAATCTGCGTGGATGCCGGAGGGGATTTTGAGCAGGCCAGGGTCAATGCGGCGGCGCTGGTGCGGCTGCTGATGGAGCGGCACGACATCCCGCTGGACCGGGTGGTCCAGCACAACCGCTGGAACGGCAAGGACTGCCCAAAGACAATTCGGACCACAGCAGGCGCCTGGGAGGCGTTCCTAGCCCTCTGCGGCGGCCAGGGGTCCCAGGACATGGACCCGGAGCTGGAGGCCGCTGTGGACACGCTGGCGGCCGCCGGGATTATTGATAGTCCAGAGCGGTGGAAGGCGCTGGACTTCACGGCGAACTCGGTCCGGCTGCTGCTGATCAAGATGGGGCGGTATGTGACGAACTGAAAGACTAAAATCGGGTTCGGCAACTTTGCCGGACCCGATTTTCTTGTTTTAGCGGGAAAGGGGGCATTTATTGGGCGTGGAGAAGGTTTGGAAATCTTGCTAAATGTTCCGCCTGTGGGCGGAATTGGGGCTAGGGGGATTCCCCCCTGCAGGCGTGCGGATGTACATCCGTGCTATGCTTGCAACCTCATCGATAGAGATGCCAGGAAATTATGTTTTGACCGCTTAAAAAGACGTCACTCTCACGTTACTACCACGCGCACAGAATTGGAAATTACAAAAATCCCCGGAGCACTACAGCTCCAGGGATTTCAGCTGGTGACCCGTCGGGGATTCGAACCCCGGACCCACTGCTTAAAAGGCAGTTGCTCTGCCTGCTGAGCTAACGGATCACATGGTATTCTATTTCGGCCGTCCAATGCGGGCGGGCTGGAAAGTCTTGGCTGGGACGGCTGGACTCGAACCAGCGGATGAGGGAGTCAAAGTCCCTTGCCTTACCACTTGGCGACGCCCCAATGGAAAGGAAAACAGGGGACCGGGGTGACCCCGATCCCCTCTTTTGTGGGGTGGGAGATGGGACTCGAACCCACGACACCCGGAACCACAATCCGGTGCTCTAACCAACTGAGCTACACCCACCACATATCGAGATCCTAAACAGGATGCGTGCTGACCGACCGCCCCGGAAGGAGTTGGTACGCCAGAAGGGACTCGAACCCCTGGCCTACTGCTTAGAAGGCAGTTGCTCTATCCAGCTGAGCTACTGGCGCGAATTTGATTGGAGCAGGTGACGAGAATCGAACTCGCATCCCCAGCTTGGAAGGCTGGTGCCCTGACCATTGTGCTACACCTGCGTCTGCCCTCCGTGGAAATCGTCAGCTTAGATATATTACCATGGACAAGCCCATCTGTCAAGCGGAAACCCGCAATTTTTTTCTAAGATTGTCCTGTGCCACCAGCCAGCGCCAGCCAGGCGGTGAAAAGGCACCCTCCATCTGCGGCTCCGGACAGGGATAAGGGGCCGGCCAGCCGCTCCGGGTGCCACTGGACACCCCACACCGGCAGGGACTGGTGGATGACCGCCTCCACCGTGCCGTCTATGGCCCATTGGACCGCCCGCAGTCCCTGCCCCAGCCGGTCTGCCGCCTGATGATGGGCGCTGTTCACCACCAAGGTCTCTCCGAAAAGGTCCTGCAGGGGAGAGGGGGCTGTCCGTACCCGGTGGAGCCGGTCCCGACCCGCCGCCTGGCTGTGGCCGGGCAGGTCCTGGATCAGCGTGCCTCCGAAAAACACGTTCAGCACCTGCAGTCCCCGGCAAATTCCCAGAACAGGCTTTTTCTCCATAATGAACTGCTCCAGCAGGAACAGCTCTCCCGTGTCCCGCTCTGGCTCCAGCCCCCGGCTGGCGGTGTTTGCCTGGCCGTAGCGCCGGGGCTCCATATCGCCGCCGCCGGGCAGCAACAGGGCGGCACACCGCACCGCATCCCGCAGATCCGGAGAGGCCAGGGGCCGTCCACCTGCTATCTCCAGCGCACGCTCGTAATTGATGTACTGGCCCGGCAGGCCCCAGAGAAACACTGTTGGACGCAAGGCGATCCCTCCTGTCAAATATCTCAGGCCCATTCTATCCGGGCAGCACGTCCAGAGTTCCGCCCGGTGGTTAAAAGCGGGGCGGAGAGAAACGAACGAAAAGTTAAAAGGTTTTCCTTGAAACTTTCCCGAAAATATGCCATAATAAAACCGCTTTCCGTCTCGCAGGACGGAACTGTACAGAGTGGCATCGAAGTGGTCACAACGAGCTTGACTTGAAATCGCTACGTCGGCGGGACGTGCTAACAGCCAAAAGGCTATGTCTCCCAAGGGCTTCCGGGCGCGGGTGTGAGCGGCGCTTCGGAAAAACGCTAACAAAATGCTCACAGTTATCCTGATTTGCGTTCTCACAACTAGATATGCAGCGGTATCGAAGTGGTCATAACGGGGCTGACTCGAAATCAGTTTGCGAGCAATCGCACGAGGGTTCGAATCCCTCCCGCTGCGCCAAAATGAATGACCCTGCCTGATTTGGGCGAATGCTTGGTGCTATTTTGGGTCAGGCAGGGTTATTTTAAGTATGAACCCCTTGCATTGCAAGGGGTTCATACTTTCTTGTATTAAGCACTTATGCTGCCGGCAAAGTACAAAACATTGAAATGATAGAGGTCAAATCCCTGTTATGCCACTGAAATATGGTCCAAAAAAGAATTTTCTAAGGCAGAAGATATGATTTGTGAACTTGGCCTGAAATAAGTGTGATTTGCGGCACAAGGATTCCCTATACCTGCGGTTAATTTGAATGTCTGCATCCTTCTTCCCTGTTCTTCGTATGCCACCCCTCAGCCATAGGAGATCTGATGGATTTTTCAGAAGAGGTTGAGAACATCTGCGGGTTCTGATATAATGGAAGAAACAGATGTTCGACAGGGAGGACGCCACGATGACCGATTTGCTCTCCGGCCTCAACGCTGCCCAGCGCCAGGCCGTGACCGAAACCGAAGGATTTGTCCGTGTCATTGCCGGAGCCGGCTCCGGCAAGACAAGGGCGCTCTCCCATCGTTTTGCCTTTCTGGTGAACGAGCTGGGCATCCTGCCGGGAAATATCCTCTGCGTCACCTTCACCAACAAATCCGCAAATGAGATGCGCCAGCGCATCCACATCCTCACCGGCGACAATGACACGGGCTATATCAACACCTTCCACGGTTTCTGCGTCTCCGTGCTCCAGGAGGACAGCTACGCCGTCCAGTATCCCAAAAGCTTTCTGGTGCTGGACAACGCGGACATCGACGCTATGCTCCAAATCATCTACGAGGAGCGGGGATTGACGCTGCGGGATATGACCTTCTCCGCAGCCCGGGACATGGTCGAGATGCAGAAGCTGTTCAAGCGTCCGGACTACTATCTGGATATGATCGCCATGCCTCTGGACACGCTGAAGGAGAAGTATGACCAGGCGGACACCCCGGCAGACATCATTTTCTACGGCTATCTGTATCAGGAGAAGAAGTGTTTCGGACTGGATTATAACGACCTGATCAAGTTCTCCCTGTATATTTTCCAGCAGCATCCTGACATTCGGCTCAAGTGGCAGCAGCGGCTGGAGTACATCATGATCGACGAGTTCCAGGATATCGACCAGCTTCAGTACGAGCTGATGGAGGTTCTGTGCGGTTACCACAAGAACCTCTTCATCGTGGGAGACCCGGACCAGACCATCTACACCTGGCGGGGCGCCGACGTGAAGTACCTGCTGGACTTTGACAAGAAGTTTCCGGGGACAAAAACGATTCTAATGATGGAGAACTACCGCTCTGCGCCGGAGATTCTCTCTGCCGCGAATTCCCTGATCGACAAGAACCGGACTCGTATCAAAAAGGAATTGCAGCCCACGCTGCCCTCCGGCAGTCCGGTCATCTGCCACTTCGCGCAGACCCAGGAGGCGGAGGCCGAATGGATAGCGGGGGAGATGAAGGAGCTTCACGAGGCGGGCACGCCATACCGGGACATGACGGTGCTCTACCGGGCCCACTATGTGACCCGGGCGGTGGAGGAAGTCCTGCTGGGAGAGAAGATCCCCTATACGATTTACAGCGGCGTCCAGTTCTTTGACCGTATGGAAATCAAGGACGCCCTCTCGTACTTGCGGATGATTGCCTACAAGGACGACCTTTCCTTCCGGCGGATCGTCAACGTCCCCAAGCGGAATCTTGGGAAGCGGCGGATGGCATTTTTGCAGGAGTACGCAGAAAGGCAAGGCCGCTCCCTGTATCAGGCGCTGCAGGACAATCTGGAGGACCCACTTTTCAAAGGAACAGGCGCCGGAAGGTTTGTCGGCCTGATAGAGTCCTTTGCCGCCGGATATGGGGGGAGACCGGTGTCCGAGGTGCTTTCGGCCCTCCTCAATGAGAGCGGCTACGAGAAGATGCTCCGCACCGAGGGCAGCCAGGAACGGCTGGACAATCTGGCGGAGCTGAAGCAGTCGGTATATGAGTATGAGACCACCTGCGGGGAGGAGGTCACCCTGGAGCACTATCTGGCCCATGTGGCTCTGTTCACCAATGCCGACACGGCGGAGCAGGGAGACAAGGTGAGGCTGATGACCGTTCACGCCGCCAAGGGCCTGGAATTTCCCTATGTGTTCCTCTGCGGCATGAATGAGGGGATCTTCCCCTCCCGGAAGGTGCGGACGCAGCAGGCCATGGAGGAGGAGCGGCGGCTGGCGTTTGTGGCGCTGACACGGGCGGAGAAGGGACTGTACATCTCCGAGGCAGACGGACGGAACTTCGACGGCACCCCCCGGTATCCCTCCCGCTTTCTTCTGGACATCGACCGCAATCTCCTGGCCTTCACCCGGCCGCCGGAGGAGGGCTTGATCCGGGCGGCCCGGGACTATATCGGCCACAGCCAGACCTATCTGCCGGAGACCGACGGGAACATGGCATTCTCCGTGGGGCAGCGGGTGAAGCATATTCTGTTCGGCTCCGGTACGGTGCTGGATGTGGACATGGACAAGGGTGCTCATGTGGTACAGTTCGATGAGATGGAGACGCCCCGAAAGATATCCTTCCGGGCGAAGCTGGAACGGATTTGACAAATCCTGGGAGGGATGGACGGGGGCTCCTGCTGCAATGCCGATCATTGGGGGGCCCGGGTGGAAGGAGCCCTGCCTCCAAAGCAAACCAGGCTCTCCGGAAAGGGAAACAGCTCCCGCTTTTCAAAGGAATGGCTTGAAAAGCGGGAGCTGTTCTTTTCGCTTCAGCACGGCGGAGTCTGATTTTCCATACTGTCCAAATCGCAGCCGCCCCCCCTCTTCCTGGGATCACGAGGCCTTTTCAAACTGGCTGTTGTACAGGTCAGCGTAGAAGCCGCCTTTGGCCAGGAGTTCCTTGTGCGTGCCTTGCTCGATGATATCGCCGTCCTTCAGCACCAGAATCAGGTCGGCGTTTTTGATGGTGGACAGCCGGTGGGCGATGACAAAGCTGGTGCGGTGCTCCGTCAGCCGGTCCATGGCCTGCTGGGTGATGAGCTCTGTGCGGGTATCCACCGAGGAGGTGGCCTCGTCCAGAATCAGCATGGGATTGCCCTGAATCATGGCCCGGGCGATGGTGAGCAGCTGCTTCTGCCCGGAGGAAATGGCAATGCTGTCATCCAGCACGGTATCAAAGCCGTGGGGCAGGGTTTCGATGAAGTGATAGATGCCGCAGGCCCGGCAGGCCTCCTCCAGCTGCTGGTCCGTGACCCCGGTCTTGTTGTAGACCAGATTTTCACGGACAGTCCCCTCAAACAGCCAGGTGTCCTGGAGTACCATGCTGAACAGGTCGTGGACGCCCTCCCGGGTCATTTCAGAGGTGGGCACGCCGTCGATTTTGATGTTTCCGCTGTTGATCTCAAAGAAGCGCATCAGCAGATTGACCATCGTGGTCTTGCCCGCTCCGGTGGGACCCACAATAGCCACCTTCTGCCCCGGCTGAATATGGGCAGAGAAGTCCTTGATGATGATCTTATCCGGATGATTCGGATAGCTGAATCGGACGTGTTCAAATTCGACTTCGCCCTGCACAGGAGAGAGTTCGGGGCGCTTGCCGGTCTCATCGGGCAGCTCTTTCTCGTGGAGAAAGTCGAAGACGTGGTCGCCGGCGGCTGCCGCCGTCTGCATCTGGGTCATGCCCTGGGCCAGGGTGCTCAGGGGAGAGGTGAACAGCCGCACATAGAGGATGAACGCAACAATGACGCCGAAGGAGATCTCTCCGCTCATGGCCAGGGCGGAACCCAGGACGCAGACCGCCACATAGCCCAGGTTGCCGATGATAGTTATCAGGGGCTGCATGATGCCGGAGAGGAACTGGCTGCGCCACTCTGCGTTGTACAGAACGGCATTCATCCCGCCGAAGGTCTCTTTTACCTGCTCGTTGGCCCGGGAGAGGCGCACCACGTCGTGGCCGGAGTACATCTCCTCAATATAGCCGTTCAGGGTGCTCAGGTTCTCCTGCCGGGCGGTGAAGTACTTCTGGGACCGGAGCATCACCGCAGCCATGATGAGGAAGCCCAGTGCCGTGACGGCAATGGCTGCCAGCGCCATACGCCACTCAGTGACAAACATCATCACCAGACAGCCGAGGAATTGGGCCACTGCGCTGATCATGGAGGGCAGGCTGTTGGCCAGGGCCTGCTGCAGAGTACTTACGTCGTTGGTGATGCGGCTGAGGATGTCACCATAAGACACCTTGCTGAAGTAGCTCATGGGCACCCGGTTGATTTTTCGGGACAGGTCCTGCCGCATATCCCGGGACAGCTCCAGGGTGACCGTAGCCATGATGAAGTGCTCCACATAGGTAAAGACGGCACTGAAGCCGTAGATCACCAGCAGGATTACGCCGGTGCGGCCGATGGCGGCCAGATCGATCTCCCCGTCCAGGGCGTCGGAGATGAGGTCCGTGATCCGACTGAGCAGGCTGGGGCCGATGATGGTCAGCACTGCGCCGGCCACGGCGAAGCAAAAGGCCGCAACAGAGGGCACTTTCAATTTGTTGGAATAGGTGAACAGTTCTCTGAGCACACCGCCGATGCCGCGCCTGCTCTTTCCCGGCGCGCACATTCTGTTCTGCATCATCTTTGGCATCTTGGTTTCCTCCTTAAGCCCCCAGTTCTTCCTGGGAGAGCTGGGACCGGGCGATCTCCTGGTAGATCGGGCAGGTCTGCATCAGTTCCTCGTGGGTACCCATCCCCACCAGCCTCCCCTCGTCCAGAACGATGATCTTGTCCGCGTTCCGGATGGTGCCGATCCGTTGAGCCACGATCAGTCGAGTGGTATCCTTCAGCTCCCGGTCCAGGCCGGCACGGAGCCTGGTATCCGTCCGGTAGTCCAGGGCGGAGAAGGAGTCGTCGAACACCAGGATCTCCGGGCGCCTCGCCAGGGCCCGGGCGATGGAGAGCCGCTGCTTCTGGCCGCCGGATACGTTGGTGCCTCCCTCGGCGATGGGGGCATGGATGCCTCCGGGCATCCTGTCCACAAACTCGCTGGCCTGGGCCAGCTCCAGAGCCTTTTGAACGTCCGCATCGGAATCCTTGCCCCGGCTGGCGCCGAACAGCACGTTGCCGCGGACGTCTCCGGAGAACAGGATGGCCTTCTGAGTTACATAGCCGATGCGGTCATACAGGGCGTCGAAGGTGTAGTCCCGAACGTCCACCCCGTCCACCAGCACAGTGCCCTCCGTGGCATCATAGAACCGGGCGGCCAGGCTGACCAGAGTGGTCTTGCCGCTGCCGGTGGCGCCGATAAAGGCCACGGTCTCCCCCCGCTTGGCCTGGAAGGTGATGTGCTCCAGGACATTCTTGTCCGAGGAGGGATAGTGGAAGGAGACGTCCCGGAACTCCACAGTACCGGTTTCCAGGGCATCGATGCGGGCGCCCTGAGTCAGGCTGTTCCGGGTCTCCAACACCTCATTGATCCGCTGGGCGGACACCTGGGCCGCCGGGAGCATCATGATAATCATGACCATCATCATAATGGACATGATGACGTAGGTGGCGTAGGTGCCGAACACCACGATGTCGCTGAAGGCGGCCAGCCGTGCGGCGGTGTCCGCGGCAGGGACGGCGTTCACGATGGAGGCACCCACCCAGTAGATCACCAGAGACAATGCGTTCATGGCCAGGGTGACGCCGGGCATCAGGAAGGCAAAGGCCCGCTGGTTGAACAACTGCGTGCGCATCAGTTCCTCGTTGCCCTTCCAGAACTTGGCGTCCTGGTAGTCCTCAGCGTTGTAGGCGTGGACAACATTGATACCGTTCAAGTTCTCCCGGGCCACCAGGTTGATATGGTCGGTGAGCTTTTGCACCCGGCGGAACCGGGGCACCACCACGCCGATGATGACCGCCATCATCACCAGCAGGGCGGCCACAAATCCGGCGGTGATAGCGGAGAGGGTCCAACTCTTGCCCACGATTTTGATGATGGCCCACACTGCCATGACGGGGGACTTGATTAGGATCTGCAGGCCCATGGCCGTCAGCATCTGCACCTGGGTGATGTCGTTGGTGGTGCGGTTGATGAGGCTGGGGACGGAGAAGGTCATCATCTCCTGCTGGCCGAAGTCTGCGATCTTATGAAACACCGCTTCCCGGATGGAAAAGCTGAACCCGGCAGCCACCTTGGCGGTCAGATAGCCGCAGATGACGCACAGCACCGCGCTGGCCAGGGTGCAGCCCAGCATTTCCAGGCCGGTATGCAGGATGTCCGACAGGGTGCTCCCCGGCGTTTTAATCAGAACGGTCAGGCTGCTCATGTAGTCGGGCAGCGCCAGATCGAAATAAATCTGCCCCAGGATGAGCACTGCGCACACGGCGGCCATGGCCCACTCCTGCCGCCGTAGGTTACGAAGTAATTTCAGCATATAAATCCTCCTTGTGGTATCATCAATTGCTGTTTTGCCGCCAGAACCAGCCGGAGAAGCAGGCGCGCAGGATCGAGGCCGCATCCTGAAAGATCAGCAGGCTCCCGCTGAGGATGCTGAGGTGCGGACGGCCCGGAGAGGGGCGCAGACCGGGAAAAATCCGCCCGCTGCCAATAGAAGAACCAAGGCGGTGCACCGGCCCCGGCCTGGTCCCTCCGGCCGCTTCAGATTAAAGGAGCTGACAAGTTTGCTGAAGCCCGGGTACAGCAGCCGCATTCCAAAGAGATAGGGGAGTCCCGCGGCAGAGATCACGTTATCCACCGAACCGGAGATCATGCCGGATCTGCGTGGCGAAGAATCCCAAATAGGACCATATTCAGCAGTTCGCCTGCGGTTTCCAGCATGGCATGGAAATCCTGCGCGGGATGTCCGCCCTGATAACTCACAATCATATTCTGGAAAAGAGACTCGATGGTTTCCAAATAGCGGGTCACCATTTCAGGCTTCAAATCCGGCCGCAGCGGCATTTTGTCTATGAGCCCCTCGATAAATTCCTGATTCAAGCGCCGCATCGGTGCGCGCAGGGCCTGAATTTGCGCGGCCAGATGTTTGGGCGGACGGAGCATGGCGCTTTCAAAAACGAGCTTTTGCTGGGGATGAAGCTGGAAAAAGCACTCCCGGATCATGAAGAAATCTTTGACTGCGGCTGCCGTATCCTCCCCTGACAGATGGGCCATATCCCGTTCCACATGGGCCCTGAGCTCCTGGAAAGTGCGTTCGACGCACAGTAAAAACAACTCGTCCTTATTGGAGTAGTAGTGGTACATCATGCCCTTGGAGATCCCGTGGTTCCCACAGATCCGCTCCATGTTGACCTTGTCGTAGCCGTAGGTCCCGAACTCCTCCAGGGCGGCCTGATAAATCTCTTTTCTGCTGCGTTCCTGGCGCTCTTTCTGCGTCATGCTGCATATCCTCCTTCTGCCTGATCCAAAACCCCCGGCCCGGCCAAAACCCGGAACCAGGGAGACACCCGGGCGGGCAGCGGGAAAACGTCCGGACGGACAGGCCATTTTGACGTCCGACCAATTCCGCGCCGGTATGGGACCGGACACACGCCGTCAGGTTTGCAACCCGCGGCGGCTACTGCCTGAGGATTTTACAGACGATCTCGTCTATACTTTTGGAAGTATACTACTCCCGGATGGCCTCATCTATGTTTGCCTCGTGAACGGTTCATGAATTTTTTGAAAACGAGCCGGAGAGGCTGAGGCCGGGAGCAGCTGTCTGCCGCGGGCACGGCTCCCGGGCCCTTGACCGGCAGGGAGGCGCTCTGCTCCCGCGCACAAAGAAGCCGTGAGTCTGCGGAGGACCGCTCACAGCAGCGGTGCCAGCAGCCGCAGAAGCCCTTGAAACAGGCGGAACAGCGGTCAGCGACGGCAGATTGCGGCGGCTGCCTCCTGGCAGATGCCTTTTATTCCCCTTGCAGGACTCTGATTGAAAAAACATACGGGAAGTTACCCAATTGAGCCCACGGCATTGGATATAACGAGAATGAAGTCAGCCGCTATTTAAAACCCCCAGGGACCGCTGCGCAGCAGTTCCTGGGGGTTTTAAATCTTTGCGGCAAGATGCGTGCAAAAGGCGTTCCTGCACACGCTGTCGGCAATGTTTGGAGCCATCGCACCAACAGGGACACACGCCGATGCGGACAAACTACCCTGTGGGAGGCGGCACGCCGTTTATCCGGAATAGCGCTTGTGCAGGCGGTCAGTCAGATAGCGAATGAAGTGCTTCTCTCTGGGGCGGAGCGTAAATGTCCGGGAATGCAGCAGGGCCACGGCCATGGGAGCGCCGTCCGCGATGGGACAGCAGACGCAGTTCATCCGCCGGGCATCCTCCTCCGGAATGCTGATGCCGATGGCGATGTAATTGCCTTTGCGGACCGCGTCGAAGATCGTGCCGCGGTCGCAGATGTACAGCAGGTCTGTGTGGCTCTGGAGTCCCAGCACGTCCAGCGTATCGTCCGGATCGATGTGCGCGTCGGCGATGAAGGGATACCCTGTGAGATCCTTGAGCGAGACACGGGAAGAGTTGGCCAGTGGATGGGACTTGGACATCAGCGCGGTGACGGGAATAGAGCGCTGGAGGACCGTCATCTCCAGATTGTACTGGTCCGCCAGATCCATGTACTTGGGGATGACCTGCTCGAACAGCACCAGGATGCCCAGCCTGCAGTTCTGGGCCACGACGTTTTTCAGATTTTCCCGGAGGCCGGCCTCCAGAAATTTGTCGTGGGTCCTGTTCAGGTTGGGGAAGCGGTTTTTGTAATCAAAGAAACACTGGAGCACAAAGGCGGAGCGGGCGCAAATGATGGAGAGGCTGTCGCTCTCGGACATGGATTGTGGGATCTTCTGGATATTATTGCGCTCGGTGACGATCTTCTCAGCGTGGCTCATGAAAATCAGTCCCTCCGGCGTAGCGGTGATGCCGTTGGCCGTCCTGTGAAACAGGGGATAGCCGATCTCCTGTTCCACGTTCTTGATGATGGTGCTGAGATGGGACTGGGAAATATAGCAGTTTCGGGCGGCTTTGTTGACGGAGCCGCACTTGTACGCCTCCAGGATATAGACGAGGTGTTCTGTGTTCATGTCGCGCTCTCTTTCTCAAAACGGCGGAGGGACCTAATCCCAAATAGCGAAGGCTTAACAAAATCCCCTATAATCCGACAGCCAGGGGAGCATGTTATAATCGTAACAGGCAAAACAAAGGCGCCCGGTCAGAGGGGCGTTCAGATTTTATCAATCATTATAGCGCCAATTTTCAAAGAATACAAGATCCGCACCCGGCGGTGGAATGCGGATCAAAATGAGGGAAAGGAAGAGAGGCATGGCAGAGAAGAAGCGCGAAAAGTCCGTTGACGTGCTGGACCGGCTGTTCTGGACGGTGCAGCCACCTATGGGGCTGATAAAGGGAGACTATTACCGGGCTGAGAATTGGTTTGCCCCGCATTTCCCGGGGGACAAGGGGTATCACGGCATTCTGGAAGTGGTCCGGCGGGACGGAACCCTGCAGATGGTGGAGTTCAACGAGATTAACAACCCCACCTATTACATCAGACGGTACCAGGGCGTTTCCAAGCGGCTGTCCGACTACGGCTTTCTGCAGGCCACCAAGGAGCGGACCGCCAAGTCCGGCGTGGTGCTGGTAAACGGCCTGACCCATCTGGAAGAGCAGATGGTGGCGGAGAACCGCCTCACAGGCGAGTTTGACCTGCTCACCGGCGCCTCCAACAGCATCAAGCGGTCTATGCTCCCACTGGCAGAGGAGATCGCGGGGCGGCTGGACAAGCCCTCCGGCCAGGTGTATTACGGCCTGTCCCAGGCGGTGGAGCCCGGCGTCACCGGGCGCTTGCAGATCGTGCTGGAGGCGGGAAAGATCATCTCCTGCGCCTACGACGAGATCTTTGCCGACCGGCAGGAGGAGATTGAGGACCCGGAGCTCAAGCCCTATTACCGGCAGTCCAAATACCACTGCCCGGACTACATCTCCACCATCGGGGCCGGGTTCAACAGCATCTTCGACCTGCTCAGCGCCCGGGTGCTGGAGACCCAGAGCCTCACCGACCTGACCGGACTCCCCTTCACGGAGGAGCCCAAGCGAGCGAAGGAATGGGACAACTATCTGGAGCTGGTGAGGCGGATGGAGGATGCTCTGGCGGCCGACGGCCTGCGCTGAGCACACAATCAGGAATGTGACCGCCGGGGGCGGTTTCAGAAATATATCACCACCACGTCAGGAGGAGTACGATGAAGAAGAGAGTTTTCGCACTGTTCACCGCAATGTTCCTGCTCTGCGGGATGCTGGCCGGCTGTGGCCCCACCGGTTCCAGCTCGACGACCACGGACGGTTCCGACGATGGCGCCAAGGATACCCTGATCGTTGCTATCCCAGAGTCCCCCACCTACATGGACCCCATGGTGCAGGCCTCCATCGGGACCTATCGTGTCACCACCCAGATGTTTGACCGTCTGGTGATGATGGACAACGACATGAACCTGGTGCCGGGCCTGGCGGAGAGCTGGGAGGTTATCGACGATACCACCACCGTGTTCCATCTGCGCCAGGGCGTCAAGTTCCACAACGGGGAGGAGATGACCTCCGAGGATGTCAAGTACAGCCTGGAGCGCTGCATCGCAAACCCCGGCGTGAATTACAACTACCTCATCATCGAGAGCATCACCTGTGACGACGACTACACCGTCACCATCAAGACCTCCGCGCCCTTCAACGCGCTGCTGTACCGCCTGAGCCTGGACGCGGCCTCCATCATCTGCAAGAGCGCGGACACCAGCGCGGAGGAGTTCAACAAGAACCCCGTGGGCACCGGCCCCTTCAAGTTCGTCTCCTGGGAGCTGGGCGGCGACGTGGTCCTGGAGGCCTTTGAGGACTACTGGGGCGGCGCTCCGGCCGTCAAGCGCGTCATCTTCCGCACGATTCCCGAGGCGCTGAACCGCACCATTGGCCTGGAGACCGGCGAGGTGGACCTGGCCTATGACCTGGGCATCACCGACCTGGAGAGCCTGGCGGACAACGCGTCCGTCACCACCCTCACCTCCCCCAGCACCACCGTATGGTATGTGGGCATGAACGTGCAGAAGGCGCCCTTTGACAACGAGAAGGTCCGGCAGGCCGTCGCCTACGCGCTGGACCCCCAGGGCTACATCGACCTGGTGTTCAGCGGCGAGGCCACACCCGCCAACTACACCATGCTGCCCCCCAGTGTGGACGGCTACGTCTCCGACTGCTCCGACTACTCCTGCAACGTGGAGAAGGCCAAGGAGCTGCTGGCCGAGGCCGGCTATCCTGACGGCTTCTCCACCACTCTCTGGTGTTCCGATACCCAGGTGATGCGGGACTCCGCCGTGGTCATTCAGGAGCAGCTGCGCCAGGTGGGGATCAACGCCGAGGTCAAGACCCTGGAGAGCGGACAGTTCCAGTCTGAGACCGGCAACGGCGCCCATGATATGTTCATCATGTCCAAGACCTCCATTGACCCCGACTCCATGCTGCGGTCCATGTACCACACGGAGGCTCTGGGGCCCTCCGGCAACCGCTGCTTCTGGACCACGCCTGAGGTGGACGCCTTGATCGATGAGGCCAGCACCACCACCGACACCGAGCACGCCATGGAGCTGTATGCGGAGATCCAGAGCAAAGTGGCGGAGGCCGCGCCCCTGGTCCCCATGGCGGTGGAGCACCTGAACGCCGGTATGCAGTCCAATGTGAAGGGATTCGGCCTGTATCCGGGCAAGTCCCACTACATCAACGGCACCTATTTTGAATAAGCGCATTCAGGCATTCCAGTGAGCGGGCGGCGGCAAAAGCCGCCGTCCGCTTGCGCCAATTTGCGTTATGGAAAAGGAGAGTGACAGATGTACCGTTTTATTCTCAAACGGCTGCTCATGCTGATTCCGGTGCTGCTGGGTGTCAGCTTCATCGTCTATACGATCCTGAGCTTCACCCCCGGCGACCCGGTGCAGATGATGCTGGGCGACAACTACTCCGAGGAATCCTACGCCGCCATGCAGGAGGAGCTGGGCCTGGATGATCCCTTCCTGGTCCAGTACGGCCGGTTTATCATCAACGCGGTCCACGGTGACTTCGGTACCTCATACAGCACCGGCAACCCGGTGGCGGCGGAGATCGCCGCCCGGCTGCCCAATACCATCCTGCTGTCGGCCTGCGCCATGCTTTTTGCCATTCTGATCGGAATTCCCCTGGGCGTGATCTCCGCCACCCATCAGTATTCGGCGGTGGACAACATCTCCATGGTGGGCGCTCTGTTCGGCGTCTCCATGCCGAACTTCTGGCTGGGGCTGATGCTGATCGTGATCTTCGCAGCGGGGCTGGGGTGGTTCCCATCCTCCAACTTTGAGACCTGGGGCGCTCTGGTGCTGCCGGCCGTCACCCTCAGCGCCAACTCCCTGGCGATGATCACCCGCATGACCCGCTCCTCCATGCTGGAGACGATCCGGCAGGACTACATCCGCACCGCACGGGCAAAGGGCCTGAAAGAGAGCGTCATCACCATCCGCCACGCTCTGCGCAACGCCATGATACCCATTGTCACCACAGTGGGACTGCAATTCGGCTTCTCTCTGGGCGGCGCAGTGCTGGTGGAGACGGTGTTCTCCTGGCCCGGCATCGGCCGGCTGCTGGTGGACTGCATCGGCCTGAAGGACACGCCCGTGGTGGTGGCCTGCGTATTGGTGCTGGCCACGATGTTCACCATCATCAATCTGTGCATTGATATCCTGTACGCATTCCTGGACCCCAGAATCCGGGCCCAGTACAAAACGGCAAAGAGGTGATGCGGATGACTGGGAAAGTGAAAAACAAGAACAAGAAAAAGTCCCAGGCCGCCGCAGTATGGCGCCGCCTGAAGAAAAACAAGATGGCCGTTCTGGGACTCATCATTCTGGCCGTCATCATCTTCTTCGCCGTCTTTGCCGATGTGTTTTTTGACTACGAGACGCTGGTGATTCAGCAGAACGCATCCCTGAAGCTCCAGCCCCCCTCCGTCGAGCACTGGCTGGGCACCGACGAGGTGGGCCGCGACATCCTGGCCCGGATCGTCCACGGCGCCCGGATCTCCCTGCCGGTGGCCTTTGCCACCATCGCCATTGCCACAGTGGTGGGCGGCCTGCTGGGGGCCATCGCTGGTTACGGCAGCCGCCGGGTAGACGATGTCATCATGCGTGTCATGGACATCTTCCTGGCGATCCCCAGCATCCTGCTGTCCATCGCCCTGGTGTCCGCCATGGGCACCAGCGTCACGAATATGATGCTGGCCATCAGCATCTCCAACATCCCGCCCTTTGCCCGGATCGTCCGCTCCGCCGTTCTGACCATCAAGAACGAGGAGTACATCGAGGCGGCCCGCGCCATCGGCGCCAGCGACAAGCGCATCATCCTCAAGCACATCCTGCCCAACTGCATGGCCCCCATCATTGTGCAGGCCACGCTATCCATCGCCGGGTCCATCCTGGCCATTGCCAGCCTCAGCTTCATCGGCCTGGGCATCAGCCCGCCCACGCCGGAGTGGGGTTCTATGGTCAGCACCGGCCGGCAGTATTTCCGGGCGGCCTGGTGGGTGTGCGCGTTCCCGGGCTTTGCCATCATGTTGACCATCCTCTCCCTGAACCTGCTGGGAGACGGCCTGCGGGATGCCCTGGACCCCAAGCTGAAGAACTGAGGAGGGAGGACGCCACATGGAAGAGAACAAGCAGCACAAGACCGCTTTGCCAGAGACGGAGCCCATTCCCTCCGCGCAGGCCCCGGAGGCCCTGCTGGATATCCGCGGCCTGCGGGTGGAGTACCACACCGACGAGGACGTGGTCTACGCCGTCAACGGCCTGGACCTGACCATCGGAAAGGGCGAGAGCCTGGGTCTGGTGGGCGAGACCGGCGCCGGCAAGACCACCACGGCCCTGTCGGTCCTGCGGCTCATCGCGGACCCGCCGGGAAAGATCATGGGCGGCGAGATCTGGTTCGAGGGCGAGGATATGCTCCAGGCCAAGCCCGCCCGCCTGCGGGAGATCCGCGGCAGCAAGATCTCGGTGATTTTCCAGGACCCTATGACCAGCCTGAACCCGGTCTACTCCGTGGGCGATCAGATCGCGGAGGTCATCCACCAGCATGAAAAGTGCAGCAAGGAGGAGGGCCGGAGAAAGGCCGGCGATATGCTGGAGATGGTGGGCATCCCCCGGGCCCGCTATGACGAGTATCCCCACCAGTTCTCCGGCGGCATGAAGCAGCGGGTGGTCATCGCCATGAGCATCGCCTGCTCGCCGGAGCTGATTCTGGCGGACGAGCCCACCACCGCCCTGGACGTGACCATCCAGGCCCAGGTGCTGGAACTGATGAACGAGCTGAAGGAAAAGCTCCGTACCTCCCTGCTGCTGATTACCCACGACCTGGGCGTCGTGGCCCAGGTCTGCGACCGGGTGGCTATCATGTATGCCGGTGAGATCGTAGAGAGTGGCACCATCGCGGAGGTGTTTGACCACCCCCATCATCCCTACACCATCGGCCTCTTCGGCTCCATCCCGTCTCTGGATGAGACGGCGGAGAAGCTCAAGCCCATCCAGGGCCAGATGCCGGACCCCACGGAGCTGCCGGAGGGCTGCGCCTTTGCACCCCGGTGCCCCTACGCAACGGGGGCCTGCCGTACCCGCAAGCCGGAGATGACCGGCGTCGGCGGCACCCAGATGGTACGCTGCCTGGCCCACCAGGGCGTTTTCGAATCCCCCGAACTGATGGAGGAGGTGCGACATGGCAGATAAGGACATCATCCTGGAAGTCCGGGACCTGAAGAAGTATTTCAAAAGCCCCACCGGCACCCTTCATGCGGTGGACGGCGTCAACTTTTCCATTCGGAGAGGCGAGACGCTGGGCCTGGTGGGGGAGTCCGGCTGCGGCAAGTCCACCATCGGACGGCTGATCTTGGGCCTGCATCAGTCCACCAGCGGCGAGATCCTGTTCAACGGACAGGACATCTGCAAGATGAATAAGAAGCAGCTTCACGACCTGCGCAAGGATCTGCAGATCATCTTCCAGGACCCGTTCTCCTCCCTGAACCCCCGGATGTCCATTGGGGAGATCATCGGGGAACCGCTGCGGATTCACGCAAAGGCCCAAAGCCGTGCGGAGCTGGATAAGGAGGTCTCCCGGCTGATGGACGTGGTGGGCCTCTCCGCCCGGTTGTTCAACGCCTATCCCCACGAACTGGACGGCGGCCGCCGCCAGCGGGTGGGCATCGCCCGGGCGCTGTCCCTGCAGCCCCAGTTCATCGTCTGCGACGAGCCGGTGTCCTCGCTGGACGTGTCCATCCAGGCTCAGGTCCTGAACCTGCTGAAGGATCTGCAGGCGGAGTTCCACCTGACCTATCTCTTTATCACCCATGACTTGTCGGTGGTGAAGTTCTTCTCCGATAAGATCGCGGTGATGTACCTGGGCCAGTTGGTGGAGACAGCGGATTCCGCGGAGCTGTTCCGCCAGCCACTGCATCCCTATTCCCAGGCTCTGCTGTCTGCCATTCCCATCCCCAGCAGCCGGCAGAAAATGCAGCGGGTGAAGCTCATCGGCGAGCTTCAAAGCCCCATTGACCCGGAGCCGGGCTGCCGCTTTGCCAAACGCTGCCTGTACGCCCGGGAGGGCTGCACCGGCCGGGACCTGGCGCTGCGGGACTTCGGCAGCGGCCACTTCTGCGCCTGCTGCCGGGCCGGCGCCCTGGAAGAGCAAACCCCGTCCAAGTGACGGACAGAATCATAAGGAGGAATTTGACATGACTGACAAGACGAGATGGCTGGGGCTGGGCCCCTGGCATGAGGACAACGAGAGCGAGCTGATCGACTGGACGGCGCAGCCCCAGTACAAGGGCCTGGTCAAGGGCGATTACTATCACGCCGAGCTGCGGTACAGCGGCCGCTGGGGCGACCCCGGCCACAAGGGCGAGCTGGACGTGGTGTTTGACGACGACGGCAAGATCGCCTTCGCCGAGTTCAACGAGACTACCATGGGCAACTACTATGTCCGCCACTTCCAGAATGTCAGCAAGCGCCGCACGGAGTTCCAGTTCTTCCAGGACTTCCATGACAAGCGCCGCAGCGTGGCCTATGGGCGGGTGCTGGCCAACGGCTTCAAATATGTGGAGGACCAGATCCTGGAAAAGCAGGACCTGGACGCTGACTATGACCTACTGACCGGTGCCTCCTTCTCCATGAAGAACATGATCGGCCTGAAGGACGACGTGTCCGCTCAGCGGAAGGACTCCAACCACAAGAAGCAGCGGTACTACGGCTACACCGAGGATTACGGCTACGGTATCACCGGCTGGCTCCAGGTGGTGGTGGAGGACGGCAAGATCGTCAGGTGCTTCTACGATGAGATCTTCGCCGATCACACCAAGGACATCGTCTACGACGACCTGAAGCAGTTCTACCGTCAGTCCAAGTATTTCTCCACTACCTATGAGGACCCGTTCCCCTCCGGCTGGGACCGCCACGCCTGGCTGGTGTGCTTCAAGGACCAGTCCGATGCCATCAACAAGAAGGTCTGCGAAACACAGGATATGTTCGATATCACCGGACTGCCCTGCGTGGAGGGCCCGGACATGGGCGTGGTGTGGGACAAGCCACACAAGGACGATGTGGCGCTCGTCTCCAACAGCGACGCCACCGCCCGCTCCGTCACCCGGCCCCGCTCTCCCGTGTGGAACAACTATCTGCGCCTGGCCAAGATCGTCCACGACGAGATGGTCAAGGACGGCGCCGTGAAGTAAGGAGGAACGAACATGGATAACGCAGGAAAGAAGCCGGTCTGGTCCGTCCAGCCCCCCAAGGGGATGTTGAAGGGCGACTACTATCGGATCGAGGAACGGTTCCCGCCCTACTATCCCGGCGTAGAGGGGGAGTTTCCCGCCGATCCGGGTCACCTGGGCATTGTGGAGGCGGTGAAGGCCGACGGCAAGCTGATCTTTGTGGAGCTCAATGAGATCACGGCTCCCTCCTATTACAACCACCTGTACCAGGGCATCTCCAAGCGCCGCTCCAGCTACAGCTTCTGGCAGTACACGAAGCCCCGGATGCAGAAGGCCGGCTCCGTGCTGACCATGGGTATGCAGTACGTGGAGCAGCAGATGCTGGAGAAACAGAGCCTGAGCGGAGACTTCGATCTGGTGGCCAGCGCCTCCGGCAGCGTGAAGAAGCTGCTGACCTTCGCGGCCAAGCTGGACAAGGAGCTGGACGAGCCCTCCTCCAAGAAGCTGTACAGCTATTCCGAGGACTATGGCTACGGCCTCACCGGCTGGCTGAAGGTGGTGGTGGAGAACGGCAGGATCCGCTCCTGCCGCTTTGACGAGATCTTCGCAGACAACGAGGAGGACATCGTCCACCCCGAGCTGAAAAAGTACTACCGCCAGTCCAAATACGACTGCCCCACCTATGAGGATCCGTTCCCCTCCGGCTGGGACCGCCACGCCTTCCTGGTGGGCTTCCGCACCCAGATGGACAACCTGAATCTGAAGGTCTGCGCCACCCAGAACATGCTGGATCTGACCGGCCTGCCCCACGCCGCCGGACGGGATATGGGCATGATCTGGGACAATCCCAACCCAGACCATGCGCATCTGGATATGGATCCCAAGAACCGGCCGATGTATCCTGCGTTCATCAACTACCTGCGGATGGCCAAGGTTGTCCTGGAGGAGATGCGCAAGGACGGCGTTTTCCAGTAAAGACAAGAACCGGAAAGGAAAACCGTTATGGAGCATACCCGCGCATTTTTGGCGTACGACACCCTCTGCCGCATCGCGGCGGAAATCCCGGAGGACGGGGAGCAGCTGCTGGAGCAGTGCGAGGAGGAGGCCCACGGGCTGGAGCGCACCCTCAGCATGTTCGATCCCGACTCAGAGCTTTCCAGGCTCTGCCGGGACATCCGGCCCGGCGAGGCTGTGCCGGTCTCTGAGACCCTGTACACCTTCCTGGAGCAGAACCTGGAGATCTGCCGCCTGTCCGGCGGAGCATTCGACCCCACGGTGGGGCCGGTGGTAAAGCTGTGGGATTTTCTGTCCCAGACGCCCCAGATCCCCTCTGCGGAGCGCATCCGGGCGGTGCTGGACCGGGTGGGCTATCAGCACGTCCGCCTGGACCGGAATACGCGGACCGTGACGTTTGATCTTTCTGGAATCGGTTTGGATCCGGGCGCAGCCGGGAAGGGCTTCGCCCTGGGTCTGACCGTGGACCGCCTGCGGCAGGGCGGCGTCCGGCAGGCCGTGCTGGACTACGGCGGGAACCTGTTTGTGATCGGCGCGCACCAGGACGCGCAGGGCGGGACCCGGCCGTGGAAGGTGGCGATCCGGGACCCGGACAACACCGGCTCGGTGTTTGGGACGGTGCAGCTCCAGGACGCGGGCATCGCCACATCCTCCTGGTATGAGCACAGCTTCCAGAAGAATGGGACCGTGTACCACCATCTGCTGGACCCGCGGACCGGGTACCCCATGCCGCTGACACTGAAGAGCGTCTCCATCCTGTCCTCGCGGCCTGTTTACACAGACCTGCTCTCCACTGCCTTTTTCATCCTGGGGGAAGAGGAGGGCGGCGTTCTGGTGGACCGGCTGCGCAGGGACAGCGGCGAGATGATCGAATATGTGGCCGTACGGGAGGATGGGACTGTGGCCGCGTCTCCGGGCGCGGCGTTCGCCCCTGCCTGATCGATCTTGATGCAAAAAGCGATCCCCCTCAGTGCACACACTGAGGGGGATCGCTTCGTCCTGCTTGTGCCCGGCCGCCGGATATGGCGGGCGGCTCAGATCTTTTCAAACTGCGTCACATCGGAGACGAACAGCGTGGCACCGCCTACGGTCACCTCCGTGGGATAGGCCGCAGAGGGTGTGGCCAGCTGCACGTTGGAGGAGATCTTCTCCGTCCGGCGGGAGCAGTTCTGGCGGATGATGGCGATGGCCTGGGGCACCCGGTCCTCCTCTGTGCCGATCAGCAGCGTGGAGTTGCCGCCGGTGAGAAAACCACCGGTGGAGGCCATGCGGGTGAAGTAAAAGCCGGCGTCTGTCAGGGCGGCGCAGACCTCGCTGGTGTCCCGTCTGTTGACGATGGCGGTGATGAGTTTCATGGCAGTCGCTCCTTTGCGTTCGGGTTTCGGGGCCGCGCCCTTGCAGCGGTCCCAGATGTGGATGCGGTGGAGATAGAAGCACAGGCCCAGCGTTCCGGTCACGACTTCCGCAATGGGAAAGGCCAGCCACGTGTAGGCCAGATCGATCCTGGAGAAGAGCCAGAATACGGGAATCAGGCAGAAGATCTGCCTGGTCAGGGAGAGCAGGACGCTGGGCAGCGCCGCCCCGATGGCCTGGAAAAAGACCGGCAGGATCAGGGAGGGCACGGCGGGCAGAAAGCTGATGCCGATGATGTGGAAGGCTTGGACGCCGATCTCCAGGACCGCGGGCTCCGCGGTGAAAATGCGCAGCAGCTGTTCCGGGATCAGCTCGAAGCAGGCGATCCCCACCAGCATGAAGGACATGGCCAGCAGGACGGAGTTCTTCACCACCCGGCGGCAGCGGCCGTAGGCACCCTTGGCGTATGTATAGCTCAGCAGGGGGACGATGCAGGTCTGAAGTCCGGAGAGGGGGATGAAGAAGAAGGACTGCACCTTGTAATACAGGCCCAGGACCGTCACGGCGTCATCGGAAAAGCCGGCCAGGATCATGTTCAGGGCCATGATATAGACCGTGAACAGAAGCTGCATGAAGATGGAGGGAAATCCCAACCGGTAGATCTTGGCCGCATAGGAGCGGAACACCCGGATGGGGGGCGGCTTCCGGAATCCGGAGACAACAATGAGCGCCGCCAGCACCTGGCCTGACACCGTAGCAAAGGCGGCACCGGCCACTCCCAGCGCCGGTGCCGGGCCAAGGCCGAAGATCAGAATCGGGTCCAGCACGATATTGGCCGCGGCGCCGGCGATCTGGGCCAACATGGGCAGGCGCATGTTGCCGCGGGCTTGGTGGACCTTGCTCCAGGTACTCTCCAGAAACACACCCGGACTGCCCACGCAGACGATGGTACCGTATGTCACGGCAAGGTCCGCCACGGAGGAGGACTCCGTGGAGATCGCGGCAAAGGGGCGCATCAGCAGGCCGCTCAATACGGCGAAGATCAGCCAACTGATCAGCGCCAGGACCGTCCCTGTTCCGGCGGTCCGGTCGGCTAGGTGGTGGTTCCCCTGGCCGTCGTACCGGGACATCAGGGTATTGACGCCCACGCCGGTGCCGACAGCGATGGCGGTGACGATCAGTTGGACAGGGTAGACGATGGAGAGGGCGGTGAGGCCGTCACTGGAGAACTGGCCCACAAAATAGCTGTCCACGATGTTGTACATGGCCTGGATCAGCTGGGCCAGCATGACCGGAGGCGCGATCCGCATCAGGATGGCCCAGACGCTCTCTGTATCAAAGAGGCTGTATGCAGAGGATGCTCTCATGGTGTGGCGGTGCTCCTAACAGGTTCGGGATCTTCCAACCTCCCGCAGAGGGGCGGCCGGGACTTGCGGGCAAGATTATAGCCGGGCCGGAACTGTTTGTCAAGACGCGCAGGGGGCCGGAACAGGCAGAGGAGGCGCTTTTGGAAAAACCTCCAAAAGCGCCTCCGCTTTTTCTTGCGAGTCTGTGGGAGTAAGAGAGGGAACAACGGCGCGGCAACCGGGTCTCAGATGTTCTCCGGCGGGCGGTCCGGCAGGCGGCCCAGGGGACGGTACACGGTGAAATACATGGTGAGGCTGCAGGCCAGGCCGCCTACCAGCTGGGAGATGGCCTCGGCTGTGAATACGCCGGTGGTGCCCATCCAGATAGGCAGGACGACCGTCAGCGGCGCATTGATGATGGCTTTGCGCAGCAGAGAGAAGAAAACCGCCTGCTTGGAGCGCCCCAGGCTCACGAACACACCCTGCCCCGCCATTTGGAGGGACATGGGGATAAACAGGCAGAAGTAAATGCGCAGGGCGGGGATGCCGGCAGCCACCACCTCCGGCTCACTGTTGAAGACCCGGATCAAAAGCCCGGGGAACAACATGGCGGCGGCCCAGAAGACAGCGGCGTAACCAACCGTCACCGCCACGCTGAAGCGGATGGAGCTCCGGACGCGGCTGTATCGGCCGGCGCCGTAGTTGTACCCGGTGACCGGCTGGGCGCCGTTGGTGAGCCCCTGCACCGGCATGAAGAACACCTCCCGCAGGGAGTTGATGATGGTCATCACGCCTACGTACAGGTCGCCGCCGTATGCCTGGAGCGTGGCGTTGCATACCACCTGCACCAGACTGTTGGTGAGATTCATGAAGAAGCCGGACAGGCCCAGGGCCACGATGGATTTCACTCGCCCGGCGCCCAGCGCCAGATTCCGCAGGCGGAGCCGCAGGATGGCCTTCCGCCCGGTGAGGAATTTCAGTACCCACACGGCGGAGCAGCCCTGGGCGATCACGGTGGCCAGCGCCGCGCCCCGCACCCCCATGTCCAGGGCGAAGATGAAGACCGGATCCAGCACGATGTTGACCACCGCCCCCAGGCCCACGGTCATCATCCCGGTGCGGCCGAAGCCCTGAGACGTGATGAAGGGATTCATCCCCAGGCCGATCATGACAAAGACGGTCCCCAGCAGATAGATGGTCATGTACGCCTCGGCATAGGGATAGGTGGCGTCACTGGCGCCGAACAGGTAGAGCAGGGGATGCCGGAACAGCAGGAACACCCCTGTGACAGCGACGCCGAAAATCAGCAGAAGGGTGAAGGCGTTGCCCATGATCCGCTCGGCCTCTTCCTCCTCGCCCTTGCCCCGGTAGATGGAGCACAGGGGGGCGCCCCCCGTGCCGCACAGGTTGGCAAAGCCCATCACGATGGAGATGATGGGCAGCGTCAGCCCCAGGCCCGTCAGAGCCAGATGCCCGGGGAGCCGCCCCAGGTAGATGCGGTCCACCACGCTGTACAGCACGTTGATGAGCTGGGCAGCCGTCATGGGCAGCGCCAGCGAAATGATGTTGCGGGGAATGCTGCCGACGGAAAAATCGTGCTCCTTGCTTGCCACGGATTCGTTCTCCTCCTTACAGTTCCGTTTTGCTCACGCCGGTTTCAGGCCCCGGCTGGGGCCGTTCCGCCCGCCGCGGTCCCCCTTTGGATGGCCCGGTAAAACCACAGGGCTGCGGCCAGCGAGATGGCGTCCACGATGGGCTGCACCCACATACAGCCGTACAGGGGAAAGAGCGCGTCCATGAGATAGAGCAGCGGAATGTCCAGTACACCCTTGCGCAGGATCGAGCAGACCAGGGACTCCCTGGCCCTGCCCATGGCCTGGAACTGGATGATCATGGGATAGCACAGGGCCATCATGGGCATTGCCGTCACCATGCACCGCAGGAACACGGCCCCATAGCGGACTGTCGCAGCATCGGCAATGAACAGGGAGACCAGGGGGGTGGCAAACGCCTCATAGCAGACCAGACACAGCACGGCGAAGCCAAAGGACATCAGGCTCCCTATCCGGAAGGCCTGCGCACGCCGATGGTGATTCCCGGCAGCGTGGTTATAGGCCAGCAGCGGCAGAAGTCCGTTGGAGACACCGATGGAGAAATACAGGGGCAGCTGGTCCAGTTTTTTTACGATGCCCAGGGCCGCCACCGCCTCTGTGGGGTATTGGGATACAAAGTCGGCCTGGGCAGCGGTGGCCACCACTGTCAGCGCATACTGCAGGGCGGAGGGGAAGCCGATGGCCAGAATGGGGCGCAGGTACTGGGCGGCATACCGCAGATTCGCCGGCAGCAGGTTCAAATAGGTGGCGCCCCGGCGGCGGACCAGATAGACGGCAAAACAGGCCACCGCCGCCCCGTTGGAGAGGGCTGTGGCCATGCCCGCGCCCACCGCGCCCAGGCCCAAGAACTGGGGCAGGACGAACAGCGGGTCCAGCAGGATATTCAGGACGCCGCCGAAGGAGACCCCGAAGGCGGCGGCTCCGGCGCCGCCCTCCGCCCGGACCAGATTCGCCAGGAGGGTGTTGAGAATGGTGAAGGGGCCGCCCAGTATGACGACCCATTTGGCGTATCCGTAGGCAGCAGCATAGGTAGCCTCGGTGGCGCCGCACAGGTGCAGCACGGGATCGGCCAGCAATCGGAACGCTGCGGAGAAGAGCAGGGCGGACAGCAGGCCGCCGGCCAGAGAGATAGCGGCGATCCGCCGGGCGCCCTCCTCGTCCTGACGGCCCAGGGCCCGGGCGATGGCGCTGGCCCCGCCCACGCCGAAGAGGTTGGAAATGGCGGTCAGCATCAGAAAGGAGGGATAGGCCACAGTGACGGCCGCGGTTTCATGGGGGGCGTTCAACATCCCCACAAAGTAGGTGTCCGCCAGATTGTAGACCAGCGTGACCATCTGACTGGCCACGGCCGGGACTATCTGCAGCAGCACGGCCTTTCGAACGGGTGTCTTCGCAAAGACCTCCAGATTCTGTTTCCTGTTCATATCCACAGCACCTGCGATTCCTGAAATAGACCGCCTGCGGGGGTCAGCGGTCGGCCACAGCCTTGCGCATCCACTTTCCACTCTTGACCCGGAGCAGGGAGACCGCCGCGCCGATCAGCCAGCCGGCGGGGATGGACCACCAGATGGCGTTGGCCCCCAGCGGGGTGAGATACACCAGTGCGTAGGCGATGCCCACCCGGGAGAACAGGTTGGCCATGGAGCTGAAGGTGAAGGCTGCCATGTCACCCGCGCCCCGCAGCATCCCGTTGGGGACGAACAGCAGGCCCATCAGGATATAGAAGAGGGAGACTGTGTGCATATAGGCCAGACCGTAGCCCATGGCGCCCGAGGCGTCCCCCGGGTCCAAGAACAGGGACAGCAGCTGGTTTCCGAAGAGAAAGATGATGACGGTGATCAGCAGAGAGAATACCGCCACCATCAGCAGACATGCTTTCAGGCCCTCCTTGACCCGCTCGTACTTGCCTGCACCGATGTTTTGGGCCGTGAAGCTGGACATGGCGTTGGAGATGTTCATGTTGGGCAGCATGGCCAGGGAGTCGATCTTCGTGGCAGCAGTGTATCCGGCCACCAGTACTTTGCCGAAGGAGTTGACCAGACCCTGCATCATCATCATGGAGAGGGACACCAGAGACTGCTGGAGCATGGAGGGCAGGCCGATCTGGGCGATACGCTTCACCGCCACCATGTGGAAGAGGGGCAGCTTCACGCCCTGTTTTTCCGGCTCGCAGGGCATCCGCCGCATCCGGCGGAGCAATACCAGCAGGGAGGCCACGGCGCAGAGGCCCTGGGCGATCAGCGTGGCCCACGCCACGCCAGCCACGCCCATGCCGAAGCGGATGACGAACAGCAGGTCCAGCACGATGTTTGTCAGGCTGGAGATCATCAGGAAGATCAGGGGCGTCTTGCTGTCCCCCTGGGCGTTATAGATGCCGTTGAGAGTGTTGTAGAGGAACAGGAAGACCGCGCCGCCGAAATAGATCTGCAGATACGTCCGGGAGTCGGCCATGATATCCGGGTCCGTGCCCAGCAGCTGCAGCAGGGGACCGGCCAGCAGCGTTCCCAGGCCCATGATGAGGAGCCCCAGGACGCCCAGAGAGATGATGGCGGTGGAGATGGTGGTCTTCATCTCATGGATGCGCCCGGCACCGAACAGCTGGGACACCACCACCGTACAGCCCATGGACAGCCCGGAGGCCACGGCCACCGACAAAAACACGATGGGGAAGGAGGAGCCCACGGCCGCCACTGCGTCTTCGCCCACAAATTTTCCCACCACCGCGGTGTCCACCATATTGTAGAGCTGCTGGAACAGATTGCCCGCCACCATGGGCAGGGCAAAGAAAAACAGCAGATTCAGCGGTCTGCCCTCCGTCAGATTCTTAACCATGTTCACTTCCCTCTCCTCGACAAAATTCGATCACATTCTCCGCAATGCGGGTCAGGAACGCCTCGTTCAGGGCGCGCTCCTCAGGGGTGAAACCCTGGTATTTGGCATGCCCCCACTCCTCCAGAATCCGCTGGACGCCCTGATATGCGCCCTCCCCCGCGGGAGTCAGAGAGACATGCTTCTCCCGGCGGCACCGGGCGCTCACCTGCCGCTCCACCAGGCCGCGCTTTTCCAGACGGGCCAGGCTCCGGGCCACAGCACCCTTGTCCACCGCCAGCTGGACGGCCAGGTCCTCCTGCCGCATGTGGCCCTCCCGCCCCAGCAGGTGCAAAATCATGCCGTCCAGCTGCTGCAGGCCCAGGGTGCCAAGCCTGTCCCGAAAATACTGTCGCTCCAGGCGGCGAAACATCTCGATCCGATTCGGCATACCATTCTCCTATCGTTGCATTTTTCAACAATTGTATTTTACAAGAATCGCCATGGGAAATCCATATACAAAACACACAAAATAGGGAATCCTGTCCGTCAATGAAGGGCGGGGTGGAAAGGCCGTCGGAGAGTCCCTGCTGGCCGGGAGAAAAGAGGGGCGATGCGCCTTGAAAAAGCGAAATGACTATGTTAGAATAAAGACGTCTTCCAAAATTTGTTTATTTTGTCAAAAGAGGGGGCCGATATCACATGACAAGAGCTGAATTTGCGGCGCGCCTGAAAAACGCCTGCGCCGCTGTGACCGCCGCTGAGGCGGAGCTGACGGAGATCGATTCCAAATTTGGGGACGCGGATCACGGCCTGACCATGGCGAAGATTGCCGGGGCTATCTCCGAAGCAGTGGACGCCGCCGAGGGGGGGATCCAGTCCATGCTGGATGACGCGGCCATGGCCGTTATGACCCTGAACGGCGGCAGCGCCGTCCCCCTGTGGAACACCTGGCTGGACGGCTTGCAGGAGGAGGCCCCAGAGGGGGAGGAGATCGACGTGGCGGGCCTCAAGGCCATCTTCGCCAAGGCCCTGGAGGAGCTGGAAGATATGTCCGGCGCCAAGGTGGGGGACAAGACTATGATGGATGCCCTGATCCCCGCCAGCGAAGCCGTCGCGGCCTATACAGGAGACAGCGCGGACGAGCTGTTCGATGCCGCGGCCCAGGCCGCCGCCCAGGGGGCGGAGGCTACGAAGCAGTATGTCTCCAAATTCGGCCGGGCCAAGAGTTACGGGACCAAGACCATCGGCACCCCGGACGCGGGCGCCGTGTCCATGTCCTGGTTCTTCCAGGGGCTGGCCCGGGAATAACCTGTTGTTCCACCCGCAGGAGCGGGATTGGCAATGCACCACTTAAATATCACTGGAGGAATGCTGTATGAAAATGAAGAAGTTCATGAACGCGCCGGAGACGGTCACCGACGAAGAGCTGGTGGGCCTGGGTCTGGCCTATCCGGACATTCTGAATGTGGACGGCCACCTGGTCATCAGTAAGGATCTGGCCAATGCCGACCGGGTGACCATCGTCACCTACGGCGGCTCCGGCCATGAGCCCGCCCAGGCCGGTTTTGTGGGCAAGGGTATGCTGGACATCCAGGCGGTGGGTGATATCTTCGCCGCCCCCAACGGCCAGCTGGTGTTTGATGCCATGAAGATGGCGGACAAGGGCCACGGCGTGCTGCTGCTGACCCTGAACTACGCCGGCGACCAGCTGGCGGGCAAGCAGGCCATGAAGCTGGCCAGGAAGGCCGGCCTCAATGTGCGTCAGGTGGTCACCGGCGAGGAGATCCGGTACGACCCCAACGGCGAGGACAACAAGCGGGGGCTGGCCGGCGCGGTGGCGCTGTACCACATTGCCGCGGCCGCCGCACGGGAGGGCAAGACTCTGGAGGAGGTAGCGGAGATCGCTCAACATTACGCGGACAACATGGCCTCCATCACCGTCAAGTCCACCGATGCCACCCATCCCCAGAACGGCATGTCCTTCGGCGACCTGGGAGAGACCGACCTGATGGAGATCGGCGCCGGCCAACACGGCGAGGGCGGCGGCGTCCGGGTGCCCATGATGTCCTCCAAGGATACCGTGGCCACCGTGGCCGAGGCCCTGTGCAAGGCCCTGGACCTGAAGCCCGGAGACAAGACCTTTGTGATGATTAACGGCTGCGGCGCCACCACTATGATGGAGATGCTGGTGCTGTTCAAGGACACTGTGGAGTTCCTGAAGGCCAAGGGCATCGAGGTCGTGGCCAGCATGGTGGGTGAGATCCTCACCGTCCAGGAGGCCGCAGGCTTTCAGATGAACATCGCCAAGTGGGACGAGGAGATGCTCCGTCTGTGGAACACCCCCTGCCGCACCCCGGCGTTCAGTAAGGAGTAAGCGCTATGCCAGACGCAATCGGAAACAAGACCGCCCACGACTACCATCTGGACGTGCCTGCCCCGGAGCAGGGCTTCTTCGCCAAGGGCCTGGGCCACGGGGACTGGGGAGCCAAGAATCGGCTCTCCCACCTGTTCAATCCCAAGAGCGGCAACACGGTGATGCTGGCCTTTGACCACGGCTATATCATGGGGGCCACTGCGGGCCTGGAGCGCATGGACGTGACCATCGCCCCTCTGTGCCGGTACGCGGACGTGCTCATGGCCACCCGGGGGGCCATCCGCTCCTGCATCCCCCCCACGGTCCACAATGCCATCTGCCTCCGGGCCACCCATGACGCCAGTGTGCTCATCGACGACATGAGCACCGGCAACGGCGTGGGTGCCGATATGGAGGCCGCCATCCGCATGAATGCCTCCGCCGTGGCCATCCAGTGCTTCATCGGCGGGGCGGGCGAGGCCCGGTCCCTGGAGACCCTGTGCCGCGCCGTGGACGCCGGGGAACGGTACGGCATCCCTGTTCTGGGCGTCACCGCCGTGGGCAAGGAGATGGCCCGCACCACCCAGTATTTCCTGCTGGCCACCCGGATGCTGGCAGAGCTGGGGGCGTCCTTCGTCAAGACCTACTACTGCGATGACTTTGAGAAGGTAGTGGCCGCCTGTCCCGTGCCCATCGTCATCGCCGGCGGCAAGAAGCTGCCGGAGGACGAGGCCCTGACCATGGCCTACCGGGCCATCTCCGACGGCGCCCGGGGCGTGGACATGGGCCGCAACATCTTCCAGAGTGAGCATCCCGCCGCCATGTGCCGGGCGGTGGCCAAGATCGTGCACGAGAAATTTACTGACCGGGAGGCCTTCCAGTTCTATCAGGAGTTGGCCGCCCAGGATAACTGACAGGAGGTTTTCCATGGCAGCGGAGTATATGCATATCGGGATCCCCGTGCTGAACAAAAAGCCCAACATGGTCTACAACGAGTGGGGCGGCTTCTGGGTCAATGAGAGCGTGGATGCCTACGACTACAAGATTGAATACCTGAAATTTGAGGAGGGAACCCGGTTCCCGGAGATCCTTTCCAAACAGCCCCACGTGGCCTACAAGGTGGATAACATGGACCCCTATCTGAAGGAGGCCCAGCAGGTGATCTTCGGGCCGGAGAACCTCAGCGATACGGTCCGGCTGGCGTTCATCACCCTGGATGACGCCATCATTGAGCTGTACGAGGAAACATAACGGCTTCAACACCGGCCTCCGCCAGTGTGCGGAGGCTGGTCCCTTGCCGCCACCCCGCAGGGAATGGAGGGTATCCGGCACAGACTTGGAAAAAACCAGAGCGGCGCCCCGGCGGAATATTCCGCCGGGGCGCCGCTTTTTTTCGGGACAGACATGGTGCATACTTTTCCCGCTTCTGCTCACGTTAAGGTTGCCAGCTGCTCCAGCAGATGCAGAACAACAGGCTTGACACGCGGCGCACAGGCGTTGAAAAGCCGCAGCACCTGCTCCTGACCGTAGTCGGGAGAGGTCGTCTGGACGCCGGTGAAGGCTCGGGCAAGGTCGTATTCCAGAACACAGCAGAGCCTGTCCAGCAGGTCCAGCGTCGGATGCACCCGTCCGTTTTCAATTTTGGACAGGTAGACCACAGTGATGCCGACCCGTTCCGCCGCGTCCTCCTGTGTGATCCCCAGTTCCTTTCGCCGCGCCTGCAGCCGGCAACCAATCGCAGCATAATCCAAAGGCATGTAATCACCCTAAAACATCCTAGCAAAGATAATCTTTTCATTTAATGAATTGACATTTTAACTTAATCTGATAAAATAATATTCGCGAATTTTCTAAGGGTATACGCCGCAGCGCCAACACATGGGAGATGACAGACAGATGAAAAAAATTCGGGTGGGAATCCTGGGAGTGGCCGCCGCAGCGGCGCTCTGCTTCACGGCGGGAGCCGTCTATCTCTATGCCAGGGGAGTGTGGCAGATGCCCATTCCGGCGGACCGGGCCCTCCCGGTGCTGATGTACCACCATATCGTGGAGGACGGTGAGCCGTGCAACGATATGACCATCACCGTGAGCCGTATGGAACAGGACCTGCGCTGGCTGACGGAACATGGCTACCACACTGTGCTGCCGCGGGAGTTGGCAGGGGGAGAGCCGCTGCCGGAAAAACCCCTTCTCATCACCTTTGACGACGGATACCGGAGCAACTACGAGCTGCTCTTCCCGCTGCTTCAGGCATACCAGATGAAAGCCGTGGTCTCTATTATGGTGTATATGCAGGACGTGTCCGCTGACAACTTCCTCAGCTGGGATATGTGCCGGGAGATGGCAGACTCCGGCCTGGTAGAGATCGGGTCCCATGCCTATTCGCTCCACAATCTGGGAGATCTGGGCGGAAACTTTGACCCGGGCGGCATCAACGGCATCCAAAGGGATCCGGAGGAGTCGGACAGTGCCTTTGAGGCCAGGGTGCTGGGGGATATTCAGAAGAGCCATGACCGCATTGCCCAGGAGGTGGGCCAGCCCGTCACCTTCTTTGCCTATCCCTTCGGCATCACCGAGCCGGACGCGGAGGCATTTGTGCATGAGCTGTTCCCGGTCACTGCGGTCACCAGACACGGCACAGCCGACTTGGGGAAGGGACTGCATGAGCTGCCACGCATGACCGTGACGATGGACAGGGAACTGGAGGACATTCTGAAGGACTGATGGAGGGGCCGCTTTTCCGGAGCAGGAAAAAGGACTCCGCAGGCACAGCCTGCGGAGTCCTTTTGACCGGGGATGGAGTTGGCGGCGGGCCGCCCTCAGGGGCTCTGGGGCAGATCCACTGTGCGGACCGTCTCATTGCCGGCCAGGTCCACCGCGTAAAAGGTATAAGGTCCGCCATTGCGCACCAGCAAGGTGGCGGCCCCCCACGCATTCAAGGGGAGGGGCGTCCCCGCGGCGCCGCCCTGGAAATTCGCTGCCGTGTATGTCCCGGCGGCATAAGCGGCGGAGCGGAAGTCGCCGTCCGGATCCTGGACTTGAACGGTCAGATACTGCTGCCCCCTCCACTGGAAGAGAGACAGGGAGAGAATGGGCGGACTGTCGGTATAGGCCGCCAGGTCCGGCTCCGTCCAGGTCCGCCCCTTCTGGGCCGCGGCCCCGGATGCCATGGCGGCACCCAGGTCCAGCATCCCGCCGGTAGCCGTCAGGCCGGTGAGGCTGTCCAGCTTTTGGACGGAGGATAGCAGGATGTCCTTCACGTCGGCCAGCGTGGCATCCGGAAACTGGGAGTAGAGCATGGCCGCCGCAGCACTGACCATAGGCGCCGCCATGGAGGTTCCTGTCATGTAACTGTATGAATTCCCGGGAGTGGTGCTTAAAATATGGGTGCCGGGGGCGGCTAGGTCCACAGAGGAGGCGCCGTAGCTGGAGGTAGGATCCAGGTTACCGTCGTATCGGAGGTTCGCCACGGTAATGAGGTTATCCAAGTGGTAGCTGGCCGGGTAGCTGGGGGCAAGCTCCAGGTCGGCGCCGTCGTTGCCGGCTGCAACTACGAACAGCATATCCGACGCCGCGATGGTGCGGTACAGCGCGGGGTCGTTTCTGGAAGAGCCCAGGCTCAGGTTGCAGATCCGGGCTCCGTTGGCCTCCGCGTACTGAATGGCCCGGATGATGGATGCCGTGGAGCCGCTGCCGTCCCACCCGCCCAGAGCCTTGACTGCCATGACTTTGACGTGGTCGCTCCGGACGATGCCGGCGATCCCGATGCCGTTGTCCGCATGGGCGGCGATGGTGCCCGCGCCGTGGGTGCCGTGGCTGTCCTCACTGCCCGTATAGACCTGATTGCTGCCGGAGTAGAAATTCCAGCCGTAGACATCGTCGATATAGCCGTTTCCGTCGTCGTCTACCCCGTTGCCGGGGATCTCGTCTTCGTTCACCCAGATGCGGCCCTCCAGATCGGCGTGGGTGTAGTCGATGCCGGTGTCCACCAGGGCCACCACCACATCCCGGCTTCCGCCGTCGTACAGGGCCCAGGCATCCTCCGCGCCGATGTCCACGCCGGCCGCGGCCTGCACGGTTCCGGTGCTCCCGGCGGATGCATCGGACTGCATCCACCAGGGGGCAATCCACTGCCACGGGGCGGAGGGGAGTGCAAAGGGATCATTGAAGACCGGATAGGGGTTCTCCTGCTCCTCCAGTTGGAAGCTGCCGTCGTTATACAGGGCCCACTGCTCCGCCAGCAGCGGGTCTGTGGTGGAGAGAGCGGTGCTTGTGTATGTGTAGTTGGGCTGGACCAGCGCCACACCCTCCTGCCGGGCCAGCTGCGGCAGCCCCTCCTCCAGGGAGGCGGCGTCCTCGTAGACGACCACCTCGGTCCTGCCGTCCTCATACAGGACCAGAACCTCACTGTCGGGGTATGCGGCGGGCTCCAGAACGGATGTCCCCGCCGGGACGGAATCGGTGCCCACAGCGGCTGCGCCCAGGGTCATGCCCTGCGCCAGCAGAAGCAGGGAGAGCAGCAGGCACACCGACCGTTTTACATGGTGAGAGACCCTCATGGCGTTCCTCCTATTCCGGGATGGTTCTCTGATGATGGGACCATGGTACACCCAAAAGCTAAAATGAGCCTGAAATGAGGGGAAACGGAGCCATCCAGCAGCCTGTCCCCTGTGTCAAGCATAGCAGACTTGCTCCCTGCTGTCCAGAGCGGCAGCGATTTTCCGGATTTGTGAAAGGCCATCCGGTGGGAAAATGAATTTGACACCGGTGCGGGAATCCGGTATTCTGAACGCATGGATACTGATTCCGGACACAAGATGAGAAAGGATGGATTATGGAAGCATTATACGGACTCCTGCTCCCGTTCCTGGGCACCTCCCTGGGCGCGGCGAGCGTGTTCTTTATGAAAAAGGCGATGTCGGACGGCCTGCAGAAGGGGTTGACGGGCTTCGCGGCAGGGGTGATGACGGCGGCGTCGGTTTGGAGCCTGCTGATCCCGGCTATTGAGCGGTCGGAGGAGCTGGGAAAGTGGTCCTTTGCACCGGCCGCCGCAGGTCTCTGGCTCGGCTTTCTGTTCCTGCTGGCGCTGGACCACATCATTCCCCATCTGCATTGGGGTAGCGCGCAGCCGGAGGGCCCCTCCAGCCGGCTGCGCCGGACCACCATGATGGTGCTGGCGGTAACGCTCCACAACATTCCGGAGGGGATGGCGGTGGGCGTGGTCTGCGCCGGATATCTGGCAGGGGACACGGAGATCACTGCTATGGGCGTGCTGGCGCTTTCCCTGGGCATCGCTGTCCAGAATTTCCCGGAGGGAGCCATCGTCTCCATGCCCCTGCGGGCGGAGGGTGAGGGGAAGCTCCGGGCCTTCGCCGGAGGCGTGCTATCCGGCGTTGTGGAGCCCATCGGCGCCCTGGTGACGATCCTGGCGGCGGAGCTGCTGGTGCCCGCTCTGCCGTATCTGCTGGGCTTTGCCGCAGGGGCCATGCTTTATGTGGTGGTGGAGGAGATGATTCCGGAGATGTCCCAGGGACGCCACTCCCACATCGGTGTGCTGGCCTTTGCCGCGGGCTTCAGCGTGATGATGGTGCTGGACGTGGCCCTGGGATGACGGTCAGGACGATTTCTGTCCGGTGTCCTTCTCCAGCTGTCCGCTGAGGCGTTCGCTCTGCGTGCCGAAATAGAAGGCGATGACGACGGAGAAGATGGTCAGGAAATCGTGGCTGGAGATACGGCCGGTGACGGCCAGGTCGGCAAATACAACGGTGAGGATCAGCGTCACAATACTTTTGACGCAGAGAAGATTGCTCAGACGTTTAATCAGAGCGGCAGGCATGGGGACCCCTCCCTGTTTCGGATGATTTTGCTCCATGATATGCGCCCCGCTCCGAAAAGACCCCGGCGGGGGAACAGGACGGGCGCCCTCCCACTAAACTGGAAGGGGAGCCCTGTGCTCCCTGAGCCTGTACAGAGGGGGGAAAACGCATTTGAGCGAACGAGAAAAGCGCGTCTGCCTGGATCCGGGGCATGACGCGGGCAATCTGGCCAACAAGAGTCCGGATGGGACCTATTATGAGCATGTATTCACCCTGGACCTGGGGAAGCGGCTGGAGAAGCTGCTCACAGACCGGGGCGTCTCCGTGACCATGACCCGTACTGGCGGCGGGGCAGTAAGCCTGTCCAGACGGTGTGAGATCGCCAACAGCATCCCGGACCTGGACCTGTTCGTCAGCCTTCACAGCAATGCCGCCGCCGGGGGCGGCTGGTCCTCTGCCAAAGGGTGGAGCGTCTATCTCTACGGCCCCGGCGGCGACCGGGAGCGGGCGGCTCAGGACATCCTGGAGCAGGTGCGGGCGGCGGGCATCGCCGTGCGATCCACGCCGATTGTGTACGATCCGGAGCTCTATGTGCTGAAGCACACAAAGGCCCCGGCCGTCCTGCTGGAAAACGGCTTCCACACCAACCGGGAGGAGGCTGCCCTGCTGGGGCAGGCCGACTACCGCCAGAAGCTGGCGGTGGCAGAGGCCAAGGGAATTCTGGAGTATTTGGGCATCCCCTGGGTGGAGACCGAAGAAGAGACGGACTACCAGGCAGAAGCCAGGGCCGCCGTGGACTGGCTGACGGAAAACGGCATCATGCAGGGAAATGCGGAGGGAGACCTGATGTTGGACCAGCCGCTGACCCGCCGACAGTTCGCCGTACTGGAGTACCGGATCGCCAAGCTGGAAGGATTTGTCTGAGCACAGGCCCCGTATGAATATGCGGGGCCTGTATTTTCTTTGGGTAAATCGACGAAATTCGACATTGTTCGGCAATTTTTTTCCAAAAGTGAATTTTTATTCGTGTTAAAAATTTGGAAGATAATGTAAAATCCTCCGTAGAAGGAGGGTTTGCTATGCAAAAATATCAAAAAAAAGACACATTCAGGAAAAGAGCCCCTTTTGGAGAGAGCGGAGACTGGCGGGACTTTCCCAGGAAAAGGCTGCGGAACGCCTGGGAATTTCCACACGGACACTGCAAAAGTATGAGCGGGGAAAAGCGCAGCCCAGGTTCGACATGGTTGTCCGCATGGCAGAGATTTACGGCTGTGACCTCTATGCGTTTCTCTGCTCCCGGAGGGCAGGCGGCATGACCGGCTACCGGTATGCGCCGGTGCGCGTCCGCAGCTTCCGACCAGACTGTTCTTGTGTGTATGGCATTCTGGTCCGGAAGCTGGAGGGGGAACGGACGGTGGCGCTGACCGTCATCCCCGGGCTGTCGCCGGACAAAGAGGCGGTCCACCGCTTTGCGGAGTGGTGCGGCCGGGAACAGTTGGACCCCGCCCGTCTGCCGGAGGCCATCCGGGCCGCATTCCCGGACACCGTCAAGACTCCGTGAGAGCGAGCACCCCCGCCGGAGAGTTCCCGGCGGGGGCGCTTCTGTCTCAGATTTTACAGCCGGGACGCAAAGTCGGCCATGGCCTCGGAGATCTTCAGTTGCTGAGGACAGACCGCCTCGCAGCTGCGGCAGCCGATGCAGGCGCTGGGCCACTTGTCCTGCGGCAGAGCAGAGAGGGCCATGGGGGCCAAGAAGCCGCCGCCGGTGAAGGCATGCTCGTTGTACAGCGCCAGCAGGGAGGGGATATCCAGCCCCTGAGGACAGTGGCTGACGCAGTAGTGGCAGGCGGTGCAGGGAAGGGCGGTCTTGCTGACCATGCGCTGGGCCTGGGCCAGCAGGCGGTCCATCTCCCTGCTGCTGAGGGGAACCCCCATCTGGAAAGTGGCGATGTTGGCCTTCACCTGCTCCAGGTCGGACATGCCGGAGAGAATCATGGTGACGCTGGGAATGGACTGCAGGAACCGGAAGGCCCAGGCCGGGATGGGTTCCTCGGGGCGCATGGCCCTCAGGGGGGCGGCCTCCTCGTCGGAAAGGCGGGCCAGGCGGCCGCCCCGCAGGGGCTCCATGACCCAGACGGGAATATGCCAGCTATCCAGCAGCTCCACCTTTTCGCGGCCGTTCTGGAAGGTCCAGTCGATGTAGTTCAGCTGCAGCTGACAGAACTCCATATCCTTGCCGTAGGCGTCCAGAAACCGCTTCAGCACAGGCAGGTTCCCGTGGCAGGAGAAGCCCAGGTGGCGGATACGGCCGCGCCGCTTCTGCTCCATCAGATAGTCGTGGATGCCGTACTGCGGGTCCAGGTAGGCGTCGATGTTCATCTCACAGACGTTGTGGAAGAGATAGAAATCAAAATAGTCCACCCGGCACTTTTTCAGCTGCTCCTCAAAAATCTCCTGCACCTTGGGCATGTTGGACAGGTCGTAACCGGGGAACTTGTCGGCAATGTAAAATTTTTCCCGGGGATGTTTGGCCAGGGCCTTACCCAGGGCAATCTCTGAGTTGCCGTTGTGATACCCCCAGGCGGTGTCGTAGTAGTTGACGCCGTTGGCCATGGCGCAATCCACCATCTCCTCCGCGGCGGCCTCGTCCACCACGGCGTCGTTGCCGCCCACCACAGGCAGGCGCATACAGCCCATGCCCAGAGCGGACAGCTTCAGGTCCTGAAAGTCCTTGTAAATCATCACGATTTCTCCTTTTCAGATTTAGGAAGGGGATACTGCCTTCTCCGGGAGACGAGGTGCCTCCACAGTGGGGAAGTCCCCGGCCCGCCCTTGGGCGGAATCCCTCTATGAAAAGGATAGCACTTGGAGCGCACTCCAAGTCAAGAGGGGAAATCCTGCTTTTAGAAAGTCTTTTGTCCGGCTAAAGAAAAAGGCCCGCCGCCCCGTTCCGGGGCGACGGACCGGAGTCACGCCGGCTGCAGGTAGCCGGTGACGATGCCTAGCAGGGCGGACAGCAGGATGATGACGATGGGGTGGAGCTTCTTGTAGGTCAGGACCGCCATCAGGACGAAGATAGTCAGAGAGCAGACCAGGGGATACGCCGTCACCGCTGCCAATCCCTCCGGCAGGAACACCGTCTGCCCCACGGAGACCACCGCGGCGCCGATCATGCCGATCACCGCCGGACGCAGTCCGCCCATGGCGCCGCTGACGATGGCGCTGGAGCGGAAGGCGGCGTAGAACCGGGCCACCAGCAGGATGATGAGGAAGGAGGGCAGCACCACCCCCAGCGTGGCGCAGAAGGCGCCGGGCAGGCCCGCCAGCTCCGCCCCCACATAGGTGGAGACGTTCACCGCAAAGGGGCCCGGCGTACTCTCGCTGACGGCGATGAAGTTCACCAATTCTTCCGCCGTCATCCAGCCCTTGGCCTGGACATCCGCCTGGATGAGCGGCAGCATGGCATAACCGCCGCCGATGGTGAACAGGCCGATCTTGAAGAAGGTCAAAAACAGCTCCAGATACAGCATCACACAGCCCTCCTTTTCGCCATGCGGGCGGAGAGCAGCCCCACCGTCGCGCTGGCCAGGATCACCAGCACCGCATCCACGCCGCAGAAGGCCGTCAGCACAAAGGCACCCGCCATGACGGCATAGGAAACAGCGCCCTTGGGGCTCTGCCGGTACATGGACAGCAGTGCCTTCAAAAGCAGGGCCAATACGCCAGCCCGGATGCCGTTGAAGGCGTATTGGACCACCGCCAGGTCCGAGAACTGCCGCAGCACAAAGGAGACGGCGTAGATCACCAGGAAGGAGGGCAGCACCACGCCCAGCGTGGCGCAGAAGGCGCCGAGGGTGCCGCATACCTGATATCCTACGAAGGTGGCGGTGTTGATGGCAATGGGGCCCGGTGTGGACTCGGCAATGGCGACAATGTCCAGAATGTCCCGGTCCTCCAGCCAGCGGCGGCGTTCCGTCACCTCACGCTGGATCAGGGGGATCATGGCATAGCCTCCGCCAAAGGTGAAGGCGCCGATTTTGGAAAAAGTCCCGAACAGCTGACGGGCTTTGGTCAGATCTGTGGGCATGGAAACCGCTCCTTTCGCGCTCTTGGATTTCTCCCCCAGCGTACGCTTTTTCGTGACATTCATCAATCTATATGATAGGATAAAAAACATAATGAAATAATTATGAATAGGGGGGAAGTGCAGTGACGCTGCGGCATCTCGAGATCTTTTCCGCCGTCTGCGCCCAGGAGAGCTTCACCCGGGCGGCGGAGCAGCTGAATATGGCACAGCCGGCGGTGAGCCTGGCCATCCGGGAGCTGGAGGTGTTTTACAACGTGCGGCTGTTCGAGCGGATGAACCGCCGGGTCTATCTGACAGAGGCAGGGCGTACGCTGCGGCAGTATGCGGACACCGTGCTGTCCCAGTTTCAGGAATCAGTAGAGATCCTGCGGGAGAGCGGCACCCAGGGGGCCTGCCGCTTCGGCGTCCACGTGACGCTGGGCGAGACCCGCCTTGCGGGTATCCTGGCGCATCTGGCAGAGGCGCTGCCTGAGATCACGGTCCGGGCCAGTATTCACAACTCCAGGGAGACAGAGCGGATGATCCTGCAGAACGAACTGGATTTTGCCGTAGTGGACAATGTCACCGTCTCGCCCCACTACCTGGTGGAGCCCCTGTGCGGTGAGGAGCTGGCGGCAGTGTGCGCCCCCGGCTATCTGGAGGGAAAGAACTCCCTGACTCTGGCGGAGCTGGCGGAAGAGCGGCTGCTGTTGCGGGAGCGGGGCAGCGGCACCCGGAACAGTGTGGATGCCGGCCTGCAGGGAGCGGGCGCCACGGCGCAGCCGGTAGTGGAGAGCGTCAGCACCGCTGCCCTGCTGGCCTGCGCCCGGGCGGGGCTTGGGATCACGCTGCTGCCCCGGTCTCTGGTGGTGACGGACCTGGAGCGGGGAGACCTTCGGGAGCTGGCTGTGGAGGACGGCGGGTTTCACAGGAGCTATTTCCTGGTGCGCCACCGCAGCAAGTATCTGACGGACGGCATGAAGCGGGTGATCCGAGTGCTGCGGGAACACCTGGGCGGAGAGCAGCCGTGAGGTGGAAAGACCCTGCCGAAAGACACGGCGCCTCGGCGGAATCTGGGCGGTTCCACGCAGCGTTTGTTGTGGGAGCGGGCCGGATTTGATATACTGGCCCCAGGTGATGAAGTGTGGATCGGACAAAGACCGGGGCGCTGATCGCAGCGGCCCGGAAAGAACAGAATATGACCCAGAAGGAGCTGGCCGCGGCCCTGCATGTGTCGGACCGGGCGGTCTCCAAATGGGAGCGGGGCGCCGGGTTCCCGGACATCTCCCTGCTGGAGCCTCTGGCGGATGCTTTGGGGCTGGGCGTGCTGGATCTGCTGCGGGGGGAGCGGGGGACAGCAGAGGTTGAGAGCGATGGGCAGGTACTGGGAGCAGTCCGCATTGTGGTCCGGGAAGCAAACAAAAAACTGCACAGGCTCTTAAGGGGCGCAAAGATTTTCCTGGCCATATGCGTGGCAGTGTGCTATTTTGGAAGGGATATGAATTCTTTAAAACCAATGGCGATGGATTTGACCCTGTGGAAAACCGTCAGGTCATTCAGCAAGGATATGAAAACAACTGCAGAGGATTGTCTGGCCGGGGGATCTATCAGATCGAGGTGACGGCCCCAGACCGATATACGGTCATCACGGATGCGGAGGACATTGACCGGTTTCTTGCAGTCTTGGCCCAAATCGAAGTAAAGGGGACATACCGAGAATGGGGCCCGCATTCACTGGACAATACCATTCGGGTGATCGCCTCTGGCTGGACACCGGATGATCAGTTTATCGATACGGAGGACTATGCCTTTGCGTTGACTTTTCCCGCCTTTACGGCCGGGAGGGAGGGCGAGAAGTTGGAATTTTACTTTGAGGTGGAGATTGACGGGGAGGATGTGTGGACAGTTATAGAGGAAGAATTGGACGCCATTGCAGGAATTTCATAAGGTCCTGATTTGTAGAGTTATATGCAATTATATGAAAGCGCCCGGGCGTCCTATGGGACATCCGGGCGCTTATATTATCCTTTTACGCCAATTTATCGGCCAACCGCTTGGCGATCTCGTCCAAAAATTCCTCACTGTCCACACCGCGGGCCTGGAAGCCGGGCTCCACCAGCCCCAGCAGGTCTTTTGTCATCACGCCGTCCTTCAGCGTCTCCAGAGAGGCATCCTCCAGCGCTTGGCCGAACTGCACCAGCTCCGGCAGACCGTCCAGCTCGCCCCGCCGCTTCAAACCGCCGGACCAGGCGAAGATGGTGGCGATGGGGTTGGTGGAGGTCTTCTCCCCCTTCAGGTACTTGTAGTAGTGCCGGGTGACGGTGCCGTGGGACGCCTCGAACTCCATGGTGCCGTCCGGAGATACCAGCACGGAGGTCATCATGGCAAGACTGCCGAAGGCGGTGGCCACCATGTCGCTCATCACGTCGCCGTCGTAGTTTTTCAGCGCCCAGATGAAGCCGCCCCTGGAGCGGATCACCCGCGCCACCGCGTCATCGATGAGCGTGTAGAAGTAGGAGAGGCCCAGTTTTTCAAACTCCGCCTTGTAGGTGGTCTCATACTCCTCCTCGAAGATCCGTTTGAACTCTCCGTCGTAGACCTTGGAGATGGTGTCCTTGGTGGAGAACCACAAGTCCTGCCGCTGATTGATGGCGTACTGGAAGCAGCTGCGGGCAAAGGCACGGATGCTCTTCTCCGTGTTGTGTTGGCCCTGCCACACGGCGGGACCGCTGACCGTCTGAACGGTGAGGGTCTTCTCCGCGCCGCTCTCGCCCTTGAAGGTGAGGGTGGCGGTGCCCGGCTCCTCGGTCACCATGTCCACAGCCTTGTACATATCGCCGTAGGCGTGGCGGGCGATGGTGATGGGCGCCTCCCAGTTCTTCACAACCGGGTGGATCATGGGCAGGACAATGGGCGCCCGGAAGGCGGTGCCGTCCAAAATCGCCCGGATGGTGCCGTTGGGGCTCTTCCACATCTCCGTCAGCTGGGGGTACTCCTCCATCCGCTGGCGGTTGGGGGTGATGGTGGCGCACTTCACCGCCACGCCCAGGCGCTTGGTGGCGTTGGCGGCGTCGATGGTCACCTGGTCCCGCGTCTTGTTCCGATGGAGCAGGCCCAGGTCATAGTACTCCGTTTTCAGGTCCACGAAGGGCAGGATCAGCTTTTCCTTGATCCAGGCCCACAGAACCCGGGTCATCTCATCGCCGTCCATCTCCACCAGGGGGGTGGTCATCTTGATTTTATCCATGGTCTCAACCTCGCCAATCATTAGAAATTTCGGAGCCCGGCGCAGCCGGACCACTTTGAATCATTTTCGCCAGGGCACCCTCCAGAGGGGCATCTCTCGCCCCTCCGGGGCAATTCCCCTTCTGTGCCTGCCGAAAATGCTTTGACCTAGCCGCCCTGGGCGGTGCCTCCAGTGACCGATGTCACTGGGAAACAGCCAAAACGCCGCCTGTGGCGGAAAAGTGAGGCTGTTTCGAGACAGCGGCACGATTGACGGCCCAGACAGGGCCGGGAATCATAATGCTGCAACGGCAGAGGCAAATGGGGGATCTGAAGAGGGGAGGAAGTCCCCTCTTTAATTACGCTTGGCGTAATAGTTCATCAGGCATCCGTCGAGAATGATTTCCTTCTCATCGTCCGTCAGGCCTTTCACATGGAGCATCAGGTCCTCTACGGCGCCGTCCGTCCTGATGACCCTAGCCGGGATATCCTCAATGCCGTTCTCAATGGCCTGGCGGATGCCGGGGACGAACACACAGTCGCCGGGGGCGTAGTCAAAGGACGTGCCCGCGTCCAGTGTGAAGGGCAGGATTCCCCAGTTGATGCAGTTGGAGCGATACCGCTTGGTGGCGAACTCATAGCAGATGTTGGCAAAGCCCCCCAGCACCTTCTGGCAAGAGGCCGCCTGTTCCCGGGCGGAGCCGTCGCCGGGCTTGTTGGCAAAGACACAGGAGCCGAACTGAGTGGTTTTCACCAGCGCGGAGCCGTCGCCCACCTTGTCCAGAATGGCGGTGAGCTTCTCCGGGGCGTCCCCCCCCAGCCGTTCCGCCTCAATCTCCGCCACGGCCTTGGCCCGGCCCACGTAGGCAGGCTCCCGGCGGGACAGGGTGAACTCCGCCAGCCGCAGGGGGTTGGACCGGTAGGAGGAGGTCTCGCCGGAGGGGATCAGCTCGTCGGTGGTAGTGACGGGATCGTGGAGCACCGCCGCCAGCTCCACCAGCAGATTTTCCGCCAGGGGCTGCATCTTCGGCCAGTCCGTGATGTTGGGGCCCATCACCAGCTCCACGCTGGGATCCGCCTTGCCGAAGCCGTAGTACAGCCGCCGGTCATAGACGCCCTTGTCGAAGTGGTAGTCGTGGTGGACGGAGGTGTAATCGATGTCTGTGGCGGCGGTGATCCGGCCGCCGTTGGCCGCCGTGGCGGCAATGGAGCGGGCGTCCATCAGGCACACGCCGGCGAACTGGCCCTCCGCGGGCTTGGATCCCTCCCGGTTGGGGAAGTTCCGGGTGGTGTGCCGCAGGCTCAAGCCGTTGTTGGCAGGCACGTCTCCCGCGCCGAAGCAGGGGCCGCAGAAACTGGGCTTGATGACGGCGCCGGTCTCCAGCAGGTCCGCCGTGGCACCGATCTTCGTCAGCTCCAGACTGACGGGGACACTGGTGGGGTATATGTCCAGAGTGAAGGCACCGTTGCCGGTGGAGCCGCCCCGGAGGATGTCCGCCGCCTCGGTAATGTTGTCGAAGAGGCCGCCGGCGCATCCGGCGATGACACCCTGATCCGCCCAGACGCCGCCGTCACGGATTTTGTCCGTGAGCTTCACATGGGCCTTAGGATACCGCTTCTGGGCGTCCGCCTCCACAGCCGCCAGGATGTCGGCGGCATTCTCCAGAAACTCATGGATGGTCCAGGCATTGGATGGGTGGAAGGGCAGGGCGATCATGGGCTCGACCTTGGAGAGGTCGATCTCGATGTACTTGTCGTAGTAGGCTCCGTCCGCCGGGTGCAGCTCCCGGTAATCCTCCGGCCGCTGGTGGGCGCGGTAGAAGCCCTCCGTCACGCCGTCCGTCTCCCAAATGGAGGAGAGGCAGGTGGTCTCGGTGGTCATCACGTCGATGCCATTGCGGTAGTCGATGGGGAGAGCTGCAATACCGGGGCCGCAGAACTCCAAAACGCAGTTATTGACGAAGCCGCTTGCAAAGGTGGCCTTCACCAGGGCAATGGCCACGTCGTGGGGCCCCACGCCCCGGCGGGGCGCGCCGGTGAGGTACACCAGCACCACCTTGGGATAGTTGATGTCCCAGGTGTTCTTCAGCAGTTGCTTGGCCAGCTCCGGGCCGCCCTCACCCACGGCCATGGTGCCGAGAGCCCCGTACCGGGTATGGGAATCGGAGCCCAGGATCATGGTGCCGCCCTTCGCCATCTGCTCTCTTGCATAGGAGTGGATGACGGACTGGTTGGCAGGCACGTAGATACCGCCGTACTTTTTCGCGGCAGAGAGGCCGAAGACATGGTCATCCTCATTGATAGTGCCGCCCACGGCACACAGGCTGTTGTGGCAGTTGGTAAGCGCATAGGGGATGGGAAACTCCTTCATGCCGGAGGCCCGGGCCTGCTGGATAATGCCCACATAGGTGATGTCGTGGGACACCATGGCGTCAAAGCGGATCTGCAGGTGCTCCGGATCGCCGGAGATGTTGTGGGCCTGGAGAATGGACCAGGCCATGGTCCGTTTCCGCCCCTCCTCCGGAGAGACCGGGCCGGCAGCAGCGGGGACGCTGCCCGCCAGGAACACGCCGTTGTTATGAAGTGTGATCATATCAAGAGACCTCCTGTGTGTCACGGGGGAGCCGTGTTTCTCCCACCCAATATACCATATCACCGTCCGGATGAAAAGTCATTTTGCAGGAAAAAGCCCCGCTTCCTGCAAATTCGGAGGAGTCGCCAAGAAAACGCCCCCGGGAGAAGCGGTGCGGGGACATTTTGCAGAGCTCATGGACTCAACGGAGCGTTGCTTGCGTTCCAGCGGAATTTCGGGTATCCTGTGGGAGAGGTGAGAAGAGATGCATGACCAAGACACCGGGACGCTGCTCCGGCGCCTGCGCCTGGAGCGGGGGTGGACCCAGCGGCAGGCGGCGGAACTGCTGGGCGTCAGCGCTCAGGCCGTCAGCAAGTGGGAGCGGGGCCAGGGCTGCCCGGACGTGGGGATGCTGCCGCGCCTTGCGAAGATTTTTGGCGTCAGCGTGGAGGGAATTCTGGACGGAGACCTGCTTCCGGCGGCGCCGGATGGAGGAAATATGAAAAAAATACAGTTTTACGTGTGCCCGGACTGCGGCAACATTCTGACAGCTGCGGCGGGAGGGCAGCTTGCCTGCTGCGGCCGGCGGCTGGAGCCCCTGGAGGTCCGGTCCGCAGATCCGGATCACGCCGTAACGGTCCAGGAGGTGGAGGAGGACTGGTATGTCACCTTCCGCCACCCCATGGACAAGGGGCACTATATCCGCTTTGCCGCCTGTGTGACACCGGACCGGCTGCTGCTGGCGCGGCTGTATCCGGAACAGGGCAGCGAGTTCCGCATCCCCCAGCTGCGGGGCGGGGCGAAGCTGTACCTTTGCTGCTCCCGCCACGGGCTGTTCCAGGCGAAGCTGCCGTGAGATGCAAAAGAGAGGACCGTCTTTGACGGTCCTCTCTTTTGACAGGTCAGTTCGCTCAAATGGTGGATTTGGAGGAGCTGCGGCGGGCCATGAACCACACGAACACGGCCACAGCGGCGCAGATAAGGGCACGCCAGCCCCAGCTGCCCAGACCCACCAGCAGGATCACCAGAATCAGCATGGGCAGGATGAACTGGAAGTAGATCTTGAACCTGGGGGACATCCCCAGGCCGGTGCCCTTGTTGGCTTCCGCCAGATACTTGTCAAAGCCCCAGCCCCACTTGCTGACGCAGAACAGCAGATAGATCAGGGAGCCGATGGGCAGCAGCAGATTGCTCACCAGGAAGTCCTCGATATCCAGGATCTGGCCGGTGGCGCCGCTGGGCAGGGACGCCTCGAAATACCAGAGATTGTAACCCAGCACACAGGGCATGCTGGCCAAGAGGATGAAGATTCCGCAGACGATGGTGGCCTTTTTCCGGGACCAGCCGAAGTTGTCCATACAGCTGGCCATAATGTTCTCGAACACCGCCAGCACCGTGGTGAAGCTGGCGAAGGTCAGGAACAGGAAGAACAGGGCGCCCCACAGCCGGCCGCCGGTCATGCTGACGAACACCCGTGGCAGGGTCATAAAAATCAGGGATGGTCCCTGACCGGGTTCCAGACCAAAGCTGAAGCAGGCGGGGAAGATGATCATGCCGGACATCAAGGCCACAAAGGTGTCCAGGCAGCAGATCCGCACGGCCTCGCCGGGCAGGCGGTTGGCGTCGGACATATAGCTGCCGAAGATTTCCATGGCGGCGATGCCCAGGCTCAGGGTGAAGAAGGACTGGTTCATGGCGGCCACGATCACGTTGCCGATGCCGACCTCCGCGGCCCGCTCAAAGTCCGGCACCAGATAGAATTTCACGCCCTCCATAGCGCCGTCCAGGGTCAGGCTGTTGATGGCCAGAATGACGATCAGTGCCAGCAGGCAGATCATCATCCACTTGCTGATCCGCTCCAGCCCCTTCTGCAGACCGAAGCTGCACACGATGAAGCCCGCCAGCACGATGATTACCATATAGAGCGTCATCTCGCCGGGATTGGCCAGCATATCGGTCCAGACTGTGTCTACATCAGAGGGCTGCATGCCGCTGAAGGTGCCGGAGGCGAACTTGAAGCAGTAACCCAGCATCCAGCCGGAGACCGTGGTGTAGTACATCATCAGCAGGCAGCACCCGATTACGCACAGCCAGCCGTGGATGTGCCAGCGGCTGCCCTTGGGCTCCAGGGCCTTGTAGCCCAGCACGGCGCTCTTGCGGCTGGCACGGCCCACCGCCAGCTCCATGGTCAGAATGGGAACCCCCATGATGACCAGGGAGATGATGTAGAACAACACGAATACGCCGCCGCCGTTGACACCGGTGACGTAGGGGAATTTCCACACATTGCCGATGCCGATGGCGCAGCCGGCGCTTACCAGAATGAATCCCAGCCGGGATCGGAAATTTTCGCGACTCAAACTTCTCTCTCCTTCTCTTTTTCACATTCGCCGAAAAATTCGGCGGACAGACATTCCATATCTTAAACCGGATGAAAAGAGAAGTCAACATTCTTTTCCCCCGGGGGAAGGTCTTGCGGCCCGGCGCGGCGTCTGCTATGATGATAAAAAGGAGGAGATCATAATGAACATCCTGATCGTTGTGGATATGCAGAACGACTTTGTGTCCGGCGCTCTGGGGACACCGGAGGCGCGGCGGATCGTGCCTGCTGCGGCGGAGCGGGTGGCCGCAGGCATCCGCCGGGGGGAGCGGATTTTCTTCACCCGGGACACCCATGGGGCGGACTATCTCCATACCCGGGAGGGGCGGAACCTGCCTGTACCCCACTGCATCCGGGGGACCGAGGGCTGGGAGATCGTCGAGCAGCTCCGGCCTGCCAGCGCAGGACAGGCCATTCTGGACAAGCCCTCCTTCGGCAGCGCGGAGCTGGGGCGTCTGCTGGCGGAGGAGAATGAAAAGGAACTCATTGAAAAGGTGACGCTGATCGGCCTCTGCACTGACATCTGCGTGATTTCCAACGCCTTGGTGGTGAAGGCGTTCCTGCCGGAGGCAGAGGTAGCGGTGGATGCCGCCTGCTGCGCAGGTGTCACCCCGGAGAGCCATCGGACCGCGCTTGCGGCCATGAAGAGCTGCCAGATCACCGTGGAACATGAGGCGTTGCCCTTGTAATGATTTCAACGGAATTTGTGGCTGTTTTGCGATGATTTCCCGGATTTTTTGCGGTTTGCTGAGAAAAAGGGGGGGGGATCGTATGCGTAGATGCCGATTCGCCTGCGTCGGGGCGCTGCTACTGGCCCTGCTGCTAACCGGCTGCGGCAAGGCGGGAACGGCACCGGAGGACGGCGGGGCCGATTTTTCGGAGACGGAACAGGTGGAGACACCGGAGGCCGCCGACGCCCTGACGGTGAAGGAGATCGCCCAGGTGAACGAGGCCTTCGCGCCTTTTAAGGAGCGGGAGAACGTCTCATACGTCAATTCCGTCTGCAGCTTCTTCCCCTCTTACTATGAGCGGCCGGAGGACCTGGACCTGGTGGAGTTTCTGCGCTACATGGGGATCGGGGGCACGGTGGAGGACGAGGCTGAGTTCCAGGCCCTGAAGGGGGCCGGGGGCTGGCCCTTCCAGGGGGTGGACTCCCTGGACCGGATGCCGGTGCCCATCCACCGGTACCGGCGGACGGAGCTGGACGCGTACCTGGAGGAGCACGCCGACATCACCACGGCAGACCTGACGAATGTGCCGGAGAGCTCCGGGGAGCTGGTGTACTTGCCGGAGACCGACGCCTTCTACAACTTCACCAGCGACGCCGGCCCCGGCATGTTCATCTGCGAGGCCGGCCGGTGGGAGGGGAAGCTGCTAGTCCTCACTGGAGGAGGCAAAGAGCTGACACTGGAGGCGGCGGAGGACGGCCGGTATCTCTTCCGGTCCTTCCTGCCCTTGGAAGAGGCGGAGATATGACGGAAAAGGGACAGCAAAGGACCCGCGGCGTACACCGCGGGTCTTTTCCTGCTTTGATTTTAGTCAATGCTGATCTGCCGGCTGGAGGAAACCTCCACTGTCTTCTTGGGCAGCTTCAGTGTCAGTACACCGCTGTCGTAGGAGGCGGTAATACCCTCCGCCCGGATGCCGGAGACGTCGAAGCTCCGGCTGTACGCGCCGTAGGAACGCTCACAGCACACGTACTTCCCCTTTTTCTCCTGCTCTTCATGTTCGGAGTGACGTTGGGCCTGGATGGTGAGGGTGTCGCCGTCCAGCTGCAGCTGGATGTCCTCCTTCTTGAAGCCGGGCAGGTCGGCCTTCAGCTCGTAGTAGTCGCCTTCATCGGTGATGTCGGTTTTGAACTCCGCCAGACCGCGGCCGGAGAAGAAGTCGTTGTTGAAAAGGCGACGCTCCATCTCCTCCATCTCGGAGAAGGGATTCCAGGTGCTCATAGAATTTCTGCGGTAAGGTCTCATTTCAAACATAATCAATTCCTCCTATCAAATCCTGATGATCCGTAGTTGGGACCGACGGCAGATGGATCATGGAGGGTGATGCCGCCGGGCGGAACAGGTGCCTTTCAAAGACCTTCTGTTCTTCTTTTCAAGTATTATGATAGGATGGAAAATCGGATATTGTGTGTCATTTGTTTGAACGATCTGTGAATTTTAGCACTCTTGTATCGAGAGTGCTAATTTTGCGCTTTTAAACCAGATAGACCACTCCACTCAGCATCACCAGCAGGCTCAGTCCAGCAAAGAAGCCATTCAGGAGTTCATTCCCCGTATCGGAGGATGCCTTTTTAATGGCGGAGATCAAGCAGAACACAAAGGTGAAAGGTGCGAAGAGGCAAAGAATTGAACAAATTTCAAAGAAGATAATGGGCAAGTAAATCATCGGAATGGGCTCTCCTCACACGTAGCTCTGCGTGGTGACATCGAACACGCCGCGGGTGGTGATCCGCAGGGAGGGGATTACCGGCAGGGCCATGAAGCTCAGGGTCATGAAGGGGTCAATGCCCGGATTGACGCCCAGCTCGTGGGCCTTTGCCTTGGCGAATTCCAGCTTTTCGTTGACAGATGTCAGGGACTCATCGCTCATGATGCCTGCGATGGCCAGAGGGACTTCTGCCACCGGCTTGCCCTGGTCCCAGACTACGATGCCACCGTTCAGCTCCACCACCCGGTTGGCTGCGGCGGCGCAGTCGTCCTCGCTGGTGCCCACCACGATAATGTTGTGGGAGTCGTGGGAGACGGATGTGGCCACAGCGCCGGATTTCAGACCGTAGCCCTGGAGAAAGCCGATGCCGATATGATGGGTGTTCTTGTGGCGCTCCACCACGGCAATCTTCAGCACGTCATACTCCACGTCGATCCGGTCGGAGTAGCCGGCGTCCACCGTGGTGATCTCCCCGTTCACCATGCCGATGATGCCCCGGGGCCGGGCATCCGTAAAGTCCTCCGCCGTCAGGTGCTCCACATGGAAGGTGCTGTGGGCCCGTTCGGTGAGATAGGGGTCGATGGCCGGGGCGGGGAAGTCCTTCACCACGCCGTGGTCCACCATCAGCTCGCCCTTCTTGAAGACTCTCTCGATGTTGAAGTCCTGGAAGTTGTCGATGATGACGAAGTCCCCCAGGTAGCCCGGGGCGATGGCGCCCCGGTTGTTCAGCAGGAAGTACCGGGCGGCGTTGTGGCAGGCCACCTTCACGGCGGTGATGGGATCCACCCCCAGGCCGATGGCCCGCTTGACGATGTAGTCGATATGGCCCTTCTCCAGCAGGTCGTTGGGGTGCTTGTCGTCGGTGCAGAACATGCATCGCTCGGAGTATTTGTCGCACAGCAGGGGGGCAAGGGCGTCCAGGTTCCGGGCGGCAGTGCCCTCCCGGATCATGATAAACTGCCCCCGCTCCAGCTTGGCGATGGCGTCGTTCAGGTCGTGGCACTCGTGGTCGGAATAGACGCCGGCGGCGATGTAGGCGTTCAGGTCGTTGCCCACCAGATCCGGCGCGTGGCCGTCGATCTTCTTGTGGTGGGCCTGGGCGGCCACGATCTTCTCCACCGGCTGGTCGTCCCCGGCGATGATGCCTACGAAATTCATCATCTCCGCCAGTCCCTGGACCCGGGGGTGGTCATAGAAGGAGTCGATGGCCCGGTAGTCCAGGGACGCGCCGGACTCGTCCAGGGGCGTGGCCGGTACACAGGAGGGCAGCATAAACCGCACGTCCACCGGCAGGCCCTCCGTGGCCTGGAGCATGTACTCGATGCCGTCGGTACCCATGACGTTTGCGATCTCATGGGGGTCGGTGATGACGGTGGTGGTGCCGTGGGGCAGCACGGCCTTCACGAACTCCTTGGGAGAGACCAGGGAGCTCTCCAGATGGATGTGGGCATCCAGAAAGCCGGGCAGGACGATTTTACCCGTGCAGTCCTCCTCTACCGTGCCGGAGTATTGGCCCATGCCCACGATCAGCCCCTCTGCCACGGCGATGTCCGCATGACAGAGCTCGTTGGAGAAGACGTTGACATAGGTGGCGTTCTTCAGCACCAGGTCCGACGGCTCCCGCCCGGCGGCGGCGTTGATGATGCGGCGCTTTTTCAGCAGCTTCCGGTTGATCTTGCCAGCGTAGCTCTCAGACATAGAACCACTCCTTTTATTTAGATTTTGAGCCATTATCCGGACTTATAGAAAATATAAATCAGGATAATGGCATCTGGTTAAGGAGAGTATACGCCCAAATCCGGTATTTGTCCACAGAAAATGGAAGAAAATTTTTGCGCGGCAGCAGTCGCGGATGCAACTGCATAAAATGGCGGCTTCTGGTAAACTTATTCCATCAAGAGAAACATGCGGGATGTCCGGCGGCGGATCCGCCAGAAAGGAAATCAATATGGACAACAAGGCATATCAGAAGATGGACTACGCCCTTTGTCTGCTCTCTGCGGCAGCGGACGGCAAGCGCCACGGCTGCATCGTCAACTCCTTCCACCAGGTGACCTCTTCCTTCCCGCCCAAGTTCACCGTGGCGGTGAACAAGGACCACGAGACCTGCAAGGCCATTCAGGCGGCGGGGAGCTTCTCCGTTACCCTGTTGGGTGCGGACGCGCCGGGGGAGATCATCGACCTGTTCGGCTACAAGTCCGGCCGGGTGACGGACAAGTTCGCCGGCCGGGCGGCGGAGACCGACAGCAACGGCAATCCATACCTGAAGGAGCACATGGTCTCCCGCATCGCATGCAAGGTGGTGGACCAGATGGAGATCGGCAGCTTCCTCCTTTTCGTGGGCCAGGCCACAGAGGCGGAGGTGTTGGGAGACGGGAGGGTGCTGACCCTCCAGGCCTATACGGACCGGGGCAAGGCCACGCCGCCCACTGCCACCGTGTACCGCACGGTAGAGATCAACGGCTACCGCTGCACTGTCTGCGGTTATGTCTATGAGGGAGAATCCCTGCCGCCGGATTTCCGCTGCCCCTTGTGTCACGCCCCGGCGGAGAAATTTGTGAAGATCGAGAAATAAAGGACAAGCCCCGCGCCGGGACGGTGCGGGGTTTGCTTTTTGGATAGGCTGTATGGTACAGTGGGAAAAAGGAGGCGGCGGATATGAAAATACTTGCCTGCGGGCTTCTTTCGGCCATGCTGCTGGCCGGTACAGCGGCGGCGCTGGAATCAATCAGCCAGTCCATTGCCACCAATTGAACTGACTGCCAGAGGAGAGATCCCGTCCAGCGGCGCCTGCTGTGTTGGAATCGGCCTCCCTTGAAGCTTGGGAGGCACGGCAGGCCGATGCGGCTGATGCGGAGATGGGACCAGATTCGCTGCCAGCTCAGGAAGAGTCCCCTGCTGAACGCGTAGGGGGTCAGGAGATCCTGGAACTGGGAGTCCTCGCGGCCTCCCTCCCGGGGCTGCTTCTGGCGGCCTGGATACGGGGCCGGAAGAAGTGAACGATGCCAAAGACGCGCCTGTGGAACTTCCACAGGCGCGTCTTTGTGATTATCCCTCCAGAGGACGGATTTCCAGATAATAGTAAGGCTCCGCCAGATCCAGCGATACCTGGGTAACACCATTTTCCAGATCAAAGCCCAGGTTCTGCCGGACGATCTCAATGGTATCCGTGTTCACCAGGGCGGCGGTCTGGTCGGTGAGCTCCAGCGTGGATCCCAGGGCCGTCACCAGATCATAGCCCTGGAGGCCCACGTTCTCCGAACCAGAGCAGCCGTAGTCATAGCTGGGTGCCTTCCAAAAAGACGCCGCCACAGTAACACTGCCGCCTGCCGGGACGGTGACGGGGAAGGACAGGTACAGCACCCGCTCCTGGGACAGGGCTTCCATCAGGATCTCATCCAGTCGGCCGTCGCTGTACCGGTCCTTGGGGGTGCCGGAGAAGAGGCCGTACTGCTCCAGCAGCTGCCACACCAATCCCTGGTACTGCGCCTGAGAGAGATACCGGAAGGGGCTTTCCTGCCCGCGGCCCAGGCTGAACTGCTCAAATTCCGCCTGATAAGCCCGGCACAGCAGGTCCAGCACATCGGCCAAGGTGGTCTCCCGGCGGGTGACGGTGCAGGACACCCCATCGATCTCCTGGTCACAGCCGCCGTCGGCATACCCCTGGAGGACATAATCGCCGATGTCATCACCCAGGACGATCAGGATTTTTGTTTCCGTCTCTCTCCGGACACCATCGGGAACGAAGTAGCTGTACTGACACCAGCCCCGGTCCGCATCCCGACTCATGCCGTTGAAGCCGTAGGAGAGGACTGTGGTGGCCTCTGGGTCGGTAGTGAAGGTCACCGCCTGGGTAGCGGCGTTGTATTCCTCATGGGGCGCGGCGAAATCCGTGAACTGATATACAGTCACCGGGACCTCCGGGACAGCAGTTTCCTCCATCGCCCGGGACAGGTATTCTCCGTCTGCCAGAAGTGCCTGATAATCGGCCCATTCGTCCGGCGGGGCCAGGTTCCAGGTGGAGCCGTCCGGCTCCCCGGCGTCCTGAAAGCCTCCGGCGTAGCCGCCGGAGAGCACAGAGAAACCGGTCCCCCCGCTATCCACGGTGACAGCGGCGTTCAGCTCGGGAAAGTCCAGCCAGCTGGTGGAGACGGGGTAGAGGGCGTTGACCGTCACACTGCCGTCAGCAGGATTGGTCAGCGTGTAGCTGTCTGTCACCTGGGCCCCCCACTGTCGGGGGGATCCATCCTCATAGGAGCCGGGGGCAAAATCCCAGGTGACGGTCCGCCCTGCGGTCAGGCGGGTGTTCGTTTCCGCCGTGGTCAGCGGAAAGACCGGCCCGGCGTAGGACAGGAAGGTAGTGCCCGGGCTGTGGCCGTCACCGCCGGATTCTCCACCGGCCAGCGCGGCATCTCCGGGGCTGCCGGTGCCCGCTCCCGGATTCGATTGCCACAGTCCCCACGCCCCGGCGCAGATCACCGCGAGACATGCGGCCGCGGCCAAAAGCCGAACCCATGAGGGCCGCCGCTGTACAGCGGCGGGGGAGGAGGCGGTGTCCGCCTCCTCTATGAGGCTTTCGTCCACCAGACCCAGGATTTGAAACAACCGCTCCGCTTTCACAAAAACACCTCCTCCTGTTCCAGATAGGTCCGCAGGGCCTTCCGGGTGCGGAAGAGAGAGGACTTGACCTTCCCCTCTCCGCAGTTCATTCCGGCGGCAATATCCGCCACACTCTGCCCGTACCAGTACCGCCGCAGGAAGATGATGCGGCTCTCCGGACTCTGCCGCCGCAGAAACGCGCTGATGAGCGACGCGATTTCCTGGTCCTCCATCGTCTTCTCGGTTCCGTGGGGCTCCGGCACACAGTCATCCAGCTCCCCCAACAGCACCTCCATGCCGTCCCCGCCCCGTTTGGCGGTGCGGCTCTGCTTCCAGCGGTCCAGAGAGAGGTTGCGGACGATGCGCCCCAGCCAGGCCCGGAAGGCGGAGGGGCGGGCCGGAGGAATGGCGTTCCAGGTGCGCAGATACGTGTCGTTGACGCACTCCTCCGCGTCGCTGTGACTGCGGAGGATGTTCCAGGCAATCCCCGCCAGGAAGCCGCCGTATTTGCCGTGGGTCTCGTCAATAGCCCGCTGATCCCGCTGCCAGTACAGGTCGATGATCTCCGTGTCCTCCATGTTATCCTCCTCTCTCCCGCAGCAGCTCGTTGGCAAAGCGGTTCAGCGCCTCGCAGGGCGCATAGGCGGTGCGCCAGCCGGTGCCGTCGATAATCAGAAACGGGTTGTAGGCCGTGACGTTCGCAGCTGTGCCGTCAGCCATGGTCACCGTGAACAGGACGGTCTGTCCGGCATACTCCGAATAGGACTGGTCCGGCCGCGTGATGCGGACATCTGCCAGCAGATCCGCCAGGGTCTCGATCTCCCCGGCATCCAGCTCCAGTGTCACATCCGGGGGGCCCACCAGGACGGTGGCTGCGGCGATGTCCGCCGCCTCCAGACCTCGGAAGGGCCTCCGGCCCCAGAACAGCAGTCCTGCCGCCAGCGTCAGCAGAATGGCCAGCACGGCTCCGCCCATCAATAAGTACCGCTTTTGCAGATTCATGGGATCCTCCTCCTGTCTCCAGCCCGCGGCCGGAGGTTCTCTCACCAACATAGACGAGAAAACGTGATGCCGGTTGCAAAGAAGTGGAAATTTTCCAAAGGAAACCGCTCTGGAGCGCGGACGCTCCAGAGCGGTTTTGAAAGAGAGCGGGGATCAGGCCTCCAGCAGCCCCAGGCTCACCAGGAACTCCCGGGCCACCTCATCCACAGTGCGGCCCTCCACGTCCACCTGGTAGGTCAGCTCCGCCATCTGCTCGGTGGGGATCTTGCCCGCCAGCTGGTTCAGAATGTCCGCCACCTCCGGGTACTTCTCCAGCAGATCGTCCCGCACCAGAAAGACGCCGTTGTAGTCGGGGAAGAAGCTCTGGTCGTCCTCCAGGACCTTCAGCCCGACCTTTTTGTTCAGGCCGTCGGTGGAGTAGACCACCGCCACATCGAAGCTGCCGTTTTCAATGGCGGAGTACTTCAGGCCCATATCCACAGAGACCGCGTCCTGGAAATTCAGACCGTAGAACTTCACAAAGGGGTCATACTTCATGCTGCCCTCCAGGGTGAAGAACTCCTGCTCCGCGCCGAAGGTCAGCTGGTCCGCAATGGGGATGAGGTCGCTGATGGTCTCCAGGCCGTACTCGTCCGCCAGGGCTTGGGGCACGCCGATGGCGTAGGTGTTTTCAAAGCCCAGCTGCTCCAACTGGGTGAGGCCGTAGCTGTCCAGCTCGCCCTGGACGTAGTCGTAGATCGTCATGCCCTCCGGAACGTCCACCGTGTCCTGGCCCAGGAAGGTGGTGAGGATCGTGCCGTCGTAGGAGATCATCAGGTCGCAGGTGTGGCTGTCATCCTTCAGGGAGTTCCAGTTGTTCACCTGGGACATCTGATCCTGAATGGTGACGGTCAGGTCCGTCTGGTCCTCCACCAGCATCTTTACCATGTGGTGCATCAGCTGGGTTTCGGAGTAGTCGCCGTCATAGAGAAGAATGTCGCCGGTGCCGCCGCGGCCATAGGGCAGCAGCAGGATGAACGCCAGTACGATGGCCGCCACCGGGATCCACATTTTCTTGGAGCCGCCCCGGCTCTTGCGCATCTGCCCCTCGAACCAGCTCATGATGAGGTCCAGCACCACGGCGATGACCATAAGGACGCCGGTGGCCGCCAGAATCAGGGACATATCGGAGATCCGGATGGCCTGGGTGATGACGCCGCCCAGACCGCCGCCGCCCACGAAAGCTGCGAATACCGCAGTGCCGATGGCGTTTACCACCGCGATGCGGATGCCGGTGAACACCGTGGGGAAGGCCAGGGGGAACTCCACCATCAGCACCCGGTAGGGCTTGCTCATGCCCATGCCCCGGGCGGCTTCCTTCACACCCGGGTCCACCTCCTGGAGTCCCAAGCAGGTGTTCCGCACGATGGGCAGCAGGGAGTACAGCGTGATGCCGGTGATGACCGTCAGCTTGCCGGGGTCCAGCACCACCATGATGATGCCCAGAAGGGCCAGGGAGGGAATGGTCTGCAGCAGGTCCACAATCCGCAGGATGACGGGCCGGGCGGTCTTGGAGACGTATGCCCAGATGCCCAAGGGCAGTCCCACGGCGATGGACAGCAGGCTGGCCGCCAGAACGATGAAGAGATGTTGAAAAATCAGGTCCCAGCTCATTTGCCCGCCTCCTTTCGCAGGCCGCGGGGCGTGACCCTTTTCTGCAGCAGGTCAATGACCAGTCCGAAGAGAACGGCCAGTATGGCCGCCGGGATGGCCCCCAGGAGAATCAGCGTGTTGTTGTTGGAGCTGGTGCCCCGGTACACAAAGTCGCCCAGGCCGCCCAGGCCGATCATGGAGGCCAGCACCGCCCAGGAGACGGTGTAGATGGCGGCCATCCGCAGCCCCGAGATGATGACCGGCATGGCCAGGGGCAGCTCCACCCGCACCAGCGTCTGGAAGGAGGACATGCCGCAGCCCTTGGCGGCCTCGATGTATTTCGGCTCTACCTCCAGAATACCGGTGTAGGTGTTTTTCAGCACTGGGAACATGGCGTACACACTGAGGGCCACGATCACCGTGGGATAGATATTCCCCCACCAGATGAACAGCACGCCGATGAACACCAGGCCGGGAATGGTCTGGAAGATGGAGAGAATGGGGATGATGATGCCCGACAGCCACCGCGGGATTCGGGAGAGGAGGATGCCGAACACCAGTCCCGCCGCAAAGCCGATGACCACGGAGATCAGCACATATATCGTGTGCAGTCCGATGGCCCGCAGCAGGTCGGCGCCGTAGTCCTGGATCAGCGTCATCATTTGGAATCACCCCACAGATTCTCCGCCACGCTGCGGGCCACGCTGGTCTTGGTGACGATACCGGCGATGGTGTCGTCCGCATTCAGCACCACCACGTAGTTGGCACCGGAGTCCAGCAGGTAGTCGAAGCTCTCCTTGGCCTCGTCCCCCACCCGGACGGTCCGGGCAGTCTGGCGGATCAGAGGCTCGATGCTGGTGAGTTCCCGGCCCCAGTGGCGGATGTCGCCGATGGAGATGGTGCCTAAGTACCGGTTCTGCTCGTCTGTGACCAGCAGGGTGTCCACGCTGCCTCGGGCCATGCGCTCGGCGCACTCCAGCACGCCGCGGTCCTTCCGGACGCTGAACACATTGGTGCGCATGAAGCTCTCTACTTTGGAGGGGGCGGTGTCCGGCGTGTGCTTGCCCATAAAGGTGCGGACCAGATCGTTGGCGGGGTGCTCCAGCATCTCCTCGGGGGAGGCCATCTGGACGATTTCTCCGGCGGCCATGAAGATGATGATGTCCGCCAGCTTCAGCGCCTCGCTCATGTCGTGGCTGACGAAGACGATGGTCTTGTTCAGCTTCTGCTGCAGGTTCTTCACCTCATCCTGCAGGGACTCGCGAGTCAAGGGATCGAGAGCGGAGAAGGGCTCATCCATCAGCACGATGGGGGGAGAAGCCGCCAGGGCCCGCAGCACGCCGATGCGCTGCTGCTGGCCGCCGGAGAGCTCGGAAGGATACTTGTTGGCAGACTGCTCCATGTGGACCAGCTGCAGCATCTCCTGGACGATCTCATCGCACCGGGCCTTGTCGTACTTCAGCAGCTTGGGGACCACGCAGATGTTCTGGGCCACGGTCATGTTGGGGAACAGGCCGATCTGCTGGATCACATAGCCGATATGCCGCCGCAGCTCCACCTTGTCCTGGGAGTGGATATCCTGCCCGTCGATGCGGATGGTGCCGGAATCGGGCTCCAGCAGGCGGTTGATCATCTTCATGGTGGTGGTCTTGCCGCAGCCGGAAGGGCCGATCAGGACCACGAACTGTCCGTCGGGAATGGTGAAATTCAGGTCCTTGAGGACCGGGGTCTTGCCATAGCTCTTGGAGACATGTTCAAACTGGATCATATCGCTGCCTTCACTCCTTTGTCGTTACTAGCCGGTGGGCGGCCTCTGCGGCGCTGGGGCTTCCCACCAGGATGATGACGTCGCCGCTGTACAGTTCGGCATAGGGCCCGGGGGAGAGGATCACCGTCTGGCCCCGCCGGATGGCCACGATGGTGCCGCCGGTGGACTGCCAGAATTTCAGCTCCCCGATGCTCTTGCCGATGAGAGGAGAGTCCTTGGGGACAGGGACCTCATAGTTGGGGAGGGGCTGGCCGGCCGCAGCAAATGTGTCCTGCCCTTTTACCAGGGCCGACACGGTGTCCGCCATGCGCCGGTTCACCTCGGCGGACTCCGCCAGCAGCGCCTTCAACTGGAGGCGCAGGGAATGGATGTCCGCATCCTCGGAGAAGTTTTCGATGTACCGGCGGGCGCTGTCGGCGGAGAGGACTACGGCCCCGCTCTGGGGCTTCACATCCACCACCTTCATGTCCGCCAGCAGCCGCAGGGCCTTGCGGATCGTCTCCGGGGATACCCCGTACTCCGACGCCAGCACCGACCGACCGTAAATCCGGCTGCCCTCCGTCAACTCACCCTGGGCGATGCGGGTAGCCAGATCCAAAGCGATCTGCAGATACTGGGACGGGACAACTGCCTGCCTCAAGCCATCACCTTCTGTTCTGCGATTGTATGGCCCCTATTATACACTGCCAACTTTGAAAAGTAAATAGAGATGGCAGTTAAAAAATTATAAAAATATAGGAACAATTTACGGAAAAAGAAAAAATCGGAAAGACGGCACAGAAAAACGCCCCTCCCGTTTTCACGGGAGGGGCGTTTGACCGGGAATACTGATCAGCCGAAGTTCTCTACAATGTCCACCAATTCCGCGCCGATGCGTTTCTGGGCTTCCTTGGTGCCTGCGCCGATGTGGGGCGTGCAGGAGACAGCCGGGTGGGAGGCCAGGGCCCAGTTGGGATCCTTCTCGCTCAGCCACACGTCCAGACCGGCGGCCTTGACCTTGCCGGAGTTCAGAGCGTCCAGCAGGGCGGCCTCGTTCACGTTGGCACCCCGGGAGACGTTGATGATCACCACGCCATCCTTCATCTTCGCAAGGGACTCCGCATCCACCAGGGGCTTGTCGCCACTGGGGGCACAGAGGACGACGATGTCGGACTGGGAGAGCAGCTCGTCCATAGTGACAAAGTGCATGGTCTCGCACTCGCAGCCCTCCGGCTTGTTGCGGTGGACCACGGACAGCACATTCATGCCCAGGGCTTGACCCTTGGCGCCCACCAGCTGGCCGATCCGGCCATAGCCGATGACGCCCATAGTCTTGCCGGAGAGCTCAAAGCCCTTGGAGTAGGCTTTCTTCTCCCACTTGTTCTCCCGCATGGTGTGGCCCGCGATGGAGATGTTCCGGGCACAGGAGAACAGCAGGGCCAGAGCCAGCTCCGCCACCGCGTTGGAGGAGGCGCGGGGCGTGTTCTTCACCTGGATGCCGTGTTCCTCTGCGTATTTGACTGCGATGTTGTCTACACCGACGCCGGCCCGGATGATGAGCTTCAGGCGGCTGCCTGCGGCGGCGTCGATCTGCGGCTCCTTGATCTTGGTGGCGCTGCGGATGATAACCACGTCGAAGTCCCGCAGGGCTGCGCCCAGCTGATCGGGCTCATAGAACTGCTCGATGACTTCATATCCATCCTTGCGCAGCTGTTCCATTGCGCCAGCATCCATCCCATCGGTAACCAAAACTCTTAATGCCATATATAATACCCCTTTTCATACATTTCCGGCACACCCCAGGGGTGCCAATGTCGGAAACCCCAAACGCCCATTGGGGGACAGGCGCCTCCGTGAGAGTGGAGTTCAGAGATAGGAGCTGCGCGTACGGCAGTCTGCCTGACGCTCCGGACTCCATCGCAAGAAGGGGGAAGGCGAAGCCTCTCTGGCTTCACCGGAGTGAAGATGTGGAGCGTGAAGAGTGGAGATACGCCTGGCGTGTTCCACTCGCTCTCCCACCCGCACAAAAGGAAGGGGGCTGGTAGAAATCGTGGGGGCTACACCGTTACGGCATTGCGATTCCCGGCCCTTTTGGGCCGCCAATCGCGCCGCGGTCTCGAAATCGGCTCGCTTTCGAGACCGCTGGCGGCGCTTCGCCGGTTTCCCCAGTTCTTTTGCCGGAGGCAAAAGAAGAATTTTTAATCCTTTTCCGCAGGGCGTGTACCTGCCCAAAATTCCCCGACTCAGCCGCCTTGGGCGGCGTTCACCAGTCTGCAGACTGACGGGGGGCCTCCATGGGGGAGCAGGTCCTCCATGGAAAGCCGTTACGCGTGCTCTGCCTCGTACTTCTTCAGGAACTCCACCAGGGCCTCCACGCCCTCCTTGGGCATGGCATTATAGATGGACGCCCGCAGGCCGCCCACGCTCTTGTGGCCCTTCAGGTTGTCGAAGCCGGCGGCCTTGGAGGCGGCCACCACATCGGCATCCTGCTCCTTGCTGGGGGTGACGAAGGGCACGTTCATCAGGGAACGGTCCTCCTTGCGGACAGCACCGGTGAAGAACTTGCTCTGGTCCAGGAAATCATACAGCACCGCGGCCTTTTCCTCGTTGCGCTTGTTCATGGCCTCCAGTCCGCCGTTTGCCAACAGGTACTTGAAGACCTTGCCGCAGCAGTAGATGGCCCAGCAGTTGGGAGTGTTGTACAGGGAGTCATTGTCCGCATGGGTCTTGTAACTCATGTAAGTGGGCACGAACTGGGGCAGGTCCTCCCGCAACAGGTCCTCCCGGATGATGACCACCGCCATGCCGGCGGGACCCACATTCTTCTGTACACCCGCCCAGATCAGGCCGTACTTGGTGACATCGCAGGGACGGGAGAGGAACATGGAGGACTGATCCGACACCAGGATCTTGCCCTTGGTGTTGGGCAGATGGAAATAGGTGGTGCCGTTGATGGTCTCGTTCTCGCAGATATAGACGTAATCTGCGTTGTCGGGGATGTCCAGATCGGAGCAGTCAGGGATGTAGGAGAAGTTCTTGTCCGCGGAGGAGGCGACGATCTTCACCTCACCGTACTTCTGGGCCTCCTTGATGGCCTTCTTTGACCAGTTGCCGGTCTCCACATAGCAGGCCACGCCGTTCTTCATCAGATTCATGGGCACCATGGCGAACTGCACGGTGCCGCCGCCCTGAACGAACAGAACCTTGTAGTTGTCGGGAATGCCCATCAGCTGACGCAGGTCCGCCTCGGCCTCGTCCCGGATCTGCTGAAAGACCTTGGAGCGGTGGCTCATCTCCATGACGCACATGCCGCTGCCCCGGTAATTCATCATCTCGGCGGCGATCTCCTCCAAGACCTCCTCCGGCATCATGGCGGGTCCGGCGGAGAAATTATAGGTACGTCCGTATTTCATACTCATTTCCTCCAAACTTTTTGTTCTGGGGTTTCGCATCGGCGCGCAGACATCTGTCTGTTTCCTCTTCCAGTATAGCACAGAATTGGAAAGAATCAACCGGAAAAGCGGGATGAGTCCGCCTGTGAGAGAGGACGGCGGACAGCCCGTAAAAAGTTTTAGGGGCACAAAAAAACTTGCAGAAAACTTGCTTTTTTGGCAGACTTCGGGTATTCTGAAAAAAATTGCCATTGGTATGACCTCTTGACGGGATCAAGAATTTTGGGAAGGGAGCGCCGCCGCACTGCGGCGGCAGGGAGATAGATGAATCGGACTTGGATTGAATTGGACAGGGAGGCCCTGGCCCACAACATCCGGCGCTACCAGAGCCTTCTGCCAGCGGGCTGCCGGATCATGGGCGTGGTGAAGGCGGACGCTTACGGACACGGGGCGCGGGCGGTGGCCGCCCAGCTGTGGGAGCTGGGCATCCGCCACTTTGCCACTGCCACGCTGGACGAGGCGGTCCAGCTGCGGGAGGCCGGCATCCAGGGGGAGATCCTGATCCTGGGATACAGCGCCCCTGCATATTTCCACCTGCTGGCAGAGCACGGGCTGACCCAGACCGCCACCTGCCCGGACCACGCCGCCCAGCTGGAGACCTACTGCCGGGAGAACGGCGTGCGCCTCAAGGTACATATCGCAGTGGACACGGGTATGCACCGCATCGGATTCCTGCCGGAGGACCTGGACGCCATCCGGCGGGTGTATGAGAACGGCGTCCTGCAGGTCACCGGCATCTACTCCCACCTCTGCGTGGCGGACACGGACGAGGAGGAACATGTGGACTTTTCCCGCCGGCAGGCGGAGACCTTCAAAAGCGTGGTGGAGTCCCTCCAGGCCCGGGGCGTGGAGCTGGGGACGGTTCACCTTCTGAGCAGCTATGCGGCGGTGAACTACCCGGAGTACGCCTATGACTACGCCCGCCTGGGCATTTTGATGTTTGGCGTCAAGAGCAGCCCGGCGGACTACCTGCGGGAGGACCTGCAGCCCATGCCGGTCATGACCCTGAAGGCCCGGATCACCTCTGTGCGGGAGATCGGACCCGGGGAGACGGTGAGCTACGGCCGGATCTTCCGGGCGGAGCGGCCCACCAAGGTGGCCTCCGTCTCCATCGGCTACGCCGACGGCATCCCCCGCTGCCTCAGCGGCGGAAAGCTGCGGGCCATCGTCCGGGGACAGTACGCCCAGGGCATCGGCCGGATCTGTATGGACCAGCTGATGCTGGACGTCACCGGCATTGAAGATGTCCGGGTGGGGGACGAGGTGGTGTTCATCGGCCGCCAGGGGGACTGTGTCATCTACGCAGAGGAGCTGGCGGAGAACGCCGGCACCATTACCAACGAGCTGTTCAGCCGCCTGGGCGCCCGGGTGGAGGGGCGCTGCTTCCGGCAGGAGGCCTGAGTGAGATGTGAGGCCGCGGAGCGGCTTTGCATAGATCAGAAACCAAGCGGGGGCCGGGCCGGCCAGCGGAACGGTGCCTGCGGAGAAAGGAGGAAGAGAGATGGAACGGTATGTGGAGTGCGAGAGCCGCGGCCTGACCCTACGGGGGATGCTGCATGTGCCGGACCAGCGGCCGGGGAAAGTACCCTTTGTGATCCTGTTCCACGGCTTCTGCGACGACCGGAACGAGATCAACTTCGTCCACACGGAGCTCTCCCGCAGGCTGTGTGAGCGGGGGATCGCCAGTGTCCGGTTCGACTTTGCCGGCAGCGGCGACAGCGACGGGCGGTTCGAGGACATGACTGTCTCCAGTGAGGTGGAAGACGGCCTTGCCATCTTGGACTATGTCAAGAGTCTGGACTTTGTGGACCAGAGCCGGATCGCGATCCACGGCCTGAGCATGGGGGGATGTGTGGCCTCCATGGTGGCGGGCCTGCGGGATGCGGACGTGTGCGCCCTGAGCCTGTGGTGCCCGGCGCCGGACGTGGTCTACAACATGAAGCACAAGATGCTCTGCGGCGTGGATGTGTCTGACATCGAGGAGAAGGGCTACGCAGACTACGAGGGCCTGCGGGTGGGCCTGGGCTTCTATCAGGATGCCTTGGAGCTGGATCCTTACGCCGTGGCGGCCAAATTCACCAAGCGCGTGAATCTGGTACACGGGGATGAGGACGTGACGGCCTCCATCCACTGTTCGGAGCGGTACAAGGAGATCTATGGAGACCGGGCGGAATTCCTGGTGGTCCATGGCGCGGAGCACCGATTCAAATCCTGTGCGTTTCGGGCCGCCCGGATGGACTCGGCTCTGGCATTCCTGACCCGGGAGCTGCTGGGCTGAACGGAGGACTCCTGCGGCGCCGCGGGCGCGGTCCCGCGCCGCCGTACAATCTAGAAGGGAGAAACGAGAATGGATAAGACAAAGACAGTCAAGACGCGGAAGACCCCAACTCCGGCTTTCGCCGTGATCTCCTTCCTGGTGATCGTGGCCGTGCTGGTGGCGCTCATCAACCTGGGCGTGGACACCACTATGTCCGTGTTCATCGCGGCCCTGATCGCCGTGGTAATCGCGCTCCTGCTGGATATCCCTTGGGCGGATGTGGAAAGGACGCTGCTGCGAGTGGTGTCCGACTGCATCCCGACATTTTTGATCGTCATCATGGTGGGCATGCTGGTGGGCATCTGGATGGCCGGCGGCACGGTCCCGGCCCTGATGTACTACGGCATGAAGCTGATCTCCCCGAAAATCCTGGTGCCCCTGGCCTTCGTCCTCAGCGGGCTGACGGCGGAGTTCACCGGAACCTCCTTCGGCAGCGTGGCGACCATGGGCATCGCCCTGGTGGGCGTGGCCTCCACTACTTCCATCCCGGTACCGCTGGTCATTGCTGCGGTGGTCTGCGGTGCCTGGTTCGGCGACAAGATGTCCCCTCTGTCCGACACCACGAACCTGGCCTCCGGTGTCAGCAGGGTTCCCCTGTATGACCACATCGGGTCCATGATGTACACCACCATTCCCGCTGCACTGGTGGCGCTGGTGCTGTTTACCGCCGCCGGCCTGATGCATAGCGGCGGCGAGATGGATACGACTCGCGCCAACCTGATCTGCGACACCCTGGCGGAGCACTTCAACCTCAATCCCATCCTGATCCTGCCCGCCATCCTGGTGCTGCTGGTGTCGGTGTTCAAGCTGCCGGCCCTGCTGGGTATGGGCCTCACTGTGGTGGTCAGCATCGTGTTCGCCATGGTATTTCAGGGAGTGAACTTTGTGGAGCTGATGAACTATGCGGCCAACGGCTTCACACTGTCTACCGGCGTGGACATTGTGGACCCGATGCTCAACCGCGGCGGCATTACCAGCATGACCGGTCTGCTGATCACCTTCATGGTAGCCAGCGTCATGGGCGGCATCATCACCGCCACCGGCATCCTGGACGTGCTGGCCAAGGACGTGCTGCTGAAGTTCATCAAGAGCCGCGGCGTCCTGGTGACCGTCACTCTGATCTACTGCTACATCGTCAACTTCCTCACGGCCGGCGGCCAGACCGTGGCCATCATCGTCACCGAGCAGACCTTCGAGGACGCCTTCGACCGCATGGGCATCCACCGCAGGGTCCTCTCCCGGACGCTGGAGGATGCGGGGACCCTGAGTGCACCCATCGTCCCCTGGGGCGTTGCCACGCTGTATGTGATGGAGGTACTGGGCTGCGGCACGGAGTATATCCCGTATTGCTGGTTCATCTTCATTGTACCCATCTTCTCCATCCTCTGCGCCTTCTCCGGCTTTGGTATATGGGACAAGGACGGCAACAAGATGTGGGGCAGGAAAAAGGCTGCTGCAAAGTGATTGAGTCTGCCTGACAATACGGGCCGGCCCGATTTTCGGACCGGCCCTTTTCGCGTGGCGCACCATGCCTGTTGCAAAGAACGGCGGCCTGCCGTATAATATTTCCATTGCAAGCACGGCCCGCCCTTCGGCGGCGGGGAAGGGAAGTGAACGGATTGGAAAAGGAGCATGGCCACACCCGCGTGGGCCTTTACGTCCAGGCCATGGCCAAGTGGCTGGCGGTGGCGCTGGTCACCGGCGTCTGCTGCGGCGTGGTGGGCTCCCTGTTCCACATCGGTGTGGAGCGGGCCACAGAGCTGCGGGAGCAACATCCCTGGCTGTTGTGGTGTCTGCCGGCGGCGGGACTGGTGATCGTGGCCTTCTACAAGCTGACAAAGACGGAGGGCCAGGGTACCAACGACATCATCGACGCGGTACACCACGGAAAGCCCCTGTCCATCTGGCTGCTGCCCGCCATCTTCCTGGGGACAATTCTCACCCACCTGTGCGGCGGCAGCGCCGGACGGGAGGGCGCGGCTCTCCAGATGGGCGGCACCATCGGCCGCCATGCGGGGAACCTTTTCAATCTGGATGACCGGGACCTGCGCACCGCCACCATGGCAGGCATGGCGGCGTTTTTCTCCGCCTTGTTCGGCACACCCCTTACCGCCACGGTGTTCGCCATCGTGGTCATCAGCATCGGCGTGGTGTACCACGTGGCGTTCATTCCATGTCTGACCGCCTCCCTGGTGGCCTACTGGATTTCTGTGGAGTTGGGGGTGGCGCCCACCCGCTTTTCTGTGGCGGCGCCGGAGCTGGAGAAGCTGATGCTGCTGCGGGTGGCGGTGCTGGGCGTAGGCTGCGCCCTGGTGTCCGTTCTGCTGTGCCGGACCCTGCACTTCGCGGAGCATCAGATGAAGAAGCGCCTGCCCAATGCCTGGCTCCGCGTCCTTGTCGGTGGCGGTGCGGTCATTGCCCTGACATACCTCTGCGGGACCCGGGATTACAACGGCGCGGGCATGGATCTCATTACCGCCGCCGTGGAGCAGGGCACTGCCCGGCCGGAGGCGTTTCTGCTGAAGATTCTGTTCACCGCGGTGACGCTCTCCGCAGGGTTCAAGGGCGGTGAGGTGGTGCCCTCCTTCTTCGTGGGGGCCACCTTCGGCTGTGTGGCGGGGCCGCTGCTGGGGATTCCGGCTGGCTTCGCCGCGGCGCTGGGGCTGGCCGCTGTGTTCTGCGGGGCCACCAACTGCCCGCTGGCCTCCATCTTCCTGTCCGTGGAGCTGTTCGGGGATGGTGGGCTGCTGTATTTTGCCCTGATCTGCGGCATCAGCTACATGCTCTCCGGCTACAATGGGCTGTACTCCAGCCAGACCATCGTCTACTCCAAGCTGAAGGCCCAGTATATCAATGTCCGCACCAACGCCTATCACGCCGGTGAGCCGGTGCCCCCCTTCCAGCAGGGAGGCGGGGAAGAGACGGAGAGGGATTGAGCACGTGCATTTTGGAAAAAGGGACGGCCGCTCACAGGGCGGCCGTCCCTTTCTAAAATGTGTTCACACCGGCGGAGCAGGATGAATGGCTCCGCTCAGGCATAGAATGAGAGCGGTGATGCGATGATGGAACTTTCCTGTGATCCGCTGGCCCTGACCACCGCTGTCAACACCCTGGCGGTCTCTCTGGCTGCCCGGCTGAACGACGAGGACCTGGAGCTGACAGCGGCGCTGCTGGTTCAGCTGGGAGAGACGCTGGAGACGATCTCCGTCCAGCGCCGCCGGACCCGCGGCGGGAGGTAGCGGCTTACTGTACCGGGCCTGTCAGCTCAGTGGGACAGGACTCGCCTGCGGCCATCTGACAGATGCCGCCGATGCCGCAGTCCACCATGCTGGACACGGCGGCATCGGTGTAAAAGGCCATGTGCTGGGTCATGATGACATTGCGGAACTGGTGGAGATAGAACCAGTTCCGATTGGGCAGAATGTCGACCCGGTGGTCGGCGTGGATGATGCCCTCGTCCCCCTCCACGGTGTCCATACCCAGGGCGCCGATTTTTCCCGTCTCGATCCCCTCAATCAGGGCCTCGATATCCGCCAGCTCGCCGCGGGAACAGTTGACGATTACCACGCCGTCCCGCATTTTGGCGATGGATTCCCGGTTGATGATGTGGCGGTTGGAGTCCAGCAGAGGCATGTGGAGGGTGATGACATCCGACTGGGCCAGAAGGGTGTCGAAGTCCACATAGGTGACCTGGGGTTCCACTGCCGGATTGCGCCGCAGGTCATAGGCCAGAATCCGGCAGCCGAAGCCGGAGAGATTTCGGGCAACCTGGGCGCCGATCCGGCCGGTGCCGATGATGCCGATGGTCAGATCCTTCATCTCGCGGCCCTGGAGGCCGGTGAGAGAGAAGTCGTTGACCTGCCCCCGCCACAGAGCCTGCTTGTAATGCCGCAGGCACATGAGGATCATCATGACGGTGAAGTCGGCCACGCCGTTGGGGGCATAGCTGGCGCTGCACACCCGCAGGCCGATGGATCGGGCGTGGTCCAGGTCAATGTGGTCATATCCGATGGTGCGGGTGGAGAGATACCGGATGCCGAGGGCGTGATAGGCATCCAGCAGGGCCGCGTCGATGCACCCCTGGCCCAGGATGGACACGCCGATGCAGCCGGCGGCCAGAGAGGCGTTCTCCAGTGTGGGCACCGCGTCTGTGACAGACAGCTCCACTCCGTGGAGCGCCGCCTGCTTCTCCAGGTCCGCCCGTTCGTCCGGGCGGGCCTCATAGACCATAATTTTCATAGATTCCTCCAACAGGTGGCCCCGTCAACCCTTCAGCAGGCGGCGGGCCACCTCCACATTCTTCTGCTCCATGGCCTGCAGGTTCCGCACGGCGGCCGCCTGGGCCTCCGGATGGGCCGCCTGGGCCACGCACTGGTCGATCATGGCGCAGAGATTCTGCCCGGTCAGCTCTGCCAGATCCACGAACTGCTCCTGTCCGATATACCGCAGGAAGGCGGAGACCTTGGGGTCGTAGACAACACCCGCCAGGGGGATCCCCTGCCCGGCGGCGAAGATCAGCGCGTGGAGCCGCATGGACACCACTGCCTGCATCCGGCTGAGGGCGCCGATGATGGTCCCGGCGCCGCCGGCATCGTCCAGGAAATAGTGGGGGATCGTCAGCCCGCGGGCGGCCAGCTGGCCCGCACCGGGGTCCAGATGCTTTTCCACCGCCACGAACACCGGCGTCAGGCCATAGGTGCGGTAGGCGTATTCCGCCGCCGCGCCGAAGAGGGGGGCCTTCTCTTCAAACCCCTTCCACCGCCGCAGGGCAAAGCAGAGGTAATTGCCGTGGGGCGGGATACCGGCGCGCAGCAGCACGCTGTCGGTCTCGTCGTCCGGGGCCTTCTGCAGGATCAGCGCCGGGTCCGCAGTCAACAGGACCTCCGGCTCCGTCACCCCCATGGCCCGCAGTTCTTCCAAAGAGTCCGGCTCCCGCAGGGTGATGACATCCACATATTTGTTGATGATCTTCGCGGCCAGACTCCGGTGGCTCTCCCGGGTGACGGGGCCGATGCCGCAGCCGTACATCTGTACCCGGTTGCCGGCCCGCTTTGCCGCCCGGATATTGGCCAGATAGAACCACAGGGAGCGGCGGGAGGTCACGTCCTGGATCAGGCTGCCGCCGCCGTTGATGTACAGGCGGCTGTTCCACATGGCGGCGTGCCAGGCCAGGAAGTTGGAACGGTGCACCGCCCGCACCCGGTAGGTGAGCCGGGTGCTCCTGGGGTCCTTGCTGAGCACGGTGATGGGCATGTCCGGGTCGATGGAGCGCATCTCCTGGAGGATGGCCTCCAGAATGGCGTCATCACCTGCGTTGCCCCGGCCGTAGGCGCCGCAGATCACCACGCCGTCCCGGGCGGAGGAGCGCCGCCGGTGGCGGCGGAGGATGGAGGCGTATATCTGCAGCTGGGTGGACACGGTCTTCTGAATAGAGAACTGGGTGGACGCCTTTTCATAGAGCTTTTCCCCCAAGCGGCGGCGCAATTCATCGTCATTGCCCAGGGCGGCCAGATCGTTGCCCAGGGCTTGCCAGTCGCCGGGCTGGAAGAGATAGCCGTTCACGTCCTGGTCGATGAGATAGGGGATGCCTCCCACGGCGGTGGAGACGGTAGCCAGATGGAACCGGGCCCCCTCCGTCAGGGCATAGGGGAAGGTCTCGGACAGGCTGGTGAGGGCGTTGATGTCCAGGGCGCTGTAAAACCGGTCCATGCCGCCGGAGATCCATCCGGCGAAGCACACCTGCCGCTCCACGCCCAGCTCTGCCGCCAAGGCGGTGAGCTTGTCCTTCTCCGGCCCATCGCCGGCGATCAGCAGCCGCAGTCGGGGGCACTTGGCGTGGCCCGCGGCGAAGCCCCGCACCAGAGTGGCCATGTCCTTCACCGGATTCATCCGGGCGGCGATGCCTACCACCACAGAGTTCTCGTCCACATCTGCGCCCAGGTTCCTCAGGTACTCCAGCCGGTCCCCCTGGGTGGGCGGGGGCGTGAAGTCGATGCCGTTATAGATGGTGTAGAACCGGTCCGCCGGGAAGCCACGGGAGATCAGCAGGTCCACCATGGCGTCGGACACGCCGATCCGGTAATCCAGCCGCCGCAGGGCCAGGGCGTTGATGGTGCCGAAGGTCAGATGGCTGAGGGGGCGGCCCATGTAGTCCAGGCGGTAGTCGCTGTGGACGGTGGTCACCACCGGCAGTCCCGTGACCTTGCGGAGCATGGCGCCGATCATGTTGGCCCGGGAGCCATGGCAGTGGATGATCTCGTAGCCGCCCTCCCGGATATAGGCCGCCAGCTTCCGCCGGGTGCGGAAGACGTTGTTGCCCCCGCAGATCATGGTGGGAATGCCCATCTGGCGGGCCTCCTCGGCAAAGGGGCCGTCCCGGAAGCACACCAGCTGGGCGGTGATGGTTTGATTCAGATGTTGCAGCAGGCTCAGCACATGGGTTTTTGCGCCGCCGGAGTCTCCGCCGCTGATGAGATGAATGACCTTCATGGAATGCCTTTCTTTCCGCTTTCCGCAAATAGGGGTTGTGAAATCGCGAGAAATATTATACAATACGAACCAGATATTGTCCAGACGACAAACGCCAAATACAGGCGCGTCCGCGCCTTTTACGGAGGAGACCATGGAACAGAAAGCAAAACGCGTTGGAAAGTTCAACATCATCGACATCATCGCCGTGATTTTGATCGTGGCGGTGGTGGCTTTTGGAGCCTGGAAGCTGCTGGGCAGCAGCGGCGGCACCGCCGCCGAGGACGGCGGCATGGTGAAGGTGACCTATGTGGTTAAGTGCGAGGGTGTGCCCACGGAGCTGTACGAGACCTGCCAGGCCCATCTGCCCTCTCCGCTGATGGCCTCCGGCGCTCTGGTGGGCGGCCAGATTGAGCGCGTGGAGATGGAGCCCTACTACGTGCTGGGCCCCGATGGGCAGTGGATCGAGGATCCGGAGCATGTGACGCTGCTCTTCACCGCCACCACGGAGACGCCTGCCGGCGAGGTCATGACCACCAAGGTGGGAGACCAGGAGGTCCGGATCGGCAAGACGGATTATATTTTGAAGAGTGAGTATATTGAGTTCTCCGGCGGCACCATCGTGGATGTCCAGTGGGAGGGACTGGCAGAAGAGTAACAGAAACGCATGAAAAGCAGAACAGGCGTCCGCCTCATTCCAAATGAGGCAGACGCCTGTTTTTCAGTTGAACGCACAGCTCTTTTACGTCTATGGGCTGTCCACCTGCAGAAGGGGCTTATCTCCACGCCTTCCAGGCGTCCCGGTTCAGCATGTTGGCGGGCATTTCACCGCTCCGTGCCTGCCGGATGCTGCGGGGAAAAAGGAATCCTGTTTTTCGTGCAGTTTCACGCCGCCAGGATCCCCTGCTGTGTACGGCGCGAGGATCACGTTGGGGAGCTCCCTCAGCTGGCTGGCTGGGGGAAGCGGCTCTTCCTCGAAGACATCCAGGCAAGCGCCGGCGATCTGATGATCGCCTAAAGCCTCGATCAGGACCTCTTCGTGAACGGTCCCCCTTGGCCATGTTGACCAGGAAAGCAGACGGCTCTATCTTCGTCATACCCGGCCCCGGTTTGGATCATCCGCAGCTTCAGAGCCTTGTCCCCAAAAGAGGGACCCATCGAGATGTGTTCCGGGATGGGCGCATCCGCACTCTGCAAAAAGGGTCTGGCCAGCTCCGATTCGGTGATAAAAACCTCCCGGTCAGCGGGAAAGAATGCCCTGATCTGCGTGTCTGTGGCCGCAGGGAAGCGCCCGATGATGACGAGATTCATGGACGAGTGCTCACAGGGAGTTCTTGCCCCGGGCCATATACTTGCCCGCCGGCGCCTCCACCAGGACCTTTCCGTTTTCCACGGAGAGCTGCCCCCGCAGCCACACCTGCCGGATGCCGCCGGCGGTGACGAAGCCTTCATAGGGGTTGTAGTCCACATTGGCCACGCAGTCTTCCGCTCGGATCACATGGCTGGCGCCGGGGTCGTAGACCACGATGTCCGCGTCGCTGCCGGGCCGCAGCACGCCCTTCCGGGGATAGAGACCATACAGCCGGGCGGGATTCTCGCTGAGCACCCGGCACATCTGGGCGGCGCTGATCTTCCGCTTGGCCACGCCGTAGGAGTACAGCAGCTCGCCCCGGGTCTCCACGCCGGGCAGGCCGCCTGGGATTTTGGTGAAGTCCTCCCGGCCCATGTCCTTCTGGGCCAGGGTGAAGGAGCAGTGATCTGTGGACACGGTCTGGATAGCGCCCCGCCGCAGGCCCTTCCACAGGTGCTCCTGCTCGGCCTTGTCCCGCAGGGGCGGCGCGCACACATACCGGGCAGCGGCGGAGTAGTCCTCGTTGAAATACACGCTCTCGTCCAGCAGCAGGTACTGGGGACAGGTCTCCACATACACGGTCTGGCCCCGCTTCCGGGCGTGGTCCACCTCCAGCAGGGCCTCCCGGTTGGTGAGGTGGACGATGACCACCGGCGCGTCCGCTGCCTGGGCGATCCGCAGCAGGCGGCTCACCGCCTCAGCCTCCAGATAGGGCGGTCGGGTGCGGGGATGGGAGGCGGGGGAGAGCTCTCCGGCGGCCTTCCGCTCGGCGATCATGCCGTCAATGACACCGGCGTTCTCGCAGTGGAAGCCGGCGATGCCCCCCAGCCGCTTCAGCTCCTTCAGTGCCCAGTAGATGTCCCGGTCGCCGATCATCATGGCGGGATAGGTGAGATACATCTTGAAAGAAGAGATGCCCTGGGCGAACATGTCCGGCAGCTCTGCCCGGATGGACTCGTTCCAGTCGTCGATGGTCATGTGGAAGCCGTAGTCGCAGAAAGTCCTGCCGTCCGCCTTCTGATGCCACAGGTCCAGGCCGTGGTGCAGGGACTCGCCCTTGTTGGGGCAGGCGAAGTCGATGACCGTAGTAGTGCCGCCCCGCAGGGCCGCCCGGGAGCCGGTGCAGAAATCATCCGCCGTGGTGGTGTTCGCCACATCCAGGTCAAAGTGGGTGTGGGCGTCGATAAAGCCGGGGAAGAGGAAACAGCCGGAGACATCCACCTCCCGGTCTGCGGCTTGAGGTCCCCGGCCCACCCAGGCGATCTTCTCCCCGTCCAGCAGCAGGTCGGCCCGCCGCTGTCCGGCACCGGTGATGATGGTCCCGCCCCTGAGCAATGTGGTCATAAATATACCTCCTTGTGTGTCTGCGGCACGATGCGGCCGCCCGGCGGCAGGCTGCCGGGAAGCTCCGGCAGACGCTTTTTTTCAGTATAACACCCGCCGCAAGGGAATGCCAGAAGTGCGGGTAGAAAAAAATTGCGCTTCTTCTACAAAAAACGTGGGATATTTCTGGTGGTTTTTTTCGAAAAATCCGCGAAGTCCCCTCTGTCCATTTTTTCCAGATGTGCTATACTATATCCATATCACGGGAGGTCATCTCCCGCGCTTTCAGAGGAGGTAACAGAATGAAAAAGAAAGTCTTGTCCCTGCTGCTGGCGGTGGTCATGACGTTCTCCCTGGCCGTCACCGCCAATGCGGCGGAAGAGACGGCACAGGATCTGGACGGCGACATCGTCATCCTGCACACCAATGATGTGCATGGCGCCATCAGCGGCTATGCCAAAGTGGCCGCGCTGAAGGACGCCTACGAGGCCCGCGGCGCCTACGTCCTGCTGATGGACGCCGGTGACTTCATCCAGGGCGATCCCACCGTCAGCACGTCTGAGGGCGCCACCGCCGTGGAGCTGATGAACCTGGCCGGCTACGACGTGGCCAGCATGGGCAACCATGAGTTCGACTACGGCTACCAGAACCTCAAGGATCTGGAGGCGGACGCCGACTTCACCATCGTGGACGCCAATGTCCTGTACAACGGCCAGGTGGCCTTTGAGGACAACGTGGTCTTCACCGCGCCCGACGGCACCAAGATCGGCGTGTTCGGCCTGGACACCCCGGAGACCGCAACCAAGGCCCACCCCGCCAAGATCCAGGGCGTGACCTTCCTGGCCGGCGATAAGATGTTCGACTGCGCGCAGGATCAGGTGGACGCACTGGAGGCAGAGGGCTGCGAGTACATCATCTGCCTGGGCCACCTGGGCATCGATGCCGAGTCCACCGGCAACCGCTCCATCGACCTGCTGGAGAAGGTGGACGGCATCGACGTGTTCATCGACGGCCACTCTCACTCCACCCAGGAGGACATCATGGCGGCATTGGGCGGTACCGTGACGGATGCTGGCGATGTGACGGTCACCATTGGCACCGACATGGTCAATGGTACGGTCTTGACCTCCGCCGGAACGAAGCTGGAGGAAGTGGGTGTCGTCACGATCGACGAAGCCGGGCATATTGATGCGAGAACGACCTCTCTGGAGAGCCTAACCGCCACGGACGCTGATGTGGCTGCCCGCGCCGCCAAGATCCAGGCGGAGATCGACAAGGAATACGGCACGGTGTTTGCAAAGACCGAAGTGGCCCTGAACGGCGAGAAGGAGCCCGGTAACCGTACCGAGGAGACCAACCTGGGCGACCTGATCTGCGACGCTCTGGTCTGGGGCGCCGAGCGTGAGGGCACTGAGGTGGACGCGGCTGTCACCAACGGCGGCGGCATCCGCGCCTCCATCGCCGCCGGCGACATCACCAAGAAGGATATCAACACTGTGCTGCCCTTCGGCAACACCCTCTCCATCGTGAAAGTCACCGGCGCCGAGCTGCTGGAGGCTCTGGAGGCTTCCACCTACTGCACGCCCACCTCTATCGGCGGCTTCCCCCAGGTGAGCGGCATCGAGTTCACCGTGGACACCACCAAGGCCTATGACCAGGGCGAGCAGTATCCCGGCTCCACCTACTACGGCCCCAAGAGCATTCAGCGCGTCACCATCGAGACCGTGGGCGGCGAGCCCTTTGATGCCAACGCCACCTATACCATCGCCACCAACGACTTCATGGCCGCCGGCGGCGACACCTACTATGCGTTCGCGGCTGCCTCCGTCAACTATGACCTGGGCCTCTCTATGGACGAGGTGGTCATGGACTACATCACCGACGAGCTGAAGGGCACCGTCACCGAAGAGGCCTACGGTCAGCCCGCTGGCCGCATCACTGTTGACCAGGGCCTGGCCTTCACCGACGTGGCGGCGACCTCTCCCTACTATGACGGCATTGAGTGGGCCGTGGACGAGGGCATCACCAACGGCACCACCGCCACCACCTTCTCTCCCTACCAGAACTGCACCCGTGCCCAGATCATCACCTATCTGTGGCGCGCCGCCGGTTCTCCGGAGCCTGCCAGCACGGAACCCGCCTATACCGATGTGACGGACGCCAGCCTGTACTTCTTCAAGGCCGTCCAGTGGGCCAGCGAGCAGGGCCTGGTGGAAGGCGAGACCTTTGATCCCTATGCGGGCTGCACCCGCGCCATGGCGGTGTACTTCATGTGGGTTGCCGCCGACAGCCCCGAGGCTGCTGCCGCTTCCTTCACCGACGTGGCCGCTGACGCGGACTACGCCGCCGCGGTGAACTGGGCCGTAGCCCAGGGCGTCACCCTCGGCACCGGTGACGGCAGCACGTTCTCTCCCGACACCGTCTGCCAGCGGGGCCAGATTGTGACCTTCCTGTACCGGGCCGCCAACGCTGCTGCCTGAGCGACAGAAGTCAGATCTTCTCAAATCACAAAACAACAGCCGCAGGGAACGCTCCCTGCGGCTGTTGTCTATCTGCCTTACCGGCCCCGCCGGCTGTACTCCAGAATAGGGATGCCGTCTGAGACCGTGCAGCGGTCCAGGTGGAGTTCCACCGGCGGAATCCCCTCCTGAAACAGCCGCCGGCCCTTGCCCCGGATCACCGGCAGGATGCCGACGATATACCGGTCTACGGCGTCGGCGCGAATGAAGTCGGAGGCCAGCTCTCCACCGCCGAACAGCCAGATGTGCTTGCCGGGCCGGTCCTTCAGCGCCAGAACTTCCGCCACCACATCGGCGGAGAGAAAGACAACCCTGCCTCCGGCGCCCGAGGTGTCCGGGAGGCCACCAGGAATCGCTTTTCCGCCGCTTCGGGCAGAGAACTAAGGCAGTCCTCATAAGCCTTTCGACCCATAACGATGGTGTCGCAGGATGCCAGGAAGCCGTCGAAGTCGAAGTGGTCCGCCGTGTCGGCCCGGACATCTCCCTGGCCGCTGATCCATGCGAAGCCGCCGTCCTCATCGCAAATGAAGCCATCCAGGCTGATTGCCAGATTCAAGATGATGTCCCGTGCCATACATGTCCTCCTGTCAAAAAGATGGGAGAACGATCATACCACATCTCGCCGTCTGCTGGCAAGTCCCGCAGGCGGACAAAAAATGCCGTGGCCGGAGGCAGCTGCCTCCGGCCACGGACCGTTCACTTCATCTCCGCACTCTTCTCATAGGCGGCGATGACCGCCTCCATCACCGCGCTGCGGAACCCGCCGGCCTCCAGCGCCCGGACGCCCTGGATGGTGGCGCCGCCGGGGGAACAGACCGCATCCTTCAGCGCACCGGGATGGCGGCCCGTCTCCAGCATCAGCCGCGCGGCGCCGATCAGCGTCTGGGCGGCGCACTCCATCGCCATGGGACGGGTGAGGCCGCAGGCCACGCCGCCGTCCGCCATGGCCTCGATGAAGAGGTCCACAAAGGCCGGTCCGCAGCCGGCCACGGCGCTGCCGGCGTCCATCAGATGGTCATCTAGGGGCATCAGCCGCCCGGCGCCTGCCATGTTCTCCAGGAACGCCGCTTCCTCCTCCGCCGTGACGCCGTCGCAGGTATAGAAGATCACGCCCTCCCCGATGGCGGAGGGGGTATTGGGCATGATGCGGATCAGGGGCCAGTCCCCGCAGCCCCGCTCCCGCAGGTCGGGGATGGTGAGGGCCGCCGCCATGGACACCAGCACGAACCGGTCCTTCCGCGCCGCCAGCACGGGGCCGATCTTCTCCATCAGCCCTGCCACCATATAGGGCTTCACGCCCAGGAAGATGTAATCTGCCCCAGCGGCCACCGCCGCATTGTCCACAGCCCGGCAGTCCAGCTCCTGGGCCAGGGCCTCCGCTTTGGCGGCGGAGCGGTTCGCCAACAGGATCTCTCCGCCGGACAGCCGCTTGCGGGCCGCCCGGGCCAGGGCGCCGCCCATATTTCCGGTGCCGATAAAACCAAATGTCGCCATTGTGCATCAACCTCTTTTTTCAAATCAGAATCAGATGTTCAGCTTCGCTTTTTTCCGCAGCACCATCCTGTCGGACCCAGGGCCGCGCCGCCCAGGATCACCAGTCCGTAAACAGCGCAGGGAAGGTACAGCTGCACCAGTGCTATTCCGGTACCAAGCCTGCCGGAGACAGTGCGCATCTGCAGGTACAGCCCCATCGCCGCAGCGGAACAGACCGCCGACGGGATGCCCAGCGCCTGCTTCAGGTGTCCGGCGGGGATGAGCAGCACGGCCGACAGAAGCGCTGCAGCCAGCAGGGAGAGAATGATCGCCGCCATAGAGACCATCCCCTCTTGGTGTTTTAACTTCCGGCAGGCGCTTACCGCACCTGTCCCTCACCGTAAATGACGTACTTGCAGCTGGTCAGCTCCTCCAGTCCCATGGGGCCCCGGGCGTGCATCTTCTGGGTGGAAATGCCGATCTCCGCCCCCAGACCGAACTCGCCGCCGTCTGTGAACCGGGTGGAGGCGTTGACGTACACCGCCGCCGCATCCACGTGGTCCAGGAAGTGCTGGGCCTTGAAGTAGTTCTTCGTGATGATGGCCTCGGAGTGCTGGGTGCCGTGGGTGTTGATGAAATCGATGGCCTCATCCATGCCGCCTGCCGTCTTGACAGCCAGGATGTAGTCGTCGTACTCGGCGTCCCAGTCGCTGTCTTCTGCCGGTACCGCCCGGGTGCCCAGGATCTCCAGGGCCTCCGGGTCCGCCCGCAGCTCCACGCCCTTCTCATCCAGAAGGGGAAGGGCCTTTTTCCAGAAGTCCGCCGCCACGTCCCGGTGGACCAGCACGCACTCCACGGCGTTGCACACAGAGGGACGGGAGCACTTGGCATTGAAGAGGATGCTGGCACCCATGTCCAGGTCTGCCTCATCGTCGATATAGATGTGGCACACGCCCTCGCCGGTGCGGATCACCGGCACGCTGGCCTCCTTGGCCACGGCCCGGATCAGCCCGGCGCCGCCCCGGGGGATCAGCACGTCCACATAGCCGTCCAGGTGCATCAGCTCATTGGCGGTCTCGTGGCTGGTGTCCTGCACCAGGGAGATGCAGTCCTCCGGCAGACCTACGGACCGCAGGGCCTGACGCATCAGCTCTGCCACGCAGCGGTTGGAGCGGATGGCCTCCTTGCCGCCCCGGAGGATACACACATTGCCGGACTTCAGGCACAGCGCCGCAGCGTCTACGGTGACGTTGGGCCGGGCCTCAAAGATGATGGCGATGACCCCCAGGGGCACCCGCCGCCGGCCGATGATAAGGCCGTTGGGCCGGGTTTCCATCTTGTCCACTCTGCCGATGGGATCCGGAAGGGCAGCCACCTGCCGCACGCCGTCCACGATGCCTGCCACCCGTTCCGGCGTCAGGGTCAGCCGGTCCAGCATGGCGGGGCGCATCCCCGCCTCCTTCGCGGCGGCCACGTCTTCTGCGTTGGCGGAGAGCCACTCTGTCTGCCGCTCTGTCAGAACGTCCGCAATGGCATTCAGCGCCGCGTTTTTCCTGGCCGTCCCGGCGGTGGCCAGAACGTAGGTGGCGGCCTTTGCCGCCTGTCCCTGCTGCTGTAATGCTGTCATATCGTCACACCTTTCTTGAAAGAGAAATTAGGAGTTGGAAATTTAGGGGGCCGGCGGATCCGGACGAATTTCAAATCATTCCGCTGGGGGTGCAATCCATCAATTCCTAGTTTTCCCCGATACAAATCGCGTTCCAATGTCCTTCCCCTCCGCGATGCCGTACAGGTCTTCCATCCGGCTGCCGTTGGTGATGACCATATCGCACCCGGCCTCCATGGCAATGCGGGCAGCGGAGAGCTTGGTGGCCATGCCGCCGGTGCCCCGCCAGCTGCCGGCGCCGCCGGCCATCTCCAGGATCTCCGGCGTCAGCTCCGTCACCTGGTGGAGGAGCTTTGCCTCCGGGTGAGTCTTGGGGTCCGCGTCGTACAGCCCATCGATGTCGCTGAGCAGTACCAGCAGATCCGCCCGGCACAGCTCCGCCACGATGGCAGAGAGGGTGTCGTTATCGCCCAGGACCTTATGGCGTCCGGTCTCGATCTCGGCGGAGGAGACGGAGTCATTCTCGTTCACCACAGGGATGACCCCCATCTCCAGCAGGGCGGAGAAGGTGTTGGACAGGTGCTCCGCCCGCTCCGGGTCCTCCACATCATCTCCTGTCAGCAGGATCTGGGCCATGGAGCGGTTGTACTCGGAGAAGAATTTGTCGTAAATGTGCATCATCCGGCACTGGCCCACCGCAGCGGCTGCCTGCTTCATCCGCAGCTCCTTCGGCCGCTCGGACAGCCCCAGCTTGGCGGTGCCCACAGCGATGGCACCGGAGGACACCAGGATCACCTCATGCCCCATGCCCTGGAGATCCGCCAGGGTCCGCACCAGATGTTCCATGCTCCAAAGGTCCAACGCGCCGGAGTTATGGGTAAGGGTGGAGGTGCCCACCTTCACCACAATGCGCTGTTTGTTCTGTTCCAAAGTTATGTTCCTCCTTGGGTGGTAATTGGTATCATATCGCTGATCCCCAGCAGTTCCAAGGCGTCCTGGTAGTCCCCGGAGGTGACGTTTTCCTCCAGCTGGGCCATGATCTCCTTGTAGGAAAGTCCAGTTTCAATATCCCACAGGGGACGGCAGATAGTCAGTATCTGAGAAAGTGCCTCCAGATCCAGATAATTGCTCTCCAATAGCGTTTCCTCTAGTGCCAAGAGATAGAGATACACGTGGGGATGCGGGGAAGTCTCTCTCCCGGCGTTGGAGACATAGTCCTGTTTGAGGGCAACAGAGGTCCGCCGCACCCGGACTAGGTTTTCCTGAATGCGATCATCCTCCAAGGGAGCCTCCAGGGCAAGAATATCCGGATCACCCAGATCCTCAGATAGGGCACAAAGGTACTGGTCCAGCATTTGCAGGCTCCGTCGGAAGGCTTCCCGTTGCCCCACCGCTTCTTGCTCCACCTGAACAGAGCCCCCCATTCCAAAAGCCATAACTAGAGCGGCGCAAACAATCAGGATCTGAGCCCAGGGGATTTGAAAATGCTGTTTCATAGGAATCTCCTTATTGAGAAGGGCCAGAGTAGGAGATTAGATACTTTAGATGTTTTATCATATCACAGGAACCGGCAAAAAGAAAGTCCAGCGCGTACTTTTCATAAAATTGCAGAGAATACCGGGGAAAAGGAGGGTTTACCATGACAGAACGCACCAAACCTGCGGACACCACAGAGGAAAATGACGAGAGCGGAAAGGACGGCGCCCAGCAGATCGTGGACTTCGGCTCCGCCCTGACCAAAACACCCCACGGCTCCGTGTACTGCATGACCATCATCGGCCAGATCGAGGGCCACAACACCGCCGCCAGCGGTGCCAAGACCACCAAGTACGAGCATGTGCTGCCCCTGCTGGCCAAGCTGGAGGAGAGCGACGAGGTGAACGGCGTCCTCTTCCTGCTGAATACCGTGGGCGGCGACGTGGAGGCGGGCCTTGCCATCGCGGAGCTGATCGCCGGCATGACAAAGCCTACGGTCTCCATCGTCCTGGGAGGAAGCCATTCCATCGGCGTGCCTTTGGCAGTGGCTGCCCGACGGAGCTTTGCCGTCCCCAGCGCCGCCATGACCATCCACCCGGTCCGCATGAGCGGCACGGTCATCGCCGCCCCCCAGACCTACAACTACTTCCAGCGGCTTCAGGATCGGATCGTGGCCTTCGTCTCCAGCCACAGCCAGATCACGGCTCAGAAGTTCCAGGCCCTGATGCTGAAAAAGGACGATATGGCCGCCGACGTTGGCAGCGTGGTCTATGGAGAGGAGGCAGTGTCCCTGGGCATCATCGACCAGGTGGGCGGCCTCTCTGACGGACTCCAGTGCCTCTACCGCCAGATCGAGGAGGCCAAAGGAAAGCGGGAGACATCCTGACCTCAGACCGCGGGACAGGAAAAACGGCAGGCGGGGAGCCTACGGGCTCCCCGCCTGTCTTTTATTTCGTCAGGGTCAGTTTCCAGTCCGGTCCGTCCGCCGTCTTGCTGACCTGATAGCCCTGGGAGTGGGCGAAGCGGGTGATGTTCTCCACCGCTGCGCCGGCCTCCGCCAGGACTTCCACCATGGCGGGCCGATCCTTCAAGGCCTTCTGCACCATCAGCACCGGGGTGGGGCAGATGTATCCGCGGGTATCTACCATATCAAATTCCCCTTTCGCCGCGATATGCGGCACAGATTCAAGGATTTTCCCTGTGCAAAATGGGAAAATTTTCCGCCATCGCCGGTTGCCTGTCAGGACAGGGCGATAGACGATTTTCATACATTGTGTGCTCAATCACGCGATACAGCCTCCGTTTTCGGCAAATGGGTCACCGTGATGGCCAGCAGTACCGCGAATCCGATGGCCACCGCCGCCATGCCGGCAGTGCCGATGCCGCCGACCACATAGGTGCCGTCCTCCGCCACGGAATCCGCCGCGCCGGCCAGACCGAAGTTGTGGGAGACGGCGGCGCCCACGATCATGCCCAGGACGGTCACGGCGGAGTCGCCGTTGCCCTCACCGGCCAGAATCAACTGTCGCAGGGGGCAGCCTCCCAGCAGGATGGAACCCCAGCCCGCCAGGGCCATGCCCAGGGCGGACCAGAGGTACTGGCTGTGGGCGATGGGCTGGGACAGTGCGGACAGGCTGTAGGATCCCAGGACCAGATTGCCGATGGTGACCGTGCCCCAGATGGCCAGGAAGCCGGAGAGGAGCTTGAAGTCCCGCAGCATCACAGCGTCCCGTATGCCGCCGGCCATGCACAGCCGGCTCCGCTGGGCCAGCACGCCCACAACCAGACCGGCCGCCAGGGAGATCCCCCAGAAGGCCCGCATGGAGCCGGGGCCCGCCTCAGAGAACTTCAGCAGGGTGGGCACCAACAGCAGCAGCCCCAACAGCGCCATCAGGATCCCAGACAGGACGAACCCCTCGCCCATGTGGACGGGATAGGCCCGGCCCAGGGAGAAGCCCTTCTTTAAACATACCACGCCCACCAGGATCCCGGCGATGAAGCCCACCAGCCCGGCAACGGCAGTCAGGTCGCCGCCGCCCAGCCGGATGACCATCCGCAGGGGGCAGCCCAGAAACACCAGAGCACCGATCATCACGAACATCCCCAGCACAAACCGGCAGGCGGGAGAGGCCCCGGCCTTTGCCCGGAACTCCCTGGCAGCCAGAGCTGCCGCCGCGGCCCCCACCACGATGCCGATGATCTCCGGCCGGATGTACTGCACATTGGCGGCGCTGTGGAGCCCCAGGGCGCCGGCGATGTCCCGCAGGAAGCAGGCGATGCAGAAGCCCATGTTCTTGGGGTTGCCGGAGGCGGTAAGGATCAGGGCGGCAATGCCCACGGCCACGCCCGCCGCCAAGATCAATCCGTATTCCCGAAACCAACTCTTTTCTCTCATAAATACACTCCTCACTCTCTTCGGCGCTGGGACGAAAATCGTCACAGGGGCAGCTCATAGAAACCGGCTGTCTCGATCCCGGCCTCCTGCAGCCGGGTCTCCAGGTGCTCCCGCAGCTCCGGCGGCGCGGACCAGGCCATGCCGCAGTCGGATGTGATGCACCGGGGAACGGAGATCAGTTTGCCCGCCAGCCCCAGGCGGCGGCAGAGCTGCTCTGTGGCGATGGCCCCGGCAGTGGTGTGAAACGTCACGATCAGCCGGGGGCTTTTTTCTCGCACGGCCTCCCTCCTCTACTCGCTATTTTTTTAAAAGAATAACATGAAAAAATGGAAAAAGCGAGATCTGTTTCGAGGATAACGGCCCAGCTCCGGCTGGAGCCGCCGAACCTGGAGATTTTTCCTTGAAATAGGGGAGTGGCTTTGCTATACTATACTAGTTATAGTATGTGATCTGGCTGAGAGGCCGAATGAGGTGAGAGTTTGTATCTGCGCGCATTGGAAATCCAGGGGTTTAAGTCCTTTCCAGACAAGACGGTCCTGAATTTCGGCGAGGACATCACCGCCATCGTGGGTCCCAACGGCTCCGGCAAGTCCAACATCTCCGACGCTATCCGGTGGGTGATGGGGGAACAGAGCGTCAAGGGCCTCCGTGGCGCCAAGATGGAGGACGTGATTTTCGGCGGCACGGAGAAGCGCAGCCAGGTGGGCTTTGCCCAGGTGACGCTGGTGCTGGACAACACGGAGCACATCTTCCCCACCATGGAGGAGAGCGAAGTGTCCGTCACCCGCCGCTATTACCGCAGCGGCGAAAGCGAATACTACATCAACCGCCAGTCTGTCCGGCTGAAGGACTTGACGGAGCTGTTCCTGGACACCGGCATGGGCCGGGAGGGCTACTCCATCATCGGCCAGGGCAAGATTGATGAGATCCTCTCCGCCAAGAGCGGGGAGCGGCGGGAGATCTTCGAGGAGGCCGCCGGCATTTCCAAATTCCGCCACCGGAAGGAGGAGGCGGAGCGGAAGCTGGAGCGGACGGAGGAGAATCTGGTCCGCATCAATGACAAGATCGCCGAGCTGGAGCTTCAGGTGGAGCCCCTGCGGGAGCAGGCGGAGAAGGCCAGGAAGTATCTGGTGCTCCGGGATGAGCTGCGCCTTCTGGAGATCTCCGTCTGGCTGGAGAACCTGGACACCCTGAAGGCGGGCGCCCGGAAGCTGGAGGCGGACTTTCACGCCGCAGAGTCCCAGCGGGACGAGGCCCGCGCCGCTCTGGACGCTCTCTATGCCGAGGGGGAGCGGTACAGCGAGCGGATGCGGGAGAAGGACATGGAGGCTGAGCGGGTCCGGACAGAGTCCGCCGTTCTGGAGGAGCAGATCAAGGAGAAGGAGTCCGCCGCCGCCGTGCTGGAGAGCACCGTCACCCACAACCGGGAGAACATCCAGCGGGCGGAGGCGGAGCTGGCAGAGGCGGAGAGCCGTTCCGGCGGCCTTGCGAAGCAGGCGGAGGAGCAGGAAGCCCGGGTGGCGGAGATCGACCGCCGGATCGGGGAGCTGAACGGTGCGCTGGCCGCCCTGCTGGAGACCGCCCAGACCATGGCGGAACAGGCCGGCGGCGCCCAGAACGAGGCGGAGCGCCTGCGGGCACAGGAGGCCCTCGCCATGGCCGCCGCCGCGGACGCGCGGGCGGAACTGGCCGCCACCGCCGCGGAGAAGAAGCAGATCCAGGAGCGGCGGGAGGCCGCAGAGCGAGACAGGGCCGCCGCGGAGGAGCAGCTTCAGTCCGCCCGGCAGGAGGCGCGGGAGAACCGCCGCGCCCTGGAGGATGCCAGGGACGAGGCGGAGGCCGCCGCCAACATCATCGCCGGCCACAGCCTGCGGATGGAGGAACGGAAGAAGAAGGCCGCTGCCGCCGCGGAGCGGCGGGTCCAGCTGACCATGGACACGGGGGCGCTGGAAAACCGCCGCCGCCTGCTGACAGAGATGGAGAAGGAGTACGAGGGCTTCTCCAAGGCAGTCAAGTTCGTGTGCCGCGCACAGAGCGGCCTGCAGGGCATCCATGGCCCGGTGGCCAATCTGGTGAAGACCGATGGCAGGTACTCCTTGGCCATCGAGATCGCCCTGGGGGCGGGACTGCAGAACATTGTGGTGGACCGGGAGGAGGATGCCAAGGCCGCCATCAGCTACCTGAAGCAGCGGGACGCCGGACGGGCCACGTTCCTGCCCCTCACCGCTATCCGGGGTGACGAGCTCCATGAAAAAGGCGTGGAGAAGGAATTTGGTTTTGTGGGCCTGGGGTCCCGGCTGGTGACATTCGACCCGGCGTACCGGAATATTGTTTACAACCTGCTGGGCCGCACTGTGGTGGTAGAGGACCTGGACTGCGGCATCGCCATGGCCCGGAAGTACCGCAACGCCTTCCGGATCGTGACGCTGGACGGCCAGGTCATTAACCGGGGCGGCTCCATGACCGGCGGCAGCACCAGCCGGTCCGCCGGTGTACTGAGCCGGTCCGCGGAGTTGGAGCAGCTCACCGCCCGGACCGCTGCCATGCAGGCAAAGCTGGCGGAGGCAAAGCAGGCGGAGGAGGATACCGCCCGGGAACTGGCCGCCGCCCAATACGAGCTGGAGACCGCGGAGGCCCAGCGCCGCCACGCAGAGGACGAGGTCCTGCGGCTGGAGGGCATCAGGGGACAATATGATCTCCTGCTGCGCTCCCTGGAGGAGAGCGTGGAGAACCTCGTCGGCGAGCTGGAGAGTCTGGCCGGACGGCTGACGGACAACGACGCCCGGTCTGCCGCCGCCCAGGTGGAGATCAACCGACAGGAATCCGCCGCCGCGGACGCGCGGGCCCAGGCGGAGGCGGCTCTTTCCGGCCAATCGGAGCTGCTGGAGAAATCCGGTGCCCTGGCCGAGGAGATCAGCGGCAGAAAGAGCGATCTGGCTGCCCTGGCGGCCGAGCGGGAGGCCACAGTCCGCAGCGCCGCGGACCTGCGGGCGCTGTGCGCGGATCTCTCTGGTGACCGGGAGCAGAAGGAACAGATGGCGGAGACCTACCGCCGAAACATCGCCGCCGCGGAGGAAGAGATCGCCGGATTGCAGACGGCGCTGGAGGAGCTGGCGGGCCGGGGCGCGGCCTTCCGGCAGCGGCTGGCCGCCATCACAGAGGAGAAGAACGCCCTGGAGGCGGAGCGGACTGCCAAGAACCGGGCGGGCCAGGAGATGAACGAGAACCTGCTGAACCTGGAGCGGGCGGTGGCCAAGCTGGACCAGAAGCGGGCCACCTCCGCCATGGAGGAAAAGCAGATCCTGGACCGGCTGTGGGAACACTACGAACTCTCCCACTCCGACGCCCAGGCACAGAGGATCGAGCTGGAGAGCGTGCCCAAGGCCAACCGGCGGATCGGGGAGCTGAAGCGGGACATCACCGCCCTGGGCACCCCAAACATCGGGGCCATCGACGAGTTCCAGCGGGTGAACACCCGCTACACCTACCTGACGGACCAGCGCAACGATGTGGAGAAGGCCAAGGGCGAGCTGCAGAACATCATCGGCGAGATCACGGAGGAGATGACCAAGATTTTCGCCGAGCAGTTCAAGCTGCTGTCCGAGAGCTTCCAGACCACCTTCCAGGAGCTCTTCGGGGGAGGGACGGCCAGATTGGAACTGGAGGACGAGGAGGACATCCTGGGCTGCGGCATCGAGATCAAGGCCCAGCCGCCGGGAAAGACCCTCAAGACCATCTCCCTGCTGTCCGGCGGCGAGAAGGCCTTTGTGGCCATCGCGCTGTATTTCTCCATTCTGAAAGTCCATCCAACGCCCTTCTGCGTGATGGACGAGATCGAGGCGGCCCTGGATGACGCCAACGTCACCCGCTACGCCCGCTATATGCGGACGCTGGCAGGCCGGACCCAGTTCATCGTCATCACCCACCGCCGGGGAACCATGGAGGAGGCCGACGTCCTCTATGGCGTCACCATGCAGGAGCAGGGCGTGAGCAAGATCCTGACCATCAATCTGAATGACATGGCGAAAGAGCTGAAGATCAAGTGAGCATGGTGACGCTGCTCCAGGACTCCCGCCGAAACCCAGGGAAGCGGTTTCGGTGGGAAAAGGAGGAGCAGCGGAGAGAGTGAGTTCCGGCCGGGGGGCCGGAACGAGAGATGCGGAGCTTGCGACAACGCCACCGTGCAGGAGCAGGACGTGAGCAAGATCCTGACGATCAATCTGAATGACATGGCGAAAGAGCCGAAGATCAAATAAGGAGCGGAATCCATGAAGCGCAAGCATAAACAGATACTGATCATCTGGGTGGGCCTGCTGGCAGGCCTCCTTATCTTCCGGGGCGGATGGATGACCTATGCAGGGCTGCTGATTTTCCTTTTGGATCTGGGGCTGGTGTGGTGGCTGCTGCGCTGCCCCCACTGCGGAAAGTCCGTTCGGGAGCTCCGACCGGATAAGACCTGCCCATACTGCGGCAAGAAAGTGGAGTGAACGGCGACCCGGCGCAAGAGGATTTGAAGCGATTGGGAGGACGATCTCATGACACTGCGCAGATGGACGATCCTGAGCGTTATCCTGCTAGTCCCGGGATTTGTCCTGCAGTTCCTCAGCAGGACCATATTTGTACCGGAGGCGGGCGTGATCGGGGGACTGCTGCTGGCGGCGGGCCTTGCGATCCAGTTGTTCGTGATCCGCTGCCCGGAGTGCGGGGCACATCTGCCGCTTTTTCCCGGCGAATACTGCAAATACTGCGGAAACAGGTTGGACTGGGATAAGCATCTCCGGCGCTGATTTCCGATTTAGGAGGATACCATGGGCTTTTTTGACAAGCTGAAAAAGATCACCACAAATCTCTTCTCCGGCTTCTCCGAGGCGGACGAGGCCTTTTTCGAGGAGTTGGAGGAGACGCTGATCCTGGCGGACCTGGGCATGGACACGGCGCTGGACGCCGTGGAAAAACTCCGCACGAGGGTCCGGAAGGAGAAGCTCCAGGACCAGGAGGCGGTCAAGGCCGCCCTCCGGGACATTCTGGCGGAGGAGATGGACGTGGGCGGCACGGAGCTGGATCTCTCGACCCGGCCTGCTGTGGTGCTGTTCATCGGCGTCAACGGCGTAGGCAAGACCACGTCCATCGGCAAACTGGGCTATCAGCTGAAAAGCGAGGGCAAGCGGGTCCTCTTCTGCGCGGCGGACACCTTCCGGGCCGCAGCGGCGGACCAACTGCAGATCTGGGCGGAGCGGGCCGGCTGCGAACTTGTGCGCCAGCACGAGGGGGCTGACCCCGGCGCGGTGCTGTTCGACGCCCTGCAGGCTGCCAAGGCAAGAGGGGTGGATGTGGTGCTGTGCGACACTGCCGGCCGCCTCCACAACAAGGCTAACCTGATGGCGGAGCTCGCCAAGCTCTCCAAGATCATCGACCGGGAATGCCCCGGCGCCGCACGGGAGACGCTGCTGGTGCTGGACGCCACCACCGGACAAAACGGCCTGATCCAGGCCCGCCAGTTCAAGGAGGCCGCAGGACTCACCGGCATCGTGCTGACGAAGCTGGATGGCACGGCCAAGGGCGGCATCGTCATCGCCATCGCCAAGGAGCTGGGCGTACCGGTGAAGCTGGCCGGTGTGGGCGAGGGGGTGGACGACCTGAAGGCCTTCGACGCGAAGGAATATGTGGAGGCCATTATTTGAGCGGCAGCAGAGAGACAAGGATCACCATTTGGAATCGGAGAAAACTGATCTCTGTGTCGTCGCAGCAGATGTACTTTCGGATCCGCGGGGCGCTTTCAGATGCCGGGCTCTCCAGCGGCACCAGGACCCGGGGCCTATACGCCGCGGCTGTCCGCCGCAGCAGGGGGCCGCTCCGACTGCTGTACAGGACAGCGTCCTGACCTACACCATCTATGTTCACAGAGATGACTATGACCATGCGTTCGCGGCGATCCAGTCCTCTCTGCGGGGAAAATGAAAAGGAGCGCATACCATGACCAGACAAGACGGACGGGCATTTGACGAGCTGCGCCCGATCAAAATCACCCCTGATTTCGTAAAATTCGCGGAGGGCAGCTGTCTCATCCAGTGCGGCGACACCATGGTTCTCTGCTGCGCCAGCGTGGAGGACCGGGTGCCGCCCCATGTGCCGGAGGGCACCGGCTGGGTGACAGCGGAGTACTCCATGCTGCCCCGGGCCAACCGGGAGCGCAGCAAGCGGGACATCGCCAAGCTGAAGCTCTCGCCCCGCAGCGCAGAGATCCAGCGGCTGGTGGGCCGTTCCCTCCGGGCCGCCGTGGACCTGGCGAAGCTGGGGGAGCATACCATCACCATCGACTGCGACGTGCTCCAGGGCGACGGCGGAACCCGCACCGCATCCGTCACCGGCGGCTTTGTGGCGCTGGCCCTGGCCTGCCGGAAGCTGGTGGAGGAGGGCGTGCTGGCCTCCAATCCCATCCGGCATTTCGTCACCGGGGTGTCTGCGGGAATCGTCGGGGAGACCCTTATGCTGGATTTGCAGTACAGCGAGGACAGTCGTGCCCAGGTGGACCTGAACTGTGTGATGAATGAGCTGGGGGAGATCATCGAGCTCCAGGGCACCGGCGAGGGCCGGGCCTTCACACCCCAGGAGCAACAGGAGCTGGTGCGCTTGTGCGCCAAGGGCAACCGGGAGCTGCTGAAGCTCCAGCGGGAGATTTTGAAGCGATAAAACCACAAATTGAAAGAAGGAGATGGTTTCCGTGGCGCAGGTATTCGAGATGATTATGCTGATCTGCTTCGGCCTGTCCTAGCCCTTCAACATCACAAAGTCCGTGCGCTCCCGTACTGCAAAGGGCAAGAGCCTATGGTTTGAGGTGTGCATCATCGTGGGCTATCTCTGCGGCTTGGCGGGGAAGTTCATCAGTGGAAATGTCACCTATGTGGCGGCTTTTTACATCCTGGATATCACCATGGTCACCATCGACCTGGTGCTGACCATCCGGAACAAGCGTCTGGACCGTGCGGCGGAAAAGGAGGAGACGGTATGAAATTCGTGTTGGCGACCCATAACCCCGGCAAGCTGAAGGAGATGGCGGATATCCTCTCCGGACTGGGGGTGGAAGTGGTGAGCCCCGCAGACGTGGGAATCTCCGTAGACGTGGAGGAGACCGGCACCACCTTTGTGGAAAACGCCATGCTGAAGGCCAAGGCCATCTGCGCGGCCAGCGGGCTGCCCGCCATCGCGGACGACTCCGGTCTCTGTGTGGACGCCCTGAACGGAGGACCCGGCGTGTATTCCGCCCGTTACGGCGGGGAGGAGCTGGACGACCGGGGGCGGTATACCCTGCTGCTGCAGAACATGCGGGGACAGACTACCCGGGCGGCCCACTTCGCCTGCGCCATCGCCTGCGCCTTTCCCGGCGGGGACGAGCTGACGGCGGAGGGCCGGTGCGACGGTGCCATCGCCTTTGCCCCCATGGGGACGGCGGGATTTGGCTACGACCCGGTGTTCCTGGTGCCGGAGAAGGGCAGGACCTTCGGCCAGCTGACGGCAGAGGAGAAGGGCGCCATCTCCCATAGAGGAAAAGCTCTGCGGGCATTTTCGGAGAAACTGGCAACTTATTTGAAAAAATAACCGTCTACCTTTGATGAGGAGGGAACTGCGGTGAAAACGACCGGACGCTGCCCCAAATGCGGCAGCGCGGACCTGCTGGCAGTGGAGCCGGGGCTGTACAATTCTTTTCCCATCGGTTTTTTTGTAAATGCAAAAATTCAGAGGTATGTCTGCCGCAGCTGCGGCTATACAGAAGAGTGGATTGCCCAGGAGTCTATGGAGAAGCTGCGGCAGTCTACTTGGCATGACGAAAAATAAAAAAGACCGGGGCCATTTCCCGGAATAAAGGAGTATACATGGAACTGACAAGCAAACAGCGGGCCCAGCTGCGGGGCCTGGCAAACAGCATCGACACGATCCTGCAGGTGGGCAAGGACGGTATCGGGGCAAACCTCATCAAGCAGGCGGATGACGCACTGGAGGCCCGGGAGCTTATCAAGGGCCGGGTGCTGGACAACAATATCGACTACGACGCCCGCACCGCCGCGGAGGAGCTGGCCAAGGCCACCCGCAGCGAGGTGGTGCAGGTCATCGGCACGAAGTTCGTGCTGTACCGGGAGAGCCACTCCAAGCCCAGGGAGAAGCGCATCCAGCTGGTGAAGCCGGCAAAGAAGCGCCCCCAGTGACCCGGGAAGGCGCCCGATGGAACTGACGTTCCGCACTGCCGGGATCGGGGATCTGGAGCTCTTGACGGAGAGCCGCCTCCGGGCCATCCGGACCTACCGGCACCTTTCGGAGACGGCGGCGCTGCCGCATGGCCTGCCGGATGCGGTCCGGGATTACTACCGCCAGGCCCTGGCGTCCGGCAGCCACATTGCGCTTCTGGCGCTGGTGGGAGAGCGGCTGGCCGCCACCGGCGGCCTGGACCTCCGCCGGGAGATGCCCTCCTATCACAATCCCGCGGGTCTGTCCGGCCATATCATGAACATCTGGACGGATCCTGCCTTCCGAGGCCGGGGGATCGCATGGCGGATGCTGGATCTCCTCACGGCAGCGGCCTGTGAGCGGGGCTGTTTGACGGTTTCTCTCCACACCACCGCCATGGGCCGCCCGCTGTATCAGCGGTATGGCTTCACCGCCACGGATGACGAGATGGAGTTGGAGCTTCCGGCGGAAAAATCTGAACCATAAAGAGGAATCGCGTATGAAGATCGGCGTTTACGGCGGGACGTTCAACCCGCCCCACCTGGGCCATGTGACCGCGGCCCGGGCGGTATTCGAGCTGCTGAAGCTGGACCTGCTGCTGCTGGTCCCGGACCGGGAGCCACCCCACAAGGCGCTGCCAGCGGGCAGCCCCACTCCGGAACAGCGGCTTGAGATGACCCGCCTGGCGGGGGAGCAGCTGGGCCTGGGGGACCGGGTCCAGGTACTGGATCTGGAGCTGAAGCGGACGGGGCGGAGCTATACCTCCGACACCCTGGCCCAGCTGAAGGAGCGGTACCCGGAGGACGAGCTGTGGCTGCTGATGGGCACGGACATGTTCCTCACCATCCAGACCTGGCACGAAGCGGAGAAGATTCTGTCCCTGGCGGGGATCGCCGCCTTCGGCCGAACGGAGGCGGACACGGAGGAGCTGTTCTCCGTTCAGCGGGACTATCTGTACCGGACATATCCCCAGGCCCGGATCTTCACCCTCACCATCCCCGGCGTGGTGGATGTGTCCTCCACGGATCTGCGAACCATGCTGGCGAAGGGAGAGGGCGTGAATCTCCTGCCTCCGGCGGTGTACGGCTATATCCTGCGGGAGGGACTGTACGGCACCCGGGCGGATTTGAAGCGCCTGCCCCTGCGGGAGCTGCGGCCGGTGGCCCTGAGTTATTTGAAAAACAAGCGCATCCCCCACGTGCTGGGCACGGAGCAGGAGGCCATCCGTCTGGCGGAGCGGTACGGCGCCGATGTGGAGAAGGCCCGGGTAGCGGCACTGCTGCACGACTGCACAAAAAAGCTGAACATGGAGGAGCAGCTGGAACTGTGCGGCCGGTACGGCATCCAGCTGGACGAGCTGGAGCAGAAGGCCCTGAAGCTTCTCCACGCCAAGACCGGCGCGGCCATCGCCCGGGACGTGTTCGGTGTGGACGATGAAATCTACAACGCCATCTGGTGGCACACCACGGGCCATGCCCACATGACCCTGCTGGAAAAAGTGATCTATCTGGCGGATTATATCGAGCCCTCCCGGAATTTTCCGGGGGTAGACAAACTCCGCGCTGTGTGTTATAAAGACCTGGACGAGGGCCTGCTGATGGGCCTGGAGATGACCATCGAAGAGATGACCGAAATGGGAAACCCTGTGCACCACGCCACCATTGAGGCGCGGGACGCATTGAAAGGATAGAGAGACAGTGGATAGAGAAAACGGAAAGCATCCGGCGGGCGGGACGCCGAAAAAGAGCAGACCCAAGAAGCCGAAGAAACCGAGCCGCCTGACGCGGCAGCAGAAGCTGCTGATCGCGGTAGCCGTGGTACTGGCCATCGTGCTGATCGCGGTGGTGGCCTGCCAGAGCCTGTTCGTTCGCCCGGATCTGCCGGACAAGAACGCGGATGCGGACAGCGGGACCCAGGAAGAGGAGATCGACTGGGGCGAAGGGACCCGCCCCCGCAGCGACGGGGAACGGAAGAGTCAGGACTATTACACGGTCCTGATCCTGGGCCGGGACACGGGGGGCGGCGGCAACACGGACACGATGCTGCTGGCCAGCTACGACGTGACCAACCAGAAGGCCACGGTGATGTCTATTCCCCGGGATACCATGGTGAATGTCTCCTGGGATATCAAGCGCATCAACTCCGTGTATAACTACTATGGCGGCGGAGACCGGGGGATCCAGTATCTCTACAAGGAAATCGCCCAGCTGGTGGGCTTTGAGCCGGACTATCAGGTGGTTGTGGAGTGGGACGCCGTGGGCCAGATCGTGGACGCCATGGGCGGCGTCTGGTTCGACGTGCCACGGAACATGAACTACGACGATCCTTATCAGGACCTTCACATCCACCAGGAGAAGGGCTACCGCCTGCTCACGGGGGACGACGCCATGCAAGTGCTCCGCTACCGCCACGACAACGACATGCGCTACGGCTATCCGGACGGCGATCTGGGCCGCATCAAGACCCAGCAGGCGTTTCTGACCGCCATGGTGGACCAGCTGCTGCAGATCAAGAACGTCACAAAGATCAACCAGTTCATCCAGGTGTTCCAGAACAATGTGGAGACAGACCTGAGCTTCCAGAATATCCTATGGTTTGCCCAGCAGGCGATTCTGGGTGGGCTGAGCATGGAGAACGTGGAGTTTGTCACCATGCCCAACCGGACCGCATCCTGCTGGAGCCGCACCTATCACAACTATCAATCCTACGTGGTGCCCAGCGCGGATGAGCTGCTGGAGCTGGTGAACACCAAGCTGAGTCCTTATACGGAGGTATTCACCCTCAGCGACTTGGACATTATGTCCGTCAACTCTGACGGCAGCATCAGCTCGTCCACCGGCCATGTGGAAGACAGCCGGGCGGCCCGGCCGCCGGTGAAGCCCACCACGCCCAGCAAGCCGGAGGAGGAGACGCCCACGGTGGATGAGAACGGCAATCCCATCGATCCGGACACCGGCCTGCCGGTGACGCCGGATGGCGGAACCACGGACCCGGGGACGGGCGGGACCACAGACCCGGGCTCTGGCACGACGGATCCCGGAACAGGGACAACGCCCGACGGCGGGACAGATCCCGGCACCGGCGGCGGGACCACAGGACCTGACACCGGAGAAGGAACCACCGGCACCGGCACCGACGGGACCACCGATCCGGGTACGGGCACAAGCGGGACTCCGGACGGCGGCACGCCTGACGCAGGCGGAGGAACGACCGATTCGGGCACTGGAGACAGCCAGACCTCCGGCACCGGAGATGGAGGCGGCGATGCTGCCGCAGAAGAGGCTCCGGATGACGGCTTTATCATCGTGAGCTGAACGACGGAAAAGGGGTGGCACCATGGCGGACCAGATGGATGGAAAAGGACGTCCCCCAAAGAGACGGTCCGGACTGACCAGGGGGCAGAAGGGGCTGATTGCCGCAGCCGCAGTTCTGGCTGTGGCCCTGGCGGGAGTTCTGGCCTGGCAGAGCCTGTTCGTCCGGCCGGACCTCAACACCGGCAAGACAGAGCCCCAGGAGACGGAAGAACCCACCGATCCGGTGGAGGAGATCGACTGGGGCGAGGGGACCCGCCCCCGCAGCGACGGGGAGCGGAAGAGTCAGGACTACTACACAGTTCTGATCCTGGGCCGGGACACGGGGGGCGGCGGCAATACGGACACGATGCTGCTGGCCAGCTACGACGTGACCAACCAGAAGGCCACGGTGATGTCCATTCCCCGGGACACTATGGTGAATGTCTCCTGGGATATCAAGAAGATCAACTCTGTTTACAACTGGTACGGCGGTGGAGACCGGGGCATCCAGTATCTCTACAAGGAGATTGCCCAACTGGTGGGCTTTGAGCCGGACTATCAGGTGATTGTGGAGTGGGAGGCCGTGGGCCAGATCGTGGACGCTATGGGCGGCGTCTGGTTCGATGTGCCCCGGGACATGTATTACAGTGACCCCCTGCAAAACCTCTATATCAACCAGAAAGCGGGCTACCGCCTGCTCACGGGGGACGACGCCATGCAGGTACTGCGGTTCCGGGACGGAGCCAACGGCTACAAGGACGGCGATCTGGGCCGCATCAAGACGCAGCAGGCATTTTTGACCGCCATGGTGGAGCAGCTGCTGAAGATCGAGAACATCGCCAAGATCAACGCATTTGCCGAGGTGTTTCGGGAGAACGTGGAGACGGATCTGACGCTCCAGAATATTTTGTGGTTTGCCAAAGCGGCCTTCACCGGTGGCCTGAAGCCGGAGAACGTGGAGTTCGTCACCATGCCGAACACGCCCGCCTACGCATACAGCTCCACCACCAGCAAGCTCAACGGCCGGTATTCCGAACAGTCCTATGTAACGCCCAACACCAGCCAGCTGCTGGAGCTGGTGAACACCAAATTGAGCCCCTACGCCGAGGTATTTACCCGCAGCGATCTGGATATGATGACCGTGAACAGCGACGGCTCCGTCAGCTCCTCCACCGGTCATGTGGAAGACAGCAACGCCACCCATCCCCGGTCCTACTGGCAGGCCCAGTGGACGCCCCAGGAGCCGGAGGAGGAGACGCCCCCGGAGGGGGAAAGCGGCACAGGGACCGACCCTGATGCCGGAGCGCCGGAGACCGGCGGGGCGACCGGGACGCCCGGCGGCGGAGAGACCACGGATCCCGGCGGAGCCACGGAGCCCGGTACGGGGAGCATCGATCCGGACACGGGAGACCTGATCGACCCGGAGACCGGCGGTATCATCGATCCCGGCACCGGGCAGATCCTGGACCCCGGTACAGGACAGGTGATCGGCCAGCTCCCGGGCGGCAGCGGAGACCCGGCGGCAGGTGAGAGCGGCGGAACCGCCCCGGAGTCGCCGGATTCCCAGCCGTCTGATGGTGAGACGGCGCCTGTAGACCCCGGTATGTCCGACGGCGGAACCGCGGCCCCGGATGACGGGTTTATTATTGTAACCTGAGCGGCAGGTGTGCCGCAGATTCAAACGATCAGAAAGGATGAGTCCATGACACCCAAAGAGATGGCCCTGACTGCGGCCAAAGCCCTGGACGAGAAAAAGGGCGGCGACATCGCCGCCATCGAGATCACGGAGCAGACCACCCTAGCGGACTATTTCGTCATTGCCACCGGCAATTCCAACACCCAGATCAACGCCCTGTGCGGCGCAGTGGAGAAGGCCATGAAGGAGCAGGCGGGGGAGGATCCTCTCCGCCGGGAGGGCTACCGGGACGGCACCTGGGTCCTGCTGGACTACGGCTGTGTGGTGGTCCACGTGTTCTCCGCCGAGGCCCGGGAGTTCTATTCGCTGGAGCGGCTTTGGCACGACGGCAAGCCGGTGGATCTCTCCGGTGTGCTGACGGAGAATTGATCGCCCTTCGCGCCAAGTGGCGTGTCCAAGCGTTTTGCCGCAGGCAAAAATATGAAATGGGCAGGCTCTGCCTGCCCATTTGAGTCCAATGTGGTGCCACGCAAAACGAAGATTTTGTGGGGCGCCGTGTCCGGTGAAAAGGGGAAACATCAGCTCCGACGGCGCTGACCGCCGGAGCTTTTTTCTGCTTATCAACCCAGAGTTGCGCGATAGCTGGTGGACGCAACCGCCCACCCCGGGTATGCTGAGACCACCAAAACAAAAGGAGGCAACTGCAATGGCATTCAGTTCCATTATCATGCTCCCGCTGCTGCTCCTGTTTCTGGCCATCTGGGCAGGGCTCATTTATCTGCTGATCCTGCTGATCCGGGCCCTGCGGAAGTACCTGCGGGGCGGGGAGGCCCGCAGGGAAAAAGCGGAGACCCGCCGCACCTTGGGAGAGGTCCTCAAGGCCCACCGGATGCGCTGCCAGATGACCCAGGAGTTCGTGGCGGAGGCCCTGGGGGTCAGCCGGCAGGCGGTCAGCAAATGGGAGACCGGCACGGCGGACCCCAGCACCTCCAACCTGCTGGCCCTGGCGAAGCTCTTCGGTGTGCCGGCGGAGGAGCTGCTGCATCAGGCGACCGGCGGGGGAGTATGAAACAATCGGAATCAAGGGGCAGCGATATAAGTCAGGGGGCGAAAAGCCTTCCCTGCGAAGTGTGAGGGCGCATTGGGCGCGCCTGTATGAAAATGGGCCTGCTTCCTGTGAGGCAGGTCCATGCACCAAGCACTTCGGTTTTAACAAGTCCGGCTGCCTCGGCGCCCAACTTTTCTCCAATATCCATCTGTTCACACGTTCGGTTCTATAAAATGGGCAGCAGATTGGTCCCAATATTTTTTGTAAACCCGATCTGTATTCCCATCAAGATTCAGTTGGTACATCCGAAATGTAACCAGAAAATTCTTGGGCTGCCACTGTTCTTCGTAAGAATATTGGTACTTCATTCCAACGTTCCGCATAACGCCGCCGCTTCTTGGGTTGTTTCGGTCATGCGTTGCTGTGATATAAGGCAGGCCGTCCTTTTTCACTTGGGCGATCACCGCTTTGCCCGCTTCTGTGACAAGTCCCTGATGCCAGAATTCCCTGCGAAGCCCATATCCGAAATCGTGATGTTCCTCCATATCCACTTTTATGTAGCCGATGGGATGATCGTCCGTTTTCAAGCAGATCGCGTAAGCGTATGCCTGCGGCTGGACATATTTTGAAGCGTATCTTTCTTCATAGAATTTCTTGGCTTCTTCTATGCTGTCTATCGGATACCAGGGCAGGAATTGATTGACTTCCTTGTCATGGAGAATCAGAAACAGCCATTCCAGATCGCGCTCTGTGAATTTCCTCAAGATCAAACGCCCGGTTTCCAATGTGGGCGTGTTTATCAGGGTGCCCTTCACGGTTTCGCCTCCCCCCAAAATTGCCAGAGTTTTTTCTGCTGCCATACGTTGGATTTTCCCCATTATACAGAGCAGGACGGGCAAAAACAAGATGTCGACTGGATTGTAAAGCGCTTTTCCCGCTTACCTCTTGACAAAACGCACAAAGCCACATAAAATAGACCCGTTAACGACATTGATGGGAAGAAAGGCGAAATGTCCCGCCTTCAGAGAGCCGGCGGTTGCTGCGAGCCGGTGGGGGACCTTCGCGGATGACTGTTCCCGGAGTCTCCCGCCTGAACGGACATAGTAGGGTGGGACGGCAGGCCCCGTTACTGGCCGAGGCCCTCCGGGCCGTTGAGCGCCATCCGGCAACGGCTGGCGAAACCAGGGTGGTACCGCGTAGCTTTTACGCCCCTGACCGTAAGGTCGGGGGCGCTTTTACAGCTTAAAGAGGGGATTGACATCTCCTTGCCCGCAGGGGGCACACCGCATCCGTCAGGCGGCAGAGCCGCCAACGGCTGCGCAGCAGAGTGCCTTCACCAGCGGCATCAGTCACTGGCGACACAACCCAAGGCGGTTGGGTCAAAGTATTTTTGCCACGTACAGAAGGTGAATTGCCCCGTAGAAGCAAGAGAGGCCGCCCGGGGGCGCGCCGCGGCAAAAATAAATCGAACAGAGAAATCCATTCACAGGAATGAGGAGAAGGATATGAAATACGATTTTGCCAGCATTGAGAAAAAGTGGCAGCAGAAGTGGCTGGAGGAGAAGCCCTTCACCGCCGTCACGGGGGACAAGACTCGGGAGAAGTTCTTCGGCCTGATCGAGTTCCCCTATCCCTCCGGCCAGGGGCTCCACGTGGGCCACGCCCGGCCTTTCACCGCCATGGACATCATCTGCCGGAAGAAGCGGATGCAGGGCTACAACGTCCTGTTCCCCATCGGCTATGACGCCTTCGGCCTGCCCACAGAGAACTACGCCGTTCAGCACCACATCCACCCCGCCAAGGTGACCCACGACAACATCGAGAACTTCCGCAAGCAGCTCCACATGCTGGGCTACTCCTTCGACTGGGACCGGGAGGTGAACACCACCGACCCCAGCTACTACAAGTGGACCCAGTGGATCTTCCTGCAGATGTTCAAGAAGGGGCTGGCCTACAAGGCCTCCATGCCCGTCAACTGGTGCACCAGCTGCAAGATCGTCCTGGCCAATGAGGAGGTCGTGGACGGTGTGTGCGAACGCTGCGGCGGCCAGGTCATCCGCAAGGAGAAGAGCCAGTGGATGCTGGCCATCACCAAGTACGCCGACCGGCTCATCGACGACCTGGACGACCTGGACTTCATCGAGCGGGTGAAGATCCAGCAGAAGAATTGGATCGGCCGGTCCGAGGGCACGGAGGTGGACTTCACCGCCACCAACGGCGACAAGCTGACGGTCTACACTACCCGGTGCGACACGCTGTTCGGCGTGACCTATATGGTCATCTCCCCGGAGCATCCCTATCTCCAGCAGTGGAAGGACCAGATCCAGAACTGGGATGCTGTGGCCGCCTATATCGAGGAGGCCGCCCGCAAGTCCGACTTTGAGCGGGGCGAGCTGAACAAGGAGAAGACCGGCGTCCGGCTGGAGGGCATCGAGGCCGTCAACCCCGCCAGCGGCAAGCACGTGCCCCTGTTCGTCTCCGACTACGTGCTGATGGGCTACGGCACCGGCATCGTCATGGGCGTGCCGGGCCACGACCAGCGTGACTGGGAGTTCGCCACCAAGTTCGGCCTGCCCATCGTGGAGGTGGTCCAGGGCGGAGACATCACCAAGGAGGCCTTCACCCTGAAGGACGACACCGGCATCATGGTGAACTCCGGCTTCCTGGACGGCCTCACCGTGAAAGAGGCAATTCCCACCATGAAGAAGTGGGTGACGGAGCAGGGCATCGGCCGTCCCAAGACCAACTTCAAGCTCCGGGACTGGGTGTTCAGCCGCCAGCGTTATTGGGGCGAGCCCATCCCCCTGGTGAACTGCCCCAAGTGCGGCTGGGTCCCCCTGCCGGAGGAGCAGCTGCCCCTGCTGCTGCCGGAGGTGGACTCCTATGAGGTCACCGACACCGGCGAGAGCCCCCTCAGCAAGATGACTGACTGGGTGAACACCACCTGCCCCAAGTGCGGCGGCCCCGCCCAGCGGGAGACCGACACCATGCCCCAGTGGGCTGGCTCCAGCTGGTACTTCCTGCGGTATATGGATCCCCACAACGACAAGGCATTCGCCTCCAAGGAGGCCTTGGACTACTGGTCTCCCGTGGACTGGTACAACGGCGGCATGGAGCACACCACCCTGCATCTGCTGTACTCCCGGTTCTGGCACAAGTTCCTGTATGACATCGGCGCCGTGCCCACCAAGGAGCCCTATGCCAAGCGCACAAGCCACGGCATGATCCTGGGCGAGGGCGGCGAGAAGATGTCCAAGTCCCGGGGCAACGTGGTGAACCCCAACGACATCGTGGACCAGTACGGCGCCGACACCATGCGCCTCTATATCATGTTCATCGGCGACTTTGAGAAGGCCGCAACCTGGTCCAACGACGCGGTGAAGGGCTCCAAGCGGTTCCTGGACCGGGTGTGGAATCTGGCGGAGAGCGCCTCCGACAGCTATGATGTGACCCCCGCCAACGAGGCCGTCATCCACAAGACCATCAAGAAGGTCACAGAGGATGTGGACAGTCTGAAGATGAACACCGCCATCGCCGCTATGATGACCATGGTGAACGAGCTGAACGCCAACGGCTGCACCCGGGGCGACCTGAAGTATCTGCTCCTGCTGCTGAACCCCTTCGCCCCCCACATCACCGAGGAGCTGTGGGAGAACCTGGGCTTCGCCGCCCAGACGGGCAAGATGTGCTGCCAGGCGGAGTGGCCCGTGGCGGATGAGAGCAAGACCGTGGCCTCCACAGTGGAGCTGGCCGTCCAGGTAAACGGCAAGCTGAAGGGCACCATCTCCATGCCAACCGACAGTGAGGAGAAGGCCGTGGTGGATGCCGCCCTGGCGGTGGAGAAGGTCCGGAAGGCCACCGAAGGGATGCAGATCATCAAGACCATCCTGGTGAAGAACCGGCTGGTGAACCTGATCGTCAAGCCCGCGAAATAAGACTGCGCCCAGCGGTGCGTACAAGCGTTTTTGCCGGAGGCAACAACCTTGGGGCGGACGGCCTGTGCCTGTCCGGCTGCATTCCGATGCGGGAGCCCCGCTGGACCGGGAACCGGCCGATGCATCTGGTGGGAGCATCCCAGTTCATCCCAATCACACCAAAAGGCCGGACGGGAAATCCCGTCCGGCCTGCGCTTCAGGCCCTGCCTGAGAAAGGAGAACCTATGAGCCGTCTGGATGAATTCCTGCGCCTGCTGTGCGGCAGGTTTGACAATACCCGGCAGCTGGAGGAGCTGCGGCGGAGCGGCAGCCCCGCCCTGCCGCTGGCAGAGCATGTCAACACCGTGTGCAACGACAAGATTGACGGCCTCCCCGCGGATTTTGCGGGAGCATTTGTGCTGGAGGAGAGCTACTACACCACGGAGGGAAAGACCCACGCCTCACCCCATCTGTTCCTCTTTACGGAGGAGGGGGAGGCGGTGAAGCTGACATCCTATCAGCTGCCCAAGGCGGCGGACGGCGGCGCGGCCACCTATGAGACGCTGCCGCCCCTGAAATGGGAGGATCTGGAGATCTCCGAGAAATTCACGCCTGCCCTCTATACGCTGCACGACGGCGTGTGGGAGGGGGGCAGCGTCAGCATGTTCTCCCCGGTGCTGAAGTTCACCCTGTATGAGCGATTCTCTCAGGAGTCCCTGGAGGTGGCGGAGACCATGGAGGTGAACGGAAAGCGGACGTTCGGGTACGATGTGCCCATCGTGTACCGGAGAGCGGCGGACTGATCTCCCGGGAGAAATGCTGATTTTCCGGAAAATCTCTTGACAACGGCCCGGAAGGTTTGTATAATGCTTATGTTAAAGCCATAGATTATGGCCCTTAAAGTATCCTGGATTAAGCCGGATACCTCGGAGGGAGGGAAATATAGATGTCTGAGATCCATGTGAAGGACGGCGAGTCCATCGACAGCGCGCTGAAGCGTTTCAAGCGCAGCTGCGCCAAGGCCGGCGTCATCGCGGAAGTGCGGAAGAGAGAGCATTATGAGAGCCCCAGCGTCAAGCGCCGCAAGAAGTCTGAGGCCGCTCGCAAGAACAAGAAGCGCTATTATTGATCTGTCAAGGAAAAGTGCTGTGCCGAAAGGTACAGCACTTTTTATGTCCGCCGCCCGGGAAACAGCTTGGGCAGCAGATCCTGCACCTCCGGATACATCAGGAAGGCGGCGGCGAAGCCCATGTTCCCGCCGGTCCGCAGCTTCTGGGAAAGGGTGTCCGCGTCGTCGAAGAGGACGAAGTGCGTCTCGCCGTCCCGGGCATAGGTGAAATACCGGGCGCACAGGTCCTGGGAGAAGAAAACGGAGGGGGACTCCCGGTCCAGCAGGTCCTGGAGTTCCCGGCCGCTGAGAGGGCGGCCTTCACCGCTTTGAGCCGGGAGGGTGAAGTCCATCCGCAGCCGCTGGACATCCAGGGCCAGACCGCCTGCCCTGTCCCGTCCGGCAGCGGCCTCCTGCAGGCGCTGGACAAAGTTCCCGCCGGAGATGGCGGTGCAGATCAGGGGAATGGCGCCTGACGCCGCGGCGTAGGACTCCGGCACATAAACGGGGCGGGGCGACAGGCGCCGGGCCAGCGTCTCCGCAAAGGCCAGCCGGTCCGGCGCAGGAGGCTGCTCGAAATCCAGCAGTACGCCGCCGTAGCTCCGCCGCCCGCACTCCCGCAGCGCGGCGGCCGACAGCCGCTCCGGGCTGGCGATAAAGGGCGCGCCCCGGTCTGTGACGGACAATAGCCCGCCCCGGGTCTGGAGCAGCAGGTTCTGCCGCAGGAGCGTGGAGTCCGGCCCGATACAGTAGGCCACATGGGCCAGGGAACAGCGGAAGCGGGAGGCCTCCTGGGCCTCGGCCGGCGTCACGGCCAGATAGATCTGCAAAATGAACTCCCCCTTGTGGAATCCCGTTGGGACTGGTATACTAAAAGGAGACTATGCAGAGAAGGAGCCGCTTATGCCGTTTTCCCTGACGCCCCGCTGGGTGTTCCAGCATTACAGCGAGATCACGCCGGACTGGCTGCGGCAGCAGGGGATCACCCTGCTGCTCAGCGACCTGGACTTTACATTGGCCGCCAAGAAGACCCGTCGGCCGGATCAGTCCCTGCGGGACTGGATCGCCGCCCTCCGCAATGCGGGGATCGGTTTCATGATCGTCTCCAACAACCGCTCCGGCAGCCGGGTGACGGAGTTCTGCGCGGACCTGGGGGTGCCTTATCAGGGCCGTGCAGGAAAGCCCAGTCCCAGGGGCCTGGAGGCCGCCATGGCACGGGCTGGGGCGGACCGGGTCTGCACCGCCATGCTGGGGGACAAGCTGCTGACGGATATGCTGGCCGCCAATTGGGCCGGAGTCCTGCCTCTGATGGTGGAGCCGGTGGGCGGCGCCGTGACGGCATGGCAGAAGGTGCTCCACGCTCTCCAGGCCCCGTTTAAGGCTGTCTGCCGCCGCAAAATGGAAAAAAAGTCCTGAAAAATACTTGCATTACCGGACAACATAGGATAAAATAGCAGAGGAATTTTTGTAGAGATAGAGAGGCGGCCGGCTGGTCAGCTTTTCTTGAGATTTCAGAGGAGGATCATTTATGCCAACGATTACTGCCGGCGATTTCCGCAATGGTGTCACTTTTGAGAAGGACGGGAGCGTTTGCACCGTGGTGGAGTTCCAGCACGTGAAGCCCGGCAAGGGCGCGGCTTTCGTGCGCACCAAGTACAAGAACGTGATGACCGGCGCCATCCGCGAGGAGTCCTTCAACCCCACCGCCAAGTTCGAGCAGGCCACTGTGGAGCGCAAGGATGCCGAGTATAGCTACAACGACGGCGACCTGTACTACTTTATGGATCCCGAGACCTACGACATGGTCCCGCTGAACCGGGACGTGCTGGGCGACGCCTTCCGCTTCGTGAAGGAGAACACCGTCTGCAAGCTGGTGAGCTACAAGGGCAGCGTGTTCACCGTGGAAGTGCCCAACTTCATGGACCTGGAGGTCACGGAGACCGAGCCCGGCCTGCGGGGCGACACCGCCACCAACGTGACCAAGCCCGCGACGCTGGAGACCGGTGCTGAGGTGAAGGTGCCTCTGTTCATCAACACGGGCGACAAGATCCAGATCGACACCCGCACTGGCGAGTATATCGGCCGCAGCAAGGAGTAAGTGAGGCAAAGGGGGGAAGCGTATTCCCCCCTTTTGTTCCTGAGAATGACTGCAACGCTGTTTGTAAAGGAAAGGAGCTGCTGTTATGGAGATTACGGAGAAGGTCGCGTATCTGAAGGGCCTGGCTGAAGGCATGGAACTGGACACCGAGAAGAAGGAGGGCAAGCTGCTTGCCGCCATCATCGACGTGCTGGATGACATCGCCCTGGAGATCGCGGATATGAAGGCGGACCAGGAGGAGCTGTACGACGGCCTGGACGCTGTCAGCGATGACCTGGAGGATGTGGAGGACGCCGTCTTCGGCGAGGATGACGAGGACGAAGAGGATGTATACGAGTATGAGGAGCCGGAGGAGGACGAGGACTGCTACGCCACCACCTGCCCCACCTGCGAGGAGACCATCTACTTCGACGAGTCCGTCCTGGAGGACGGCGAGGTCATCTGCCCCAACTGCGGCGAGAAGCTGGAGTTCGATCTGAACGGCCTGGAGGACGAGGACAAGCCCCAGGACGAGGAATAATCCCTATATGTGAGCGCAGGAGCCCGGTGCACAGCACCGGGCTCCTGTTTGCATTTTCCGCTGCTACTCCACTGTAACGGCGAACCGGCAGCAGGTCCCGCCGCCCAGCACCGTCTCCACGGTCCGGACCGTGATGTGTCTTTCGGGCAGCAGCTGTTCCAGAATATACAGCACACTCTGCCGGGAACATTCGCAGTGGGCGGCGTCGGCCGTCTCTCCCCGCAGCACCTCAGGGCAGACGCATTTGGGATAACCCACCTCATAGAGGCGCCCGGGCTGGAGAACCTTGGCAAAAAAGCTCTCCGTGTCCCCGTATTTTTGGTACTGGGCGTCCAGGTCGCAGCCGCACGCCCGGAACTGCGCCGCCTGGACAGGCAGGACGGTCTCCCGCACACACCGGACGGCTTTTTCTCTGTAATCCATGTCTCTTTCTCCCAATCTTTCAATCATTCTCTCCGGCGGTTTCCTCCGGAACACCGATCCAGCAGGCAAAGTCCGTGGCCAGGAAGGCCTCCTGGGCCTGCCGCACCCCGGCGTCCAACCGAGAGACGCGGCCAAGGCCCGCCACCAGCGGATCAATGTACCGCAGCTTGGCGGGAATCCGGAACCAGAGTCCGTTCTCCGGCCTTTCCGCGCTCCGCTCCACCCGGCAGAAGCGCCGGAACCGGCGCCACTGGCGGGCGCTGGCCGGATCTGCCTCCAGCTTTTGGATGACAAAAGACTCCGTCCGATACAGGTCATCCTCTGTCAAGACCTGCCGGTTCACGGCATCGCGCAGCAGGTCCGCCAGGGCCTGCATGGCGAAGCGGTCCTCGTCCGCCACATAGACCCGGGCGGTCTGGAGCGATGCCTGTGTGAAGGCGCAGGCGGTCTCCCGCGTGCGGAAGGCCAGCTCCGGCCGGCCGGACTCGTCCCGCCAGACGGTGAGATCTTCGTAGAATACACGGAGGGCGTCCGCCCCGGCGAAGCCGTAGCACCGCAGGTCCCCCAGCGTGTACTCCAGACGGTCGGCGGAGAGCTGAGGGGAATCATTGTCCGCGATGGGATAGCGGTGGTAATCCGCCACGTCTTCCGTGGTGAGGCCGTATTCTTTCAGCAGCGCCTGAAGCTCCGGCGAGGTCTCGATGAGTTCCGCCGTCCGTGCCTCGGTGGACTCCTGATGCAGGTGGTCCCCGTGGAGAAAATCCACCACATGGGCAAAGGCGGGTGTGGCCGCATCGTGGAGCAGTCCCGCCGCGCTTTGGCGGAGATCGCCGGTGAAGTGCCACACGATCAGCCCCACGCCCACGCTGTGGTCAAACCGGGAGTAGGGCACCCACCCGGCAAAACGGGGGAAGGACGTGTACTCGCACCCGCAGTTCATGCCCACCTGCCGCAGCCGGGCCATGGGCGGCGTCTCCGCCAGACGGCGGAGGAATTCCGGAATCTCCGGATGATACAGGGACCAATTTTCCGTCATGGCACAATCAGGCCTCCGGCTTTTTCTGCAGGCTGTACAGTCCCGCGCCGATGGCGGTGGCAAACGTGGCGTTTTCGGGAATGATATAGTGGATGCCGTACAGCTTTTCAAACAGCTGGAAATTCGTGACCGCCTGGGGCAGGGTGGTCATGGACCCGGTCAGCACCACAGTCTTGGAGTCACAGCACTGGCAGGCCAGCACCGTCATGGTGCCGATGGCCTGGAGCACCAGATTGACCACGCCGGCCGCCAGGTCCGCAGGAGTGGCGTCCTCCGCCAGATCGCCGAAGTTGGCGGCAGTCATATCCGGGTCCAGAGTGGGAGCGGAGTGGACCGTGATGTCCTTCATGGTCAGGTCTACATGGTCCAGATTGCCGCTCTCCGCCAGCTTTTTGATCTGGCCGAAGCGCTCCATTCCCACCAGCTTGTGGCAGAGCCCGCCCAGAGTGCCGCCGCCGATGCCGCTGCCGCACAGGTGGCGGATGCCGTCGGGGGACGCCCAGAGGAAAGCGGTGCCGGTGCCCATGCTGACCACCACGGCGGAGGACTGGCCCGACAGGGCCAGGGCTCCAGTGCCGCTGGCGGAGAACTCGCCCACTTTACAGGTGGGCAGACCGTAGATGTCGCCCTCCACATAAGAGGCGCCCACGCCGGTGAGCACCACCCGCCGCACATCCCGCAGAGAGAGCCGGTTGCTGGTGAGATAGTTGCCAAGGGCGCCATACAGGCTGGTCACCTGATCCTCTGCCCGGACCCGCAGCATGGAGATCACACTGCCGTCCGTCCGCAGACCCACGATTTTGGTGGTGGAGCCGCCGATGTCAATGCCTAAGATCACATCCATTGTGATGACTTCCTTTCAGCGGCAGACGGCCGCTTGGTTTTCGGTGGGGGCGCTTACTGGATGGCGCCTCCGCTGAGGTCGAATTCCTCCGTGATCTCCCGCCCTTGGCTGTCATAGAAGGTGATATCCTCTATACTGACAGGTTCGGTGGGGACGGTGTCCTCCACCGGGACGCTCACCAGAAAGACGGGAGAGGCCGGAATGTCCAGCGCATAAGGCCCACCGCCCTCCAGTGAAAAGACCGCCCGGGCGATGCGGCCGTCGCCGTTCCGCCCCTCGAAGAGCAGCATCTGCTCCCCGTCGGACTCCACCACTCCGTTGCGGAAGGAGCCGGTCCCGCGACCGGAGTGGTCGAATTTATACCGCCCGGTGAATCCTCTCGAGAGACACAGGTATCCCAACCGTCCATCCAGAACCAGAGGATAATAGGTGAGACGCCCCACGGTCACAGGCTGGTACAGCTCCAACTGGTCCGCCTCGCAGGGAACGGACCTGCCCCGGTTGAACCATTGGAGCGCAGCCGGTTCCAGCCCATTGAGGTCCGCGTCCAGAGGAAATGAGCGGTGGCATGCAGTGAGGCCGGTCAGGATGCACAGAACGGCCGCCGCGGAGAAGAAGAGAGCAAACTTTTTCACGAGAAAACCCTCCAGTCCGCTGTGTACCGGAAAATGTGCGGTTCAATCTTTCCCCATCATAGGGGAGGGCGGAGTTGTTGTCAAGACGATTGATAAAAGATTGACAACAAATTCGGAAAAAGCATTGCTTTTCCTGGGGGAACCGCTTATAATTCAAGGGAATAACAACCCCGGACAGACCGCCTCCAGCGGTGTGGGGGCCTGAAACTTCATGGAAGGATCTGTGCCGGCGGCACAGGGGAAACGGTTATGAAAACGGAAGAGAAACTCAATCTGACGATGCTCTGCGATTTTTATGAGCTGACTATGGGCAACGGCTATTTCCGGGCAGGGCTCCAGGATCGGATCACCTATTTCGATGTGTTTTTCCGCAACGTGCCGGACAACGGCGGGTTCGCGGTCTGCGCGGGTCTGGAACAGTTGGTCCAGTATATTCAGAACCTGCACTTCGACGAGGAGGACATCGCCTTCCTGCGGGACAAGCACCTGTTCTCCGAGGATTTCTTGAGCTACCTGCGGGACTTCCGTTTCACGGGCGACATCTGGGCGGTGCCGGAGGGGACGCCTATCTTCCCCCGGGAGCCGGTGGTGACGGTCCGGGCGCCGGCCATCCAGGCCCAGCTGATCGAGACCTTCACCCTGCTGACCATCAACCACCAGAGCCTGATCGCCACCAAGGCCAACCGGATCGTCCGGGCGGCCCAGGGGCGAACGGTGCTGGAGTTCGGCTCCCGCCGGGCCCAGGGCACGGACGGCGCCATCTCCGGAGCCCGGGCGGCTTATATCGGCGGCTGTGCAGGCACCGCCTGCACGATCTCCGACCAGCTGTACGGCGTACCTGCCGGCGGCACCATGGCCCATTCCTGGGTCCAGATGTTCGACAGCCAGTATGAGGCATTCAAGACCTACTGCCAGATCTATCCCCACAATGCCACGCTGTTGGTGGATACCTACAATGTGCTCAAGTCCGGTGTGCCGGATGCCATCCGGGCCTTTGATGAGGTGCTGAAGCCCCTGGGCATCCGCAAGTGCGGCATCCGTCTGGACTCCGGCGACATGGCCTATCTGACCCAGGAGGCCCGCCGCAAGCTGGACGCCGCCGGCTGGACCGAGTGCCAGATCTCCGCCTCCAACTCCCTGGACGAGTATATTATTCAGGACCTGCTGCTGCAGGGCGCCAAGATCGATGTGTTCGGTGTGGGTGAGCGGATGATCACTGCCCGCAGCGAGCCGGTGTTCGGCGGTGTGTACAAGCTGGCGGCTGTGGAAGATGGAGACGGGAAGATCATCCCCAAGATCAAGGTCAGCGAAAACCTGGACAAGATCACCATTCCCCACTTCAAGAAGACCTATCGGATCTTTGACAACGCCACCGGCAAGGCGGAGGCGGACTACATCACCGTCTGGGACGAGACGGTGGACGAGAGTGCCCCACTGGAGCTCTTCGATCCCAGGGCCACCTGGAAGCGCAAGACCTATACGAACTTTACCGCAAAGCCCCTTCAGGTCCCGGTCTTTCAGGGAGGAGAGCTGGTCTATCAGCTGCCCGCCCTGCCGGAGATCCAGGCCTACTGCCGTGCCCAGGTGGATACCCTGTGGGACACGGTGAAGCGGTTCGAGAACCCTCACACCTACTATGTGGATCTGAGTCAGAAGCTGTTCGACATCAAGCAGGATCTGCTCTGCCGGAGCAGATGACCCAACAGCCCCGCCCTCCGGCGGGGCTGTTTGTTCACAGAATATTGGTTGCGGAGTGCTGGGTATTTCGGTATAATAATAAGATAAGCGGTCGAAGCTGAGAGAGAAGGAGGTGGACCGCACCATGCGAAAAAGAAGTCTGCCCCAGCCGGAAGAGCGGACGGAACGGCGGATCTCCGCCGCCACCAGCCTGTCCATCTGCGCACTGACGGTGATTGCCCAGATCGTGCTGACGCTGGCGCTGACCCAGTTGCTGGCGGAAAAGATCAGCTACGTCTATTTCATTCTGGAGCTGGCTGGCGCCGTGGTGGCGATCTGGGTGTATCTGCGCCCCGGCAGCCCCTCCTATAAGCTGGTGTGGATGTGCCTGCTGCTGGCCCTGCCGGTGGCCGGTATGATTCTTTTCCTTCTGTGGGGCGGGAGCCATCAGGCCAAAAGCCTGAGTCTGCGGAAGGTCGCCCCTCCGGTGGAGCGGGAGGGCGCCCGTCAGGCCAGCGCCGCCAATGTGGCCCACCTGAGCCGCCGCTCCCCGGCCTGGGGACGGCTGGCCTCCTATTTGCAGTCGCGGGACTTCCTGCTGTACGGCGGCTCACAGGCCCGGTATTTCGCGGAGGGAGCCGATTTCTTCGATGACCTGGTGCTCCACCTCCAGAGAGCGGAGATCTACATTTTCCTGGAGTATTACATCCTGGCGGAGGGCCAGATCTGGGACCGGATCTTCCATGTGCTGCGGGAGCGGGCCGCCGCCGGTGTGGAGGTGCGGATCATCTTCGACGACTTCGGCAACCTCACCCGCTTTTCCGACGCCTCCCTCCAGGCCCTGCAGGACGCTGGCGTGGAGGTGGAGGTCTTCAATCCAGTCCACCGCTACGTGAATCGGATTTACTTCAACTACCGGGACCACCGGAAGATCGCCGTCATTGACGGGGTGCACGCCTACACCGGAGGCATCAATATTGCCGATGAATACGCCAACCTCTTTGTCCGGTTCGGCCACTGGAAGGATACCGGCGTCCGGATCGACGGTGCCGGGGCCTGGGGCTTTGCCTCCCAGTTCATTCAGATGTGGAAGATGATCGGCCGCTCCCTGCCCAATGAGGATGACTACTACCGTCCCCGGGTGGAGATCGAGGGCACCGGCTGGTGCCAGCCCTTCACGGACGGTCCGCTGAACAATCCGGACAATCCCATCGAGGACACCTACCTCCAGCTGATCGCCTCCGCCCAGAAGATGCTGTATATCACCACGCCCTATTACGCGGTGGAGGAGTCCATGCAGAAGGCCCTGTGCATCGCCGCCGACGCAGGGGTGGACGTGCGGCTGGTGGTGCCCGCCATCCCGGATAAGAAATATGTCTACATGGTGGCGGAGACCTACTGGGGTGAGCTGCTGGCCCACGGCGTCAAGATTTACCGCTATACCCCCGGTTTCGTCCACGCCAAGAGCGTCATGGTAGACCGGGAGGTGGCCCTGGTGGGCAGCACCAACATGGACTACCGGACGTTCCAGCTGCACTACGAATGTGCCGTGCTCCTCTATCACATGCCCGCGGTGGAAGACCTGCTGGAGGATATGGACCGGATGGTGGCCCAGAGCGCGCCCTATACGCTGGCGGAGTGGAATCAGCGGTCTTGGCTGCGCAAAATGTGCGCCTCTCTGCTGCGGCTGGTGGCCATCTGGTTCTGACGCGGCCGCTCTCATTTTGCTTTAGGAGGTCCCCATGTCCCGCGAATTGACACCACAGGAGGCTGCGGAGCGCAGCCTCATCAAAAAATACCGCAAGGAGCTCTGGAACCCCTTCATTGCCGCCGTCAAGCGGTATGAGCTGATCGCTCCCGGAGACCGGATCGCCGTCTGTATCTCCGGGGGAAAGGACTCCGTGGTGCTGGCCAAGCTGATGCAGGAGCTCCAGCGCCACACAGAACAGCCCTTTGAGCTGGTTTTTCTGGTGATGGATCCGGGCTACGCCCCGGCCAACCGGGCGCTGATCGAGGAGAACGCTGCCCGCCTGGGCATCCCCATCACCGTGTTCCGGAGCGATATTTTCGACGTTGCCTATCAGGTGGAGAAGAACCCCTGCTACTTATGCGCCCGGATGCGCCGGGGCTTTCTGTACAGCAAGGCTCAGGAGCTGGGCTGCAACAAGATCGCCCTGGGGCACCATCTCTCCGACGTGCTGGAGACCACGCTGCTGGGCCTGTTTTACGGTGCCCAGCTCCAGACCATGCCCCCCAAGCTCCGCAGCAGAAATTTCCCAGGCATGGAATTGATCCGTCCGCTGTATTGTGTCCATGAGGACGCCATCATTGCCTGGAAGAACTACAATGGGTTGCGGTTTCTCCAGTGCGCCTGCCGCTTCACAGAGGAGCGGGACGGTGCGGCCGACGGTGTGGGCGAGAGCAAGCGGCAGGAGATGAAGCTCCTGCTGCGGGAGCTGAAAAAGACCAATCCCAATATTGAGAAGAGCATGTTCCGGGCCATTCACGGCGTCCAGCTGGACACGTTCCCGGGCTTCAAATTCCGGGGCAGGGCGTTCGTGTTTCCGGAGGCCTACAACCTGCGGGGCGCCTCCTCTGCGGAGGATGAAGCGGCGCTTTGATACAGAGGAGGTGCGCAGATGAATTACTATCGCTGTGAGAACCCGGACTGCGGGTTTCTGGCAGAGGAGGAACCGGATGTCTGCCCCCAGTGCGGGGACACCTTTTTCCTCTCTGTGGACGAAGAGGAGCTGACGGGGCCCGACTGGGTGCAGCTGGGCAACCGGGCCGTGGATGAGGAGCGGCCGACGGACGCGCTGGCCTGCTACCAACAGGCGGCGGCCCTGGATGATATGCTGGGTGTGACGAACCTGGGGTGGTGCCTGGAGGCGGGGATCGGCGTGCCTGCAGACCCCCGGCAGGCGGTGGTGCTGTACGCCCAGGCCGCCGCCCGGGACTATATGCCCGCCCTGACGAACCTGGGATACTGCTATGCCCATGGCATCGGTGTGGCGCGGGATGATTCCAAAGCGGTGGAGTGCTTCCGAAAGGGGGCGGAAAACGGCTTTCCCAGGGCCCAGTTCCTGCTGGGGGAGGCATATTCCCGCGGCCTGGGAGTGGAGCAGAGCGACGAGGAGGCCGCCCGCTGGTATCAGTCCGCCGCGTGGCTGGGTTATCCCGCGGCGCAGACAGAACTGGGGCGTTGCCTGGAGTTCGGCACCGGCCTGCCCCAGAGTATCGAGCAGGCGGTGAAATGGTACCGCGCTGCGGCGGAGAACGGCAACGCGCCGGGCCAATGCTGCCTGGGGTTCTTGTATGAGAGCGGCCAGGGCGTGGAGCAGAACTGGGAGGAGGCGGTGCGGTGGTACCGCGCTGCTGCGGAGCAGGACTATCCCCGGGCCTTGTGCAACTTGGCTTGGTGCTATGAGCATAGCAAGGGCGTGGAGCAGGACTACCCGGAGGCGGCCCGGCTGTATCTCCGCGCTGCGGAGCAGGACTATCCTCGGGGACAGCTGTGTATGGGCTTCTGCTGTGAGCGGGGCCGGGGTGTCCCGCTGGATCCGTCGGCTGCCGCGGATTGGTACCGGAAGGCGGCCGAGCAGGAGGACGAGGACGCCCAGTGCTGCCTGGGGTTTCTGTACGAGAGCGGCCAGGGGGTGGAGCAGAGCTGGGAGGAGGCGGTGCGGTGGTACCGTGCCGCCGCGGAACAGGGCCTGCCCCGTGCCCAGTGCAATCTGGCATGGTGCTATGAATACGGCAAGGGCGTCCCCCAGGATTTGGAAGAGAGCTACCGTCTGTACCGGAAAGCGGCCGAGCAGGGGGATGCCAGAGGCCTTTTCTGCGTGGCCCGCTGCTTTGACTATGGCCGCGGTGTGACGCAGAACAGCACGGAGGCAGTGGCCTGGTATCAAAAAGCGGCGGACGCGGGTTCCGCGGCGGCCATGTGCGACCTGGGCGTGTGCTATGAACGCGGTGAGGGCGTGGAGCGGGACCTGAGCAGGGCTGTGAGCCTGTATCGCCAGGCGGCCGAGGCGGGCAATGCCGCCGGGCAGTGCAATCTGGGATTCCTGTATGAGAGCGGCGAGGGCGTGGAGCAGAGCTGGGAGGAGGCGGTGCGGTGGTACCGCGCTGCTGCGGAGCAGGGGATGCCCCGTGCCCAGTGCAACCTGGCCTGGTGCTATGAGTACGGCAAGGGCGTGGAGCAGAACTGGAAGCGGGCTGTCCACTGGTACCGACAGGCGGCGGACCAGGAGGACCCCCGGGGGATGTTCTGCATGGGCATCTGCTGCAAATACGGCCGCGGCGTGGAACAGAACTGGGAAGAGGCGGTCCACTGGTATCGCAGGGCGGTGGATGCCGGTTCCGCGGCGGCCATGTGCAACCTGGGCGTGTGCTACGAGCGGGGCGAAGGCGTGGAGCGGGACGCCGCGGAGGCAGCCCGGCTGTACCGACAGGCGGCGGAGCGGGAGGACGCGGCCGCCCAGTGCAACCTGGGATATCTGTATGAGACCGGAGAGGGTGTAGAACAGAACTGGCAAGAGGCTGTCCGCTGGTATCAGGCGGCGGCGGAGCAGGGCTATCCCCGTGCCCAGTGCAACCTGGGCGTCTGCTGGGAGTTCGGCCACGGCGTGGCGAAGGACCCGGCCAAGGCAGCCGATTTGTACCGGCAGGCTGCAGAGGGCGGCGACCGGGTGGCCGCCTGCAACCTGGGATATCTGTACGAGACCGGTGTCGGCGTGGCCCAGAGCTGGGCAGATGCGGTGAAGTGGTACCGCCAGGCAGTGGAGGAGTCCGAGCCCCGTGCCCAGTATAATCTGGCCTGGTGCTATGAGCACGGCAAAGGCGTGCCCCGGGATCTGAGGCAGGCGAGAGAACTCTATCAGGCCGCAGCGAAGCAAGGGTATGCGGGCGCCCAGGAGGCAGCGGACCGTATGGAGAAAGATGGGAGCAGGCGACGGGGCGGCGGATTCCTCCGGGGCTTTCTGGACGGCCTGCGGGGCCAGTGAACGGTCTTACATAGTGGCGGGCGCGGGATCGGGATTCCGCGCCCGCTTGAAAAAACATGTGGAAAAAAATAAAAAAGGGGGTTGACAAAATCACGCTTTTCTGTATAATAATATCTGTTCGCTGCGGAGTGAACACAACTTCATAGCGGGTTTGTGTAAGGGTAGCACAGCAGACTCTGACTCTGTATGTGAGGGTTCGAATCCTTCACCCGCTGCCAGTTGAGAAAGCCTCGGAACTGCAATGGTTCCGAGGTTTTCTTTGCTCTCTCAGCGTGTTTGCTGAATTTTAAGACATCTGTTTTGGGCGCCTATGAATGCCTTTCGCGCTGTGCGCAATGAAAGAACAGGGAAACTGTACCCACGCTGCCGCACATAAAGCCGCTCCTGCGGAAGGTCAGCCTTACTCCGCTGTGTTTTCAGCATCCGGAGATAGCGAACCAGGTGTTTCGTCCGATTTTGTGCTGCATATCGGCCTGTTGAGGCTGGTATGCGGCATTTCCTTTTATCAGGTCGATTAGCCTACGCTCCCGGAAGGAATGTCATGGAACGGGCTCCCGACATATAGAATGCCGAGGGGACGTTCCTCCAGAAGAAGATCGTCCTACAAAGGTGGCCAATATGGATCACATCGGCTGCGGCGGTTCCCTGAAGATTACGCTGGCCCTGACAGCCGCTCGGCAGCATGGTGGGGGCGATGTGCAACCAGCGCAATTTCAGGGCCCGCTTTATTACCCACAATATTGACACTGATTAGCGATGCTGTGAGTTCGCTGTGACGCCCTGAGCTCTCTGACCGCCGCTCACCTGGGCGGCAGTGCATAGCCGCAACCTGAAGCGGATCGCCCCAGGCGGCTGATACTGCGATGAATATGACGGCACAAGGCTTTCAACCGCGGAGGACTGAATTACAGCCCTTTTACAGGTAAAGATCTGGAAGTTATTGTACCACAGGCTTTTTGGTTTTCCGCTTCGTTGCCGCTGCCTCGGGCACCCGGGAAGAGAGATGTGGTATTTTCCGCCACGGCTGGCTACAGATAGTTCTGGTTTATACAGGAAACGTTTATGGAAAATATTGTAAAATACTAATGAGTGAATAAAGAAAAATGTACTTTTTACACAATAGGGCTTCCCAAGAATATGTTTTTTTGCTACAATCAAACTGGAAAGATCGCATGGGGCGGAACGGCCATCGAAAGATGCCGTCCGCCGGATACAGCGAAAGCGAGATTGCTGCGGAGGCCGGCAGAGGGCCGGCGGAGAGGGGGAGAAAAAAACGCAGCGGAACGTGAACGGCTGTTAGAGGTGGTATGAGGACAGACGCGGGAGCGGAGAGGCATTTCCGTTCCTGTCTGGTGATATGAACGGGCCTGTGTGCCCACGGCTTTCAAAATTTTGATTGGAGGAAAAAGCCATGAACGCATATCTCACCAGCGTGATCGAGAACGTGAAGAAGAAGCACGGCAACGAGCCGGAATTCGTGCAGACGGTGGAGGAGGTGTTCTCCTCTCTGGAGCCGGTGATTGAGAAGCACCCGGAGTATGAGAAGGTGGACCTGCTGAACCGGATGGTGGAGCCGGAGCGGATGTTCACCTTCCGGGTGTCCTGGGAGGATGACCGGGGCCAGTGGCACACGAACATCGGCTACCGGTGCCAGTTCAACGGCGCGCTGGGGCCCTACAAGGGCGGCCTGCGGTTCCAGGCCAACGTGTATCCCGGCATCATCAAATTCCTGGGCTTTGAGCAGATCTTCAAGAACTCCCTGACGGGCCTGCCCATCGGCGGCGGCAAGGGCGGCGCGGACTTCGACCCGGCGGGGAAGTCGGACGCGGAGATCATGCGGTTCTGCCAGGCGTACATGCAGGCGCTGTACCGGTACATCGGGCCGGATGTGGACGTGCCCGCCGGGGACATGGGCGTGGGCGGCCGGGAGATCGGGTATCTCTTCGGCGAGTACCGGCGGCTGAAGGGGGCCTGGGAGAACGGTGTGCTGACGGGCAAGGGGTTTTCTTACGGCGGCAGCCTGATCCGGCCGGAGGCCACGGGCTACGGCGCGGTATACTATCTCCAGAACGTGCTGGAGCACGAGGGAGAGCGGATCGCGGGCAAGACCATCGCCTGCGCGGGCTTCGGCAACGTGACCTGGGGCATCTGTAAGAAGGCCACGCAGCTGGGGGCCAAGGTGGTGACATTGTCCGGCCCGGACGGATATATCTATGATCCGGACGGCGTAGCCACGGAGGAGAAGATCGCGTATCTGGTGGAGATGCGCTCCAGCGGCCGCAACCGGGTACAGGACTATGCGGAGAAGTTCGGCGTGGAATTCTTCCCCGGTGAGAAGCCCTGGGGCGTGAAGGCGGATGTGGTGATGCCCTCGGCCATGCAGAACGACGTGCACATGGAGCAGGCGAAGCAGATCGCGGCCAACGGCGTGAAGTACTACATTGAGGTGGCGAACATGCCCACCACCAACGACGCGCTGCGGTTCTTGATGGAGCAGCCCGGGATGATCGTGGCGCCCAGCAAGGCGGTGAACGCAGGCGGCGTGGCCACCAGCGCACTGGAGATGGCGCAGAACAGCGAGCGGCTGGTGTGGACGGCGGAAGAGGTGGACGCGCAGCTGCACCGGATCATGAACACCATCTACCAGATGAGCGTGGACGCGGCCGCGGAGTACGGCTTGGGCTACAACCTGGTGGCAGGCGCCAACATCGCTGGCTTCAAGCGGGTGGCTGAGGCCATGATGGAGCAGGGCGTATTCTGATACAGACGCATAAGCACATATCGGAAACAGAGCACACAAGCGCGGGATCCGCCGGCAAGTGCGGATCCCGCGTGTTTTTTATCATCCGAATCAATGAGGGGAGAATTTATGGAGCAGAATCTGGACCGGGCGGAGGCGATCATCGACGCCTACGGCTGCGATCAGTCGAACCTGATCGCGATCATGCAGGAGATCCAAGGGGAGTATAAGTACCTGAGCGAGGGAGCGCTGACCCTGATCGCGGAAAAGCTGGGCATCAGCACGGCAAAGGTGTACAGCGTGGCCACTTTCTATGAGAATTTCTCGTTGGAGGCCAAGGGCCGGCACATCATCAAGGTATGCACCGGCACGGCATGCCACGTGCGCAAATCCGGACCCATTTATGACAGCCTGCGGGACGCTTTGGGTCTGACCGGAAAGCGGAAGACCTCCGCGGACGGCCTGTTTACCCTGGAGACCGTGGCCTGCTTGGGCGCTTGCGGACTGGCACCGGTCATGACCATTGATGGAGAGGTCCACGCCAAGATGACGCCGGAAGATGCGCTGGCGCTGGTAGAGGATATCCGCAGAAAGGAGGCGGCCACCGCATGAGACAGGTAAAGATGACGCGGGACAGCTTCCACGTGTTCCAGGCCAACGCCCGCAACGCCCTGAAGCAGAGCGAGCAGGTGCCCTCTATCCTGATCTGCGCCGGCACCGGCTGCATCGCCGGCGGCGCCATGAAGATCTATGACAATTTGAAGACGGAGTGTGAAAAACGGGGCCTGCCGGTCTATGTGGGCCTCAAACACGACACGGACGCGGAGAAGAGCCTCCATGTAAAGATGAGCGGCTGCCACGGCTTCTGCGAGATGGGGCCTCTGGTCCACATCGAGCCTATGGGCGTCATGTACATCCATGTGAAGCCGGAGGACTGCCATGAGATTCTGGAGAAGACCGTGCTGGGCGGCGAGATCATCGACCGGCTGGTGTATCACCTGGACGGCGTAGCCTACCCCCGGCAGGAGGACATCCCCTTCTACAAGAAGCAGCATCGGGTGGTGCTGGAGAACTGCGGCAGCAGCGATGCCGAGGACATTGAGGAGTACATCGCCAAGGGCGGTTACGCCGGTTTTGAAAAGGCCCTCTTTGAGATGACGGATGAGGAGATCTGCCGGTCCATCATCGACTCCGGCCTCCGGGGCCGCGGAGGTGGAGGCTTCCCCGCGGGCCAGAAGTGGGACGGTGCCCGGAAACAGAAGTCAGAGAAAAAATACATCGTCTGCAACGGCGACGAGGGCGATCCCGGTGCGTTCATGGACCGCTCCATTATGGAGGGTAACCCCCACAGCGTGCTGGAGGGCATGATGATCGCCGGCCGCGCCGTGGGCAGCGACGAGGGGTATATTTATGTCCGGGCGGAGTATCCGCTGGCCGTGAGCCGGCTGAAAGCGGCCATTGCCAAGGCGGAGGAGTACGGTCTTCTGGGCGATCACGTCATGGGCACAGACTTCTCCTTCCGGATCCATGTAAACATGGGCGCCGGCGCCTTCGTCTGCGGCGAGGGCAGTGCCCTGACAGCTTCCATCGAGGGCAACCGGGGCATGCCTCGGGTCAAGCCGCCCCGGACCATCGAGCACGGTCTCTGGGCCGAGCCCACGGTGCTGAACAATGTGGAGACTTTTGCCAACGTGCCCCTCATCATCCGCAAGGGCGTGGACTGGTACCGCTCCATCGGCACCAAGACCAGCCCCGGCACCAAGGCCTTCGCGCTGACAGGCAACGTGGTGAATACCGGCCTCATTGAGGTACCCATGGGAACCACTATCCGGGAGGTGGTGTTTGACATCGGCGGCGGCATCCGGGGCGGCAAGAAGTTCAAGGCCGTTCAGATCGGCGGCCCCTCCGGCGGCGCCACCACCGCCAGCCGCGAGCACCTGGACCTGCCCCTGGACTTCGACAGTCTGAAGAGCATCGGCGCCATGATCGGCTCCGGCGGCTTGGTGGTCATGGACGAGGACACCTGCATGGTGGAGACGGCCCGGTTCTTCATGGAGTTTACACAGAAGGAGTCCTGCGGCAAGTGCGTCCCCTGCCGGGAGGGCACCAAGCGGATGCTGGAGATCCTGGACCGGATCATCGACAACAAGGGCACACTGGAGGATCTGGACCTGCTGGAGGAGCTGGCGGACACCATCAGCAAGACAGCCCTGTGCGGCCTGGGGCAGAGCGCCTGCAAGCCCGTCCAAAGCACGCTGAAGTATTTCCGGGATGAATATCTGGCCCATGTAGTGGACCACCACTGTCCCATCTGCAACAAGGAAAAACCCCACCCCACCATCGACCCGGAGAAATGCAAGGGCTGCGGCAAGTGCCGGAAGAACTGCCCCATGGAGGCCATCACCGGCGCGGCCAAGCAGGTCCACGTCATCGATCCGGAGAAGTGCATCAACTGCGGCGCCTGTGTGACCAATTGTCCCTTCGGCGCCATCGCGGCCAGTAAGTGAGGAGGGGAGTACCATGGCAAAGGGAATTATGTACATTGACGGCCAGCGGGTGCCCTTCGACGGGGAGAAAAACGTCCTGGCTGTGATCCGGAAGGCCGGCATCGATATGCCCACCTTCTGCTATTATTCGGAACTGTCTGTTTACGGTGCCTGCCGGATGTGCGTGGTGGAGGACGAGCGGGGCAAGATCGACGCCTCCTGCTCCATGGAGCCCCGGGATGGCATGGTGATCCGCACCAATACCGCCCGGCTCTTAAAGCACCGGCGGATGATCCTGGAGCTGATGCTGTCCTCTCACTGCCGGGACTGCACCACTTGCGAAAAGAATGGCAGCTGCCGCCTGCAGGAGCTGGCCCTGCGCTTCGGCGTGCGGCACGTCCGCTTCAAGGACACCCGGCCCCACTATGAGATCGACACCTCATCTCCGGCCATCGTCCGGGATCCCAACAAGTGCATCCTCTGCGGTGACTGCATCCGGGTGTGCGAGGAGATGCAGGGCATGGGTATCCTGAACTTCGCCCACCGGGGCAGCGACCTGGTGGTGTGCCCGGCCTTTGACCGCAAGCTTGGAGAGACCAACTGCATCAGCTGCGGCCAGTGCGCAGCCGCTTGCCCCACCGGCGCCATCACCATCTTTAACGAGATCGGCCGGGGGTGGCGGGCCCTCCACGACCCGAAGAAGCGGGTGGTGTTCCAGATCGCCCCGGCGGTCCGGGTGGCGGTGGGCGAGGCCTTCGGCCTGGAGCCCGGCGTCAATGCCATCAACAAGCTGGTGTCCGCCCTGAAGATGATGGGCGCCGACGAGGTGTACGACACCACCTTTGGCGCAGACCTGACCGTCATGGAGGAGGCGGACGAGTTCCTGGAGCGGCTGAAAAAAGGCGGTCCCTTCCCCATGTTTACCAGCTGCTGCCCGGCATGGGTGAAGTATGTGGAGGAGGAGCGGCCCCACTTCCTGAAGAACATCTCCACCTGCAAGTCTCCCATGGAGATGTTCGCGGCGGTGCTGAAGGATCAGTACGCCAGGAAGGACGAAGAGGACGGCCGCACCACCTACCACATCGCCATCATGCCCTGCACCGCCAAGAAAATGGAGGCCAAGCGGCCGGAGTTCCAGCATGACGGAAAACCGGATGTGGATCTGGTGCTGACTACGCAGGAGATCATCATGATGATCAAGGAGTCCGGCATCCGTTTCGCAGAGCTGGAGGGGGAGTCCCCGGACCTGCCCTTCGGCATGGGCACTGGGGCGGCTACCATCTTCGGCACCACCGGCGGCGTGGCGGAGGCCGTGGCCCGGCGGGTAGTGGAGGACAAGTCCAAGAACACCCTGCAGGCCATCCAGTTCTCCGGCATCCGGGGCAGCGAGACCATCCGGGCGGTGACGCTGCCGGTGGGGGACCGGGCGCTGCGGATCGCGGTGGTCCACGGCCTGGTGAACGCACAAAAGCTGCTGGACGATATCGAGAGCGGTCAGGAGTACTTCGACCTGGTGGAAGTCATGACCTGCAAGACCGGCTGCGTAGGCGGCGCTGGCCAGCCTTACGGGCTGATCCCGGTGAAGCAGCAGCGGGCAGAGGGCCTCTATGAGGCGGACCGCACCGCCCTCATCAAGCGGTCTGAGCGGAACCCCATCGTTACAAAGCTCCTGGAGGGAGCGCTGAAGGGCCGCACCCATCAGCTGCTCCATGTGGAGTACAAGCGTCCGGACAAGGCGTAAAGACTTCTTCCAAAGGGAAGCCCCTCCCAGGCGGGAGGGGCTTCCGCCCGGTACGGCGGCTTCCCCCGGCGGAAGCCGAAAAATTTTCCTTGCGTTTCGAGCGGAATTTGGGTATCGTAGAGAAAGAGCGCGAAGGGAGGATGCAGCATGATCCTGATGGCCTGTGTGGACGGCCGGAACGGCATGGCCTTCAACTGCCGCCGGCAGAGCCGGGACCGGGCGGTGCGGGCGGACCTGCTGGCAGAGGCCGGGGAGGCCCGCCTCTGGGTGAGTGGGGCCACGGCCCGCCAGTTCCCGGCAGAGGAGCAGAGCCGCCTTTGTGTGGACGAGTCGTTTTTGGAAAAGGCGGGGCCGGGGGAGCCCTGCTTTGTGGAGGACCGCTCTGTGGCGCCCTTTGCCGGGCGTGTGGAGCGGGTGGTGCTGTACCGCTGGGACCGGGCCTATCCGGCGGACCTTTACTGGGACCTGTCCCTGGAGGGCTGGACTCTGGCCCGGCGGGAGGAGTTCCCCGGCTTCTCCCACGAGATCATTACAAAGGAAGTCTATATCCCATGAATCGAACCCGCATTTCCCTGACGGCGGCGCTGCTGTCCTTGTGCCTGCTCCTCTCCGGCTGCATGATGCCCCCGGCGGAGGGCACCGTCACCTCCTTTTCTCTGGAGGATATTCCCGCCTGGTCCGGGGAGCCCTACGTGGCCGTCGATGGCAACCAGCCGGATTTTCCGGAGGAGGACATGACCTCTGTGTCCTTTGAGACGTACAGTGAGTTGGACACTCTGGGCCGCTGCGGCGTAGCCTATGCCAACGTGGGACAGGATCTGATGCCCACAGAGGACCGGGAGAGCATCAGTTCCGTCACACCCTCCGGCTGGATCAACCGGGAGTACGACGGGGAGTACCTGTACAACCGCTGTCACCTGATCGGCTTTCAGCTCACCGGAGAGAACGCCAACGAGGAAAATCTCATCACCGGCACCCGCTATATGAATGTAGACGGGATGCTGCCCTTTGAAAATCTGGTGGCGGACTATGTAAAGGAGACGGACAACCACGTCCTCTACCGGGTGACCCCGGTGTTCGAGGGTCAGAACCTGGTAGCCAGCGGTGTCCAGATGGAGGCATGGTCTGTGGAGGACGAGGGAGAAGGCGTCTGCTTCAACGTCTATGTGTACAACGTCCAGCCCGGCATCACCATCGACTACGCCACCGGCGAGAGCTGGCAGGAGGGAGCGGAGCCGCAAAGCGGCGAGACCACGTACATCCTCAATACCAACAGCCACAAATTTCACGACCCGGACTGTTCCAGCGTGTCCGGCATGAGCACCGCCAACCGGCAGGAGTATACCGGCAGCCGGGAGGATCTGATCGCCCAGGGCTATACGCCCTGCGGCCAATGCAACCCATAAGCCGAAGCCGCCCGGGGATTCGCCCCGGGCGGCTTTTTCAAATGTTCAACAGCAGCAGTTCACCGGCCGGACACAGTCGGCGGTGATCTGGGGCGGACAGCTCCGGGTCATGGCGCCGCTGAACTTGATGCAGACCTGCTGGCCCACCCGGAAGCAGCAGGCGTTGTCTGTATGGACCAGGACCTGCTGGCAGTTCTCGTGGTCGCAGACGCACAGTTCGCAGGGGCAGACCCGCAGGACGGTGGCGCACATGGTGACTGCGCTGGAAGTGCTTTCCATTTCAATTGCCTCCTCGACTCGTGATACACTTCATTCTATTCCCGGCGGAGGAAAGGGTGCCGGGGCAGGGAGCCGCCGGGGTTGTGCTTTCCTGCCGGACGTGGTAGAATAGCCGCAGAGCGGCGATTTCGCATTTCACCTGCGCCGGGTTCCCCACACCTGTGAGAGACCTGCAAAGCAAACGGACCCGGACCGCGACCCCAGCCTGAAAAGGAGCTGTGTCATGTACGACGAACTGACGGAAGTGGACATCAAAAAGATGCAGGAGGAGATCAACTACCGGACCCGGGTCCTGCGTCCTCAGCTGATCGAGGAGGTGCAGACGGCCCGGGCCTTCGGCGACCTCAGCGAGAACTACGAGTACAAGTGCGCCAAGCAGGCCAAGAACCGCAACGACAGCCGCATCCGCTACCTGGAGCGGATGATCCGCACTGCCAAGGTCATCGAGGTGAAGGACCAGGGTGACCGGGCGGGATTGTTCGACAAGGTCACTATCTACAACGAGCTGGCGAAGCAGGAGATGACGCTGCAGATCGTCACCACCTTGCGGCAGGATGCCTTAAAGGGCCTCATCAGCAAGGAGTCCCCTGTGGGAAAGGCTCTGATGGGCCGTCAGGTGGGAGACCGGATCCAGGTGGAGGTGAGTCCGGAGGTGAAATACTGGGTGGAGATCCGGGCCATCGAGAAGGGCCGGGACGACGAGAGCCTGGAGATCAGCAGCTACTGAGCAGACAGATCAAAAGAAGGAGAGAGCATCATGTTGTTTTTGTGGTACCCCAAGTGCACCACCTGCCAGAAGGCGAAAGCCTTTCTGGACGAGCGGGGCGTCTCTTACGAGGCCCGGGATATTAAGCTGGAAAATCCCACGGCGGAGGAGCTGCGGGGCTGGTGGGAGAAGAGCGGAATGCCCCTGAAGAAGTTCTTCAACACCAGCGGCCTCCAGTACAAGGCTCTGGGCCTGAAGGACAAGCTGCCGGAGATGAGCGAGGAGGAGCAGTTGGCCCTGCTGGCCACCGACGGGATGCTGGTAAAGCGGCCCATTCTGGTGGGGGAGGACTTCGTCCGCACCGGCTTCCGCCAGGCGGAGTGGGAGACGGCACTGGGATGATCCAGCGGTACGACTTCGCCCCGCTGGATGGTATCACCAAGGTGGTGTTCCGGCAGGTGTACCACCGGATGTTCGGTGGCGCAGACCGGTATTTCATCCCGTTTTTCTCCCCTACGGATCAGCATATCCTGACCAAGCGGGATCAACGGGAGCTGGACCCGGCGGCCAACGCAGGGCTTCCTGTGGTGCCCCAGGTGATGACCCGCCGGGCACCGGACTTTCTGTGGGCGGCGGAGATCGTGGCAGACATGGGCTATACGGAGGTGAATCTGAACCTGGGCTGTCCCTCCGGCACCGTCACCGCCAAGGGCAAGGGTGCGGGCTTCCTGGCAAAGCCGGAGGAGCTGGAGCGGTTCTTTGACGAGGTATTCGCCGCCGTGAAGCTGCCGGTGTCCGTCAAGACCCGGCTGGGGGTGAAGGAGCCGGAGGAGTTCGAGCGGCTGCTGGACATTTACAACCGCTATCCCATCGCCTGCCTCACCATCCACCCCCGGGTGCAGAAGCAGTTCTACAAGGGGACCGTGCACCGGGACTGGTTCGCCTGGGCGGCGGAGCGCAGCCGGAATCCCCTGTGCTACAACGGGGATCTGGTGACCGTGGAGGACTGCACAGTCTTTGCGGTGGACTTTCCTGCCATCGACGCGGTGATGATCGGCCGAGGGGCCATCGCGGACCCGGCCCTGCTGCGGAAGCTCCGGGGCGGCGTCCCCGCCACCCGGCAGGAGCTCCAGACCTTCACCCGGACGCTGTACCAGTCCTACCAGGACTTCTATGGCCAGGTGGGCCCGGCGGCCCAGCGGATGAAGGAGGTTTGGTTCTTCCTGATCCACCTGTTCGAGGGCGGCGAACGCCATGACAAGAAAATGCGCCGCCTTCGGACGCCGGGGGAGTACGAGGCGGTGGAGGCATCCATTTTCCAGGAGCTGCCTCTGCGGGACCACGCGGCAGGGGCCTTCGGGTGAGGACAGCGTCCCCCAAAAGCGGAAAAGAGGCTGAGGAATACTCCTCAGCCTCTTTTCCGCGGATTTCAGAAGGAGATCAGATTCAGTCCCACCTCGTCGCTGAATACCCGGTTCGTCTCTCCGGGCAGGCAGGTGACCACCAGCTCGCAGGTGGCGCTGATGACGGCCTCGTTCAGATGCCCGCCGAAGGCGCGGCCCTCCTGGTCACCGGCGCACATGTGGAGGTGGCAGTAAAAGTCCCCGTCCTTGGTGTTGATGGTGCCCACCAGGGAGACGATTTCATAGACTCCCTGAAAGCGGTTGGAGTGATAGGCCTTGGCAGAGGTGTCAAAGACGCCGATGGTGAAGTCCTTCACGGCACCCAGAGCGGTGACGGAGGCCAGTTTGACCTGTTCCTTCTCTGCGAAGATCTTCAGCTGGGCCAGGATCTCCTCGTCTCGGTCCATGCGGACGATGTAGGTGTCTCCGAATTTGCGGTATTCCATGGCGGTTCCTCCTGTTTTGATCTCAGATATCCTAACGATATCACATCCTGGAGCGGACCGCAAGCCCTTGCGGCAGTGCGCAACACTTTGTTGCGTGACAAAGGGCCGGGACTGTGGTACGCTGGACACGGGAGGCGAGGCCATGAACGCGGTGGGAAAAAATCTGAAACAGCTGCGCCAGCGAGAGAAGCTGACCCAGGATGCCCTGGCGGAGAGGCTCCATGTGACCCGGCAGGCGGTGTCTTCCTGGGAGACCGGAAAGACCCAGCCGGACATCGAGACCCTGACCGCCCTGGCAGAGGCGCTGCATGCCGACGTCCGGGAGCTGATCTACGGCCCGGGGCGGATCGAGCGGCCCTATGCCCGGTTTCAGCGGCGGTACATTATCTGCACGGCCGTCTGTGTGCTGGTGTTTCTGGCATGGATTGTGATGGAACTGACGCTGGAACCGTACCTGGCAGAGCTGCTGGGAAAAGGGTACATCGTTTGGCCCATCTTTGTTTATGGGGTTACGGTGTCGCTCTTTGCATATTCTGCGGTGGGAGTGTTCCTGCCCGCTGTTATCTCATTGTGGGGAGACATTCGACTGCGATCCAATCGGCTGCGGCGGACGATGGCTGTCCTGGGCCTGCTGTTCCTGAGCCACTATGTGCTGTGGGCATCGGTGCTTTTGCTGGGGAACACTTGGTATCCGATCCTGCGGGACTGGTTTTACTGGCTGTTGAACCTGCCTTTCGCGCGAAACGGCACGTTGTTCCTCTCCGGCTGTCTCCTGTTCCTGAGCCTGAACAAATAGAAAGCAAAAAATCCGCCCGGACCGCATCGCGGTCCGGGCATTTTACCTACTGCGGCAGGGTCAGATCCCCCGGCTTGATCCAGCCGATCTTCCGGAAAAACAGCCCGAAGGCCCAGGTGAGGACAGCGGGGAGGACGAAGGAGATCAGGATCAGTCCCACCCAGTCAAAGGCGGTGGGGGCCATGGCGGCGGCCTCATTGGCCAGAGCCGCGTCACTGGGATTGACCCAGCCGGTCCAGACCCCCAGCTGGCCGCACAGGCCGCAGGTGCCCATGCCGGAGTTGATGGGGTCTCCGTTCATCTCCAGCTTGAAAAAGCAGGTGGCCAGGGGTCCGGTGACAGCGGAGGTGAGGATGGCAGGGAGCCAGATGCGGGGATTCTTCACGATGTTGGGCATCTGCAGCATGGAGGTGCCGATGCCCTGGCTCACCAGTCCGCCCCAGCGGTTTTCCCGGAAGGAGAGGACGGCGAACCCCACCATGTTGGCGCAGCAGCCCGCTACGGCGGCGCCGCCTGCCAGTCCGGTCAGTCCCAGCACGGAGCAGATGGCGGCGGAGGAGATGGGCAGCGTCAGGGCGATGCCCACCAGCACGGACACCAGAACGCCCATGAAGAAGGGCTGCAGCTCCGTGGTCCGCATAATCAGCTGGCCAAAGGCGCTGGCTGCTCCGCCGATGGGGGGCGCAATGATCCAGGCCGCTCCCACGCCCACAAGGATGGTGACGATGGGCGTCACCAGGATGTCCACCTTCGTCTCCTTGCTGACGGCCTTGCCCACCTCAGCGGCGATGATAGCCACGAACAGCACGGCCAGCGGTCCGCCCGCCCCGCCCAGTGCGTTGCAGGCATAGCCCACCGTCACCAGGGAGAACAGCACCATAGGCGGCGCCTGGAGAGCGTAGCCGATGGCCACCGCCATAGCGGACCCGCTCATGAACGACGCCAGTCCGCCGATGGTATACCCCACGCCATTGATGGTGATGACCTGGGCGGTGAGAAAGCCAATGTGGAACTGGGTGCCGATGGTGTTGAGGATCGTGCCGATCAGCAGGGAACAGAAGAGTCCCTGAGCCATGGCGCCCAGGGCGTCAATGCCGTACCGCTTGGCGGAGATCACAATGTTTTTGCGCTTCACAAAGCCTTTGACCTGTTCCATGGGAGACACCTGCTTTATGTAGAATCAAAAAATACGGTTTACAGGTGTCTTGACACCTGTAAACCGTATCATACACAAAATCCCGGTTCCTGTCAACTGCTTTTTTACATGTTCAACCTTCCAGCAGGACGCCCAGCCGCCGCAGCTCCCGGCACACCCGGCCGAATGCCGCCTCATCCGGACAGGAGAGGGTGTGGAGATGGATCCCCTCCGTCAGTTCCGACAGCGGGCGGGCGTCGGACTGCGCACAGCGGGCGAGGAACTGGCCCACATCATAGCGGTTGGAGAGCTGCAGAGGGCCGGTCAGTTGCCCGTAAATGGGGTGGTCCACAATGACATCCAGTACCGTGCAGCCCTGGTCCACCATAGCGTTTAGCTCATCTCCCATCCCAGCGGCATCGTGCTGGACGGCCACCTGCCGCACCAGACCTCCCGTCTCTCGCAGGATCACGTAGCCCCGGGGCGTGGCGGAGATGTCTGCTCCAGCCGCCCGCAGCAGGGCAATATCCCCCACGATGATCTGTCGGCTGACGGAGAATTGAGCCGCCAGGGCCGTTGCGCTGATAGGCTGCTTTGCCCGCTGCAAAAGCTCCCGAATGGCCTGCCGCCGTTCTTCCGCACGCATGGGATCCCTCCTTTCCGTCATGACAGCAGTATACCACATGCCCGGCAGATTGCAAAGAAAAAAGGAGAGCACACGCTCTCCTTTTTCTAAGGCTTCAGCCGCCCAGATAGGCTTTTTTGATTTCCGGGGAGGCCAACAGCTCCGCTCCGGTGCCGGAAGTGACGATTTTTCCGGTCTCCAGCACATAGCCACGGTCGGCGATACTCAGGGCTGCCTGGGCATTCTGCTCCACCAGCAGAATGGTGGTGCCCGCCTCATGGAGGGTTTGGATGATCTTGAAGATCTGCTCAACCAGAATGGGTGCCAGGCCCATGGAGGGCTCATCCAGCATCAGCAGCTTGGGACGGCTCATCAGCGCCCGGCCCATGGCCAGCATCTGCTGTTCACCGCCGGAGAGGGTGCCAGCGATCTGCCGCCGCCGTTCCATCAGCCGGGGGAAATAGGCGTAGACCTTTTCCAGATCCGCGTCGATGTCGCCGCCGGACCGGGTATAGGCGCCCATTTCCAGATTCTCCTCTACGGTCATCTGCAGGAAGACCCGCCGCCCCTCCGGCACCTGGGCGAGTCCCTTGGCCACGACCTTGTGGGCCGGGACGCCCATCAGGTTCTCCCCCAGAAATTCGATGGAGCCGGTGCGGGAGTGGAGCAGGCCGGAGACGGTCTGCAGCGTGGTGGATTTGCCGGCGCCGTTGGCGCCGATCAGGGTGACAACCTCTCCGGGATTTACCTCGAAAGAGACGCCTTTGATGGCGTGTATGGCGCCGTAGTAGACGTTGATGTCGCTGACTTTCAGAATCGGTTCCATGGTCACGCCTCCTTCTGTTTACCGAGATATGCCTCAATGACGGCGGGGTTGGATTGAATCTCCTCGGCGGTGCCCTTGGCGATGACCTGCCCGAAGTTCAGGACGCAGATGCCCTCGCAAATGCTCATGACCAACTTCATGTCGTGCTCGATCAGCATGACGGCGATCTGGAACGTGTCCCGGATCTTGACGATATTCTCCATCAGCTCCGCCGTCTCAGAGGGATTCATGCCCGCGGCGGGCTCATCCAGTAATAGAAGAGAGGGATTGGTGGCCAGGGCCCGGACAATCTCCAGCCGGCGCTGGGCGCCGTAGGGAAGGGAACCGGCCTGATGGTCCGCCAGGTCCGCCATCCCGAAGAGGGACAGCAGTTCCAGTGCCCGCTCATGAGCGGCCTTTTCCCGGCTCCAGTACCAGGGCAGGCGCAGAACGCCGGTGATGGCGGAGTAGCGCTCCTGATTGTGGAGACCGATCTTCACATTGTCTTCCACGGAGAGGTTGTTGAACAGGCGGATGTTCTGGAAGGTCCGGGCAATGCCCATGCGGTTGATCTGAGCTGTGGTCTTGCCGGAGGTATCCAGTCCATCCAGCAGGATGGTGCCCCGGGTGGGCTGATAGACCTTGGTCAGCAGGTTGAAGATAGTGGTTTTGCCGGCGCCGTTGGGGCCGATGAGGCCGGCGATTTCCGTCCGGCCGATGGTGAGGTTGAAGTCATTCACCGCCCGCAGGCCGCCGAAGTCGATGCCCAGGTGGCTGCACTCCAGAATGGGGGATTTGTCGATGTCCCGCTCCGGAATGATGGCATGGCTGGGAACAGGGACCATCTTGCCCTTTTCAAATTTCTTACTCATCGAGGGCTGCCCCCTTTCTTCTGGGAATGATCCGGCTGATCAGCGTCCGCACCTGCGGGTTGTTGGTGGCCAGCATCACCAGAATCAGCACAATGGCGTACACCAGCATCCGATAGTCAGAGAACTGCCGCAGGGCCTCCGGCAGCACATACAGGACAACTGTTGCCACGATGGAGCCCCAGATGTTGCCCAGACCGCCCAGCACCACATACACCAGCACCAGAATGGAAGTGTTGAAGTCGAACTGTACGGCGGTGACATTGGAGTAGTTCAGGCCGAACAGGGCACCGGCGGCACCTGCCAGGGAGGCAGAGGTGACGAAGGCAATCAGCTTGTACTTGGTGACGTTGATGCCTACGCTCTCGGCGGCGATCCGGTTGTCCCGGATGGCCATGATAGCCCGGCCGGTCCGGCTGCGGACCAGATTCAGCACCACCACCAGGGTAATCATCACCAGTGCAAAGCCCATAGCAAAGGTGGCGATGCGGGCGTTGCCCGTGGCGCCCTGGGCGCCCTTGATGATTTCGATGCCGTTTTCGCTGAGGCCGAGAGAGGACATGCTCTTGGTGCCGTCCACGTTCAGGGCGATGTGCAGGCCGTTCTCATCCCAGCCCACCAGAAGGCAGTTGATCAGATCCTTGATGATCTCGCCGAAGGCCAGGGTGACAATGGCCAGGTAGTCCCCCCGGAGCCGCAGCACCGGAATCCCGACGATGAAGCCCACGATGGCGGCAAAGAAGGCGCCCACCACCAGGGCGACGATCATCCGCACCAGATCATTTGGGACAGCAGATTGCAGGCTCATGGCGGCAATGATGCCGGAGAAGGCGCCCACGCTCATGAAGCCGGCATGGCCCAGAGACAGCTCTCCCAGAATGCCGACGGTCAGGTTCAGGGAGATGGACATGCACACGTAGCAGCAGATGGGAACCAGCATACCGCCCAGAGAACGGTTCACCAGTCCCTGGGCCTGGCAGACCGACACCACAATAAAGGCTAGGATCACGCCCAGATAGGTGGCAAAGTCCACCTTGGTGATGGTTTTCATGTTTTTGAAATAGCCTTTCATACCGCCACCTCACACTTTCTCAGGCACATACTTGCCCAGCAGGCCGGACGGTTTGACCAGCAGTACCACGATCAGCACGGCGAACAGGATCGTGTTGGACAACTGCGTGGAGATATAGGCCTGCGCCATGGCCTCAATGACGCCCAGCAGCAGTCCGCCCAGGAAGGCGCCGGGGATGGAGCCGATACCGCCGAACACCGCAGCGGTGAAGGCTTTGATGCCGGGCATGGAGCCGGTGGTGGGCTGGAGCACCGGAGAGTAAGAGCACAGCAATACCCCGGCGATGGCCGCCAGGGCGGAACCGATGGCAAAGGTCATAGAGATGGTAGCGTTGACGTTGATGCCCATCAGCTGGGCTGCGCCCCGGTCCTCCGAGCAGGCCCGCATGGCCTTGCCCATCTTGCTCTTTCCAGTGAAAGCGGTCAGCCCCAGCATGATGACCACGCAGGCCGTGATGGTCAGCAGCGCCACATAGGAGATCCGAAGCTGTCCGTCAAACAACGTCAGCTGGCCGCTGACCACGGGGGTGAAGTTCTTGGGATTCGCGCCGAACAGCAGCTGCGCTGCGTTCTGCAGGAAGTAGCTGACGCCGATGGCGGTGATCAACACCGCCAGGCTGCCGGCCTGGCGCAGGGGGCGGTAAGCCAGCCCCTCGATGACCACGCCCAGAACCGTGCAGACCACCATAGCCAGCAGCACGGACACCAGAGCCACAGCGCCGGTGGTCAGTGCGGAGGGATCCTCTCCCAGCAGGTTGCTGCCTGCAAACATGGTCACGTAAAAGGACACATAGGCGCCAACCATGATAACGTCGCCGTGGGCGAAATTCAGCATCTTGGCAATGCCGTATACCATGGTGTAGCCCAGGGCGATGATGGCGTAGATGCTTCCCAGACTGATGCCCGTGATCAGGTAGGATAGAAATTCCATAAGTATTTTCCTCTCTTTCCCCTTCTATGGCAGAAACCGGGGCGGTGACAGCTCCCCGCGTCGGTTTCCACCATAGAAGTCCAGGGAGGGCTGCCGGAGTTCCGGCAGCCGATCCCTGTCCTCTATTACAGTGGAGTGTGTGTTCCGCTGTCAGGGAGTGACATAGGTACCGTTTTCGATAATGACTGCGGTGGGGTCCTTGGACACAGCACCGTTTTCGTCCCAGGTCATCTCGGAGCCGGCGCTGGTCAGGCCGGTGACGGCCAGGGTGGGCATGACCTCGATCAGAGCATCGCAGATCTCCTCATTGGACATGTCGGCGGTGGCGCCGGCGGCCTGGATGGCTTGATACAGGGTGTAGATGGCGTCATACGCATCGGCACCGAACTGATTGGGGATCTCGCCGAAGCGGTCCTGATACTCCGCCACGAAGTTCTGGGTCATCTCGTCCTCAGAGTCGGCGGAGAAGGGAGTCAGCAGGTAGACGCCTTCAGCCAGAGAGGCATCGAAGTTCTCGGCGGTCAGGATGCCGTCCATGCCGTCCACGCCGAAGAAGGTGGGGGCGTAGCCCATGGCGTTGGCCTGGGTCAGAATGACAGAGGCGGGGGTATAGTAGATCGGCAGGAACAGCAGATCGGCGCCGGCGGACTGGGCACCAGCCAGCTGGACGTTGAAGTCGGTCTGGCTGGCCTCGGTGAAGGTGCCCTCATAGACGATGTCCATACCGCGGGAATCGGCCTCTGCCTTGAAGTTGTCCCGGATACCGATGGAGTATTGGTCATCGTTTTTGTAGATGATGGCGATCTTCGGACTGTCGAAGTTCTCATCGATGTACTGGGCGGAACGGGAGCCCTGGTTGGAGTCGGTGAAGCAGATCTGGAACACGTTGTCATTGTCGTTGATGGAAATGACGTCGTCGCCGGAGGCGGAGGGGGTCAGGGTGAACACCCGATCCTCATAGGCCAGCGGGACCACGGAAAGGGCCGGCTGGGTAGTGACGGTGCCCACCAGGATCTGCATGCCGTCGTCCATCAGGGCGTTGTAGGCGTTGACGGAGGTCTCAGCGTCGTTGACGTCGTCCTCAGTCATCAGCTCAAACTGGATGTCGCCGCCCAGGGCATTGATTTCGTCCACCGCGATCTGGGCGGAATTGGCCACGCAGGTGCCATAGATGGCGGCGCCGCCGGTCAGGGGGCCAATGACGCCGACTTTGAAGGCGCTGCTGCCGGAGCTCTCCCCGCCGGCAGAATCGCCGGAGTTGGAGTCGGCTTCATCCGAGCCGCCGCAGGCGGCCAGGCTGAGGACCATAACCATGGCCATCATGAGGGCAAAGAACTTCTTTTTCATCTTGCAATCTCCTTTTCTTGGTTCAGATTATACAAAAAAGCGGCCCCGCCAGATGCGGAGCCGCTTTACTGTATCAAACAGTTATGCACCTCGTCGCGATCTCGGCGTATGATGATACTCTGCTGCCAACAATACCAGTACCAGAACAAACAGGGCCACTGCCAGTACGGATACCAGAATGGCAAGGGGAATCAGGGCGCAAATAATAATGGACGCCAGCAGAATGGCGTCCAGAATCAGAGCAATATTCATCATGGAAGCACGGGACATCTCCGTGGAATAGGCGCAGGAAGCAGACGCCGCCTGGCGAGCGGACGCACCATTCATCATCATGGACTGGGAAGACGTCGTGTAAAATGCCATGGTGTTCCACTCCTTTCAAAACAGACAACCCGTTGATGTTGTTTCCAATTGTAGCGGCTCTCTTTCGGAAAGTCAATCCTCAATCTCAAAAAGAACGCCCATAAAATATTTTCAATTTCATTATATTTTTGTGTGTACTGTACAAAAGCGCAAAGAAAGGTGCGGTGTATAGAGGAAAGAAACCGCGTGGCGAAAGGAAAAAAGGAGAGACGGCAGCCGCCGTCTCTCCCTTCGTTGTCTGGAAAAATTTTAATAGCACTTGCGGTAGATGGCCTCTTCGGACTCCAGGTCGAAGGGGTAGTAGGCGTTGGTCATGAGGCGCTGCTGATTGGCCTCGACGGACAGGGGGAAAGCCTTGAAGTCCGCCTCAGTGAAGCCGCAGTCCCGCAGGGGCCGCAGGGGCAGGATGCGCTGCAGCAGGGCGTTCATCTCGGGGATGGCGTCCTTGACCTCGCAGCCCAGGATGCTGGACACCAGCTCCTTGAACTTCATGATCTCACCGTCGGGCTTGTGCTCGTCATAGTAGTCCATGATGGCGCCGAAGAGCATATAGTTGCTCTCGCCGTGGGGCACGTGATAGGTGCCGCCCAGGGGGAAGCTCATGCCGTGGACCGGGCCGCAGCCGGCCTTCAGGAAGGCGATGCCGGCGTAGAAGCTGGCGGTCACGAACTGATCCATATACTCGAACCGGGCGTCCTGGCCCTTTTCGTCGATCAGCTTGAAGCCTTTCAGAATCACATCCATAGCCTTCTCGCTGAAGAGCTCGGAGGTCATGGTCTTGCGGTGGGGGCTCAGGAAGGACTCGGTGGCGTGGACCAGCGCGTCGATGGCGGAGCAGGCGAAGGGCTTGTAGGGCAGAGTCTTCAGCAGCTCCGGGATCAGGCACACCTTGTTGGGGATGATGTCGTCGGACACCAGGCCCAGCTTGGTCTCGCCGCCGGTGAGCACACCGTCCTTCTCGTCCTTGACGATAGCCACAGAGATGTTGGTGCACTCAGAGCCGGTGCCGCAGGTGGTGGGGATGGCGATGACGTCCTTCTCGTGCACCACGGGGAATCGCTTGAAGTACAGGTTGTGGACGGTATCGGGGCGCTTGCAGCCCAGCAGCTTGCACAGGTCCATAATGGCGCCGCCGCCCACGGCGATGACGCGGTCATAGCTGTCGTAGGGGATGGCGTCGTACATGACCTGGATCATTTCCTCGCTGGGTTCGCCAGCGCCGAACTTCTCCTGGAACACATAATGGCACTTGAGGCCCAGATCCTTCATGAAGGGGGTGTAGATGAACTCGTTGGTCAGCACCACGTCCCGCTCGTTCAGCTTGAACTCCTCCGCCATCTGGGCGAAGGTCTGGAACTTGTACACTGTGGGAGCGAAAATAATCTCCCGCTTGTCAGCCATCAGGGAAGCGGAAAAAGCATCCATGATTCTTGTCTCCTTTTCAAAATGATATATGGCGATACAGGCAGGGCCCCTGAGGGACCCCGCCGGGTATCTGAACTTATTTGCGGGCGATGGCCTTCTTGACGGCGGCCACGATGTTGGCGGCGCGGAGGCCGTACTCGTCCATCAGGAAGTCCTGGGGACCCACCTGACCGAACTGGTCCTGCACGCCCACAAATTCCTGTACGGTGGGGGCGTTCCTGGACAGGCAGTTGGCCACAACAGAACCCAGGCCGCAGGTGACGTTGTGGTTCTCGGCGGTGACGATGGCACCGGTCTCCTTGGCGGCCTTGACCACCAGCTCCTCGTCCAGGGGCTTCCAGGTGAACATGTCGATGACCCGGACAGAGATGCCCTCTGCCTGCAGAGCCTCATAGGCCTTCAGGGACTCGTCCACCATGATGCCGGAGGTGATGATGGTGGCCTGATCCTTGTCGGACTCATGCAGCACCACACCCTTGCCGATCTCGAACTCGCTTCCCTCGCCGTACACCTGGATGATGCCCTTGCGGACGAACCGGGTGTAGGTGACGCCCTTGTCGATGTTCACCAGTTGGCGGGTGATACTGGCAAGCTGGTCATAGTCGGCGGGGTCCAGCACTGTGGTTTCGGGGATGGAGAGGTACATGGCTGCATCCTCCAGCGGCATGTGGGTGCCGCCGTTGAACGCGGCGGTGACGCCGGCGTCGGAACCCAGAACATGGACCGTCAGCCCGGCATAGGCAGCTGACATATAGATCTGGTCATAGCACCGGCGGGAGGAGAAGGTACCGAAGGAGTGGAAGAAAACCTTCTTGCCGGTGGCGGCGAGACCCGCAGACACACCGGCGGCGTTGCCCTCGGCGATGCCGGCCTCAAAGGCCCGGTCGGGATAGTGCTCCCGCAGCCGCTTGGTGTTGATGCAGCCCATCAGGTCGCAGTCCACATAGCAGATGGACTTGTCCTGCGCCATCATCTCGTCCAGGGTCAGGGCGAGACCGTCCCGGCAGGCCCGGGAGTCCTTTTCATGCTTACCGATCAGTTTCACGTTCATTGCTCTCACCCTCCTCAAGCGTTCTTGGCGTCTTCCAGAGCCTTTTCCGCGGCGGCCAGCGCCTCGGCCCACTGCTCCTCATTGGGCTGGGAGGAGTGGTCGTGCTTGGGTTCAGCGAAAGTGGCGCCCTTGCCCTTGCTGGTGTCCAGCACGATGCAGCTGGGCACGCCCTTCTTGGCGTAAGCGTTCTGGATGGCGTCGTAGATGGCCTTCACATCATGGCCGTCGATCTCCTGGGTATACAGGCCGAAGGATTCCGCCTTCTTGGCAATGTTGCCGTGGTCCAGGATGTCGGCGGTGGGGCCGTCCAGCTGATAGCCGTTGTTGTCGATGAAGTAGATGATGTTGTCCAGCTTGTGGGCGTATGCGAAGTGGAACGCCTCCCAGACTTGGCCCTCGTCGGCCTCGCCGTCGCCGATGACGCAGAACACATGGCTGTCACGGCCATCGATCTTGTTGCCCAGAGCGGCGCCGGTGGCGGTGGAGGCGCCCTGGCCCAGAGAGCCGGTGGTCAGATCCACGCCGGGGGTCAGCTTCCGGTCGGTGTGGCTGGGGAACTTGGTGTGAGGATGGTTGAGGGTATAAGCTTCCTCCATGGGATAGTAGCCCATCAGGCCAAAAGTGGCGTAAGCCACGGGGCCCGCGTGGCCCTTGGACAGGACCAGCCAATCCCGATCCTCCCACCGGGGGTTCTTCGGGTCAAACTTCATAACCTCTCCGTACAGGACGGCCATCAGGTCCGCCAGGTCCATGGAGCCGCCCACGTGGCCGAAGCCCCGGGAGTGGATGACCTTCAGCGTTTCCAGCCGGATCTCAGCCGCCAGAACTTTGCACTTTTTTTCGTTCATGGGGTGTTTCTTCCTTTCCTTCACTTAAATTGCACGCCGCGCGGAAACCTGCGCCGCATAGGTTCGACAGGGGGACAGGTCGCTGAGAAGTGAGAATGCAATGTGTGTGCGCCAACAGAAAAAACAAAACGATTACTTCGCTTTCAGAATACCACAAATTCCAAAACATGAAAAGGGGGTTATCAAAGGTTTTTGAAAATTCGTCCCGCCGGTGGTGCCGTGGGGCGAACCTGAAGAAGCGTGTATCGGCGGATTTCCCAATGTCTGCACAAAAATATGGTGCTTTTGACCAAAAATCAACCCTGACATTTTCTATATTTTACCCCATCCTCCTATACGGAGTCAATATGAGTTTGAATTTTCACAAGAATAACTTCCGTAGATAGGAAGGTACACAGGCGCAGGGGGGAGTGACTACCTAGAGAAAGGAAAACCATGGGAAGCAGCACTTCAAGGTTTTCCTCAATTTTCCAGAAACACCTACGGGCGGCAAGGCTTGCGGCGGAAGGCCCTGCATCGTTCTGTAATTGACAAGCCCCGGCAAATTCGCTATTCTATATGGGACGGCATACGCCTCCGGCCGGCTTTGGCGGGTGGGGAAAGCGTTTGCGCAGAATGCGCCGCACCGGCGGCGGGAAAGGCAGAGTCAGATGAAGAACGTCACGCTGAAGGACGTGGCCCGAGCGGCGGGCGTCTCTTATTCCACAGTCTCTCGCTCTCTGTCAGGCAGCCCACAGATCGGGCGGGAGACCCGGGAGCGGATCCTGCGCCTGTGCGACGAGATGGGCTACACCAAAAACTATGTGGCCCGCTCCATGGTCATGCGGAGGACGGAGCTGATCGGTCTGGTAGTGCCTTCTATTGACAATCAGTTCATGGCAGAGCTGGCGTACCACGCGGAGATGAGCGCCCGGGCGCGGGGCTACAATCTCATGCTGTGCAACTCCGGGCCGGATCTGCGGCAGGAGAAGGCGGTGGTAAAGCTGCTGGTGGGCCGCCAGGTGGACGGGATGCTGATCGTCCCCCAGGAGCACCGGAGCTGTGAGGAGCTCCGGGTCTACACGGAGCAGGTGCCCACGGTCTTCCTCAGCGAGGATCTGCGGGACGAACCCCTCAGCTGTGTGACCACGGACAATACCGGGGCCACCTACCTGGCCATGGAATACCTGCGGAGCCTGGGGCACCGGGAGATCCTGTACTTCGGCCGCAGGCACACCGTCACCCACCAGCTGCGGGCAGAGGGTTACCTGCGGGCCTGCCGGGACATGGGGCTGACACCGCGGATTGTGGACAGCAGCTTTCCCCGCTCCTCAGTGGCCGGCGGCTATGAGCTGGCCCGGGAGCTGTTTACCAAGCCCCTGGACTATACAGCCATCCTGGCCTCCACGGACTCCAACGCCCTGGGGATTCTGCGGGCGGCGGACGAGCTTGGGATCAGGGTGCCGGAGCAGCTGAGTCTGATGGGATTTGACAACATCGCATCTGCCGCCATGCCGCGGATCGACCTGACTACGGTGGAGCAATCCAAGCGGGAGATGGCCCTTCAGGCGGTGGAGATTCTGTTGGATAAGATCGAGCGGGGCACCCAGGGCTACGTCCATCAGATCCTGATGCCCAGTCTGGTGAAGCGCAGCTCCTGCAGGGCGTTGACATGAGAGACGTCTGCCGTTCTGCGGCGCGGCGCACTGCTTGACGGATAAGAAGAGGCGATCAGCTATGAAAGAGTATCTCTACGACCCCCACACCCACACGGCGGAGACCAGCAAATGCGGCCATCTGCCGGCGGCGGAGGTGGTGGATCGCTATGCCGGGCACGGATTTTCCGGCCTGGTGGTGACGGATCACCTCCACCCGGAGTACTTGTCCCGGATTGACACGGACCACAACTGGGACCATGTGATCGACCACTATCTTGCCGGCTACCGGGCCTCCAAGGCCCGGGGAGACGAACTGGGACTGGATGTGATCCTGGGGGCGGAGCTGCGCTTCCCGGAGAACGACAACAACTATTTGGTCTATGGTATCGACGAGGCGTGGCTGCGGGCGAACCCATATCTGTGCTGCATGAGCGCCCGGGAGTTCTACCGGAAATTCCACGACCAAGTACTGATCGTCCACGCCCACCCTTACCGCGACGGCAATACCACGGTATTTGAAGATGCTGTCCACGGCACGGAGATCCTCAACGCCCATCCCCGCCATGAAAACCATAACGACCGGGCCCTGGAGCTGGCGAAGCGCCACCCGGAGTATCTGCGCTTGGCAGGGTCTGACACCCACGAGGATGGTGACGAGTGCCGGGCTGGCGTCCTCCTGCCGGAGCGGGTGCGGGATTCCTTTGCCTACCGGCGCATGATCGAAGGGCGGTGCTTCCGCCTCTGGTCGCCCGTCTTTCCGGAGCTGGCGGCGGCGGATGAGGCTCTGCGCCGGGCAGAACCTGCGGAATAACAGCTTGTCCGCGCCGCGGAGCCGAACAGAAAAGCGCTGCCTTTGGCGGCGCTTTCTTGCTTGACAGCGGGGAGCGGAGCCGGATATAATGGAAAAAACAGGAGGTGATGGGATGCGAAAGAGCATTGTGGTGCTGATCGTTGCGGTGCTGGCAGTGGCGGCCGGAGCGGTGGTGCTGTCCCTGTCGGCTCCCGTGTTGGACGAGGAGGTGGAGTACCGGCTCACCTCGCTCTATTACCGGGGACAGGAGATCTCGTCCCAGGTGGACGGGGACGAGGTGCTGGATCTGCTGGAGGGCGCCTCCCGCGGTCTGATTTCCCGGGGCGGACTCCCGGCGCATTCCTTCCGGGATATGGTGGAGGTGAACGTCGTCGGCGGAGAGGAGGCCCTGCACGTGGTACTCTCGATGGAGGACGGGCTCTTCGCCGTCTATCAGGATCCGGATTGGAGTTATGCCATTCGGGAGGGTGAGGCGCTGGCCGCCGCGGTGGAGGCGCTGCTGCCCGCATGAGAGGACCGTAAGACAACCTGAAAGCACCCCGCGGCCGTCGGCCGCAGGGTGCTTTTTCCTGTTTCGGGTTCAAACCTTGGCGGGCTGCATCTGTGACATCTGGCGCAGTACATACAGTTGAATGGGGACAGCCGCCGCCAGAGTGAGAAGATCGGAGACGGACTGGGCCATCTGGACGCCCAGAAGTCCCAACGGGGACAGGGAGAGAAGCCACACCAGGGGAATGAAGAAAATGCCCTGCCGGGCCATGGCGACAAAGGTGGCGGGAACGGTCCGCCCAATGGTCTGGAGCATCATGTTGCTCATGGTGATCCACGCCTGGAAGAAGAAAGTCACGCACTGGAACCGCAGGGCTACCGTGCCGATGGCGATGACCCCCGGGTCATCCCGGAACAGGGCGATGAGCTGCGGTGCAAAGGCGAACCCCAGTGCCCCGATCACCAGCAGAAAGACGGCGGCCACCTTCACGCAGAACCAGAAGCCCTCCTTCACCCGGTGATACAGCCGGGCACCGTAGTTAAAGCCGCACACCGGCTGGAAGCCCTGGCCGAATCCGATCATGGCGGAGGCGCCGAAGGTGGTGATCCGCTGGACCACGCCCATGGCGGCGATGGCCGCGTCTCCGTAAGGCATGGCGGCGTGGTTGAGGCAGATGGTGGCCACGCTGGCCAAGCTCTGCCGGGCCAGGGAAGGCAGCCCGCCCTGGATGATGAGCTTGAAGTAGGACCATTTTAGCTGGACGCGGGAGATATGGATGTGAAGGGTGGCGCCCCGGGTGCAGCCCGCCAGCAGCAGACAGAACCCGGCGAACTGGCTGATGATGGTGGCCCAGGCGGCGCCCGCCACTCCCAGGTCAAAGACGAAGATCAGCAGGGGATCCAGCCCGATGTTCAGCACGGCGCCGCTGGCGATGCCGATGGTGCCGTAGATGGCGTTGCCCTGGAAGCGCAGCTGGTTGTTCAGTACCAGGGAGGCGGTCATCCACGGCGCGCCGATGAGGATCACGCGCAGGTAGTCCTTGGCATAGGGCAGAATGGTGGGGGAGGAGCCCAGGAACGCGGCCAGGGGCGTCAGGAAGATCTCGCCGAAAACGCAGATGAGGAGTCCGGTGAACAGGGCGGAGAAAAAGCCGGTGGCCGCCATGTTGGAGGCCGAATCCGTATTGCGCCGCCCCAGCTCCCGGGAGATGAAGTTGCCGCTGCCGTGGCCGAAGAAAAAGCCCACAGCCTGGATCACCGCCATCATGGAAAACACCACGCCCACAGCGCCAGTGGCAGCGTTGCTGCGCAGCATCCCCACAAAAAAGGTGTCCGCCATGTTGTAAAAAGCGGTCACCAGCATACTGATGATACAGGGAACGGCCAGATGGGAGATCACCCGGCTCACCGGTTCTTCTGTGAGCTGGTGGAATTTCTGTTCCTGTTCTTCACCCATGGAGAGCCCTCCTCCTGAAATATTTACATGATCCTAACAGAATTATAGCACGGCTCTGACAAAAGGGAAGGGTATTTTCCGGGGATTGGCACATCGGCGCCGGTATGGTATAATGGAAAACAGCGGATCCGGAGGTTCCCTCCGGTGCCCTACATTCATTATAGAAAAAACAACCAGAGGAGCAAACGCAATGGAACATCTGACTGCCTTTTTGACGCGCATGCCCAAGGTGGAGCTCCATGTCCATCTGGAGTCCACCATGCCGGGGGAGATGCTGGCGCGGTTCGCGGCCCGGCAGGGGCGGGAGCTGCCCCGCCCGGCGGAGCGGCTGTACGACTGCTCTGCTGAGGACCTGAGCGACTTCCTCGCCTTTCTGGACAACATCTGCTCCTTTGTGGGCACGCCGGAGGAGCTGGCGGAGGCGGCGGAGCACGCTGCGCTGGAGAGTGGACGGGAGCATATCCTGTACAGCGAGATGATCCTGAACCCCACCCACTGGCCCCAGTTCTCGGTACCGGAGATCATCGCCGCGGTGACCGCTGGGTTTGACCGGGCTGCGGCACAGGGCGGCGCAGACTGCCGATTCACGCTGTCTCTCTCCCGCACCCAGACGGGGGCGGAGGCCATGGCCCTGGTGGAGGATATGAAAGCCCACCGGACCCACCGGCTGGCGGGCCTCTCCATTGACGGGAACGAGGCCCTGGCGGGCCGAACGGGGGAGCGGTTCCGTCCGGCGTTCCTGGCGGCGGGTGCGGCGGGCTTCGGCCGCACCGCCCACGCCGGGGAGAGCAGCGGGCCGGATGGCGTGCGGGACGCCCTGGATCTCCTGGAGGCGGACCGGCTGGACCACGGCGTCCGGGCGGCAGAGGACGCGGATTTGACGGCCCGGCTGGTGCGGGAGCGGGTGCCGCTGAACATCTGCCTGACCTCCAACCTGACACTGCTGTACCGGCGGCGGGAGGATCATCCCCTGCGGCGTCTACTGGATGCAGGGGCGGTGGTGACCCTGAGCCGGGACGATCCTACCTTCCTGGGCGGGCTGACCCTGACGGAGGAGCTGCGCCGGGCCGCAGAATTCGCCTATATGAGCCGTGAGGAACTGCTGGCCTGCCAGGAGGCGGCGGTGGACGCCGCCTTCTGCGGACCGGAGACCAAGAACTTCCTGCGGCGGGCCCTTGCAGAATTTCAGCAGAGCTGACAGGCGCAGTCAGGCGTTGCCGCGCATAAGATGGGTTGTATCCAGGGCGGAAACGCCGGATATAATTTCCATGAAACGAGGGAATTCCTTTGCGTATCAATGAAGCCTATGAGCATGAGCCCATTTTACCATATCAGTCCGAAGAATCCTGCCCCCTGAACGGCTGCAACAAGGTCAGTACCCAGTGTGTGGATGTGACTGCCTCCGTGATCCTGTCCCCCACCGCAGTCATGGGCAGCCCCACCGTCACCTGTCAGGGCAATCCCACCATCACCTGCGCCACCAATGCAGACGGAACCATGTGCACCGTGACTATGACCCAGAAGGTCTGTGTCTCCATCCCGGTCCGCTACGGCACGACCATTTCTACCTGCGACCCCACCATCACCTGCGCAGAGAGCTGCATCGGCTGCGGCGGCTGCTGAGGAAAGCGGAACAGGGTCCCCGCCCATTTCGGCGGGGCCCTTTTCGTGTTTGCGCCCAGGAGAAATGGGGTTGCAAGTTTGTTGAAAAAACGATATACTGAATTGGATTTGTAAAGATTTTTCAACAGAAAGGAAGCGCTGTAATGACTGCTTATCCCAAGATGACCGCCGAGGAGCGGAAGGCGGAATACGCCGAGGTGACCCGGGAGTACGAGGAGCTGAAGGCCCGGGGACTGAATCTGAACATGGCCCGGGGCAAGCCCGGTAAGGCGCAGCTGGATCTGGTCAGCGATATTTTCAGCCTGATGCAGAAGCCGGAAGACTACGTGTCCGACGGCGTCGACGTGCGTAACTACGGCGAACTCAGTGGCCTGCCCGCCGCCAAGCGGCTGTTCGCGGAGATCCTGGGCTGCCGGCCGGAGCAGGTGTTCGTGGGCGGCAACGCCAGCCTGCAGCTGATGTACGATACCATCTCCAAGGCCTATACCCATGGCCTGCTCCACAGCGAGCGCCCCTGGTGCAGGGAGCCCGTGGTGAAGTTCCTGTGCCCCGCCCCCGGCTATGACCGCCATTTCAAGGTGACGGAGTCCTTTGGCTTTGAGCTCGTCACCATCCCCATGACGGACGAGGGACCGGACATGGACGCGGTGGAGAAGGCCATCCAGGACCCGGCGGTCAAGGGCATGTGGAACGTGCCCAAGTACTCCAACCCCGACGGCATCATCTACTCCGCCGAGACCATCCGGCGCATCGCCTCTATGAAGCCCGCCGCCCCGGACTTCCTGCTGATGTGGGACAATGCCTACTGTATCCATGAGTTCGAGGGGGACTATGTGGAGTTCCCGGACATCCTGGCGGAGTGTGAAAAATACGGCAACGCCGACATGGTGTTCGAGTTCGCCTCCACCTCCAAGGTGACCCTGCCCGGCGCCGGCATCTCCTGCTTTGCCTGCTCCGAGGCCAACATGGCTTACATGGAAAAGCTCCTCACTGTCCAGGTCATCAGCTTCGACAAGGTGAACCAGCAGCGCCATGTGCTCTATCTCAAGGACAAGGCCCACACCCTGGAGCTGATGAAGAAGCACGCCGCCATCATGGGCCCCAAGTTCCGCTGTGTGGTGGACGCGCTGGACCGGGAGATCGCGCCGCTGGAGATCGCCTCCTGGCGGCGGCCCAAGGGCGGCTACTTCGTCTCTCTGAACGCCATGCCCGGCACCGCCAAGCGGACGCTGGCCCTGTGCAAGGAGGCGGGCGTCACCATGACCGGCGCAGGCGCCACCTTCCCCTATGGCAAGGATCCCCAGGACAGCAATATCCGCATCGCGCCTTCCCTGCCCCCTGTTGAGGAGCTGGAGCAGGCCATCGCCGTGCTGTGCGTCTGCCTGAAGATGGCGGCCCTGGAGAAGCTGGGCGTATGAGATACAAGGGAAGCGTTTACCGTCCGCCCTCTGAGGCGTACAGCCTCATCGTCCAGGTGACCTACGGGTGCAGCCACAACACCTGCGCCTTCTGCAGCATGTATAAGGAGAAGCACTTCGCCATTCGTCCCCTGGAGGAGGTGCTGGAGGACTTCCGCATCGCCCGGGGCGTGTACCGCCGGGTGGACCGGGTGTTCCTGGCGGATGGCGACGCATTAGTCCGGAAAGCGAATGAGCTTTACACCATCCTAGACACCATTCGGGAGCTGTTCCCAGAGTGTGAGCGGGTCACCAGCTACGCGTCCCCTGCCTCCATCCGTATCCGGACGGAGGAGGAGCTGCGGACGCTGCGGGACAAGGGCCTGACCATGGTCTACATGGGACTGGAGTCCGGGTGCGATGACGTTTTGAAGCGGATGCGCAAGGGCCACATGTCCGCCGAGATCGTGGAGATGGGCCGGAAGGTCCGCCGGTGCGGCATGGCGCTGTCCGTCACCGCCATCACGGGCCTGGGCGGCCCAGAGCTGCTGGAGCGCCACGCCATCGAGACGGCGGAGGCCTTCAACGCCATGAACCCGGAGTATATCGGGATGCTGACGCTGATGGTGGAGCCGGAGACGCCCCTTTACGACTGGGTGCGGGACGGCAGCTTCCAACTGCTGACCCAGCCCCAGGTGCTGGAGGAAACCCGGCTGCTGATGGAGCATCTGGACAGCCCCGGCAGCGTGTTCCGGATGAATCACGCCAGCAACTACCTGGTGCTGAAGGGCACGCTGAACCGGGACAAGGAGGCCATGCTCCGCACCATCGACGCGGCGGAGCACGACCTGAGCCGCCTCCGGCCGGAGGAGTGGCGGGGCCTGTAAAACCAAATGAAACAGCCGCAGAGCAACGCTCTGCGGCTGCTTTTTTGCCCGGGACCGCAGGCTTGACAGCCCCTGCCGGAGATGATACCATAGGGCCGATTTCCAAGCGGGGTGGGATGTCGGTTCTGTGCGCAAGACCAACTACCGGGCTGAAAAGGAGGCGGCATCCCCCTGTTTGGTGTTGCCCGGCCCCCCCTTGAAAGTCCAACGTGATATGTGCAGCGGCGCAGCGTGAGCGGACATTCCGGGGCATGGAAACCTCAAAAAAAGGATAAAAAACCCAGTTGGCAACCGTTGGTTGCTGGAAAGTAAGCCGCGCGCGGTTTACTTTCATTTCTTGCTGGGATAGATTTGGAGATGTAAACAATGACCTTAGATAAAAAATTGGCTCGCTTGCGAAAAAGAGAAGGGCTGTCCCAAGCAGAGGTATCGGAAGAGCTGGATGTGTCCCGGCAGGCCGTAACAAAATGGGAAACAGGGACGTCCAGGCCATCAATAGAAAATCTGCAATCTCTGAGCAGGCTCTATAACGTCCCGCTGGAGTATCTGCTGGATGAAAGCGGGGACGAACTTCCTGCCCCGGCTCCGGCGGCCCCGGCTGCAGAGAGGGCGCCGGAGCAGAAGGTACAGAAAAAAGAAAAGCAGTGGATGAGGCTGCTTGTGATCGGCGCCGTTGTTTTGGCCCTGCTGGTATGCTTCCTTTTCTGGTATGGAAGAGGGCAGAAGGAAAATGGCTTGGATTTACATTCAATTCAGGGGGAAGAAAGTACGTTGTTGGAAGAGCCGGATTTTAACTTGAATTGGGAGTAACAGGAAGGAGGTGAGACCAATGGGGATGAAAAGAGGCTTTTGTTTGTTGTTCGCCTGTATTGCAATTTTTAGCTGTATTTCCGCTCAGGCCGCTGCAGCTGATATTGGAGAACAGGCAGCAGAGATCGCGGAACCAAGAGCCACAGGCGAGTTTGATTTTGAGATTTCTGCGAAGAGCATGAGAAAAGCAAGCACCAGCTTTCCGATGGAATATGGGGAAACCGTTACCATTACGGCATCTTATTCTCCGGCGTCAGCGAGTGTCGACTTCGGACTGATCGACTCCGACGGGCTATTTTACCCTGTGCGAGGAAGCAACGGGAGCATTAACCAGACGATCAGGATCGATCTCAGAGGGACCTATACATTTGCGGTAAGGAATAATTCTAACTATACTGTCTCCGTTTCCGGCTTTGTGAATTATTGATTTCACGACTTTTGAAAAAATTAAAGGAGGAAGAACTATGAAAACGATGCGTAGATATTTTGCAATGCTGCTTACTTTGATTATGAGCTTTTCGCTGGTGACGTCTGCTGCAGCTGCAGAGACCAAAACAGTTGTTGTTGGTGATGTCTCGATTGACTTTGGAGTAGAGGAAACCACGGTCATGCCCCGCGGCGTTTGGGCATTTTGGGATGAATGTAACGGAAAAAATAATTATAATAACAGCTTTACTTGTTATCCTGGAAACGGGAATAACTTGGAGCTAACAGTAGTTAATAGCGGAAATAATGATGTTATTGTAAATTTGGACGTTGATGGAACAGCTGTCCCGGCTTGGAAAATTCCTGCTGGAGAAACAGATTCCGCAGAAATTAGAAGTACTGATCAGTCTGAGGGATTGACTTGTGACGTTAGCATTAATATTACAACAACAAATGGCGCAAATATGAATGTTCAGATTAAAGCGTGGCAGTACCAGGTCAATCCCTAAAAGAGCAAGTAAGCAATCGAGATATGAAGAGAACAAAGATTGATGTTGGCATATGCACTTTAGCGGTCATATGCTTACTTGGAACAACGGTTTTTGCTGTCTCTGAACAGTTTTCTACTGGAAACGCAGGAATTCGTATGTTCGGAAAGACGGAATTAGAAGCTGGGGAAACAATTGCAGCACCAAATGGCCAGGAAATTCCTGGGGTTATCACTTACACAGATGAAGCTGGTGGGATGACAAATTACCTTTCTATCAGGAAAATTGCAGAGTTATTTGATGCTACAATATCTTGGGACAGTAGCAACGATTGCATTGTTATTGGAAGTGAGAACAAAGGCGCATCTGTAAGTGTTGGAAGTGCTGAAAATGTGACCATAGGAGAGACACCAGAATTTGGGGCTACGGCAGGCCCTTTTACAGAGATAAAGCCAGATAAGATTAATTCCAATAAGGGCATGACGATTTGGCTGAATGATGCTTGTATTCAGTCGGATACTGGAATCACACAGAGACTCAATTGTGCAGCCGGAGGGATTGTCTTAATAACGGTGACGAATAATGGAGAGACTGACCAGTTTTTCAATGTCTATCGCCCAGTTACAGTAAGCGATGGGGAGAAGGAAATATTTCAATCTATAAAGATTGCTTCTGGAAAAACAGCGGTGAGAGCTTTCCGAGTAAATGAAGATGCCGGAGTATTGACGTCCGTGCTTGAATTTAGCATAGATGGTGGAAGTGAATCTGGAATGTCGGATCTCAAAGTGAGCGCAATGGAATATTACGGATAAGTTTGAGTAAAAACTGAGGGCACAAATAAGCAACCAAAAATGAACGGCCGCTAAAAAAGCGGCCGTTCATTTTTAGCTCTGCTTGAGGAGTTCATTATATCCCGTAATAACGGATTTATGTTGACTGCCCCAGAGAACTATGGTATAGTGACAGCGGCAGGAAAGAATTTGCTGCCGCTGAAAAAGAGCTGGCTGGAGAAGCCGGGGAAATGAGGGACATATTTGCGATTGAATAACTTTGTTTCGGCGTTTGACGTATAGCAGAGGCTATCGCGTCAAACAAAGAGATTTGGCATATAGCCTCTGCTCATTCCAAATCACAAGAGCTTTGGAGGAGCATCATGCGCTATATGAAAGCAGCCGACGTGCTGCCGCCGGACCTGCTGGCCCAGGTCCAGGCGTATATCGACGGGGAGTATCTGTACATCCCCCGGCGGGAGACCAGCCGCAAACCCTGGGGCGCGGCCAATGGCCGCAAGGCGGAGACCCTGGCCCGAAATCAGGAGATCTATCGGCGCTATCGGGAGGGGACCTCTGTGGACCAGCTGGCGGAAGCCTACTTTCTGGCGCCGAAGAGCATTTGGAAGATCATCGCCCGCCTGAGAAATGAATAAGAACACAAGCGCCATGCGGACTCCCGCATGGCGCTTTCTTATTTCTGAACCGAGTTGACGGTTGCGGGACCGGCCTGCGGCAGGGTATGCTGAGGGCAGTAAGACAACACCAAGGAGGAATTTCCAATGTCCCAGCGAATCCCGCAAAAACCGAAACGGCGCCGCCTGGACTACCGGCAGGATCCCTGCCGGGATGTATTCACCTGCCGGGTCTGCGGCTGGCCGGTAGGACCTCAGGCTGCCGGAACCCAGCACCGCAACCACTGCCCCAACTGCCTTGCCAGCGTCCACCTGGATGACGAGCCGGGGGACCGGGCCGCCGACTGCGGCGGCACCATGGAGCCGGTGGCCGTCTGGGTCCGCAAGGGCGGCGAGTGGGCCATCATCCACCGCTGCAAGATCTGCGGCGTGCTCCATTCCAACCGGGTGGCGGCGGATGACAACCCCATGCTGCTGATGAGCTTGGCGGTGAAGCCTCTGGCCGCACCGCCGTTCCCCTTGGACCGGCTGGAGCGGGCGGCGGAGTAAAAACCTGAAAAATCGGCGGAGGCTGTACGGCCTCCGCCGGTTTTTCTATGCCACGTGTTTGAAATTCCCCCAGGTCTCATTGACACTGGAGACGCAGGCGAAGGTATCCGGGAAGCGGGCCAGAATCTCCTGGAACCGAACCACCTGATGGCGGTTCACCACGCAGATCAGCAGGGAACGGGGAGTCTCCGAGTACATTCCCTCCGCCTGGAGCACAGTGACACCGTGGCGCAACTGCTGCATGAGCTGCCGGGAGAGCTCCTCCGGCTGCCGGGTGACCACCTCGAATTTCATGGCGGATTTGCCGCCCTTCAAAATGGTGTCGCTGATGCTGGAGCTGAGATAGCAGTAGATCAGGCACAGGATCACCGGCTCGAACTGGCAGCCGTAGACGAAGAAGGACAACACCGCCACCGCGGCATTGAGGGTGAAGATCAGCCAGACCAGGCTGGCCTCCGGGTGCTTTTTCCGCACCCAGGCGGCTACGATGTCCGTTCCGCCGGTGGAGCCGTTCTGCCGGATCACCCAGCCGTACACAGCGCCGCTGACCACACCGGCCGCCACAGGCCCCAGGATGGCGGAGGAGCCGGAGTCATAGGCGATGGCGCTTAGGTCCATCTGGCCCAGCACCAGCGTGACGGCGGAGAACACCAGCACGAACACCAGTGTTTTGCGGGCGAAGTCCCGGTCGACTTTTTTCCAGGCCAGCAGGACCAGCGGCAGGTTGATGAGCAGGGAGAGGTAGCCGATATTGACGTGCAGCAGGTATTGCAGCATGGTGGCCAAGCCGTTGATGCCCGCCGGGGCGAAGGCGTTGGGAAAGACGAACAGCTCATAGCTGACGCCCATCAGGCAGGCCAGACCGGCTGTGATCGCGTAGCTGCGCAGAGCGGTCCAAGAGGGATGATGCTTCATAGGAGTGCCTCCGTTTTCTCAAATCCGGGCCGCAGTATACGCCATTTTCCTCCAAAACGCAACAGAAATTGCAAAAAAAATTCTGCATTGCAGGAAAACTTTCCTGCAATGCAGAATCCGTATATACGGCCCTGCCGGAGGGGAAAAAACTGGATGTCCACGCAGTCTGAACGGGCAGTGCCGTCACGGGGAATCAGAACTTCTTGTCCTTTGCGGTCTCGCAGTAGGCGCAGCGATAGGTGTGAGTGGCGGGATCGCTCAGCAGGAATATGGCGTCCAGCTGCGGCTCCGCCACGGTGATGCAGCGGGGGTTTTTGCAGTGGATGACATTCACCAGCTTTTTCGGAAGCTCCAGATGCTTCTTTTCCACCCGCACGCCGTTGCGGATGATGTTGACGGTGATGTTGGGGTCGATATAGCCCAGCACATCCAGATCTACCTCCATGGGGGAGTCGATCTTGATGATGTCCTTCTTACCCATCCGGCCGCTGCGGACATTCTTGATGATGGCCACGGAGCAGTCCAGCTGGTCCAGATGGAGGTAGCGGTAGATGTCCATGCTCTTGCCAGCCTGGATGTGGTCCAGGACCACGCCGTTTTGGATGCTGTCGATGTTCATAGCGTCAATGCCTCCTTCTCACACCTGAATGCCCAGCAGCTTCAGGATCAGTGCCATGCGGATGTACTTGCCGTTCTTCACCTGTCTCCAGTAGGCGGCCCGGGGATCCTTGTCCACCGCCACAGTGATCTCGTTGACACGGGGCAGGGGGTGGAGGATGGACAGGTCCGCCTTGGCGTTCTCCAGCTTCTCCGGTGTCAGGATGTAGCTGTCCTTCAAGCGCAGGTAGTCCTCCTCATTGAAGAACCGCTCCTTCTGGACACGGGTCATGTAGAGAATGTCCAGCTGGGGGATGACGGACTCCAGATCCGTGGTCTGGGTGTAGGGGATGCCCTTCTTCTTCAGAGCCTCCTCCTTCACATACCGGGGCAGCTTCAGCTCGGTGGGGGAGATCAGCACGAAGTTGATGTGATCGTACCGGCTCAGGGCGTTCACCAGGGAGTGGACGGTGCGGCCGAATTTCAGGTCGCCGCAGAAGCCGATGGTGAAGTTGTTCAGCCGCCCCTTCTCCCGGTGGATGGTCAGCAGGTCGGTGAGCGTCTGGGTGGGATGGTTGTGGCCGCCGTCGCCGGCATTGATGATAGGTACCTCACTGAACTGGGAGGCGGCGTAGGGAGCACCCTCCTTGGGATGGCGCATGGCGATGATGTCGGCGTAGCAGCTGACGGTGTGGATGGTGTCGCCCACGGTCTCGCCCTTGGCGGTGGAGCTGGAGCTGGCCTCAGAAAAGCCCAGGGTGCTGCCGCCCAGGGCCAGCATGGCGGACTCAAAGGAGAGCCGGGTCCGGGTGGAGGGCTCGAAGAAGAGCGTTGCCAGCTGCTTGTGGGCACAGGCGTCCTGGTACTTGACCGGGTTGGCGATAATGTCCTCCGCGGTGGCGATCAGCTGATTGATCTCCTCCACGGAGAGGTCGGTGATGTCGATGAGATTTCTGGGCATGATGAACTCCTTTCAGGGGTGTGGTGGGAGGGAGCCGCTCCTCGGGCGGCAGGGAATAGCTCCCGGCAAAGCCGAAAGCGGAGCGGAATTGGTCAACCGGGCCCCCGCCGAAGCCCAGCGGAGCGGGTTCGGTGGGGAAAGGAGAAATGAATGGAGCGGATGGAGCTTTCGCATCCGCCGGAAGCGGAATAAGCGGAATTTATTTCGATGTGATCCAGGATTCGTCGGATGGGTTGGCCCGGAACCTCTTCAGCCGCTCAATGTCCTCCGGCTTGATCTTCCCCTCCTCAGCGGCCGCCTCGCAGACGGCATCGAAGTTGGAGAGGGAGTGGTTGACGACATTCGCGGCGGCCAGCCGGTCCAGGCCCTTTTGGAGCCCGTAAGTGAAGATGGATGCGACGCCGAGAACCTCGGCACCCGCCTCCCGCAGCGCCTCTACAACTTCAATGCAGCTGCCGGCGGTGGAGATCAGGTCCTCCACCACAACGACCTTCTGGCCCTTCTCTAGCCTGCCCTCGATGCGGTTCTGGCGGCCGTGGTCCTTGTTGCCGGAGCGGACGTAGCCCATGGGCAGGTCCATCAGGTGGCCCACGATGGCCGCGTGAGCGATGCCGGCGGTGGACGTGCCCATCAGCACCTCCGCATCCGGGTAATGGGTGCGGATCAGCTCCACCAAGCCCTTCTCCACGGCCGTGCGGACGGCGGGAGCGGTGAGGGTCAGGCGGTTGTCGCAGTAGATGGGGCTCTTGATGCCGCTGGCCCAGGTGAAGGGCTCGTCCGGCCGCAGGAACACCGCGCCGATGCTCAGCAGATCGTGGGCGATTTCACGTTCTAAGTTCATGGAAAAATCCTCCTTATCCAAATGTGCGAAGATGGTCAGTGCTTTCGGCCGACCCAGAAAGCACTTGCGGCCACAATGGCTGCAAGGTACAATAGCGCCGACTCGGTATAACCGAATGGCAGGGCTTTGATCCAGATTACTCCGAATGCCAGTACCATGAAAAAGACAGCAATGACAAGGGCAAGTTCCATCAAATCAAATTTCATGCAGACGTGCCCCCGTTCCGCTCAGCCCCAAAAGTCCTTGACCGCTCTCCGATAAGCGGACACCGGGTCCTCCGCCTGGGTGATGGGACGGCCCACCACGATGTAGTCGCAGCCAGACTTGCCCGCCTTCTCCGGAGTCATGATCCGCTTCTGGTCGCCGGCGGCGCTGTCCGCGAACCGGATGCCAGGGGTGACAGTCAGGAAGTCCGCGCCGCAACGCTCCTTGACCAGAGCCGCCTCCAGAGGAGAGCAGACCACGCCGTCCAGGCCGCTGGCGGCGGCGTTCTTGGCGTAGGAGAGCACCGTCTCTGCCATGGGGGTGTCGATCAGCAGCTCGTTTTTCAGGGCGGCGGCGTCGGTGGAGGTCAGCTGGGTGACGGCAATCAGCAGGGGGCGGGTGCCGTCGGGACGAGTCAGGCCCTCCAGGGCGGCCCGCATCATCTCGGAGGTCCCGGCGGCGTGGAGGTTCACCATATCCACATCCAGTCGGGAGAGGACCGCCATGGCCCGCTTCACGGTGTTGGGGATGTCGTGGAGCTTCAGGTCCAGGAAGATCTTGTGGCCCCGGGCCTTGATGTCCCGGACCACCTGGGGGCCCTCGGCATAGAACAGCTCCATGCCGATCTTCACAAAGGGCTTCTCCCCGGCGGGGAACTGGTCCAGGAAGGAGAGGGTCTCCTCACGGGTGGGGAAGTCCAGGGCGATGATGACGTCTTTTGCGCTCATATTCAAACAGTCCTTTCTGTAAATTTCTCGGTGACAGCGTTCAGCCGTGCGCCGCGCCGGTCAGGTCCGCGATACGCTCCACGCCCAGCCTTTCGCACACGCCCGGCAGGGCTTCGATGATCTTCTTGCAGGCATAGGGGTCCCGCAGGTTGGCGGCGCCGATCTCCACGGCGCTGGCCCCCGCCAGCATCATCTCACACACGTCCTCCGCAGAGGAGACGCCGCCGCAGCCGATGATGGGCAGCTGCACCGCCTCGTACACGTCCCACACCATCCGCACCGCCACCGGGAACACCGCGGGGCCGGACAGTCCGCCGGTGCGGTTGGCGATGAGGGGCTTTTTCGTTTTCAGGTCGATCCGCATCCCCAACAGGGTGTTGATGAGGCAGATGCCGTCGGCTCCCGCGTCAGCGCAGGCCCTTGCGATCTCCGCGATGTCCGTGACGTTGGGGGAGAGCTTCATGAAGACCCGCTTTTTCGTCACTGCCTTCACTGTCCGGGTGACTTCCGCGGCAGCCCTAGGGTCGGAGCCGAAGTTCTTCCCTCCGGCGTGGACATTGGGACAGGAGATGTTCACTTCCAGAATGGACACCTGCTCCACGTCGTTGAGCTTGGCGCAGTTCTCAGCGTACTCCTGAAGAGAGAAGCCCCCCACGTTGGCGATCACCGGCCCATGAAAGATCTTTGCAATGTTGGGCACCTCCTCCGCGATCACCGCGTCGATGCCGGGGTTCTGGAGGCCCACGGCGTTCAGCATCCCGGAGGCGGTCTCCGCGATCCGGGGCTGAGGGTTGCCCGGACGGCTCTGTGCGGTAGTGCCCTTCCAGGAGAAGCTGCCCAGAAGGTCCAGGTCGTACAGCTCTGCGTACTCCCGGCCATAGCCGAAGGTGCCGGAGGCGGGGATTACGGGATTTTTCAGCTCCACCCCTGCAAGGCGGACAGACAGGCTTACCATACGATTTCCTCCTTGTACAGAATGGGACCGTCCTTGCACACCCGCTTGTAGCCGTTTCCCGTGGGCACGGAGCAGCCCATGCAGGCGCCGAAGCCGCAGCCCATCCGGGCCTCGAAGCTGAACTGCCCGCCGGTGAGCTGGGGCAGGCCGTGGACGGCCTTCAGCATGGGGGTGGGGCCGCAGACGAAGGCGTAGCCGCACTCCGGCACGTGACGGGCCAGATCCGTAACAAATCCCTTTGTGCCCAAGCTGCCGTCCTCCGTGGCCACCATCAGGCGGCAGCCCAGCTTGCCGAATTCCTCCAGGTAAAAGGCGTCTCCGCCGGAGCGGAATCCCAGTCCCACTGTGGGGGCGATGCCCGCCTCCAGCATCCGCTGAGCCAGGCCGTACAGGGGCGCGATGCCGATGCCGCCGCCCAGCAGGATAGGGTGGGCCCCGCCCTTTGCCAGATCAAAGCCGTTGCCGAGACCCGACAGCACATCCAGCTCTGTGCCGGGGACGCACCGCACTAAGTCATGGGTGCCTTCGCCCACCACCCGGACCAGGAGCAGCAGGGCGTCCTTCGTCCAGTTGCAGATGGAGATAGGCCGCCGGAGGAATTTGCCGGGCAGCTGGATGTTCACGAACTGCCCCGGCGCCGTGATGGCGGAGGTGTCGCCGGACAGCACCAGCTCATAGGTGTCGGCGGTCAGCTGCCGGGCGTGTTCCATGGTAAAGAGGGATTGTTTCATAGGTAGTCCTCCTGACAGGGGGGGATGGGGGTCTTATTGATGTTGCGGGAGCTGGCGGTGTACACCAGATTCCCGTTGCAGATGGTCTTGTCCACTCCGGCGGTGACGGTCCAGCCGTCAAAGGGCGTGGAACGGCCCTGGGAGAAGAAAAGGGTGCTGTCGATGGCATGGGGCCAGTTCAGATCCAGCACGGTCAGATCCGCGATCTCTCCCGCCTCGATCTTTCCGCCGGGCAGGCGGAACAGCCGCCGGGGATTGACGCACAGGGCGTTCAGCAGCGTGGCGAAGGGGACGATGCCCGGCTCCACCAGCTCCGTATACAGCACCGGGAAGGCACACTCCAACCCCACGATGCCGTTGAGGCTGCGGAGTCCCCTAGACTTCTCCTCCGCGCTGTGGGGGGCGTGGTCCGTGGCGATGCAGTCGATGGTGCCGTCCAGCAGCCCTTCGATCAAAGCATCCCGGTCCGCGGCGGAGCGGATGGGGGGATTCATCTTGAACCGGCCGTCATCCATCAGGTCCTCGTCGCAGAGGATCAGGTAGTGGGGCCCGGTCTCGCAGGATACCGGCAGCCCCTCCGCCTTGGCCTTGCGGATGAGGGCCACGCTCTCCTTGGTGGAGACATGGCACACGTGGTACCGGCAGCCGGTCTCCCGCACCAGCTCCAGATCCCGCTCCACCTGTTTCCACTCGCTCTCAGGGGCGTTGCCGGGGAAGCCGTTCCGCTTCGCCCACTCCCCGTCGTGGATGCACCAGCCGGGAGTCAGCAGGGACTCGTCCTCACAGTGGGCAGTGATGGGCTTGTCCAGCTGTTTTGCGAGTTCCATGGCATCGCGCATCTGGTCGGCGGACTGGACGCCTTTCCCGTCGTCGGAGAAGCCGCAGACAAAGGGCTCCATAGACGGCATGTCCGCCAGCTCCGCGCCTTTTTCGCCCCGGGTGATGGCCCCATAGGGATACACCCGCACCCGGCCGTCCCGGGCGATGGCGTCCAGCTCCGGCCACAGGTGCTCCAGGGAGTCCGGCACCGGATTCAGGTTGGGCATGGCGCACACCGCCGTGTAGCCTCCTGCGGCGGCCGCCGCCGTGCCGGAGGCGATGGTTTCCTTATAAGAAAATCCAGGCTCCCGAAGATGAACATGTACATCAACGAAACCTGGAACAATGACTTGATCCTGACATTCAATTACGGAAAAACCTTCCTGGGAAAGGGAGGGAGAAACGGAAACAATACGGCCTTTGGAAATGGCAACATCCACATTCTGGAAAGTTCCATCCCGGAAAACAGCCCCGCCGGTCAGCAAGAAATTCATGGGTACGCTCCTTCCTCTGCGTCTTCATTCGACATATTATCATAACGGAAAAGGAAGCAGTTGTCAACGCCTATTTTCTGGAGTTTTCCAAAAGCGGCGGCGATTGCCGCCGCCTCTGGAATCTTCCATCAGGGCCGGGGCGGACGGCAGGCCAGGCAGCCGGTATAGAGCCGGGAGACCTCAGGCCAGTCCACCAGTCGCCACCAGGCTTCGAAGTAGTCCGCCCGGCGATTCTGGTATTGGAGATAGTAGGCGTGCTCCCATACGTCGCAACACAGCAAGGGGATCAGGGGCAGCGGTGTGTCCTGGTTTGCGGTCTTTTGGACAGCCAGGTGCCCCTCGCCGTCTGCGGATAGCCAGGCCCAGCCGGAGCCGAATTGCCCCAGGGCCGCCTTGCGCATGGCCTCCTTCAAACCTGCCATGCCGCCGAAGTCCCGTACCACAGCGCCCTCCAGCGCCGTGTCCGGGGCGGAGACCGGCAGGGGGTGGAGGGTGCGGAAATACAGGTCATGATTAAAGACGCCTCCGGCGTTGTTCCGAACGCCCTGTCGCAGGCCATCCGGCAGTTCCTCCCAGTTTAGGCACAGCTTCCAAAGCGGCCAGGACTGATAGGCGGGCGTCCGCTCCAGCAGCTGGTTCAGAGCGTCCACATAGGCGGCGAAGTGCTTGTCGTGATGGAAATACAGCACTTTTTCGATCAGCTCCGGCGCCAGCGCGTCATAGCCGTAGGGCAGGGGCGGCAGGGTAAAGGGATAATGCTGTTCCATGTATTGCTCCAAGGGGATCATCCTTTCCGGCGAAGTGTCAAAGTCCGCTGTTCCCATCCTATGCAGAAAGGGAATCCCATATTTCCAAAAGGTGCTGCACAAAAACCGGGAGGGCGTTTCGCCCTCCCGGTCCGGTCTCAGCAGTGGCCGCAGGTATGGCCGCTCTCGTGGTGGCCGCAGCCGTGGTCGCCGCAGGTGTGCTCCTCACCGTGGTGATGGTCGCAGGTGGCTGCATCGGCGCTGACCAGCGTGCCTGCCAGCAGTTCTGCCACCCGGGTGTCCGCGTCGCCCTGGCAGCCGGCGTACAGCCGGATACCTGCCTCCGCCAACGCCATCTGGGCCCCACCGCCGATGCCGCCGCAGATCAGGGCATCCACCTGACGGTCCTTCAAAAAGCCAGCCAGGGCCCCGTGTCCGCTGCCATTGGTATCCACCACCTGGGAGGAGGCTACGGTGCCGTTCTCCACATCATAGAGCTTGAACTGTGCCGTGTGGCCAAAGTGCTGGAACACCTGGCCGTTTTCATAGGTGACTGCGATTTTCATGAGGACGCTTCCTTTCCGTCTTGGGAGGCACACCGGCCGCAGGGCCTGCTGAAGCCCCGGCAACTTTCCTGGGGACAGAGGGCGTAGCTGCCGCCGCCGATCTGCAGTGGACGGCCCTCCACCAGAAAGACCGCCAGCTTCCGCCGGGCCTGGGCGTAGATCCGCTGGACTGTGGTCCGGGCCACCCCCATCTGGGCGGCGGCCTCCTCCTGGTTCAGGCCCAGGTAGTCCATCAGCCGCAGCGCCTCATACTCCTCCACCGTCAGCTCCACGGCCTCTCTGTGGGCAGGCCGTTCCGGGGAAAAGCGGCAGTGGGTCGGCATCTGGCAGACCCGGCGGCATTTGGCACTGCGCGGCATGGATGTCCCTCCCTTGTTTTGAACATATGTCCATTATATACAGTTTTGAACATATGTCAAGAATAACTTTGGGAAAATCTGCGTTCCGCCTTGACAGGTCCAGGGCGGTCCCCTTATGATGGAGCCGGAGAGGGGGCGGTTCTCTTGAAAAAGAAGTGGAAAATCCTGCTGGCGTGCGTGGTGGTTTTGGCTGGAATCGCCGCCTGGTGCCTCGTTCCCCGTTCCGCGGTGGGAGAGGACTTAAAAATCCACTATGTGGAAGCGTATTATGAATCGGAGTATTACGTGGCCGATGTCACGGACCAGGTGGGCCTGGAGGCCCTCAGTGACCTGCTGCGGGACGCAAAGCGCATGGGATACCACGTGGGATATGACGGCTGGAGTGGGATGCGGCATGTCACGATTCTGGGTATAGAGCGGGAAAGGCCGGTCAATATCTATCTGGATGAAGAAACCTATTTGGTGGATTATGGAGACTTCCTGGGAATGCACCCACTGTTGAACGGCGAAGAGTTACTGGAACAGGTTTGGACTCTGCTGCCGGAACCGTGACAGGGGAGGGATATGCCTGTGACAAGAAAATGGAAAATTTTGTTGGCGTGTGTTGTGATAGTGGCAGTAGCATGTGCTGCGGCGTGGTATCTCCTTCCCCGCCCCGCGGTAGGGGAGGACTACGAAGTCCAGTATATCAATGTGGGAGAGACGCTGGAGAATATTACCGGTCAGATAGACCAGAATACCTGTAACGCCCTCAATGACCTGCTTTGGCAAACAGAGAGAAGGGGGTACCGCAGAAATGTCTTTCCAAGGCAGCTGCGGGAGGACACGGTGCAGATCATAGGCGTCGACAGCAATGGACCCTGGTTCTTTGAGCTGGACGGCGAAGCTTGCGTACTCTGCGACGGACAAAGGGGCGGCTACCCCATTATTGACGGCGAGGAACTTCTGGAACAGGTCTGGGCCCTGCTTCCGGAGCCGTGACAGGGGAGGGATATACCTGTGAAAAGAAAATGGAAAATTTTGCTGGCGTGCGTTGTGGTAGTGGCAGCACTGGCTGGATATTTCTTCCTGCTGCCCGCCCCGGCGGTGGGGGAGGACTTCCAGCTGCTGGAGGTCCAGCAGGACGGGCGGGACCTGACGGAGTCGCTCCGGCCGGAGCAGATGGTCGCTCTGGAGGCTGCGGTGCGGGAGGCATCCCGGTCCCGCTGGAAGAATCCCATCGGGGCATACCCCCTGGAAGCGGACACGGTTATGATCCTGGGGGACGGTGGGGAGTCCGTCATCCTGGTGGGCAGCCAGGGGCGATTCACGGCGGATGACTATCCGATTCGTGACGGGGAAGCCCTGCTGGCGGAGGTCCAGAGCATCCTGGCACCAGAGTAGCAGGGGGATGCGATCCGATTCCCGGCGCGGAACAGAAAACAGCACCCGGTCCGAAAGGACCGGGTGCTGTGATTTTATAGAGGGAAACGGCGCTCTTACTTCTGGAGGGTCTTGACCCACTGGCTGTACTTCTCCACATTGGCGTCACAGGCGGCGGCGTCAGCGCCCTGGGTCAGGATATACACCTTGATCTTGGGCTCCGTGCCGGAGGGCCGCACCAGGATGGTGGTGCCGTCCACCAGCTCAAACCGCAGCACGTTGGAGCCGGAGAGCTCCATGGCGCTCTTCGCGCCGGTGGCGCAGTCCACCACGGACCCGTCGGTGTAGTCCTTCCGGGTGACGACCTTCACGCCGGAGATCTCCGCCGGGGGATTCTCCCGGAGGTTCTTCATCAGCTCCGCCATGTCCTTCAGACCGTCCAGGCCGGGCATCACCAGGTTGTAGGTCTTTTCGGCGTAGTGACCATACTTCTCGTATAGCTTCTCCAGGGCGTCGAACAGCGTCATGCCCTGGGCGGCGTACCAGGCGGCCATCTCCGTCAGCAGCATGGAGGCGGTGACGGCGTCCTTGTCCCGGACGTAGTCGCCCAGCATGTAACCATAGCTCTCCTCATAGGAGAAGATGACCTTCCCCTCGCCGGCGGCCTCCAGGGCGTTCTTCTTCTCCGCCATGAACTTGAAGCCGGTGAAGGTGTCGTAGCAGGTGACGCCGTTGGACTCCGCCACCTTCCGGGCCATCTCCGTGGTGACGATGGTCTTGAGGGCCACGGGCTTCTCCGGCATCTTGCCGGAGCGGCGCATGGCGCCGATGAGATAATCCAGGAGCAGCACGCCGGTCTGGTTTCCGGTGACGGGGCGGTATTCGCCGCTGTGGTCCCGGATCATGATGCCCACCCGGTCGCTGTCCGGATCGGTGCCCAGGATGAAGTCCACGTCATTCTCCCGGGCCAGGTCGATGGCCAGATAGAAGCCCTCCGGGTTCTCCGGGTTGGGGGAGACCACGGTGGGGAAGTCGCCGTCGATCACCATCTGCTTGGGCTCACAGATCAGGTGCTTGATGCCCAGGGTCCGCAATGCCTCCGGCACCAGCTTGTAGCCGCAGCCGTGGAAGGGAGTGTACACCAGCTTGAAGGTGTCCGCCACCTTGGCCACGGTTTCCTTGTCGTTAATCATGGCAGTGACGTTAGCCATAAACTTTCGGTCCGTCTCCTCCCCCATGGTCTCAATGAGGCCGGCCTTCACCGCCTCGTCGAAGTCCATGCGCCGAATGCCATTGAAGACGTCGATCTGTTCCAGAGCAGCGGCGATGGCGTCGGCGTGGTGAGGGGGCAGCTGGGCGCCGTCCTCCCAGTAGACCTTGTAGCCATTGTACTCCTTCGGATTGTGGCTGGCGGTGACATTGATGCCCGCCTGGCAGCGGTACTCCCGCACGGCGAAGCTCAGCTCCGGCGTGGGGCGGAGGGATTCAAAGATCCGGACATGGATACCGTTGGCGGCGCAGACCTCCGCCGCCGCCCGGGCGAACTCCATGGAGTGGTTCCGGCAGTCCATACAGATGGCCACGCCCCGGCGCTTGCCCTCCTCGCCCTCGGCGCAGATGACCTGGGCAAAGCCCTGGGTGGCCCAGCGGATCACATGGATGTTCATGTTGTGCAGGCCCACGGCCATGATGCCCCGCAGGCCGGCGGTGCCGAACTCCAGCGGGCCGTAGAACCGGCTCTCAATCTCCTTGGGGTCATTTCGGATGCTCTCCAGCTCCGCACGCTCCGCGTCGGACAGGGCAGGACTCGCCAGCCACTTTTCATATTCCTTCATAAAATCCATGCGAGAGATACCTCCTGTTGTGTAAATTGAGAACGGAGGCGGGACATCAGTCCTGCTCCGGGATTTCCGCGGGGGTGTCCAGCAGCGCCTGGGCCTCCTCCAGCTGGGAGGCGGGGACCCAAATCTCTACTCCCTGGGAGGCGAAGCCTCCCAGCACCTTGCCCAGGGACCCGTTCTGGAAGGCGGGGATGCCGCAGCTTTCCAAAAACGACACAGTGATGTCCGCCTGGCTGTCCAGCTCCCACTGGATGTCCAGCTTGGCGGCGGGTTCCGGTGCGCCTGCCTCGTCTTTCGGCCAGCGGTCCAGCAGGTCCCGGTCCGCCCGGGCCCAGAAGTCCTTTGCCGGTTCTGTCATAGTTCCACGTCCTTTACTTGTGATATTTGGTGCCTGCGTTGATCTGATACGCCCGGTAGATCTGTTCCAGCACCATCACCCGGGCCAGATGGTGGGGGAAGGTCATGGGAGACATGGAGAGCCGCAGCCTGGCCTCTGCTTTGATGGAGGGGTGCAGGCCAAAGGACCCGCCGATGAGAAACACCAGATGTCCCATGCCCTGGCTGGCCCAGGCAGCCATCTGCCGGGCCAGCGCCTCGCTGGACCGCGGCTCTCCCTCCACGCACAGAGCGATCAGGGCGGCGCCGGATGGGAGCTTGGCCCGGATGGCAGCAGCCTCCTTCAAAAGGGCCGCCTCGATCTGGGCGGGGGAGGGGTCCTCCGGCAGCCGCTCCTCCGGCAGTTCCACCAGCTCCAGCTTACAGAAGCGGGACAGCCGCTTGACGTACTCCGCCGCGGCGTCTATATAAAATTTCTCCTTCAGCTTCCCGACACACAGGATCGTCACCTTCTGCATACGGACCTCCTGCTCACGGTGTGAGCTGGGCCCAGGCAGTCCCTGGGAGCCACAGACAGCAGAGGCGAGACACCTGCGGCGGAGAGAGCCCGTTCTACGGCAGTTTGCGCCATGGCGGGCGTATTATTCTCCCGGCTCAGATGGGCCAGGATGATCTCTGATGTGCCGCTCTGCGCCAGAACGGCGGCAAAACGGGCGGCATCCTCATTGCTGAGATGGCCTTGTGCGCCCAGAATCCGCTGTTTCAAATAGTAGGGGTAGGGCCCGCTGCGGAGGGTCTCGATGTCGTGGTTGGCCTCCAGCACCGCCAGATCCACGCCCTCCAGAATGTCGGCAGCATCGTCGGTGACGTAGCCGGTATCCGTCAGGACACCGACGGCGCCGCCGGCGGCGTCCAGCCGGAAACCACAGGAACCGGGAGCGTCATGGGATGTGGGAAATGCCGTCACGGCAAACTCTCCGATAGACTGGGGGATGCCGAAGTCCAGCGCGTCCAGCCGTGTCTCTGCGCCGGGCAGCCGCCAGGACAGCTCCCGGGCGGCCCGCTCGGTGGTAAAAACCGGGGCGGCGCAGCGCTTGAGCAGCGTCTGCAGGCCGGAGATGTGGTCCGCGTGGGTGTGCGTGATGAGAATGGCCGTGAGGCTTCCGAGCTCCAGGCCCAGCTCCCGCAAAGCGGCAGTGATGCGGCGGCAGGAAATGCCCGCATCCAGCAAAATATAGCTCTCCCCGCAGGAGAGCAGCAGCGCGTTCCCGGAGGAACCGCTTGCCAGCGTATGTACGGTGGTCAAAAAACATACCTCTTCCGGTGAAAAGTAAGACGTCCACAAGGGAGGCCGTCGACGAAAGTCGCCATCCTCCATCGCGGACGTAAAATCGCTCGATCTATGGAAATGTCTTGATTGTATAACCCCGCGGCAGCGGGGGAAACCTAGAGAAGCCTGTACCCCGTTTCAGCCAATGTGGGCCTCCAGCTCCTCGGACTCACCGGGGACCTCCACGGTACGGATGGAAGCGCCAAGGCCCTGGAGCTTGGTGACGATATCCTCATAGCCCCGCTCGATATACTGTACGCAGCTGATCTCGCTCTCGCCCTTGGCAGCCAGGGCAGCGATCACCAATGCCGCGCCGGCCCGCAGATCGCAGGCCTGGATGGGCGCACCGGTGAGATGGTCCACGCCCTCCACCACAGCGGTCTTGTCGTCTACCTGGATGCTGGCGCCCATGCGCTTGAGCTCATCCACATAGCGGTAGCGGTTGTTCCAGACGCTCTCCGTCACCAGGGAAGTGCCCTCCGCCAGGCAGAGGACGGTGGTGATCTGGGGCTGCATATCTGTGGGGAAGCCCGGATAGGGCATGGTTTTCACATTGGCCTTCTGCAAGGGGCCGCTGCGGCGGACCAGAAGGGTGTCCTCCCGCTCCTCTACCTCCACGCCCATCTCCACCAGCTTGGCGGTGATGCAATCCATGTGCTTGGGGATGATATTCTTCACCAGGATCTGGCCGCCGGTGGCAGCCACGGCGGCCATATAGGTGCCTGCCTCAATCTGGTCGGGAATGATGGCGTAGCTGCCGCCCCGCAGGCGGTCCACGCCCTGAATTTTAATGGTGTCCGTGCCGGCACCCCGGATGTTGGCGCCCATCGAGTTGAGGAAGTTGGCCAGGTCCACGATATGAGGCTCCTTGGCAGCGTTCTCGATGACGGTGTTGCCTTCCGCCCGGACGGCGGCCATCATGATATTCATGGTAGCGCCCACGGAGACCACATCCAAATAGATGTTGGCGCCCTTGAGGCGGCCGGTCTCCGTGGAAGCGTTGATGAAGCCGCCCTCCACCATGACCTTGGCGCCAAGCGCGGTAAAGCCCTTCACGTGCTGGTCGATGGGGCGCACCCCGAAGTTGCAGCCGCCGGGCATGGCGACCTCCGCCTGGCCGAAGCGGCCCAGGAGAGAACCAATCAGATAATAGGAGGCCCGCATCTTCCGGGCCAACTCATAGGAGGTTCGGGTGGAGCGGATGCGGCTGGCGTCGATCTCCACTGTATGGCGGTTGATGACGCGGATGCCGGCACCCAAATGCTCCAGAATCTTCAGGGACAGCGTCACATCGGAGATCTGGGGGATATTTTCGATCCGGCAGACCCCGTCCACCAGCAGAGCGGCGGGGATGATGGCAACGGCGGCGTTTTTGGCGCCGCTGATCTCTACTTCACCAAACAGGGGATGACCACCCTGTACAATATACTTTGTCAAAGTCGATACCCTCTCTTCAAAAGGCGCTTTCTTTTGTGGCGGCACCTGTAATTTCTATGAAACAGTGTGCCCGGCCCGTGCCGCTTCATACCCGCTAAAGACCTGCGAAACCGGAGAAATTTTCCGGATGGGGAAGCTCACACACCCAAACTATACCATATCCCCGCGCAAAATGCAAACCCTTCCTGCGAGCCGGACGGGTTCCGCGTCAAAATTCGTCAAAATTCCAAAGCCGCCGACGGCTGAAAACAGCCGCTTCAGGCCGAATCGCGGCGCACAGGCGGAGAAATTTGGAAACAAATTATCTGCCCGGCAGGGCTCCAGTTACTCAGCCGGAGGAGACGGCGCCGGTGTAGCAGTTGACATAATAATCAGCCGTATCCGTAGAAACGCACCAGGCGGGCACCAGGGCCATAGGAGTGGCTGTGGTGCTCTGCAGCTCATAACAGAGGTACAGGTCCGTCACGGCAGTGACCACCGCGCCGCTCTGAACGGTGCCGAGGAAGGCATTGAGGGCATCCAGAGCGGACAGGGCACCGTTCCCATTGGCGGTCTGTCCCGCCTGGGGCAGGTGGGTACCGCTGACGGAGGCCACCCGCCCGCCGGAGATGGAGAAGGAGACGGTGCAGTTGACCACCGGGGCCCCGTCGTAGGTCTGGACCGCGGAGGCGCTGCCGTCCTCCCCATCCAGGGAGAAGGCGAGGGCTTCGTAGTGGAACGCACGGCAGAAGGCCCGGCACAGGGCGTCCGCTGTCTCGCCGCTCTGTTCGATCACCACGTCAAAGGTGCCGTCGGACCGGAAGACGGCGCTGCCGTTTTCGCTTTGATAGGTGGTGACGCCGCCGCCACCATCAGACATGACCAGCTCATCTCCCAGGAGAAAGCCGGCCAGCTTCTCATCCTCGTCCGGGTCCCTGGACAAGGTCAGGCCGGCGGGCGGTGTGGCGCCGGGGATAATGCCGTCATCCAGAGAGACACCCTCCGCCGCGAACAGCTGCACCATCTGCTGACGGGCCTCTGCCTGGGCGGAATAGCCGGTGGTCAGCCGTACTCCCAGCAGGCCCAGGAGGCAGAGATTCATCAGAGCCAGGATCAGAATGATGATGTTTTTCAGACGGAAGCTCTCCATCCGTCGGACCTCCTTTCCACCGCCGGAGCGGCTTGTATCCGCTGCACTCAGTCCGCCAGCCAGCTGGCGGATACCGAGTCTCCGCCGCCGTCGGCATAGCCCACAGACAGCTCTGTGCCGGGATGCTCCGCTGCAATGGCCAGCGTCTGCCGCAGCGGCAGCAGGAGCGACGTCTCCCCGGCGGTGCTGTACTGCCGGAACCGCAGGGTGAGGCGGGTGACGCTGGTGCCGGAGAGCGTGATCTCGGCGGCGTGTCCGCCGTCGGAGAAGCGAATGGGGACACCATCGATCTGATATCCGAACAGAAGCTGGGTGGTGTCTCCGCCCTGACTGACGGACTCCAGATACAGCCTTGCCTCGCCGGAGCGGTCCTCTGTCAGCTGTTCCAGCAGGATACTGGCACCCAGCACGGCTTCCGCCGCAGTGGGGACCTCCTCCTGTGCGGAGATCTCCAGCGTAGCATCTGTTCCGCTGCGGTAGGTGATCTCCCCGGAGGGACGGATGTGAAGGGAGCGATCGGCTTCGACCTCGGTGATGACCTCCGTGCCGTCGGCCTCCGCATAGCGCTCCCGCGTGTTGATGTTGAAGCCGAAAGCCGCCAGCAGCCAGTCCGTGCCGGAGATGGATGAAGCGGCAGAGAGGACCGGTAGCTGCGGTAACTCCGTCGGCAGGATGGAGAGGGGAAACAGCTTGCCGTATAGCGGCTCCATCTCCACAACCTCAAAGGCGAAGGAGACGCTTCCCATGCCGGACTGGCTCACTGCCTCTGTAAGAGAATCTATGGAGAGGGCGGTGGAGGCGACGGTGCCGGTGAGGACGGTATCAGCACCGTCCCATACATAGAGATGGACGGAGCCGTCCGCCCCTGCGGCCAGCAGCAGACAGCGGGCATTTCCCTCCAACGCGGTGCCCTCTGCACCGGTGAGCTCGGCAAGCACTTGGAGGGGCAGGGGATTCAAAAAATCAAAATAGATGGAAGGGCCCGAGAGGGCACCCCGAAAGGCATCCGTTGTAGAAGGAGCAAGGTGCTGGACGGAGCCCAGAGCCTCCCGCAGGCCCAGGGCGGAGAAGCCGTCACTGTTGGTAGTGAAGCCCAGGCTGCCATACCGGCCGTAGGAGTCCGTGAGGACCACCCGTACCGGAGCGGGAAACTCCCGCAGCCGGGAGGGTGAGCCCTCGCCGGTCAGCCGCTCCAGATAGAGCGGGTCCTCCGACGTGCCCAGATTGTACAGCTGCAGCTGGGCGAACAGGAGCACCGCCGAGACGGACAGAAGCGCGATGGCGATGTTCTGGATGAGGTTGCGGCGCCTGCGCCGGGCCGTTTGATCCATGGGCAGCCTCCTTTCAGCGGTTTTGCGGATGTGACTTTCTCAGATGGGGTTGGAGGGCCCGCCGATGGGCAGCGTCAGCCGGATGGTGGTGCCGGGGCCCTCGTGGGGCGCCAGGGCGATGGTGCCGTGGTGGCGCTGGACGATCTCCCTGGCGATGGAGAGACCCAGGCCCGTGCCGCCGGACTCCCGGGAACGGGCCTTGTCCACCCGATAAAAGCGGTCGAAGATCCGGTCCCGATCCTTCTCTGGGATACCGATGCCGTCGTCGCAGACCTCCATCCAGACCTCCGCCTCTGTGGAGCCGGCGGTGATGGTGATGTGTCCGCCGTCGGGCGTGTACTTGACGGCATTGCCGATGACGTTCATCATCACCTGCTCCAGCCGGCTCCGGTCCCCCACGATCAAGGGCAGGCTCTCCGGCGGAGTATAGGTCAGCGTGTGCCCGTGCTGCTTGGCGGCCAGGGCATTGGCACGGGTGACGCTCTCAATGGCGTCCCCGAAAGGAAAGCGGGAGAGCACCAGCTCCGCATTGCCCGCATCCAGACGGCTGAGGGTCAGCAGATCCTGAACAATGTGGGTCATGCGGTCCGTCTCCGTGATGATGATGTCCAGAAAGCTGTTGGAGGTCTCCACAGGGATGTCCCCCTCCGCGTCCCGCAGGGTCTCGGCATAGCTGCGGACGTTGGTGAGGGGGGTGCGCAGCTCGTGGGAGACATTGGCCACGAACTCCTTGCGCCGCTCCTCGTTGCGGTGCTGCTCCGTCACGTCATGAAGCACCACCAGCACGCCGCCGCTGGCCTGGTCGGAAAACGGCGCCAGAAACAGCTCCAGCGTCCGGTCCCCCACCTCCATCTCCGCCTCGGCGTAGTTGGGTCTTTGGAGGGCCAGGGTCTCCTGGAAGGGATAGACCTGACCGAAGAGGGTATCGTAGGTAGTGCCCTCCGGCACACTGCGATGGAGCATATTGGTGGCGGCGGGATTGCAGTGGATAAGGAGGCTGTCGTGGTCAAAGGCCACCACGCCGTCGGTCATGTGGAGGAACAGGGTGTCCAGCTTGTTCCGCTCGTTCTCCACGGCGGCCAGCGTGGCTTGAAGGACATCGGCCATCTCGTTGAAGGTGCCCGTGAGGATGCCGATCTCGTCAGTGGACTCCACGGGGAGCTGGCTGTCAAAGTCTCCCGCGGCCACCCGCTCTGCCCCGGCGGTGAGCTTTTCGATGGGGCCCACCATGGTCTTGGACAGCAGGAAGCTCAACAGGACAGAGATCAGCAGGCCGATCACCAGCGCCTGCATGATGATGAGGAAGAGCTGGGAGTTCAGGTCCGTCACTGTGTCCTTGTTGTCCAGGATGTAAATGATGTAGGCGTTTCCGCCCCCCATGATGGGGATGGCTGCGTCCATATAGTCGGCGGTGATGTCGCTGCGGTCTCCCACCAGGGTGCTGTCGCCCTGAGCCACGGCATTCCGGGCGGTCAGCAGGTTGGCGGTCTGCTCCCGGGGGAGCTCTGACGCCTCTGCAGACCCGTCCAGGTAGGTGCCGCTCTGCCCATCCAGGATGAAGTAGTTCCGGGTGCGGTAGTCGATGCCCAGGGAGCCGGCCCGGCCCTCCAGCATCTCCTTGATGCCGGCGGCGCCGTCCGGTTCGGCCGCCCGGGCCCGGAGGGTGGAGACATAGCCGTCGCTGTCGTCGCTGAACACGGCGCTGATCTGCTCGTAAAAGGTGTCGATATAGAAGCTGGAGACGCTGGTGGTCAGGAACGCACCTACCACCGCCATCAGCGAGGTGATGAGCAGCAGCAGAATCAGCATCAGCTTCATGTGGAGGCTGCGGAACACGGCGAACACCTTCTTTCCTTAGAGAATGGAGGGCGGAGTCATTTCACGGAGAAGTAGTAGCCGGCGCCCCGGCGGGTGAGGATGAAGACAGGATTGGCGGGGTCGGCCTCGATCTTCTCCCGCAGGCGCCGGACCGTCACGTCCACGGTCCGCACGTCGTCGCCCACATAGCCGTAGTTCCACACCTGCTCCATCAGGTCGATGCGGGAGTAGACCTTGTTGGGATGGCTGGCCAGAAAGGTCAGCAGCTCATACTCCCGCTGGGTCAGGTCGATGGCCTTACCGGCCCGGAAGACCTGGTGGCTGTCGGTATTGATAGACAAATCCCCGGACACGGGCATGGCGGAGGCCGCGGCAGAGGCGGCAGCCGGCGGCGTCATGGTGGTCCGCCGGATGTTGGCTCCCACCCGGGCCACCAGCTCCCGCATAGAGAAGGGCTTGGTGATATAGTCGTCGGCACCGATCTCCAACCCCAGGACCTTGTCCGCCTCCTCCTCCCGGGCGGTGAGGATGATGACGGGAACGCTGCTGCCCTGATCCCGCAGGGCGCGGCACACGTCAAAGCCGTTTTTCTTGGGCAGCATTACATCCAGCAGGATCAGGTCCGGATTGGCGGATACCGCCTGAGCCAGGCCGTCCTCTCCGTCATAGGCCTCCAGCGTCTGATAGCCCGCCCGCTGGAGATTGAACCGCAGGATGTCCACGATATTCTTCTCGTCCTCCACGATCAGGACGGTTTTCGGATCGCTCATGGCAGAGTCTCCTCTCAAAGATTCAGAAGCACTTTTGCCTTCAGCACGGCGGCGATGGTCTTGCTGTCCTCGATCTCCCCGTCCATGACGCGGTGGACCATCTCATTGAAGGGAATGCGCTCCACATTCAAGAATTCATCCTCGTCCAGCTGCTGGGACTCCATGTGCAGGCCCTTTGCCAGGAAGAGGTACAGCCGCTCACTGAGACAGCCGGGAGAGGGCAGGGTCACGCCCATGGGCAGGAAGGTGTCCGGCACGGCACCGGTCTCCTCCTTCAGCTCCCGCAGGGCACCGGCCACCGGGTCCTCGCCCGGCTCCAGCTTTCCGGCGGGGATCTCCAGCAGCGTCTTTCCGATCACATAGCGGTACTGGGTGACGGTGAGCACATTGTTCCGGTCGTCCAGGGCCAGAATGGCCACGCCGTCCACATGCTCTACTACCTCGCGGAAAGAGGTCCTGCCGTTCGGCAGCTGCACCTGGTCCACGTGCAGGCTCAGGAAGCTTCCCTGGTACTTTTCCTCCCGGCTGAGGGTCTTCTCCGTCAGATCCGCAGTCTGATTCATATAGCATTCCACCTTGTGTCTATTTTTTGTATATTCAGGACATACTCAATCACTTTATTATAGCATATCCTCCAGAAAAAGCCAACTGTGACTTTCTCTTGAAGATGCGGGGAAAATATGGTATTATAATAAAACCTTCCAGGAAAGAGGTGAGCCCCACGGAGAAGAAGGGAATCAAGATCGCGGCCCAGAACCGCAAGGCCTTCCACGACTACTTCGTGGAGGACCGGTACGAGGCGGGCATCGAGCTTGCGGGCACGGAGGTCAAGTCCATCCGGGCCGGAACGCTGAATTTGAAGGACGCCTACTGTACGGTAAAGGATGGGGAGCTGTTCGTCCACGGGATGCACATCTCCCCCTATGAGAAGGGCAACATCTTCAACCGGGACCCGGTGCGCTCCCGGCGGTTGCTGATGCACAAACGAGAGATCCGCAAGCTCCATGCCCTGGTGAAGCAGGACGGCTATGCCCTGGTGCCCCTGTCCGTCTATTTTAAGGATTCCCGGGTGAAGCTGGAGATCGGCCTGTGCCGGGGCAAGAAGAACTATGACAAGCGGGCGGCTGCCTCCCAGCGGGACGCCAAGCGGGAGATTGACCGCACCCTAAAAGAAAGGAATCGATGATATGTCTGACATGACGAACCCTATTGTCACCATCACCATGGAAAACGGCGCTGTGATGACCGGCGAGCTATACCCCGCCAAGGCTCCCAACACGGTGGCCAACTTCATCTCCCTGGCCAACAAGGGCTTTTATGACGGCCTGATCTTCCACCGGGTCATCCCCGGCTTCATGATCCAGGGCGGCTGCCCCGACGGCAACGGCATGGGCGGCCCCGGCTATGACATCCGGGGCGAGTTCTCCGGCAACGGCTTTGCCCAGAACGACCTGAAGCACACCACCGGCGTGCTGTCCATGGCCCGGGCCATGCATCCGGACTCCGCCGGCAGCCAGTTCTTCATCATGGTGGCCCCGGCGCCCCATCTGGACGGGCAGTACGCCGCCTTCGGCCAGGTGACCGGAAACGTGGAGGAGGCCATCCGCATCTCGGAGGTCCCCACCGACTGGAACGACAAGCCCAAGACACCGGTGGTCATTCAGAGCATTCGGGTGGACACCCAGGGCGTGGACTATCCGGAGCCTGAAAAGCGCTGAGAGGGGGAGAGCCCAATGAAGACGGCCATCATCACCGGCGCGTCCTCCGGTCTGGGACGGGAGTTTGCCCGCCAGCTGACGGACATATTCCCGGAGATTGAGTGCTGCTGGCTCATTGCCCGCCGGGAGGACCGGCTGGAGGAGATCGCCCGGGAGATGGTGGGGGTGGAGACGGTCTGCCTTCCCTTGGACCTGTGCGATTCCATGTCCTTTACCACCCTGCAGGAAAAACTGGCGGCGGAGAAACCGGAGGTGGCGATCCTCATCAACAACGCCGGCTGCGGTTACCTGGGCCGGATGGGGGAGACGGAGACCGCTGTCCAGACCCGGATGGTAGATCTGAACGTCCGGGCCATGACGGCGATGACGAACCTGGTCATTCCCTATATGCCGGCGGGGGGACGCATCCTCAACACGTCTTCCATCGCATCCTTCTGCCCCACGCCCCGGATGACGGTGTACGGCGCCAGCAAGGCGTATGTGTCCTCCTTCACTGTGGGCCTCAGTGAAGAGCTGAAGCGAAGGGACATTACCGTTACGGCGGTGTGCCCCGGCCCCATGAAAACGGAGTTCCTGGACGTGGGCAGCATCACTGGCCGTTCCCCGGCCTTTGAGTACCTGCCTTACTGCGACCAGGTGCGGGTAGCGGCGGGCGCGCTGCGGGCCGCCAAGGCGGGCAGGACTATGTACACGCCGCGGCTGTTCTACAAATTCTACCGGCTGCTGGCCAAGGTCACGCCGGTGAAGCTGATGGTAAAATTTACCAAAACCTGAAATGTCATGGAATTGTAACACATTCCGACAGCGGGATGTGTTACAATCTCCATTGGTATCCTGCCAGATATCCCAGAAAGGCCCCCGGCATGGAGATGCGAATCGCAGGCTCCCATCACAAACCAGCGAAGCGTTTGTGATGGGAAGTGGAGGGACAACGGAGCATTGCGAGCTCTCGGCGCAGCCGGGAGCGGGTAGAGCACAGTCTGTCCCGACGACAGGGGGGTGTACCGGTTTCGACGGGGGTATGGAGGCGGGACCAGCGGGCGGCGGCGCCTGACCGCCATAAAACGGGCAATTTATAAATCAAATAACAACAGACAAGTTGCTATTGCTGCCTAATTAAAGGCGGCCGTCTGAACCGGAGTGGCCACAGGCCGGGGAAGGCGTCGTTGATGTGGCGTCCGTGCGGCGGGTAAGAGTTGCCCCGCCCACGCATGATGACTCTCACCTGACCGGACGGCGTGACGGCTTGCCGTCCGGAAGGGGAACAGGGAGAAAGACTCCCGCAATAACCGTCTGCGCCCGGAGAAAGTCCCGTTAAAGTGCTTTCGGACAGGGGTTCAACTCCCCTCACCTCCACCAAAAGAAAATGCGACTTGTCGATACAAGTCGCATTTTCTTTTGGGTTTCGCTCCCGTTGGTCGCTCCACCTTTCGGTGATTGAAATGCTCGGGCGAAGTGAATTCGCCCTGCGCCAAGGTTTTGCCTGTGGCAAAACGCTTGTACGGCGCAAAGGCGCCGCCGGCCAGAAGGCCGGTTGGATGCTTCTCAAGAAAAATTGTGAATGACCCTATCCGATCTGAACAAATGCATGTCATTGTTTGGATTGGGTAGGGTCAATTTATGCCTGAACTTTTTGCACTGCAAGGAGGTCAGAATTTCCTATAGTTCTTGCCTTGAGTCATCTGCAAAATAAAGACAGGACAAAATCAAAATACAAAACATGTAATCGGCCGGATTCGAACCCCTGATATGTCAGCAAACCGCTCCCCCTCACTTGCTGTTCATGAATGCCTCTTCCACCCGACAGGGTATGCGGTTTTTCAACGTGCGATGCGGCCGCTGTGTGCTGTAAAGCTCGATGTACTCGATGCAGGAGGCAAAACATTGTTTGAAGTCTGCCTCGGAGGTATAATCCTTCCGGTAAAGCTCTTCCTGTTTTAGTGTGGCGGAGAATGACTTAGCGACAGCGTTGTCATGGGGACGCCATGAATTGGAGAAGGATTGTACTACAGTGTGCGCATGAAACAGCTGTCTGAACTGATGAGATGTGCTCCTGCCAGTTGATGTCACCCCCTTGCAGATCGCGCAGTAGTTGCCCTGCCGCATCCCGGTGGCGATGATAAGCTTGAGGTAGGTCTCGTACTTGAGTTTTCTTCCTCCAGTGCAGAACTGCGTCCTGCCAAGGAGACAGGAGGAAGAGGGAAGTAAAAAAGAGGGGATGTCAACAGGCATCCTCTCCTGCGTGAAAGAAAAGGGGATACAAAATAGAACCCGTGTGTTTCATGGGCCTAAAGTCAAAAGTTAAGACAGCAAATTATAAACGGAATCTAAAAAGATGTTCCAATGCCAATTGTCCGGCAGTGCACTTCTCGGCAATGGATAAAACGAATGAGTAGTTACAAGAAAAATGGGGTATTACGGCACACCGCAAAAGGTTTCCGGATTTGTCATGTGCTTCTCCAATGATTCAGCAGGCCCATCCGGCAGAGGGATGCTGTGTTTTAACAGGGCGGTATTGAAGTGGGATGCATTGCCGCCTTCTTCCATTTCTGCAAAGGCGGCAATGCGGCAATTAAGTATATTACGGCTTAGAGAACTCCATATTCTATTTATGCATACGGAGGAAAGGGAACGAAGTCCCTTTCCTCCGTACTGTTCAGTATGCTTACCAGAGCTGTGTCCAGTCTTCGCTGCCGCTGGTGCGGTCGTAGTCGTGGGCATTGGTGGCCTCTGCGACCTCGTAGTAAGCCCAGTGAGTGTCCGGCACATCGGTGAACTGTTCCAGTTCATCTGCGTGGCGGTCCACATAGGCTTCATCCGCACTGCGGTCCAGCATCCGGTTGACGATGGTGGTCACCTGGGCGCGGGTGATGGTGTCGTAAGGACCGAAGCGGCCATCGGAGTAGCCGGTGATCCAGCCATACTTGATCGCGCCTACCACATAGTCATAGAACCAGTCGTTCTCGGATACATCCGTAAAGATGTTCTCCCCACTGGTGTCCAGTTCTGCAAAGCGCATAGCGATCACGGTGAACTCCGCACGGGTGATCGCCCGGTCGGGGGCAAATTGCCCGTTGCCGATACCGGCGACGATGCCCAGACTGCCCAAGGTATTGACCGCCTCGGCATACCATGCGTCCGGGGCCACGTCGGAGAAGCTGACCGTGATGGGCACATTCTTATTGAGCAGGAGGTTATAGAACATCTGCGCCACCTGGGCGCGGGTCATGTTATCGTCAGGCCCAAACCACCCGCCGCCATAACCGCCGAGATAGGCACTGTGGTCCTTGGTGTTCAGCCAGCCAGATACGCCGGTGTCGTCCGGGTCTGCCACACCGCCATTCTGCTCGGCAAAGACCGCCTCGATGGTGTGCTTTTCACGCACATTCTCAAAGGTGTACTTATCCACAGCGCCGACGCTCTCGCCGTCCACCAGCACATCCTTGATCACATAGCCCGCATCCGGGGTAATGGTAAAGGTTTTGCTGCTGCCACGGACCACGCGAACGCTTCCGTCAGGGCTGATCTCTCCGCCCTTACCGGCGCTGGCCGTGATGGTGTAGCGGGTGGTGTGACTTCCGCCGCCGCTGCTGTCGCGGGCGAAGCTGGCCGTGATGGTCATGTTCTCGGAGATGTTTATCATCTCATAGCTGCTGACCGCGCCCACGCTTACGCCGTTTACTGCCACATCGGAGATATGGTAGTCGGAGCTTGCAGTGATGCTGAAGCTCTGACTCTCGCCTCGCTTCACCAGCAAGGTGCCGCTGGGGCTGATGGAGCCGTTTTCACCGGCCCGCGCCGTGACGGTCAGGTAGGTCGGCGCATCGGGAACGTTGTCGCCGTTCTGATCCCCGCCAAAGTAGGCCACAACTTCGCTGTTTGCCTGCACGTTCTTGAGCGCCCAGGTATCCTTGAATGGATTTTCTGCATCATTGTTGGAGTAGACCACCTTGCCGTCCACAGTGATGTAGTCCAGTGCGTAACCTCCATTGGCGGTAATGGTGAATACAACATCATCGCCCGCGTCAACGGTCTTGCTGACGGGAGTAATGGTGCCGTTACCGTCGTTTACTCTGGCGGTGACAGTGTATCTCTCGCTCGGCGCGGGATCGTACTTGTCGGGAACGCCGTCGCCGTCCGCATCGGCGGAGAAGGTCACGACGATGCTGCGGTCGGCCTGCACATTGGTGAAGGTGTAGGTCTTGCCGTCCGCATCATAGCCGGCCAGATTGAGGTTGCCGTCGTTCAGATACGTGTCACCGTCAATGACGATCTTATCCACCGCATAGCCGGAGTCGGGAATAAAGGTAAAGCCTTGGTCACCGCCCTCTGCAACGGTGGTGTCTCCGTTCGGATCAATGCTGCCGTTGGGACCGGCATAGGAGCGAATCACATAATCCTCGCCCAGCACGTCGGCTGTGCCATCGTTGTCGGAATCATAGCCCCAGACAGCGTACACGGTGATGTCTTCATCGTCGAAGGTCACGGCGGGAACGATTTGTACATTCTTGAAAGCTTCGGTATCGGTTCCCTTGAAAATCTGTCTGTGCTGGTTGAGGGACCAACCGATGAACACCACGCTGTCGCCGCTGCCATCGCCCGCACTGCGGTAGGAGAGGCGCGTCATGCCGATGGAGGCTAACTCGGGCACATGCGCGGGAGTGGTTTCTACGGGGGGATCGCTCTCCTCGGTAGGGATGGATTCCTCAACAGGATCGGTTGCGGCAGGTTCGCTCTCTGTGGGCTCTTCCTCACCTGCGGACTCTCCACTGGGGAGCGTCTCTGTCTCCGGCTCGTCTGTGGGGCCGGGAATCACAGCGGAGTCATCCGTGGCTGGCGCCAAGGTGTAGGTGGGTTCTTCGGTGTCCAGAACTGCGACCTGCCCGGAAACATACTTGATTTCTCCGCCGTCGGGGACGCCAGCGACTTGATCACCGTCGTTGATGGCATTGCCGTCATAGGCCAGGGTGTACTTGCCGTCTTCCTCCACGTCGGGCGTGCCGTTCTCGTTGGCGTCATAGCCCCAGACGGCATAAACTTCATCGTTGGCAGTCAGGGTGAGCTTGTCAATGGTATTCGGGCCGTACTTATCGGAAGCGCCGTAGATTTTAGTGTCCTGCTCAGCGCTCCAGCCGATGAAGATGATCATGGTGCCATCTTCAGCCGTCTTGTGAGTCGGTTTGTCGGTGGTGTTCAGTTGATAGTTTTCCGCTTCATCCGCGCTTACTTTCTCCTGCCCCGGCCCGCCGAAACCGCCGTTGGCATCGTAGGTCAGGGTGTAGGACTCAGAAGGATCGGGGCCGGGTTCCACATCCTTGGCATTCACGGTGATTCTGATGGTGGTCATCAAGGGAATGCTGTTCGTGTTCGTGACGCCCTCCGGCAGCGTGAGCGTGCCGTTCAGGGTGAAGGTCTGCGCCTCTGCCTTGCTGGGATCATAGCTTGTGTTTTGAGTATCCCACGTAACATTAGCCTGCATATCGCCCTTCGTGGTCTGAATCGTCACCTGCGTTGGAAGCCCCATATCCTCAATGGCGGTGCCGTTTTCCACGGTGATTGCCGCAGGCGGTACGACATTGGTCAGGTTGGGCTTTTCCGTGGGTTCCGTCACATCCGGCTTCTGGTCGCCATCAGTATCATAGCCCCACACGGCATAGATCCTCAGATCCGTGCTGTTGATGTAAACCATGTCGGACAACAACGTAATCTTCTCAAACGCTTCCTGATCCTCCTCGCCATAGATTTGGTCGGTTTTCGTTCTGGACCAGCCGATGAATACAACGGATGTTTCGTTGACGGGGGTGTGGGTTGGCGTTTGGCCGCTTAGCACCACGGTGGTTCCTTCCCAAACGGTCTGCTTATCCGGCAGGTCGAAAACCTCTCCGCCGCTCTGTGCGTTGCCGTCATAGGTCAGCGTGCCTTGCCCGCGATAAGTCGCCGTGTACATTTGGCTTTCCTGTACAGTCGCTTCTATTGTTCCGCTCTTATCGTATTCCGGACTCCAGCCCGCAAACTGCCAGCCCGTGCTTGCTGTCACGGCAGGGGCCTCCGGATAAGAGCTGTAGCCCGGCAGCAGCTTATCATAAGTCACTGTCTTTTCGCTATCGGCAAACGTCCCGTGCTCCCCAGCCTGGAAGGTGATCGTAACATACTGCTCGTCGTCGGGCGTTTTGTCATTGTTCTTATCCTCGTTGTAAACTGACGTGTACTTCTTGTCGGTGTCATCCGCGCCCACGGCGTTTCCAATGGTGATGCCGTCGCCCTCCGTGCCGGAGCCATAGGCGTGCTTGTTGCTATCCTGCCAGGAGTCAAACAGCCACCCGTCCTCCGGATTCACCTTGGGGGCTGCGGGATAGGTCTCCGCCTCAAAGCCTGCTTCGTTTGCTTTTACAAGGAATACGTTCAGAGCACGGGAGTCCGTGTCATAGATGTAATCCTTTCCTGCCTCCATCTGCTCCCACATGGTGTCCTCAATATCCCAACTGCCATAGCCGGTGCCCCGGAAGGTCAGCGTCACCGTGTAGGTATCCGGCTTGTCGTTGTTGTCCGTGTCAAGATAATAATAGACATCGGCGGTATTTGGTCCATCCTCGGTCACGGTAATGCTGCCGGGTGTCCCCTCATTGGGAGTCACATAGCCGTTACGGGCAGGGCGGCCGTATGTAACAGTTTCGCCGGGTTTCCGGTAACTGGTAAGGGTACGGGCGAGGTCAAACTCTCCGCTCTCCTGCTCGGTGTAATAGCGGATGGCAACTTCTTTATAGCCTTCGGCAGCGTCGTAATGCGCATCAAAGGTGAGATCTGCCGCGTCCGCACCGACGGGTTGGTTCGCATAGTCGGCGTAGCGGCTGGATTCATTTTCATTGTTGAACCAGCCCGTCCAGACCATACTGTCCGCCGTTGCGTTGACCTGCGGGATCTGCGGATACTTGTCGCCCTCCAGTTCGCCTTCCACTGGTTTTACCAGCTTGTAGGTCAGGGTCTTTTGATCCTCTGACAGTGCTCCGCCGGATGTCAGATTATTAGGATCAATGATTCCGTTTTCACCGGCATTAAACGTCAGGGTGATGGTGTGGTTGTCCGGCTTATTGTCATTGTCCGCATCCTTGTACAGGTAAACGGTTTTCTCCACACCCGCTTCGATCATCGTCCCCGCAACGGTTGTCGTAGAAGCAGTATAGCCCTCCGGTATGGACTCACTCACATCCACAGAAAATGCCTGCTTGATGGCAATTTGCTCTGTGATATTCTCTGGCAGAGCAGGCACCGCGGTGTCGGGCTGCTCACCCGCACCCCACTGGAATTTCACCGTCAGGTTGCCCTTTTTCACATCAAAGTGGAAATCTAAGGAGCTAACCGATTCCTTAACGACTTGGATTTCTCCACCCTCTCGCAGCACAAAGTCCTCATCGTTATAAGTGTCTTTCCACGGCTCATCAGAGCTGCTAATATACTCTCGGATATGCTCCCGGCCACGTTCCTCGTTCGGTCTGAACAGGGCGTCGCCCTCCGCCACCGTGCGCAGGTAGTTCGCCGCCGGAATGTCACTGCCGTTGATGTCGGTCGGGTCTTCGATGTACAGGTTGATGGTGATATTCCGCTCGTTCACTTCATTCACAGGAACCCAGTGTGGTACAAAGATGATGGTGGTCCTAGCGGCATCGGCGGCTACATCTTTTACATCTACAATATCGCCGGCGTGATACACTGGGGCACTGGTTCCTCTTACAACGTAGCCATCCGGCGAATACCCCTTTACCGTCTCATAAGGTGTCCGGCTGGTGATGGTGATGGTATCCTTGTTGCCCTCCACCACTGTGAAGCCCGTCTCTGGTTCGCCAATCAGGTCGTTGTTATTCCTATCATTCCGGTATTCCACCGAATAGGTGATGGGAGTCGCGGTCAGGAAAAGCTCTATGTTGTCTCCCAAGCCATTGGGAAGATCAAAGCGGTACTGATATTGCTCCTGCGTATAGCTCGGTTCTCTCCCGTCGTGCAGATTTCCGATATTCTTTTCAAAATTCATCTCCGCTTCGCTTACCTGACCGTTGACCTTGACGGTAAGCTGCGGTTTTTCATAGCCTGGCTTGAGATTGAAGTAGAACTCGTTGCCGGTTCTGCCCGTCTGGAGATACACATGGTTTACGCTTCCCGGAACATATTCCTCAGCGCCATCGTCCCAGCCCACAATATTTCCTATGCCGGACAGTTCCTTGATGATGACCTCGTTTCTGTCTGTGCGCTTAAAATTGCCTTCGCTGATATAGAGGTCAGTGTACACATTGGATATCGTAACCTCATAATCATTCTGATAATGAATTGGAGCTGCTGTAGTGTCCTCCTGCACCAGAGTTATCCGTACTGTTTCGCCGCTTGGAAGGGTAGACTCTACATAAGCACCCTCGCCGGTCTCTGTGCCAGGAGTCTGAACCTCATGGCCGTTGATGACCAGCATATTCAATGTGTACCGATTTAACAGGCTGCCCGCTGTTGACTCAATTCTAAAAGTGATCGTTCCGCCCGGCGTTATGCTCTGATTATTGTTATCGCTGGTAATGCGGCCATTGCGGAATGCGCCGTCAGTTGTATTATATGAAAAGGTATATGATGTTGCAGCTGTCTCGGTGATCGTAATAGTCAGTTCGTTCTGTACGTTATCCACCGTAAAGAGCATTTCACCGGTGTCCTGGCCAAAGACTGTACCGGTGTTGGAAATGTCAGTATCTCCTGCCTTTACGACCAGTCGTTGTCCCTTGGCCGACGGCATTGCCCGAAAGGTCAGGGAGTCGCCCTTCTTCACCAGATCGTCCCCGGCGGTCTTCTCCGCGCCGGTCACATGATACGTTACCGGATACTTGGAGACATAGTAAAGGTCAATGGTTTCGCTCTCGCCCAGAATGGACAGTGCCCCGCTGATGGAGCCGTAGTAGGTGATATCCTGTTCCGTCAGAGTGCCCGCTTCATACACGCGCTTCCCGTTCACCTCGGCGTGATCGAAGTAAAGGTTTTTCCCGGTCAGATCGGGCGCGGTTTCGCTCAACTGACCGGCCGACACATTTTCTTTGGGGGAGCCGCCTTTCACGCCATCCTTGTAGATGGTAAACTTGGCCGCAGACACCGCCCCTTCCTCTCTCTGGCCCAGATCCTGATACGGGGCACCGCCAGAAGGCCCCCCGCTGCCCGCCGCCAGCGCAGCCGTGGGGAGCAGCCCCATCAGCATAGCCAGCGAAAGGACCATTGCCAACAGTCGCCTTTTCATGGTATCTTCCTCCTTGCACAGACCTGGATTTGGCACACAGCCGCGGTCTGCAAAAATCGGTGTTTTTCCTATGGAGCTTCAATTCCCTCCATAATGCCTCTATCCGGCCTCCGGCGGCTGCCTGGCCAGGCATTGAAACGCCCCCGCCAAAGGAATTCCACCGTTCATAGCTCCTCACCTCCCTTGTAGCAGTCGCTCCAACCTGCAGTCAAAGACTCCTTTTCCAGCAGGCGGTCATACGTCTGCTCGGCCAGCAGCTCCAGATTGGCCCGGATGCTCTCTTGCGTGGCAGTACATAATTTTCGCAGGCACCGGGGGTTACATTTTTCCGCCGATACCCGCGCGTCGCGGGCCAGCGATTGGATGCGGACGTTAATATTTCCACGGTCCATCAGCTTACCGTACCGGGTGCAGAACACCGGGCCGCTCCCGATCCCCCGCTCCCCGGCATAGGCCAGCAGCTCCGCGCGCAGGCAGGGCGGGACACGCAACCGCCGTGGAGCAAACACCCATCCTTCCTGTACGGCCTCCACAGTCACACGGGACAGGGAGCGAAGCGGCAGGTCCATTGTGCCAAACAGCAGCACCAGCAGATAAGTCTGGCGTTTCTTCAGGAGTTTCGCCGCCTGGAGCAGCCGGAGATATTCATTCCGGGTCAGCTCCGGCGAAGACGCTTCCCCGTTTATAGGGATCTGACCCGCCTGGAGATCCCGCCGTCCGGCAAACTCCAAAAGACCGTTGACTGTGGCCGTGCAGCTATTTACGGTGCCGGGGGAATAGCCCTGCTCCAACAGTTCCGACTGCCAGCTGGAGAGAAAGGCGGGGTCCAGATTACTGTCCTCCGGCAGGTATTTCCGCAGCTTGGAGAGGTTGCGGCGGTAGGTGCTGATTGTCCCCTTTGTCCGCCCATGCTCCCGCAGGTTTTCCAGAAAACGCAGTTCCAGCTCGTCTGTCAGGCGCAGTCCCGGCCTGCTGAGGCGTTCCGTATTCTCGGAAAGGCTCGGCCTTTCCTGGCTCTTTTCCAATGGCATATCTATCACCTCGCAGCGTCAGAATTAACATTCCGCACAGATAGCACAAACGCCGGGATATACCCGGCGAAAACTGAATTAACATTCCGCCCACAGTTTTAGCGCACAAGTGCCCAGCAGAAAGACCAAGCACAAAAAATAAGGCCCCCTGCTCCCAATAAAAGGAGAGCAGGAGGCGCACAAAACCAAGCCGCAAAAAATCTCCTTTTGCGGCTTGCTTTTCCATGCCCGGAAGTTAGGAAGTTCCTTGCTTTTCGAGAATAGAAATGGTATAATTTCTTTATGTATATAGTCCCGCAGGTAGAAAAACCGTTTTGTTTGGGGCGGAATGTTAACTCCGCCTATGACACCAGCCCCAGACGGTCGAGCTGCCGCTGGTGCTCTTCCCCGGAGGTCAGGAGATAGATGCGGGTTGTTTCGATGGAACTATGCCCCAGTACGTCCGCCAGTTTTGCGATATCCCGGTAGGCCCGGTAGTAGGCCGTGGCAAAACAATGGCGCAGGTTGTGAGGGAACACCTTGGAGGGTTCCACGCCCGCATGGACGCACAGCCGCTTCATTTCTGCCCATATCTGCCGCCTTGAAAGGCTTTTGCCGTTTCCTGTGAGAAAGATCTCGCCGGAAACGGTTTTATTTTTCTTGGCGTACTTCAAGAGTTTCCGGGCCAGCTTGGTGGGAATAAGAATGGTACGGACTTTCCCTTTCAGAGAAATTTCCGCCCGGCCCCGCTGAACGGCTTCCACGGTGAGATAGCGGATCTCGCTTACCCGGACGCCGGTGGAGCAAATGGCTTCCATCACCAGCGCCAGCCGGTCCCTGCCCAATTCCCGCGCTGCGGCGATCAGCCGGTCATAGTCCGGGCGGGTCAGTTCACGGGCCGGGTCCCGAAACAGCCGCCGCTGCACCCTGACAAACCGCGTCCGGCAGTCCTCCCAGCCAAGAAAACGGAACAGGCCGTTGAGGGCGGACAAGGCCGCGTTTACTGTGGAAGGCGCCCGGTGCTCGGCCAGCAGCCGCTCCTTCCAGCTAGTCACAGCCTCTTTGGTCACGGCGGCTCCATTCAGCCAGCAGACAAAAGCCTGCACATCCCGCAGATACTTCTCCCGGGTGCCAGCGGCCCGCTCTTCTATGCGCAGATAAGTGTCATAAGCGGTGATCTGTTCTGTACTCAAAATTCGGATATTCATATTAAAATCCCTCCATTCAGATAGTGTGTTCAGTTTACCTGATTGCCGCGGAGGTATCTTTACAATTCCCGAATCTTTCTTAAACACCAATTCACTTTTCTTCTGGAACAAAAATGGTTTGACTGAGTGCAGGTTTTTTTGAAAAGAGACAAGCAAGATGGCCTCCGGTTTAAGGAGGCCATCTTGCTTGTCTCTTAGGTAGGTGTTCTGAATTTGACAACCGGCCAGGTTCATCTAATTGCTCTGGTTCGCCATCTCCTGTGTCCCGGCCCAAGCTGTCTCTATCTTCTTTTGATGAGCAGGATAGCCGTTGCGCTGGTCAAAGCGGTATGCGATGTCCGGTGCCTGCTGGTGGAACCAGTCCGCCAGCTCTGTGGGGTCGTACGCCCCATCCGACCGGTAGAGCGGGAACCGCTCGGATAGGACAAGTCAGACCGTTTCCTGTGCCCCGGCGACTTGGGCGAGCAGGAGCCAGGCATCACAAAAGTAGCCCATCCTGGTATCCTGCGACCAGCTTTGGGGATATTCTCAAGCGTCTTTTCCAGCGTCCGGAGCTTGCGGGGCAGGCCGAACAGAGCATAATAGGGCAGCAGGTCCTCCTCCGTTCCACATTCATTCCTCTTCATTGGAGCGCTCGAACGCCTCCCGGCTAGCCCGGATTCTGACCGGGCCGTGGGGTATGGCATCATAAGCTTTTGGTTTTAGTAATTCCCAGCCTTCGTGGTATTTAAGTTGAATGATATTTATTAAGACCAATCTGCCGATGAAGCCTGGTCAACCATTCCAGCAGGAAGGGAATGCTTTTTCCGTTGGCACCAATTCCAGGCTTGGAAAGTGCGGCAACGATCCGCTGGATATGTACCATCTCCTGCGGAGAAAAATTCGCAAAGTTCGGTGGCGACGGAACATCAATAGAAAGAAAATCAAATTGTGAAATGGTAGTTAAAAAGGTATATGTGCTGTAGGAAAATAGGCAAGAAAGAAGTGTGAGCGGAACGGACTGCGAGGGTTTAATACTGTAAAAGTGGTGAACAAACAAAAGGCAGCAACTCCCGGCCTCCAGGGAATAGGCATCCCCATTGACTATGAGGCACCCGCCTCCATGGTCTACCAAAATAAACTGACAGCCTTCCTGATAATGATAGCCAGTGGCATTGTATACAACCTGGCGGCGCATTTGAACATTGCCGGGAAGCATGTCCTGATGCAGCCAATTCCGGCTCAAGCCACTGTGATTGTATATATTCCCGCCTTCCAGAATCATGCGTAATCCCTCTTCTTTCTCTCCCGATATTGCGCAGGAGTCTCACCACACTCCAACTTAAATAAGCGAATGAATGTATGCACAGAGTTGAATCCGGATTCCATAGCAACATCACATATCGGCAAGTCACTGGAAGCTAGTAGCCCCGTTGCAAACTGCAGACGAATACGGTTGACATATTTATGGAATGTAATATCCGGGCCATATTTTTCGCTCAATAGGCGGTTGATGATACTCTTGGTCAGGAATAATTTCTGCGCACAGGCATCACATGTGACCGAAGATCGAAAATTCTCCATCACATAGACTTGGATCTCTGAGAGCTGGTCATTGATCAGCCCCTGGGCCTGGGTTCTATTCAGCAGCATTTTTTCACGGTACTGCTGCGGAGTTGCTCCCCGCAACCTCAAAAAGTCCCGATATAGTGCACTTTCACTCTTGAACCCTGCAAATTTTGCCATCATGGTTCCAGTAACATTGCTGCGCAGCAGGCAAGCGCATGCATTGCATACCTGTGCATGACGCAGCACAGCGTTAAATCCCTCCAGACAAACCCGGCGCAATTCTTGGTTCAGCTGGAGTGTGGAAATGTGAAAAGACTCTGCCACAGAGGCAGGCGTCAGTGCCTTCAGGCTGTGCTGCCCTATATAAAGGAAAATCTGACCACACAGGGGCATTGGGAAAAGCGGAGCCACGGAGACAGCAGTTCCATACAGAAGCCGCAGCTGATCTGAGATGCATAGCCGGATCAGCCGACTGTCCTCGTCTGCGCACTGGGCTTCCTCTCGATAGAGGCTTAAAAGTTGCTCGACCAGCTCACGATCCACCTGACAGGCAGGCAGAACCACTGTAGATTCCCCAAAAGCCAAATCATCTTCGGCAAAGCTTGTGACAAAGTAGGCCATCTCCGGGTAGGGATAGATGAGCACTTCCATGCACAGAGGCTCCTCTGAAGACGCTTCAAACCGGAACACATGAAATTGGTGCATACTGCAAAAACAGCCTTGGCTTAATGGGTATAAGGTCTGGTTCACTCGTAGAAAGCCTGAACCAGAGCGAACGTAGAACATCACACACTCGTCTTCCCAAAAGAACGGTGTTATTTCTGAGACGGTATAGGTCTGAACCACACCGTACCAAGAGGCGTGGGCTGTAAAATACCGCTGCGGCTTCTCCAGCATTCTCACGATCTGTTCCATCGGCATCCTCCGTTCTTCCTTTTTGAGAAGATTATACAGCTTACCTACTCCGAGCTCAATACATATATTCTTTTTGTAAAAAAGCGGGAGCATTTCGGATTTTTTTGCACACAGACCTTGAAGTATATTTTGGAAATACGCCAGGAAGAACAGAGCAAATCTACAAGAACCGTTCCGATTCTCCTGTGAGGAATCTGTTTTTTTAAAAGGATCGCTGCAAGTAACTTGTGATTTCTTTCAAATCTTTGCAGCCTCTTTTGCTGTTATAATAAATATACAGACAAGATAAAATTTGAGTTCACTTATGATAATTGCACAGAATATATCCCTTTGTCTCCCACAGAGCAGAGACGATAGACAGAGCGGATCTAGTATGCGCAATTGTCAGGAACAGCTGTTGAGGAGGCAGAAAAATGTCATTCGAGAAACTATTTTCTCCCATCAAGATCCGGGAGTTGGAGCTGCGCAACCGGGTGGTGATGTCCGCCATGGGCACCCATGAGAGTGCGGCCAGCGAAGACGGGCGCATGGTGACAGACAAACTGATTGCCTACCATGTGGCCCGAGCCAAGGGCGGCTGTGGGCTGAATACCATTGAGGTTTGCTCTGTGGATGCCGCAAGCGCCCCTACTGGCTTCCTCTCCATCGCCGATGATCGATATATTCCCGGAATGAAAAAGCTGTGCAGCGCAGTTCACGCTGCTGGCGGTCGTGTCGCTGTTCAGCTGTGGCAAGGCGGCCTCGCCGTAGCAAGCGACCCACAGGCGCAGATTTTGCTTCCCTCAGATATGCCGCTCTCTCCGGAATATACAGTTCCCGGCATTACAGAGGAGCGCATTCAATCCGTTATTGAAGCGTTCGGCCAAGCGGCCCGCCGCGTCGTAGAAGCCGGGATCGACGTCATTGAGTTCCATTGTGCACACAACTATCTGCCGCATTCTTTCCTTTCTGGCGGGATCAACCGGCGCACAGACGGATGGGGTGGCAGCTTTGAAAACCGCAAAAAGTTTCCTTTGGCCTGTATTCAGGCGATTCGGGCCAATATGCCGGAGGGGATGCCCCTGTTCATGCGGATAGACTGCCAGGATGATATGCTGGAAGGCGGCCTGACTATTGAAGAGGTCATTGATTTCTGCAAGTGCGCCGGAGACGCTGGTGTGGATGTGCTGAATATCTCCCGGGGCAACATTCTGACTGCAGCTACCGTATATGAAGTTGCACCTGTGGACATTCCCCACGGCTTCAACGTGGAGCCTGCCGCACGTATCCGCCGGGAGACCGGTCTGCTGACGATGCCCTGCGGGAGGATTAACACGCCGGAGATGGCCGAGGATATCCTGATGCAGGACAAAGCGGACCTTGTGGTCATGGCCCGCGCCCAGTTGGCGGATCCCGAATTCTGCAACAAGGCTAAGGCCGGAAAGCTGAACTCTATCAAATACTGCATCGGCTGCGACCAGGGCTGCTATGACTATTTCTGCCGCTGCCTGGAAGATCCCTCGCTGGAACACATTACCTGCCTGCGCAATCCCGCTGTTCTGGAGGAAGAGACCATGGCTCTGCGTCCGGCCCCTCAGGCCAAGAAAGTCCTAATCGCCGGAGGCGGCATCGCGGGGATTGAGGCTGCAGATGCCCTATACAAGCGCGGACATCATCCAATCCTCTGCGAAGCCGGAGACACTCTGGGCGGACAATTTGTGCTGGCCGGTGCCGCGCCCCGGAAAGGCGATTTCCAACGGGCGGCGTACATGGCGGCAGAAAACATCCGTGACTTGGGCGTGGAGATCCGAACCAACACGCCGGTGACACCCGCACTCATTGCGGCAGAAAAACCGGACGCCGTCATCATTGCCATCGGCTCCAAGCCGATTATCCCCAATATCCCGGGTGCTGACAGCGGTTGTGTCGTGGAGTCTCATAAACTTCTGGCCCAGAAAGATGTGTCCGCGGGCAAGGCCGTGGTGATCGGCGGCGGACTGGTTGGCATGGAAGTGGCTGAATTTCTGGCTGGGAAGGGTTCCAGCGTGACGGTCGTAGAGATGAAAGACTCAGTTTTGGGTGAGCTGGGACAATTGCGGAAAATCGGCACACATATGGCAATGGCGCAGGAAGATATCCAGGTCCTGGTAAATACCACCTGCAAAGAAATCCGGGCGGACGAAGTTATCGTGGAGCAGGATGGGAAGGAACGGATGCTTGCGGCAGATCTTGTGGTCATGGCGATTGGGTCCAAACCGGTTCCCTCTCAGGATCTACAGGATACCTGCGCTGAAGCAGGGATTCCCTGCTATGTGGTGGGCGACGCACTGGCGGCGCCGCGGCTGGCTCTAAACGCTATCCATGAAGCCTATCGGGCCGCCCTCTCTATTTGATTTGTTTTCCCCTTCGCATTCTGAAGGTGCGAAGTGATAAAAATGAAGGAGGTCTCATCAATATGGGAATTTACGCAATCACCGGAGCATCATCCGGCATCGGCGCGGCAATCGGCAGACAGCTGAAGGCTCAGGGACACTATGTCATCAACATTTCCAGAAGGGCCGCTGCTGAAGACGCTGCGGACGTCAACATCTCCGCAGATCTGGCGATGAAAGCAGAGCGGGGACGGGCACTGGAGGCGCTGTATGCTGCGGCGCCGGATGGACTGGATGGCTTCGTGTCCTGCTCCGGCGTTGGCCCCACCCAGCCTGCGGATGTCATCGTCAGCATTAACTATTTTGCTGCCAGAGAAATGACAGAAGGCGCCTATCCGCTGGTGGAGAAAAAGAAGGGCGTCATCTTGGTGGTGTCCTCAAACTCCGCCACGCTGCCCCAGCTGAACACCGAACTGGTGGACATCATGTTGAACCAAAACGATGAGGACGCAGCGGTTGCCTATGGTAAAACACTGGAGGGACCTGCCAAATATCAGGCGTATCAGGCATCCAAGAATGCTATCGCCCGCTGGGTACGCCGCTGGTCCGGTTCTTGGGCAGCTCGCGGCGTCCGCATGAACACCATCGCTCCCGGCGCTACGCAGACTGAGCTGATGGATCAGGGTGTGGCTGACCCGGATTTCTCTGCCAACATGATTAACTACCCTATCCCCATGCTGTATAACACCGGCAAGTTCCTGCCTGCTGATGATATTGCCAAGGTTGCTCTGTTTCTGCTGAGTCCAGAGTCTGTGGCGATATGCGGTGCTATCATTTTTGCCGACGGCGGAACGGACGGCTTCCTGCGCACCGAGGGATTGTGATAAAAATTGAAGGAGGAATCCAACTATGAATCCACTGACCAATTATGCGGAAGTCTTCAATAAAAACGACTCCAAACTGTTTGCTGAACTGTTCGCTGACGATTGTATCTTCTATGACACCGCTCCTACCTGTGCAGGCATGGACCCTATGTTTGTCAGAGGAAAAGAGGGCGTGGACATGATTTTCAATATGTATTTCCACTCAATGCCCATGAGTGCCAAGCCGGTCTCGCTCAACGGCAATGTTCTGGATTACATCATCTGCTACCCCGGTATTGAGATACCCTGCCGCGGCGAGCTGCTGGAAGAAAAAGATGGCAAAATTGCCCGGTACCATGTGTGTTATCGCGCAGAGTAAACATGACAATATCCTCCTTTCAATTCTTGAAAGGAGGATATTGTCAAAAAGGGCAGTAAGTAAGGTAAGGAGGCTGAACAAGCATGTTAAGTAAAAAAATCATATTTCTTACTGGTGCCACTGGCACCATGGGAGAGGAGGGCCTCAAGCAGATCCTATCCCGGTCCGACCGCTTCAACCTTCGCGTTTTGGTCCGGCCTTCCGCTAAGAACAAAGCATTTATGTCCCGCTATGAACATGACGCTGCGTTGGAGATTGTCTGGGGGGACCTCTGCTGCTACGACGATATCCTGCGCTGTGTGACAGGCGCGGATTATGTGTTGCATGTGGGGGCGTTCGTTTCTCCCGAAGCCGATAAACTGCCGCAGCGCAGTCTTGAGGTCAACCTTGGATCGACTATGAATATCATCCGGGCGATCAAGGCACAACCAGATCCGGATGCGATCAAACTGGTCTATATCGGAACAGTGGCAGAGACCGGCTGCCGTCTGCCCCCTATCCACTGGGGGCGTTGCGGAGATCCCATCAAGGGATCTGCATTTGACTATTACGCAGTCTCTAAAATCGCCGCCGAGAGAGCGGTCATTGAGTCCGGGCTCAAGCATTGGGTGAGTCTGCGTCAAACAGGAATTATGCCCTCCAAGGAGTCGGCAGCCCGGGAACCGATCATTTTCCATCAGCCGCCGCAGAATCTTTTGGAATGGGTGACTTCCATCGAGTCTGGGCTCCTCCTGGCAAACGTATGTGAGGATTGGGTCCCGGAGAAGTTCTGGCGGGGCATTTACAACATTGGCGGCGGCGAGAGCTTTCGGCTGAACTATATACAATACTTTGATGATATGCTGAAACCCTTTGGCTTTGGATTCAAGGATGTATTTGAGCCCCGATGGTTTGCCCGATTCAATTTCCATGGCCAGTGGTATACGGACTCAGACGCACTCAATGACATCCTGAGGTTCCGTGTGATGACCTATCAGCAGTATATCGCTGGCGCGTGGCAGGCCATGGAGACGATGATTGCAAACGGGGATGCTGCGGCCCTGCCTACAAAGGAGCGGATGAAGGCCATGCACGAGCAGATTGCCCATCAAGAGATGGGAACGCTGTGGATGCTGGAAGAGGGACACGATGACTGGGTGCGCGCCTTTTTTGGAAGCCGGGCGGCAGCCTTGGCACAGCCAAAAAGCTGGGATGAGGTGGAATTCCCCGAGCCCAGCCGCACACCGGTCTATCTGAACCACGGCTATGATGAGAGCAAGCCACTGGAGCAGCTGGGGCTGAACGACATGAAGGAAGCCGCGGAGTTCCGTGGCGGTGCCTGCCTCGATTATACCGCCGGTGATTTCTACAGGCCCGTGCGCTGGCGTTGCGCGTTCGGACACGAATTTGAGGCCAGTCCGAACCTGATATTAAAGGGAGGGCACTGGTGCCCGGAGTGCGAGCGCAATGCTTGGAATTATGGAGCCGTCGCCGCCCGCAGCCCCTTCTTCAACCAAGTGTGGGCTCCGTTGCACGACATCTCTGAATCCTTTTCCATCCCTAAAAAGGTAAACGATCTGGGCTATCAGGGCAAGTAAGGAGGCTTATTACCATGAAACGTCTGTTTAAGACATTTAGTATATTCTGTCTGGCCTGTGTGCTGCTGTCCGCCTGTTCCCAGCAGCCCCCCGACACAGCTCCTGTGCAGGAGCCCGTTCAGGATGGGGCTGTGGAAGAGGCGCCGGTATACGTCTATCTCACCCGTCACGGGCAGACTTTGACGAATCAGACCGGCCGCTTTGTCAGCGGCCGCGGCAACACGCCGCTTACAGAGGAAGGTCGCAAGGTAGCATATGCCGTGGGCCTGGGGCTCTCCGGCGTCAAGTTTGAAGCCGCCTATGCCAGTACGCTGGGCCGTACCCAGGAAACTGCGCGCATCATCCTCTCCCAGAGTCAGACATCCAGAGATCTGGAGATCATACCTGTCGAAGACCTGAAAGAGGTCGATGGCGGCTCCTATGAGCCGATGAGTTATGCCGAACTGATGACGGACGAGGGTATGCAGTTCAGCGGTGTGACAACTGAGGAATTCACAAACCAGTTCCATGAAAAGGATCCGGAGGGACTGGCCGAGAGCTATGAGCAGATGAAAGACCGGGCCTTTGAAAGTTTCCAGAGGATCTGTGAGGAAACGGCCCAAAACGGCGGCGGAAATATCTTGATGGTGGCCCACGGTGGAATCAACAGCATGATCGCAGCAGAGATTATGCAGGAGCAGGAACTGGAGCCGCTGGACAACTCCAGTATTGTCCTGATTGAGTACAAAGACCATACATACACCGTTTTGGATTTTAATGATCTGAGCTATGCACAGAAAGCCCAGGAAAAAATGGAATCTCCTGATCCGGTGGAGATTTATCTAACCGTTCATGCCGAAACCGCGGCAGATGCCGCTATGCGTTTGAATGGGCAGCTGGATACTGCACTGACAGAGAACGGTCAGGCACAGGCTGCGGAACTTGGAAAGGCACTGGGGAATCTGGAGTTTGCGGCCGTGTATGCCAGCGATCAATTCAAGGATATCCATACCGCACGGATCATCGTGGAAAACAGCGCGGTAAATCCCGATCTCATGGTCAATCAGAACATGGATCTGCGTGGGGTGGGCTGCGGCTATTTTGACGGAGAATTGCGTGCGGTTGCGGATGCTTTGGCAGGGGAAGAGCCCACTGCCCATGCCCGTCTCGCCGCATATGCAGCCGCAGACAAGACCGGTATGACAGAAAACTATGAAAGCGCCCGCCAGCGTCTTACGGGCGCCCTCCAGACAATCTGTGAGGAAACTTACAGCCACGGCGGCGGCAATGTTCTGGTAGTGTCTTCGGAATTGGCCGTCCAACTGCTTGCGGAAGCCCTCGGTTCCTCTGAGAAAGCGGTCGCTCTGAAAAATGCGGATGTTGTACATATTACATTTGACGGAGATGTATTCACAGTACATCCGCAATAAAATTCATATAGATATACTTCCTTTCCTCCAAATTTCCTGAAAAAGGGGAACGGGCCATCCGCAAGGTTGGCCCGTTCCCCTTTTTGGGCATGGACTGGGTATTGCCGCGTGTTGGTTCGGGCCGCAGAGCCCTCGTATCAATGATGCCGACGTCCAGATACCTGCCATGGTGGACAGATCATTTCCCTCCGCATCGTACATCACGGTATAGGTGATGTAACTGTCAAAGGTAAGGACGGATAAGGCGAAGTAGAACTCCCATTGCTGCCTGAGCGGGAGAGAGGGGGTGGAGTGGTTGCAAGCATCCGGAACGGAAAAGGGAAAGCAGACATCTATTCAGGTGCGGACACGGCTGCAGTGTGGACGATTTGCTAGGTACTGAAATTATGCTGCGTAACTTCACCAGAGCAGACAAGGTATATATCTCGCCTGCAGCTATACGGATCTGCGGAAAGGAATCGATGGGGTGGCGGCCATGGTGCAGCAACGGTTTAAACCGGACCCGTTCACCAATACGCTGTTTCTGCTCTGCGGCAGACGGCTGGACTGCATCAGGGAGTTCTGCAGGGACCAGGATGGATGCATCCTGCTGTATAAGCTATAAGCGGCTGGAACAGGCGCATACCAACGGCCGCAAAACGAAAAGGAGGTACGGCGGTTGACGCCGCAGCGATACCGCTGGCTGATGGAGGGGTTGAAAATGGAGCGGTCAAAGGTTCGCCGCCCGGGGAGTGGCCTACATATAATTGGGGTAGGAAACGGCTGAAAGCACTGGAGGTTTTGAACGCTTTGGCCCCAATATAGCATAATTCACCCATGAAAAACGGAAGAAATCACGGGACAAGCACCCCTGGAGATGGTAACCATTTCACGGGCGGAATATGAGTGTCTGAAAGCGGAAAGAGACGAGTTGAACCAGAAACTGGACTGGCCTCTGGAACAGGCACATCTGAGCAGGAAGAAACTCTGTGGGGCGTTCTCGGGGCGGCTGGGAGAGGAACTGATGAGCCGGTTGAGACGCATGTTTGATGAGACGGAGGCATGGCTGTCCAAGCGGAGAGATAAGCGGACAAAGGCGGCCGCCCATACCCGGCGCACCTTGAATACCCCCACCCAAACTGAGCGGTGACAGATATCTGTTCAGTTTGGGCGGGGATATTCATAACAAGCATGAGCTGGAAGATGCAGACTTTCTAATATGGAAAATGGACAGGAAGTATTTTCCACAAAAAACTACCGGTCATTTTCTTATGTGAATGACCGGTGGTTTCAATATAGAGTTGTGATTTTTACAGCGGGACGCTTTCAGTAAAAATTTGTTCGAGAGGCTCAGTTGCGCACTGAGCAGTTGGATACAGCAGGTCTGCCTCCATATCACACCGCCTTTGCAGGGCGGGCAAGGAACTTCTTTACCGATCAGCCACCGAAACTTCGCTGCGTATGATATGGATGCCGTCATTTTCCGTCTGCTCAGTAATGAAAGCTCTCCATACGGGTAGAGGCCAGCGCGCTGCGCAGCATTTCACATTCCCGTTTGCCCATGTCAACACCTTCACGCAAAGGCATCTGGCTGTGGTATTACGGAAAAGGTTACTCTTTCCTCTCTTAGAAATTCTGCGATTGCATTCACGGCTTATCCTTCTTTTCCGTGATTGCCTTCATAACTTCAAAGATCCGGACCGTACTGTGTTGGGCTTCTACAAGGAGGTCGGGCATGATTTTAGCTGTGGGGAATCTTTTGCGAAGCGTGTGGATGATTTTATCATCCACAGCATCTTTGCCGCCTGCTTCGTATTCCTGAAGCAGTTTGCTGAACTGTGGACAAGCATAGGCACAGCGAATGATCCGACAGATCTTACCTTTTCCGTCGCTCAGGAAAGGTTTTTGACCGATATCTCAACAATGGCGGAAGCTCCGGTTTTAGCATGGTCCCTGAGGTAGAGATTCCCATTTTTTCATCTTTGTGTTTATCACCGATTTCTGCTGCCGATTATTAATCATTGCTTCCCATTTTGAACAGCGATAAAATGATTCACCGCTCGGTTTTATCGATTGCTTTGTAAATGTACGCGGTAAAATTGTTTGCTCTAGCTGCAGTTCCGCGACTGATGGCCCTATTCCTTGATTCGGCCTAGCATCTCCTGAGCCGCTTTCTGCCGGTATATTTCGGAGCATATCAAGCAAACTAAGAATTACCACGAAAAAGGAGCGGTAGATATGTTTAAGCATGAAAAGCAGTTATTCCATCCGGTGGCCGTGGAGCGGCCGAATCCCCAGTATGCAGCATTGCTGCAGGAGCAGCTGGGAGGCGGCAACGGTGAGCTGAAAGCGGCTATGCAGTATCTGTCCCAGAGCTTCCGCATCAAGGACCAGAAGATCAAGGACCTGTTTCTGGATATCGCAGCAGAGGAACTGGGACACATGGAAATGGTGGCCCAGACCATTAATCTGCTCAACGGCCACGATGTAGATGCAGATCAGGTCAAGGCGGGCGAGATCCAGAGCCATGTGATCTTGGGCCTGAACCCCGGCTTAATCAATGCCTCCGGCTATTCCTGGACCGGCGATTATGTGACCGTGACCGGCGATCTGTGTGCGGACCTGCTCAGCAACATCGCTTCTGAGCAGCGGGCCAAGGTGGTCTATGAATACCTGTACCGCCAGATCGACGACAAGAAGGTCCGTGAAACCATCGACTTCCTGCTCAACCGGGAGGAGGCTCACAACCAGATGTTCCGGGATGCCTTCAACGAGGTGCAGGACAGTGGCTCCAACCGGGATTTTGGTACGACCAAGGCGGCGAAAATGTATTTCTCCCTCTCCAATCCCGGCCCCAATACCTTTGCTGGAAACGAGGTCTCCGCACCTAAGTTCGATTGATAGAATAAGAGAAACGACCCTACCCAATCTGAACAAGTTTGTAGGACTTATCAGATTAGGTAGGGCTGTTTTATGTGCGAAATCCTTGCAGCACAAGCTTTTTTGAGGAAAGGTATTCGAAAGTAAAATGTGACATAAAAATGGGAACAGTTCAAATTCTGGCTGCAAGCAGTCTGATTTTCTAAGTCTGAACCTCTGTGTCTCACGGCCATCAGCTCCTTACGGAAATCCATCGGCCTTTTGCAAAGTCAAACAAAATCCGCGGTCACTGTGAAAAATGAATCCTGTCTCTGGCTTACGCAACTCATACGCCATTTTGAATGTAGCCATAATGAGCTGCGTGCTGTTTTTCGGGAAACTTTGTGGGCGATCACTTTACGGGAAAATAGCTCCAAGATCACGCAGATATAAAGATATCGATTCTCTATACTTAAAACAGGCCACATCACTGGCCCGGATTTGATTGCTTGTCTGCTGAAAATTGCTGACGGAGGGTATTTTCTTCTTCTCCGGTTCTCGCAGTTTCAAACTCTGGATACCCCCATCTCCCGCATCAGGTCAGCGCCCAATTTGGCGCCGACCTGATGCCCGCGCCGTGCGAGAATCATCCAAATCTTTTCAGCGCCAAGTACCTGCCGATATTCAGCAAAGACCTCACAGATCAGAAGGCGGTATTCCTCCCTGCGTTTCTCAAACTGGGCATTCGCTCGTTTGTTGCGAAGAATGTGATTGCAGAGTGTGCCGCGTGGTATCTCCAATGCTTCGCAGAGAGTATGGACATCATCTTGCCCACAGGCAATGCCCCTCTTTTTCCGGGTCCAACACCTGGAAGGGCCTCCGCGATTTTGATATTCATAACACAAGGCGTAAAGTGCTATTCCGCCGAGATACCGCCCCTTGACAGAATACTTGTACGTACGGTGCAGAACGCCGATTCCTGATGAAAGGCCCCTCACCCATTCTGCGCGTCGATCTGTTCTTTCAGCTCATTCAGATATACCCACCGCTCCGTCTTTTCTTCCAGAGCGGCCTCCAGCTCCGCCTGACGGGCCTGGAGCTCCTGGAGCTTCACATAGTCGCTGCCGCAGCTCTCCTGCTCCGTCTGGCAGGCGGTGATCTGAGCCTCCAGCTCCGCCAGGTCCGCGTCGATGGTCTCAAATTCCCGCTGCTCCTTGAAGGTAAATTTCAGTTTCCGTTCCCGGGGACGCTCTGCCGCGGGCTTGGGCTTTTCCGCCTTGGGAGAGAGGGCCTCTTCCGCCCGGCGCTTGGCCTGCCAGTCCGTCCAGTTGCCGGTGAACCGGTGGATCTCCCCGTCTCCCCGGACCTCGAAGATGGACTCCGCCAGCTTGTCCAGGAAGAACCGGTCATGGGATACCGCCAGAATGGGGCCGGGGAAACCCAGGAGATAGTCCTCCAAAATGGAGAGGGTAGTCACGTCCAGGTCGTTGGTGGGCTCGTCCAACAGCAGCACGTTGGGGGCTTCCATCAGCACGGACAGCAGATACAGCCGCCGCCGCTCCCCACCGGAGAGCCGCCCGATGGGCACAGACTGAAGATCACCGGGGAAGAGGAACCGCTCCATCATCTGGTTGGCGGAGAAGGTGCCCTCATCGGTCCTGACCTCATCGGCGATGTCGTGGATAAAGTCGTAGACCCGCTGGTTCAGGTCCAGCTCCCGCCCCTCCTGGGAGAAGTGGCCGATCTTCACGGTGGCGCCCACCTCCACCGTGCCGCTGTCCGGTGCCAGTTCGCCTGCCATCAGGTGGAGCAGGGTGGACTTCCCGGCGCCGTTGCGGCCCACGATGCCGATGCGGTCACCGTGCAGCAGGTTGTAGGAGAAGCGGCTGACGATGGGACGGCCGTCAAAGGCCTTGGACACATCCCGCAGCTCGATGATCTTCTTCCCCAGGCGGCTGGAGGCCGCCGCCATCTGCACGGCCTCGTCCGTTTCCGGTGCCTCCTGGTTCAGCAGGGCCTCGTACCGCTGGATCCGCTCCTTGGACTTGGTGGTCCGGGCCTTGCAGCCCCGCATGATCCACTCCCGCTCCACCCGGAGGATAGACTGGCGCTTGCGCTCACTGGCCTCCGCCATCTCTGCCCGCTGCTCCCGCAGCTCCAGGTACTTGGAGTAGTTGGCCTCATAGTGGTACAGCTTCCCCCGGGAGAGCTCCGTGATGTGGTTCACCACCCGCTCCAGGAAGTACCGGTCATGGGTCACCATGACCAGGCCGCCCTTGAACCGGCGGAGCCAGTCCTCCAGCCAGGCTACCATCTCGCTGTCCAAGTGGTTGGTGGGCTCGTCCAGAATCAGCACGTCCGCCGGGTGGATCAGGGCCGCCGCCAGGGCCACCCGCTTCCGCTGGCCGCCGGAGAGCGTCCCCACCTTCTGGGCAAAGTCTGTGATCCCCAGCCGGTTCAGCATGGCCTTGGCCTCATACTCATTCAGCTCCCGGAACTCGGCGGGGAAGTGGAGGAAGACCTGCTCCAGCACCGTGGCGGATTCCTCCATTGCCGGGTTCTGAGGCAGCAGACTGACCTGGACGTTGGGGTTCCGGGAGATGGTGCCGCCGTCCGGCTCCGTGACGCCGGAGAGAACCTTCAAAAAGGTGGACTTGCCGGTGCCGTTGATGCCGATAACGCCCACCTTGTCCCCCTCGTTGAGATAGAAATTCACATCATCCAGCAGCTGGCGGCTGCCGAAGTTGATGGAGAGATGTTCTGCGGATAAGAGCATGGGAGTTCCTCCTGAAAAAAACTGCTCCTATTGTACCATGAAGGATGGCGTTTTACCAGAGCCAAAACCCTTGCAAACAGAGTGGCGTCAGAGTACAATAACAGAGAAATGAGGTTTTGCCATGCAGGAGTTCCGGCCTTTTGAGCCCTGTCGTTCCTTCTGTTCTGCCTGCACCGGGGGCGGGGGGCCTACCTGCTGGGCGGTGGATATGTGCTGTTCGACCTCCTCGCCATCGCGGCGGAGCTGCTTTTCTGGCATCGGCTGCTGGTGGCCATGTTCGACACGGCGGCCTGGTACTGGAGCGGTCTGTGGGGTGTGTTCGCCGCCTTGGACGCCGCCTGTCTGCCGCTTGGGATTTTTCTGCTGCGCCGAAGGAGAGGTGTCCGATGGAGACGATTTCATATACCCTGCCGCCGGAACAGGACGGCGCCACGGTCCGGCATATCCTGAAGGCTGCGCTCCATGTCTCCTCCCACGCCATATCCCGGCTGACCCGGACGGAGAACGGCATCCGGGTCAACGGCATCCATGCCCGTACAGTGGATATCCTTCACACCGGCGACGTGCTGGAGGTGGAGACCAGCGACCACTGTCCGCCCCGGGTGCGCCCCACGCCGGGGCCCTGGTCCCTGCCCATCGTCTGGGAGGATGGCCATCTGCTGGTGGTGAACAAGCCTGCCGGTATGACGGCCCACGCCTCCAATTTCCTGCCGGACACGCCCACCGTGGCCGGAGCCCTGGCCTGGCAGCGGGGCGCGGACTTCGTGTTCCACCCGGTGAACCGGCTGGACAAGGGCACCACCGGACTGATGGTGGTAGCCAAGAGCGGCTACATCCACGACCGGCTCCGGTACGCGCTCCACACGGAGAGGTTTTGCCGGGAGTACCGGGCGGTGTGCATCGGCTGTCCGGATCCGAAATCCGGCACCATCGACGCCCCCATCGGCCGGGACCCGAATTCTGTGGTGGGCCGGTGCGTCCGGCCTGACGGTGCCCGGGCCGTCACCCATTATGAGGTGCTGGGGAGGTCGAACAGCCTGTCCCTCCTGCGGCTGCGGCCGGAGACAGGGCGGACCCATCAGCTCCGGGTGCACATGGCCTCCATCGGCTGCCCCCTGGCAGGGGACTGGCTGTACGGGGAAGAGGACCCGGACCTGATCCCCCGGCCGGCCCTCCACGCCTACGCTCTGGATCTGGACCATCCGGTGACGGGAGAGCATCTGTCCCTGACGGCGCCCATCCCGGCGGACATGGCCCGGCTGGCGCCGGAGCTTTTGACGGAAACAGAGTGCGCAAGTGAAGAAATTTGACCATAAAATGGAAGGGGATATCTTATGTTAACTTGGAACGTCACCTATCACTGCAAGTCCGGCCAACGGGAGGCCTTTTATCAGGCCCTCTGTGATTTGGGCATCCGGGCCAACTCCCTGAAAGAGGAGGGGAACCTGAAGTACGACTACTTCCTGGCGGCGGAGGCACCGGACGACCTGCTGCTGGTGGAGAGCTGGACCACGCCGGAGCTCCAGCAGGCCCACTGCCAGACGGAGATCTTCGGCCGTCTTCAGGAGCTGAAAGCCCAGTACTGCGACAGCGTCCAAATCGACAAGTTCAACGATTAAACGGCCTGGGAGCGGATGAAGAGTTTGAAAAAGCACGTCTTTGATCTTCTCTGGGCCTGCGGTGGACTACTTTGGCTCTATCTGGCGGTAAAAGATGTCATTTATACCATTACTGCCGATTCCCGGACTGGTTGGCCGCTGGAGTTTGCACTCGCCGTTAACGGAGCAATTTGGCTCGGAATTTTGGCAGCTATGATTCTCCTGTACCGAGTCATCCGGAAGAGTATCTGGAAGTAATTGAAAAATTATTACACCGGGCGGCCCGAAAGCGGGCCGCCCGGTGTCTGTTTTAGCTTATTTCAGGTGCGTCCAGCAGCTCCTGTAGCTCCAGGAAAAACCGGGACAGATGGAATCCGTCCGCCACGGCGTGGTGGATATTCAGGGAGACAGGCAGGACCGTCCGGTCTCCCTCCCGCTCATATTTTCCCCAGGTGACCACCGGGGCCAGATAGGTGCCGCTGTCGAAGATGTGCATGTCGAAGCTGCGGTACCGGACCCAGGGCAGGCACGACACATCAAAGGTGTTGGGCGGCACGTCCGTCAGGTCGAAGTGGTCCAGGGCGGCGTACCGTGTCCGATCCTCCAGAAAGCGGCGGTGGAAGGTCTCCAGGTCCGAAGAGAAGGGCGTCACCAGCTTCGCAAAGGTCTCCCTGTCCGGGTGGAAGTGGGCGTAGTAGGGCTCGATCCGGTCCCAGAGGACCAGCCGCCCCTGATCGTCCCAGCCGTACCGGAACTCCGCGTGGGCGTTGAGCACGTTGGACACCGCCCAGATCATGGCGGGGTAGAAGCGGAAGCCACTGGCCGAGAGCCGCTTCAGGAATCGGGAGATCTCCAGATCCACCGTCAGGCTCATGACACAGCGCAGGTCGTCGATAAAATGACGGAATACAGGGCCTCGCTCCCAGGTATCCAGTTCCACCACAGTGTGGGACGGGCAGAAATTGTCGTTCATATAAGCCTCCTAAAATAATTGGTTGATTTTAGGAGGCGGTGTCAAGTCCGCGCTTCACAGAGTACCCTCCTCTCCGAGATTCTGCCTTCATTTTATCCGGCCCGGGGGAGAAAGTCAACGGCGGCACCCCCTTGACAATTCCGGCTGGCCGCCCTATTCTGAAAAGACAACATTCGACAGGAGGGACTGCCATGGAGACAGGCCTTTGGAAGCAATTTGACCGGATCGTGGTATTCGACACGGAGACCACCGGCATCGAGTTCGGGCGGGACGAGATCATCGAGCTGGGGGCCGCCGCCTTTTCCGCGGAGGGAGAGACGGACTGCATGGACCTGCTGCTCCGCCTCTCCCCGGGGCGGACGCTGCCGCCCTTTATCACCCAGCTCACCGGCATCACGGAAGAGCAGCTGGAACAGGAGGGCGTGGAGAAGGCCGACGCCTGTGAGGCGTTCTGCAACCTGTTGGGCGGGGGAGAGCGGACGCTGCTGGCGGCCTACAACGCCCAGTTCGATCTGAACTTCCTCTATCATTTCCTGCGGCCCTTCGGGCGGGCGGATGTCCTGCGGGCACCCCGGTTTCTGGATGTCCTCACGGTGTACCGGGACCGGCGGGATTACCCTCACAAGCTCAACGATGCCATCACAGCCTACGGATTGGAGGATCAGGCGGTGAACAGCCACCGGGCGGTGGATGACGCCCGGGCCGCAGCGGTGCTGCTGGAGGCCATGGCGGCGGAGCGGGACGATTTGGACCGGTATGTGGATCTATTCGGCTACTCCCCCAAGTACGGTGTCTCCGGACGGCGGATCGCTTCGGTGGAGTACCGGCCTCAGCCCTATCAGCGGGTCCGGCCTCTGTATGAAGTGACGGAAACACTGTGAAATATTTGTGAATTTTCGCAATTCCCTCTTGCAATATGACAACTTGTCAGCTATGATAAGCGACAGGTTGTCATGTTTCTTTTTTCCATTCGCCGGAAACCCCTTGACCTTCCCCCGGGAGGAAGGTATAAAATCAGGGGCGGCGCTGAAGAAAACGGACCTTCTATTTCGTATAAGAGAGGATGAAACAGCGTGCCGAGCAGCACTTTTTTGAATCTGCCGGCGGAAAAGCAGGAGAAGTTGTTGGAGGCGGCCACCCGGGAGTTTTCCCACCGGCCTTTCAACGAGGCGTCCATCAACCAGATCATCAAGGAGGCAGGCATCCCCCGGGGCAGCTTTTACATGTACTTTCAGGATAAGGAGGACCTGTTCCGCTATCTGCTGAAGGGATATGTGGATCAGTTGTTCATGCTGCTGGAGGAGTTTCTGCTCCGAAACGGCGGCGACATTTTTCAGGCGCTGTTGGATCTGTATGATTACGTGCAGGCAAAAATCGACAATCAGCACCTGGGAGAGATCGGCGCCATGACCGGAATCATCCGCTGCAACAGCGGGATGCAGAAGAATGGGCTGCTGGAAATGCTGGATGCGGAAACGCTTCTCCAGCGCCTGGGCGGCGCGGTGAATCCGGACCTGCTGGACCTGCGGCAGGACCGGGACTTGGGCGACATCCTGGGCACACTGCTGGTTGTGGCGGCTCCCATGATTTACACCGGCCTGCAGGCCGGTGGCGATCCCGGGACCCGGGATCGCCTGGAAAACATTCTGAACATCTTCAAGCGCGGTATGGGGAAGCGCCCCACCGCGGAAATCGAGAACAAGGAGATTACATAACATGGAAACTGAATGGATGAACGAGACCTCCGCCGAGGCGCCCAGCGTGCCCGCGCCGGAAAAGACGGAGAAAAAGAAATTCTCCCTGAAGGGCTTTGGCGGCAAGAAAAAGAAGCGCTGGCTGAAAATTCTGATTATTTTGGTAGTGGTGATCGCCATTGTGGCGGGCTGCGTGTCCAGACTGACCAAAAACGTCAACACCCAACTCAGCAGCAGCTATCTGGTGTCCACCGTCACCCGGCAGGATCTGACGGTCAGCGTCTCCGGCACCGCCACGTTGCAGCCGGCGGACTCTTACAACGTCACCACCCTGCTCTCCGGCGATATCGTCAGCGCTCCCTTTGAAGAGGGCGACCTTGTGACCAAGGACACCCTGCTCTACACCATGGATAGCAGCGACGCCCAGGATTCCATGGACCGGGCCCAGATCTCCGTGCAGCAGGCCCAGATGTCCTATCAGCAGGCCCAGGAGGCCCTGCACCCCACGGCGCCTATCTCCGGCACGGTGAGCGAGATCTACGTCCACAACGGCGAGAGCGTCACCGCTGGGACGCAGCTGGCGAAGATCGTGGCCAGCACGGAGCTGTCCATCGACTTCCTGTTCCCCTTTGCCTCCCCCAGTGACTTCTATGTGGGGCAGGCCGCCACCGTGTTTGTGGACGGCTACGCCGGTTCTCAGATGGGCACGGTGACCTATGTCTCCAACTCCACCACCATCACCAGCAACGGCAAGGAGGCCGTCTCCGTCCGGGTGCGGCTGAACAATCCCGGTACAGTGTCCGACGCCGTCACTGCCTCCGCCATCATCGGCAGCTATTCCAGCTACGGCCAGGCTCCGGTGTCCATGCCCGCCTCTTCTGTGGTGTATGCCTCCGGTTCCGGCACGGTGAACGATTTCTCCAAGCTGGCCGGCAGCACGGTGACCAAGGGCGAGGTGCTGTGCACTGTGGAGTCCGAGACCATCCGGGACCAGATCGAGAGCGCACGGCTGAACCTCCAGTCCGCCCAGCTCTCTGCCAGCACTGCCTCCGGCGCGGTGGATGACTACAACATCAAATCTCCCATTGCCGGCACCGTGATTGAGAAGAACTTCAAGGCCGGCGACAAGGTGGACGGCGCTTCCTCCGGCACGCTGGCGGTGATTTACGACCTGAGCTATCTGGAGCTGGAGATGGCAGTGGATGAACTGGACATCGGCAAGGTAGAAGTGGGGCAGGAGGTGCGGATCACCGCCGACGCTCTGGAGGGCCAGACGTTCTCCGGCGTGGTGGATAAGGTCAGCATCAACGGCACTACCGCCAACGGTGCCACCAGCTATCCCGTCACCATCATCATTGAGGACTACGGCGATCTGCGGCCGGGCATGAATGTCTCCGCTCAGATCATCGGCGAAGTGGTCCCCAACGCCCTGTGCATCCCCGTGGATGCGGTGGAACGGGGCAACACGGTGACTGTTCCCGGCCCCGGCGCCCTCAGTGAGGACGGTCTGAGCGTGGTGGACGTCACCAAGCTGGAGACCAAGGAGGTCGCCCTGGGTCGGAACGATGACGAGTATATCGAGGTTACCGACGGCCTGGAGGAGGGCGATGTGGTCCTCATCAGCAACCAGGCTTCCAGTTTGATGGACATGATGATGGGAGGCTGATCCCGTGAGCCATCTCATTGAACTGAAAGACATCTACAAGATCTACCACATGGGAGAGGAGACCGTCCACGCCCTGGACGGCATCAACCTGACGGTGGATCAGGGGGAGTTCGTGGCCATCGTAGGCTCCTCCGGTTCCGGCAAGTCCACGGCCATGAACATTATCGGCTGCCTGGACGTTCCCACGTCGGGAACCTACCACTTGGGGGGCATTGATGTGTCCACCATGGAGGACGACCAGCAGGCGGAGATCCGCAACAAAATGCTGGGCTTTATCTTCCAGCAGTATAACCTGATCCCCAAGCTGACGGTGCAGGAGAATGTGGAGTTGCCGCTGCTGTACGCCGGCGTCTCCGCAGAGGAGCGCCGCGAACGGGCCATCCAGTCTCTGGAGCGGGTAGGTCTGGCTGACAAGCGGAAGAACCTGCCCAGCCAGCTCTCCGGCGGCCAGCAGCAGCGGGTCTCCATCGCCCGGGCCCTGGCGGGGAATCCGTCGGTGATCCTGGCCGACGAGCCTACGGGCGCCCTGGACTCCCGCACGGGCCGGGAGGTGCTGCGGTTCCTGCAGAAGCTAAACCAGGAGGGGGACACCGTGGTCCTCATCACTCACGACAACTCCATCGCTGTCAAGGCCAAGCGCATCGTCCGTCTGCAGGACGGCCGGATCATCTACGACGGGGACGCCAGTGATCCCCAGGCCGTGGTCCAGCCCCAGGAGGACGCGGGAGAGGGGGAGCCGGCATGAATTTCACCCAATCCTTCAAGCTGGCCATCAAATCCCTGCTGCTCAGCAAGATGCGGGCGCTGCTGACCATGCTGGGCATCATCATCGGCGTGGCGGCGGTCATCATCATCACCAGCCTGGGCAACGGCATGCAGAATTACATGAACGCCCAGTTCGAGCAGCTGGGCTCCAACCTGATCCAGGTGATGGTCTACGGCCGCGGCGAGGGCGGCACCCGGGACGTGAACACGGAAGATATGTACGCGCTTGTGGAGAAGTACCCCCAGTACCTCTCCGGCGTTACGCCCTATGTGTCCGCCACAGCCAAGGTGCGGCAGGGAACGGAGGACTTCGACCGCACCAGCATTTACGGCGTCAGCGAGGCATTTTACCGCGCCGACACCCAGAAGACCATGCAGGGCTCCAGCCTGGAGAATGGCCGCTTCCTCCGCTACATTGACGTGGAGCGCCATCAGAATGTGTGTGTCATCGGTTCCTATCTGGCGGAAAACGCTTTCCGGACGGATCCGCTGGGTCAGACGATTTCCGTCAGCGGCGTGCCCTACATGGTAGTGGGCGTACTGGCGGAGAGCGGCGACAGCACCGAGGGCAGCGTCGATGATGTGATCTACATCCCCTATGCCAATGCCCAGCGGCTGGGGGGCGGATATGGGGACATGTATCTGATGACCAGTACGGACCGGGATACGGCGTCTGCTGCCAAGGGCATCATTGAAAACCGGCTGTTCAAGACCTACCAGTCCTCGGACTACTACATGGTCATGACCTCCGCAGAGATGATGGACGCCATGGACTCCATGCTGAACACCCTGATGATGATCCTGATCCTCATCGCGGCCATCAGCCTGCTGGTGGGCGGCATCGGTATCATGAATATCATGCTGGTGTCCGTCACGGAGCGGACCCGGGAGATCGGCATCCGAAAATCCCTGGGTGCCAAATGCCGGGACATCCGTAGCCAGTTCATCATTGAGGCCGGCACTACCTCCGCCATCGGCGGTGCCATCGGCATCATACTGGGCATCCTCATGGCCAACGTGCTGACCAATGTCATCGCTCTGGTGCTGGGCACCGGCAACGATGGCTTCGTGGCTATGCCCACGGCTGGCGGCATCGGTGTGGCCTTCGGCGTCTCCGTGGCGGTGGGCATCCTGTTCGGCTATCTCCCCGCCAACAAGGCGGCCAAGCTGAACCCCATCGACGCCCTGCGTTACGATTGATTCCAGCCGATGAAAAGAGACCGGGAGACCGGTCTCTTTTTTGCGCAGAAAATTTTTCAGAAAATTGTTCTCCCTCCAAACTTTTTCCGCTCCCGGCGCGTCTATACAGCAGAACGAACGGAAAGGACCATGAGAAACGTGTCACATATCCTGGAAAAGCAACTGACCGACTATCTCGTAACGGATCAGGCGCGGTTTTACCGACTGGCGTACAGCTACCTGAAAAACAGGGAAGAGGCTCTGGACGCGGTGCAGACCGCCGTCTGCAGGGCACTGGAGAAACAGGGGGAGCTGAAGGAGCCGGAGGCCCTCCGTGCGTGGTTTTATCACATTCTGGTTCACGTGTGCATGGACGTGCTTCGCAGCCGAAAGCGGGTGACGCTGATCCCGCCGGAGGCACTGGACGCCGGCAGCTATGAGGACCCTCTGCCTTCGGACGGCACGCTGGCCCAACGGGTGGACGCTCTGCCGCCAGAGGTGGGGACCATCATCAAGCTGCGGTTCTATGAGGACCTGTCTCTCAAGGAGATCAGCACCGTCACCGGCTGGAATCTGAACACCGTGAAAACCAGACTGTACACCGGCTTGAAGAAATTACGGATATCAATGGAAGGAGATCAATTATGAACGAATTCAAGCGTGCACGAGAAGAATATGAGTCCACCCCCATTCCGGAGGAGCTGGACGCCCGGGTCCGCGCAGGCATCCGGCAGGGCAGGACCAGCAGCCGTAGCCGCGGTTATAAGGTGGTCCGGCGGACTGCGGGCAGCGTGGCCGCCTGTCTGGCTGTGCTGATGGCGGGCCTGAATGTCTCCCCGACCTTCGCGGCTGCGGCTGCGGATGTACCGGTGCTGGGCGGGCTGTTCCAGGTCCTGACGATCCGGGACTATGAGACCGTGGAGAACGGCATCGACTACAAGGTGACCGTCCCCGGTGTGGAGTCTGAGGGCGACCTGGCCGAGAAGGTCAACGCGGAGATCCAGGAGCGGGTGGACGCCCATCTGGCCCAGGCTCAGGCGGACTGGGATGATTACAAGGATGCATTCCTGGCTACCGGCGGCACCGAGGAAGAGTGGGCCGACCGGGAGATGAACGTGCTTATCGACTACGAGATCAAGAGCCAGACCGACACTACGGTCTCCTTTGTGGTGGATTTCGCTGAGGGCTGGGTCGCTGCCATGCAGCAGCGGTACTGCTACAACCTGGACCTGGCCAACGACAAAGACATCACCCTGGCCGACGTGCTGGGCGAGGACTGGGTCGGCATCTGCAATGACGCCGTAAATGCGAAGATCGCGGCGGATGAGAGCGGCCTCTTCTTCACCCCGGAGCAGGGCGGCTTCACCACTGTGGATGACGCCACCTCCTTCTATCTGAATGAGGACGGCTCTGTGACGCTGGTGTTCCCCGAGTACAGCATCGCCGCCGGTGCCGCCGGGATTGTGGAAATCCCCGTGGTGGCCTGAGTATACCATCTCAAAGCGGCCCGCCTGTCGGCGGTCCGCTTTTTTCTTCCATATCCTATAAAAATGCTATGAATTAAAGGCGGATTTTCGGCAAATGGTCCGTTGCAAACCCGGTGCGGCAGGTGTATCATGAGGCTATTCATTCAGAACGGAGGGATTTCCGATGCCTATTTATCACAGCGTCACTGAGCTGATCGGCCGCACGCCCTTGCTGGAGCTGTGCAATTACGAGCGGAACCACGACCTGAAGGCCGTGCTGTTGGCCAAGCTGGAGTGCATGAATCCCGCGGGCAGCGCCAAGGACCGGGTGGCTGCCAACATGATCGCCCGGGCGGAGACGGAGGGCCGTCTGGCTCCCGGCGGCACCATCATCGAACCTACCTCCGGCAACACCGGTATCGGTCTGGCTGCCGCGGCTGCGGCAAAGGGCTACCGTGTGATTCTCACCATGCCGGACACCATGAGCGTGGAGCGCCGGGCTCTGATCGCCGCCTACGGCGCGGAGATTATCCTGACGCCGGGAGCGGCGGGCATGGCGGGTGCTGTGGCCAAGGCGGAAGAACTGCATCAGTCCATTCCCGGCAGCATCATCGCAGGACAGTTTGAAAACCCCGCCAATCCAGCGGCACACGAGAAGACCACCGGCCCTGAGATCTGGGCGGACACGGAGGGGAAGGTGGACATCTTTGTGGCCGGGGTCGGCACCGGCGGCACTGTCAGCGGCGTGGGCCGGTATCTGAAGGCACAGAACCCCGCTGTGCGCGTGGTGGCCTTTGAGCCCGCTTCCTCGCCCCTGCTGACGGAGGGCCATGCGGGCCCCCACGGCCTTCAGGGCATCGGCGCCAACTTTGTGCCGGAGAATCTGGACCGCAGCGTCCTGGATGAAGTCCTCACGGTCACAGATGCGGATGCCTACGCTACGGGCCGGGAGCTGGCCCGGACTGAGGGCATTCTGGTGGGCATCACCTCCGGCGCCGCCGTGTGGGCAGCGGCCCAGCTGGCCCGACAGCCGGAGAACGCCGGCAAGACCATCGTGGCCCTGCTGCCGGACAGCGGCGAGCGGTATCTCTCCACTCCCATGTTCCAGAAGTGACAACATGTACAAAAAGCCCGGGAGACGTCCGTACACGTCTCCCGGGCTTTTTCGCAGATTATCCGGCCTCCATGGCGTCCCGGAGCCTGTCGGTGACAGCACCTTCAAACAGGCGGGTGGAGTGGCCGTGGAGCGTCTCCAGCGCACCGGCGGCCAGGGTGCAGGGGGTGTTTCCGGTCATGGACAGATCCATGTCAAAAATGAACTTCACCTCCGGGTCCTGGGGAACGCCGGGGGCGTTCCGCTTCACCACACCGGGGCCCGCGTGGACCTTGGCCTGACAGCTGGAATCCAGCTTCAGCGTCAGATCACAGGCGCAGTTGAGAAAGCGGTCCTCCGGGAGCTCCGCCCCCTGCATGGGAGCGGTGTAGGCAGGAGAGAACAGCTCCGCCCAGCGGGCACCCTCCAGCCCCAGCCGGGCACGGGAGAAGATATTCACATACCGCAGGCCCACCCGCTGGAAATAGGCGGGCTTGTACAGCCGGATAAAGGCGGCCAGCGGCTTGTCCAGCTGGCGGGCAAACTCCTCCCACCCGGGATAGTGGAGGGTGGACAGAGCGATGAAGTCCTTGGTGAGATTCAGCTTCCACTGGTTGTCCTCGGAGACGAAGTTGTGATTGGTCACCGGAGGCTGCTGCTCCACCTTGGGATTGGGGCTGCCCAGCCCGGTGATGCGGGGCGGCGCGGCGTCCTGGCGCCGGGCATACTGGGGGAACTCCGCGCGGATGGCCTCCTGAAAATCGGCGGGCTCCACGCTGTTGATGGTGAGAATAGACGGGAACCGCAGCTGGCAGATGACCTCATGGGCCGGGGCGTTGCGGTAGTGGGTCCGGGGATGATCGGAAAACAGCATGTGGCTTGCTCCTTTGCTTCTTGATGGCCCTATTTTAGCCCCCTGGCTGAGAAATGTCAATTACAGGTAGAACCGGTGGCAGCCGATGGTCTTGAGATACGCCCGGTTGGCGTTGATCCAGGTGCCCTGGGACAGGGCGGGCGCGTAGAAGTAAAGAGCCTTGCCGGCGGTGTTCTCGCCGTTCAGGACCCGCTTGGCCGCCTCCACGGATTTGGCCGTGGGGGGCAGGTACACTGTGCCGTTGGAGACGGGCGTGAACTGGACGTCGTGCTTGCGGTCAAAGATCACGGCGGGAATGGTGTTGGGGAACTCCTTCGCCGCAACCCGGTTCAGCACCACATTGCCCACGGCGATCTGGCCGGTCATGTTCTCGCCCCGACTCTCGGCGCTGATGATGCGGCTGAGCCAGTAAAGGTCCATGGCGTTGTGATCCGCGCCGGGAGAGGTCACCGCCGCGCCGCCCAGCTGGGGATCCCAGGCCACGCTGCCGCCCAGGGCGGTGGCCAGAGTCCGCAGGGGGATGTAGGTCCGGCCACGCTCCACAAAGACCTTGCCGCTGTATGTACGGCCGTTGACCGTCACGGTATTTCGGGACGGGTTTGCGGTGACGGACTGGCTGCCGGAGGCGGCGGCAGCCACCTTTCGGCTGCTGTCCCACCAGACGCTCCAGCCGCCGAAGGCATCCAGCAGTCCCCGGAGGGGAACATAGGTCACGCCGCTCTGCAGGTAGTTGACGCCCTGACTCAGAACGGTGCCGTCCACCTGGACGGGCACCACCCGGCTGGGGGCCGCCTTGACGGTGGCGCAGGTCAGGGTAAGGGCGGCCAGCAGGCCGCAGAGAAGTTTTCGTTTCATGGGGAAAATTCGTCCTTTCTGGTTTGTCGCTGCTGTACAAGAGCATACAGGAGGGAGGGGGCGGGCTGCAACCCTCAAAACATTCCAGAGCTGGAAGCGAACAGACAGCTTGACAATATCGTGCAACGATATTATAGTGAACCCAGAAAGTATCGTGTTTCGATATTAGGGGGGATACCATGGCCAGGGAGCCGCTGAAAGTCCTGACGGAGAGCATGTTCTATGTGCTGTTGAGCCTGCTGCGGCAGGAGCGGTGCGGCACGGAGATTGTCCGGTATGTGGATGACGCCACCGCCGGTCGGGTACCCCTGGGGCCAGGGACGCTGTACACGATTCTGGCAAAATTTCAGGAGGAGGGCTTGATCCGGGAGGCGGCGGTGGAGGGGCGGAAGCGGACCTACGCCATCACGGAACGGGGCCGGGCCCTGTTCCGGCAGGAGCTCTCCCGCCTGCGCCTCTGCGTGGCCGATGGCGAGCGGGAGGAGCTGGCGTCGGAGCGGCTGCTGCCGGGGATGAGAGAGGAGGCACCGTGAAAAAGCGTTTTCTCATGCCGGAGGCCTATTGGGATACCGCCCTTCTGGAGCGGTGGCTGGAGGAAAAAGCTGTCCAGGGCTGGCGGCCGGTGTCGTTTTCTCGCTATGGCAGCGGAAAGTTTGAGCCGGCGGAGCCCAGGAAGCTCCGGTATCGGCTGGAGCCCCTGCGGACAGAGACCTATGACGCCCAATGTGAGCGGGAGGAGACTTACCGGGAAATGGGGTGGGAGCCTGCCGGCGTCCTGGGGGACTATCGGGTCTATGCCTGCGCGGACCCACAGGCGCCGGAGCTGTTTACAGATCCCTCTGCCCTGTGTCTGACCTGGGAGAGGCAGCTGCGGCTGTTCCGGCGACATAGGCTGATCTCCATGGTGCTGATTGTTGTCTGGACGATCTTGCAGTTTCGCAGCCTCTGGGAGAGCGGCCAGCCGGTGGATGTGTTCCTGAAAGGGATGTGGGCTGTGTGGCTGCTTGCGGTGGTCTGTGCCCTGGAGTGGCTCTGCGGCAATCTGCGGGCGCTGCGGGGCGTTCAGCGGATGCGCCGCCAGCTGGAGGCGGGGATGGCGCCGGATACTGAGGACCTGGATGCGTCGTTACGGCGGCGGAGGCGGCAGAATCTCGTCTCCTGGGGGATTTGCGGACTGGTGGCTGCACTTGCCGTATCTGTATTCGGCAGCCAGCAGGAGATGCCCTTGTCCGACGCGCCGGAGCCCTTGCCCTATGTCTCCATGGAGGCAGTGGCCCCGGAGGCCGCCGCCCTGCCCTTGGATTCATCTGTTTACCGGGAGAGACGGAGTCTGCTGACGGATCACCGGGAGGTCAGCCAGTTCCGCTGGGATTTTAAAGCGTCCCTGTGGGCCGGTTTCGACCGGGTGCGGTTCACCTTCCTGGCGGAGGCCCTGTATCGGGAACGCTTAGCGAATTTCTTGGACACTTGGTCCGTGGTAGAGGTCCGGGAGGTGGCGGACAGCCGCTTTGACCAAGCGGTGGTGATCGACACGGGTAAAAACCGATGCTTCATCGGCCGGATGGGGCGGGCGGTGCTGATGGAGCGGGTGCGGACAGACCGGGACCTGATGGACCACCTGGACGACTTCGTCGCCGTCCTGGCGGAGTTTCAATAGAAAAAGAGGGGAAACGCCATGCTGAAGCTGATGCCCATGAACATTTACGACGTAGCCGCCCAGCAGGCCCGGATGGAGGACCAGGCCGCCCGGGGGTGGTTTGCCGTCTCGGTTCCCGGTATTTTCTTCCTGGCGGTCTTTGAGAAGGGGGAGCCAAAGGCTGTTCGCTACCGACTGGAGCCTGCCCCAGTAAAGGAGAGCTGCCCGGACCCAGAGCGCCTGGCGGCCTACCGGTCTATGGGCTGGGAGTATGTGGACACCTCCGGCAAGTCCGTGCACCTGTGGCGATGCGATGATCCCGATGCGCCGGAACTCCACACGGACCCGGAGACAGAGGCCCAGGCATATGACCGGCTGTTCCGCCGCCAGCAAAAGGTGACGCAGTTCTGGGCCGCGGTCACGGCGCTTCTGGCGGTGCTGGCGGTACAGACGCTTCTGACAGAGAGAACCCTTCTCGTATGGAGTGTGCAGGAGTGGAAGCCACTGTGGCGGGAGGCCGCCTATTGGGGCTTTCTGCTGGCACTCGCATTGGCGGCGTTCCGGCAGTGGTGGTCTCTACGACGGTATCTGCGGCCTCTGCGGGCGGGAGTACCCGTGTGCCACAGGCGGCCTTACCGGCTGGCCTGCGGATTGTCCCTGGCGATCATGCTGCTGTGGGGAATTTACATCGCATCACTCTGCGCCGATATGGCGGACCCCAGATCGCGGCCCTTTGAACCGGCGGAGACCTTTGACGAGCCGGTCCCATATATCACGGAAAAGGGATTGCAGGAGGTCCAGGCCATCCACTGGGACAACTGGCTTACCACAGACCAGTGGTGGACCTTTGAGGGCATGGGCGACTGGGAGACGGAGAACCGCTACTACCGCCTCCGTTTCCCCTGGCTGGCGGACGATCTGGTAGACGGCATCTTGGCGGACTACCAGGAGAAAGGCTGGCCCATCATGGCCTGGCAGATCCCCGGACTGGACGAGACCTGGGTGTCCACTCGCGACGACTACGGGTATTGGTTCCTAGTGGTCCGGCTGGGGGATCAGGTGTGGAGCATCTCCACAGGCACCACGGAGCCAACGATAGATCTGGCGGAGCGGTACGCTGCCGTCCTGATGAAATTTCAGTAGATCAGCGGAGAGGGGGAGAGGAGAATGGGCGCTGAAAACAGACATGGGCAGAGCTCCTATCGGAAGAGCTGCCCCATCAGCATCTACGACGTGGCGGCGGTGGAGACCTGGCTGGAGGACCTGGCCCGCAAGGGGGAGAACCCCGTCTGCTTCACGGGCAGCCGGGTGGACCTGTTGCTGGACGAACCGTGGGAGTGCCGCTTCCGGCTCCAGCCCCTCCAAAGGTGGAAAGAGGCTTTGGACCCGGAGCGGGTGGAGGCATACCGGAGCATGGGCTGGCGGCTGGTGGGGCAGCTGGGGCCCTTCTGGGTCTGGCGGTGCGATGACCCGAATGCCCCGGAGCTGGACACGGACCCGGTGGTCCAGGGAGAGGGATACCGATACTTAAAGCGGCGGATGATCTTCCGCACAGTGGGGGGCGGGCTGATCTGGCTGGTAATGACGGCGTATTTCATCCTGGCGGTGGCGCTTTCGGCTGCTTCTCTGGAGAACATCCTGAGAAACGCCAGCTGGCTGGGCTTTGTAGCCGCGCCGCTGGTGGCTGCGGCGCTGCTGACCATCTTGGGGATGCAGCTCTGGCTGGATGCCCGGAACACCTGGCGGCTGTGGAAGACTCTGACGGCGGGCGTCCCGCTGGAGAGGCCCAAGCTATACCGCCGTCAGCTGCGGCTGGGACAGCTGGCGTGGGGCGCTGCACTGGTCATATCTGTGCTGAATCTGGTGGTCAGCATTCAGAATCTGGACGGCAATCCCTCTGGTTGGGACCATGCGGCGCGGACGGTTTATGAAGCGGGGGAACGTCCGCCGGTGCAGATGGTTCTGGCGGACCTGACAGCCCTGGACGGCCTGGAGCCTTTGCGGACAGAGGTGCAGGAAAAATCCCTTCCCATCGCGCCGGAGATGTACGCTGCCCGCCAGTCTGCGGTGCTGCCCGACGGGGAGCAGGCTTTTCTCCAGACCGCGTATTACCGTATGCTGACAGCCGGATTGGCCCAGACCTTGACGGCAGAGCTGACGGAGAACCGGGCCGGCTTTCTGGACAGCCGGCCGGAACTGCCGCTGGACCCAATAGAGGCCCCGGCTCTGGACGGCTTCTGGTGGGCAGAGGAGGTGGACGGAATCGGAAGTCCTGAACAATTCGCCGTGCTCCGGCAGGGAAAACAGGTTCTTACCCTTTGGTACACCGGCTCTGCGGACCTGCGGACAGAGACGGCGTATCTGACCTCTTTGCTGGAGAAATGACACGCCGCCCCCGTCAAGAAATCCCTCGCCGCCTCATACACTGTTCACCAGGGAGGGGGCCGAGGGATGGATGCCTATGATTGGAGCACAGGAGTCTACGCCACAGCGGTGGCCATGGCAAAATGCATGACCACGGAGGAGCTGTCCCGCACGGCGATCCTGCTGACCCAGCTGGGCACCACTCTGGGCACCCTGGCGGCCCTGCGGCAGATGGAGGAGGGCGGTACAGGAGCCGTCACGGAGGTTTGAAGAACAGCAGAAACCCGGCGGGGGACCTGAAAGGTCCCCCGCCGGGCTTTGTGATCGCTTTATTTCAGCACGTCCCCGAGATCCAGCGTGACGGTGCCGTCCTCCAGGACAAAGGCGGGGATGCCGATGCCGCCGTTTTTCTTGACGGCCTCATAGTGGGGATCGCTGTCCCGCAGGGCCAGATAGGCCTTCAGGTCCGGCAGGCTGGCGGAGAGATTCTTGAACTCGATCTCCGCCTTGACCTCGGACAGGCGGTTCAGGGCGTACAGGGTGTCGGGGCACAGGTGGCTTCCAATGACAGTGACTTTCATCTGATACCTCCGTTACTTCAGCGCGATGGCTTCGATCTCGCAGAGCACGCCCTTGGGCAGCTCCCGCACGGCCACGCAGCTGCGGGCGGGCTTGGAGGTGAAATACCTGGCGTACACCTCGTTGAAGGCGGCGAAGTCGCCCATATCCGCCAGGAAGCAGGTGGTCTTGACAACTTTGTCAAAGCCGGAACCGGCAGCCTCCAAGATGGCGCCCACGTTTTTGCAGCTCTGCTCCGCCTGGGCGGAGATACCTTCGGGGGTAGTGCCCGTGGCGGGGTCCACCGGGATCTGACCGGAGGTGATGACCAGATCTCCAAAGGCGTAGCCCTGGGAATAGGGGCCGATGGCGCCGGGGGCATTCTTGGTTTCAATGACGTTCATGTGAAAAACTCCTTTTCTAAAATTGGATAGCTGATAAAATCAATCTGGAAAGCGATGGAATCAGGCGGTCTCCTTCTTGGCGGCCACAGCCTTCACGAGCCAGTCCTTGCCCTCCACCAGACGGGTGACGATCATGGAGGCGATGGTGTCGCCGGAGGAGTTCAGGCAGGTGGCGGCAGGGTCGAAGATGAAGCCCAGGGTGGCGATGATGGGGAATGCCTCGGCGGGGAAGTTGAACATGCTGACAATCAGCATCTCGCCCACCAGGCCGCCGCCGGGAGCGCCGGAGAGCACAAAGGCGGAGAGAATGGCCACAACGATGGCCATGGCATAGGTCTCCGCGCCGACGAAGTCCTTGCCGAAGACGCCGTACAGGAAGGCGATCTTCACGATGGAACTGAGGACGGAGCCGTCCATGTGCATGGTGCAGCCCATGGGCAGCACCAGGTCGCTGACGTCCTTGGGCACGCCGATGTTGTCACAGGCCTCCTTGTTGACCGGAATGGTGGCGGCGGAGGACTGGGTGGCAAAGGCTGTGATGGCAGGCGGGAAGATGTTCTGGATCATCATCCGGACGCCCAGCTTGCCGCCGGCCAGGAAGGCATATAGCGGGAAGAAGATCACCGCATAGAGCAGGCACAGGGGATAGTAGACCAGCATGGACCGGCCGTAGTCACCCACGATCTCTGGACCATAGGTGGCAACCAGGTTGGCGAAGTAGGCGCCCAAGCCGATGGGAGCGATGAACATGATGACGCCCACGAACTTCATGATGATGTCATTCAGGTTGTTCAGCAGCTTGCCCATAGGGCTCTCGTCGCCGCCGCAGGCGGACACGCAGAAGCCGAAGATGATGGCGAAAATGATTAGGGGCAGCATGTTGGACTTATCCCACAGGTCGGAGAAATCGGACACAGTCAGGGAACTGACCAGCAGCTCGCCTGCGCTCTGGGCCTCGCCTACCTCGCCGGTGGTCAGCTGGATGGAGGCGCCTGCGGAGGGACTGAACAGGTTGACCCAGGTCAGCACGCAGGCCGCTGCGATCAGGCCGGTGAAGATGAAGGTGCCGACGGTGGAACCCAGGATCCGGCCCAGGCGCTTCATGTTGGCCATGCTGCCCACTGCGGAGGCGATGGACACAAACACCAGAGGAACCACAATGGTGAACAGCAGATTCAGGAAGATATCGCCGATGGGCTTGATGGTGGTACCCACAGAGGGCGCGAAAGCGCCGATCAGGGCGCCGATGGCGATGCCGCCCAGAATCAGAATCAGGCCTCCGTACTGCTGCCAGAAGCTCTTCTTTTGAATGGTTGCCATGTTCTTTCTCCTTTTCCCTTATTTCTCTGCGCGCTCTTGCTGGGGATTACAGGCTGTTGACAGCGGCCTCCAGCTGGCGCATGGCCTGTTCCAAAGTGGCGCGGGGGCAGGCGGCGTTCAGGCGCATGAAGCCATTGAGGCTTCGGCCGAAGGAGCAGCCGTCGTTGAGGCCCAGCTTGGCCTTCCGGATCATGAAGTCGTGGAGCGCCTCATTGCCCATGCCCAGCTCCCGGCAGTCCAGCCACATCAGATAGGTGGCGTCGGGGGCATAGGTCTTGATCTTGGGGATGCGCTTTTCACAGTAGTCCACCACATAGTCAAAGTTGGCGGAGAGATAGGGAAGCAGCTGGTCCAGCCACTCCTCGCCCTGGTTGAAGGCCGCCTCCATGGCGGTGAGGGAGAAGGCGTTGTTCCGGTGGATATCCATGTTCATCCAGAACTTGTCAAAGACCTCCTTTTTGTGCGCGTTGGGGAACACCACCGTGCTGGCCTGCAGGCCGGCCAGGTTGAAGGTCTTGGTGCCAGAGATGCCGGTGATGACGTTGGCGGCGATCTCGGGGGACAGGGTGGCAGTGGGGATGTGCTTTTTGCCGTGGAAGATCAGGTCGGAGTGGATCTCGTCGGAGACCACCAGCACGTGATGCTTCAGGCACAGTTCCATCATCCGGCGCAGCTCCTCTTCCGTCCAGACATGGCCCAGGGGGTTGTGGGGGGAGCACAGCAGGAACAGGTCCGCCTGCTTCAGTTTCTCCTCAAAGTCTGCCCAGTCAACGGTCCACTTGCCGTCCTTCTCCACGAACTGATTCTCCAGAACCTTGCGGTTCCATGCCTCGGTCATATCATAGAACTCGGAGTACACCGGCGTCTGAATCAGGACGCTGCCACCCTCCGGGGTGAACAGCTTCACGCAGGCGGACAGGGTCTGCACCACGCCCAGGCTGAAGCTCATGAGGGACTGGTCGATGTCCCAGCCATTGCGGCGCTTCTGCCAGCCCCGAATGGCCTCAAAATAGCTATCCGGCCGGGCGGTATAGCCCCAGATGCCCTCCTCGGCCCGGGCCTTCAGGGCGTCGATGATGGGCTGGGCGGTCTTGAAGTCCATGTCCGCGATCCACAGGGGGATCACGTCCTCTGTGCCGAATTTCTTCTTCCGCTCGTCATACTTGGCGGAGTGGTTCCCGGAGCGGTCCACCACCGCGTCAAACTGGTAGGTCATTGGTATCCATCCTTTCTGCGGCGTTCTTGTGCGCTGATGCTTTGTTATATAGCAAAATATATGCCAAAAAAGCGGGAATTACCGAGGAAACGGAAAAAGAATTTAAAACAGAGGAGACAATCGGAAATTCTAACCAAAAATCTCCGGGCGGGTTTGGCAGATAAGCCAAACCCGCCCGGAGCCGTATTTTGGTACCGGTTTTCTCAAATTTGCTTTCAAATGGTTTTATTGGTTGATCTAAATATCAAATTCGACCAGTTTCGTATAGCTGCCGGCCCTCCGGCGTCAGCTGGCTGCCGCCCCGCCCCCTGCTGACCCGGACCAGTCCCTGGTCTGCCATCTGGGCCAGAATGCTTCGGATTTCCTGTTGGGAAGTGGGGACAAAAGCATCCCGCGCCAGCTGCAGCAGCCGCTCCCGGCCGATGGGCTGTCGGGCCTCTGAGGCCTGATACAGCTGTTCCAGCACAAAACGGAACACATCAGAAGAAGGCTGCTGCGGCGTCTCCGGCAACTGCCGGATCGGCGCCTGCGGGGCTCTGTGGAACACGGTGGGGGGCAGGTCCTCCATGGTGATGGGATCGTGGCCAGTGTAGAGAAAGTACTCCACTACGTTCCGCAGCTCCCGGATGTTGCCCGGCCAGGAGTAGGATTTCAGAAAGCCCCGCACCTGGGGCGTCAGGCGGAAGCTGCCGCCCAGCTCCTTTTGGAACTGCTCCAGGATCAGGAACAGATCGTCCCCCCGCTCCGACAGGGGCGGGATGACGATGGGCAGGGTGCTGAGACGGTAATACAGATCCCGGCGGAAGGTGCCCTCCGCCACCTTCCGCTCCAGAGACTCGTTGGTGGCGGCCACGATCCGCACGTCGATGGGAATGATGGAGGTGCCGCCCACCCGCATGATCTCCCGTTCCTGCAGGACCCGGAGCAGCTTGACCTGAAGAGCCGGACTCATGCCCTCCACCTCGTCCAGAAACAGCGTGCCCTGGTGGGAGATCTCAAGCAGGCCCAGGCGGCCGCCCTTTTTGGCGCCGGTGAAGGCCCCTTCCTCATAGCCGAAGAGCTCGCTCTCCAGCAGGTTTTCCGGGAAGGCCGCCACGTTGATGGCCACGAAGGGCCCGTTCCGCCGCCGGGAGGCCCGGTGGACCGCGTGGGCGAACAGCTCCTTGCCGGTGCCGGTCTCGCCGATCAGCAGGATGGGGCTCTCGCTGACAGCCATCCGCCGCAGCACCTCCTTGGCCTTCTGGATGGCATCCGACTCCCCGATCACATCCTCAAAGCCGTACTTGGCGCGGTAGCCCTTGTGAAGCAGCTGGTTGCGCAGCTGGCTCTGCCGGGCCTCCACGTCGTTGAACCGCTGCAGGATGGCAAACGCGCCGATGCAGGCCCGCTGCCGCATCACCGGCACTACCTCCGCGCTGACGTTGATGCCGTTGAGGCGGATGATTTTGGCAGGCAGCCGCTCCCGCTCCTGTAAACATTTCGAGAAGGGGAGATAGGGGAAGACCTGAGAGGCCGGCTTGCCCATCACCAAGTCGGCGCTGGTACGGGTGATTTCCTCCGCATGGCGGTTGCAGGCGAAGACCTCGCCCCGTTCGTTGACGCCCACCACGCCGTCCTCCAGCGTCTCCATTAAAATATGGAATTGGCTCTCGAGCCGGATGGAGCGGGCGAACATCTGGTCAAAGCTGTAATTGCTGGTTGCAATCGATTGGAAATAGGTCTGGAACTTCTCCGTCTCCAGCAGATGCTCCAGCCCCAGCCGCAGGGCGATCTCGATCATCATGCCGGAGGTGCAGGCCCGCTGTCCCACGTCGATTTTGGTCTCGATCTCCTCCGGCACATAGCGCATCTCGTCCGGTGTCACTGCGATGTGCACATCCCCCGGCAGCTCTGCCCCGGGATAGAAGGGAATCCAATGGACGTGGGTGATGCCGAACTGCTCCAGCTGGGCGATGGCCTCCCGGGCCATGGTCTCCGTCATGTTGACAAACAGCACCCGGCTGCCGGCGGGCAGTTCCTTCAGCCGCCGCAGCTCCTGCCAGCGGAAGGAGGCCTGCACCGCCATGGTCTGACTGTCGATAGGCACGTGGCGGGCCAGCTCTTCCGGCGACCCAAAGGCGTCCGTGGAGGCGGCAAACAGATCCGCATGGGGCAGCATGCCCATGGCGCTCCCGTCCATGACGGAAAACACCGAGACATCCGCCACCTCTCCGAACAGGCCCTCCACATCCCGTCCATAGGAGCGGGCAGCTCTGGGGTCCAGCGCAATGATGGAGATTGCCTTTTTTTCCACGCAGCTCACCTCCCAATTAACCATTTACTTTGACCATTTTCCCATAATTCGCTCTCCTTTACAAGGGGGAGAGGCTGTTTTTTCAGGAAATTCACGGGGGAGGCAGTTGGCACGAGATTTGCTTATCTTATCAGGTTGAATATGTTGCGGGCCATTGGAGATTCGCCTGGATACAGAAAGGAGCTTCCCTCATGATTACGAAAGAAGAACTGCTGACCCTGCTGCGGCAGGAGGTCGTCCCCGCTCTGGGATGCACGGAGCCGGTGTGCGTGGCCCTGGCCACCGCTGACGCCAGCCATGCCATCGGCGGAGACATCGTCTCCATCAAGGTGGAAGTCAACCCCGGCATCTATAAGAACGGCATGAGCGTGGGCATCCCCGGCTTCTCCCGGGTGGGGCTGAAGTACGCCGCCGCTCTGGGCGCCTGCTTGCGCAACCCGGAGAAGAGTCTCCAGCTGCTGGAGGACATCACCCCCGCCGTCAGCGACGAGGCCATCCGGCTGGTGGAGGGTCGCCATGTGGTGGTGATGATCAAGCAGGAGGAGACACAGTTGTATGCCCGGGCAGAGGTAATCACCACCGCCGGCATTGGCATCAGCGAGATCCGGGGTACCCACTCCAACATCGTCCTCACCGTGCGGAACAACGACGTGCTGGTGAAGAAGGAGTATGCGGCCGGTGGACAGGATGAGCTCCATGAGCGGCTGGCTCCCATGACTGTGGCGGAGATCCGCGCCCTGGTGGACCAGTGCAGCGAGGAGGAGCTGGCCTTCATGCTGGATGGCATGGATATGAATGAGAAGCTGGCCGACTTCGGCCTGGAGCACACCCTGGGCGTTGGCATCGCCACGGCCCTGAAGAAGGCAGACCTGCTGGGCGACAGCTTCGCGGCCAACACCATGCTGCGGGTGGCCAGCAGCGCCGAGGGCCGCATGAGCGGCTGCCCCTACGCCGTTATGAGCAGCGCCGGCAGCGGCAACCACGGCATCACTGCCATCATCCCTGTGGTGGAGCTGGCCAAGCACCTGGGCTCCTCCAAGGAGCAGCTGGAAAAAGCGCTGGCCTTTTCCCACACCCTGAACGTGTATATCAAGATCTTCACCGGCAAGCTGTCTGCCACCTGCGGCTGCGGCGTCTCTGCCGCCACCGCCTCCGCCGCGTCCATGGTGTGGCTGATGGGCGGCAGCGATGAGCAGATCGGCAAGGCCATCATCAACATGAGCGGCAACCTCACCGGTATGATCTGCGACGGCGGCAAGATCGGCTGCGCCCTGAAGCTGGCTACTGCCACCAACGCCGCCATCATGTGTGCCCAGCTGGCCATGAGCGATGTGGTGCTCCAGTCCACGGACGGCATCTGCGGCAAGACGCCGGAGCAGGCCATCCGCAACATGGGCCTGGTCAGCACCCCCGGCATGGTGGAGACCGACAAGACCATCCTGGACATCATGATGAAGAAGGACGCCTAAATGTATGCGCCTGCGTCCTTCAAAGCCGCCCGGCGGGAAACTCCCGCCGGGCGGCTTTTTTCCGGGGTTGATTTTTCCGGCGAAATCCCCTACCATAGGAGTATCTTAAGCAGCGCGGTGCGCTGCGGAAAATGGAGTGAACAGGACAGCCGGGAGGAACTGCTGATCCCTTCTGCCAGGAGACCGTCCGCATCCCCGGCCCCTCCGGCCGGGAGCAGGGGGGTGGCAGAACTGGTACAGTGGGAAGATGGAGGAATCCGGCTTCGACGAGGTCCAGACAGACCGCTGCGGCAGCGTGCTGGGGCGGATCCGGGGCAGGCGGCCCCCGCCCGTATGGGCGGGGGCCGCTCCGTGCGTTCAGAGATTCCCGTTTGTCCGGCTGTGCCGCCCGGCGGAAGGCGGCACCGAAAGCGGTCTTCATAAAATCTTAAGAAGTTTCCCGGTTTTTTATTAAACCGCCATCCGGTATCATGGAAACCAAGGAGGGAGCCCCATGTACAACATCCTGATCTGCGACGATGAACAGGACATCGTCAACGCGCTGAAAATCTACCTGGCCAATCCGGACTACCATTTGCTGGAGGCCCACACCGGTCAGGAGGCTCTGGATGCCCTGGAGCGGAAGGACATCCATCTGGTGCTGCTGGACATCATGATGCCGGAGATGGACGGGATTACCGCTTTGGCAAAGCTCCGGCAGGTGAGTAACGTGCCGGTGATCCTGCTGACTGCCAAGAGCGAAGACACGGATAAGATCCTGGGCCTCAACGTGGGGGCAGACGACTACATCACCAAGCCCTTCAACCCGGTGGAGGTGGCTGCCCGGGTCCGCAGCCAGCTGCGGCGGTACTTCCAGCTGGGGGGCGGTGCACTCCGGCCGGAGGTGCTGACCCTGGGCACTATCCAGATGGACGACCGGGAGAAGACCGTCGCCGTGGATGGGGATCCGGTAGCTCTGACGCCCACGGAGTACGATATTCTGAAGCTGCTGCTGGAGCACCCAGGGCAGGTGTTCTCCCCCAGGGAGATCTACCGGAAGGTATGGAAGGACGCTCCCTTCGGCAGTGAGAACACAGTGGCGGTCCACATCCGCCACCTGCGGGAGAAGATCGAGATCGACCCGGCGGAGCCCAGATACTTAAAGGTGGTCTGGGGCCAGGGGTACAAACTGGAAAAGGGGATGCGGACATGAAGGCCATCGAACAGAACATCGAAAAGGAGATCGCCCAGGCGGTGATGGAGGAGCAGCCCATGCAGCCTCCGGCACCGAAACGGAAAAAGAGGCTCACGGAGAGTATGGCGGCCAAGGTCATAGCCTTTCTGCTGATGCTGGTGATGACCGCCGTTACCGCCGGCGGTGTGCTGGGCGCGGTGTTTTTGTACAGCACCGACGTCTATGTCACCAGCGAGACGGCTTTCAAGCAGGAGCTGTTTTCCAATATCGCCTGGGGAGACGGGCAGACGCTTCTCAATTTCCTGATCTGGAACAGTGAAGAGCAGGTATACCAGATGAATACGGAAGCAGCAGACAGCTACTGTGCGGAGCGGAACATCTCTTACGTCATGGTACAGGATAAGACCGGCAGGGAGCTCTGGTACACGGGGCTTGCAGAATATGATAGTCCGTGGCAGTTCAGATTTTCCTATGACTGGGCAAATCCGGAACGGCCCAGCGCCGGCGTTGTTGAGAACGCTTATACCGTGCGGATTACAGTGCCGCTGTCCTCTGTGTTTGTTTATGACGACGACTACGCCCTGGCCAACCGGCTAGCGGAACTGGCCTACGCCCTCCGCTACTGGATCTACGCCATCATCGCTGCTGCGGCGCTGCTGGTGGCAGTCTGCTTCATCTTCCTGCTGTGTGCCGCCGGGCACCATCCTTACGTGGACGGCGTCCGTCCCGGCTGGGGGACACGGATCCCACTGGACCTTCTGACGGCGGCGGTGGCACTGGGGCTGTTCTTGGGCATCCAACTGGTGGTGGAGGCCAACTTTGGAGGCATTGGCGTGGTGCTGGCTGTGGTACTGGGTCCTGCCGCCCTGGCGGGCGTCTTTACCGGCTGGTGCATGTCCCTGGCCCTGCGGCTCAAACTGGGTGGCTGGTGGAGGAATACGGTGGTCTATGTGGCCCTCCGCTTGCTCCGCCGTGGCGGCGAGGCGGTCCTTCGGGCCCTGGGCAGCGGCCTCCGGGGCGCAGCGCATGGGCTGGCGGGACTGCTTCACAACGTCCCCCTGGTGGGCAAGACCGTGCTGGTGTTCCTGGGCCTCTGTGTCCTGGAGGGCCTTGGGATCCTGTTCAGCATGTTCGCCTGGAGCTGGGGCCTGCTGGCGCTCCTGTGGATCTTTGAGAAGCTCCTGCTGCTCCTGGCGGTGCTGGCTTTGGCCCTCATGTGCCGGAAGCTGCTGCTGGGCGGCCGGGCTCTGGCCGCCGGGGACCTGAGCTATCAGGTGGACACCAGCCGGATGGTGCTGGACTTCAAATCCCACGGCGAGGACCTGAACCACATCGCCCAGGGCATGGCGGCGGCGGTGGACCAGCGGATGCGCAGCGAGCGGATGAAAACGGAGCTCATCACCAACGTGTCCCACGACATCAAGACGCCCCTGACCTCCATCATCAATTACGCGGACCTCATCGGAAAGGAGCCCCCGAACAGTGAGAAGATCCCGGAGTACGCGGCTGTCCTCACCCGCCAGTCCGAGCGGCTGAAGCGGCTGATCGAGGATCTGGTGGAGGCGTCCAAGGCCTCCACAGGGAATCTGGAGGTGAATCTGGCCCCCTGCCAGCCTGGCGTGCTGCTGACCCAGGCGGCAGGGGAGTACGAACAGAAGCTGAAGGACGCGGGCCTGGACCTGGTAACCCGGCAACCGGAGACAGCGGTGACCATCCTGGCGGACGGCCGACGGCTGTGGCGGGTGTTCGACAACCTGATGAACAACATCTGTAAGTACGCCCAGCGGGGCACCCGGGTGTACCTGACGCTGGAGGAGCGAGACGGCCAGGCGGTGATCTCCTTCAAAAACACCTCCCGGGCGCCGTTAGATATCCCGGCGGAGGAACTGCTGGAACGGTTCGTCCGGGGAGACGCCGCCCGAGGCGGCGAGGGCAACGGCCTGGGCCTTTCCATCGCCCGGAGCCTGACAGAGCTCCAGAAGGGCACCCTGGAGCTGACTGTGGACGGAGACCTGTTCAAGGTGGTCCTACGGTTCTCTGAGCTTTCGTGAGAGACAGCGCACGGGGAAGAGGCACCGGCAAAATGGCCGGCGCCTCTTCTGTTTTTCCCAATCGGCTTGCGCCGCCCCTGGGAATGGGATATACTACAAGGCGGAAACAGGCGGCGGCGCCGGGAGAATGGCCCGCCGGGAAAGGAGTGTTTATGCGCGTGTTGGAACAGTTGGAGCCCCAGGGGGTGTTCCGCTTCTTTGAGGAGCTGTGTGCCATCCCCCACGGCTCCCGGAACTGCCAGGCGGTCAGCGACTGGTGCGCAGCCTTTGCCAGGGAGCGGGGGCTGGAGTGCCATCAGGACCAGACGGGGAACGTCATTATCATCCAGGAGGCCACGCCCGGGTATGAGGCGGCGGCACCCGTCATTCTTCAGGGCCACCTGGATATGGTGTGTGAAAAAGAGCCCGGCTGCACCAAGGACATGGCCGGAGAGGGCCTGGACCTGCTGGTGGAGGACGGCTGCGTCCGGGCGAAGGGCACCACCCTGGGCGGCGATGACGGCATTGCGGTGGCCATGGCCCTGGCGATCCTGGACGATCAGGCGATCCCCCACCCCCGGCTGGAGGTGGTCCTCACCACGGACGAGGAGATCGGAATGCTGGGAGCGGAGGCCCTGGACGCCGCGCCTCTCCGGGGGCGGAAGCTCATCAACGTGGACTCCGAAGAGGAGGGGATCTTCACCGTCAGCTGCGCAGGCGGAAGCATGGCCCAGTGCACTCTGCCCGTGACCCGGGCGCCCTATGACGGCGCGGTGCTGGAGGTAACGGTCCGGGGGCTTGCCGGGGGGCACTCCGGCACAGAGATCCACAAGGGCCGGGCCAATGCCTGTGTGCTGCTGGGCCGGTTGCTCCAGGCCATGGCGGAGCGGACGGAGCTGCGCCTGGTGACGGCGGCGGGCGGCGGAAAGGACAACGCCATCGCCGTGGAGGCGTCCGCCCAGGTGGTGGTATCTGACGATGCCGTCGCCCGGCAGGCGGCGGAGGCATTGGCCGCGGATCTCTCCCGGGAATATGCCGCAGCGGACCCGGGCCTCCGCGTGGAGGCGGCGCCCTGCACCGTGCGGGAGACGCCTATGGACCGGGCGTCCACAGAGCGGGCAGTCTGCATGCTCACCTGCCTGCCCAACGGCGTCCAGGCCATGAGCATGGAGATCCACGGTCTGGTGCAGACCTCGCTGAACCTGGGCATCCTGGCTGCGGACCAGACGGCCCTGACGGCCACCTTCTGCGTCCGCAGCTCCCTGGGCAGCCAGAAGGAGATGCTCCACCGTCGCCTCCGGACCCTGATGGCGCAGCTGGGGGGCACTGTCTCCATCTCCGGGGATTATCCCGCTTGGGAGTACCGGCAGGACTCATCCCTGCGGGACCTGATGACGGAGGTCTTTCAGGAGCAGTACGGCCGGAAGCCAAAGATCGAGGCCATCCACGCGGGCGTGGAGTGCGGTATTCTAAGCGGCAAGCTGCCGGGGCTGGACTGTGTGTCCATTGGCCCGAATCTGCTGGACATCCACACCCCGCGGGAGCGGATGGAGATCGCCTCCGTCCAGCGGGTGTGGCGGTTTGTGCTGGAAGTGCTGAAGCGGTCCAAATGAGGCGCAGGGGCGCGGCGGAAGCCGCGCCCCTGCACATTGTCGCCGGAAATCCGTTGTACGCGGCGCCGTTCCGTGGTACAATAGCCGCAAAGCCGCCGGAGACGGGGGCAATCAGGGAGGGAACATCATGTATCATTGTTTCCGCCTCCGCCGGGGGCAGGATTTGTACGAGGAGATCGAGGCCTATGTGAAGGCGCATCATATCGCCGCCGGGGCAGTGGTTTCCGGTGTGGGCTGCGTCTCCCGCTGGCGGCTGCGGGACGCGACCGGTGTCCGGGTGCGCAGCGGAGACGAGGATGTGGAGATCGTCTCCCTGATGGGCACCGTATCGGAGTACGGCTGCCACCTTCACGCCAGCTTCAGCCGGGAGGACCTCTCCGCCTTCGGCGGCCACCTGCTGCCGGGGTGCACGGTGAACACCACGGCCGAGATCGTACTGGCGGAAATCCGGAGCTGCGTGTTCACCCGCCGGCCGGACAGCGAGACCGGTTATGAGGAGTTGGAGATTGGGCCCGCATACCCGGAAGAGACACGAAACGACAGGAGAGAAGAACGATGAACGTATGGATCGCGTCGGACATTCACGGCAGTGCCCTGTACTGCCGGAAGCTGCTGGACCTGATGGAGAAGCGGGGGGCGGACCGCCTGGTGCTGCTGGGGGACCTGCTGTACCATGGCCCCCGGAACGACCTGCCGGAGGGATACGATCCCAAGGCGGTCTTTGCCATGCTGAACAGCGTGAAGGACCGGATCCTCTGTGTCCACGGCAACTGTGATGCGGAGGTGGACCAGATGGTGCTGCACTTTCCCATCGAGGCGGACTTCCGGGTGGAGGAGCTGTGCGGCAGGCGGCTGTTCCTGACCCACGGCCACCATTTCAATGTGGATCAGCGGCCCTCCCGGACCCTGCTGGACGGGGCGGGGTATGTGGTCTACGGCCACTTCCACGTGCCCATGAGGCGTCTGGAGGACGGGGTGTGGTATTGGAACCCCGGCTCTGTTTCTATCCCCAAGGAGAACAGCTGGCACGGCTGTATGCGGATGACGGAGGACGCCGTCCAGTGGCTGGATCTGGACGGCAATTTGAAGGACGAGCTGCGCTGATGGGAGGCGGGGATATGACGGACATCCAAACTGCGCTCTTTGCCCTGCGGGACCCGGCCTATCAGGCTTTTCAGAGCAAGCTGATACCCACCATAGACCCGCAGACGGTGATCGGCGTCCGGATGCCGGCTTTGCGGAAGCTGGCCCGGGAAATTGCCGGAACGCCGGTGGCAGAGGGCTTCCTCCAGGAGCTGCCCCACCGCTATTATGAGGAGAATAACCTCCACGGCTTGCTGATCTCGGCGATCCCGGGCTATGACGGTGCCGTGGCGGCGCTGGAGACATTCCTGCCCTATGTGGACAACTGGGCCACCTGTGACCTGTTGAGCCCGAAGGCATTCCGGAAGCATCCGCCGGAGCTGCGGAAACAGATCCGCCGCTGGGTGGAGGATGCGCACACCTATACTGTCCGCTTCGGCCTGGGGATGCTGATGAGCTTTTATCTGGATGAGGGGTTTCAGATGGAGGACTTGGATCTGGCTGCCGGTGTCCGGCGGGAGGAGTATTACGTGAAGATGATGGCGGCTTGGTATTTTGCCACCGCCCTGGCCAAGCAGTACGACGCGGCGCTGCCCTATCTGCGGCAGCGTCGCCTGGACCGCTGGACCCACAACAAGACCATTCAGAAGGCTGTGGAGAGCTATCGGATCACGCCGGAGCAGAAGGACGAGCTTCGCAGCCTGCGCTGGAAGGACTGCGCAAAGGAGGAGGGGGTATGAAGGGCCGGAGCTGCGGGCTCTTTCTCTGCCTGTTTCTGGGCATTGCCTGCTTCAGCGGATATCAGGTCCTGCGGATCCTGCACGAGTACCGGGTGGGAGCAGACGCCTATTTCAAACTGGAGCAGTTTGCGTCCCTGCCCCCTGCGTCGGAGGAGACGGAGGAGACGCCGGCAGAGCTGGCCTGGCCGGAGGTGGACTTCACGGCCCTGGCGGCGGTGAATCCGGATGTGACTGCCTGGCTCTACGGCCCGGACACCGGCATCTCCTACCCGGTGGTCCAGGGGACGGACAATGACTATTACCTGGACCATCTCTTGGACGGCACGGCCAACAGCGCCGGGTGCCTTTTTGTGGACACATCATGCCGGCCGGATTTTTCTGGCCGCAACACGGTGATCTACGGCCATCGGATGAAAAACGGCACTATGTTTGCCGCCCTGGGGAATTATCAGGAGCAGGTCTACTATGACGCCCACCCGGTTTTTCTGCTGGTGACGTCGGAGGGGCGGTATGTGGTGGAGCTGTTTTCCGGCTACGTGGCGGACACGGCGGAGAGTGCCTGGATGCTGGATTTCTCCGATGAGCAGGCGTACCTGGCCTGGCTGGAGGAGGTGGGGGAGAAGTCCGCCTTTTCCAGCAAGGTGTCACCCAGGGCAGAGGACCGGGTGGTGACGCTCTCCACCTGCAGCTATGAATTTGAGAATGCACGCTTCGTCCTCCACGGTGTCCTGCGGCCTGAAGAGGAGTGAAAACCCCCTATTGAAAAAAATTGAAAAATCGAAAAATAAGTGTTGACATTTGGCGATGATCTTGTTATACTTATCAATGTTCCGAGCGCGAAAGCCGCATAGGACAAGCGGTTCGGGGGTATAGCTCAGCTGGGAGAGCGCTTGACTGGCAGTCAAGAGGTCAGCGGTTCGATCCCGCTTATCTCCACCAAAAAAGAGAGACATGTTAAAGCATGTCTCTCTTTTTTCCACTATCCGCATGACCTTTCCCGCTCGAAATAGATCACGGCCGATAGGCGGCTCACGTTTTCCGGCAAGTGATTTATTCTCCAAAGAGAAAGGTTGAGCGCCATGGTAATCCACGAGTCCGCAGAGGACTATCTGGAGTCCATCCTGGTTTTGCAGCAGCGGCGGGGGCAGGTGCGGTCCATTGACATCGTCAACGAGCTGGGATACTCCAAGCCCAGCGTCAGCATCGCCATGAAGAAGCTGCGGGAAAACGGTTATATCTCGATGGATGCGGACGGATTCATCACTCTGAATGAAAGCGGGTTGGAAGTGGCCAGCCGTGTCTACGGTCGGCACAAGACCCTCTCCAAGCTCTTTGTCCTTCTGGGAGTAACGCCGGAGGTGGCCTCGGAGGATGCCTGCAAGGTGGAACACGACCTCAGCGAGGAGACGTTCCGCTGCATCCAGCAGTATCTGGAAAAGATGATGGAAGAACAGAAAGAGGACTGACCAAGTCAGTCCTCTTTTGATTAATGCGGCAGGCGGCATCACCGGAACAGCAGCACGGCGCAGTCCACAGCCAGCAGCACCAGAACGGCGATGCAAGCCCCGCGGCGCACCCGGGGCGACAGGCTGTGGACCAGCCGGTGGAACAGGGGCTGGAGCACGTACAGGAACAGCAGTCCGCCTAGTCCGAAGCGGATGGAGGGGGAGAGAGCGATACGGCCCTCAAAGTTGATGGCGTAGTCTCGGTAGGTCTGCCAGGGCCAGGCGCCGGTCAGGGCCTCCAGCAGATAGCTGGTGGCCAGCTCGATGGCGGTGGCGGCGATCATGCAGCCCAGGAACACCAGCACCGGCTTCACCCAGCGGAACCACGCTGGCTCCCGCTTAGCCATCAGGCAGGAGAAGGCCAGCAGGAACACCAGGGCGCCGACGCCGTACACCGGGCAGTAGGGCCCCAGCAGCACACCCCGGTTGGTGAATCCCCAGCGGTAGACCACCACTTCCAGAAACACCTCATACAGCCACCCCAGCACGGAGTAGAAAAAGAAATAGAGCACGTAGGACTGAACAGCTTCCATCCACTTGGATTTGGAGAGAGAACGCATGGGACGCCGCCCCCTTTCGTCTCCACCATCCTATCATGTCAGGCGGCAGGAAGCAAGGGGAGAATGAAGCCGGGCGCTGCGTCCGGTCCGGTGCGTGGTCAGGCCAGCCCGGGCAGCTGGTCCAGGGAGGCGAAGGTGTAGCCCATCTCCTCCCACTTGGTCAGCAGGTCATCCAGGATCGCGGCGTTGGTGGCGGAGGTAGAGTGGAGCAGCACGATGGCTCCGTCGTGGATGCGGGGCAGCAGTTTGGCATAGGCCTCCTCCGCAGAAGGTTGATCGTCCGTGTTCCAGTCCACATAGGCCAGACTCCAGAACACGGTGGTGTATCCCAGCTGTTGGGCCTGCTTCAGATTCTCCACACTGTATTTTCCCTGAGGCGGGCGGTAGAACTTGGAGAGAGGCTGTCCTGTGGTCTCCTGGTACAGGGTCTCCAGGTCCGTCAGCTCCTTCTGGAATGCGGCCATGTCCGAGATGCTGGACATATCCGGGTGGTGGTACGTGTGGTTACCCACAATGTGGCCCTCTGCCGCCATGCGGCGGACGATGTCGGGAGCAGATTCGATCATATGCCCCACCACAAAGAAGGCGGCGGGGGCATTGTGCTTTTTCAGGGCGTCCAGTATGGCCTCTGTGCAGCCGTTCTCATATCCGCAGTCAAAGGTGAGGTAGAGGACCTTCTGGCTGGTATCCCCCAGGTAGTAGGCGCCGTATTGGGCCAGGTCCTCCGCAGAGGCATTGCCCACTGGGGATTCCCCCTCTGTGGGGAAGGATAGCCCCCAGTCCGCAGCCGCAGGGACCGCGATGGGGGCGGAGGCGGTGAGGGCCGGTGCCGGGGCAGTGAAATAAAACAGCGCGGCGAGCGTCAGGCACAGGGAGGCGGACACCAGCGCCATGGCGCCGCGGCGGTTGGGATTGGACACAAGACATTCCTCCAGTCTGGGCAAATGGATTCGGATCCAGTTTGCGCAGACCGGCAACATTTATGCAGAAAAACCACCGGAACAGAGAAAATAGCGGAGGACAACATGTCCTCCGCTGTCTTCGTGACTAGGGTCAATCCTGTCCCGGCACCTTGGGCAGCTGGGCGAAGCTGGCCTCCAGTTCTGCGTCAGTGGGGATATAGTCGGTCATCTGGCCGTTGTGGAACTTCTCATAGGCCACCATATCGAAGTAGCCGGTGCCGGTGAGGCCAAAGACAATGGTCTTCTCTTCGCCGGTCTCCTTGCACTTCATAGCCTCGTCGATGGCTACCCGGATGGCGTGACTGGACTCCGGCGCCGGAAGGATGCCCTCCACCCGGGCGAACTGCTCCGCCGCCTCAAAGACCTTTGTCTGCTCTACCGCACGGGCCTCCATCAGCCCCTCATGGTACAGCTCGGAGAGCACGGGGCTCATGCCGTGGTACCGTAGACCTCCGGCGTGGTTGGCGGAGGGAATGAAGTTGCTGCCCAGAGTGTACATTTTGGCCAGGGGACAGACCTTGCCGGTGTCACAGAAGTCGTATGCGAATTTGCCGCGGGTGAAGCTGGGGCAGGAGGCGGGCTCCACGGCGATGAACTGGTAATCCCGCTCGCCCCGCAGCTTTTCACCCATGAAGGGGGAGATCAGACCGCCCAGGTTGCTGCCGCCGCCGGCGCAGCCGATGATGATATCGGGCACGATGTTGTACTTGTCTAGAGCCGCCTTGGCCTCCAGACCGATGATGGACTGGTGCAGCAGCACCTGGTTAAGGACGCTGCCCAGCACATAGCGGTAGCCGGGCTGGCTGGCGGCGGCTTCCACTGCCTCGGAAATGGCACAGCCCAGGGAGCCGGTGGTACCCGGGTGCTCCTTCAAAATGGCCCGGCCTACGCTGGTGGTATCGGAGGGGGAGGGGGTGACGGCGGCGCCGTAGGTCCGCATGACCTCCCGCCGGAAAGGCTTCTGCTCGTAGCTGACCTTCACCATGTAGACCTGGCAGTCCAGCCCCAGGTAGGAACAGGCCATGGAGAGGGCAGTACCCCACTGGCCGGCGCCGGTCTCAGTGGTGACGCCCTTGAGGCCCTGGTTCTTGGCGTAGTAAGCCTGGGCGATGGCGCTGTTCAGCTTGTGGGAGCCGGAGGTGTTGTTGCCCTCGAACTTGTAGTAGATCTTGGCGGGGGTCTGGAGCTTTTCCTCCAGGCAGTAGGCCCGCACCAGGGGAGAGGGCCGGTACATTTTATAGAAGTCCCGGATCTCCTGGGGGATGGGGATCTCCCGGGTGTCATTGTCCAGTTCCTGCCGGATCAGTTCGTCGCAGAACACCGGACGCAGGTCATCGAAGCCCATGGGCGTGCCGGTGGCGGGGTTCAGCAGAGGGGCGGGCTTGGTCTTCATATCTGCCCGGACATTGTACCAATTCATGGGCATCTCGTCTTCGGTCAGGTAGATTTTGTAGGGGATTTTCTCGAATGTCATGGTTGTGCTCCTTTCTGATCTGCGGCCCTTTGGAGAAAAAGAAAAAGACCTTCATCCCACAAGGACCCATTCCTATGGTTCCCTTGGGACAAAAGTCTGCGACTTCTGCGGTGCCACCCAACTTGGCGATTACTCGCCCACTCGGCGACGTGCCAACACACGTCTTTCCCTGGTAACGGGGGAAAAGCCCGTCGGCGCTTACTGGGGAGAGATCCCGTTCAGCCCGCCCTCTGCGGTCCATTCGGCGGGGCCCCTTCTGCTGCCATCCCACCACCGGCAGCTCTCTTGGAGAAGCGACGTCCGTGTACTCGTCCGCGTCATTGGTTTGTGCTTTTGAACTTGGGCTGAGTGTACAACACGCTGGGCCCGCCTGTCAAGCTTTGAAAAAAACTTTGTGAGTTCATTACAAAAAAGCGTAAAAAATTTCTCTAATTTTTGTTTTGAATTTTGGAAGAACAGGGGCGGGCCAAATGGCTCGCCCCTGGATTTTACCGCTGGTATTCAAATTCAAAATCGTATAGGGAAACAATGTCACCGTCCTGAATGCCCATCTCTTCCAGCTTCTGGAAGAAGCCATTGTCCCGCAGCACCTTGTCGAACCACATCCGGCTCTCATAGTCGGCGAAGTTCACGTTGCCCATCACCTGCCGCAGCCAGGGACCCTCCACGATCCAGGTACCGTCGTCCTCCCGGTGGATGTCCAGCGGGGCGGAGGCATCGATCACCGGGGCCTTCGGCACATACTCCGGCTCATACACAGTGACAGGGGGCAGGACGGAGAGCATCTCCGCCGTCTTCTTCACCAGTTCCCGGGTGCCTTGGTGAGCGGCTGCGGAAATCTCCAGGAGCGTGTAGCCCAGAGCCTCCACATGAGACCGGAGCCGCTCCAGGTTGTCGGAGTCCGGGGGGAGGATGTCCACCTTGTTGGCGGCCACGATCTGGGGCCGCTCCGCCAGGTCCGGGCTGTACTGCTTCAGCTCCGCGTTGATGGCGTCAAAGTCCTCCACCGGGTCCCGGCCCTCGCTGCCGGACACGTCAACCACATGGACCAGCAGGCGGCAGCGGTCCACGTGCCGCAGGAAGTCGTGGCCCAGGCCGGCGCCCTCGCTGGCGCCCTCAATGATGCCGGGAATGTCCGCCATGACGAAGCTGACGCCGTCCTCTACCCACACCACGCCCAGATTGGGGAACAGGGTGGTGAAGTGGTAGTTGGCGATCTTGGGCTGGGCCTTGGATACCACGGAGAGCAGCGTGGACTTGCCCACGTTGGGGAAGCCCACCAGCCCCACGTCCGCCAGCAGTTTCAGTTCCAGGATGACATCATGGGCCTCGCCGGGGAGTCCCGCCTTGGCAAAGCGGGGCACCTGCCGGGTGGGAGTGGCGAAGTGGCTGTTGCCCCAGCCGCCCCGACCGCCTTTGCAGAGGACATAGGGCTCGCTGCCAGACATGTCCTGCATGATCTCGCCGGTCTCTGCGTCCCGCACCAGCGTGCCCCGTGGAACCTTGATGACCAGATCTGTGCCGTCCTTGCCGGTCTTCCGGGCCCCCTGGCCGTCGGCGCCGTTGCCAGCCACGTACTTGCGCTTGTAGCGGAAGTCCATCAGGGTGGACATATTGTCATCCACCTGCAAAATGATGGAGCCGCCCCGGCCGCCGTCGCCGCCGTCCGGCCCGCCGGCAGCCACATATTTTTCCCGGTGAAAGGACACAGCACCATTGCCGCCGTTCCCTGCCCGGACAGAGATTCGGGCCTTATCGATGAAAGAAGTTGCCATGGTTGCACCTCATGTTGTGATCTATTCAAAGAATTCCTAATCCTGCCTATTTTATCCGAAAACCTGCCACACGTCAAGAGCGGAGGCGTTCTGGTGATGCTTCTTGTGTACAAGAATCAAAAAAGGCGGAAGAGCCTGTGGCGCCGCGGGACAGGCTGTGTTATACTGGTTTCGCTATAAAATGTTCTGCGAGAAGGGGGGCTGTACGATGGAGGATGTGATCCTGCTGGTGATACTGGTGTTTGTCGTGTATCTCCTGCTATGTCTGCTGATTGCCTTTATACGGGCGCTGTTTCCTAGGAAAAGGAGCCGAAAATCCTGTTTTAAAGACACATTCTGGATGTTTTTCCTGGAGATCTTGAATCCCCTCAACTGGCTTTGACTGCTGCCGGCCAGAAGGTCGCTCTGTTTCTGAAACGGACCATTTCAAGAAACCGCATAACGGCAAAAAACCGCCCCGGTCAAATGACCGGGGCGGTTTGGCTTCCTTATTCAGCCTCGTAGACAGAGACCTGCTTACGATCCTTGCCCAGCCGCTCGAAGCGGACTGTGCCGCTGACAGTGGCGAACAGGGTGTCGTCAGTGCCCTTGCCCACGTTCACACCGGGGTGGATGTGGGTGCCGCGCTGACGCACCAGGATGTTGCCGGCCTGGACGAACTGACCGTCGGCACGCTTGGCGCCAAGGCGCTTGGCCTTGGAATCACGGCCGTTCTTGGTGGAGCCGCCGCCCTTCTTGTGGGCGAAGAACTGAAGACCAATACGAATCATGATACGGACCATCCTTTCTGAAGATTTTTAGATGGGGAGGATCAATCATCCTCCAGAACTTCGATGTTGTCGGGATACTCGTCGTGGAGTGCGGAGAAGTAAACCATCAAGCCTGCCAGCAGAGACTGACAGGTGCTCTCCGCCGTGGGGGACAGCCCTCCGGGCAGATGGAGCGAAATGGACGCGTCCTGCTCCCGAACCTTAACCGATGCGGCCAGGCCCAGCACATCATTGACGGTGGCTTCCACCAGACGGATGGCGCTGGTGACGGCGGCGCAGACGATGTCGGCGCCCGCCTCGGCGTAGCCGCTGTGGCCGCGGGCCTCAAAGCCGGTGATCCGGTCGCCCTCCATACGGAATACGACAGTGGTCATACTCAGACGGAGATCTTGCCGATCTCGACCTTGGTGTAAGGCTGACGATGGCCCTGACGCTTGCGGTAACCCTTCTTGGCGTTGTACTTGAAGATGCGGATCTTCTTGCCCTTGCCGTTCTTGACGATCTTGCCCTCCACAGAAGCGCCCTCCACCACGGGAGTGCCGAAGGTGGCCTTGTCGCCGTCCAGGATGGCCAGGACCTGGTCAAACTTCACGGTGTCGCCAGCTTCCTGGTCCAGCTTCTCGATGTAGACCACGTCGCCCTCGGCTACCTTGTACTGCTTGCCGCCGGTCACGATAATTGCGTTCATGTCGTTGTTTCAACTCCTTCATTACGGGCTCGCTGTCGGGGGCGGTCCCGGTGGGACACTTTTAACCCATTCAAAGCGGCTCAATTAGTATATCAGCCAAAATCTGAAAAGTCAATCATTTTAAAAAAGTTCTTGCAAAATATTTGAATTCTATGTAGTATTTCGCTGTCCGGCCGGACACGAATCAACATACAGGAGGTGGTCGCTTGACCATTGAGAAACTGGGAGACATGCAGATCGCCTATATGCGCCGGACCGGTGGGTATGGCGAAGGCAACCGACAGCTGATGGAGCAGTTCAAACGGTATCTGGGAGAACGTGCGCTGCTTCGGGAGAATACAACGATCCTGGGCATCGCCCTGGACGATCCGGCGCAGATCCCGGAGGACCGGCAGAGGTATGACGTGGGCATGATCCTCACCGGCCGAGAAGCTCCCTGCGGCCTGCCGGTCCGCACCATTGCCGGCGGCCGCTGGGCGGTATTTGAAGTCCCCCATACAGAAGAGGGCGTATCAGATTTCTGGAGGGACCTTCCCCAACTCGCAGCACGGCTGCCTGTGGACGGCACGAGACCCATCCTAGAACGATATGCGCGCCCGAAGGTCTCAGCGCATATCTGTGAGTTTTGCGTGCCCTTGCGGGAAAGCAAGCTCAGGGGGATTTGACGCTTGACGCGCGGAGACTGCTCATGCCAGCTTCATACTTGACAGCGTAAGTGGTATATGATATATTCACCTCATAAAGAGCGAAATATACCGCTTTTGGGAACGCTGATTAGGGAGGCCACTTATGAAAAAGCAGACATTGTATGGAATGCTGGGTTTTCTCTCCCTGCTGGGGTTCGCAGGCGTGTTTACGGAAGCGCGGGGATTCCTGGGCTTCTTCGCCTTTGCGGTGGACTTCCAGTACTTCTTTTTGAAGTCTGACGAGATGCTGGAAGCGCAGCTGGCCCGGTCCGCCTCCCGGGCGTTTGTGGCCGGGATGCTGATGATGGCGGCCGCTGTGCTGGGGACCCTGACGCTGGGCGGTTTTACCCCCCAGCGGGCACTCCTTACCGGCTGCACGGTTGGCTGGGCTGCCTCTGTGGTGGTCTACGCCCTGACCGCCGCCTGGTACGGCTTCCGGGAGAGCTGGGGGCTGGAGCCGTGATCCGCAACCGGATGAAGGAGCACCGGGCCCGTCTGGGCCTGAAGCAGGAGGAGCTGGCAAAGCTGGTGGGGGTCCGGCGGGAGACCATCGGAAACCTGGAAAAGGGGCGGTACAACCCCTCTCTGGTGCTGGCCTGGAACATCGCCAAGGTGTTCGGGGTGCCCATTGAAGAAGTATTTACCGTAGAGCCGGACGGCCCAGCGGAACATAGCTGACGGGATACGAGCGCCCGGCGGGGATCATCCCCGCCGGGCGCTCCATTTTCTATCTGCCAGCTTTTTGAAGTGCCTTGGCCAGGGGCAGTACCGCCCGGCCCAGGGCCTCCAGGGCCTGGCCGAAGTCGAAGTATTCATCCGCCTGGCTGTCGGAGAATAGGTGGTCTGAGACGGACTTCACCGACACGAACCGGACACCGTTCCGCAGGCATACCTGGGCGATGGCACCGCCCTCCATCTCCGTCAACAGGGGGGAGAAGGTGTCCCGGATCCACTCCGCCCGTTGCCCCTTCACAGCAAACCAATCCCCGGTGGATACCCGGCCGGTGACGGCGGGATGGCCCAGGGAAGCGAGCAGCTCCGCACAGCGCTCCGGCTGCCAGGTGGGGAAGGCCACCTGATTCACCGTGGAGACCAGGCCGATGGGGTCCCCCACAGCGGTGGTGTCCACATCGTGCTGGACGAATTCCGACGCTACCACCAGCGTGCCGGTGGGCAGATCCGTGAAGCACCCGGCCACGCCGGCGTTGAGAATCAGATCCACGCCGTACCGCAGGCACAGCAGCTCCGCGGCCATGGCAGCGTTCACCTTGCTGACGCCGCCGGCACAGGCCAGAATGTCCGGGGCAATCTCAAATATGGGAACGCCGGAGACGGTCTCCAGCGGCGCCAGCTCCCGGGCGCCCGGCAGGGCATGGAGCTCCGACGGCATGGCGAATTGCAGGGCGATTTTCATGGATGATCCTCCTCTTGGACGTCAGGCAGCCGCTTGCCGCAGTGGCCGCAGAATGTATAGGAATCCCCCAGCTTGGCGCCGCAGTAGGGGCAGTAGCGCAGGGGCCCCTCCGGTCCGGACGTGTCCCCGGCCTCCGGGGGCTGGCCGCCGAAGCGCTGATTCAGCGGGTCCGGCTCATCCTCGCCGTCCACGATGTCGAAGGCGGAGTACCGTTTTTTGCCCGCGGCGTTCTTGAAATTGTAGACGACCTGGACGATGCCCACGATAACGAACAGCACGCCGAAGATGGAGAAGGAGATGGGCGCCCCCATGGAGGCAGCGGATACGGTCCAGAAGATGCCGAAGACCACAGCGATGACGGAGCCGAGGGCTCCCATGGCTGACGGCCCCCGGCCGGGCTTGATGTGTTTCACAGCGGGGCTTCCTCCTTCGGCATTTCTGTCACCGGTCGTCCACGGTCAGCTTCAGCACGTCCGGCCGGGCGTAGTGGCCGCAGCCGTCGAATTCCATCCGGCTCCGGGGTACCTGGGTCAGGTCCAGATCCGCACAGATGATGGCCTCCCGGTCCCAGACGGGCTGGGTCACATAGTGGCCGTAGGGATCCACCACGCAGCTGCCGCCCCGGCAGACGATATCCGGCAGGCGGCCGATCTCCTCCGGGCAGTGGAGCCCGGCGGGGTACATGTCCCGAGTGAAGACCATGTCGCAGTTGACGAAAAAGCAGTGCCCCTCGATGGCAATGTGACGGATGGTGGCCTGCCACTCCTCGTTGTCGTTGGTGTTGGGAGAGAGGTACAGGGTGATCCCCTTCTCGTACAGGGCGACCCGGGCCAGGGGCATATAGCTCTCCCAGCAGATCAGGCTGGCCATGGGACCCCAGGGCGTCTGCGCCACCGGGAAGTAATGCCGGTCCGCGTCACCCCACACCACCCGCTCCGCGCCGGTGGGCTTCAGCTTCCGGTGGACGGTGAGCAGTTCGCCCGCCGGGGAAAAGATCAGGTTGGTATTGTACAGCGTGGCGTTGACGGCGTCCCGCTCGGACACGCCGATACTCACGTAGGCCCGAGCCTCCCGGGCGGCCCGGCCCAGGATCTCTGTCTCCGGCCCAGGCACCAGGATGGAGTTGTCGTAGTACAGCCCCCAGTCCTTCCGGCCCGGGGCGGTCCGGCTGCCCACGGTGAAGCCGAAAGTCATGCCGTAGGGATAGCCGGGGATGAACAGCTCCGGGAACACGATCAGCTCCGCCTGCTCCGCAGCCGCGGCCCGGATCAGCTCCACCGCCTTCACGGTGCAGGCGGCTTTGTCAAACATCACTGGGGCGGCCTGGACCACCGCGATCCGGCAGGACTCCCGCAGATCCCGCATACACGATCACCTCGTTTCGAAGATTTCCGCTGGGTGTGTTTTGAGTATAGCATACCGCTGTGCCGGGGGCAAGGCTTTGCGGGGCATTTGCGCCCATTCGGGGCGGACGCTGCTCCCCTCGCGCTTTCCCAGGATCCCTGCTTCCGAAACGGGATGTTTGCAAAAGAACGGAGGGCAGGCCGCCGGCCTGCCCTCTCTGAATATGCGGAGATGCGGAATTTAGTTGCCCTTGACGATGGCGGCCGTGTCGGTGGCGATCATCAGCTCTTCATTGGTGGGGATCAGCAGGACCTTCACTTTGGAGTCGGCGGCGGAGATGACGGTCTCCTTGCCGCGGACGTCGTTGGCGGCGGGATCCAGCTTCACGCCCATATACTCCAGGCCGTCGCACACCATGGCGCGGATGCCCTTGTCGTTCTCGCCCACGCCGGCGGTGAAGATAATGGCGTCCACCCCGCCCATGGCGGCGGCGTAAGCGCCCACGTACTTCTTCACCTCGTAGGCGAACTTCTCCTCCGCCAGCTGGGCCCGTGCGTTGCCCTCTTCAGCGGCCTTCTCCAGGTCACGGAAGTCGGAGCTGACGCCGGACAGACCCTCTACGCCGGACTTCTTGTTGAGGATGTTCAGCATCTCGTCGATGTTCATGCCGTACTTGTTCATCAGGTACTGCAGGATGCCGGCGTCCAGGTCGCCGGAGCGGGTGCCCATGGGCAGGCCGGCCAGGGGAGTGAAGCCCATGGAGGTGTCCACGCTCTTGCCGCCGTCCACAGCGGCGATGGAGGAGCCGTTGCCCAGGTGGCAGGAGATCAGCTTCAGCTCCTCGGGCTTCTTGCCCAGCATGGCGGCAGCCCGGCCGGAGACATACTTGTGGGAGGTGCCGTGGAAGCCGTAGCGGCGAACCTTGTCCTTCTCATAGTATTCATAGGGCAGGGCGTACATATAGGCCTTGGCGGGCATCGTCTGGTGGAAGGCGGTGTCGAACACGGCCACCTGGGGCACGTCCTTGCCCATGACGGCGGTGCAGGCGTTGATGCCGGTGATGTTGGCGGGGTTGTGGAGGGGGGCCAGGGGGATGCACTCCTCCAGGGCCTTCATGACCTCATCGGTGATGAGCACAGAGCCGGCAAAGGCCTCGCCGCCATGGACTACCCGGTGGCCCACCGCATCGATCTCCTGCATGGAGCCGATGACGCCGTTGTCCTTGTCCACCAGAGCGTTCAGCACGGCCTGGATGGCCTCGGAGTGGGTGGGCATGGCCACATCGACGGCGTCCAGCACCTGCTTGCCCTCCACCTGGGGCTTGTAGGTGAACTTGCCGTCGATGCCGATCCGTTCGCACAGGCCCTTGGCCAGCAGGGCGCCGGTCTCGGGATTCAGCAGCTGATACTTCAAGGAAGAGCTGCCAGCGTTGATAACCAGAATGTTCATGTTTACCGTCTCCTCTTTTTTGGAAATGCCCGTGGACATCCCCACATCGTATGAATTGCAGGCAGATGCCTGGCTGAAAGGGAACCCGTACCCCGGCGGGGCGGGTCCCGGCGCACTTCTCATTATACCAGAGATTTCCCCGGTTACAACCGGAATTTTGAACGAACCGGCGCTTTTTTGCCGGGGAAGTTCCGGCGCAGCGGCGTCTGCTCACCGCAGAGCAGCCCGGAATCGGTCCGGCTGGACGTTTTCCGGAAAGTATGGTATGATCGAAAAAAAGCCCCATGCGGGCGGTATTGATAAAAAATTGACGAGACTGACACCGGACTGTAACTTTTTTGTCATTTGGAAGGGGAGAAATCCATGGGGGCCGCAGGTATAATCGTAGAATACAATCCGCTCCACAGCGGGCACCTGCGGCTTCTGGAGGCAGGCCGGGCGGCGCTGGGACCGGACACGGCCATGGTCTGCGTGATGAGTGGGAACTTCGTGCAGCGGGGGGACTTCGCCCTGCTGCGCAAACACGCCCGGGCCAGGGCCGCCGTGGAGAGCGGCGCGGACCTGGTGCTGGAGCTGCCCCTGCCCTGGGCGGTGTCCTCGGCGGAAGGATTTGCCGCCGGAGGCGTCCAGGCGCTGGCGGCCACCGGGGTTGTGGAGCACCTGCTGTTCGGCAGTGAGTGCGGCGATGTCTCCGCCCTGGAGCGGGTGGCCGCCGCGCTGCTGGCGCCGTCCTTCCGAGACCGGCTCCGAGAGGCGCTGCCTGGAGCGGTGAGCTTTGCCGCTGCCCGGCAGCGGGCGCTGACCGGCCTGCTGCCGGAGGAGGACGCCGCCCTGCTGGAGTCTCCCAACAACATTTTGGGCATCGAGTACTGCAAGGCCCTGCTGGGGCAGAACGCCCCCCTCCGGGCGGTGACCATCCGGAGGGAGGGCAGCGCCCACGACGGCACCCTGACGCCGGACACCCACCCCTCGGCCTCCGGCCTCCGGGCGCTGCTGCGGCAGGGGAAACGGGAGGAGGCCCTGTCCCTGCTGCCTCCGGCCATGGCCCGCGCTTATGAGCTGGAAGAGGCCGCCGGTCGGGCCCCGGTGTTCTGGGAGAACAGTCACCGGGCCATTCTGGCCCGGCTGCGGTCCATGACGGCGGCGGACTTTGCCGCCCTGGACCAGGGGCGGGAGGGCATTTGGAATCGACTGTACGACGCCTCCCGCGCTGCCGCCTCGCTGCCCGAACTGCTGGCCGCAGCCAAGACGAAGCGTTACGCCATGGCCCGCCTGCGGCGGATGGTGCTGTGGGCCTACCTGGGACTGACGCCCGGCGATATGCCGGAGCGGGTGCCCTATCTGCGGGTGCTGGCGGCCAATGGGACCGGTTGCCGACTGCTCTCCCGGATGCGGGAGGCGGCAGCCGTGCCGGTGCTGACCAGGCCGGCGCAGGTCCGGCGGTTGGGCCCGGAGGCCCGGCGCCTGTTTGAACTGGAGGTCCGCGCCACGGACCTGTATACCCTGGCGTATCCCCGCCTCTCCGCCGCCGGCGGCACGGAGTGGAGGGAAGGTCCCGTGATCTTAGGAGGGCCTGCGCCCTGCTGAGGAAAGGAGCAACCCCTATGAAACGGATGATCGCCCTGCTTTTGCTGCTGTGTATGCTGACAGCCTGCGCAGCCCCCGTTCCGGAGACGGAGGAGCCCACGGCTGCATCGCAGGAGATTGCCGTCCCGGAACAGAAGCAGCCGGACAGCGGCACGATGACGGGCGCGGCCACCTTCACTCAGGCTGCATCCGAGCCCTTGACCTATACGGTGGTTCTGAAGACGCTGGAGGACAGCGCCGCGGCGGCGGACGGCACGACTTTGGCTGTGCGCTCCTATGAGCTTCCGGAGATGACCGTGACCCTGCCGGACGGCACTGTGCTGACGGAGGCGGCCTCCCCGGCGGAGACGGCGGCCCTGGAGAGGGCGGAGGCTTTCAACAGCCGGTTCCGCGACTGGGCCGGGGCGGATGGCTTTGACGAGGTGACGGCCTGGGCAGAGGAGGAGCTGGCCTTTCGGACGGAGTCCGGTGGGAATTGGACACCCTACACGCTGGAGCTGGACTGTTCTGTCTATCAGACGGAGCAGATGGTGTGCATCCAGGCGGAGTATTACAGCTATACCGGCGGGGCCCACCCCAACACGGTACTGCTGGCCTGGAACTTCGACCTGATGACGGGCCAGTTCTTCGCGCCTGAGATTCTGGCAGCGGACGGGCAGATATTTCTGGACGCAGTCCGGGACGAGATCATCCGCCAGATCGACATGACGCCGGAAGCCGCCGTGGAGGCTGGCTACTGGGAGGACTATCAGGACATTGCCGCAAACTGGAGCAGCTACGCGGTCTCCTTCAATGAGGAGGGGATGACAGTGGCCTTCTCCCCCTATGAGATTGCCTGTTACGCCATGGGGCCGCAGGAGTTCCGGCTGTCCTACGAGCAGCTGGCACCGCATTTGAACAGCCATGGCCGGGATCTGCTGGGGATCGGGAAGAATTGAGGAAAAAAAGCGCGCGCCGGGCAGGCGCGCGTTTTTTGTAATTGACATACCTAGAATTACTATGTATACTAAAGGCATAGTAATTCTAGGTATGTCGCCTGGACAGGAGGTGCCCGATGGCAAAAAAGCAGACCATGGACCACGCCCAGCTGCTGGTGCTGTCCCTGCTGGCGGGGGAGGATATGTACGGCTACCAGATGATCGTGGAGCTGGCCCGCAGATCCGACCACACCTTTGAGATGAAGGAGGGGACGCTGTACCCGGTGCTCCACGGCCTGGAGCGGGACGGGGCGGTGGAGGCGTATCAGCAGGAGGCCCCCACCGGCCGGATGCGGAAATACTACCGCCTTACCCGCCGGGGGGCGGCGGTGCTGCGGGAGGAGGCTGCCGCCTGGCAGACCTACTCCGGCGCGGTGAATGCGGTGCTCCGGGCCTGTCCGGGGCTGGACCCGGCATGATATGGACAGGCGGGATTATACGGACCGGGTGCTTTCGTCCCTGCGCCGTGTGACGGAGAAGGAGCGGGAGGCCATTCGGTCGGAGCTGGACGGCCACATCGAGGACCACATGGAGGCCCTGCGGGAGCTGGGGTATGACGAGGAGCTGGCAGAAGAGCGGGCCATCGCCGCCATGGGAGAGCCAGATGAGGTGGGACGGGAGCTGAACAGGCAATACACCGGCTGGGGCTGGGTGCTGGTGAGCCGGGCGGCGGTGGTGCTGACAGTGGTGCTGTGCGCTCAGGCTCTGCTGGCCCTGGGAATATTGGGGATGGTTATTGATAGCATCTCCGCCCGTATTTATCCGAATGAACCGTCTGCATATACCGCTGTGGCAGCAACGGAGCGGTTGGATATCCGCATTCCAGTTGGAAACGACATCCTGCGGGTTTACCGGATCAGCATAGGGCAGGCGGATGATACCCCAGGTGTGTGGGAGGCGGAAGTTCAGCTGTGTGCGTATGATCGAATTCCCGGCGGCATTGTGTCCAGACGGCTGATGGAGCAAACCTGGCTGGAAACGCCGGGAGGAAGGAGAGACCCTCCGAAGGGAAGCGGACGGGGAAACTGGAGGGTAGAATATGGCTCCTGCTATGTGCGCCTCTCCCCGGAGGATACATACGTCGTACTGCGCTTTGAGGCATTTGACGAGCAGATCCGTCTGGAACTGCCCCTGCCGGAACAGGAGGGATTATGAGACGGAAAAAGCTGCCCTCCCGGAAACGGCAGGCCCTGTGGCGGGTGCTGCTGGCACTGGTGAGTTTGCTGCTTGTGGATCATATTTTTGGTATCGCCCTGCTCCCGATTCAGGCTGTCCGGCGGGAGGCGGAACATGAGGGGATCGGCAGGGCCTGGGTCGTTGAGCGGAAGTGGGAGCCGTCGCTCTATAAAACACATCTTTTCTACCTGATGGAAAACGAGCGCGCTGTGATGCTGGGAGATACCCATCTCAGTCCGCTGGGCTGGGAGACGATGTTCGGAGCTACGGTGGACTGCACCGGCGAGGAACCCATATATGCGGGCTATCATCAGATCAGCCATGATGACAAGGTACTGGGCTGCTATTTTGGACAGATCAATGACCCCGCAATCGAGACAGTGGTGATCAGCATTCAGCAGGAGGAGTACGACCAGGGAAAAGCGGTACGCAGTGAGCTTCGCCGCTTGACCGTGGAGCAGGAGGACTTTGTCACCGGACGGGACCGGACATTTTTCTGGATTATGGAGCCCCTGCCATTGGAACAGTCGCCGGAAGCGGTTTGCTATCCGGTCATGATTGCCTATGACGCGGAAGGAAGAATTGCGGCGGAGTTCGACATCGAATGTTGTACATACAGCGGCTACGGCTGAGAAGAAGGCACGCCGAAAGGCGTGCCTTCTTCTAGTATGCAAGCTGACATAACATATTCTCCGCGAACCGATCCGCCCGGTCCTGAATCCCCGGCAGGGCCAGGGCCTCGCCCTTGTCGTTGGCGGTCTCCAGCAGGCAGAAGTTCGCCGGCAGCCAGAAGCCCTTGTTCATGTTCATGGCTCCCGCCGCCTGACAGGCCACGATGTCCCCGCCGGAGTAGCCGGACACCACGATGGCGAACACCGCCTTGTCCGCAAAGGAGGTGGTGCGGTACAGGGCCGTCAGCCGGTTGATGGCTGCCGTCAGGTTGGCGGACAGAGCGTCGTTGTAATTGGGGCACAGCAGCACCAGCGCGTCCGCCTCCCGGATGGCGGGGTAGACCTCCTGGACCATGACGCCGCCATAGAAGCACCCGCCCTGTTCTCCGAAGTGGAGGCAGGTGGTGTAGGGGCAGCCGGCACAGTCCTCCAGCGTGCCGTTCCGCAGGCAGATCTCCGTGATGTCACAGCGTTCCTCCAGCCGGGTCCGCACCAGCCCCCACAGGGCCAGGGTGTTGGAGGTGGCCCGGCTGGAGGCGTGGAGGGCCAGCAGCTTCGGCCGCTCCAGCCGGGGGCGGGAGAAGGCCAGCACCCGCTCCACCAGATCCGCCGTCGCCAGATGGTAGGCCGCTTCCAAAGAACAGCCAGCGTTTCGGGCCTGGACCGTGAAGTTCCGCAGATCGCCAGTGCCTTCCACCAGAGGGCGACCCACAAAGGCGCAGCCCGCAAGGTTGGCGGCCAGCACCAGGTCCCGGCCCGCTGCCTTGGTGTACAGATCGCCGGGGGCGTCCACCAGCACGCTCCCCACGCAGCGGTCCAGGCAGTTTGGATGGGTGCGGAGATGGGCCAGCAGGTCATAGAACCCGCGGTTCACGCCGCCCTCATCCAGGGAGACGACAAACAGGAGCCGCCGTCCCGTCAGCGGACCCTCCAGGCGGGATAGCACCTCTGCCTGCCGCCCCGCCAGGGCCGCCTCCAGCACTCCGGCGCACCGGGGGGAGAGCGCCCCGCCGGGGCGGATCACCGTCAGTTCTTCAGATATGCCGATCATCTCCTTCCTGCGTCCGGCTGCATTCCGGCCGAGCCCCCGCCCGGTGCGCGGGGCAAAGCGGCATGCAGCGGCCGGTATGATGAAACGCGGCGGCAGCCACCCGCTAAATGATCTCCCGCAGAAGCGTCTGGGTTTCCCGCAGCCGCTCGAACAGCGGTGTGGGCAAAGAGGCAGTCTCGATTTCCAGACCGGCGGCGGTTAAACGGTTGCGGACGCCGAACCAGATCCCCCCCAGAGCCACCGAGCTGCAATGCCAGCTCCGGCGGAGCGTCAGCAGCAGCTGCATGGCGCCGGAGGAAATGGCAGGAGCCACATAGGGCTTGAAGCCCAGCTCCCGGATCCGCAGATTGGCGGTGGCCACCAGCTCCGTCAGCTCCCGGGAGAGGCCGTCATCATAATGGGAGAGGGAGTTGGCGATCACCAGCCCCTGACCGTGAGGGCCATAGCTGCGGCCATCCAGCAGGAAGCTGCGGAACCGGGGATCCTGTTTGGCAAAATAGGCCGCCCGGGCGTTCATGACCCCCAGTCCGAAGCCCTGGATCTGTTCCGCCCGAAGCCCCTGCCCGTCCCACTGGCCGTCGGGCCCCTGGTTGGAGGCCAGATACGCCGCCTTGCACAGGGGATCCACCGGGTCGGACAGTACAATAAAGAGTCCCCGGAATCCCGCCTGCCGGGCCTGCTGGGCGTAGTCCTCCACCAGCGGCCGGTTGGCGCCGAACTGGGCCATCCGCACGTCCCGGACACCGCCTCCCACTGGAGGAACGCCGCGAGTGGCGGCGAAGAGGAACACATCACAGCGGAACAAGTCCCCGGCCGCTACCGGCTCCACTGCCGGAAGGGCGTCGTAGTCCCAGGGCCAGGATACCTGCTCCATCTCCGTGACCCAGCGGGCCACAGTCTTCTGATTCAGGTCGCAGATACCGATGCTCTCAATACAGTCGCCCCCCAGGAGCTTCAGCGCCGTCAAAAGGGTGCTGCCCACATCCCCTACTGCCAGCAGATTCACCCGCAGGCGGCTTGGCAGATGCATGGCGGACGCCTTGGTAAAGTCAGCCCAGCGGGGGTGGCGGATGTTAACCGCCCGCAGCAGCCGGGCGTCGATGGTGTGCTGGAGGCGTTTGGGCAGGGAGGGGACCGGAACGCCCATCCGGGAGGGGTCCAGCCAGGTCACATCCTCCGTCTCCGCAGTGAGCTGCCGGGGGTCTGAGACGCAGAAGGAGGACCGGCTGCGAATCGGGTCCCGGTCGATGAGGAAGAGGCTGGGCGTCCCTGCGGAGGGACGCTTCGCCGGCTCCAGGGGGAGGTCCGGCAGCAGAGAGGCGAAGATGACCTCCCCGTGGCGGTAGTAATACATAAGGGCTCCTTTCGCCTGGATGGCGCGCCAGGCCCGCGGTCAGGATTGGAGGACGTTCCGCATCCGCAACAGCATCTCCAGGTCGTTCTGCAGAAATACGGAGGCAGGAAGACTGGGGTCATAGTGCATACAGCTGCCCTTGTCTGGGGAGAGGGGCAGGATCACCGCCTCACTGAGGCGGGAGAGGGTGAGGTTGCGGGCGTACCGCTCCCGGAAGGTGGTCTCCAGGGCCAGCAGGATGTCCCGGGCGTTCTCCAGGCAGGCACAGGAGAAACGGAACACCGCCTCCCGTCCGCACTCCCGGTAGAAGCGGGGGAAGGCGTAGGGCAGGATCAGGTTCACCGCTGGGGTCAGGCCGGGGACGGAGGGCTCCCCATGCCCCACAGTGTCGCCGCCGATGAAGGGGTACATGGTGGACTCCACGAACCAAGAACGCATATTCGGAATGAAATAGACGCTGTCCACACTGCGGCCCTTGGCGGCCATCAGATCCCGTCCACGGCCGGACAGCAGGCCCACCAGCACCCGGTCGATGACCACACCCTCCTGCCGGAAGAGGGGATCCAGCGCCCGGATCCGGTTGCCGGAGTGGAGCAGGTCGTCCACCAGGATCACCGGCCGGCGGAAGGAGTGGATGGTACGGATCTGGCTCTCCAACGGCGCGTAGCCGGGGAAGTTCTCAATGTCGAAGGAGGTGAGGTCCCTGGCAAAGACCTTGTCGGTGTGGATGGTCTTGGTGACGGTGTTGGGGATGGCATTGCCCCGCAGGATCTTGCCGAAGGGTACACACATCTTGGGACCCAGTACCCGGGGCACTGTGGGCTCCGCCGGGACGCCGTTCAGGTCCACGATCTTCCGCACCAGACGGTGGTAAATGACCTCCGCGTTCAGGGACAGGATCAGAGAACCCGGATACAGGCCGGTGAGAGCCCGCTGCATCCGGCAGTGGGCGGCGCGGACCGCCGCCAGCACGGTACGGTCGGAGGAGAAAGGCTCCTTCAGCGTGGTGGGGATGTTCTGCAGCAGTACGGAGGGAGAGCGCATATCCACCAGCAGCAGGGGCTTTGCGCTGGGCAGCTCCGCCGGGACAAAGCCTTGCCTCTCCAGCAGGTCCAGCGTCTCCTCCGACGCAGTGGCGTGCCACACGGCATAGCTGCAGTCCGCTCCCAGGGAGCGGGAGAGGGCCTCTGTCATCAGCAGCTGGCCCACATCATAGCTGCCGCTGGAGCCGCGGGCGGTGTAAAGTCCGGTGAGCAGCTGAACCCGCCCCGCCGTGTGCTTGCGGACATAGTCCGCCAGCTCCGTGTCCCCCAGGGCCTCATACAGCCCGCCGGAGTTCACGGTCCGCAGGGTCAGAAAACCCAGCACCCGGGGGCGGGATCCCGCGTCCCGCAGGATGCAGAGGCCGTCCCTGGGGTCGATCTCCGGCGGCTGCTCCCGCCCCTGAAGCGGTACCTCCGTCAACTCCTCCCACAGGTGCCGGTCCGGCTGGGAGATGTGGGAGAACTCCAGATCCCCCGCCCGGAGGATCCGCTTGTACTGGGGCTCCCGGAGATAGAGGCTGTTGCGGTAGATGAAGTCCTGTACCACCGGGTCAATGAGGGTGGAGATGTCCCGTCCCAGGTCGATGTTCTCCCGGATGCGGGTGGAGCTGATGTCTTCCAGATGGGTGGGCAGCTGCAGCTGGATGATGCGGCCGGAGATGCAGCCCAGATCTGCGTCGATCTCCCGTCCCTCCGCGTCGCTGGAGCGGCGGAAGACGATGTGGTTCATGGAGTGGACGGACCCCGGCACCGGTGCCGCCTTGTAGGAGGATGCGTTGGCTACCACGTCCGAGCCCACCGCCAGGTACAGCTCCCGGCCGGAAAAGACCTCCCGCAGCCGGTCCAGGTCCTCCGGCGTGGCCAGGTTCACTGGGATGTCGTGGGGGAAGAGGTACACGTCGAACTCGTCCGCCACGGACATGCTGACGATCTGCCTCCGCACCAGGGAGGGCTGCGCCTTCTTGGACCAGGAGAACTCGTCGATGGCCAGATACACCTCCATCCCCAGGTCCCGGATCTCCTGGACGATGCCCTTGTGGCTCAGGGAGAAGGGGTCGAAGGTGCCGGGAAAGAAGGCGGCCCTTGCCGGCATGTAGAATGGGAAGTCTCCGCTTTCAATCTGGTAGGAGACGATGAAGCGGTAGATGTGGGAGAGGGCGGCGGCGGTGTAGAAGAAGCTCAGCTCCTGTTCCGGCTGCTCTCCCAGCAGGAAGAGGATCTTCTTGGCCATCAGGGTGAAGAGGGCAGCCTTCCCCTCGTAGGAGAGGGTCTGTGAGGCGAAGATCCGCTCGCCCAGGATCTGCAGCGCCTCCTGCCGCACGCTCTGACGATAAGAGGCCAGGCCCTTCAACAGCAGGCCTGCCAGCCGCCGCCAGCGGCGTTCCAGTACCTCCCGGGACTCGTGGAACCGCTGGGCGTATACGGCATAATGCTCCAGCATGGCGCCCACAGTGGCCAGGGCGGCGGCCACCACCACGGTGTTGGCGGAGGAGAGGAGGATCTGCATCTGATCCACGATCTCGTCCAGCTCCCTGGGCGTCAGCCACAGGGCAAACTGGCCCAGGTACTGGGGGATGTACTGGGAGATCTCCGTCTGCCCGGTCTCCAGCACCTTGGAAAGCTCCACGGCCACCTCGTTCCGGCGGTCCGGCGTCAGGGCCGGAGCAATGGCCAGCAGGGAAGTGCCCGCCAGCCGGCGGACCACGATATTCTCACTGACCTTCATCAGGTTGGAGAAGTGGGTGGCGATGTGGAGCACGTTGGCGCGGTCTCCCTGTTCCACCTGACCCAGCAGGTACTCCACGCCCACGGCCTTCAGAACCCAGTGGGTCGCAGTCTTCAGGTTGTCCAGAAACACATTGCTCACAACGTCCTGCCGGTCCAACAGAGACCGCTGGATGGAGACATCCAGGCCCAGCCGCTCTCCCAGGCGGGCCTGGAGAAACAGCAGCGGCGTGCTTCCCCGGCAATCCGCTGCCTCCACGGCGGCAGTGATGGCCGCGGCGTCCCGGCCATTGGGGTCCAGGGCCGTCAGCAGGTGGTGGAACAGCCGCAGGGCGGCGGCCTTCTGGGGCAGGCCGCCCCGTTCCAGCCACCAGACGGAAAAGCCGGTCAGCACGTGCAGATCCTCGGCGGATACCCGGTCCAGCGGCAGGCTCAGCACCGTGTCCAGCAGGGCAAAGGCCGCATCGGCGTCCACCAGTTCCGGGCGGCGGTAGTGGCGGAACAGCTCCCCGGCAAAGCGGGGGGCGTCGGCGTCGGAGCAGTTCATCAGCAGCGCGTCCGCCGCAGTCTTGGCCTGATAGCGGATCATGCTGATCTGCCGGGGCGTCAGCCGCCGGTCCGGGTCGATGAGCTTTTCCAGGTACTCCGCCCACAGCTGGAAGGGCAGGTCTTCCTCCGGGTCCGGCGGGGCGTCGGCCGGGGGCTCCTTCTGATAGCCCAGGCGGAAGGCGGCCAGGATGCGTCCGATGAGGGCGGCGGCCCGGCGGCGGATGTCTCCGTCCGGGATCAGCAGCAGCTCGTACAGAAAGTCCAGGGTCTGCTGCTTCTGGGAGGCGTTCCAGTAGGTGAAATACTCCTCAAAAATGGAGACGTATGCCTGGAGCCGGGCGGGGTTCTTTTCGCCCCGGGCGGCCTCCAGAGTGTTGCCGAAGAGCTGCTCATGGCCCAGCCGGTGCATCAGGCGGATATTGTGGTCCACGGCGGTACGCCGCAGAGCGGTCACCACCTCGTCCGTGTTCAGCAGGGCAGCATTTTTGGCCGGGCGGGCGGGGCCGCCGGCGGTGCGGAGGGTGGTGTCCACCCCAAAGGAGATGAGATAGTCCTCAAAGTCCCGCAGCTTGGCGTAGACATAGCGGTAGCGCAGGCGCTTGGCATCGTCCACATTGTCCAGCTTGCTGAGGATGACGTCAAAGGCCTCCTGCAGGGAGTAGAGGCAGGGGATCTCCCGGCGGTCCTCCCCATAGGTCTGCTTCACCCGGAAGTCCGCGTACACCAGCGTCAGGGACTCCGAGGACAGGTTCTCGATCTCCAAATCCCAGACGGAGTGGTTGGCCGCGATGTGGCCCAGGGCCGTCAGTCCCCGGCGGGTGAACCACTGGTCGGTGTAGTAATAGTGCAGGTAGGGCACCCGTTCCCCGGGCTTGCAGCCGAATTTGCCCAAGTCGTGGCCCAGGGCGGCTCCGGAGATCAGCCCCAGGTCGATGAGTCCGCCGGAGGCGCAGAAGGCCCGGGCCACCCGCATGGACACATAGTGGACGCCGGCGATGTGCTCCAGGGTGCGGAAGGACGTGACCTCCCGGCTCAGGCGGAGCATCTCATAGATGTATTCCTCCCGGAACCGGTAGCAGAAGCGGCGGTACTCCTCCGCCACACCGCTGTGGGAGAGTTCCTCCTCCGTGCAGAATTCAAAGTCCAGCCAGAAGTCAAAGGGCAGGCAGGTCCGCTCCGCGTCAAACAGGACCTGGAGCAGCTGCAGAAAGCACAGCGCTCCATCCCACTGGGCGGAGGTATGTCCGGGGTCCGACGCCGGATACAGCAGCGCCCGGGCCACCTGGTAGGCGTAGGACAGCCATCCCTCAGCGGGATCCGGCGCCACCTGGTCCAGCAGGGGGCGGAAGGCCGCCAGGGCGTCGGCGCAGGAGATCCGGCCCCGGATGGGCACCAGATCCCGGAGCAGCTGGTGCCAGTCGGCGCCGCCGAAGATACGCTCCGCGTCGGCGCGGGCCATTCCCAGCTTCTGAAGAAACGCGGGCGATTCAAAGGCCTCCGCCGCCTGAATATGCAGGGGCTTTCCCAGTTGTCGTTCCATGGGTATCGTCTCCCTTTTCCTCTGGTGTCGTTTTTTTCAGTATACCGCATTTGTGGGCCGGAAGGAAGAGAAATCTCAGGGGCCGTGTCAAAAAAGCGGTCCCCGCCCCGATGGGCGGAGACCGCGGAAACGCTCACTGCGTAAAATGTGTGTGGTTGAAGATGTGGTCCTCACAGAAGCAGTGGTAGCCCGCGCACTTGGAGCAATAGCGGAACTGCAGGTCCGGAAAGTCCGTATCTGTGCGGCCGCAGACCTCGCACTTGTGGCGGTAGCCCTGCTGCTGGGCCTTCTTCCGCTGCTGCTTCACTGCGGACTTGAACTGGATGGTCTGGTGGGAGTTCTGATGGCGGACGGCAAAGCCGAACTCCCGCAGAAGGTCCCCGATCCTGTCCCAGAAGAACACCAGATACACCAGCCAGACGGCCAGCAGCTGGGGCAGTGTGAACAGCGCCGCCCACATACCGGAACGGAGCAGGTCATACAGGGTCAGCAGCACATACAACGCCGCCAGCCACTTGGCCTTGACTGGCAGGATCAGATAGACGCGGATCAGCGCGTCAGGGTACAGGGTAGCAAAGGCCAGGAACAGGATCTGGTTGAGATTGCCGCTGCTGACAACGGGAAGCGGGGACCACAGTATGCTGATCATGCCGAATACCACCATCAGCACGGCGCAGGCCAGATAGAACAGGGTGAACTTGGCGGTGCCCCAGTACTCCTCAATGGAGGTGCCGATGAAGTAGTAGAAGGACAGGCTGATGAAGATCCAGAACAGAGAGCCGTTGGTGGGCAGGAACATCCAGGTGACCAGCCGCCACAGCTCTCCCTGCAGAACGAGCTCTGCGTTGAAGTACAGCATATAGCTGGCATAGCCATTGGAGAACAGGTCCAGCACAAATACCACGGCCATGATCCCCACCAGAAACTTCATCAGGTTCGGAATGCCGAAGCGGGGATGCTGCAGGCAAAAGCGGTCCACGCTGTCGCAGAGTTTTCTCACGGTGAAGCCCTCCAGAACATTTCAAATATACAAGCGATATCCATTATACCCGATCAGAGGAAAAAAGTCATGTATAATTTTTGAACAGGCGGAACATCTGCGCAGTTTTCCGACGGGGCGACGGATTTCTCCGCAAAACCGGAAAAACCGTATTGACAAACGGGAAAAACCTGATAAAATAATAGGGACAATTTTATTACCCTTATCAAGAGTGGCGGAGGGAACGGCCCGATGAACCCACGGCAACCTGCTTATGACAAGGTGCCAAATCCGGCGGTGATCGACAGATGAGGAGCAAGCAACCAATCCGTTTGTGCGTTTCGCCGTCGAAACGCACATTTTTTTCGCCCCTTGATGAGGTCAGTGCTCAGAAAGGAACCTGTACTATGGCAAGACACTATCTCTTCACCTCCGAGTCCGTAACGGAGGGCCACCCCGACAAGGTCTGCGACCAGATCTCCGACGCCGTCCTGGACGCCATTCTGGAGCAGGACCCCAACGGCCGCGTGGCCTGCGAGACCACGGCCTGCACCGGATTGATCCACGTGATGGGCGAGATCACCACCAGCTGCTATGTGGACATCGCCCACATCGCCCGGGAGGTGGTCCGGGACATTGGCTATGACCGGGGCAAGTACGGCTTTGACTGCGACACCTGTGCCGTGGTTACCTCCATCGACGAGCAGTCCGCCGACATCGCCATGGGCGTGGACAAATCCTTGGAGAACAAGGAGGGCACCGACAGCGAGCTGAGCAACGGCGCCGGTGACCAGGGCATGATGTTCGGCTACGCCTGCGACGAGACGCCGGAACTGATGCCCCTGCCCCTGTCCCTGGCACAGAAGCTGTGCAAGCGCATGGCGGAGGTCCGCAAGAGCGGCCAGGTGCCCTATATGCGGCCCGACGGCAAGAGTCAGGTCACCGTGGAGTATGACGAGCACAACCGCCCTGTCCGGGTGGATACAGTGGTCATCTCCACCCAGCACGACCCCGATGTCTCCCTGGAGCAGATCCGGAAGGACATGATCGAGCAGGTGGCCAAGGCCGTGATCCCCGCGGACATGCTGGACGAGAACACAAAGTATTACGTGAACCCTACCGGCCGTTTCGTCAAGGGCGGCCCGGCGGCGGATTCCGGCCTCACCGGCCGGAAGATCATCGTGGATACCTACGGCGGCAGCGCCCCCCACGGCGGCGGCTGCTTTTCCGGCAAGGATCCCACCAAGGTGGACCGCTCCGCGGCCTACGCCGCCCGGTACGTGGCCAAGAACATCGTGGCCGCGGGCCTTGCCCGCCGCTGCCAGGTGCAGTTGGCCTACGCCATCGGCGTGGCCCAGCCGGTGAGTGTGCTGGTGGACACTTTCGGCACCGGTACGGTGGGAGACGACAGGCTGGAGACTGCCGTCCGCAAGGTGTTTGACCTGCGGCCCACGGCCATCATCCGGGACCTGGACCTGCGCAAGCCCATCTACCGCAAGCTGGCGGCCTACGGCCACATGGGCCGGGAGGACCTGGGCGTGACCTGGGAGAAAACTGACCGCACGGAGGCTCTGAAGGCCGCCGCAGAGGCGTGAAGCCTTTTCCAAAACTGAATCAAACGGTATGATACAGGCGGCGCCGCTGATTTTCAGCAGCGCCGCCTTTTCCGCTCAAAGCTCCATGGACAAATATACCATGTCCGACAAAAGCCGCCCCCCTTCGTATATGGGGTGGTCGTAAAATTGAAGGAAGAAATTGGGGACCCGGTGGCTTTCCCGGAACCCGCAGGCCCGGTAGAAGGGGAGGGTGAGGGCACTGTCCCCGGTGCCCACCAGGAGGCGTGTCCCTCCGGCGGTCCGGCAGGCGCCGGCCACATGCCGAACCATGGCCCGGCCGTAGCCCTGGCGCTGAAAGGCCGGCTCCACGGCCAGATTCTTGATCTCGAACACGCCCGGCGCCTCCTTGGTCACCACGCACACGGCGCGAAGTCCGCCGTCGTACAGCGCCAACAGCGTTCCGCGGTCCAGATAGCGGTCGATCATGTCCTCCTGTTCGTCTCCCAGCAGCAGGAGGGGGAGAAAGTCCCGCTTGCCCGACTCGATTCTGCGAATATCCATGCCTGCGCCTCCCTGTCTCTGATACGGGTAGAAGAGCACATTTCCTCCGGATTGTCAAGCCTGGGGTGCCGTAATTTGTCTAAAAGAGTCCGAATGTGTCGAATCTATTTCAAAAACCTGCGATTTTTGATATGCTATGTATGAATTGAAGAGGAGAGGAGACGGTTTCGGATGGATGAAGATATCCTGCGGACAGTGGAAAAAATCAGTGGGAAACTGAGCCGGGACTGCTATTACGACCTGTGCTGCCTGGTCAAGGCTGCCATCCCCCGTATGCCGGGCACCTTCTCCATGGAGACGCTGTATCCGGAGGCGCAGAGATACAGTGAAAAGGAAAAGGACACCCTGGCAAAGGCCCTCTCCCGGGCGGCGGAGGACATCTGGGACTGCGGAGACCGGGCGGAGCTGCAGAAGCTCTTTCAACGCGTGCTGCGGGAAAAGCCCACGCCGAAGGATCTGGTCCGGGTGCTGGCCTTGTCGGTCTGGCGCCGGCGCAAGGCGGTGCGGCCGCAGGTGCGCTATCAGGTTCTGGAGACCCGGCACCCCCGGCGATTCGGATTCAGCGGCGAATCCTGGGAACCGGAGCGACATCTGGTGGTCCTGCTGCCGGGAAGGGAACAGGCAGAGGTAGAGCAGCTGGTGCGCAGACTGAATCAGCGGCAGATCCCTATCCAGGAGGCGGAGGAGCGTTTTCTGAATGGGGAAGATCTGCTGCCGGTCCTTTGAACAGAGGAGGAGCCTCCCGTGGGAGGCTCCTCCTCTGCTTTGCGCCGGGTGTGTTACAGGAACTGCTTCATCTGGGCGGCGTTGGCTTCCTCGGTGTGCAGCAGCCGCTCCGCGAGATTTCGGATCTCACGGTTTCCACCGGCGTAGTCCCCCAGATGCCGGGTACTTTTGGTGGCCCCCATGGTGTTTCCCTGAATGACCATCTCCGCGATGTTGGATGCAGAGGGGTCTGCCAGCGTTTTGAAAGTGGACATGACCTCTGCGGACACCTTGGCCAGAAGGCCTGGGTCCCTGGGCTCCTCTCCCAGAGACCGGAGCAGGCGCTCCGCCTGATCCGCGATCTGGCGGTACTCGGCGCCCTGCTGGCTCAGAACCCGCCGCAGGCTGTCATCCCGGACCTGCCCGTCCAGGCTGTTCAGCCCCTCAATGCCCATCTCCGCCGTCTCATGGACGTATTGGAGCAGCTCGATATCGTTCATATTGGATCACCTCGCTCCTAGTATGCCCGGCTTTTCCGGGAAAAGACGTTGACCTTCCCGGGGAAATCGGGTACAATAGCTCCGTGTAAGAGCCCCAGATTCTGGGGGGAGGGCGCCGGAGTTTCCGCGCCGTAGACTGAAGAGAGGCGCCGGAGGGCGCAAGGAGGCTGTCTATGCCCAGCATTTCCGTCATTGTGCCTGTCTATCAGGCGGAGAAATTTCTCAGAGACTGCGTGGAGAGCGTACGGCGGCAGACCTTTTCCGACTGGGAGCTGCTGCTGGTGGATGACGGCTGCACCGACGGCTCCCCGGCTCTCTGCGATGAGCTGGCCCGGGAGGATGACCGCATCCGGGTGTTCCACAAGGAGCGCAACAGCGGCGTCAGCGAGACCCGGAATGTGGGCCTTGACCATGTCCGGGGGACCTATATCGCCTTTCTGGACTCCGACGATCAGTACGAGCCCCAGTGCCTGGAGACGCTGTGGAACCTGCGGGAGCGGGCCGGGGCGGATACCGCCGCCTGTGCGCACCTGAACCTGTGGCCTGATGGCAGCGAGACGCCGGAGCCGGTGCTGCCCGCCGGGATCTACGACGCCGACGCTATCCGGGAGAAAATCGTCAATCCCCTGCTGGGGGACCGGCTGGCCCAGCCGGTGTTCAATGGATTCATCTGGCGCTATCTGTTCTCCGCAGAGATTTTTGACAGACTCCATCTCCGCTATGAGGGCGCCTATCTGGAAGACGAGCTGTTCCTGATGGAGTATTTCTGCAACGCCCGGCGCCTGGCGGTGACGGAGACGCCCCTGTACCGCTATCTCCAGAATCCGGCCTCCGCCACCCACAAGTATATGAAGGACTTCCAGCAGGTCTTCGCCCGCTTCATGGAGCGGAAGGAGGACTTGGCCGCCCGGTACGGCCTGACGCCCGGCCGCCCCCAGTGGCGGGAGAACTCCAACTGGGCCGGGCTGTTGATCGCCATCGGCAACGAGTACGCCCCGGGCAATCCCAAGACCCTCCGGCAGCGGCAGGAGACCATCCAGGCCCTGTGCGCGCGGCCGGATATGGCCCACGCCATCCGGACTCTGTCGCCCGCCGGCATGAGCCGCAACAAGCAGCTGGCAGCAAAGCTGGTGCGGGGGGGCCGCTTCTGGCTGCTCTCCCAGCTGTACCGGATCAAAAACCGCATCTGAAGAAACGAGGTTTCCCTGCATGAGCATTCTCCGCGAAAGCTATCTGTATCACCTCTGGGCGGTGCTGTGCACCGTCTACTATGACAGCGCCGTCCACCGCTGCCTGGTGCGCATGGGCGCCTGGTGCAACCGCCAGATCGACGAGAGCCGTGTTCTCCGGGTCTTGTGCCGGGAGGGCGTTGCGGCCCGGGCCTGGGAGGAGAGCATCCTCTGCCGGCTGCTGACGGGCCTCATCAACCTGCCTGCCTGGCTGCTCCACAAGCTGTACCTTGCCCTGCGGGCTACGTTTGATGACAGCGTTTTCTCCCGTCTGGCCTTTGAGATGGGACATGAGACCGCCGTCGCCCAATCCTGGCTCATCATGCTATTGTGGGTGATTCCCTTCTCTCATTGGAACAACGCATATAGTATGCTGGGCTTTGCCGCCCTGCTGGTGCTGTTCTATGCCGGGGCCATGTCCCGGCGGGACTTCCGGCTGGACGTGAAGCACATCGGGTTCTATCCGGTGGTGCTGTTCGGAGCCATGTTCCTGGCGGTGCTGTTCTCCTATGAGCCCTCCGCCTCCTTCCGCTTCCTGCTCTACCATATCTCCGCAGCGCTGTGCGTGCTGGTGACGGTCAGTGCTGTCCGGGGCACAGAGGATTTGAAGCGGCTGGCCGCCGGCGGTGGGGTCTGTGTGCTGGTGTCCTCGCTGTACGGTGTGTACCAACGGATCCAGGGCGTGGAGGTCAACGAGTCCTATGTGGACCTGGAGGTCAACGCCGGTATGCCCGGCCGGGTGGAGTCCTATTTCGACAACCCCAACACCTTTGCAGAGGTGCTGATCCTCCTGCTGCCCCTGGTACTGGCGCTGATCCTCTGCTCCAAGCGGGGCATCTCCCGCGTGACGGCCTGCGGCGTGTTTGCCGTGGGTGTGCTGGCTCTGGGCATGACCTACTCCCGGGCCAGCTGGGTTGGCATGGCCTGTGCCATGGTGGTGCTGGTGTTTTTGTGGAAGCCCAAGCTGATCCCCGCCTTCGCGGTGCTGTGCGTGGTGATGGTCCCCTTCCTGCCGGACACCATCTGGCACCGGGTCCTGACGATCTTCAATCCGGCGGATACCTCCACTGCCAGCCGCATCCCCTTGTATCAGGCGGCACTGGAGGTCATCCGGACGTCTCCCGTCTCCGGCGCGGGTCTGGGCACCGCCGCCGTGCAGGACTACATCAGCGACTTCAACCTCTACCACGCAGAAGCGCCCTTCGTTCACGCCCACAACTTCTACCTGCAGGTATGGATCGAGGCGGGACTGCTGGGGTTCCTGGGCTTTGTGGGCTCCATGCTGTGGAACATCAAAAAGGCGGCCCGCACGGTCCGGCACTGCGCCCCCTCTGCCGCCCGCACCATCACCTGTGCCGGAGCGGCGGCTCTGTGCGGCGCCATGGTGTGCGGTCTGGCGGATTACCTGTGGAACTATCCCCGGGTGATGTGCATTTTCTGGTTCGTGTTCGCGCTGACCATCGCGGGGATCAAGGTCTGCCGCCGGGAGACGGAGGCGGCCTGATGGAGGAGAGAAACTGCCCGATGGAAGATCCATTCGCATTTTTGACCCTGAACTTTCTGAAGAAGTCGGAGATTTTTCCCGGCTCCCTCGGCACCTTCCGCTACCGCTTCCAGCGGACGGGAAAGGTGAACGATGGCACCGTCCAGGCCTGGGTCTATGAGAACATCTGCTTTGAAAAGGCCCAGCACATTGAGACGGAGACCTTCCCCTGGACAGAGGAGGGCATGGCATCCCTGCGCTCCTGGCTGAACGAGCGCCTGCGGGAACGGGGAAGCGAGCTCTACCGGGTCTGGGGAGGCCGATAAAAAACAACAGCATACTGTAAGGCAGCCCGCGGAGGGATTCTCCGCGGGCTGCCTTTTTGCGCAATTCGGAACTTTTTTGGAAAGCATCTCCATAGGCGGAACATATCCGACGCCATTTTGGGTATGCTTACAAAAAATACCCGCGTCTGTGCGGGCGGATTTGGGAGGAGTCAAGATGGAAGAAATCACGCTCACAGGACAGTCTATCTCCGCGTTCCGGGAATTTCTGGTGGAAAACGAGAAGGCCCGTGCCACAGTGGAAAAATACGTGCAGGAGGCGGAACAGCTGCGACTGGCTCTGTGCGGCGCCCCGGTGACCAAGGCGGGTGTTCTGGCATACCGGGAGCGCCTGCAGCAGCAGTACAGGGCTCTGACGGTCAACAACAAGCTCTCTGCTGTGAACGCGTATCTGCGGTTCTGCGGAGCGGAGCGCTGCGAGGTGAAGTTGCTGAAGGTTCAGCGGCGGGCGTTTCGGGAGGAGCAGCGGGACCTGACGGAGTCGGAGTACCGCCGGCTGCTCTCCATTGCCAAGGGGCGCAAGAACCAGCGGCTGTACCACGCGATGCTAACGATCTGCGCCACCGGTATCCGGGTGAGCGAACTGCGCTTCATCACGGCGGAGGCCCTGCGTGCTGGCCGGACGGAGATCCGGCTGAAGGGAAAGTGCCGGACCGTCCTGCTGCCGCAGGAACTGGCGGAACGCCTGCGGCGGTATGCCAGGGCGCAGGATATCCAGGAGGGGCCCCTGTTCCGCACCCGCACCGGGCGGCCCCTGGACCGCAGCAACATCTGGCATGAAATGAAAACCCTCTGCCGGGAGGCCGGCGTGATGCCGGAAAAGGTATTCCCGCACAATCTGCGGCACCTGTTCGCCAAGTGCTTTTATGAACAGGAGAAGGATCTGGCGCATCTGGCGGACCTTCTGGGCCATTCCTCCATTGAGACAACCCGGATTTATGTGGCAGTGAGCGCCAGGGCCCATGAACAGATTCTGGAAAAAATGCGGCTGATCGTTTAACAACAAAACAATGATTCTGTTGTAAATCGACAAAGCTCTCTCCACTACATACATTGGAATATAGTTAGTATAAAACAAAAAAACCACAAAAGCAATGTCCTTTTTTGCGGTTTGGATTTTTTGAGGATTCCAATTTTGCGGCCCAAAAGGGAAAGGAGCCGTTTCGGCCAAAACCGACTCTTCGTGCTCTGGCACCGTATTTCCAGCCGATGACAGGTTTACAACAGAATCATTGTTCTGTTGTAAATCGGAAAGAGATGGATACGGAGGAGATATTTGGAAAGCATTCAGACAGTGAAAGCGGCTTTGGAGAGGAGAGAATGCCCAATGCGTGAGGCGATGGAAACGGCACTACAGGACAGGACCGCGGCGCCGGCGGAGCTGACAGTTACCTGGGAAGAAGTCTGCCGGTATCTGGACAGCTTGGCGGCCCGGGGCCGCCGGCGGGAGACGATCCAGGTCTACCGCCCCAAGCTGGAGGCGTTTTACCACTTTCTTCCGGAGGACAAGCGGGTGGCTGCAGATACACTGGAGTTCTGGCGCGCCGCCCTGCTGCGGGAAGGCTACTCGCCCGGTACAGCCAACACCCATGTGTCCGCCGCCAATGGGCTGCTGGCCTATCTGGGGCGGCGGGATCTGCAGCTGATCGGCCAGCTGGACACCGAAGAGGAGATCCAGCCGGAGTTGAGCCGGACTGAGTATCTGCGCCTGCTGACCACAGCCCGGAATCTGGGCCGGGAGCGTACGTATCTGATGGTGAAGGTCTTTGCCCTGACAGGGATCCGCGTAAGTGAGCTGAACCGGGTGACGGTCCGGGCGGTGGAGGAGGGACGTGTTCTGACCGCCTGTGACGGCAGAGCGCAGTACGTCCTGATTCCTGCCTGTCTGCGGAAGGAGTTGACAGTCTATCTCCGGCGGGTGGGGATCACTGCGGGGCCGGTATTTGTCACCCGAAGCGGCCGCCCCATGCGGAGGACCCAGGTGAGCGGAGAGATCCGGACTCTGTGCAGGGATGCCCGGGTGGATGGGGACAAGAGCAACCCCCGCTGTCTGCGCAGGCTGTATCAGGTCACGCAGGAACGCATTCGGGACAGTGTACAGATACTGGCCGAGCAGGCCCACGAGCGGATGCTGGAAGAGGAGCAGCTGACTGTGGGCTGGGAGCAGGGCAGCTGAGTCCTGCCCAGCCGACGCAGCAGGGGCGTGGACGATAGGGACGCACTGGATATGTGTGTGAACAATTTTTCAATGAGGTGAGGGGTTATGCTGTATCGAGGCAAGAGAGTCCGGGAGCGGGGGCGGCTCCCAAAGGGAAAGTTTCCGAAGAAGGGAGGCCGGCGGCTGGTCAGCGGGCTGCTGGCACTGGTACTGTGTCTGACCCTGGTGCCTGTGATTTACGCAGATACGGTGGTGACGGTGACAAGCTGGTATGCCGCCGGGGCATTTGAAGAGAACACGCTCTACTGGGTGGATAACAACAATGAGGACGGAGTGCGTCCCGGGGCGAATGCGTATCAGCCGTCGCTGTGGTTCCGGATCGACAACGGGGAATGGATTGAGCTGAAAGGCGGGGAGGACTCGACGCTCTCCGGGGTGGGCCTGTCCGCTATGCCGAGAATGACGGTGGCTGACAACGGGAACAACACCTATACGGTCTCCGTCCCGGCCGGCGTGTTGCCGGAAGCGATCGAAACCACAACATCCGATGGCTACGGCGGGGAGACCTCAACAGAATCCCGTGTAGAGTGGATCATGGGACCGTCCGAAGGGGTTGACGGCTACAGCCCGGTAGAGGTCAACAACGGCAATGTGTCGGAATATCCCTCCGCCGGGGACAACTACGGCTGGTACTATGTGCTGGAGGACGAATTCAACTTCCGCGTTCAGCTCCGCTGGGGTAATCTGGGCGGCGCGGAAGGCATCGCAGAAGCCATTTACAACAGCTTTGACTTCGTGGTGGACACCAACTATACGGCAAGCTCCCTCCGCCGGCTGCTGGCAGAGATGAAGGATCAGATGAAGATAGAAGAGGACCCTGATGGAGACCCGGACAACCCCACCAGCGGCACCGTCACCGTCAGCGGTCTGTGGAAGTACAACCTGGACGGCAGCCGGATCAACTACTCGGTAGAGGAGACCAGGGAGGGAGACGGAAAAGGCGACGGCCGGCTGGACGCCGCCGACGGCATCGCGGCGGGTGCCCTGCCCGAGGGCGACTACTTCCAGATCTCCTACGACAACTCCAGCACGCCCAACGTGGGCACAGAGGTGGGGAAGCTCTATGACGGCGGCAGCCTGTACCTGACGCTCACGGGCGTGAAGGATTATCAGGCATCCAAAGTCTGGGAGGACGCGGCGGATCCGGATCACCGCCCGGCAGGTGAACTCCAGCTGTGGCGTTACCGAGCCGGGCAGAGCTACACAACGGCCGCGCCCGTCCGGGATGATGGGGGCAGCATTCTGACGGTCCCGCTCAACGGGCAGGAGAAACAGGACATTCAGTTTGCAGAGCTGCCCAAGTACGACTCGGAGGGCTACGAGTATATCTATGTGGTCCGAGAGTATCTCACTGGTGAGCATGCGGGGGACTACACCCAGGTATTCGGCGCGGTGGGGGAAGACGGCGGCGTGACGGACATCATCTGGGCGCTGGACGAGGATTCCGGTACGCTGAAAAAACTGACCAGCGAGGATGCAGACTTTGCACGGGAGACGAACAATACATACCTCTACAACGGGGGAACCCTTTCCAACAAGCTCTCCGGCACGGTGACGGTTAATGCGACCAAGATCTGGAAAGCGGCGGCTTTCCAGTCGGCGCTGGAGGATGTCCGGGTGGAGCTGACGCTCCAGGCCCGGCCGGTGGGCAGTGAGGACCCCTGGGAAGACACGGAGATCACCGAGACGCTGGGAACGGAGAAAACGGGAAAATTTACGGCGGAGAACCTGGGCGGCCTGTCCGTCAGCGCCAGTGCGCCCAAATACGATAACCAGGGCCGGGAGCTGGAGTACCGCTGGGTGGAGTCGGCGGTTTACCAGGGCGAGAATAAAACAAATCTTCTGGACAACAACTCGTTTACCCTGTCCGGCGGCGGCAGCCGGGGAGATGCAAAGTACCGTGTGACCGATGTGGAGAACGGCAACACCACCGAGATCACCAATGCCGTCAGCAACCAGATAGATTATACGGTGGAAAAGAAGTGGAAAAGCGGCGCCCAGGAGGGGCCGGTGACCTTCGCCCTGTACCGTACCATCGGCGAACAGTCTCTGACAGAAACATGCAAGGTTCTTACCTTTACAATGGATGCAGGTGGGACCGTCAATGTTGATTTCACGAAGGAAAACGCATTCATAGATGCGATCGACGGTGAAATTTCCATTCAGTTTTCTGAGGCATGGAAAGCCCTGCTCCAGAACCTCCCGGAGTATGACGAAGAGGGGCGCCGGTATGAATACCTGATCCTGGAGGAGAACGGGAACCCCACCTATGAAACCTCCATCGACAGCAGCACCGGAGACTATACGACCATCGTCACCAACGGCCCGGGAGGAAGCCATCGGATCCTGGTCCAGAAGAACTGGGTGGACGACAGCGACGCGGCCCACCGGGAGCCAGTGGAAGTGACGGTGTACAGCAAAGAAGGAGATCAGGCGATTACCTTCGTCACGCTGGGCGAATCCCAGGAGGACGGAGATCCCATCTGGTACGCATGGGCCGGCATTGGAGAACTTACGCCGGACCAGGTCTACATCCGGGAGACCAAAATCGGAGCGACTGCGGTTCTTGGAACCGAAGGCGCCCCGACCGAGGGAGAGATCAACGCTCCCGGAATCACCCGCGACACTGTCCCCGGCAAAAACCATGCCTATGAAGCTACATACGACCGCGAGGAGATCGCGGGTGAGACGGTCTGCACCGTCACCAACCGCCGGCTGGGCAATGTGGACCTGACCGTCACCAAGGACTGGCGGGACGGCGGCGGAGATGGCGTGGGGGAACTCCAGGCAGCCCTGGAGAACACCCCCGGCCTCACTCTGGCCGTGAAGCTGAAGATCGCCGCCAGCGATGATACGGAAGGACAATTTAAAATCTATCAGAAAGATGGATTTGGCTATGTGAACCTGGGCGGCGGGGATGTACAGATTCAAGACAGAAGCGAAAGGCGGGTTTCCTCTATTCAGCCGATTCTCACGGCAGATACGAAGTCCAACTCCCTTGACTTCTGGAACCTTCCCAAGTACGACACCAACGGCACAGTGGTGCGCTATACCGTGGAGGAGGTCTGGCTGGACGGCGGCAATGAGATCACGCTGGATCAGCTGCGGACCATTTCTCCGGAGGTCTATGCCCTGTGGAATACATACACAAGCTCTGTAAAGGAAGAATCCTATACGGCAAATGACGGTGAAAACAAGAATGACGAGCAGAAGATCACCCTCACCAACAAACGCACCGGCGTAACGGACGCTGTCTGGTACAAGCAGTGGTACGACATCTATATGTATGGCTCCGGCAGTCGTCCGGACATCTATCTGGACATTTACCGGACTGTGCATACCTCTGCTGCTGAGGACGGGATCGAAACCGAACTGATCTATCCCAGCTACCGCTGGACAAACGAGGGCCTGCTCCCGCCGGAGACGGAGGCGCCGTCCGAGGGAGCAGGCGATCCCGCGGGTGAGGAGCCCGGCACCGCCTCCGGGGATAACGGATCTGCGGACCGGCAGTATTTCTGGCGGGCCGAGCTGGAGAACTTGCCCAAGTATGATGACTGGGGTTACAAGATCACTTACTCCGCGGTGGAGCGCACCAGTGTAAACGCCTCCGACTTTGACTACGCCATTGCGGAGTACTGGACGGGTGAAACTTGTCTGGGCACGCGTGACGAAGCTGACCCGGGGATGGAGGCGGCTTACGAAGCGCAGACCACGAACCTGGACGGCGTCAACCCACCAGTGTCTCAGGATGCCAGCAGTTCTTACGCCAAATATGCCCTGAACGCAAATGGTACCTTCGTCAACCGCCTGAATAAGCCGGTCGCCATTGAGGGACGGAAGCTGTGGACCAACCTGCCCGCTGGCTATCCGGCGGTGGACCTGCCCAACGTCACCTTCGCACTGTACCGGCGGGTGCAGGGCAGCGGGGAGGCGTTTGACTTTGGCGGAGCCCCCATCGCGACCCTGACTGTTCAGGACTGGTCCGGCCTGAAGAACTATACGTTCCGGCTCCTTTATGAGGGGAAAAATATCATCGATGACGGAGCCGGAACCGTCCGGCCGGAATCTGAAGACCAGCCAGGGCTGCCCAAATACACGGAGGAAGGCAAGCTGTACGAATATGTTCTCCGGGAGGAAGGCATCACCGGCGCCAACGGGCTGCCCCTGGACGGTACCGGCGAGGGACCCCGGGAATCGCTGGATCTGTTTGATATACAGGAGATCTCCAACACCTTTCAGGTGGAGAACGTGTTCCACAGCCCGACTGGCAGTCTGTCGGTGAAAAAAATCCTGGAACTGCCTTTGGGCGGAGATGACTTGCCCATCGCCTATCCCGCCGTGCGCTTCCATCTGTACCGGGTCTACATCCAGAACAACGGCCAGCCCTCCGCGCAGGAGCTGGTGCGGACGGCCACCTGGTCCTCGGAGGAGGTCGAGGCGGCTTACCGGCAGCGAGGAGACAGCACAACTGTTGAAACGGTTCTTTCCTTTACAGACCTGGAGCAGTATGCGCCCAACGGCTCGCTGTACCTCTATCATGTGGAGGAGGACAAGAGCTTCCTGGGCGGCTACGATACCTGGTGCGGCCCGGGCGACCTGGAGGCCCAAGACGTCACAGGGGGCGGATATACTGTCGGCGGTCTGCTGCCCCATGAAGAGCGGGAAGAGGCCGACGCCACGTTCCTGAACAGCCGGAAGGCTGTGCAGACAGAGTTCATCACCCTCACGGGCCAAAAAGCCTGGGAGGACTTTCACGACGCCTTCGGTCTGCGTCCGGATGCCCCCTATGAAGAGGGGAAAGATGGTACATTGGTCCCCGTCATCCGGCTCACTGTGACCCGCCGCGCCGCTGCCCAGGAGGGGCAGGGCGACCCGCACATCGAGGAGAAGCTGACAGAGGGCGGGGACTACACCGTCAAGTGGACCCAGGATGCAGAAACCGGAAAGTGGACTTATCAGATCTGGGGTGCGGACGATCCGGATGCGGAAGAGCCCGGCATCTCTGCGGAAGAGCCCGCCGAACCGGGCTCCGGCCAGGGAGAGGAGACAACGCCGCCCACAGAAATGCCCCCGGAGGAGGAAAACCAGCCCGCCGATCCTCCCACGGACGAGGAGGATACGCAGAATCCGGAGTCTCCCGCAGATGGGGAGGAAGATGAGCAGAATCCGGCGTCCCCGGCGGAAGACGGGGACGGTCAGTCTGTCGCACAGGAGGAAACCCTCAGTGCCGCCAGCCTGCAAAGCGATCCAGCGGATGGGGAACATGGCGGCACCGGCAGCGGTCCGGCCGCACCGACAGATTCCGCGGAAGATCCGGACCAGATCGGAGACCCCGATTCCCAGGTTCCCTCCGAAGAGACGCCTCCCGCCGCGCAGCCCCAGACGGAGCTGGAAAAGTGGGCCCCCAACGGCGCCCGGTGGGTGTACACCGTGAAGGAAGAGCTGAACTCCGATCTGAAGGAAGCGTTGTATGAGCAGTACAAATATTACTTCACCGGCAATAGGACAGCGGGCGAGGACTCCACAGACGGCGACACCATCCACATGAAGGAGCTGAAAAACTCTCTGGAGACCAGAGCCCCCTTCACCAAGCGGTGGGTGGGCAGCGATGGCGAGCCCATCACTGCCGATTACATGGACCTTGGCGAGATGTCCGTCACCTTTGAGCTGTATGTCAAGGAGGGAAAGAGCGGAGGTTGGCAGAGGGCAGCGGACTATTTCACGCAGGAGAACCTGGGAGAAGACGCGTACGAGAAACTGAAGGATGCTGGAATACTCAATGGTTTTTCGATCACATTGGAAAACCGGCATATCTATGATTCCTGGAGTGGAGCTTGTGAGAACCTGCCGCGTGTAGTAAAAAAAGACAGCGGGATTTCGGAGCTGTCCTATCGCGTGGTGGAGACGGAAATCGCTTATCAAGGCGGAACCGTGACGATTACAGTCGATACCAGCGGTGAAGAGTTCGCATACACTGTTGCAGACAGCGGCGGCCTTTTCACGGGAATTGAAGACACCTACACGGAATCCGGAAATTCGACCACCATCACCAACAAGCTGGCGACGACCTCGCTGCAGGTGCAGAAGATTTGGACGAACGACCGGAACAACGTCTATGGCACCCGTCCGGATACAGACGAAGCCGGCAAGACCTGGGAGACCAGTTTCCTGATTCAGCGGACCACGGATCTATCTGTCGGCTGGGAAGCGGCAGCATGGGAAGCCGTCCAGGTGACCGGCGAAAACGGTCAAAAGCAGGATCTGGTAGTGACCCTCACCGGAACGGATACAGAGGGCACGGTTGAATCGCCGGTAGGGATGACGATTTCCGGCCTGCCGAAACAGAATGCGGAAGGGGAGTACACCTATCGCGCCGTGGAGCTTGAGCCAGGATATCAAATGACGAACGGAGCAGTCGATTTGAGCAGCTATGTCCTGCTCAGAGATTCCTACAACGAGGCGTACACGGCGGCCTACACCTATGGCGGGCAGTCTGACGACGGCTTCCTCACCACAGCGGCCAACGACATGCAGACCACCAAGGTCTTTGCCGGCAAGACGTGGATGCCTGCCGGCGAGGAGGGCGCCCAGGTCACCCTGCACCTGCAATATGCGGTTCCGCTGGAGAATCCGGCAGAGGGCCCGGCGTATACGTGGAAGACCCTGACGGCTGTATCCGTCACGCTGGATGGAACTACGGATCCTGATCTGGACAAACCCTATTACGAGTACGCAGAGTGGAAAGCCGTCTGGGAGAACCTCCCAGCCCGAATGCCGGGCAGCTATCTGTCGGACTCCGACTCCGAGACAGAATACCGCGTGACCGAAGCGGTCAGCGGCAGCTACGTCCAGGTGGGAGATACGAAAAAGGAAAACAAGACCGATGTGGATGGGACCTACCCTGAATTCCAATTCACCAATAAAGCTGTGACATCCCTGACAGTGAAAAAGAAATGGCACACCGCGGATGCCAAGAAACATCCGATCACAATGGAACTCTGGCGGACCACGGACAAGAACCTGATCGGGAAGACCGGCGTGGATGGAGTGGAGCAGGTCGCCGGCATGACCGCAAAGCTGTCTGCGGCCAATAACTGGCGCCATATTTTCGGAGAGCTGGACAAAGTAAACAGCCAGAACCAGAAATACTATTATTACGCTATTGAACAGGGAACCCCGGACGAGGACATGGAATTGATCTACGATCATGGAGAACCGACGGAAACTACGGTGGCGTTCACCACTGCCATCACCAACAGGGGCTATACGGACATCCCGGTCTCCAAAACCTGGCGGGATGACAGTGACGCGCAGGGCCTTCGCCCGGAGACGCTGAAGCTGACCCTCTACCGCAGAACGGATCCGGCAGCCCAGGGCGAAGTGGCAGGCGAAGTGACGCTGTCCGCGAAAAATGCCCAGGACGGAAACGCCGATGTCTGGACATACACCTTTGAGCATCTGCCGGATACGGACGGCAGCGGTAATCCCTATACCTACTGGGTGGAGGAAGAACACCTGGAGTCGTACACTGTGACAGGGAGCGGTATGCTGGCTCTGACCAACACACTGGGCGGCAAGGAGACGGAAATTGCCATCCAGGGGCGGAAGACCTGGGTGGGTGATGGAGCGGACGACCGTCCGAACTCCATCACGCTGAGCCTCCTGCAGAACGGCACCAAAGTTGCCGAGCGGGAAGTCACCCCGAACGCCGACGGCAGCTGGACCTATGATTTCGGCAGCTGGCCCGCCTACGACGACAGTGGCCGGGCGTACACCTACACTGTGCAGGAGGAGCCGGTGGATGGCTACGGCAGCCGGGTGGACGGATGGAACGTCATCAACGGAAAGGGGAACCTGACCGTCAAAAAGCAAGTGTACAGCGGTGACCGGCAGAGGGACTTCTCCTTCACCGTCACGCTTGACGACAAGTCCATCAACGGCATCTGCGGGGATATGACGTTCCAGGACGGCGTGGCAGCATTTACCCTGAAAGACGGGGAGAGCAAGACAGCCAAGGGCCTGCCCTCCGGCGTCGGCTACACAGTGGCAGAGGCGCGTGTGGACGGCTATGGGACCCGCATCGAGGGGCACAACCCCGGGACGGTCCCGTTCGGAGACACGGCGGAAGTGCTAATCATCAATTATGACGACACGACCCCGCCGCCGGACCCGGCTCCAGATCCAAACCCCAAGCCGGATCCAGACCCGGGTCCCGATCCCATGCCGGATCCAGATCCGCATCCGACCCCTGACCCGGACGAAAGCCCGGATCCTGATATGCCGGACGAACCGGGGCACCCTGATGAACCGGATGACTCTGTTCCCACGGGAGACACTGCCCAGCTGGCGCTGTATCTGGCACTGCTGGCGGCCTCTCTGGCTGGCGCAGCAGCCATCGTGATTCTGGGCCGGAAGGGCAGGAAGAGAGACTGAAAAAGCATTGAACCAATGAGGCAATCAAACCGGGGGCACGCATACCGTGCCCCCGGCCTTGGGGCCGCAGTCCTGGGAGATAGGGATCGAAACAACTTCCACACTTGACAACGGCCAAAAAATTCCGTATAATAAACTACGTTGCTTTGCGGGGCCTTGGTGCCCTGGAAGAGAGGCAGCTATCCGGGTGTAGCGCAGTTGGTAGCGCGCTTGGTTCGGGACCAAGAGGCCGTGGGTTCAAATCCCGCCACTCGGACCAAAATGAACGACCCTACCCAATCTGAACAAGTTTGTGGGACTTGTCCGTTTGGGTAGGGTTGTTTTATGCCTGAAAGCCTTGCAGCACAAGCCTTTTGGAGCAATCTACTTCAAAAGTAAGATGAGACACAAAAATTCGAACCGTTCAAATTTTGACTACAAACAGTCTAATTTCCGAAATCTGAACCCCTCTGTCTCATGTCATAAGCTTCTTACAGAAATCCATCAGCCTTTGGTAAAGCCAAACAAAATATTCATGAGCTCTTCATGAACGACTCCTCCATTTGACATGGCGTCATGTTTTTCAGCGTCCTATGTGGACGCGCTGTGTTATAAAAGTCAATGTAAGAGGCGACTCCCTGTTTAAATGTGGCCTCAGAGGAATAATCTTTCCGATACAGCTCTTCCTTTTTCAAGGATGCAAAGAAAGCCTCAGCCACAGCATTATCGTGAGGTTTTCCAGAATTGGAGAATGATTGTATGCACTTCTGTTCATGAAGAAGCTGCTGAAAACGATGTGATGTGTACTGCGCGCCGCAGTCACTGTGAAAAATGAGTCCTGCCTCTGGCTTGCGCAGTTCATACGCCATTTTGAATGTGGCTGTAATGAGCTGCGTGCTGTTTTTTCGGGAAACTTTGTAAGCAACCACTTTACGAGAAAATAGATCCAAGATCACGCAGATATAAAGATATCGATTCTCTAACTTAAAACAGGTTACATCACTGACCCAAATTTGATTCGGCTTGTCTGTTGAAAATTGCTGACGGAGGATGTTTTTCTTCTTTTCGGGTTCTCGCAACTTTAAATAGTCTTGCTTGGCGGTGCTTCTGACACTGGATAATCCCATCTCCCGCATCAGGTCAGCGACAAACTTGGTGCTGACTTGATGCCCGCGCTGTACGAGAATCATCCGAATCTTTTCAGCGCCAAGTACCTGTCGATATTCATCAAATACCTCGCGGATCAGAATACGGTACTCCTCTCGGCGTTTCTCAAACCAGGCATTCCCCCGCTTGTTGCGAAGAATATGATTGTAAAATGTGCCGCGCGAAACCTCTAACGCTTCGCAGAGCGTATGGACATCATATTGACCATGGAGCAATTCTAATTCGGTTAGTTTCTCCTTAAGCGAAGCGTGCGTAGTACAATCAACGGTTTTCAGAATAGCAATGACATTTTCCAGCTTCTCCACTCTCCGTTGCAGTATATTGTATTCTTTTACAGTAGGGACATCCTGTTCCCCAGAACCCGGGGCAGACTTGTCATAATTGCTTAGCCATCGGTACAGTGTACTGCGGGAGACTCCATATTCGGCGCATAGATCCCTTATCAGTTCCCCTTGATTGATGCGATTGATGATGTTCCTTTTCTCTTCATTTGTGTAGGTCATAGCAATGGCTCCTTTCATGTGATATAAATTAGCATATCACATGAAAGGAGCCATTTACTAAGTAAGAGGAATTCCCTCTAATCTCAGGTAATTCTTATAGGCTTATCACCCTCATCCGTTTTTCACTTCACCGACCATAAGCATTACCATTCCAACGAGCGCAACTGTCACGAGATTCGTCGAGGCAGTGATCGGCTGTGCAGAGAACACAGCCGGTCCGTCATAACCTCTGGCCGAGGAAGTACATCAAATATCAGACCGCACAGAACGGCACCAGCTATAAGGCAAAGCTGAAAGCCGCCATCGACCGGCTGATTCCCACATCCTCCAGCTTGGAAGATTTGCTTGCTCGTTTGCAACGGGAAGGATACGAGATTAAGCGGGGAGAGTATATCTCCGCCAGGGTATATTGGGGCCTCACAAAGTTGAATGACTTTGTGGGGGAAGGAGGAGCGACGGAGCGAGTGAGCTTTTCGCCGCAAGGCGGAAACGAACGATACACAGTCAGCGACGACACGCAGGAGCGGTTTACCCGGCTCAAAACCCTGAGCGCCGATTACACAGAAGAAGCCTCTGCCGCACGGATTGCCGGAGGCCCCAGGCCCTCCATACAGCCCAAGCAGCGCAGCGGGAAGGTCACTCTACTCATTGACATTCAGAACAGCATTAGGGCCCAGCAGAGCGCCGGATACCAGCGGTAGGCGACCATTGAGAATTTGAAATGGGTGGCCGCCACCATGAACTTTCTTGCCGAACACAGCATTGCAGCTACGAGGAATTGGAGGAACGGTGCGATGCCGCTACCGCCGGCTCCATCCGCACAAGGGAAAGTCTGCGGAATACGGAACAACGGATCGCCGACTTTTCTCTCCTGGGAAAGCAGATCGACACCTACCGCAAGCTGAAACCTGTCTATGACCGATACAAGGCATCAAAGGACAAGAAAAAATTCCTGCCAGAGTTTGAGAGTGAGAGCATCTTGTTTGAAGCGGCAGCCAGGGAGATCAAGAAGGCCGGACTCACCAAACTTCCTTCCTCCGAAAAGCTGAAAGTGAAACTGGACGAACTTTCCGCCCGCAAGACTGCGCTACAAGCGGAACTTCAGAAGATACAGTGGGAGGAAAAGAAATATGATACCCTTCGCCAGAATGTAGATATTGTGCTAAAAAATCTATTCAGAAAAAGATATAAACAAACTGAAACTTTTATAAGAAGAAAATGAAATGATTCTACACTCAACACAAATTCTTCATATCGAATTCAAAAGAGTTTTTATTCTGATTCCTCTACAGAAACTGACTCCGCAAGGCGTTTAAATGCTTTGTCTAAAATTTCTAGTTTATGATATTTTTGAGCATCCAATCCGTCAATAATTTGAATAAGCTCGTGGCTGTTAAGGGTAATGGCCATGATTATTTGGCTTTTTGAGCCAATTTCTGTTGCAGAAAGAATAAAACTGTTCATATCCTCTGAAACGATACTTTGCTGAGCCGGTTCATCAAAAATAATAATTCCTGGATGATTGCCCCCTTTCTCAATTGAAACTTGCAGTAGAGCTAAGGTAAATGCCCAAATTGTCCTAATCCCATCACTTGCCGAGGAATCGAATTTCATGTCAAACCCGTCAATAGTCGGGAGCAAGGATTCTTCTGATATTTCTATTCCATCTAGACTTACCAAACTGCTATAATGATACCTTTGCAAGTTTTTGATAAAATACGATTTTAATAATTTGATTTTGCATGAATCAGATTCGGAAAGACCTTTTTTAGGCAAACGCTTTTTTCGATCCAGATAGCTACTCCAGCGATCCGACAAGTGAGTAAGAGCATCCCGAAAAGAGATAAAAGCGTCTTGCAAATTTGCCAATCGTTCTATTTGTTTTGATATTTCTATCTTTTTAAGTATTATTGTCTCGGATGCATCGGTATCTGTTGATGTAAATAAATCTGAGCGAATGGTTTGTGCCAATCGGCGGAGTGTTAGTAACCTGCTTTCGTAATTCGTTTTTTCGCGCTGTAGAGCATCTCGATAATTTTTACGGCTATTGAGTGAAAACTCCAACATACTTTTTTGAGCTTTAAGATGCCGAATGTTTTCTTCAATATTCATAAAACCGCTACACGGGGTTGCTTCTAAGAGATTATCCTGTATTTGTTGCTTACAAGTTGGGCAAATGCTTGTACTAATCTGTCCATCGCTAGATTCTGATCCAAATTTTTGCAATCTGGCCGCATCTTCATTATTTCTTATATCATCACAAACAAGTTGAATATCTGAAGTTAAACGGTGGATCGCTTCATCTATAACAGATAGCTTGTATATTAATTGTCGCACAATTTCTTCGAAAGAGAGTATTGCAGATTCGGTTTCAGACAGTTCCTTGTTGAGCGATTCAAAATTATCCGTTACTCGCGGCTTTAATTGGCGTAATGAATTATACTGAGTTTCCAGTTGCCTGTTTCTTTCGCCTATGGTGATACCTTCGCTTGCTAAAACGCCCATACGCTCGAGGTCCGTTTCCGAAAGTACACAAGGGAAATGCGGAATATGGACAACATCGCAAGACTCAGCATATACCTTCTTCTGGATATCTTGAACAAGGTGCTTCCATTCATTTTCAATAGCTGTCTTTTCGGTGTTAAGGAGTTCTTTTTCTTTTTCATTTTTTAAAGTATCAAGCCCCAGAATGTATTCTACAACTCTTTTTTTGGACTCCCTAATACCGAATATAGGCATTCCTGATAAAATATCGGACCAGCCATGTTTTTGTTCAATAAACATAGCTGAAAATATAATTTGTAAATACAATTTTCGCTCACTGCCATCTGATGTGTGTACTAAGGGAAGGTTTAAATGCAGGAATTCTTCTAGGAAGGAATGAAACCCACGCCTGCTTGTAGCTGAATGCTGTATATTCACATAAAAATCCTCAGACTCAATTTGAGGATTTTCAATTGCATCATATTTTCCAAAATATACAGTAATAAGCCGATTGTCTTTGTTTTCTGCTTTAATATTTCTATAAATTGTAATTGTTTCGGTTCCATTGCTAATCTCGAGATAAGCTCCAGACTCTGTAACATTCCATGAGGTTCCGTTATCATCTATCACATTTTTAAAAGCAGAGGTCAGTACCTTACCACCAATACCTGCAACACCACCAAGTATTTGTTCAAGGCCGAGGCAATAGTAGATTGCAGCAAGTATTGAGCTTTTTCCACAAGTGTTTTCTTTGCTTGCGACAAAGTTTAAACCCTCATTAAATGATTCATCAATCCCATACACGCCATTAACCGTATTAATCTCGACACGCAACCTATTAATCCGTAGCATGCATATTCCTCCAAATATCTATTAACTCTTTAATCCTTGACTCAGTGAGCTTTTTGGACAAATCCGTAAGTTCACTAATTTCAGTTACCATTAGGTTTCCAGCTAATTTGATTCGTTGCGCCAATCCCTTACCATGTTCAGTTAATTTATAATTGCCGGTTTTCTGCTGTATAATAAAACCATAAGCTATTGCATATGTAAGTGCTCTGTTTACTGCTGGATCAAATCTTACAATCACTGACTCGTTTTTTCTTTCGGAGAAATTAATCAGATTATCCATGTTCTCTCTTGACAATAAAGCATAAGATATCATATGGACTTTTATTAAAGAACAAGAATTTCCCCACCCGCATATGTGCAAAATAAGACACAGTTGAGAGACTTTATAACTTATTCGATAATTGTAGGGAATGGCATCAGGCTTCGCATTAAAAACAATATCGGCTTGTACTGGAAATTCACCCATCATCCGTCATTCGCTCCTAAACTCCATAGAACAATCAGCCAACCAACTCGCGACAAGATCTTGTTTAAGCTCTACTATTGACGCTTGCGTAAGCATTGGTGAAAAGTCTTTTTCTAGTTTTAATTGAAATTCGTTTAGAATATCATTAAAAAGGTTTTGGTTTAATTGCCGATTTGTATGCATTCGAGTTTTTAACGAAACTTCTCTTTTGTAACTCTGTTCGAGCTGATATAGTTCCTCATATATTTCAGGAAAATGAAGTTGTAAGTTATTCATTATTTCTATTCCAGAAATATAGAATCCAATGTAAATTCCAACTACTTCATTTAGATCAGGATTGTCATCGCTGACTCTCATTACGGCTCCGACCTTCCGACGGATGTTTGCAACTTTTTGCGAATCACACTTCGACCAATCAGTTATATCCTGATGCTGAATTGCTAGATTAAGCTTCATATCAGTAAGGTTTGTACGAATAATTCTGCTAATTTCCGGTGTGAAATCCTCAGCAATTTTCACATAAATTTTGAAATCATCAGAAATATGATCAAACAAGCTAGGAGACTTCTTTTTTGCTGCTAATACTTCTTTCTGCTTTATTTGTGCATGAGCGAGGATGCGCGAATCCCTATACTCAGGTATATTAAAATGCCATTCAACAATAGGGGGCACTCCTAGCTTTTTCAATCGTTCTCCATTATTCATTAACTTTTCAATGTCAGCGGTCAACTTGTCTCTTTGATGTTCATAGAGTTCTTTATCATCATATTCACGTTCAGGGCAATAACATTGATGAACGATTCCATTACATGTAAAGCCTTCAATTCCTGCGTCTCCGCCATGTACTGCTGGAATGGCAGTATAGTTTTGTGTTTGGTATTTTAGACGATAGCAACTCACGCAGAGTTCTTCCCAAGCATCCCCATTCATATATCCTTCAATAAATGTCATTATGCTACTCATAACAATTCACCTCGTAGCTTATTTATCCCAATCGAATTCACATAACTAGGCTTGGAAGTCAATGCGTGATAATCTATATAGAATTCGTTAGATTCCCCTAAATACTTGATCTTGACCAGATGGAACACCACATATGTTTGAGTGACTACAACTTCACGATGATATAGGAAGAATCTTTCTCCAATTTGAGGGGGAATTGAACTTTTCATATTAAATCCCCCTTTTGGATATATTCAGTCAATCAATTTAAAGAAGAAGTTTTGCTGGATATAACTTACTATTTTCATTATAACAGAGTTGTAATTTTTTTCAAAGATTATTTATTCTCAATCTCTGTAATTAAAAGGAGCGCTACCACCGGACCACAAATCCGATGGTGGTGCTCCCATTTTGCCTAAAGGTAAAATCCTGCATTTTTCCTATGCGAAGGTACTCTACTGCCCCACGCGGGAATCATACTGCCCTTACACCACAGGCGGTTTCTTCGCCTATTTTAAGCCCTAATTCCCGCACTTTTGATAGTGGGCAGGACACCACCACTGCCCAGAAACTCTGCTTGCAGGGATAGACGCAATCTTTGCAGAACTTATTATACTGGCGTCTGTCGTTCTCGCTCAAGAAGAACGTCCATTCCGAACGCCATTTCTTGCTCCGGTTCATAAGTCGCCCATATCCGGGGTTTCTTTTGCGGGGCGGGTTTGTCCGGGCCTCTCTGTTCGGCACACTCCCGCTTAGCATCCTCCAAGCTCTCCCGGATGGAGGTTTTTCTCCGGCATGGTCCTGCGCGCTTCGTCTTGGGCCTTCTCTGGTTTCTCCCCGCGGCGACCGTTGTTAACGATCTCGCCGGTTATCACGCAGTCGTCCTCCAGGGTCATCTCGGCGGTGCGCAGCGGGTTTTCTGGCTCCGCAGGAACGGACACAATCTGTCCATTGATGCTGGCGAACAGCTTCGGCTGTTTGAATTGCTCGGTATACTTCTGGCTCATGCCCAGGGACAGGGACGCGAAACATTCCGGCCCCAGGCCCACCATCAGGAAGGTACCTGCTACAGTGTCGTAAACCGCTCCGTGCTCGTCCTGGAGGCTGAACAATCCTACCAAATCTGAACAAATTGCTGTCAGTTGTTTGCGCTGGGTAGGGTCTATGGAACCGCGAATAGGATTAAAACATTGTAGCGGAATGGTTACTGAGTTGCATCTTTTTTGTCTACACATTCCAAAACCCTCTGAAATTGTCTGATTTCAGAGGGTTTTTCTTATTTGGATGGGGAAATCACCGGCTCTGCCGGTGGAGGAGCCCCGTAAAAAGCTTTAGCTTCAAGCATCGAGCGAAGCGAACTGCTAACAACAAATTATCAGTGAAGAAAGGCTTTCGTTAGAACAGCGATTGCCTGTTTACGGGCTGCGGGGCAAATGATGCGAGTGAAATAAATTCAGTGCGTCTTGAGACGCATGCCGGTAGTAGGCCCTTATAGGGCCTACTCAAGCCACCGGCTTAGCCGGTGGTTATGACTCTTTGTTTATTGCGGCGCAGGATTTGAGGTAATAAAGCTAAGTCCCTGTTAACCAACTGGTAGGGGGCGCGCATAAAGTAACTGTCTGAACCGATGAGAGGTGTATTGAGTCACTCAGTCACTGCGAAAAATGGGCTGATGTTCTTGGATTTTTCAGTCCCATCACTCCTCTTATAAACAACTCGCCGCAAATGTTATATCACGCCCTCACCTTGTTGCCCCTCACCTCCAACCACGCCTTAGAGCGTAGCCGTTGGCGGCTTTGCCGCTTTACGGATGTGGCCTGCCACTGCGCTGGGCCTGTGATTAGCTGCCTCCGTTACATCTTATTATCAACGCATGACAAAAATCGGCAAACACTGAATGGTTTTTGCCAATTTTCCCTCTTTCGGCCCGCAGCGCCTCGACAACCCCATTGAAAAGCTGTATAATTAACAGTAATACGAAACAGTACGAATAGCAGAAGTCCATAGACGGACGGTGATACAGGTCGGGAGGCAAGGATACGATCCGTATTCCTGCCATACCAGAGAGTACGCCATGCTGGCCATATAAAGAGACATATGTGCAAATTGGTTCTTCCCAAAGCTGAAAAGGTATTAGCCGCGCTGGAGGGAACTGCGTAATAGAGCGCTACATCTGACTTGATATTCTCTGAGGAGGAGAGCGTTATGTTCAATCAATATCTGGCGCTCACGCCGGAAAATGCGGACATTGCCATGGTAAACGTGGTCTTGGAGGACTTGAAGTTTATTGTGATCTCTCTGGATCAGATCTTTCGCGGGCATGCCGGAGAGGACTATTATAACGAAGAGCACACATTCTATTTTTACCACCTTCAGAATGCCCTGACATCTTGGGGAGCCGTCATCAACATGCTCTCCAGCGGGTTAAAACGGCAGAAAAATCACAACGACCGGGCCAGACATCTGCGTGAAGTGTTCGATATAGATTCCTCGGCATACAAATGGCTGTTCAACAAGAGTTTTCGAAACGCCGGCGCACATGCGGACGAGCGGTACGACCTGTTTGGCGGCTGCGCCGGGGATTACAATGTGCTCAGCGCAAGAACTCCGAAATGGGTAAGAGAAGAGATCCTTACCCAGCCCCATATTCGGACGCTGGATACCAGAAATTGGACCTATGCGACCTATGACAGCAAGGGGCAGAAGATTTGCTGCGATCTGCAGGAACTCAGGTACGAGGCGTATATGCTACTGTACCGAATATCCACCCATCCCCGTCTCCGGGATTCCAAGTTGACACATGTCCCCACAGAAAAACTTCTAAAGTGAGCGGAAATAAAAAGCTGGCTGGGCAGAAAGCCGGTTCTTGCCTCTTCATGGAAACCGCATCTTTTTTGTCAACACAAGACATCGGAGTATCCTTTGGGGTACTCCGATTTTTTATTGCCAATTTGTAAATTTTCTCATGTTGTTGCACAGGAATGTGCAACTTTTGTTGTTTGGGAACCTGTATGCAGAAGGACTTGTTCCTTACTACATACAGGAGGGCTATCTATGACCGAAGAAAATTACAACTACCGAACCAGTCAGAAACTGCTTCGCAACCAGTTTCCCGGCAAAGGAAAGTTAAAAATCCCCATCATTCCTAAGTTCCAAGAAAGTCCCGGAGACTTCGATGATCTTTTGTTGATCGGTTTTGACAAAACCCATTTGGAGGACCAGAATCACCTAGACCGCATGGTACACTTCTTCCTATATGACTATCGCTTTGAGAGGGTCTGGAAGAACCCGGACAATGACATTGAAAAACTCTCCCGGTACCGTGCAGTGCTGTCGCCGGATTTCAGTATGTACCTGGAGATGGCGCCTGTTATGCAACTTTACAATGTATTTCGTAATCGCTGGTGCGGCGCTTACTGGGCATCCAAAGGGCTCCGGGTCATTCCGACTGTCAACTGGGGAGATGAATCCACGTTTGATTTCTGCTTTGAAGGGATTGAAAAAGGAAGCGTTGTTGCTGTCTCCACTTATATGGCCTCAGAGCATGACAACCGCTGCGACCAGAAAGAATGGTTCATGGCAGGATACAACGAGATGCTGCGGCGCATTGAGCCGGAAAAAATTATCTGTTATAATACACCGTTTCCCGAAATGCAGGGCAACATTATCCATGTGGATTACGAACGCAGTTCTTGGCGGTATATGAACTATGAACGAAGTTTCCATCGTGAAGATTTGGATGCCTTTAAAATTGGCGGCACATCCAGTAATAATCGTGATACAATAGAGCCGTACCTAATTGGAAAAGGCGGAGGAAGCGCCTACGGCGGAGAAATCAAACCGTCAAAACCAGAGGATGAGCGATTCTGGGGTGAGCCGGGCGAAACAAAATATACCTATACGGCAAAAGGAGAGCTTATTGAAACGCTGATTGGTCCTGACGGAAAAGCATATTTGGAAATTCACCATACAAACCATGGTTTCCCCAAGTATCATGAAGTTCCACACCAACATAGCATCATATGGGATCAGTCAGGCTTTCACTTCGGCAAAGAACAGACTACCAAGAGCTTTTTGTACGGGAGGAACACGAACATGGCAACATGGGTCGGCACAAACAGCCTTGAAGATAATAGGTTTAAAACAATCAGTGATTTCAAACAGTGTATGCGGCGCGGCGGCGAAGTCCAGTTCGAGTGGAATGGCGTGCTGTACTGTTGCTTTGGCTGTATTTCTCCTGCGGCAGATGCAGCGCCTAAAATGGTGATTTGTCAGGCTGGCTCTGTGGAAGTAAACACTCGTACTGAGAAATGGTGTGATACCGCCGACGAAATTCTGGAGTATATGGTTGGTGGTGATCGTCTGCGTGATGTAATCACGCAAGTGAAAGTGTGGGAGCGTACAATTTAAGATGAAGCCTTTTGCCGACTGCTTACAAACCATTGATATTACTGGATTTCCACAGATCCTTTAATGACATTCAGACTATGTTAAAAGCTGCATTTTGGTTCTTTGAACCGAAATGCAGCTTTTTCATTTTCCCGCCCTTCATGACAAACTGGTCGACAGTATGTATCATGGAGGGCTTCTTATGTTTCAACATGTGATCAAGATCCCGTATACGCAGAAGGACCATCCTATTTGAGACCAGCAGCTGCGGGTTGCAGCCTATTGCCGTACCAGCACGAATCAGGAGAAACAAAATTCAAGCCTGGAAAACCAGATTGCGTATTATACAGCTTTCATTCAGAGTAATCCCAAGTGGCGGTTTGCGGCTGTTTACGCCGGCCAGGCATCGGGACAGCACACCCAAAACCGCCCGGGCTAATGTAATTTTTTACATTAAGTAAAAGTCATGCAGTTGATAATTGAATGATGTGTTGTATAGCACATTCTATTTAAACTATTAATAATTGGTAAATAATTCCTTGATATGTTGACTTTATTACCACCTCTTCGTACAATATATTGTAATCAGTTGGTTGTACTCTTTCAATAAATAGAAAGGCGTATTATGGGCGGAAAAGAAGGCGGCAGAGGTTATCTATATCAAGGGATTGTTGCTGTTCTAGAAGCATTAAGGCGAAATGATTGGGATAGGATTTACATTGAATTTCCAACAGAAGGTGACAAGGTAGATATTGCTTTAAAGAGCGCAGATACAATTACAGATGCGATCCAAGTTAAATCGACGGTCAACTCTTTTTCAAAGGGCGATATTTCTAAGTGGTTAAAAGATATCATCACTGATTATCCCTGCCAGCGGTATTGCTTGGTTTTAATCGGAAATTGTGCGGTATCAGCTGTGGATTTTATGAACGCTATTACCAAGTTTCAAACGGGTAAGTTGGATGCAACAGGTAAAAAACAGTTAGAAAAATTTGAAACTCAATTACTAAAAGATATTAATGTGGATTTTAAAGTGTTGCCATTCGATCCAGATAGTTTGAAGAGCCTTGTTCGAGAGGCTCTTTGGAAATATGCATATGATAGTGGACATTCCTTGGAGCATCCCCAAGTATCTTTACTTGTGGACGCAATGGTTGAGGAGGAACTTCTTCAATCAACAAAAGATGGCTATACCGATCGAACAATTTTCAGCCTGGAGTTGAACAAGCGAATCGAATTAATTATCAAGAAGTACACCAAGGTACGAAAAGCAATTGGAATTTTGTGTTTTTCAAGAGGTTCTGAAAGACTTACCCAAGAGACGTCAATTCTGTTAGATTTACAAGACAAATTTGAAGGTAGATTTTTGAAACCGGATTTTGACTGGACGGTTGATATCGGTAAGCCTGTTCAAGATTTTTTGAGAGAAAATACAGAGGTGCAGCAAGCTTACCAAATTATGCTGGAAGCCCATGGTTCCATCGCTTTTGCTGCAGGTCGTGTTTTTGATACTAAATCCGGTGTGGATATTTGTCCTGTTCAAAAAACAATTTTGGGACCAGAAATATGGGAATTTGACAAATGCGATCGAACCCAATATCAGAATTGGAAGGTAGAACATATAGCAAGAGATGAAGATACATTTGACACCGCGCTTATCCTCAACGTGAGGCACAATATTTGCTCTGATGTGGAGCGATACCTGAAAGAACAGGGGGTTCACGTTGGACGGATTATTAATTTCTCACCAGAGGACACAGGTAGCACTGGCTTTTCTATTCAAAATGGCACCCACTCCTCAAAACTGGCAATGGAAGTTTATGCCGCATTGGCAGGACGAAGCACCGTTGAAAGGCGAGCATATCTCCATATTTTTGCTGCCGCGCCTAATGCGTTTATGTTTCGTCTTGGGCAAGTATCCCGTCCATTTGGAAAGTGTATTCTGTACGAATATGATTTTGAACAACGAGGCAACTGCTCTTACATACCGTCCATTCAGTTTGACGGGAAAGGAGGACTTGAATGAGCGCAATACAAACTTATTTTCAGGATTTCTTGACTAATATTCGGCTACCTGACAATTTGAAAAAAGCGTTGATCTCCGCACACACCGAGCTTCGAGAACAACTCAAATCTGATGACCTTACAAAAGATTTACTCGTTGAAAGTTTTTTACAGGGTAGCTATGCTAGGTCAACTTGTATTAAACCAGCACCAGGAAAAAAGGTGGATGTAGATGTAATTGTAGTTACTAATATTGATCATGATACCGTTTCTGCCCAAGAAGCATTTGCCATAATTACACCCTTTTGAACGCCCCCGCCTAATCTGAACAGTTTGTATGAGACTGACGGATTAGGTGGGGTTGTTTTATGGCTGAAAACCTTGACACAGCAGGGTTTTCAGCCATTTTCATATCTGTAATAGAAATGGGACATGAAAACACCAAAAACTTGAAATCGATTTACAAAACAGAAGATTTCCGAAATCTGAACCCCTATATGCCAACCTCTTGGGATTGGCACCACTACGTTTGGTAGTCTTCCTCCATCTGGCATGGAGTCCAATTTTTTAATGTGCGATAAGGCCATGTTGTATTGCGGAATTCAATATATGAGTCGATCCTGTTCTTGAACTCTGATTCAGAAGCATAGTCCCTCCGATTTTGAAGTACTTCGGACACAGATCAACCCCATCTCACGCACAGATATCAGCCACAAATCCTGTGCTGACTTTGTGCTCCCTCTGCATGAGAATCATGCGGATTTTCTCAGTGCCAAGCAAAGTCTGTCTGCGGACATTGAATTTCAATCGTCGCTCCCCCCACGGTGAGCGACGATCACCTCACATCCAACGCTTCGTCCGGCTCGGATTTCAAGCCACGCTCCCCGTGAGGGGAGCGACAGCCCTATATGGCGCATATCGCCAAGTATGGCAATTTCAATCCACGCTCCCCGTGAGGGGAGCGACACAGGTCAACGCCCTCGATGATCTTGATTTTCGAATTTCAATCCACGCTCCCCGTGAGGGGAGCGACCCATCTGCGCGCGGGTGCAGCTCATGTCCGGGCTATTTCAATCCACGCTCCCCGTAAGGGGAGCGACATGGCTCGTGGGCTGTTGTCCAGTCTGCGGAAAAAATTTCAATCCACGCTCCCCGTAAGGGGAGCGACTGCTGATCAAGATGGGGCGGTATGTGACGCACTATTTCAATCCACGCTCCCCGTAAGGGGAGCGACCTCGGCAGTCTGCGCTTCCTGGTTGGCGGTAATATTTCAATCCACGCTCCCCGTAAGGGGAGCGACGCGGGCACGCGCTCCCCATCCACACATTCCCCGAGTGATTTCAATCCACGCTCCCCGTAAGGGGAGCGACCAGCAGCTTGGTCATTGCGCCGCCCACGAAGTTGATTTCAATCCACGCTCCCCGTAAGGGGAGCGACTCCGGCGCAGCCGGATGTAGCCCTCCTCCGCCAGATTTCAATCCACGCTCCCCGTAAGGGGAGCGACAGCCCAGGTTGCACACAGCGGTATCCACGCCATGATTTCAATCCACGCTCCCCGTAAGGGGAGCGACTCCGGCGCAGCCGGATGTAGCCCTCCTCCGCCAAATTTCAATCCACGCTCCCCGTAAGGGGAGCGACATTACCATACCCGAACGAACGTTTCAAGTATTGGAATTTCAATCCACGCTCCCCGTAAGGGGAGCGACAGCGAAACAGCACAAAGGCACAGGTATGTTTTGTGACAAATGTGCAATTTCGTAAACCGGAATGGCTAGGAGCCGTGTCTGTGTCACAGTTCGCACGCTTAAATTTACGGAAATCTCCTGTCCATTTGATGATATTTGAGTGCGAACCTGCCGGGAAAACGATGTTCGCTTCCCCTTCGCACTCAGAGGATCAGAGGGGCCTCCGGTTGGTAGCTGCGCTGATTGCCGAAGTGCTCGATCTTGTTTTCATAGCGCTTTCCCAGATAGTAAAACCGCAGACTATCTCTTTCCGGGTCCATGATGGAGAGCAGTTTGGCCTGCAGCACCTTGCACTGGGCAGTGTCCAGCATACACTCAAAGACGGAGTTCTGGACCCGCTGGCCGTAGTTGACGCACTGCCTGGCGATCTGCCGCAGACGTTTGCGGCCGGCGGGGTCCTCCGTGTTCACATCATAGGTAATCAGTACCAGCATTCGGACGCCTCACTTCCACAAAAAGGGCGGGTATTCCTCCAGGTCGTCCCGCAGAGTCCGGGCCAACAGCAGCGCCTGTACATAGGGGACTAGGCCCCAGGGGATCTTCTCTCCCAGATAGGGGTGCGTCAGTTCAGCTTTTTTCCGCTCCTGCCAGTGGGTCAAAAAGACCTTGCGGCCGGAGTCCGTCAGATAGACCGCTCCATTTTCCCGGAACTGGAAGTCGTCCCTGTGCACGACACGATTGTTGATTAGAGTCAGGACGAAGCGGTCCGCAAGGCAGGGACGCAGTTCCTCCATCAAGTCCAGGGCAAAAGAGGTTCGCCCGGGGCGGTCCCGGTGGAGAAATCCCACATAGGCGTCCAGCCCCACGCTCTCCAGAGCGGAGGCACAGTCGTGAGTCAGCAGGCTGTATGCGAAGGACAGCAGGGCGTTGACCGGGTCCAGCGGCGGCCGGCGGTTTCGGTTCGAAAAGGCAAACAGCGGTTTCTCCCCTAAGATCATCTGGTCAAACACGCTGAAGTAGATCGTGGCCCCGTCGCCCTCCAGGCCCCGCAGCTGCTCCAGGGAGGTTTCGGCGGCGATCTGGGGCAGCAGCGCCCGCAGCTGGGAGGAGGCGTTGGAAAACGCGCTTTCATCTATCCGGAGGCCGTGGTCCCGCCGGGTACGCTCAACGCTCCACCGGGTGTTGTGCACCTTGCCAAAGATCATGTTCCGGGCGATCCGGCAGCAGGGGCCGGGATCATCTGCTGTCCGGTACTGTGTCCGCCGCAGCAGTACATTCCCGGAGGATTCCCCGGATACCCGGGCGAGAAACCGCCCCCGGGGCGTGCAGAACGCCAGAGACACATCCCTCTGGACACAGGCCCCCATCAGCGCCGGAGAGGCGCCGGCGTAGGAAAAGGAGACGATACCGGAGAGAATGTGGAGGGGATAGCGAGCCATCTCCTGCTTGCCGCGGCTGGCCACCACATTCTCCCCGTCCAGAGACAGGTAGATGTCCTCACCGTTGACAAACAGCGTATTCAGAAGATGTCTCATGGCGATTCCTCCATGGCGCGGCGCAGATACGTCTGGACGCTCTCCCACCGGACCAGCTGGGGCAGGCACAGCTCCTTGAGAGAGCAGGCGTTGCAGGATTTGGAGGGCTTGGCCTTGGGCGTATGGCCCCGATGGTACAGCTGGTGCATTTCGTCGGAGTCCCTGCGCACCGTCTCCCGTAGCTCCGGGGTGAAGAACACCACCGTGCGGCGGTGTGGCTCCCCATAGAACAGAGCGCCTTCTGGAATAGAGCAGCAGAGCATCTCCTCCAGGCACATGGCCTGGGCGCACAGCTGCAGTTCATCCGCCTGATGGGATTTGGGCTTTCCCCGCTTATACTCCACGGGATACGGCTGCCAAAGACCCTCCTCCCCCTGAAGCGGTACGCCTTTGGGGGTGGCGTGGAATTCCACCACGTCGCACTGGCCGGAAAGCCCCAGTTGATGGGAGACCACCTGCAATCCCCGGAGGATCAGCGTATCGCTCCGCCGCTCCCGGGCCGCCTCGTCGTGGGCTCTGCGGTGGAGAAGGCCGCCCTCCACAGTCCGCAGGTTCTCCTGCCATTGCTGCTCCAGATGGATCAGTGCCCACTGCCGCCGGCAGAACGCGAAGTGTTGCAGACCGGAGAGGGGGAGGAGGTCCTCAGAAAAATCAATCACCCCATGCGGGTACAGGTGATGCCGGCGGGCAGCGCGGACTCGTCCACTGAGACAGTGTAGTCTCCAAAGGAGCGGGCGGGGGAGGCGTCCGCCGGGTCCTTTCGGGCGATCTTTACCGTGTCGAACAGCTTCCAGGCGGGGGCGCAGCCCAGCTCGCTGTCGTGCTTAAAGACGATCAGCTCCCGGACTGCCATCTTGCCGCGGGCGGCGGAGTGATCGTTCTCGAACATATTGAGGATGGCCTCCCACAGCAGGGACAGGTCCTCCTCGGAGAAGCCGGTGGTCTTGCGGGCCAGATTGGCGGAGATATAGCCCTCGCACCGATAGAGCCCATAGGGGACGATGTACTTGCGGCCCATCTCCGTCCCCTTTTTCTCCGCGTCCGCCTCGGTAGTGATGGCCACCCGTGTAATGGTGATCTCCTGGGGGATAACGGGCTCCACGCTGCGGGCAAAGCCCAGCTGCACCGGGCCGCGGACCTGCCCGCAGTTCAGGGCGGCCTTCATAAACGTGGTCATCACCGCGCCGAAGGCGCGGATGTCGTAGAAGTTGGCGCACATCCAGTCCCGGATTTTTCGGTCCAGATCCGGATCGGCTTTTTTCTTCTCCTTGGCGGTTTTTTCATCGACATCCAGCGCCTTGTAGGCCTCGGCATCGCTGCGGTTGAGAGGGACCCCGTCCTTCACATAGATGCGGTAGCCGGCGGCGTCTTCCTTGACCGTCTCCACATAATTGCGGATCTTTCTCTTCAGGCACACGTCCGTGACAAGGCCCAGGCCGGTTTCGGGATCTACCCGGGGCATATTCCCCGCATCCGGGTCTCCATTGGGGTTGCCGTTTTCCACGTCAAAGAGAATGACAAATTCATAGCGGTTCTTGATGGGTTCAGACATCTTTCGCTTCCTCCTTTTTCTGATAGCGGGCCTGGGTCTGGCAGTAATAGCCCAACTGGAACGAACCCTGCTGGGGCAGATTCATGTGGGCGGGATACTGTTCCCCAATGCGGCTGCAAAGCTCTGTCAGCTGTTTTTCATAGAAGACCACCAGCCCTGCGTTGGAGCCGCGCAGCTTTTTCAGATGCTTCTGCGCCAGGTTGAGGAGAATGGGGAAGATCACGGCCGGCGTAGCGGCGGCGGAGTTGAAATACTTGTCCTTGATGGTGGCGTTGATGCCGGGATTTGCAGAGGCCTGAATGGCTTCCAGCACGGAAAAGAGCCGGCCCAGCGTATAGGGCACGTTCGATGCATCCGGATTCAGGGACACTTGCAAGACCTCCTCTGGTATGTCTGGATTTTCGTGTTTGGTAGTTTCTGCAAGCTTTTGGTAGTAGGCTTTTACGATGGCTGCCCGCCCCCGAGTGACCTCCCGCTCCGCCCGGATCCGGAGGGCCACGCCGTTCAGCAGCGTGGCGGGATACCGGGTATTGGTCAGGACTGCCCGCAGCACTTCACCGGCCAGGTCGGGAGCAGGGGATTTGTCCCTGGCATTTTGGTTGACGGTCTCACTGAGCAGCTTCCAGAGGGGCAGCGTCTCAAATTTGTCGTAGGCCGGGCGGACGATCTCCAGCCGGTCATAATGGGCCTGGACATTCCGAAGGAACCCACCGAACGTATTGTGGAGGAAAAACCGCACCGACAGGCGGGCGGAATTGGGAGACAGGCCCAGGATGTAAAAGTCCATGCTGGGGTCCAGTTTTGTCTCATCGTAGACCACCGGATTGCCCTGACACAAGGCGCCAACCAGCCCTTTCAGGTCCGTTTCGTCATAGAAATCGGAGAAAAACATCTGAAAGACGTCCTGATATCCCCGCTCTCCGCTTCTGGCCCAGCAGACGACGGTAGCATCGCCCACGCGAAAGACGTGTTCCCGGTCGGCCAGGAGCGCGTTCAATGCGGAGGTATATGCAAATGCCGCATACTTGCCGGTGGGAGCGTTGAGGTTCTGCTCCTTTCCGTAGGAGCAGAAGGCCGGGGCGTTGAAGGACACCAGGGCCGCTCCGCTGGACTGGGCACCCGCCACATTTTTGATGGCGGGGTGGACGCTTTCCACCGGTCCCGGCTGCCCGGTGACCAAGCAGATCCCCTGAGGACCATCCCCCTCGGCCTGATAAAACGCGTCCCAGGCCCTCCGGACGGAGGGATCCCTGTGGACATAGCCGTCCAGGGTGCGGAAGATCAGGTTGCCGCCGGAGAGGATGTCCTCCAGATGCTCCGCCAGAGCGGGGTGTTCCCGGGCTGTCTCGGGGTCCCAAGAGCGGAAAAAGGCGGCGACTGCCCGGGCGGCGGGGGAGTCTACACCCGCCAGCAGCTGTTCGTGCAGCGATCTGCTGGCTTCAAAGCACTCCCGCGTCCGCTGGGGCTTGCCCTTGCTGTCGATCCCCAGCAGATAACCGGCGTTGTCGCAGAGGAAGTTGGCGGCCACTCCCACCGTTCGTTTCACAGGCGCGGGGAGGGAGAGGATCTGCGGCGCGGAAGCCATCTTCTTTCCCCGCGGCTGTTCCGTCTGAATGTCAATCACCTGCTCCAGCGTGCCGTTTTCCGAGAGCAGCAGCGCATAGGACACCTTCACCGGCGCCCAGCCGGGGGCGTCGATCTTCCCGGCCTGTTCCAGTACCCGGTAGTAGTCGGTCAGCGCCTGTAAGATCATCCCCGCACCTCCCTGCTGTTCCGCCCAGGGACCCGCAGGACGCCGTCTTCCAGGGACGCCCGGAAGAACAGGGGGCGGATATCCTCCGGGTTCGTGTAATCCATGTCATACAGCATCCAGCCCAGATCCCTTGGCCCTTTCAGCTCCTCCGGACAGGGCGGCGGCTCCTCGCACCAACGGAACTGGGCGGGAAATTCCCGGCAGCCGAAGCAGGGCTGATGATAGAACTGCCCCCGCTGGATGCGGCGCTTGACAATGTCCTGGAACTTGCCCGGGTTATCCCCGGGAGCGGCTTTGTCCGTCACATCAAAATGGGCCTCAATGACATAGTGCACATCCCGCAGCAGCAGCGCCGCCCGCTGCTGGATGTCGTTGGCAGTACAGAGATACAGCTCTCCGGTCCCGCGTTCCATGACGGTGCGGACAGACCGGGCGGAGAGAGTGGACTTCACCTCATTGCGCCGCAGATTGGTGAACCGGATCGGCGCGCACACGTGGATGCAGTCGATCACCCACCGCAGCCCCGGATGCCAGTAAATTGCCTCGATCAGCCCCCGGGCTGCCGAAGGGGTCATGACATCATAGCTGACCCGTTCCACCTTCATCTCCGGTCTGGTGAAGAGGGCGTAGTCCCCCCAGACCTCCAAAGAGATGGGCATCAGCATGCACTCCTTTCTTTCGTTTGTGGAAGGGTGGAGCAGCGTACCGCTCCATAGACAGATTTTGGTATAGGTATTTCAATGGATTCTCCGGCCTATCCGATGAACAGGGCATTTCCACCGCTGGGCTCCAGAGTCAGCCCGGTAGTCTGTGTATACAGCCCAATATCCCGCAGGACCACGGAGCCGTCCTCCAGATGCTCCAGCGCCCCTGCCTGCTCCAATGCCGCTAAATGCTGCGGATAGACCGACACGCCGTATTGCCCCAGGCGGCGGTACAGTGTGCGGCTGTATTGACCGCTCCGCAGCAATTCCACAAGTCCGGCGCCCTCCTCCAGAGGAAGGTACACGGTTGTGGTGGGGCTTTCAATCAGATGGAACCGCTCCGCCACAGTGCGGAAGGGGAAGAACTCCGATTCCATCAGCGGCAGGATGTGGTGGGCATCCTGAGCTTCCGCGCCTTTCAAATCCAGCAACGTGGAGAAATAGGTGTGTATGGCCGCTCGGGAACTGACGTCCTGGCAGTGATCCAGGACGATCTTCCCGGCGCCGATGGAGGTCTCAAACAGACGGGGAGGTGGATCTTCTCCCTGAAAGATGGTGACGATGCTGTCCTTCGGAGGGCGCTTGCCCTCCCGGTTGCACCGCCCAGCGGCCTGGAGGATGGAGTCCAGACCGGACAGCTCCCGATAGACGGCTGGGAAATCCACATCGACACCGGCCTCGATGAGAGAGGTGGAGACCACCCGGCAGGGCAGCCCATCCCGCAGGCGCCGGCGGATCTCATCCAGAATTCTCTTGCGGTGCGCGGGGTACATCAGGGTGGAGAGATGGAAATTGCCTGAGCCGGACAGTTGGTGGAAGACCTCCCGCGCGGCCCGGCGGGTGTTGACGACGCACAGAACCTGCTCCTGCTGCTGCAGGCGGGCGGCCAGGTCCATCCAGGACAGCGTTCCTGCCTGCTGGAAGGAAACCCGGCGGAAGGACTCCCAGTGCGCTTCGGCCATGGGGCAAATCTCCCGGATGGGGATCTCCGGAGCGAATTCCTGAAAAATGGGGTCCAAAGCGGGCTGAGTGGCGGTACACAAAACAGCGGAAGCGCCGTAGTGCCGGACCAGCTGGGCAATCGCCCAGACACAGGGGCGCAGATAGGGGAGGGGGAGCATCTGGGCCTCGTCAAAGATCAGGACGCTCTGGGCCAGGTTGTGGAGCTTCCGGCATTTGGAAGGCTGGCAGGCATAAAGGGATTCAAAGAATTGGACTGCTGTGGTGACGATCACCGGGACGTCCCAAGTCTCCACAGACCGGGTCAGCGGAGAGGTCTCCGAGCTGGAGGCATCGTCCTCCTGCTGGTCGAACTGTACGCCGGAGTGGAATTCCAGAACGTTTTCATCACCCAAAATCTCCCGAAAGGTCTGGGCAGTCTGCTCGATAATCGATGTGTAGGGGATCACATAAACGATTCGCTTCATCCTGCGGGCTTTGGCCTGCGCCAGCGCAAAGGACAGGGATGCCACGGTTTTTCCTCCGCCGGTGGGCACTGTCAGCGTGAAGAGGCCCGGTCCATACTGTGCCCCCGCCGACATGCACTGTTCCAAAATCACACATCGCTGCATGTTCAGAGCGCCCTTCGGAGGAAACCAGCCGGAGACATAGGTTTCCAGGCGGCGCCACAATTCCTCCATAGAGGAGGACGATGCTGGCAGATACGGGCTGTTGTCCATAAACGCGCCCGTATCTGTGTAGTCTGCATCTACCAGGCAGGAAAAAAGCATCCGCGTGAAAAACATTCCCTCCAGCCTTGTTCCCGCAAATGCGGGGGTATTTGCATGAGGCAGGGAGAATTCACTCTGCCAGGCATGATAACCCTCCAGATTCCCCTGGCTTGCCCGATTGATGCGCCCCCAAAAGGTGCCGGCGCCAGCGGCGTCTCCCCGGCTGCCGCCGTCGGGGAGGCCGCCGTGGTGTCCGGAGATCGCAAAAGCAGCCGCCAGCTGTTGAGCTTTCAGACACTCGAAAGCCCCGGCAGAGGCGTGATCCACTTTCGGCCCGCCATGGAGCCGCCGCTGAAAGGCAGCGGAGTATTTTCCGATGTCGTGAGCCATACCGGCCAGATGTCCCTGCGCCTCTGCGTCAAAAGCAGCTGCGAAAGCGGAACACAGAGACGCGGTGCCTTTGAGATGTTCCAGAATTGTCTGGGTCCGGCCGTCTTCTGTAAGATGGGCCAGATAGGCGTAAGTATCCATCCTGCAACCACATCCTGAAATTATATAAAATGCACAATTTATAGATTTATTATATGATTTTCTTGGTTGTATTGCAAGAGGGATATCTGATTCCGGCAGCATCCATGAAACAGGGGGAGTAGATAGAGACATCTTGCATGGCGGCTCAGGCAAGAATACGTGAAAATTGGATGACATTGGGTGACGAAACTGCTATTTCGCAGAGCAGTTTAACGCGTGATCTATCTCTGCAAGCAAGCTCGCTAGAAGCGGGCTTGCTTTTATGTGTTTTGCGACAAAATCCGATGTTTTTCTGTTGCTCTATCCAACAAGAACTATAGGTCCGTCCAAATTTTTATAGTTCATGGTTAAAATCCTCTATATAAGGAGGGATTTTCCCATGACAAAAATAACTTTACGACGAATTTTTTCAAAGCACGTCCTTCTCAAACGTACGCAATTTCGACTGACACAGGCTCAACTTGCAGAGGCGGTTGGGACCTCCCATGGATGGATTCAGAAAATTGAATCTGGTAAGAAGATGCCTGGCTTTTTTCTCGCAATCAAACTTGCAGTCTTTCTCGAAATTGATATGAATAGCTTTCTGAAAGATCTGATAGAAGCCTCTGGCACTCCAATAACTGCATCTAAACGTCAGGAGTCTCTTGTTCATACCGATGCAGCAAAAGAATCCGGGGATACTGAGGTGACTGGTCATGTACAAGTATGAGGTATTTAAGATACATTCTTTATCTTCCAGATCTTACGGCATTCTTGCTAAAGAAAAAATAGGCCGAAGTTGGATTACAGTAGCAGTTACTGCCCCTTTTTCCAACGATTACGGAACCGCCCATCAACTAGCTGAATCCTGTTCTGCCCGCCAGCTTTCTCCCCCGCATCTCGTGGATGTTGTTTCTGATTTTATCTCTTAGAAAACGGTTATATCTTGAAGTTTTTAGCCTTTTCTACAGGAGCGATTCCATCGGAATGGCTCCTACCAGTTTTCTCCTATTTGGACGCTACTACAACGGGTGAAGCACACCCGTCAGACGTGCTTCATTCGTTCCCAAGATTCAGCCACAATGGGGCAACATACAGACAGCGAACGATCACTGCTTCGCGGGCTGCCCGGCAAGCCCCGTGCTGTAATGGAGTCTACGGGTAATTATCATTTACCGGAAGCCTGACTGCTGAATGCCTCCGGATTCTATGCTTCGGCAGTCAGTGCAGCGCTGGTGCCAATTTGCGCCGTGCCAAGACCGACAAGAAGGATGCCATTAAACCGGCAAACGACGGTCTTGGCCACTGGCTTACCTTAGATACCCGATTGATGCGCAGAAACTGCTACCAGGCAATACCAGCCGTATTCAAAAGTTGAAGAACAACCTGATCTCTCTGTTAGACACGGCTTTTCCGGGCGCAAACCGCCTGTTTTCAAGCCCTCCGCGTACCGATGGCAGCGAGAAATGGTGGACTTCGCAGCGACATTTTGGAACTGTGAGTGCGTTTGCGTTTTATGTGAAAAAGCATTTATTTCCAAATACCAAAGGTGGTGTAAGGAATATAGCTACAACTTCAGCGAAGATAGGGCATTGGATATTTATGCTTCTGCCCGTAGTCACTTTGATGTTATGCCGAAAACTGATACTGCCAGACTTCTGACAGAACAGGCTGTCTCTCAACTCCGGACGGCCTGTGCAGCATTGGCCGCCCTGAAACTGTAAAACTGCAAATGCGATCTTGGGCATCTTCACGCCCGGAATATCCCGTGGTGATGAGGATATTTGGTGTTGGTCCATCGCTCGGCTCACAACTTATGGCGGAGATTGGCGATGTCCGCCGTTTCCGCTCCAAGACGGCGTCGGTGGCTTTTGCCGGTATTGATGCATCGCCTTACCAGTCTGGTCAAATAGATATTTACATCCGCAATTCCGCTTCGTTACAGAACTTTTCCTGCTGATGGGTGGATATCTCCCCAATGCCCCTGTAAACGAGGCTGCGCATCAATTCATGGAGAAAAAGTGCTCTGAGGGCAAGCATGACAAGGGTTACATGACGATCCCTTTTACCACACAGTCATGGTTCGATCCGGCTCCCGGACCAGATCCAGTTGGCAGCTTGTAACAGAAATTGTATCCACAGGCAGGAAAATCGGGAGCTAGTCCTGCGGCGGCAGATAGAGATCTGCGTCAAGGACTGCTTTGACAACTATCTGCTCCACAACATGGGAGCATCCCGGTATCCCATGGCAGAGCGGCTGGCAGCTTCCGGTTTCCCCGTGAAATGCGAGACAAGGAGTTGGCGCAGCATATCAGTTGTTCTTTCCGAAGAGCTGCGGAGGCCCTGGAGAAGATCCCCCAAGATCATCCAGATAGTTGAGCTGGTGCAGCTTCAGCGCAACTGTCCGGACTGGGAGGGATCCCAATCTCCAGTGCCGGAAGTGCGATGAGGTGGCCCGGAGATACGGGAAAGAGATTGCGGTCGTGGAGCCGGTGAAGGGAGGCGCTCTGATGAACTTACCGGAGGAGGCCGCTGTGCTGCTGTACCAAGCTGATGCGACCGCCGGACCGGCCTCCTCCTGGTCCATCCGGCTCATTGCGGGGCTGGACGGGGCTTTGACTGTTTTAAGCGGCATGAGAAATCCGGAGCGATTGAGGAACAACACGGGCTACACTGCCAACCAGGAGGCGTATTATGCGGCTCTGCCCCAGACTTACAGAAAGGCATCCGACTGCATCCGCTGTGGCCTGCGGGAGAAAATTGCCCGCAGAGGCTTCCGCCCGTGATCTGCTGGAAACGGTTGCAGAAGCGTTAGAAGCGGAAATATAAAATTTCCGGTGTCCCCAGACAAAACACATTCATAAACAATTGGCTCAGAAACATTAGAAATCTATCTCGGGGCTGTCATTTTGAAGAATATATTGGGACGCCGCACCAAAAGTCCATTGGTGCGGCGTCCGATCTTATTCAATACCTGTGTAAATATTCCTATGTCCAGCCAATTACTTGCTGTGTATTGCCCCCGTAAAATCCATATCCTGCGCCTGCCAGGAACTCCAGACGGGCTGAAGGATAGACCACTCTTTACGGAACAGGGCAGGGGGGACGGTGCTGTCCGTATTTACGAGACTCGGAAGGACATCCTTATTCTGGGGGGCTATCGCCGCATAGATACCATAGCCCAGCAGAGTTCCCGCTTAGATGCGGCCAACGGTCATCCACAGGGAAAAGTAGCTGTCCGGAACACCCTCCACGCCAGAAAAAATCTCATTCATCATTCTTTTATAGAAGAAAATCTGAGAAAAATCCCGGGTATGGATGGGCAAGGATGGTCCAAGTTATACTCTGGATCAGCAGTTTCTGAATCTCCGCCTGGAGCAAGCAGGTTTTATGTAATAAAAGGCACAGGATGCGAGGCCGAGATGAGACTGGGCAGAGAAGTGTTTCGGAAGGGGAGATTTGAGGATGGAAGGAGGCTGCTCCATGTCGCTGTTTGCTCAGTATGTCGGAATATCCTCGTTAAAGACCATGGAACATTTTTTTCAGTTCTTCCACATAGGGAGCGGTCAAAGGGTGAGGCGTCTGCCCCTTCTTGGTGACATAATAATGGGCCAGGATACTATCTTCTCCCTTAAGCGGGACCGAGGAAAAATGGTAGTGCTGCGGATGCTGCCAGCGGGTAGAACTGATGAAAAAAGCATCGGATTGGGCCACAATATCCTGGCTGGCAGCACTGTCGTTAATAGAGATGATGCATTTTGGAGGAGACTGAAACAGTTGAGAGATGGACTCGGAATCATCATCGTAAAATCTGCCGAAATTCTCGTGGTTTTCTGCAATCACATAGGGATAGTCCGTCATACGGTCTTCCACCGGAACGGTCTCCTGAGCCTGCAGAATGGGGTGGTCCGCTCTCGTGACGATGCTGATATGGCTCTCCCCCAACAGATGGTAATCCAAGTCCTTTACGCTGCAAAGCCGCGTGATCCGATTACTGTGGGATTTCATCAGGAAGACGATCCCCAGGTCGGAGCGGCAGTGCTGCACATCATCCAGAACATCGTAAAAAGACTGTTTTTTCAGCCTGATATAGATAGAGCCGCCGTGGCCGTCTGAAATCTGCGGCCAAAGCCTTGTGATGGGCGTGCTGAGAAAGAAGGATCGCATGGAAGAGACACTGAAATACTGCTTGCGGAAGTGGCTCTTTGCATACAGATCTTCTACAAAAATTTTTTTGTCTATGATCTCGTTTGCATAGCTCAAGAACTCCCGCCCCTCTTCCGTGACGGAAACGCCCTTTTTGGTTCGAAGGAAGATCTGGATTCCCAATTCTTCCTCCAAGGCCTTGATGCTGTTGCTGACATTGCTCTGGGACGTATAGAGCCGCTCGGCGGCTTTGTTGATGGATTCGCAGTTGGCGACCTCTACCACGAAGCTGAGCTGTTGGAACGTCATGTTGGATCCTCCCTCCGTACATAATAATGCCCCCCTAGACAGCCTCGGCATTTTCCGCCCAGTTTGCTGAGGGGCCTTTGGGATTGCTCTCCAATGTCCTGTCACAGTCCGGAAAAACGCAGAAGTCGGACAGGAGATCCGGCGTGCGCCCGGGAGAGACAGTCTCCCTGAAGTGTGCCCGTAAAGATATGAAATTCATATATTTAGTACTAACAATACCATATAAACGGATTTCCTGTCAATGTGATAAAATTAAGACAAGCAAAACAGGACAGGATCAGACAAAAAACACAATGTTTGCAGAGAGGAGCAGGACGGACAGGAAAAGAGCTGACGAGATCACCTTCAATCAGGCACAGAAGCCACGGTAATTTTGGAAATGGAAACAACACCTAAGGAGAAACGCCCTTGGGTATTTTTTCAAAGCAAAATACGTTTGTTCAAATTCCATAGGAAAATGAAATGTGGAGGGAATCAAGATGTTGAAATTTGCGATTATCGGAGCGGGCGCAGGCGGACAGAGCATGGCCGCCATTCTCACCAGCAAGGGCTATATCGCCAAGCTGTATGACATCGACAAGGAAAAAATCCATCGTCTGCAGGAACTCAAAACAATCAAGGTCACCGGCGTCATTGCCTGCGAGGCCGCACCGGCGGTTATTACGGACCGGATCGATGAAGTCATGGATGACGTGGACGTGATCATGGTCGTCTCTACTACGGATGCCCATAGAAGCATCGCCTATGCCTGCAAGCCCTATCTGAAGGATGGGCAGATCGTCATGCTGAATCCCGGCCACTGCGGAGGTGCTCTGGAGATCGCCAATATCCTGCGCGGCGAGGATGGCTGCGGCAAGGATCTTATCATTGCGGAGGCGGGGGACCTGATGTATGGCTGCCGCAGTTATGAGGTCGGCAATATCCTTCACACGGGCCTGAAGGTCCACGTGCCGGTGGCGACACTGCCCGCCAGTGATATCGACCGCCTGATGAAAGTGCTGGGACCCATCTTCCCCTGCCTGCAGCCTGCGGCCAATGTGCTGGAGACCGGCTTTGAGGGCGCCGGCGCCATGCTGCACCCCATCCCCAGCCTCATGAACATCAACAAGATGGATCTGGGGCAGAGCTACGACTATTACATGGAGGGAATCACCCCGCATATTGCCGATATCATCTCCGCTTGCGACAAGGAGCGTGTCGCTGTATGCAGGGCGCTGGGCGTGGATGCGCTGGCGCTGGGGGATATGCTGGTCAAGACCTACAAGCTGGAGCCGAAGGACAGCCTGTATGATCTGATTCAGAGCATCGAATCCTATCGCGCTCTGCGCAACCCGACCAATACCAAGCACCGGTTCATCGTGGAGGATACCATGTCCGGCTTGGTACCTCTGGCTTCCGTGGGCCATGCATTGGGCATCCCCACCCCGATGATGGACGCCTTTGTCAATATCGCCAGTGCTGTCTGCGGTCGGGACTTCTGGAAAGAGGGACGCACCGCAGAAAAGCTGGGGATGGCCGGCAAGACGCTGGAGGAGATTCAGGAGATGGTCCGCTGACCAGCGGCTTTGGGAGGAAAAGGCATGGATGTCATAGGGGCCATGAAGGCTAGAAGAAGTGTGCGGAGCTATCTGCCCCGCAAGGTGGAACAGGAAAAACTCAATGCAGTTCTGGAGGCTGTCCGCCTGACGCCTTCCCGACATAACGATCAGAATATCCGGGTGATCGTGGTACGGGACAGTGCCTTGAAGCAGCAGATCCGCCAGCAGGCTGAGACACAGCCCATGGTGGAGGAAGCAGATGTACTTTTGGTGTTCTGCGCTACGGACCGCACAGATTTTGTAATGCCCTGCGGGCAATATGGCTATGTAGTGGACATGTCTCTGGCCACAGGATTTGCTCTGCTGGAAGCGGCAGAACAGGGGTTAGATACGTGTATCATCTGTGCATTTAGAGAAGATGCGGTCAAAGATTTGCTGCATGTTCCGGCATCTGCGCGGGTCGTATCTATGGTAGCGCTCGGATATGGTGCGGACAACAGCCCCCGGAAGACAAAAAAGAATATGGAAGAAATCGTCAGCTATGACCGGTTTTAAAGGGGGCAACAAAAATGGCAGTTTCCGGTGAAAACCGGTGATTGTAAAATATGAAAAAGGAGAAGAGATGTTATGAAAAAAAAGTTGCTGCGGATTTTTTCCTCCGTGCTGTGTCTCTGCATGTTGACAACTGCATGTGGCGGCGGCACAGAAGATGCCGGAAACGGCGATGATGGGGGAGAGGCGAAAGATACTCTGACTATTGCCGTTCAGGCAGATATGGCAGACAAGGACCCTATCAACGGAAGCAGCACCAATGATACTTTGAAGATCAAGGCAAATGTCTACGAGACCCTGATCGAGCGCACAGTGCCGGAAGGAGAGTACAAGCCGCTTCTGGCCGAATCCTGGGAATTCAACGATGATGCCACTGAGCTGACAATGACTCTTCGGGAGGGCGTCATGTGCCATAACGGCGAGCCTTTGACGGCCGAGGATTGCCTCTTCTCTCTGCGCTGCCTGCGGGAGAGCTCCAACACCTCTGTTACCGACCATATGGATCTAGAAAACAGCTATGCGGTGGATGAGAGGACTTTTGTCATCGTGATGGACGAACCCTATATGCCTGTAATCGCCAACCTCTCATTCCCTACCTGCGTGATGTTCAGCCAGAAGGGATATGAGGAAGGAAACGGGGATTGGGCCAATATGGACATCGGTACCGGTCCTTATACCTGGGGCGAATGGTCTATCGGCAGCAGCGTGAGTCTGGTGGGCTTCGACGACTACTATGTGGAGGGCCAGCCTGCCATCAAGAATGTGGAATTCAGAGTGATTTCCGAAGATGGCAACCGCTACATCGAGGTGGAGACCGGCGGCGCAGATATGTGCTACAATCTTTCCGGCGTGGATATCGAGGCTGCCGAGGCCAATTCTGATGTTGTGGTATTCCGTGAGTATACGACGGACAACTGCTATCTGAGCTTCAATCTGCGGAATTCTCCCTTTGACGATGTCCGTGTCCGCCAGGCTATCGCTTATGCACTGGATATTGACGGTGCATGGGAGGTCTGCATGGACGGTGTCGGTCAGCCCGCGGAAGGCCTGTTGCCCAGCAATATTCCTGATTCCATCGCGGATGTGGACTCTCCCTATCATGTGGATTATCCGGTCTATGAATATAATCTTGAGAAGGCCAAAGAACTGCTGGCAGAGGCCGGTTACCCCGACGGGTTCTCCTGCAGATATCACGTGGGCCACATGGCTGTGCGTCAGGCCTATGGTGAGTTCTTTGCCAATGCACTGGGGCAGATCGGTATTGATGTGGAGATCGTTGCTTTGGACGCTGCCACAAACTCTCAGGCTTTGAAGGTGGAGCACAACTTCGATATTTATACCTGGGGCATCTCTGCCACCAACGGCGATATTGACTATGCGAACCGATTCTTCTACACCGATAACGCCAACAACATCTTCGGATACAGCGATCCTGAGATGGATGCCCTGATTGATGCTGCTGCTATGGAGGCGGACTCTGCAAAGCGCAGCGAACTGAATGCAGAAATCCAGCAGAAGGTGCTGGATGAATGTGTCATCGTTCCCATCTATCAGCAGGAGGATATCCACTGCTACACCAGCGATCTGCAGGGCTTCCGCAATGGCGCATTCCAGGCTCCGCTGCTGAAGTATTGCTACTTCGCGTAAAATGATTCTCCGGATTAAGGGTTTGATTTGATCCAAGGGATGGGTGGATAATACAACAATTATTCACCCATCCTATTTTTTTACATGACAGTACAAAAAAGCGGTGGCCTCCGGGGCGCCGCGCTGGTTGAGTGAGGAAAACGAACCATGCTGAAATACATTATCAAGCGAATCTTATGGATCATTCCCATATTGATCGGTGTAACCATTGTTGTTTTTACAATTCTCTATTTTTCTCCTGGTGATCCTGCTTATCTGGCCTTGGGAGATAACGCCACGCCGGAAGCTGTTGAGGCATACCGCATTGAGATGGGGATCAACGGGACCTACTGGGAGCGGCTGGGAAGGACACTGCTGGGCCTGTTTCAGGGGGACCTTGGAATCTCCTACCGCTCCAGAACTCCGGTTTTGAACGAACTTCTCGTGCGCTTCTCTGTAACATTCAATATCTCCGCATGGAGCATTGTTCTGGGCATTATACTTGGAATATTCTTCGGAATCGTAGCTGCTCTGAAACAGAACACCATTCTGGACTCTCTGTGCACAGGGTGCGCTTTATTTGGAATTTCCATGCCGATGTTCTGGCAGGGCCTGATGCTGATTCTGATTTTCTCCGTTGGACTGGGCTGGCTTCCGGCTTCGGGCTACGGGAATAGCTGGACGCAGATGATCATGCCGGTGGTTGCGCTGGGCGTGAATTCCTCTGCCACTATCATGCGGACAACCCGCAGCTCCATGCTGGAGGTTATGCGGCAGGACTATATCCGCACGGCCAAGGCAAAGGGCCAGACTTATTGGATGGTAATCCTGAGCCATGCATTGAAAAATGCTATGATCCCCATTGTCACCGTAATCGGGCTGCAGCTAGGTGTTCTGCTGGCCGGCTCCATTGTCACAGAGGTGATTTTCTCCATCAATGGCGTGGGAAAGTACCTGGTGGATTCCATGAATGCCCGAGACTATGCTGCCGTGCAGGGATGTGTGCTGCTGATCGCGTTTGTCTCGGCCATTTTGAACCTGATTGTAGATATCATCTACACGTTTATTGACCCCCGCATGAAGACCATGTATGAGAGCTCCAAGAGCGGGTTCTTCCGTTTCAAGAAGAGAGGAGAGAAGAAGGCGGCATGAAAAATCACAGTATGCTCTCCGAAATCTGGAGACGTTTTAAAAAGAACAAGCAGGCGTTGGTGGGACTGATCGTTTTGATCCTTTTCGTTCTCATCGCAATTTTCGCCGATCAGATCGCACCATACGGATATGATGATCAGGATGCCAGCCGTGCCATGATCGCGCCCTGCGCAGAGCATATTTTCGGCACAGACAACCTTGGCCGGGACCAGTTGAGCCGCCTGATCTATGGCAGCCGCTATTCTCTGGCCATCGGCTTCCTGGCGGTTGGAATTTCTGTCATTACAGGCGGAATTTTGGGTGTCCTGGCAGCCTACTATCCCAAGCTGGACAATATCATTATGCGCTGTATGGATCTGTTCATGGCCATTCCCCAGATGCTGCTGGCCATGTGCATTGTCACGGCACTGGGTTCCAGCTTGTTCAACCTGATGCTGGCGGTGGGCCTGTCTTCTACGCCAAAATTCGCGCGCGTGGTGCGGGCAGCAGTTATGTCAACACGGGAACAGGAGTTTGTCGAGGCGGCCCGAGCCATCGGCGCCAATAACTGGCGTATCATTGTCCACCACATTCTTCCCAATTCTATTTCTTCTCTGATCGTGCAGGCCACGCTGGCCATGGCGGGCGCCATCATTTCCGCTTCTGCTCTGAGTTTCCTGGGATTTGGCATTCAGGCTCCGCTGCCGGAGTGGGGCGCAATGCTGTCCACCGGCCGGCGGTACATCCGGACAGAACCTTACCTCACGGTCATTCCCGGCCTTGCCATCATGGTGGTGGTCTATGCACTCAACGTTGTAGGAGATGGCCTGCGGGACTGCCTGGACCCCAGATTGAAGAAGTGAGCGGTGAAAGGAGTACGGTATGGCTGAAAATATATTGGAAGTGCACGACCTTGAAATCCGTTATGTGACAGACGAGGAAACTGTGCAGGCGGTGAATGACATCACCTTTTCTCTGGAGAGGGGCGAAAGTATCGGCCTGGTGGGGGAGACCGGTGCCGGAAAGACCACCACGGCCCTTGGAATCATGGGGCTGGTGCCGGATCCGCCAGGAGAGATCGTAAAGGGATCGATCCTGTTTGAGGGAGAGGATCTGCTGAAACTTTCAGAAAAGCAGATGCGCCGGATCCGCGGCGGAAAGATCTCCATGATCTTCCAGGATCCCATGACTTCCCTGAACCCGGTGACACGGGTAGGAGATCAGATTGCAGAAGTGATCCTGCTGCACAACAAGATCTCGAAGGCCGAGGCCCGGAAGCGTGCTATGGAGATGCTGGAGCAGGTGGGTATCCCCGGCGCCCGTTGCGACGACTACCCCCACCAGTTTTCCGGCGGCATGAAGCAGCGGGTGATGATCGCTATCGCCTTGGCCTGCAGCCCAGAGCTGCTGATCGCGGACGAGCCTACCACAGCCTTGGACGTGACGATCCAGGCGCAGGTGCTGGAGCTGATGAAAAAATTGAAGCAGGAGTATCAGACCTCCCTGATCCTCATCACTCATGATCTGGGCGTTGTGGCGAAGATCTGCGACAAGGTCGCGGTGGTGTACGCCGGGGAGATCGTGGAATCCGGAACCCTCAAGGAAATTTATACAGATAAGCGGCATCCGTATACCATCGGTCTGTTTGACTCTCTGCCGGATATTGAGAACGACGCATCTACGCTGAAAGTGATTCAGGGCATGGTACCGGACCCCGCAAACCTTCCGGATGGATGCAAGTTCCACCCCAGATGTCCCTATGCGACAGAAGCCTGCCAGACCGGAAAAATCAAGCCGGTGAAGCTTTCGGACTCTCACATGGTCCGCTGCAACCGTTTTTCTGACACGGAGGTTTGAGTATGGCTGAGATTTTAAGAGTAGAAGACCTGACAAAGTATTTTGCCACCAAAAAGGGGACACTCCATGCAGTGGATGGCGTCACCTTCGGTCTGCGGGAGGGACAGACGCTGGGGATCGTGGGAGAATCCGGCTGCGGAAAGTCTACACTGGGCCGGGTGATCCTGCACCTGCATCAGAGAACAGGCGGCCGGATTATCTTTCAGGGAAAGGATATCTCGGACGTGACCAAGGCGCAGCTGAAAGAGCTTCGCAAGGATATGCAGATCATTTTCCAGGATCCCTACGCATCTCTGAACCCCAGAATGTCCATCGGAGATATCATCGCAGAGCCTTTGAAGATCTATAAGCTCTGCAATTCCAAAGAGGAGCAGCAGAAAAAAGTCCGTGAGATCATGGATGTGGTGGGACTGGCAGAGAGAACCTATGGCCTGTATCCGCATGAACTGGATGGTGGACGCCGCCAGCGGGTAGGTATCGCCCGGGCGCTGATTCTGGATCCCAAGCTGGTGGTCTGCGATGAGCCGGTCTCTGCTTTGGACGTGTCCATTCAGGCACAGATTCTGAACCTGATGATGGAGCTCCAGAAGGAGCGGAATCTCACATATCTGTTTATCACCCACAACCTGTCCGTGGTCAAGCATATCTCCGATGATATCACGGTGATGTATCTGGGACAGATGGTAGAGAAGGCTGGATCCGCAGAGATCTTTGCCCACCAATATCATCCCTATACAAAGGCATTGATTTCTGCGATCCCGCTGCCCAAGTACAATGCGCCGGATAATCAGATCATTTTGAAGGGTGAGATCACTTCGCCTATCAACGTGACAAAGTCCTGCCGCTTCGCCCCCAGATGTGTATATGCGAAGCCGGAATGTTTTGAAAATGAGCCCCAGCTGGAAGAGATCGAAAAGGATCATTTTGTCAAATGCCATTTTGTGAGGGAGATTAATGGCCTGTGATAAATCCCGATTTAGGATCAGAAAGAGGTAAGGATGGAAAAAACGTTTGACTTTGACCACTTTGAAAGCCGCCTGCCGTGGGGGCAGGTTAAGTGGGAGCCAGCTGAACTGGAAAAGACTTTTGGAACCCAAGACGTTCTGCCCGCCTGGATTGCAGATATGGATCTGAAGACACTTCCGGAGGTTCAGGAAGCCATCATTGAGGCAGCTAAGAACGGCATGTATGGATATACCAAAGTCACTGATGAGGTTATTGCGTCCTATCTGCGCTGGCAGCAACGGAGAAATGGCTGGAATGCGGCGGCGGACTGGTTCCGTTTTACCCCCGGTGTCGTGACAGCCATCAATCTCCTGCTGCTGTCAGAGACGGAGGAAGGCGATGAGGTCCTGATCCAGAGACCGGTGTATTATCCCTTCGCTGATTCGATACAGCAGCAGAAACGGGTTGTTGTAAACAGTCCGTTACAGCTCAGGGATGGGCGCTATGAGATCGACTTTGCAGATTTTGAGAGGAAAGCGGCATCCCCCAGATGCAGGGCCTTTGTTTTAAGCAACCCGCACAATCCGGTGGGCCGTGTTTATACGGAGGAAGAGCTCCGCAGAGTGGGCGAGATCTGCCGCAGGCATCATGTGTTTGTAATCGCAGATGAGATCCACAGCGATCTGATCTTCCCGGGCCACCAGCATATCGTGTTTGCCTCGCTGGGCCAGGACTATGCGGAAAACTGTGCCGTTTGCCATGCTCCATCCAAAACATTCAATCTGGCGGGGCTTTCTTTTTCTTGCATTATGATCCCCAATGAGGAACGCCGGAAACGATTTGACCAGATGTTCGCACGGTATTGTCGTGCCCATCCGAACTTTTTTGCCCCCGTTGCTGCAAAGGCTGCCTGGGACCACGGGGAAGCCTGGCTGGATTCATGCCTGGCTTATATTCAGAAAAATGACCAGTTCGTTCGGGAGTTTGCGGAAGATACTTGGAATGGAGACGTCAAGATCTCCCCTCTGGAGGGGACCTATCTCCAATGGATTGACTTCCGGAGACTGGAGCCGGATGCCGAAAAACTGCGCCAAAAGATGCTGTATCAGGCCCATGTGGCGATGGACGAAGGCAGTATGTTCGGCCCAGAGGGAAATGGATTTGAACGATTGAACCTGGCTGCACCCCGAAATCTGATCGAGGAGATCATGGATCGCATCGCCGCAGTATTACGGTAAGAGAACACCAATCCTAAATTACTGGAGGAGTAAACAGGAATGAAAATTTACAAAAAAAGCATGCTGATTGAGGAGAGCGACAACGTCGCAGTTGCCGTAGAGCCTATCCAGGCGGGTGAGTGCACACTAGTGGCTGGTGAGGAGATCACGGCCAACGAATATATCAAAGAGGGGCACAAAATCGCCCGCACTGATATCGAAAAAGGAGCCGAGATCATCAAGTATGGTGTACATATCGGCGTGGCCACCCAGTTCATCAAAAAGGGAGACTGGGTACATGAGCACAATGTTTACGATGACTTTGAGGAAATCAACCGGGAACAGCGTGCTTACTATCGCTCCATGGCACCGGATGCCATGGATTACACGATCCACCATAAATACAAAAAGGAAGAGTTGGGCCTGCCGGAGACGATCATGGGCTATAAGCGGGCAGACGGTTCCTTTGGGATCCGGAACCAGGTGGTGGTGATCTCTCTGGTTCAGTGCTCCAACAATGCGGCGCAGCGGATCTCTGCTGCCTGCAATGTCCCCGCCACGTTTGTCGATGCGGCTTGCGGTGAGTTTCCGGATCGCTTTGAGCGGACCCGCAGAGGATTCATCACAACCGGCACGCACCCGAACACCTTTGGCGTGGTACTGCTGTCCCTGGGGTGCCAGCAGACAGATCCTGAAGATGTGGCGGAGGAGATCCGTAAGACTGGCCGACCGGTGGTGAATATCAGCATCCAGGCGGACGGCGGTGTCACCAAGGCCATCCAGGACGGGATTGCAGCTGTGGAGGATCTGAAGCGGCAGGCAGAGGCCCAGAAGCGCGAACCCTGCCCCCTCAGCGGACTGATTATCGGCGGCTATAACGGCGGATCTGACTGGACCAGCGGCCTGTCCGCCAATCCGGTGGTGGGTGAGGCAATCGATATGCACCTGTCCGCCGGCGGAAGAGCGGTGGAGGTTTGTGGCCGCGGCGGCTATCCCACCACAGCGGCTTCTTATGAGATCGGCATGCGCCTGATGGATATCGGAGATTTCTTCAATGAGGACTGCACCCGCAGAGGCGGTAAGGGCCTCTCCCAGGTCAATCCCACTCCCGGCAATAAGGCGGGCGGACTGACCACTATGACCGAGAAGAACCTGGGCAGCTTCAAAACCCAGGGACATCGCCGGATCCTGGGGATCCTGGACTGCGGTGATCCGGTCCCCGGCGCGGGAGCCTGGGGCATCAACCAGGCACAGGGCGCCAATGATGCCTATGCGTCCACCACGCTGGCCATGAGCGGATGCCATATCTGCCTCTTCACCACTGGGCGGGGCAACCCCATCGGCAACGCATGTATGACGACCATCAAGATCACAGGCAACCCCCAGACTGCGACGGCGCTGGAGGACATGATCGACTACTCCGCAGCTCCCATGCTGTATGGGGAACTGAGCCTGCAAGAAAGCGGCCGCGAGCTTTACGAGCTGCTTCTGCGTGTGGCCAACGGCGAGGAGACAAAGGCGGAAAAGCTGGGAGATTATAGCTGGACAACGCCCCACGGAACCAGTTACAACGGCGACTATTGATTTCTGCTGCGCAGGCCCCGGGTGGGATCGGAACAGACGACCGGAAGTGTATTCCGGTCGTCTGCGCTGATTTCCCGTGCAGACGGCCACGCTGTATGTTGCCATATAAAAGGAGAGACTGATTACGAAAAACAAAAAAACCAAAGCTATATATTTGATGCTGGTCTCATCGCTGTCCTTTTCCATCATGCAGGTATTTGTCAAATTGAGCTCTGAAGAGGTGGGGACATTTGAGCAGACCTTCTTCCGCAATCTTGTCAGCCTGATTATTGCAGCTGTTATGGTCCGACGGGAAAACCTGCAGGTTTTTCAGGAGATCAAACGAGGAGGCTGGGCGCTTTGGGGAAGGTCGTTCTTCGGCTTTCTGGGGATCGTGCTCTTCTTCTATGCGGCCGGTCACGCTCGCCAAGCGGATGTAGCTATGCTGAACCGGGCATCTCCGGTATTTGTCACACTGCTCGCCGGTATTTTCCTGAAGGAGAAGATCACTCCCGTCAAGATCGCCTCAACGATCCTGTGTCTTGTGGGCGCATATATCGCCATGCAGCCGTCCTTCGACTCCAACCCGTTCCCGCTTCTGGCGGCTTTGCTGGCAGCGGTGGTATCCGGCATGGCTTACACCATGTTGTCCTACTGTAAAAATTTCACGCACCCATCTGCGATCATTTTCCACTTTTCCGCACTGAGTACGGTCTGCGCAGGACTGATGATGCTGCCGAATCTGGTGATTCCGTCTCCAAAGGTATTCGTGATGCTTTTGCTGATCGGCGTCTTTGCGGCAGGGGGACAGTTCTTCCTGACATACGCTTATCAGCAGGCCCCGGCCTCTGAGGTCAGCATCTATCAGTATTCCGGTGTTGTGTTCACTGCCGTGTTCAGCTATGCCTTTTTGGGAGAGACCCTGAGCAAAAGCTCCATAATTGGCGGGATTGTGATTCTGGGCGCTATATTCTGGGTGTTTGAAAACACCAGGAAAGAAAAGAACACATGATTTGAAAATCTTGTGCTCACATAAGCTGCAGTTCCCTACGGAATTCCAGGCTATTCACCAATAAGCAGGGAACGTCATGGCCGTGTTCAATTTTACTGAAATGACATTTACTCTTTGCATTTTGACCTGGTCTGTACATACAGAACCCGGCGCCGGGAATTCCCGGCGCCGGGTTTTTGTGCGGATTTGGTCCCTTCACGCTTGACCGGAGGGCTGCCTTTGCCTGGGGCTCTGCCGCCGGACTCCGGGACATGCCCGTGCAGCCTTGGACGGGGCGCTTTCCGCGTTCACAGCTTTTTGACGAACAGCGCACGGATGGCGTTGAGCACTGCCAGGATCATCACACCCACATCGGCGAAGATGGCCAGCCACATATTGGCGAACCCCAGGGCCACAAGCACCAGACACGCCAGCTTGATGCCGATGGCAAAGACGATGTTTTCATAGACGATCCGTAGGCACTTGCGGGAGATCCGGATGGCCTTTGCGATTTTGGCGGGATCGTCATCCATCAGGACCACGTCGGCGGCCTCGATGGCGGCATCGGAGCCCATGGCGCCCATGGCAATACCGATATCCGCCCGGCTGAGGACCGGGGCGTCGTTGATGCCGTCCCCCACGAAGGCCAGCTTTCCCCGTTCAGAGTTGTCCAGCAGCAGTTCTTCCACCTTTTCCACCTTTCCAGCGGGGAGCAACTCGGCGTAAACCTGATCGATGCCCAGGGAATGGGCCACCTGGTCTGCCACCGGCTTGGCGTCGCCGGTGAGCATGACGGTCCTGTGGACACCGGCGGCCCGCAGCGCCTGGACAGCCTCCCGGGCGTGGGGCTTCACCACGTCGGAGATGACGATATGTCCGGCATACTTCCCACCGACGGCCATGTGGATGATGGTGCCTACGCTGTGACAGGGGATGTACGGCACGCCCAGCCGGTCCATCAGCTTGTCGTTGCCGGCGGCTACCTCCACGCCGTCCACTTTGGCGATGACGCCGCTGCCGCTGATCTCCTGAACATCCGTCACCCGGCTGCGGTCGATCTCCCGGCCATAGGCCCGCTGCAGGCTTTTGCTGATGGGGTGGCTGGAAGCGCTCTCCGCCAGAGCGGCGTACTCCACCAGCTTCTCGTTCTCCATCTCATGATGGTGGATGCCGTTGACCTCAAACACGCCCTGGGTCAGAGTGCCGGTCTTGTCAAAGACCACCGTTTTGGTTTGGGACAGAGTCTCCAGATAGTTAGAGCCCTTTACCAGTACGCCGGCGTTGCTGGCCCCGCCGATGCCGGCAAAGAAGCTGAGAGGGATGCTGATGACCAGAGCGCAGGGACAGCTGGCCACCAGGAAGGTGAGGGCCCGGTAGACCCAGACGCTCCAGCCGGCGGGCAGGCCCAGAAGGAGCGTCCGGGCCAGAGGGACCAGGATGGCCAGGGCCAGGGCGGCGAAACACACGGCGGGGGTATACACCCGGGCGAACCGGGAGATGAAGTCCTCCGACCGAGACTTGCGGGAGGAGGCGTTCTCCACCAGGTCCAGGATCTTGGACACCGTGGACTCGCCGAATTCCCGGGTGGTACGGATTTTCAGCAGCCCGGTCATGTTGACGCAGCCGCTGATGATCTCGTCCCCCTCCCGGACCTCCCGGGGCAGGGACTCGCCGGTGAGGGCGGCGGTATTCAGGGTGGAGGCGCCCTCCACCACAGTGCCGTCGATAGGAACCTTCTCGCCGGGCTGGACCACAATAACGGTGCCGATGGACACCTCGTCCGGGTCTACCTGCTCCAGCTTCCCGTCCTGTTCCACGTTGGCGTAGTCCGGGCGGATGTCCATCAGCTCACTGATGTTCCGGCGGCTCCGGCCTACTGCATAGCTCTGGAACCACTCGCCGATCTGATAGAACAGCATGACGGCGATGGCCTCGGTGTAATCCCCGCTCCGCTCGTACAGGGCCAGGGCAATGGCGCCCACAGTGGCCACGGCCATCAGGAAGTTCTCGTCGAACACCTGGCGGTTTTGGATGCCCTTCAGGGCCTTTCGCAGGATGTCGTAACCTGCGATCAGATAGGGGATCAGGTACAGCCCAAACCGCATCCAGCCTGTGACGGGGAGAACATGCAGGACAGCCAGCAGGGCCGCCGCTGTCAGAATGCGGATCAGCATGATTTTCTGCTTTTTATTCATGAGGTTCACTTCCGATCTGAGCCGCTCCGTGCGGCTAATAATTCAATAAACGTTTAATTGTTTTGGGAAAGAAAACACCCCGCCTCCGGAGGGGGTGCTTTCCTGAAAAACGCGCTTACAGGTAGATTTCGCAGTCGTCCTCCACCTTTTTGCAGTTTCTGCGGACCTGCTCCATCACGGCCTTGGGGTCCTGCCCCTCCGCGAATTCCACGATCATCTTCAGCGCCATGAAGTTCACGGTGGCGCTCTGGACGCCTTCGGTCTTCCGGGCGGCCTCCTCCATCTTGTTGGCGCAATTGGCGCAGTCCACATCGATCTTATAGGTTTTTTTCATATAAAAGTCTCCCTTCAGCAATTGAGCAAAACGATTAAGTAATTATTTAATCTATGGTCTTATCATACACGGGGCGGCCCCCCCAAGTCAACGGGGGAGGGAGAGAATCTTCCGATTGGGCAAAAACTCCTTCCGATTGGGCCAATGCGGGGCGGCATATTTTCGCTCTTCCAGAATGGCGCGGGGTGTGGTAGAATACAAAACCAGAAGGAGGGATGACCGATGGAAGAAAAGAAGCTGCCCCACGACCATGGACAGTCCATGGAGCGGGAGCTAGAACAGATGCCCAGCGTGGACGATTTCCAGACAGTGGCTGACATCTTCAAACAGCTGGGGGACGGCAGCCGCATCCGGATTTTTTGGCTGCTGTGCCACTGTGAAGAGTGCGTCATCAACCTCTCCTCCATGGTGGAGATGAGCTCCCCGGCGGTGTCCCACCACCTGAAGCAGCTGAAGGCCGGCGGCCTGATCGTCAGCCGGCGGGACGGGAAAGAGGTCTACTATAAGGCTGCCGAGACGGAGCGGGCCCAGCTGCTGCACCACATGATTGAGGCGATGGTGGAGATTGCCTGCCCCTCGGCGTGAGGTGGGAAGGAGCGGCGGAATGAAGCAAGCGGATTGCCTGCGGATGGCTCTGGCGGAGCTGCCGCAGGGGACTATGGAGATCGTGGGGCGCCCTGCGGCCGAACCTGGGGTTTTGTTCACCGGGACATTTCAGGGAGAGACGGATGGACGGGGACGGATGGAGGTCTACCCGGTCTTTCCGGGGGTGGAGGCGTCCTTCAACACGGTCCTGGGCACCTATGCCGCCTTCCGGCACGAGGCGGCCCGGTCCACGCTGGAGATCAACCACTGCCGCCTGGGCCGGGTGGGCTGGGACCTGCGGGACGGCATGTCGGTCTATCTGGGGGAGGGCGATCTGTCCCTCCACAGTGCGGACTGCTGCGCGGATTCTGTGATGCACTTCCCGGCGGAGATGTACGCGGGGCTGATGATCTGCGTGGATTTGACCCATCTGGCGGAGTCGCCGCCCCCCATCTTGGCGGAGGCGGACTTCCAGGCCGAGAGGCTGGCGGAAAAATTCTGCGGAGGCGGGACCTTCGCCCTTCCGGCGGGACCGGAGCTGGAGGAGATCTTCCGGCCCCTGTACCGGCAGCCGGAGATGCGGCGGCTGCCCTATCTCCGGCTGAAGCTCCAGGAGCTACTGCTGTATTTGGAGGGGCTGGAGTCCGGCGGGCGGGAGCTGACCCGGTACGGCTCCCAGCAGACGGCGCGTATCCAGGAGATCCACGCATTGCTGACCGAGCACCTGGACCGGCGGTACACCATTGAGGAGCTCTCCCACAGGTATCTGCTGAACACCTCCACCTTGAAGGAGGTGTTCAAGGCGGTGTACGGCCTGCCCATCGCCACCTATATGAAGGAGTACCGGGTGCGCAGGGCCATGGAGCTGCTGCGGGAGAGCGGCGGGAGCATCGCCGCCATCGCGGCCGCCGTGGGCTACGAGAGCCAGGGGAAATTCACCCGGGCATTCAAGGATGTGACGGGACAGCTCCCCACGGAGTACCGGCGGGAGCACCGGGGCTGACCCCGGAGTGAGATAGACGACCGGTTCCGCCGGTCGCCGGAGAGGAGGAGCGGAAGATGGCAGCAGACAGCGGGACTCGGACACTGGTCCGGCCCAGAAGGCGGATCGCCTCCCTGGATGCCCTGCGGGGCCTGACGCTGGTGAGCATGATCGGTTATCACGCCTGCTGGGACTTGGTGTATCTGTTCCACGCGGACTGGGATTGGTACCGGGGCACCGGCGCGTACATCTGGCAGCAGAGCATCTGCTGGACCTTTATCCTCCTCTCCGGATTTTGCTTCAGCCTGGGGCGGCGGCCCCTCCGGAGGGGACTGACGGTGTTCGGCTGCGGCTGGGTGGTGACGCTGGTGACGGTGCTCTTCATGCCGGAGGAGCAGATCTGGTTCGGCGTGCTGACGCTGATCGGCTCCTGCATGCTGCTGATGGTCCCACTGGAAAAACTGCTGCGGCACGTACCTGTGGGGGTGGGCCTCGCCGCCAGCGCGGCCCTGTTCACCCTGCTGCGGAACGTGAACCAGGGGACGCTGGGATTTGAGGACTGGACGCTGGGAACGGTGCCGGAGGGACTTTACCGTAATCTGCTGACGGCGTACATAGGATTTCCGCCGCCGGACTTTTTCTCCACGGATTATTTCTCCCTGCTGCCCTGGCTGTTCCTGTTCCTGGCGGGGCATTTTCTCCGCCGCCTGCTGGCCGGGCCGATGGAGCGGCTGGATCCGGACGCGCTCCGGTGTCCGCCCCTGTGTGCCTTGGGCAGGCAGTCCCTGCCGGTATATATGCTCCACCAGCCGGTAGTCTATGGGGTGCTGCTGGGCGGGGCTGCCCTGCTGGGACGGTGATATGGGACAGAATTTAGATGATGTCCTATACCGCTCCTCCGGGTGGGGGAGCGGTTTTTCTTGACGGGCCTCTGGGAGCGTCATATAGTAAACAAATGTAGAATGCCGGAGGCCAACTCCGGCACGGGAGGTTTGACAGGCATCGCGGGAAAGGACAGGTCATGCTGGAGAAAGCGGGAAAAAACAGCGGAGACAACCGGCGGGACAACCGCGGATTGGTCCTGCGCATGGTTGCCACCGGCGCATGCCGGACCCGGCGGGATCTGGTGGTGAGAACGGGCTTGAGCAAAATGACCATCTCCAATATCGTGGGTGAGATGATCGACGGGGATGTCCTGCGAGAGAGCGAGGTGGTGTGCAGCGAGGAGCCGGGGCGGAACCCCGTGCGCCTCCGGCTCTCACCCGAAGCGCCGAAGGCAGCGGGCGTGGCGTTCCTCCCGGGCCGTTGTGAGAGTGTTCTGTGCGGGCTGGACCTCCGGGTATTCCGGCGGGCTGGCACGGACCTGCCGAAGGACGCTCCGGAGGCGGTGCGGCGGGAGACCGCTCTCAGGCTGTTGGACAAGATGCTGTCCGGGACGGCTGGTGTACGGGCCATCGGCTTGGCGGCGGACCTGCCCTGGCGGCCCGGCGGGGAGCAGATGTGTCCCTCGGAATCCGTGCGTCCGGCAGTCCGGGAGCGGTACGGCCTCCCGGTATTCCTGGAGGACACCTGCCAGAGCGCTCTGCTGGTGGAGAGCCTGTTCGGCAGGGCCCGGAACTGCCGGGACGTGCTGTTTGTCAGCCTGGGGGACCGGGTGGGCAGCGCGGTCCTCAGCGGCGGGCAACTGTGCAGGGGCCGGGGAGGACGGCCCCTGGGGCTGGGCCATGTCACCATCTGCGCCGGTGGCCGTCCCTGCCGGTGCGGCGGCCGTGGCTGCCTGGAGCTGTACGTTCGTTCGCCGGAGGTGCTGAAAAAACTGTATCATCGAACGGGACTGGAGGCTTCCTACGCCGATTTCTGCCGGATAACCGGCAGCGGGGAAGTAGACCGGGTGTTCCGGGAGACCGTGGACTTTCTGGCTGCGGGGATCGCCAGCGCCCTGAATCTGCTGAACAGCGAACTGGTGTTGCTGGGCGGCGACGGACTCTGCTGGACCGACCGGCACGTGGCGGATCTGGAATCCGCCATCGCCCGCCTGCGCCCAGCGGATGGGGGCGGCAGAGTCCTGGTGAGAAAGCCGCGCTTCCTGGGGGAGGGAGTGCTTCTGGGGGCGGCCTGCGGCGGGATCGCCCGGATCTTCTCGGGGGAGCTACCTCTTCAAAACGGGTGATTTCCCGGGGCGGCTTGCCGCAATATCGGAAATCCCACAAAAAGTACATTTTTCTCCTATAAAAACATCAGCTAAACGATTGACATTGAACGCTGGAAATGGTTTAATAATCGATGCGAATGATTGCAAAACCACCTCAGACAAGGAGGACCACTGGTGGACCTTTACAGCGTTGGCGAGATGCTAGTTGACTTTTTGCCGGGCAGTGAGCCCGGAAGCTATATTCGAAACGCCGGGGGCGCCCCTGCAAATGTGGCCATCGCCGCCGCCCGGAACGGGTTGGAGGCGGCCATGTGCTGCTCTGTGGGGGATGACGACTTCGGGCGGTACCTGCTGGGTACCCTCCGGGAAAACAGGGTGCGCTGTATCCGGCGGGAGCCCTGCCGGGAGGCGGTCACCACCATGGCGTTTGTCTCTCTGACGGAGGAAGGGGAGCGGAGCTTCACCTTTGTCCGCAAGCCTGGGGCGGATATGTTCCTTCGGGAGGAGGACGTACGGGAGGCGGACATCCGGGACACGGTGATCGTCCACGCCGGGTCGTGTTCTCTCTCCGCCTCCCCAGCGGCAGAGGCCACAGCCAAGGCCCTGCACCTGGGTCGGGAGATGGGCAGGCTGGTGAGCTTTGATGTGAATTACCGGGACATGATGTGGAACGGCAGTCAGGAGGCCTGCGCCGCAAAGGTGCGGGAGATCCTGCCGGACGTGGATCTGCTGAAGATCTCAGAGGAGGAGGCCGATATGCTGGGGGGCGAGGCGGAGCTGCCCGCCCTTATGGAGCGGTACGGATTGACGCTGGTGGTGCTGACCCTGGGCGGTCAGGGTGCCAGAGGATATTTCCGGGGGCGGCGCCTCGCTGTCCCGGGTCGGCGGGCCCACTGCGCGGATGCAACCGGCGCCGGAGACGCCTTCTGGGGCGGAATGCTGTCTCAGATGCGATTCCGGGGTGTCACCCAGGCGGAGCAGCTGACGGAGCCGCTGGTGCAGGAGGCGCTGGAGTACGGCAACGTCAGCGGATGGCTCTGTGTTCAGGGCAGAGGGGCGATCCCCTCCCTGCCCACCCGGCAGGAGATCGAGCGGCATCTGGTGTAAATGCGGGATTTTTACCGAAAACCGGGAAAAATTTATTGACAAAAAGAAGACGGGCTTTTACAATAAAACGTGCAAGGGAGCTTCCGCGAGGAGGCTGAGATGAGGGGCCGGTCCCTCGACCTGACCTGATGTGGGTAATGCCAACGTAGGGACGCAGCACAAGCTATTCGTGCGGAGTCTCTTCCGCACGGAAGAGATAGGATTGGAGCGAAGGCGGGGTGTCCCAAAGGGGACCCCGCCTTTTTGCATGGGGGCGGACCGGCCATTGGATAGGAGGAATACGAATGAGAACGACACAGCGGCTGTACGAGGCCGCCCATCCCATCTGGGAGCAGTGCCATGACCATCCCTTTGTCCGGGGGGTTGGAGACGGCAGCCTGGACCTGGAGAAGTTCCGGTGGTTCCTGCTGCAGGACTATCTGTACCTGTTCGACTACGCCCGGGTGTTCGCCTACGGTGTAGTGAAGGCCCGGGACCCCGGCCTGATGCGGACCTTCTCCGCCAATGTGGACGCGATTCTGGGCGGGGAGATGAAGGTCCACCGGGCCTACATGGCCCGGTTGGGCATCACGGAGGAGCAGGTGTTTTCTGTCCAGCCGGCCCTCTCCAATTTGTCCTATACCCACTACATGCTCTCCTGTGCCGCCGCGGGCGGGCCGGCGGAGATCATCGCCGCCATCCTCTCTTGCTCCTGGAGCTATGCGGAGATCGGCACGCGCTTGGCGGCCATCCCCGGCGCGGCGGACCACCCCTTCTACGGCGAGTGGATCCGCAGCTACGCGGGGGAGGACTACCAGAAAACCAACGACGCACTGGTGGAGCTGATGGACACCCTGGCGGAGAGCTGCACGGAGGCGGAATACCAGCGGCTGGAGGAGATCTTCGTCAACTGCAGCCGGTATGAGCTGGGCTTCTGGGAGATGGCCTGGACGCTGGAGCGATGACCATGCTGGAATTTCAGAACGTCTCCTATCAGTACCCCAGCGAGGACTTCGATATCATCGACCACCTGAGCTTTGCCGTGGAACCCGGCTCCTTCCACTGCATCATCGGCATCAGCGGCTGCGGAAAGAGCACCATCTTCCGCATGACCAACGGACTGCTAAAGCCCAAGGCGGGGACCATTCTGGTGGAGGGGAAGTCCATTGTGGGACGCAAGCACTACTGCGGCTATATGCCCCAGAAGGACCTGCTGTTCCCCTGGCGAACCGTGGGAGAAAATGTGGCGCTGCCCTTGGAGATCCAGGGGGAGCTGACCCGTGCGGAGCGCCGGGACCGGGCGGAGGCGGCGCTGGCCGACGTGGGACTTGCCGGCTGCGGCAGCAAGATGCCAGACGAGCTCTCTGGCGGGATGCGGCAGCGGGCGGCCTTTGCCCGCACCATGCTGACGGGCTGCGACCTGCTGCTGCTGGACGAGCCCTTCTCCGCCCTGGACTTCCTCACCCGGATCTCCATGCAGGAGTGGCTGCTGGACCAGTGGCAGCGGCACAAGAGGACCATCCTCTTCATCACCCACGACGTGGAGGAGGCGCTGTTCCTCTCCTCCAGCGTGCTGGTGGTGGAGCGCACCCCCATCCGGGAGCTGGCGGAGATTCCGGTCCCCGCGTCCTTCCCGCGGGACCGCTCCTGCCTCAAACTGCCGGAGATGGTGGAGCTGAAGGAGCATCTCATCGACCTTCTGCGAAAGCAGGTGACCCCATGAAAAAGACCTGTAAAGCAAATCTACCTGCCATGATTTTTCTCTTCGCCCTGTTGATTCTCTGGCAGGCGGGGGCCATGGGATTAGACGCGGCCTATATCCTGCCGTCTCCCACCCAGATCCTGGCGAAGCTGTGGGAGCTGCGGGATGTCCTCTTCACCGTTCATCTGCCCGCCACCATGCTGGTGACGGCCATCGGCCTGGGGATCTCTCTGGTGCTGGGCCTGGCCCTGGCGGTGGTGATGGACGAGAGCGACCTGGTCCGCAAGATGATCTATCCCATCGTGGTGGTGTCCCAGACCATTCCCACCACCGCCATCGCACCGCTCTTTGTGCTGTGGTTCGGCTACGGCATCTGGAGCAAGGTGCTGGTGACAGTGCTCATCACCTTTTTCCCCATCACCATCACAGTGTACGACGGGCTCCGCTCCGCCAAGACGGAGATGGCGGAGCTGCTGGAGACTTACGGTGCCACGAAGAAGGACATCTTTTTGAAGATCAAGGTGCCCTGCGCCCTGCCATACTTCTTCTCCGCCGTCAAGATGGCGGTGCCCATGAGCATCATCGGCGCGGCCATCGGCGAGTGGTTGGGGGCCAAGAGCGGCCTGGGCTACTTCTCCCGCCGCATGATGACCCAGTTGGACGGCGCGGGGGTGTTCGCCCCTATTGTGCTGCTGTCCGCGGCGGCCATCCTGGCGGTGACCGTTGTGAACCTGCTGGAAAAGCGGTTCGTCCGCTGGAGGGGAGAGTCCTGAAACCTGCGGGGCGGGCCCCGCAGGAATCACCTGGATCCAGTTTATAAAGAAAGGAAGATTGACGATGAAACAGAAACTTGCGCTGTTGCTGACGGCGCTTCTGCTGCTCACCGGCTGCTCCTCCGGCGGAAGCGGGGACACGGCGGACGGGCAGGACGACGGAGAGCTGGAGACCATCGACGTGGTGCTGGACTGGTATCCCAACGCCGTCCATGCCTTCCTCTACGAGGCGGAGGAGAAGGGCTACTTTGCGGAGGAGGGCCTGCAGGTGAATATCCTGTTCCCCTCTAACGCCAGCGATCCCCTGACCATGACGGCGGCGGGCCGGGCGGATATCGGCTTCTACTATCAGGAGGACACCATCATCGCCAAGGCCAATGAGGACGTGCCGGTGAAGGTGCTGGGAGCTGTGGTCCAGCAGCCCATCAGCATCGTCTGTGCCCTGGCGGAGAAAAACATCAAGACCCCGGAGGACCTGATCGGCAAGACCATCGGCTACTCCGGCACCCGCTTCGGCGAGGTGGCGGTGGGCCAGATGTTGGAGACTGTGGGCGCCACGCTGGATGACGTGGAGTTGATCGACGTGGGCTTTGACCTGATGAGCGCCATGACCACCGGAAATGTGGACGCCACCTTCGGCTGCTTCATCAACCACGAGGTTCCTGCGCTGGAGGAGGAGGGCTTCGCCGTGGACTACATGGAGGTCATGGACTACGGCGTACCCAACTACTACGCGCTGATGCTGGTGACCGGCGAGGACCAGCTGGAGGCCAACCGGGACAAGTACACTCGGTTCCTGCGGGCCTGTCAGAAGGGCTTTGCCGATATGCAGGCGGACCCGGAGGAGGCGTTGGGGCTCCTGTTGGCCAACCAGGACGAGGAGAACTTCCCCTTGACGGAGTCCGTGGAACGGCGAAGCTTTGATGTGCTGCTGCCCATCATGGAGACGGCCGACGCGCCCTTCCTGTCCCAGGACGTGTCCGTGTGGCAGGAGAACATCGACTGGCTCCAGAAGGTGGGCATGATCGACGCCGCCTTCGATCCGGCGGAGGTCATGGTGGACCTGCTGGCGGAGTGAGGCACGGCCGATGGAGGATGCCAAGAGACAGACACTGGCCCGGATCGTCCGGGCCGGGGCGGAGGAGATGCTGCCCCGCCAGCTGGCGCTGCTGGAACAGATCTGCGCCATCGACAGCGGCACCGGCAATGAGGCGGGCAACGCCGCCGTGACCGGGCTGCTGGAGCCGGTGCTCTCCGAGCTGGGGGCCCGGACAGAGCGGGTGACGGAGCCTGGTCTGGGGACCCATCTGGTGGCCCGGGTGCGGCCGGAACAGCCCCGGGGAAAGGTGCTGCTGGCCGCCCACCTGGACACGGTGTTCGGCCCCGGCTTTGCGGAAAAGCACCACTTTCATATTGAAGGGGAGTGGGCCCACGGCCTGGGGGCCGGGGACTGCAAGAGCGGCGTCCTTATCTCCCTGTTCGGGGCGCTGATTTTGAAAAAGGCGGGCCTGCTGCCCCCCTGGGAGCTGACGTACCTTTTCACCTGTGACGAGGAGACCGGCTCCCGGTCCGGCCGCAAGGTCTACGCCCGGGAGGCGCAGGACGCGGCTCTGGCCCTGGTGTTCGAGGGCGGCCGGGAGCGGGACGGACGTCCCCGGTTCGTCACATCCCGCCGGGGGGTGATTCTGGGAACCGTCGACGTGGCGGGGCGGGAGGCCCATGCGGGCAAGGCGTATCTGGAGGGCCGCAGCGCCGTGCTGGAGCTGGCTCACCAGATCATCCGGCTATACAGCTTCAACGACTATGAGAAGGGCATCTACTACAATGTGGCGCCCATCTCCGGCGGACGGCCCAACGGCGTGGTGGCCGGAGAGGCCCGGGGGGAGTTCTGCGTGGCCGGGATTCCGGAAAACGCGGACTTCCCGGTGATCCAGGCCAGGCTGGACAGCATGGCGGACCAAGTGACGGTGGAGGGCTGCCGGGTGCAGGTCACCTACCGGACGCTGTTCCCCGCCATGGAGCGGAACGCCGCCAATCACAGCGCCTATCTCCGGGCGGCAGAGGCGGCGGAGCTGCTGGGTTGGGAGCCGGAGGAGATCGCGGACCCCGCCGCCACCGACGGGGCCTATCTCTCCACTTACGGCGTCCCCACGGTGGACGCCCTCTCCGCCATCGCAGAACAGATCCACACCACGGAAGAGCGGGTGCGCATCCCCTCCATCCGGGACAGGACGGCCCTGTGTGCGGCGATGCTGGGCCTGCTGGGATAACGCCCCGCAAAGCGGGCAAGTGCAAGAGACTGGGAAGGGAGCCCCTTCCCGGTCTCTTTTTCGGCGGGGGCAGACGATTCCCAAAGACGCATATCCCGCCCGGTCGGCGCATAGAGTTTGGAATAGATTCCGACAGGGGAGGGAGCGTCATGGCGGCACGGCACGTTGGGCGGCGGATCGGCACCGTCTCGTCCCAGCATCGGGCGGCGGAAAGGCGGCGGCGGAGTACCCCGGCTGCGCCGCACAGGGTCCAGCGGGGAAAACGGGAAACTCTGACTCCGGGAGAGCGGCGGCATCTGATCCAGCTGGTGGCCTGCGGCAGCATCTTTGTGCTGCTGGTGGCGGTGAAGCTCCTGCTGCCGGGACGCATGGCCCAGGTGAATGCCAAGCTCACCGGAATGCTGGAACAGAACATCGATGTGCAGGCCGTGTTCTCCGCTGTGGGGCGGGCCGTGAGCGGCGAAGCGGATGTGGACGTGGCCCTTCAGGATATGTATCAGGCGGTGTTCGACCCTCAGGAGGATTCCGCCGTGGAGGTGTCAGCCCCGGCAGGGGGAGAGGCGGTGTCTCTCCAGCTTCCTGCGGCCATCGCGCCCCTGCGGGCCTTCCGGACCGGGACCGGCAGCAGCGACGGCTGGCTGGATCTGCCCGCAGCAGCAGCCCAGACGGCAGAGACCGCGCAGACAGCAGAGGCCGATCAGACAGCGGAGACTGCGGAAACCGCATCCCAGGGCGCGGCGGAGGCGTCTACCCTGGCCTACGTCCTCTACTCCGACCAGAACCTGCCGGACAACGTGTGCCTGGAACAGGCCCTGCTGGGCTTTGATTACTGCACCCCGGTGATGGGCACCCTCACCTCTGATTTCGGCTACCGGGAGCACCCGGTGGAGGGAGAGGAGCGGTTCCACTATGGTATTGACATCGGCGCCGCCGCCGGGACGGAGATCGGCTGCTTTGCCGACGGTACCGTCACCGCCGTGGGGGAGAGCAGCAGCTACGGCAAGTACATCACCGTTGCCCACGAGGGGGGCTACTCCACCCTGTATGCCCATTGCAGCCGGATTATCGCCTCCTCAGGCGCCTCTGTGAAGGAGGGGGACGTGATCGCAGAGGTGGGGGAGACCGGCGTGGCCACCGGGCCTCATCTGCACTTCGAGCTCCATGAGGGCAGCCAGTACCTAAATCCCATCTACTATGTCTCGCTGGCGTGACCGGATTCGGATTTCCGGCGGCTTCTGGCTGCTGGCGGCCTGGTTCACACTGGTGAACGGCTGGCAGCTGCTGGCGGTGATCCTCTCGGCCGCGGCGCTCCACGAGCTGGGACACCTGCTGGTGCTGCGGCTGCTGGGGGCCCGGGTGCGGGAGCTGCGGGTCAGCGTCTTTGGGGCGGAGCTGATGACTTCCGCCGCCCGCCTGTCCTATCCGGGGGAGATCGCGGCGGTGCTGGCGGGGCCAGCAGTGAATCTGCTGTGCGCGCTGGTTCTGGGGGGCGCCCACGCCTGGGTGGCGGCGGGAGCCCATCTGTCACTGTGCCTCTTCAACCTGCTGCCGGTGCGGCCCCTGGACGGCGGCCGGGCGCTGTATCTCGCGGCCGCATGGCTGGCGGGTCCCTCCGCCGCGGAGCGCATCGCCTGCTGGGCGGGGGGCACGACGGCGCTGGCCCTGGGCGGCCTGGTGCTGTGGCTGATCGGGCGGACCGGCGGGAGCCTGTGGCTGCTGCCGGCTGCATTCGGCCTGCTGGCGGCGGCTCTTCGGGAACTGCACGGCAGAAAGGCGGATTTTTTGTAAAAAATACTTGCATTTTCCTCCTGGCCGTGGTATCCTATTACGGCTACAAAGGGTGGTCCTCTGCCGTGCACACGCCGGAGTGCGTTGATGTGCCTTTGAGAGAAGCGGCATGAACACCTATTATTTAGGAGGAACATCCATGGATCTGATTAAGGAACTGAACAAAGAGCGTCTGGAAGCGGAAGTGACCCCCGTCAAGGTGGGCGACACGGTCCGGGTGCACGTGAAGGTCAAGGAAGGCTCCCGTGAGCGTATCCAGGTCTTCGAGGGCACCGTCATCGCCAAGAAGCACGGCGGCATCACCGAGACCATCACCGTGCGCCGCATCTCCTACGGTGTCGGTGTGGAGAAGGTCTTCCCCGTGCACTCTCCCTCCATCGACAAGATCGAGGTGGTCCGCAACGGTGCTGTGCGGCGTGCCAAGCTGTACTATCTGCGCGGCCGCGTGGGCAAGGGCGCCAAGGTCAAGGAAAAGCTGTGATCCAAGACGAAAGAGAGGCGAAAGCCTCTCTTTTTTCTTGTCACACAAAATTTCCCCGGCATCTTGTGATTTTGACGGTTCTTTGATATACTAGCATACGTTATTGTGAAAAACTGCGGTGCTGGAGGAGGCGGTCACGTGCGGGGAGGAAAACGGCTCAACAGGGACGCGCTTTCCCTCCGCGGGCTGTACGAGTGGGTACAGGTGCTGGTGTGCGCCGTGACAGCAACGGTACTGCTGTTCACCTTTGCGGCGCGGGTGGTGCTGGTGTCCGGCCCCTCCATGCGGGAGACGCTCCAGCATCGGGACTGCCTGCTGGTGGTGAACGCCCACCTGTGCGGTGGATTTGAGGCCGGGGACATCGTCATCATCCGGAAGGAGAGCTTCAAGGACGGGGAGCCCATCGTGAAGCGGGTGATCGCCACAGAGGGCCAGACGGTGGACATCGACTTTACCGCCGGTGCCGTCTATGTGGATGGGCAGCTGCTGGGGGAGGACTACATCCGCCAGCCCACCTATCTGGAGGAGGGGCTGGAGTTCCCTGTCACCGTGCCGGAGGGCTGCGTCTTTGTTATGGGCGACAACCGCAACGACAGCGATGACAGCCGGGATCCAGAGCTGGGGCCGGTGGATACCCGGCAGATTTTGGGACGGGCGGTGTTCCTGTTGTTCCCAGGCGTGACTGCGGACACCGACAAGCGGGACTTCGGCAGGATCGGCCCGCTGACATAAGAACAAGGAGACCTCCGGTGGGGGGCTTTCCATCAACAGGGGCGAAAGCGCCCGCGGAGGTTTTGCAGACATGTGGAAGAAAGAGAAGAAGCAGGAGACGCAGGAGGTGTCTCCGGAAAAGGAGGAGGGCCGGGACCTGTATGAGTGGGCCCAGGCGCTGGTGTGCTCCGTGCTGGCGGTGGTGCTGCTGTTTACCTTCGTCATCCGGCTCATCGGCGTGGATGGGCACTCCATGGTGCCCACCCTGCAGGACGGAGACCGGCTGCTGGTGCTGAACGCCATGCTGGACAACGACTATGGGTACGGCGACATCGTGGTGCTGCGGAAGGACACCTTTCTGGAGGAGCCCATCGTGAAGCGGGTGATCGCCACGGAGGGCCAGACGGTGGACATCGACTTTGTCTCCGGCGCCGTCTATGTGGACGGGGAGCTGCTGGAGGAGGACTATATCAACGAGCCCACCTATGTGGAGGAGGGGACGGAATTTCCCCTGACGGTGCCGGAGGGCTCCATTTTCGTCATGGGCGACAACCGAAACCACTCCAGCGACAGCCGCAGCAGCGACCTTGGCACGGTGGACACCCGGTATGTCATCGGCAAGGCGGTGTTCCTGCTGTTTCCCGGCGCGGACGAGGCCACCGGGCAACGGGACTTCGGCCGCATCGGCCCCATTGCGGGGATCGACTGAGCCACGGGGACAGCTTCCTGAGAAGAATTGATTGGGCGCCGCCCGCCGGGGCGGCGTGAGGTAGGACTATGAATATTCAATGGTATCCCGGTCACATGACCAAAACCCGGCGGATGATCGCCGAGCAGATCAAACATGTGGATGCAGTGTGCGAAATCGTGGACGCCCGAATCCCTGTGTCCAGCCGGAACCCGGATGTGGACGAACTGACGGCGGGGAAGCCCCGGCTGGTGGTGCTGAACCGGGTGGACCAGGCGGACCCAGACGCCACGAAGCGGTGGGCGGCCTGGTTCCGGGCAAAGGGGTACGCGGTGATGGAGTCCGACGCCAAGAGCGGCGCCGGGACAAAGCAGTTTGCCGCTGCTGTCAAGACGCTTCTTGCGGACAAGCTGCGCGCCTATGCGGAAAAGGGGCAGAACCGGGTGGTCCGGGTGATGATTTTGGGCGTGCCCAACGTGGGCAAGTCCACCTTTATCAACAGGATCGCCGGCCGCAAGACTGCCAAAACCGAGGACCGGCCCGGTGTCACCCGGGCCAAGCAGTGGGTGCCCATCGACCGCGGGCTGGAACTGCTGGATACCCCCGGCATTCTGTGGCCCAAGTTTGAGGACCAGAGCGTGGGGCTGAACCTGGCCTACACCGGCGCGGTGAAGGACGAGATCCTGGACATGGAGACCCTGGGCTGCCACCTGATGGCGTACCTGGGCACCAACTACCCGGAGGCCCTGAGGACCGGCTACAAGCTCCCATCCCTGCCGGAGCGTCAGGACGGCGGGGAGGACGTGGCCTGGGGCTACCGCCTGCTGGAGGCCGCCGGGAAAAAGCGGGGCTTTCTGATCTCCGGCGGCGAGGTGGACACGGAGCGGATGGCCAAGATCCTGTTGGACGAGTACAGAGCTGGCAAGCTGGGACGCTTCACACTGGAAATGCCGGAGGAGACGGAACAGCCTGCAGCGTCAGAATGAGGGAAGCGCGCCTATGAATTGCCCGTCTTGCGGAAAAGAGCTGGAGCGGGGGAGCCTTTATACGGAGCTGGGGCGGGGCCTTTTCTTCCTGCCGCCCGGCGGAAAAGTGGGATTCTGGGATACGAAGCGCAGTGTGGAACAGCACGGCGGGATTGTTTTGGATGGCCCGCATCATATACGGGGGAGCGACCGCGCAACTGTACATGGCTATGTCTGCCGCGCCTGCAAAAAGATCCTTCTGGAGTATTGACATCACTTGGCGGGAATCGCGGAAAGCGAAGGAACCTGCCCTGCGAGGAGGGAGGCATATCCATGAACTGCCCTGTCTGCGGAAAAGAGATGGAAAAGGGCCATGTCATCACCAAGAACAGCATCGGTCTTTTTTTCATGCCGGGAGAGAAAGACCTCCGCACGTTTTATACGAGGCGGAACATCGAGGCAGATGGCGGCATTGTGCTGGACGGACCGATGACGTTCCGCTACAACCGGACATGGCTTCCCGCCTGGGTCTGCCGTGGCTGTAAGAAGATCGTCATGGAGTATTGGTAGGATGGAAATGGACCTCTGGACCTATGAGCGTGAACAATGGAATAGTGGTTTCACGGCCCTCTGCGGAGTGGACGAGGCAGGAGCCGGGCCCCTGGCGGGGCCGGTGTACGCCGCTGCCGTCATTCTGCCCCGGGAGATCGGTTTTCCTGGCCTCAACGACTCCAAAAAGCTGACGGCGAAGAAGCGGGATGTCCTGTTCGACCAGATCACCGCCACGGCAGAGGCGTACAGCATCGCCTTTGTGACGGCGGAGGAGATCGACAGTTTGGATATCCTCAACGCCCGGATGCTGGCTATGAACCGGGCCATTGAGGGGTTATCCATTCGGCCGGACCTGTGCCTCATTGACGGCAACCGGGACCATGGCAGCAGCGTCTCCATCACGGCGCCCCACATGTGCCTGGTAGGCGGGGACGGGAAGAGTGCCTCCATTGCGGCGGCCTCCATCCTGGCCAAGGTCAGCCGGGACCGGTATGTGACCGGCGTGCTGGACCGGGAGTATCCCCAGTACCAGTTTGCCAAACACAAGGGCTATGGGACAAAGCTCCACTATGAAATGCTGGATCGGTACGGCCCCTGCCCTGCCCACCGGCGTACTTTTCTGAAGAAGTGGGAGGCCCGGCGCACATGAATACCACCAAGGCCCTGGGGGACCGGGGCGAGGCCGCAGCGGCACAGTACCTGCGGAAGAGGGGCTGCCAGTTGCTGGCAAGCCAATGGCGCTGCCGGTACGGAGAGCTGGATCTGGTGGCCCGGGACAGAGACGGCACCATCTGCTTTGTGGAAGTAAAGCTCCGCAGCGGCAGCTTCGCGGGCCTGCCGCGGGAGGCGGTGGACCGGCGGAAGCAGGAACGGCTCCGGGCCGCAGCGGCCTGCTATCTCAGTCAGCACGACCTGGACGCTCCCGCCCGGTTCGATGTGGCGGAGGTTTATACGGATGGGGTTCACCGCCCCCTCCGGCTGGAATATTTGGAAAATGCGTTTTGAAAAACAGTCAGAAGGAGAGAGCGACATGAAGTATTACAGCACACGGGACGCCGCCGTCCGCATGGACGCAGCGGAGGCCATCAAGATGGGCCTGAGCCGGGACGGCGGCCTGCTGACCCCCTGCGGGATCCCGCAGATCGACCGGGCTTTTTTGGAGAGCCTGGTGAATGTCCGGTACCAGGAGCGGGCTGCCAAGGTCATGGGCCTGTACCTGACCGACTACACCTATGAGGAGCTGTCCGGATTTGCGGAGAACGCCTACGGCCCTGAGAAGTTCGACTGTGACGCCGTGGCCCCTGTCCGCACGGTGGACGAGACCACCCACTGCCTGGAGCTGTGGCACGGCCCCACCAGCGCCTTCAAGGACATGGCCCTGCAGATGCTGCCCCAGCTGCTCTCCGCCGCCCTCCGCAAGACCGGAGAGTCCAAGACGGTATGCATCCTGGTGGCTACTTCCGGCGACACCGGCAAGGCTGCGATGGAGGGCTTTGCCGACGTGCCGCAGACGAAGATCCTGGTATTCTACCCCAAGGACGGCGTGTCCAAGGTCCAGGAGACCCAGATGGTCACTCAGGACGGCGCCAATGTGGGCGTCTGCGCCGTGGAGGGCAACTTCGACGACGCCCAGGCCGGTGTAAAGCGCATTTTCTCCGATGAGGCCATCCGGGCCACCCTGGCGGACCGGGGTTACTTCCTGTCCTCCGCCAACTCCATCAACTGGGGCCGCATCCTGCCCCAGGTGGTCTACTATATCTCCGCCTACTGCGACCTGGTCCGGGACGGGAAGCTCAGCATGGGCGACAAGGTGAACTTCTGTGTGCCCACCGGCAACTTCGGCGACATCCTGGCGGCCTACTACGCAAAGCGCATGGGACTGCCGGTTGGGAAGCTGATCTGCGCCTCCAACTGCAACGATGTGCTGACGGACTTCCTCCGCACCGGCGTGTACGACAAGAACCGTCCGTTCCATACCACCATGAGTCCCTCTATGGACATTCTGGTGTCCAGCAACCTGGAGCGGCTGCTGTTCGACCTCTCCGGCGAAAACGATGCGGAGGTGAAGGGCTACATGGATGCCCTCGCCAAGACCGGCAAGTACGAAGTGTCCGACGCCATCAAGGCGGCTCTGGCGGACCAGTTCTGGGGCGGCTTCTGCGGCGAGGCGGGCACCTCCGCTGCCATCGCCAAGTATTACAAGGAGAACGGGTATCTGATCGATACCCACACCGCCGTGGCCGCCAGCGTCATGGAACAGTACCGCAAGGCCACCGGCGACAAGACGGTGACGGTGTTCGTCTCCACCGCCTCCCCCTACAAGTTCTGCGACCACGTGCTGCGGGCCATCGGGGAGACCCCGGCGGGCGACGGCGTGGAGCTGCTGGACCAGCTGCATGAAACCACCGGCACGGCGATTCCCCGGCGCCTGGCGGCCCTGAAGGGCAAGGCCCGGCGGTTCGACCTCACCTGTGAGAAGCCCGGTATGGACAGCGTGGTGCTGGAGTTTTTGAAGTAAATCGCGCTGCAACAAAGCAACGCGGGAAACGGCTTAATGCGGCAGACTGTAAATCTGTTGCCTTTGGATTTTGGAAACCCGAAAGAGGGCAGGGAGGCTATTGCGTGAAGCCTTTGAGCCGGGCATTTGCCCGATTGGTGCTGCTGTTCTTTGCTTTGGGAATTTTCTTCCTGGCTGTCAACGAGCTGATTCCCTACCGGACCCTGGGAGACCGGTACCGGGTGATGGACACAGCCTATTGGATCAAAAACACCCTGCGGATCACAGGAATCGTGCTGCTGGTCAACGGAGGCATCCAGTGGGTCTGAAACCTCCGCTGCCCATACTGCGGCCGTGGGTATGCCATGCCATGGTGGCGGAAGGGGGAAAAGCACTTCTGTGACAGGTGCGGCAGGGAAATTGTCTTTGATGACCCGGAGGACCCAACCGAAAAACGCAAAGGGGAGTAGAGCACCATAGCACAGGAGCGGCGCTGTCCCTATTGCGGCGGCGAATTGGCGCCGGGCGGATCCGGGGTGAAGGCTACAAAGGGTCCCACTGGCTCCCGGAGGGCAGCAAGCTGCCCGGCATTCTGCTGACCAAGACAGGCGTCCGGAAGGTGGGCGGACGCGTTTGGGGAAAGGTCAGCAGCGTGAAAATCGAGATGGACACAGATCAAGATAGATCAACAGAGTTCCGGGGAGTTGGAGCCGCCGAAGAGGACGGCTGACTCCGCCTCACGGGACACAGAGAAAGGAGGGGTGCCGCATGGCCCTCTACGCCATCGGGGACCTGCACCTCTCCCTGACAGCGGACAAGCCTATGGAGGTGTTCGGCCCCGCCTGGGAGAATTACACGGAGCGCATCGGCGATGCTTTGAGCCGGCTGACCGCCGGCGATGTGCTGGTCCTGGCGGGGGACACCTCCTGGGGCATCGACCTGAATGAGGCGGAGGCGGACTTCCGCTTTCTGGACCAGTTCCCCTGCAAAAAGTATCTGGTGAAGGGGAACCACGACTACTGGTGGTCCACGGTGTCCAAAATGAAGAACTTCTTCACGGAGAAGGGCCTTACCACCCTGGACTTTCTCCATAACAACTGCGCCCTGTATGGAGACTACGCCCTGTGCGGGACCCGGGGATGGTTCTTTGAGGAGGACCAGAAGCCCCACAACGCCAAGGTCCTCAACCGGGAGGTGGGAAGACTGGAGACTTCCCTGAAGGCGGCGGAGGGACGGTCCATCTTCTGCTTCCTTCACTATCCGCCGCTGTATCAGGGCTACGAGTGCCCGGAGATCCTGCGGCTGCTCTCGGCCTACCCCGTGGAGCGGTGCTGCTACGGCCACCTCCACGGCTACGCCATCAAACGGCGGCTGGAGGGCGGGTGGAATGGGACGGACTTCTCCCTGATCTCCGCCGACTATCTGGGATTTGTTCCAAAAAAAATTTGTGAATAACGGAAAAAAGTATAGCATTTTCAGGTTTTGTATGGTAAAATACCATTTCGCACCGGCTTATGACCGGCGATGAACGGAGGAATAAACAAGATGAGTGTGAAAAGCTGCGAAAAGATCGAAAAGAGCCAGGTCGTTCTGACCATCGAGGTCGGTGCACCGGAGTTTGAAGCTGCCATCGAAAAGGCATATCAGAAGATGCGCAAGAAGATCAACGTGCCGGGCTTCCGCCCTGGCAAGGCCCCCCGGAAGATCATCGAGGGGATGTACGGCGCAGAGGTGTTTTTCGAAGAGGCAATCAATATCGCGTTCCCCGAGGCCTATGAGGCTGCCGTGAAGGAGCAGGAGCTCCAGGTGGTGGGCTATCCCTCTGTGGAGATCGAGGGCCAGGTGACCCGCGACGGCTTCACCTTCAAAGCCACCGCCCCTGTGTATCCCGAAGTGACCCTGGGCCAGTACAAGGGACTGTCCGCCCCCAAGGAGGAGGTCAAGGTCTCCGCTGCGGATGTGGACGAGCGCCTGAAGGCTCTGACCGACCGCAACACCCGTCTGGTGAGCGTGGACCGGGAGGCCAAGGAGGGCGACACGGTCGTCATCGACTTCGAGGGCTTCCTGGAGGGCAAGCCTTTTGAGGGCGGCAAGGGCGAGAATTTCAGCCTGGAGCTGGGTTCCCACACCTTTGTGCCCGGCTTTGAGGAGCAGCTTGTCGGCGTGAAGGCCGGCGATGAGAAGGATCTGGACATCACCTTCCCGGAGGACTATCACAAGGACCTGGCCGGCAAGGCAGTGGTGTTCAAGGTGAAGGTCCATGAGGTGAAGGAGAAGGAGATCCCCGCCCTGGACGATGAGTTCGCCAAGGACGTCAGCGAGTTCGACACCCTGAAGGACCTGAAGGCTGATCTGAAGAAGAAGATCGCCGCCGAGCGGGAGGAGACCGTGAAGCGCGCCTTTGAGGACGCCCTGATGGAGCAGGTGGCTGAGAACATCACCGCCGATGTGCCCGACGCCATGGTGGAGGCCCAGTCCCGCCAGTTCCTGGACAACTTCAAGATGCAGCTGGCCCAGCAGGGTCTCCAGTACGACCAGTACATGAAGGCCACCGGCATGGATGAGGCCCAGCTGCTGGCCGACGCCAAGGAGCCCGCTCTCAAGCAGGTCCGCATGGATCTGGCCATGGCCGCCATCATCAAGGAGGAGAACATCGACGCCACCGATGAAGAGGTGGAGGCCGAGTTCCAGCGGATGGCCGACCAGTACGGCATGGATCTGGAGACCGTGAAGAAGTATCTCCAGGCTGAGCAGGTAAAGGACCAGCTGAAGAGCCAGAAGGCCATCGCCGTGGTGGTGGACAGCGCCACCGCCGTGAAGGCGGAGAAGAAGCCCGCCAAGAAGACTGCCAAGAGGGCAGAGGACGCCGAGGGTGAGGAGGCCGCTGAGGAAAAGCCTGCCAAGAAGACCACCCGTAAGAAGGCGGACGAGGACGGCGAAGAGAAGAAGCCTGCCAAGAAGGCCACCAAGAAGGCTGCGGCAAAAAAAGAAGAGGAGACGCCTGCTGAATCCAAATAATTCCGGGTATACTAGGAATTGACGGCCCCGGCGGAGCAGTGTGTTTTTCCGCCGGCGGAAGGCGCTCTACATCGATTTGACAGATTCCCGCATGGCGTCTATATTAAGATAGGCGTGTGCGTTGGCAGAGGCGCGGCGGCCCGCAGGCGGGCCGGGCGCTTTTGCCTTACCTGCCCCACCGGGGCGGGGAAGACGCATCGGGTTTGGGAGGAACAGATCTGTCATCTGTGCCGGTCCCCGGTGCGGAAATCAAGGAGGTTTTACCAATGAGCTTAGTCCCTTATGTAGTCGAGCAGACCAATCGCGGCGAACGGTCCTATGATATCTTCTCCCGTCTGCTGAACGACCGGATCGTCTTTCTGGGGGAAGAGGTCAACGCCACCACCGCCAGCCTTGTGGTTGCCCAGCTGCTGTATCTGGAGGCCCAAGACCCCGACAAGGACATCCAGCTGTATATCAACAGCCCCGGCGGCTCCGTCACTGACGGTATGGCCATCTACGACACCATGCAGTACGTGAAGTGCGACGTATCCACCATCTGCATCGGCATGGCCGCCAGCATGGGCGCGTTTCTGCTGTCCTCCGGCGCCAAGGGCAAGCGCATTGCTCTGCCCAACGCGGAGATCATGATCCATCAGCCCTCCGCCGGTACCAAGGGCAAGGTGACAGACATGGAGATCGACGTGGAGCACTTCCTGCGGATCAAGAAGAACTTGAATGAGATCCTGGCGAACAACACCGGCAAGACGGCAGAGGAGATCAAGGCGGCCTCGGAGCGGGACCACTGGATGACAGCCCAGGAGGCTTTGGACTTCGGCCTCATCGACAAGATCATCACCAGCAAGAAATAAGCACCAAATTCCAAAACTGAGGTAATACCATGAGTGACGAGAGCAAGAAGGGCCTGCGGTGCTCCTTCTGCGGCAAGCATGAGAGCCAGGTCCACCGGATGATCCAGGGACCCGGTGTGCGCATCTGTGATGAGTGCGTCCAGCTGTGCATGAGCATTTTGAACGATGGGTTTGAGGACACCTCTTCCAGCGCACTGGAGGACCTGCCTGATCAGCTGCCCACGCCCCGCGAGATCAAGGACGTGCTGGACCAGTACGTCATCGGCCAGGACGAGGCCAAGGTGGCCCTGTCCGTGGCGGTGTACAACCACTACAAACGGATCTACTTCGGCGGGGACGAGGATGTGGAGCTGCAGAAGAGCAACATCCTGCTGCTGGGGCCCACCGGTTCCGGCAAGACGCTGTTCGCCCAGACACTGGCCCGGATTCTGAAGGTGCCCTTCGCCATTGCGGACGCCACCACCTTGACGGAGGCCGGCTATGTGGGCGACGATGTGGAGAACATCCTGTTGCGGCTGCTCCAGGCCGCGGACTTTGACGTGGAGCGGGCGGAGCACGGCATCATCTATGTGGATGAGATCGACAAGATCGCCCGGAAGAGCGAGAACACCTCCATCACCCGGGACGTATCTGGCGAGGGTGTCCAACAGGCTCTGCTGAAGATCGTGGAGGGGACCGTTGCCAACGTGCCGCCCCAGGGAGGCCGGAAGCATCCCCACCAGGAGTTCATCCAGGTGAACACGAAGAATATTCTCTTCATCTGCGGCGGTGCCTTCGACGGGCTGGAGAAGATCATCGAGCGGCGGCTGGACCAGAAGTCCATCGGCTTCGGCGCCAACGTCCAGGGAAAGAAGGACAAGGACATCAGCAAGATCCTGCACGAGGTCCAGCCCCACGACCTGCTGAAATTCGGCATCATCCCGGAGTTGGTGGGCCGCCTGCCGGTGATCGCGTCTTTGAATGCGTTGAAGCGGGAGGATCTGGTCCGCATCCTGACGGAGCCCAAGAACGCCCTGGTGAAGCAGTACAAGAAGCTGATGGAGTACGACGAGGTGGAGCTGGAGTTCCAGCCGGAGGCCCTGGAGGCCATCGCCGACAAGGCCATCGAGCGGAACATCGGCGCCCGGGGCCTGCGGGCCGTCATGGAGGGTATCCTGACTCCCATGATGTACGACATCCCTTCCGACCCCACTGTGGTGAAAGCAGTCATCACAAAGGACTGTGTGGAGGGCAGGAGCGGTCCCGAGCTGACCCACGACCCCAAGAAGATCAACTATTCTGTGAAATTGAACACCGGCAAGGGAGAGGGCAGGCCGGCTTCCGGCTCCTCGACCCCCGCGTCGGCGTCTTAATGAAGAGAGGGAGGGACGCTGCCGCGCCCCTCTCTCCTGTTTTACCATCCCCTCAGAAAGGAACAAGCACATGGAACTGACCACTTGGAATCTGCCCGTTCTGGCCCTCCGGGGCCTGACGGTGTTTCCACACATGACACTGACCTTTGACGTGGAGCGGCCGATCTCCATCGCGGCCCTGGAGCGGGCCATGGAGGCCGATCAGGACATCTTCCTGGTGACCCAGCGGGAGATCGGGATGAACGCGCCGGAGGAAAAGGACCTGTACACCATTGGCACGGTCTCCCACATCACGCAGATCCTGCGGCTGGGCCAGTCCTCTGTCCGGGTGATGGTGGAGGGGCGGCAGCGGGCCCACCTGCGCCGCCTGTGGCAGACGGAGCCCTTCCTCCAGGCCAATGTGGAGGCCATCCCGGAGGAGCCGTCCTCTGAGGCCATGCGGAAGAGCCCCCGGACGGAGGCCCTGCTCCGCCAGACCTACGCCCTGTTCGGCGAGTATGCCGAGCAGGCCAGCGGTGTGCCGGAGGAGGTGGTGGCCACGGTGATGGACAGCCGGGACCCCGGCTTCCTGGCGGACTATATTGCCCAGAACATCGCCCTGCGCTACACCGACAAGCAGGAGATCCTGGAGGAATTCTCCCCCTTCGCCCGGCTGCGGAAGCTCAACGGTTTCCTGGTGCGGGAGAACAACGTGCTGGGCTTTGAGCACGAAATGGAGAGCAAGGTCCGGGACCAGCTGGTCCGCACCCAGCGGGACCAGATCCTCCGCACCCAGATCCGGGTCCTCCAGAACGAGCTGGGGGAGACCGATGACGGCGACGAGGACGAGATTGAATCCTACCGCCAGGAGATCCTGGCCCTGGAGCTGCCGGAGGAGACGGAGCAGCACCTGCTGAAGGAAGTGAACAAGCTGGCCAAGCAGCCCTTCGGCTCCGCCGAGGGTGCGGTGATCCGCAACTATCTGGACGTGTGTCTGGAGATGCCGTGGAACACCACCACAAAGGAGCGGGTCAGTGTGGACGCCGCCCGCAGGGTGCTGGAAAAGGACCACTTCGGCCTGGAAAAGGTGAAGGAGCGGATTCTGGAGACCATCGCCGTCCGGCAGATGAATCCGGACGTCAAGGGGCAGATCCTCTGCCTGGTGGGCCCGCCCGGCGTGGGCAAGACCTCCATTGCCATCAGCGTGGCCAAGGCGCTGAACCGGAAGCTGGCCCGCCTGAGCCTGGGCGGCGTTCGGGACGAGGCGGACATCCGGGGACATCGGAAGACCTACATAGGCTCCATGCCCGGCCGGATCATCGAGGCCATCAGCCGCAGCGGGTCTATGAATCCCCTTCTGCTGCTGGACGAGATCGACAAGTTGGGCAACGACTACCGGGGCGACCCGGCCTCCGCACTGTTGGAGGTGTTGGACAGCGAGCAGAACAGCACCTTCCGGGACCACTTCCTGGAGATCCCGGTGGACCTGTCCAAGATCATGTTCATCACCACCGCCAACACCACAGACACCATTCCCCGGCCCCTGCTGGACCGGATGGAGGTGATCCAGCTCTCCAGCTACACGGATGAGGAGAAGCTGCAGATCGCCAAGCGCCACTTGTTCCCCAAGCAGCTGGCAGAGCACGGACTGAAGAAGAGCGCTGTCCGCATCAGCGACGACGTGTACCGGGCCGTCATCCGGGACTACACCCGGGAATCCGGTGTGCGCCTGCTGGAGCGGCGGCTGGCTGCCATCTGCCGGAAGGCGGATATGCGCCTGCTGGAGGGCACTGTCAAGCGGATTACCGTGACAGAGGAGGAGCTCCCCAAGTTCCTGGACTGCCAGCCCTATCCCCCTGATCTCCACACGGACCGGGAGGAGATCGGCGTGGTGAACGGCCTGGCCTGGACCGAGGCGGGCGGCGAGATCCTGGAGGTGGAGGTCAACGTCATGGACGGCTCCGGCAAGCTGGAGCTCACCGGCAACCTGGGAGACGTGATGAAGGAGTCTGCTCAAGCGGCTCTCAGCTGCCTGCGGAGCCGGGCGGCGGTGCTGGGGATTCCGGCGGACTTTTACAAGACGAAGGACATCCACGTCCACTTCCCAGAGGGCGCAGTGCCCAAGGACGGCCCCTCCGCCGGCATCGCCGTCACCACTGCCATGCTCTCCGCCCTGACGGACCGGAAGATCAAGGCGGGCATTGCCATGACCGGCGAAGTCACGCTGCGGGGCCGGGTGCTGCCCATCGGCGGATTGAAGGAGAAGACCATGGCCGCCCTCCGCAGCGGCATCACCACGGTGCTGATTCCCAAGGACAACGTCCGGGATCTGGAGGAGATCGACCAGACCGTCCGGGCTGCCCTGCGGTTCGTGCCGGTGGAAACGGTGGACCAGGTGTTCGCCGCCGCTCTGTGCCCAGAGCGGGATCCCATCCGGGAAGAGGTGGCGGACCATGTGGCGGCCTTTGCCCCGGCGGGGCGTGAGAGCGGCCGTGACGCCGCCGTGCGGCAGTAAAGGAGTGTTTGCATGGCTTTGAATTTTGCCAAGGCGGAGTTTGTCCGCTCTGCCGGACGGCGGGAGGATTTCATCCGGGACGGTCTGCCCCAGTTCGCATTTGCAGGCCGGTCCAATGTGGGAAAGAGTTCTGTCATCAACCGGCTGGTGGGACGGAAGAACCTTGCCTATGTGGGCGCCTCCCCCGGCAAGACCACTCAGGTGAACTACTTCCTCATTGACCGCCGGGCCTATCTGGTGGATCTGCCGGGGTACGGCTATGCCAGGGTCTCCCAGGCAGAGAAGGAGCGGTGGGCGAAGCTGATGGAGAGCTACTTCCAGGAGGAGGCGGACCGGATCACCACCGGCGTGCTGATCGTGGACATCCGCCACAAGCCCACGGCCAACGATCTTGTGATGCACGACTGGTTCCGCCAGACGGGCTGTCCGGAGATCGTGGTGGCCAACAAGCTGGATAAGCTGAAAAAGAGCCAGGTGGAGCCGGCCCTTCAACTGGTCCGGGAGACGCTGGAGCTGACGGAGGCGGATATTCTGCTCCCCTTTTCCGCGGAGAAGGGAATGGGGAAAGAGGACCTGATCCGCCTGCTGGTCCAGACCTGCGGGGGATAATGCGGAAAGAGAGGACCACGGTCCTCTCTTCTTCCTGTCCGCAGGACCTGCTTTTTTGGAAAAACTTTGTCTACCCCCTATGCAAAAGCGGAAAAATACGCTAAAATATCAATGATATTTTGTGAGCAGAACAGACGGAGGTTTTCATCATGGCGAAGCCTGTGTATAAACGGGTCCTGCTGAAGATCAGCGGCGAGGCCCTGGCCGGTGACAAGCATACCGGCCTGGATTTTGAGGTGATTGGTCAGGTCTGCGATGTCATCAAGGAGTGTCTGGACATGGGCGTCCAGGTAGGTCTGGTGGTGGGCGGCGGCAACTTCTGGCGCGGTGCGAAAAACAGCGGCGGCGCCATGGAGCGCACCCGGGCCGACCACATGGGAATGCTGGCCACGGTGATGAACTGCCTGGCTGTGGCGGACGTGTGTGAGCAGAAGGGGATTCCCGTCCGGGTGCAGACCGCCATTGAGATGCGGGCTGTGGCGGAGCCCTACATCCGTTCCCGGGCCATCCGGCACCTAGAGAAGGGCCGGGTGGTGATCTTCGGCGCAGGCACCGGCAATCCCTACTTCTCCACGGACACTGCGGCGGTGCTGCGGGCGGCGGAGATCGACGCCGACGTGATTTTGCTGGCCAAGAACGTGGACGGCGTCTACACGGCCGACCCGGTAAAGGACCCCACTGCGGTGAAGTACGACGTCATCACTTATGACGATGTGCTGGCCCAGCACCTGGCGGTGATGGACTCCACCGCCACGTCCCTGTCCATGGACAACCACATTCCGGTGCTGCTGTTTGCCCTGAAGGACCCGCGGAACATCATCCGGGCCCTGTGCGGTGAGAACGTGGGCACCATTGTCAAGGAATGAGAGCACGCATGCGCGACAGCGCCTCCCCATACACTCAACTGTGAAAGGAAGGACCTATTTATGCTGAAGGAAGATTACAAGATTTATGAGGGCAAGATGAAGAAGAGCATCGACTCCGTGGCCGCGGACTTTGCCTCCGTGCGGGCGGGCCGGGCCAATGCCTCCGTGCTGGACCGGATCATGGTGGACTACTACGGCAGCCCCACCCCCATCCAGCAGATTGCGGCCATCTCTTCCCCCGACGCCCGGACACTGCTGATTTCCCCCTGGGACAAGACGGCGGTGAAGAGCATTGAAAAGGCCATCCAGAACTCCGATCTGGGTATCAACCCCCAGAACGACGGCGCCAGCATCCGGCTGAGCTTCCCCCAGCTGACGGAGGAGCGCCGCAAGGAACTGGTGAAGCAGATTCACAAGTACGCGGAGAACGGCAAGGTGGCCATCCGCAACATCCGCCGGGACGCCATGGAGGCGTTCAAGAAGAAGGAGAAAGCCTCCGAGATCACGGAGGACGATCTGAAGCAGGCGGAGAAGGATCTCCAGAAGCTGACGGACGACAGCTGCAAGGAGCTGGATGCGCTGCTGGCCAAAAAGGAAAAGGAACTGATGGCGGTGTAAAAGCCGCCGGGGCCTCCGGCGGGAGCACGGCTGCCCGCCGGGGGCATTGCACATTTTGTAAGGTGCTGTCACCCTTTCAGGGCCTGTGAGGTGACCTGCGGTCACTCGGGGCCGCCGCCCGGCGGCCGGGGGGATTCTGCTCCCGCCGGAGCCGCTTCCACGGGGGGCCGGTAAAAGAGAAAAAACGCTTCAGAACCGTTCCGGTGCAGCGGCTCTCCGCGCTGACAGGCGCCGGTGTATCAGTGCAAGCGCCGATTTGGGCTGCTTTTGGGCACACCATGGCTTTCTGCGATTCCCCGACTGCCGTCCTGTGGCGGATGGTGCAGATCTCATCGGGGTGGTCGTCGTATTGGCGTCCTCCTCTGTTCACTGCTGTTGGACCGGCAGCTGCGGAAGTGGAATCTGGGGGTTATTGACTGAAGGAGAGGGGACTATGAAACTGGAACAGAAATGGTATTCGGCAGCCAGGGGAACACTGTTTGCAGCGGTTTTGCTTTTGTGTCTGGCGGGCGGGATCCGGGGCGGACTGGGGTTGGTATTCCTGGCCATGGGAGTTGCTGCGGCGACCGCCTTTAGGGGGATTGAACTGCGCCATCTCCGCTGTCCCAACTGTGGGCGCTTCATCCTGCCCTGGTTTTCTATGGAGGAGACCCAATACTGCAGCGCCTGCGGCTTCCACTTTCCTTGGAAGTTCGACCGCTGGTGGGAAAAGGGGAACTAAGCAGCCGACACATTTCTCCCGATACAAAAAGGAGGAGGTACAAATGTCGTTTGAAGCAGAAGTGATTCCCCTGTTCATCGGAGGTGTGATCGCGGTCAGCGCGATAGAGTTTTTCCTGGGCTGGCGGAGTCTGCGGCATCGGAAGGATCTCCGGGGGCTGTTTGCCGGGCACGTGGTTGCCATGCTGCTGGGATTTTTCTTCTTGATTCGCAGTCTGTTTGCCAACTGGCTGGGGCTCTCTCTGGGTATTGCCTCCATTTCCAACTCTGTGAATATAGGCCTTTTCGGCCTCTGCTGGGCTGTCAGCGCCCTCTGCGTGGCAGTGATGCTCTCCCGCTTGGCTGTACCAAGACATTAATCATCCCGGTGTGCGGTTCTGGCTATCCAGTAAATACCTGCGTTTCTTGCCACAACGCTCGGCCAGTGCGCAGCAGCTGCGCGGTTTTTGGCGGCTCTGCCGCCTTACAGACGCGGCGTACCGCTTGCGGGTAAAGCGGAACGGGCGGAAAGAGCAGTTGGTCAAATGCGGTTTTGCACCCCCGATTTTCATCGGTCTCCCGTAAATACACAGGCATCGTCTCACACCGGCCCCGCCGTATTTTGCACAGTGGGGAGAGGAGGGGCGCAGTTTTACCGCAGGCGGAAACTGTGTTTAGCGGACTTTGCGATGACGACAATGGGGGAGAGAATGGGCCAGCCATCATCATGGCTGCATTTCCCGTCCAATGGGACAGATCCCCCCAACAATCCATTTTGAAATGAGAGAATTTATCATGCCAGAGAGTATCAACGGTGCGGTGGACCAGCCCTTGGTCCCGCCCCGCCACATTGCGATCATCATGGACGGCAACGGTCGCTGGGCCACGAAGCGGGGCCTGCCCCGCACCGCTGGCCACAAGGCAGGAGCGGAGACGTTCCGCCGCATCGCTACCTACTGCAAGAACATCGGCGTAAAGTACCTGACGGTGTACGCCTTTTCCACGGAAAACTGGAAGCGGTCAGAGATGGAGGTCTCTGCCATCATGGCCCTGCTGAAGCGGTATCTGCTGGAGGCAGTGGACACCATGGAGAAGGACCACATCCGGCTCCACTTCTTCGGGGACATGACCCCTATTGCCCCGGATCTGCGGGCCCTGGCCCGGGAGACGGACGAGATCACGGAGCACCTGTCCAAGGACGATTTCCAGGCCAATGTGTGCCTGAATTACGGCGGGCGAGACGAGATTCTGCGAGCAGCCCGGCGTTTTGCCACCGACTGCGCCGCCGGGAAGAAGCGGCCGGAGGAGTTGGATGATGCCCTGTTCTCCAGCTATCTGGACTCTGCGGGGATCCCGGACCCGGAGCTCATCATCCGGCCCAGCGGAGAGCAGCGGTTGAGCAACTTCCTGCTGTGGCAGTGTGCCTATTCGGAGTTCTATTACACGGATACCCTGTGGCCGGACTTCGACGAAGCGGAGCTGGACCGGGCCATTGCAGCCTACCAACAGAGAGACCGCCGGTTCGGCGGCGTAAAGAAATAAACCTTTACAGAAATTGAGAAAAGGGCTGATCCTATGTTCAAGCGTGTGATGGTGGCCGTAGTGGGCCTGCCGCTCCTGATACTGATCCTGGGCTGGGCCCCGTCCTGGGCCACCATGCTATTGCTGGCGGCCATGTGCGCCATCGGCGCCTGGGAGCTGATGCGCGCGGCGGCGGGAGAGAGGGGCAAGCCCCTGACCCCCCTGACAGTGATCGCCGCGGCGGCGGTGCCGGTGTGCGTGTACGGGGAAATGTCCATTGAGAACACGGAGCTGACTGCCCTGCCGGTGCTGCCCTTCGCTGCCCTGTTGGGCGCGGTGTTCATCTTTGCGATCTTTGCCCTGGCTATCCACCGGTATGACGAGGAGCAGGGCATCCCCTTTGCCGCTGTCACCTGTGCTATCTTCGCCGGGCTGGCGTTCCCCTTGATGTTCTCCTGTCTGCTGCGGCTTCGGATGATGCCCGCCATCGGGATGCTGCAGGTGTTTCTGCCCTTGGCCATCTCCTTTGGCAGCGACACCTTCGCGCTCTTTGCCGGAATGCTGTGCGGCAAGCACAAGCTGGCCCCCAAGGTCAGCCCCAAAAAGACTGTGGAAGGAGCCATAGGCGGTCTGCTGGGTGGTGTCATCGGCATGACGGTTTTTAAGCTAGTCGCGGACAGCATGGCACACACCCTGACTGTTTATCCGCCAATCGAGATGGCAGCTGGTCCGCAGATCTCCTGGGGGGCAGTCTTTGCACTGGGTATTATCGGCAGCACCATCAGCCAGATCGGCGACCTGAGTTTCTCCGTCATCAAGCGGGAGTTCGGCGTCAAGGATTATGGCAACCTGCTGCCGGGCCATGGCGGCATCCTGGACCGGTTTGACTCTGTTACCTTCGTGGCGCCCTTCGTGTGGCTGGCCTTACAGCTGCTCTGAACGGGTGATTTGGGAAGATTTAGGATTGTTTTCAGCTGTTTAGAATAGGATAATGCTATGAGCAAGACGATTTCAATTTTAGGTGCCACCGGTTCTATCGGCCGCCAGACATTGGACGTGGCGGAGCAGCTGGGACTGCGTGTGGCCGCCCTTACCGCCCACATGGATGTGGAGCGGCTGGAGGCGCAGGTCCGAAAATTCCGGCCCCGGCTGGCGGTCCTCACCGATGAGGCGGCGGCCCGTGACCTGGCGGTACGCCTGGCCGACATGGACACCAAGGTTTTGGGAGGCCCGGAGGCCCTGCTGGAGGCCGCTGTCTGCCCGGAGGCGGATACGGTCGTCACCGCCGTGGTGGGTATGGTGGGACTGCGTCCCACCCTGGCCGCCATCCGGGAGAGAAAGCGCATCGCCCTGGCCAACAAGGAGACGTTGGTCTGCGCCGGACAGCTGGTGATGGATGCGGCGGATACGCACGGCGCCGAGATCGTGCCTGTGGACTCGGAGCACTCGGCCATCTTCCAGTGCCTTCAGGGCTGCGCCGACCGCCGGGAGATCCGGCGGCTGATCCTGACCTGTTCCGGCGGGCCTTTTTACGGCATGACCTATGAAGAAGTGGGCAAAATGACCAAAGCGGATGCCCTCCGCCACCCCAACTGGACCATGGGACCCAAGATCACCGTAGACTGCGCCACGCTGATGAACAAGGGGCTGGAGGTCATCGAGGCCATGCGCCTCTACCGTCTGCCGCTGGACCAGGTGTCGGTGGTGATCCACCGGCAGAGCATCGTCCACTCCCTGGTGGAGTACCGGGACGGGGCGGTCCTGGCCCAGCTGGGCACACCGGATATGCGCCTGCCCATTCGATATGCCATGACATACCCCGAACGGGTGGAAAGTCCGGCGGAGCCGCTGGACCTGCTGTCCTGCCCGCCCCTGACCTTCGCCCAGCCGGACCGGGATGCATTTCCATGTCTGCAGCTGGCAGAGGCGGCGGCGGCTCAGGGCGGCACCGCCTGCGCTGTTTTGAACGGCGCCAATGAGGAGGCGGTGGGCCTGTTCCTGGCGGGCAGGATCGGCTTCCACGACATTCCCCGCCTGGTGGCGGAGGCCCGGGCAGCTGTGCCGGCGGAGCAGGAACCGGCGCTGGAGGACATTCTGGCGGCGGATCAGGCGGCGCGGCAGGCGGTGCTGGACCGGGCCTGAAGCAAGTTTTTTGACGGGAGTTTTTGCATGACCATTGTGTATATCCTGGCGGCCATTCTGATTTTCGGCGTACTGATCGCCGTCCACGAGCTGGGCCACTTCCTGGCCGCCAAGCTCTGCGGCGTGCGGGTCAACGAGTTTTCCATCGGCATGGGGCCTCTGATCTGGCACAAGGAGACGGAGGAGACCCAGTATTCCCTCCGGTTGCTGCCCATCGGCGGCTTCTGCGCTATGGAGGGGGAGGATGAGGACTCTGGCGACGAGCGGTCTCTGGGCCGTCAGGGCTTCTGGAAAAAGGTGGTGATTTTTGCCGCCGGCTCCTTTATGAATTTCCTGGCGGGGTTCCTCATCATTCTGGCGGTGTATAGCGGTGCCCAGGGATTTCTGATCCCGGCGGCCGCCGGGACCGCGCCGGAGTTTGAGGAGCGGAACGGCCAGACTATCCAGGCCGGAGATATTTTTTATTCCGTCAATGGGGAGCGGGTGTACCTGTACAGTGACGTGTCCCTGCTGATGAGCCTGCACCAGGGCCAGCCCATGGATTTGGTGGTCCTGCGGGACGGCGAGAAGGTGGAGCTGAACGACGTCACATGGGGCACCTACACCGGCACGGAGGGGGAGACCTATCAGGGCTACGGCGTCTATATCGCAAGAGACCAGATTGAGGAGGCCAATCTCTGGACGATCCTGAAGACCAGCTGGCTGAACACCATCGACTTTGTGCGGATCGTGCGGCTGAGCCTGCAGATGCTGGTGACCGGTCAGGCGGGCATGGACGATCTCAGCGGCCCGGTGGGCATCGTCTCCACTATCACCCAGGTGGGCACCGCGTCGGAGACCATTGCCGCCGCGGTGGAGAACATCCTCTACTTCGGCGCCATGCTGGCGGTGAACCTGGCAGTGATGAACATGCTGCCCATCCCGGCTCTGGACGGCGGCAAGATCTTCTTCCTCATCATTGATGAGATCGCCATGAAGCTGTTCCGAAAGAAGATCCCGGAGAAGTATGAGATGGCGGTGAACACCGTGGGCTTTGTGGCCCTGATGGGCTTCATGCTGGTGGTGACATTCAATGATGTGTTCAAACTGTTTGGATAGGAGCGAGTCATGACGGACTTTACCCTGCGGCCTTGGCGGGAGGCAGATGCTGCCTCCATCGCCCGGTACGCGGACAATGCAAAGATCGCCGCCAACCTGCGGGACGTGTTTCCCTGCCCCTATGCCCCACAGGATGCGGCCACGTTTGTGGAGAGCTGCATCCGGCAGGAGGGCCGGGGTCAGATGTGCCGGGCCATTGAGGTGGACGGCGAAGCTGCGGGCAGCATCGGCCTGTTCCTGGGCAGCGATGTATACCGGAGGAGCGCAGAGCTGGGCTACTGGCTGGGAGAGCCCTTCTGGGGCCGCGGGATCATGACCGCCGCTGTGGAAACCATGTGCCGGGAGGGCTTTGCAGCCTGGGACATCGTCCGCATCCACGCTGAGGCATTTGCCAGGAATGCGGCCTCCCGCCGGGTGTTGGAGAAGGCGGGGTTCGCCCTGGAGGGCACTCTGCGGCGGAGCGTGTACAAAAACGGGGAGATGCTGGATTCCTGCATTTACGCCCTGGTGAGGGAGGAAGCGCCATGACAAAGCGTTTGATGGTGGGGGATGTGGCCGTGGGCGGCGGTGCCCCAGTGTCCATCCAGTCCATGTGCAATACCAAGACCGACGATGTCCGCGCCACTGTGGAGCAGATCCACGCGCTGGAGGCCGCCGGATGCGAGATCATCCGCATTGCCATTCCGGATCAGGCCGCGGCAGAGGCGGTGGACCGGATCAAGGAACAGATTTCTATCCCCCTGATCGCGGATATCCACTTCAACTACAAGTATGCCTTGGCGTGCGCAGAGCGGGGCATCGACGCCATCCGCATCAATCCCGGCAACATTGGCGGGGAGGAGAAGGTGAAGGCGGTGGCGGACATCTGCCGCCAAAAATCCATCCCCATCCGCATTGGGGTCAACGGCGGATCTCTGGAAAAGGACCTGCGGGCCAAATACGGCGGCGTCACGGCAGAGGCATTGGTGGAGAGCGCCATGGGCCACGTGGCCCTTTTGAACAAGTTCGATTTTGATGACATCTGCATCTCCGTCAAGTGTTCCGATGTGCCCCTGACCATGGCGGCCTACCGGCTGCTCAGCGAGCGGACAGACTACCCTTTGCATCTGGGCGTGACAGAGGCGGGCACCCCTTCCATGGGGCTTGTGAAATCCGCCATGGGAATTGGGGGCCTGCTGTGCCTGGGGATCGGAGATACCATCCGGGTGACGCTGACCGCCGACCCGATCGAGGAGATTTTCGCTGCCAAGAAGATTCTGAAGGCTGCCGGACTCCGTAAGGAGGGCGTGAATCTGATCGCCTGCCCCACCTGTGGTCGCACCCGCATCGACCTGATCCCCATGGCGGAAGAGGTGGAGCGGCGCCTCATGAACTGCACGAAGAATATCACCGTAGCGGTGATGGGCTGTGCCGTCAACGGCCCCGGCGAGGCAGCGGCGGCAGATATCGGCATCGCTGGCGGCAAGGGTGAGGGACTGATTTTCCGCAAAGGAGAAATCCTTTACAAAGTACCGCAGGAACAGCTGGTGGACAAGCTGATGGAGGAAATTGAAAAACTCCCATGAGGAATGAGAAGTTAGGAATTCGGAATTGTTGTGTTCCGCCTCTGGTGGAACGATGCTCATACGTCCGGCGTTGCCGGACGCCGGAATTCCTCATTCCTAATTTCTGATTTCTCAGCATTTGATTCCTGTTTAACAAGGTGGCGTCTATGTCAAGAGATATACCCTTTTTTGAAATGTTTACTGAGCTGCAGCTCTCCGGAGAGCTGCGGCTTCGTTTGGCCGGCGCAGTGGTGAACGGCGCTTGCATCGACCAGGCCGGCATGTCGCTGGCGCTGCGCCTCACCACCAGGGCGGAGCTGGGAGATGCGGAGCTGGAGGAGCTGAAGCATCTGCTGATGGGCGTATACGGCTTCCGACAGGTGACGACGGAAGTCACCTGCAAGGCTCCTTCTTCCCAGGCCGCAGCCGCAGGGAGCCGCCCGGCTGCTTCGGTCCCGGCGGCCCCCTCCGGCAGTAAGGGCGAGAAGCAGGCCGCAGGCAAGGTCCTGATGGGCAAGCCCATTCGCATCCAGCCGGTGCCCATGAAGATCCTGGACCTGAAGATGGGGAATGCCACCGTGGCGGGGAAGGTGTTCGCCTTCGAGTGCCGGGAGACCCGGCGGCCCGGTATGTGGCGGCTGAGCTTCGACATGACGGACTATACCAACTCCGTCACCGTTCAGAAGAACCTGACGGAGAAGGAGGCTCAGGGACTGGAGAGCGCCATCAAGCCCGGCATGTGGCTGTGCGTCCAGGGCAAGATGGAGCCCACCTGGGACGGGAAGGACATCCAGCTGAACCCCTACCACATCCAGCTGGCGGAGCACACTGAGCGGCAGGATACCGCCCCGGAGAAACGTGTGGAGCTGCACCTCCACACGAAGATGAGCAATATGGATGCCCTGACGGACACGAAAGAGGTGGTCCAACAGGCCATCCGGTGGGGACATCCCGCCATCGCCATCACGGACCACGGCGTGGCCCAGTCCTTCCCGGACGCTTGGCACGCCGCTGGGGACAAGATCAAGATTCTCTATGGTGTCGAGGGCTACTTTGTCAACAACATCGATGACCGGGTGGTGGTCCACGGCCCTCAGGACTGCTCCCTGGACGGGGAGTTCGTGTGCTTCGACATCGAGACCACGGGCCTCAAGGTGGACCGGGAGGCCATTACGGAGATCGGCGCCGTGGTGCTGAAAAACGGTGAGATTACGGATCGGTTCCAGACCTTCGTCAACCCCAACCGGCGGCTGACGCCGGAGATCATCGGCCTTACGGGAATCACCGATGATATGCTGAAGGACGCCCCTCAACTGAAGGAGGCCCTGGCGGAATTTTTGAAGTTCGTGGACGGCCGCCCCCTGGCGGCCCACAACGCAGAGTTTGACATCGGCTTCATCCGGGCGGGCTGCCGGAAGGTGGGGCTGGACTTCCAGCCCACCTATGTGGACTCCCTGATCCTGGCACAGAACCTGCTGCCGGATCTGGGAAAGTACAAGCTGGACATCGTGGCGGACCGGCTGGAGCTGCCCAACTTCAACCACCACCGGGCCAGCGACGACGCCGCCACCGTGGGCTATATGCTGATCCCCTTCTGGAAGATGCTCCACGAGCGGGGCATCCACACCCTCCAGGCGGTAAACCGCGAGATGGAGAAGCTGCGGCCCCTGGGCAGCAAGACCAACCGCTTCCCCAAGCACATCATTCTGATCGCCCGGAACAAGGTGGGGCTGAAAAACCTGTACCAGATGATCTCCGCCTCCAATCTGAAGTATTTCAAGCGGGTGCCCACCATCCCCAAGAGTCTGCTGCTGGAGCACCGGGAGGGCATCATTGTGGGTTCCGCCTGTGAGGCGGGCGAGCTGTTCCGGGCCGTGGCGGACCACAAGGACTGGGAAGAGCTGAAACGCATCGCCTCTTTCTACGACTATCTGGAGATCCAGCCCCTGTGCAACAACGCCTTCATGTTGCGAAACGGCGACGTCCAGTCGGAGGAGGAGCTGCGGGAGTTCAACCGCACCATCGTCCGGCTGGGAGAGGAGTTGGGCAAGCCTGTCTGCGCCACCGGCGACGTCCACTTCCGGGAGCCGGAGGACGAGGTGTACCGCCACATCCTGCTGGCCTCCAAGAAGTTCCCGGACGCCAACGCCCCGCTGCCCATCTACTTCAAGACCACCGATGAGATGCTGGAGGAGTTCGCTTACCTGGGGAAGGAGAAGGCCTATGAGGTGGTGGTGACCAATACCCAGGCCATCGCCGACCAGGTGGAGACTTTCCCCTTGCTGCCGGAGGAGCTGTTCCCGCCCCGGCTGGAGAACTCCGAGGAGGAGCTGAATTCCCTGGTGTGGAACAAGGTCCATGAGCTGTACGGCGAGGACCCGCCCAAGCTGATTGTGGACCGGCTGAACGTGGAGCTGGGCGGCATTCTGGGCAAGTACGACGTGGTGTACATGTCCGCCCAGAAGCTGGTGCAGCGGTCCCTGGAAAACGGCTACCTGGTGGGCTCCCGGGGCTCCGTAGGCTCGTCCCTGGTGGCCTATATGTCCGGGATCACAGAGGTGAACAGCCTTCCGCCCCACTACCGCTGCCCGAATTGCAAGCATGCGGAGTTCATTCAGGACGGCTCCTACGGCTGCGGCGCGGACATGCCGGACAAGATCTGCCCGGTGTGCGGCACAGAATACATCAAAGACGGCTTCGACATCCCCTTTGAAACCTTCCTGGGCTTCGGCGGCGGCAAGGTGCCGGATATCGACCTGAACTTCTCCGGTGAGTATCAGGCCCGGGCCCACCGCCACGCCATCGAGATGTTCGGAGAGACCCAGGTGTTCCGGGCCGGTACCATCGGTACACTGGCGGAGAAGACCGCTTACGGCTTCGTGAAAAAATACCTGGAGGAGAACGGCATGACTGTGGGCCGGGCAGAGGAGAATCGCCTGACCCTGGGCTGCGTGGGCACCCGCCGGACCACCGGTCAGCACCCCGGCGGCCTGGTGGTCGTTCCCGACGATATGGACATGGAGGACTTCTGCCCGGTCCAGCACCCGGCGGACGCCGACGACTCCGACACCATCACCACTCATTTTGAATACCACTCTATGGAGGCAAACCTCCTGAAGCTGGACATGCTGGGACACGATGACCCCACCATGGTCCGCATGATGGAGGATCTGACCGGCGTCAACGCCCGCCAGATTCCCCTGGATGACCCGGACACCATGTCCATCTTCACCTCCAGCAAAGTGCTGGGATACGAGAACGACGAGATTCTGGGCCCCACCGGCGCCGTGGCGATCCCGGAGTTCAACACCCGATTCACCCGGCAGATGCTGGTGGATACCCAGCCCAAGGACTTCAACACGTTGGTACGGCTCTCCGGCTTCTCCCACGGGACAGACGTGTGGCTGGGCAACGCCCGGGAGCTGATCGTCAGCGGCACCGCCTCCGTTCTGGAGACGGTGGGCTGCCGGGACGATATCATGCTGTACCTGATCTCCAAGGGCCTGGACCCCAAGATGAGCTTCAAGATCATGGAGAAGGTCCGCAAGGGCAAGGTGAAGAAGGGCGGCTTTGACGAGGGCTGGGTGGAGGCCATGCGGGACCACGACGTGCCGGAGTGGTACATCGACTCCCTGGCCAAGATCGGCTACCTGTTCCCCAAGGCCCACGCGGTGGCCTACGTGATGATGGCCTTCCGCATCGCCTGGTTCAAGGTCCATGAGCCCCTGGCATTCTATGCAACCTTTTTCTCCGTCCGGGCCAAGGCCTTTGATGCGGAGTACTGCTGTGCCGGAAAGGATGCGGTGAAGCGGAAGATCCGGGAGATCGAGAACAACAAGGACGCCACGGCGGTGGAGCAGAACCTGCTGACCACCCTGGAGGTGTGCTATGAGTTCTACCTGCGGGGCTTCCACTTCGACACCATCAACATTTATGAGTCCGATGCCACCAAGTTCAAAGTGACGGAGAACGGTCTGCTGCCGCCCTTCACAACGGTCCACGGCCTGGGAGAGGCGGCGGCCATCGACACGGTGGAGAAACGGAATGGGAAGGAGTTCGTCTCCGTTGAGGAGTTCGCCATGTGCTGCAACAAGCTGTCCAAGACCCATATTGAGCAGCTGAAGGCGCTGGGAGCCTTCGCCGGGATGGCGGAGACCAGCCAGATGACGCTGTTTTGATCCCCGTGGGAGCGATTTCCCCACGGCACCGCGATAGCAGAAGAAAAGGGAGGACCCATTCCGGGTCCTCCCTTGTTTTGTCCATGTGGAAAGAATTACTTCTTCTCCAGCTTGGCATTGCATTTTGCCAGAAATTTTTCGTTCTTGACGATGGCCCGGGTGTGGGTGCCGCTGCCGATGGGGCCGCTCTCATCCCAGGCTTTCACAGCGAAGTCCACCATTTTGCCGTTTTCCGAAACGGCGGTGATCTCTGCCTCCGCCCACACCTTCATGCCGATGGGGGTGGGAGCGTCGTGGGAGATGTCCAGATGGGTGCCCACACTGCCCTGGCCCTCCTCCAGAAAGCTCTGCAGACAGGTCATGGCGGCATTTTCCATCAGGGCGGACATATAGGGCGTGCCGAACACCGGCAGGGCACCGGAACCCACGTTAGCGGCGGTAAGGGCGTCCGTAACAGTTTGCTCCAGGCGGCATTTTGTTCCAATCAAAATCATGAGAGGATTCCTCCTTGGTAAAATATCTTCCGCCTTTCCAGTGTACAGGAAAGCAGTGGAATGCGCAAGGGAAAAAGAAGCGGCACCGGGTAGTGTTCCGGTGCCGCATTTTACAGCTCAGATACCGAGTTGCGTCCAGAGGTCGTTATAGAGGGTGCGCGTCTCAGCAGGGAGGACCAAGTAGGCCTCACACCGGTCCAGCACCTCCTGGGAGGGGGCCATGATCTCATAGAGAGCGGGATCCAGTGGCTCTCCGTAGGTCTCCTCATAGTAGGCAGGATAGGTCTCCAGCGCCTCAGCGTTGGGAGAGGCGTACCAGATATAGTCCATATTCCGCAGGTTTGCCTCAGTGGAGGCCATAAAGTTGATCCAGGCCTCCGCCTCCTCCTTGTGCTGGGAGGTTTTGAGAACGCACATGGCGTCCACGAACCAGTTGCTGCCCTCCTCGGGCACTACATAGGCGAGATCTTCGTTGTTTTCCAGCATGCTCAGATAGTCACCGGCATAGTAGGTGGCAATGGCGGCGTTGCCGCCCTCCATCTTCTGAAACACCTCGTCCATGACCTTTCCCTGATACACCCCGTTCTTTACGGCGTCGGCGATGAGCTGGTAAGCCTCCTGAATCTCCGCCTCGTCAGTGGTATTCACAGAGTACCCCAGGTACAACAGGGCGATGCCCAGAGCATCCCGGGAGTTGTTGATAAGCAGCACGTTCCCGGCGTACTGGGGATCGAACATGGCGCTCCAGCTGGTAATGGGCTCCTGCACCTTGGCGGTGTTGTAGATGATGCCCAGAGTGCCCCAGGTGTAGGGCACGGTGTACTTGTTCTCCGGATCGTAGGACAGATTCTTGAAGCGGTCGTCGATCTTCTCAAAATTGGGGATGTTATCATAATTGAGCTCGGCCAGCATATCCTCTTCGATCAGCTGGGAGATCATGTAGTCGGAGGGGACGATGACGTCATAGTCCACGCCGCCCATGCTCAGCTGGGAATAGAGGACCTCGTTGCTCTCTGCGGTCTGATAGTTGACTTTGATGCCGGTCTCTTCTTCAAATTGGTCGATCAGGGACTCGTCGATATATTCACCCCAGCTGCACACGTTGACCACACGGTCCCCGCTGCCGCTGCCGTTACTGCTGCCGGAATTTTCCGAGTCAGAGGTGTCCTTGCGCACGGAGCATCCGGACAGGAACAGGCTCGCCGCCATCAGTAAGGCGAGAGTCAAGGCTACCATTTTTTTCAATTGATCATTCCTCCAGTGTTGATTTGAATGCGTATCTCAAGACCCGCAGGCCGTGGGACCGATAGTCATGCGCGGGCTCGCTCCCGCAGGCGCTCCTGCCGGGATTCCCGGACATTGATGATGATGAGCAGCAGCAGCACAGCGCCGAAGAGCAGCGTGGAAATGGCATTGATCTCCGGGCTGACCCGCTTTTTCGTCATGGAATAGATGGTCATGGCCAAAGTGGACACGCCGGAACCGGCGGTGAAGTAACTGATGATGAAATCGTCGATGCTCATGGTGAAGGCGATCAGTGCGCCGGAGATGATGCCGGGCTTGATCTCCGGGATAATGACCTTCCAGAAGGCCTGCATCCAGGTGCAGCCCAGGTCTTGGGCCGCGTCCACTAGGTTTTTGTCCATCTGGCGCAGCTTGGGCATCACTGTCAGGATAACGTGGGGGATGTTGAAGGTCACATGGGCCAGCAGCAGTGTACCGAAGCCAAGATAGATGTTCTCCTCCATCCAGAAGGTATCCTGCGCCTGGTTGAACCAGACGGCAAAGGCCTTCCACAGGCCGAAAAAGGCCACGAACAACAGACACATGGAGACGCCGGTGACGATCTCCGCATTCATGACGGGAATGTTGTTCACCGTCATCAGGGGCGTGCGCCACCGCCGCCGCATACTGGCCAGGCCAATGGCTGCAAAGGTGCCCGCCACAGTGGCAATCAGCGTGGAAAGCACGGATACCAGCAGCGTGGTATAGACACTCTGCATAATGAGGCGGTTCTGGAACAGCTCCGCATACCAGTGCAGGGAGAAGCCCTTCCACACCGCGCTGCTGTTGCCGGCATTGAAGGAGAAGATGATGAGAATGAAAATCGGCGCATACAGGAATACGAATACCAACGCCATGAAGATGCGGTTTCCCAGCAGATGCTTCCGTTTCACAGCATCACCGCCTGTTCCTCACCGTCGCCGAAACGGTTCATCACCAGCATACACACCACCACAATGGCCATCATCACAAGCGCGATAGCCGCCCCGAGCTGGGGATTATAGGCCCCGCCCAGGAACTGCTGTTCGATCAGGTCGCCCAGCATCATCTGGGTGCCGCCGCCCAGCAGACGGGAGATGGCGAAGGTGGACACGGAGGGCACGAACACCATGGTGATGCCGGAGAGCACCCCCGGCAAAGACAGGGGCAGGATGACCTTGCGGAACACCTGCACGCTGCTGGCGCCCAGGTCCCGGGCCGCTTCAATGAGGGAATGGTCCAGCTTTACCAGCACGGAGTAGATGGGCAGGATCATGAAGGGCAGGTAGTTGTACACCATACCCAGCACTACGGCGCCCTGGGTACCGATCATCTGGAAGTGATCGATGGGGACATACGCGGCGGGATCAGATGCAAAGTGCATAGCGATCTGGTTGTAAAGGTCGATCAGGCCGATCTGCTGAAACAGCTGGTTCAAAAGTCCGTTGTTCTCCAGAATGGACATCCAGGAATAGGTCCGTAGCAGAAAATTCATCCACATGGGCAGCATGATGAGCACCATAGCGATGCGCTGCACCTGCGGCCCCTCCTTGGAGAGCATATAGGATACCGGGTATCCGATCAGCAGAGCGATCAGTGTGGCGATGATGGCCAGCTTAAACGAGCGGGTGAACACCGCTGTATAGCTACCCATGCGGGCGAAGTTCTCCAGCGTGAAGTCCCCGGCGGCGGTGCTGAAGGCATAGACCACCATAATGATGATGGGCGCCACCACGAAGATGGACATCCATCCCACATAGGGAACGGCGAACAATGAGAGCTTATTTTTCATCCTCGCTCTCCTCCTCATCCGCCTCCCAGTTGGCGTCGCTCATCTCCTCATATTCTTCCGAGAAGGAGGAGTAATCGCCGAACATCCCGGAATACTGACTCTTTTTCATAATGTGGATGCCGTCGGGATCGATCTTGATGCCGATCCGGGCGCCCACGGGGGAATGGTCTGTGGTTTGGATAAGCCATTTGAAGCCCCGGAAATCCACGATGATGTCGTACTGCATCCCCTTGAAGGTGACGGAGGTGACAGTCCCCACCAGTTGTCCCTGCTCCATGGGGACGATGTCGATGTCCTCGGGCCGGATGACCACGTCCACCGGCTCGTTCTCAGCAAAGCCGCCGTCCAGGCAGGGAAACTCCCGGCCGTACATCTTCACCAGCTTGTCCCGGACCATGACGCCGTCAATGATGTTGGACTCACCGATGAAGTCCGCCACAAAGGCGTTCTTGGGCTCGTTATAGATATCCTCCGGCGTGCCGATCTGCTGGATGCAGCCCTTGTCCATCACTACGATGGTGTCGGACATGGTCAGGGCCTCCTCCTGGTCGTGGGTGACGTAGATGAAGGTGATGCCCACCTGCTGCTGGATTTTCTTCAGCTCCAGCTGCATGTCCTTGCGGAGCTTTAGATCCAGAGCGCCCAGGGGCTCGTCCAGCAGCAGCACCTTGGGCCGGTTTACCAGGGCCCGGGCGATGGCCACCCGCTGCTGCTGGCCGCCGGACAGGGCGTCCGGCTTGCGGTTTTCAAAGCCCTTCAGGCTGACAACCTCCAGCATTTCCAGCACACGCTGACGGATCTCCGTCTCCGGGATCTTTACCCGGCGCTTGCCGGAGGGATCCTTCGGGTCCGGCCGCTTCTGCATCCGCAGGCCGAAGGCCACGTTCTCAAACACATTCATGTGGGGAAACAGGGCGTATTTCTGGAACACCGTGTTGATCTGCCGCCGATAGGGCGGAACGTCATTAATCCTCACACCGTCGAACAGGACGTCTCCCGACACAGGGGTCGTGAAGCCGCCAATAATACGCAGCGTTGTGGTCTTGCCGCAGCCGCTGGGTCCAAGCAGTGTGAGGAATTCTTTGTCGTTGATATAGAGGTTTAAATCGTTGAGAACCACTTCGTCGTCAAACGCCATACGGATGTTCCGCAGACGAATCAACTCTTTGGACATGTATCCTCCCCCATTTCATAATAATTTTGATTACAATGAAACGCCTCTTTTCTCTGTTGAGGGGGAACCTTTCTCGTCGAAATTCAGCAATAACAAACTATATCCGATGTGTGGCGAAAAGTCAAGCAAAATCAAAGATTTCACCGGGGTTTTACGGGAATTTTTTTAGGAGTTTCCGGCGCGGGAAAATACTTGTCCCGGAAGGGCACATCCGCCACGGTGAAGACCCTGCCCCGCAGGTAATTCAGCGCCCCGGCGTCCGTGGGGAAAGGGAAGGCCAGCTGGTAGGAATACAGGGCCTGCCGGGTCTCGCCGTAGCGGCGGTTCACATCCCCCCGGCCGTACTTGCCGTCCCCCAGCAGGGGACAGCCGATCTCCGCCATGGACACCCGGATCTGGTGGGTCCGGCCGGTGAGCAGCCGACACTCTACCAAAGACAGCGGGCCCCGGGTCTCCAGAGTCCGGTACAGGGTCACGGCAGTCTTTCCGCCGGGAATGGGACGGCGGTAGAAAGCCACCTGCTTTTTCGCCTCATCTTTTAAAAGAAAGCCCGCAATCTTCCCCTCCACTGGCTTGGGGCGGCCTACGGTGATGCAGAGATAAGACTTCTCCACCTCATGGTTTTTGATCTTCTCATTTATGATCCGCAGGGTCTCCGCGTTCTTGGCGGCAATGACAATGCCGCCGGTGTTCCGGTCGATCCGGTTGCACAGGGCGGGCGCAAAGGCGTTCTCCCATTTGGGATTCCACTCTTTTTTCTGGTACAGGTAGGCCTGAATGTGGTTGATGAGGGTGTTGACCTTCTCCGTCTCATCGGCGTGGACCACCAGCCCCGGCCGCTTGTTCACCAGCAGCAGATTCTCGTCTTCGTACACGATGTCCAGCTGGGGACGGAACACGGTGAGAAAGATGTTTTCCTCAGAGGGCTTGTCAAAGAACTCGTCGTTGATATATAATTGTAAAATATCGCCGGACTCCAGCCGTGTGTCCCGCTTGGCACCCCTGCCGTTGACTTTGATCCGCTTGAGGCGGATGTATTTCTGCAGCAGGGTGGGGGGCAGCAGGGGCAGGCTTTTGGCCACAAAGCGGTCCAGCCGCTGTCCGGCGTCGTTTTTTCCAATGGTGAGTTCCCGCATGGCATCCTCCGATGGGCAAGTATTTGATGCTACCATCATACCTGTTTGCCGGGCGCTTGTAAAGCGGGGAGAGAATTTTTTGAATCGGTTAGGAGAAACTGGACGTATGGCGCAGCATGACGGAAACAAACAGCGGGGCTGGGTGAACTATTTCCGGGTCTTGGCAGGGGGCTACCTGCTGTATCTGGCCTACCAGCTGATGAAGGGCATCTGGGACGGGACCGCCGAAACCGTGGCCCTGAACGCGGCGGCGGGCGCAGTGTTTGCCGTGGCAGGGGCGATGGTGCTTTGGCGGGAGTGGAAGGCGTACCAGTACGCCAAGGCTCACAAGGACGACCCGGATAGCTGGAGCCGGGACGACGCCCTGCCGGAGCAGAAGCGTCCGGCGACACCTGCAGAACAGGTCGGACCCGAAGCGGACCAGAAGGGACGGGACGAGGAATGAAGCTGGAAGAGCTCTGCGCCGCCGTGCAGGAGGCGCGCTATTACAACGAGCGGTTTACCCGCCGGGAGTACACCAGCGCCTTCCGGACCTACACGGAGCGATTCGGACCACTGTACATGGAGGCCGTCCGGGAGACGGCGGAGGACCCTGACGGCCGCCGGGTACTGGCGGAGCAGCTGCTGGACCTGCTGGAGGCAGGGTGGAAACGCCAGCGCGCCTGGAACCGGACCATGGTCCAGGCCCGGGAAAAGCAGATGCTGGTGACGTATCTTTCCCCCATGCTGCTGGGACTGGAGGAGCCCCTGTGCCAAGAGCTGGCGGAGCGGCTGCGGGACGGCTGGAACACCCGCCGGCCCAAGGACATCTACAACATCACCACCTATGCCCGGCTACAGGAGGGCTTCCGCAATGTGATCCTGGGCATCGACATCACCGGCTGGCAGAAGCGTCGGGAAGAGGAGAGCTGAACAGAGCGCCTGCCCGGAAACGAAAAAATTTGCCCGGAAACGGCAAAAACATGAAAAAATTGTTTGACAACCGGGCACACATCCCTTATAATACTATTCGTGTCATTACGAGGTAGCTTATGCGTTTTGATGTAAGACCCATACTGCATGCCCCTGGCAAGCGCCTGACGTTCCAGTTTTCTCTGGACTTGTCCGACGTGGAATTTGCCGGACGGCATCCCATCAGCCGCCCTGTGGAGGTGGAGGGCGCGGTGAGCAACACCGCGGATCTCCTGGAGCTGGAGCTGACGGCCCGGACCACGCTGGACGCGGTCTGCGACCGGTGCGGCAAGGCGTTTCTTCAGGACAAGACCGTTCCCTTTCGCTGCCTATTGGCGGAAGAGCTCCAGAACGAGGACAACGACGAGATCGTCCTGCTGGAGGATGGGGAAGTGGATGTGGGCGATCTGGCCCGCACGGCGTTCATCCTTGGAATGGACACCAAGACATTGTGTTCGGAAGATTGCAAAGGACTGTGCCCCCGGTGCGGTGCCGACCTGAACCTCGGCCCCTGCTCCTGTGGGAAGGAGACGGATCCCCGTCTGGCGGTCCTGGCAAAGCTTTTAGAGAACAGAGAGAACGAATGAATAAGGCCGGGGGCGACTCCGTTGCCTTTGAAAGATCAAGGAGGTGTCACAATGGCAGTACCTAAGGGAAAAGTATCCAAAGCTAGACGCGACAAGCGCCGCAGCTCCCACTGGAAGCTGGCGGCTCCCGGCCTCGTCAAATGCCCGAAATGCGGTGCGCTGCACCTGCCTCACAGAATGTGCCAGGAGTGCGGTACTTACAACGGCCGCGAGGTCAAGGTTGTCAAGTCCGTGGTGGCGAAATAAGACGTGCCCTGTGGATCGGGAGGGAAGAGCAACATCTTCCCTCCTTTTTCTGCGTCCATACTGTGTAAAAATCGGAGGACGTCTTGCCATTTCGCCGGTCACTGGGTATAATATGACCATGTATGTCTGCTTGATAAAGAAGGGAAGTGAGCGCCGGTGAAACCCATCGTCGCCATCGTGGGCCGGCCCAATGTGGGCAAGTCCATGCTGTTCAACAAACTCATTGGAAAGCGCCTCTCCATTGTGGAGGACACCCCGGGCGTCACCCGGGACCGCATCTATGGGGAGACGGACTGGAACGGCCGGTCCTTCACCCTTATCGACACCGGCGGTATCGAGCCCCGGACCGACGACCAGATCCTGTCCTTCATGCGGGATCAGGCCCAGATCGCCATCGAGAACGCCACTGTCATCATCTTTCTGACGGATGTCCGCACGGGCCTCACCGCCTCTGACCAGGAGGTGGCCAACATGCTGCTGCGCAGCGGCAAGCCCATCGTGCTGGCAGTGAACAAAATGGACTCCACCGGTGTCCCGGACCCGGACTTTTATGAGTTCTACAACCTGGGACTGGGGGATCCCATCGCTGTCTCGGCTGTCCATGGCCACGGCACCGGCGACCTGCTGGACGCCTGTCTCCAGTACTTCCCCCCAGAGGAGGAAGAAGAGGAGGAGGACGACGCCATCAAGGTGGCTGTTATCGGCAAGCCCAACGCCGGCAAGTCCTCCCTGGTGAACAAGATCCTGGGGGAGGAGCGGGTCATCGTCTCCAACGTGGCCGGCACCACCCGAGACGCCATCGACTCCTACTTTGAAAACGATCAGGGCAGGTTCGTCTTCATTGACACCGCCGGCATCCGCCGCAAGTCCAAGGTGGAGGAGGACATCGAGAAGTACTCCGTTCTCCGGGCCACCCTGGCCATTGAGCGCAGCGACGTGTGCCTGATCCTGATCGACGCCACCGAAGGCGTCACCGAGCAGGACACCAAGGTGGCGGGCTTGGCCCACGAAGCCGGGAAGGCCAGCATCATCGTGGTCAACAAGTGGGATCTGATCGAAAAGGACGGCAAGACCATGGACAAGATGCGGGAAGAGGTCCGCAACGGCCTGGCCTTCATGACCTATGCCCCCATCCTGTTCATCTCAGCCAAGACCGGCCAGCGGGTGGACCGGCTGTTCGAGCTGATCGACTATGTCTCCAACCAGGCCAGCACCCGGATCACCACCGGTATGCTGAACAGCGTCCTGGCGGATGCCCAGACACGGGTTCAGCCCCCCTCCGACAAGGGCCGCCGGTTGAAGATCTACTACATGACCCAGGTGGGCATCCGGCCACCCCACTTTGTGGTGTTCTGCAACGACAGCCGCCTGTTCCACTTCTCCTACCAGCGGTATCTGGAGAACTGCCTGCGGAACACCTTTGGCCTGGAGGGCACGCCTATCACCCTCTCCATCCGCCAGCGGGGCGAGAAGGAGGGGTGAGAATGGGCGCAGTGGTATGGTTTCTCATTTCCCGGATGGAACTGTGGCTGGTGGCTGCGATCGCCTACTTCTGCGGCTGTTTCAATGGGGCGGTCATTATTTCTAAATACATCCTGCGAGACGATGTTCGCAGGCATGGCAGCGGCAATGCAGGATTAACCAATTTTTACCGTACCTTTGGTGGACCGCTGACTTTTGTGGTAATCTTATGTGATGTCCTCAAAGCCGTAATAGCGGTTCTGATCGCGGCTCACATCGGCGGCGGGTTTGATCCCAGGATGATGCCGGATATGCCGCTGAGTACGGAGATGACGGTCTATTATGTGGTCTTGTTCAAATACTGGGCTGCCCTGTTCTGTCTGCTGGGTCACATGTTTCCCTGCATGTTCCACTTCAAGGGCGGCAAGGGCATCCTCTCCGGCGGCACCATCGTCTGGATGATCGACTGGCGGATCGGCCTGGTGGTCTGGGTGGGATTTCTGCTCTTATTCCTGCTGACGAAGTATGTATCTCTGGGATCTGTCTGGGCTGGGGCCAGCTTCCCTTTTGCCACTTGGTATTTCTATCCGGATCCGGTCATCGTGCTCCTGGCGTTTCTCCTGGGAGCCTTGATTTTGTGGAAGCACCGGAGCAACATCGTCCGCCTTATCCATGGCAACGAGAATAAATTCAGCGTACACCGCAAAAAAAATTAGGAATGCGGCATGGTGCGGTCCGGCAGAGCCGGACAAAATGGAATTGTTCCGCCATAGGCGAAACAGCTCGATTTCTAACTCCGGATTCCTAATTTGAGGGGGAGGAATACAGATGAAAACAGTTGTATTGGGCTCCGGCGGCTGGGGCACGGCCCTCAGCCAGATCCTGTGCGACAACGGACACGAGACCTATCTCTGGTCCCACAGCCCCGCCAAGGCGGCGGAGATGGCCCGGACCCGGGAGAACCCGCTTTTGCAGGGCGTCCATCTGCCGGAATCCCTCCACATCACCGGGGATTTGGGCTGCTTGAGGGGCGCCGACCTGGTGGTCAGCGCACCGCCCTCCTTCGCCGTGCGGGAGACAGCCAAAAAAATGGCCCCGTATCTCACGGAGAAGACTGTGGTGGTGTCCGTTTCCAAGGGGATTGAGCGGGACACAAATCTGCGTCTCAGCCAAGTGATCCAGGAGGAGACGGGGAATATCTGTAAAGTAGCAGTTCTTTCTGGCCCTTCCCATGCAGAGGAGGTGGGGATCCGCCTGCCCACCGGCTGCGTGGCCGCCTGCTTGGATGTGGATGCGGCGCGTTTTGTGCAGGACGCCTTCATGAACGACTACTTCCGGGTGTACACCAGCGGCGACGTCGTGGGCGTGGAGCTGGCGGCGGCGCTGAAGAACGTCATTGCCCTCAGCTGCGGTGTGTGCGACGGTCTGGGCTATCAGGACAATACCAAAGCCCTGCTGATGACCCGGGCTATGGCGGAGATTACCCGCTTGGGGGAGAAGCTGGGGGGCTCCCGGCAGACCTTCGGCGGCTTGGCCGGTATGGGGGATCTGATCGTGACCTGCACCTCCATGCACTCCCGGAATCGCCGGGCGGGCATCCTCATTGGCCAAGGCAAAACGCCCCGGGAGGCCATGGAGGAAGTAGGCGCCGTGGTGGAGGGATACTTCGCCGCGGAGAGCATTCACCAGCTCAGTGAGCGGGTAGGCGTGGAAATGCCCATCAGCCGCTGTGCCTACGAAGTCCTCTATCAGGGCAAGCAGATCCGGGGCGTGGTAGCGGAGCTGATGACCCGGGCCAAGAAGGATGAACTGCTGGAGACGGCGTGGCTGTGAGGGGGCACCCGGCCATGCGCGTTCCTGCGCAGAGAGAAAGGGTAAGAGACCGGAGGGATCCGGTCTCTTATTGTTTCTGATCGCGACTCTCAGTTTTGAAGATGAAATGATCCCGGTGAGGCATCTTGGAGGGCACTCACCGGGATTTTTCAGATTCAAACAGGAAAGCGTACTCTCAGACAATATCCAGCAGCTCCCGCAGGTCCCGGATCTCATAGTCGATCCGCAGGTCCTCCGGCCGGGCCTTTCCAGCAGGATTGTACCAGCAGCAGGGAAGTCCGGCATTGTTGGCGCCCTGGATGTCTGTGGAGAGGGAGTCTCCGATCACGAGACCGTTCTCCGGCGTCAGGCCGGGTATGCGGGAGCGGACATAGGCATAATAAGCCGGGTCCGGCTTGGAGGCTCCGGCGTCCTCGGAAATAAAGGCGTCCGTGATGAGATCTGCGAACACACTGCCCTGCAGGCGGCTGCGCTGGACGGAGGCCACAGCGTTGGTGACGATGTACAGCTTGTGCCCCCGGCGGACCAGTTCCCGGCAGACCGCCTCCGCATGAGGCAGGGGATAGACCCCGGCACCCAGGGCAGTGAGGTAATTCCGGTTGCACTTGTCTGGGTCCCGCGGCAGCTTCAACGCCTGAAAAAAGCGCACAAAACGCTCCAACGTCACATAGTCCTTGGAGACCTCTCCCCGGTCAAAGGCTGCCCACAGCTCCTGGTTGATCCGGTGGTAGAGGGCGCGGGTATCCAGCGTATCCGGAACGCCGTTGCTCCGGCACATGGCGGAAAAGGCACGGGCCGCGGCTTTTGGAAAGTCGAACAGGGTGTCATCCGCGTCAAAGAGCAGATAGGGAAATTTCATGGTGAGGACTCCTTTCGGGAGAGTTTGACCACATGTATCGTATCACATCCAAACAGGAAAGGCAATCACCGCCGCCCCCGCCGTGCATACCATGGCTTGAGGGGGAATGCCGGATGAACAAGACCTTTGGCGTGATCGGCGGAGATCGGCGGCAGGCAGAGCTTGCACGGCTGCTGGCGGAGGAAGGGCGCACGGTCTGGACCAGCGGAGTGGCCGGATGCCCGGATCTGCCTGCGCAGGCAGCGGCCGCGGACGTGGTGATCCTTCCGCTGCCGCTCTGCCGGGAGGACGGGATACTAAACAGTGAGACGGAGGATCTGCCCACCAGTGCGCTGTTCCGCCGTTTCAGTCCCGGCCAGCTGTTGCTGGCAGGGCAGGTTCGTCCCGCCCAGCAGATAGAGGCTGAGAACTGCGGGCTGACGCTGGTGGACTACTTCCAGCGGGAAGAGCTGACCGTTGCCAACGCGGCGGCCACGGCGGAGTCGGCCCTCCAGATCGCTATGGAGCATCTGGACCGGACGCTCCTGGGGATGGAGTGTTTGGTGCTGGGCTTCGGGCGGATCGGAAAGCTGCTGGCCTATCGGCTTCATGGGCTGGGCGCCCATGTTACAGTCACTGCCAGAAAACCGGCGGACCTGGCTTGGATCCGTGCCTATGGCTGGCAGGCGCTGGACACCGGACGCCTCGATGGTGCGCTGTGTGACTTCGGCGCCGTGTTCAACACGGTCCCCTCGCCCGTCCTGGGCCACCTGCTGCTGGCGCAGCTGCCGAAGGGCTGCCTGTGTGTGGAGCTGGCCTCCGTCCAGGGCATCGACCTAGCTGCTGCAGAGGAGCTGGGACTGCCCCACGTATGGGCCCGCTCCCTGCCGGGGCGGATGGTGCCTGCCGCAGCGGCGGTGGCTATCCGGGACGCAGTCGACTACATTTTAAAAGAACGAGGTGACCCTGTGTGAGAAAAGAACGGGTCGGATTTGCGATGTGCGGCTCCTTCTGCACCCATGAAAAGGTGCTGGCGGAGCTGGAGAAGCTGGTGCAGCTGTATGAGACAGTCATCCCTATCGCGTCGGAGATCTCCGCCTTCACGGATACCCGCTTCGGGACCTCTGATGACCTGATGGAGCGGTTGGAGGATTTGACAGGGCATGAGGTGCTTTGTGACATCCCGTCTGTGGAGCCCATCGGTCCCAAGGGGCTGCTGGATGTTCTGGTGATCGCCCCGGCTACGGGGAATACCATAGCCAAGCTGGCGGCGGGCATCACGGATACGGCGGTTACGATGGCGGCCAAGGCCCATCTGCGGAACGGGAGGCCGGTGGTGATTGCCATGGCCAGCAACGACGGCCTGGCGGCTGGCGCCCGGAATATCGGGGAACTGCTGGTGCGGAAGAACTACTATTTCGTTCCCTTCGGGCAGGACAACGCCCGGGCGAAACCCAGTTCCCTGGTGGCGGACTTCTCCAAAATCCCGGAGACGGTGGAAGCCGCTCTGCGAGGCGAACAGATACAGCCGCTGCTGCTGCGATGAGGGAAGAGACGCGGGAATCAAACCCGCGTCTCTTTTTCGCAGCTTTATTTAAACTGGATAAAATCGACAAAAGAAGCGTGTTAAATCAATATTAACAATAAGTATAACTTATGATAGAAGGAGTCTCATCAGTTTGAGTACTTATTAAGCACGAAAAAGAAGGTGAATCCGGAAAACAAGAGAAAAAAATGAACAAAAGCAGAAGAAGAGGGTTGACTTTTCTGGCAAGCTCTGGTATTCTAACTAAGCTGTCGGGCGTGAGAGTGAAACACCAAAACGCAGAGCTTCAAGAAAAAACTTGAAAAAATGTGTTGACAAAGTAAGAACTTTGTGGTAAAGTAAATCTCACCGCCGGGAACGGCGTGCA